>JAESGW010000044.1_pt1 | contig 374605 bp, 331 predicted proteins | sample 9269791 | NCBI WGS metagenome assembly JAESGW01 (sample SAMN16773120, study PRJNA677053) | algae metagenome | isolation source: Aphanocapsa lilacina HA4352-LM1 and co-occurring heterotrophs from near cave... | place: USA: Maniniholo cave, near Haena, Kauai, HI | collected 2009-07-28 | reverse complement strand
ATGAACTGTTAGGCCTCTGGCCCGTGCTGCCGCAACCGACCATAGACCCACCCGAGCAAAACAACGACCAAGTAGCACTGTAGAACCAGAAGTGCACTGAACGCTACCGTGTCGATGGAATGTGCGTTGCCGGAAAGCAATGCTGCGCCCATGTAGGGGAGATAGAACGCCGGTTGCAGCCAGTCTCCCACAGAGGCTTGTGATGCAAGGAGGTAAAGCACGAGCGCAACTACTGCCGCAACAAGAAAGTTCCAGATGAGCTTTGTGCGCTTAGCCATGTTGCCCCTGAGGCCTAACACCTATTAGACCCCAATCCGGGGTGTAGCCGGATTCTTCACCCTGTCGCGGGGCAGCGTCAACGGGAGAAATCCTACAAGCAACAGCAGCTTGGACCGATGGTGGGGGGGCGGTGAGGTGTGGGAGGGTGTCGAGTAGCCCTGCATGGATGCGGTGATATGCAATATGACGGTGAAGAGACGGCAGTAACGGGGAGGGAAGGAGAGAACACCCGGCTGGGATTGATCGGCGAAGTTCAACGTCGGTTGCGGGTCAAACACTACAGCCTGCGCACGGAGCAGGCTTATCTTTACTGGATTCGCCGCTATATCCGCGCCAACGGCATGCGCCATCCGCGGGAAATGGACGGAAGGCAGATCGAGGCGTTCCTCACGGTCCTGGCGACCAGGGATCGCGTGGCCCCTAGCACGCAGAACCAGGCGTTGTCGGCGTTGTTGTTCCTGTATCGCGAGGTCCTGGCGCTGGAACTGCCGTGGATGGAGAACGTGGTGCGTGCCAAGCGCTCGCCGCGGTTGCCGGTTGTGCTGTCGCGGGGAGAGACGGCCAATCTGTTGCGGTCCATGTCCGGACGTGACGCCCTGATGGCCGGCCTGCTCTACGGCAGTGGGCTGCGGCTGATGGAATGCCTGCGTCTGCGCGTCAAGGACATCGACTTCACCCGTGGCGAGATCACGGTCCGGGAAGGCAAGGGCGGCAAGGACCGCAAGACCATGTTGCCCGCCAGTCTGAAGGCGGCCCTGCAGTTGCAGGTGGAGCAGGCAAGGGTGCAGCACCTGCGTGATCTGGAGGCCGGGCACGGTGCGGTGCATCTGCCGCATGCCCTGGCGCGCAAGTATCTCAATGCGGAAAAAGAGCTGGGCTGGCAGTTCGTGTTCCCCGCGCAGAGGGTGTCGCGGGATCCGCGCGATGGCCGCTTCAAGCGTCACCATCTGGACGAAGGCGTCCTGCAGCGTGCCGTCCGCGCGGCCGCGAAGCTGGTGGGTCTCGACAAGCCCGTCACGCCTCACACGTTGCGTCACTGTTTCGCCACCCATCTGCTGGAAGGGGGCTACGACATCCGCACCGTGCAGGAATTGCTGGGGCATCAGGATGTGTCCACCACGCAGATCTATACCCATGTGCTGAACCGGGGTGCGGGCGGCGTGCTGAGTCCGCTCGATCGCTGATGGCCGGAATGGGCACGCAATCCGCCGTCGAGAGCGCAGTGGTGCCGCCTGTCGGGCTGGTGTGCGTGACGGCATGGCTGGCCGGCATGGTGCTCTGCCTGTGGCAGCCGGCGCTTCTGCCCACCGGCGTGCTGGCGATGGGAGCTGCGCTTGGGCTGGCGCTGTGGCGCCGGAGGACGCGCGGACGCTGGCTGGGGGCCGCGTTGGCCGGCTTCGCATGGGCGGGGCTTCATGCCGCCTGGAGCCTGCACGCGCAGCTGCCCGTGTCGATGGAAGGCGGCGAGGTGACGGTGCAGGGGCGCGTGGTGGGATTGCCGGAACCGGAAACCCGGCGGACCCGTTTCCTGTTCCGCGTGGATGATCTGCGTACCCAGCCCGAACCGTTGCGTGGACGGCTGCTGCGACTTGCCTGGTACGACGACTACGGCGCCGTGCAGCCCGGAGCACGAACGGATCTGCGTGCCGGGGAGCGTTGGCAGCTGCGCGTCCGGGTGCGGGCCCCGCGGGGTCTCGCCAATCCGGGTGGCTTCGATGCCGAACGTCATGCGCTGGCGCAGCGGATCAGCGCGACGGGGTATGTCCGCCAGCCCCGGCAGGCGCGGCGGCTGGCCGGGGCGACGGGGATCCATGCATGGCGCGCCGCCATGTCGGCGCGCATCGCGTGGGAGGTTCCCTCGGCATCCTCGCGTTACCTGCAGGCGCTGGCGCTGGGGGACACGCGCGGACTGGACGATGGCGACTGGCAGGTTCTGCGCGCCAGCGGGCTGACCCACCTGATCGCGATCTCGGGCTTTCATGTCGGCTTGGTCGCGGGCTTTGCGTCACTGTGCGGCATCGGGCTCTGGCGGTGTTTCCCGGCGTTGGCGCGCGTGGTGCCGCGCCCGCAGGCGGCCGGCGCGGCCGCATTGCTGGCCGCGTCTGGTTATGCGGTCGTGGCAGGGTTCGCGTTGCCGACGGTGCGCACGGTGCTGATGATCGCCGTCGTCGTCGGGGCGCGGCTCTGGCGACGGCCGGTCGCGGTGGTGGATGCATTGGCGTTGGCGATGCTGGCGGTACTCGTGTTCGATCCACTGTCCCTGCTGTCGGCCGGCTTCTGGCTGAGTTTCGGCGGCGTGGCCTGGCTGGCCTGGTGCCTGCCCACCTCGCTGCATTGGGCGAAGGCGTTCCTGCCGGCGCAGGCGGTGGCGACGCTGGGCTTGTTGCCGATGACCGCGATGCTGTTCGGCCAGGCATCGCTGGCGGGGCCGTTGGCCAACCTGGTGGCGATTCCGTGGTGGAGTCTGGTGGTGGTGCCGCTGGCGCTGCTGGGAACCGCGCTGGAAGCTTTGCATGCCGGCGCGGGGACATGGGCATGGCGCGCCGCCGCCGAATGTTTCGACCTGACCTGGCCGTTGTTCGTGTGGATGGCGGAGAGTCCGTTCGCGCTGTGGTGGTTGCCCGAAAGCCCGCCGTGGGCATGGGTTGTGGCACTGCTGGCGGCGTTCTGGCTGTTGTTGCCGCGCGGAGTGCCCGGCAAGCCGTTGGCCATGCTGCTGTGGCTGCCATTGTTTTGGCCGGATCGCGAGTTGCCGCGTCATGGCGAGGTGGAACTGGTGGTGATCGATGTGGGGCAGGGCCTGTCGGTGCTGGTGCGTACGTCGCGACACGCACTGCTCTATGACGCCGGGCCGGCTGTCGAGGACGGTTTCGACGCCGGCGAGCGCGCGGTGGTGCCGGCCCTGCGTGCGCTGGGGGTGAGAGAAGTCGCCCGGCTGGTCGTCAGCCATGGCGACAACGACCACGCCGGAGGTGCCGACGCCGTCCGTGAGGCCTGGCCGGTCGGGCGGGTACTCGCGCCCGTCGGCGCCGGGGTGGCGGCCGCCGGGGCGTGCGAGGCCGGGCAGGCCTGGGAATGGGATGGCGTGCGCTTCAGCTTTCTGCATCCCACGCCGCATTTTCCCTATTTGGGCAACGAAGCCAGTTGCGTGCTGCGCGTGCAGGGGCGCCATGGGGCGGTCCTGCTGCCGGGTGACATCGGCGATATCGTCGAGCGCGGCCTGGTGCATCGCGTGCCGGCGGCGCTGCGGGCGGAGGTGGTGGTGGCCCCGCACCATGGCAGCGCCGGCTCGTCCGACCCTGCCTTCGTCCGCGCCGTCGGGGCGGAGCTGGTACTGGTGTCCAGTGGCCACGGCAACCGCTTCGGCCACCCGCGGGCCAGCGTGGTCCAGCGCTGGCAGCAAGCGGGGGCGGAAGTACTGGATACCCCGCAGAGCGGCGCCCTGCGCGTCTGGCTGGGCCGGGAGGGGCTGGCCGTGCGTGAACGCCGTCACTCCCGGCGCCACCTGTGGGACGCCGTGCAGCGCCAGCGGGCGGGTGGGCTATCCTATCGGCCTGCGAACGAACGGCCCCATGTGCCGGAGGACTGAACGTGCTGGAACTGGTGAAGGCTGGCGGTTGGCCGATGATTCCCCTGCTGCTGCTCGGCGTGCTGGCGCTGGCCATCGTGGTGGAGCGCTTCTGGTCGCTGCGTCGCAAGGAGATCCTGCCGCCCGGCCTGGGCGAGGAAGTCCGCGCCTGGGCGGTCAAGGGCCAGCTGGAGCCGGCGCACATCGAGTCCCTGCGCCGCAACTCGCCGTTGGGCGAGGTGCTGGCCTCCGCGCTGGATGTCCGCAACAAGCCGCGCGACCAGATCCGTGAACGCATCGAGGACACCGGGCGCCATGTCGTGCACCGTATGGAGAAGTTCCTGAACGCCTTGGGCAGCATCGCGTCGGCGGGGCCGCTGCTCGGCCTGCTGGGGACGGTGGTGGGCATGATCCAGATGTTCCTCGGCATCCAGGACAGCGGCGTCGGCGATGTCAATGCGCTGGCTGGCGGCATCGGCAAGGCGTTGGTCTGCGCGGCCGCGGGCATGATCGTCGCGATTCCGGCCCTGCTGTTCCACCGCTACTTCCGTGGCCGTGTCACCGGCTACGTGATGGAAATGGAGAAGGAAGCCACGGCGCTGGTGGACGCGCTGGAGACCCGCAGCGCCCGTCCGGTCGCGCGTCCCTCGGGTGTGGTCGCACCCGCGCCGGTCGGCGCCTGAGGCCGGCCGATGCGGATCCGTGACGACCGCGCCCAGGAGGAACCGGAGATCAACCTGGTTCCCCTGATCGACGTGATCCTGGTGCTGATCATCTTCTTCGTGATCACCACCACCTTCGATTCCCGCTCGATGCTGCAGTTGCAGCTGCCCAGCGCCACCGGCGAGGCCGTCGCCGCGCAGACCAAGGCGCTCAGCGTGCTGGTCAACGCCGATGGCCGCTACTTCGTCGACGAACATGAAGTGCTGCGCCCCGACATCGATGCGCTCAAGCAGACCCTGCAGCAGGTGGCGGGCAGCGACCGCAGCCGGCCGGTGCTGCTGCGTGCCGACGCACGCACGCCGCACCAGGCGGTGGTGACGGCGCTGGATGCGCTGGGGCAGCTGGGCTTCCGCAAGGTCAACATCGCCACCGCGCCGGAGGCGCGCAAGTGAACGAGGCCTCATCGGCCTGGCAGGTCTACAAGCGGCTGCTGGGATTTGCCACCCCGTACCGCGGACTGCTGGCGCTGGCGGCCATCGGCATGCTGCTGGAAGCCGCGGCGGGCGGTGCGTTCGCCAAACTGATGGAGAACGTCGTCGACGAGACGTTCATCAAGCGCGACGAGGCCAAGAGCCTGCTGCTTCCCGCCTACATCGTGGGCCTGTTCGTCATCCGCGGCGTGGCGGGCTACATCACCGACATGGGCATGGGCAAGGCGGCCCGCAGCATCGCGCGCGACTTCCGCGTGAAAGTGCTCGGCAAATACCTGCGCCTGCCCGGGCTGCGCTTCGATACCGAACCGGTGCCGGCCATGCTGGTCCGGCTGGGCTCCGACAGCGACCAGGTCGCGCAGGCGGCCGTGGATGCGATGAAGGTCATGATCCAGCAGTCGCTGCAGGTCATCGCCATGCTGGCCGTCATGCTCTACACCAGTTGGCAGGTCACGATCGCTATCCTGCTGATGGCGCCCCCGCTGGCATGGATGATGGACAAGGTGGCCCGCCGCTACCGCCGGATCAGCCACCGCATTCAGGAGAGCGGCGCGCAGATGATGCAGGCGGCCGACCAGACGCTGTCCAACCAGCAGGAAGTGAAGATCTACGGCGCCCAGCAGAACGAGCTGGCGCGTTATGGCGGGCTGGCCGACACCAACCTGCGGCTGGCGATGAAGGTGGAAGCCACGCGCAGCATTTCCTCGGCGATGGTGCAGCTGATGGGCGCGGTGGGATTGGCGCTGCTGCTGTTCTTCGCCGGGCGTGAGGCCATGGCCGGACGCTTGACGGCGGGCGGCTTCGTGTCGCTGATGGTGTCGATGATGGCCATCATTCCGGCGTTGAAGCAGCTGACCAACGTGCAGAACATGCTGCAGCGGGGCGTGGCCTCCGCCCAGCGCCTGTTCTCGGTGCTGGATGCGGACGACGAGCAGGACCATGGGCGGTTGCCGCTGGATCGCGCGAAGGGCGTGATCGAGTTCCGCGACGTCACCGCACGGTATCCGGGGCAGACGCGGCCGGCGCTGGAAGACATCAGCTTCACCGCCCGTCCCGGTACCGTCACCGCCATCGTCGGCCGCTCCGGCAGCGGCAAGTCCACGCTGATCAAGCTGATTCCGCGCTTCTACGAGGCCGAGTCCGGTCGCATCCTGCTCGACGGTCATCCGTTGCAGGACTACGCATTGGCGGACCTGCGCCGGCAGATCGCGCTGGTCGGGCAGCAGGTGATGCTGTTCGACGGCACCGTCGCGGCCAATGTCGCCTATGGCGAACTGCAGGGCGCCGACCGGGAAGCGATGGAGCAGGCCGTGCGTGGCGCCAACGCGATGGAGTTCGTGCAGGAACTGCCGCAGGGCGTGCATACGTCGATCGGCAACAAGGGCGGGCGCCTTTCCGGCGGGCAGCGGCAGCGCCTGGCCATTGCGCGCGCCATGCTGAAGGATGCGCCGATCCTGATCCTGGACGAGGCCACCGCCGCGCTCGACAACGAATCCGAACGCCTGGTGCAACAGGCATTGCAGAAGCTGATGCCCGACCGCACCACGCTGGTCATCGCCCATCGGCTGTCCACCATCGAGCACGCGGACCAGGTGCTGGTGCTGGACCAGGGACGGCTGGTGGAGCAGGGCACGCACGCCGAACTGCTGGCGCGTGGCGGTCTGTACGCCCATCTGCACCAGATGCAGTTCCGCGAGGGCGAGTCCGGGTGAGCAAGACCGCTTCGCGCACGCCCGAGTACTGGTTCAGCGATGCCGCCGTGCCACTGCCTGCCCGCGTGCTGTCGGGTGTCTACGGCGCGCTGGTCGCGCTTCGGCTGCGCCTGTACCGCTGGGGCCTGCTGCGCCGGAAGCGCGCGGGGGTGCCTGTCATCGTGGTCGGCAACATCACCGTTGGCGGCACCGGCAAGACACCCTTGACCATCGCCCTGGTGGAGCGCCTGCGGGCGGCAGGCTACAAGCCCGGCGTCGCCAGTCGCGGCTATGGTCGTCGCGATGAACGTACGCCGCGCTGGGTGGATGCGCAGACGGCACCTGGAGACGGCGGCGACGAACCCGTGCTGATCGCCCGTCAGACCGGTATCCGCGTGCGCGTGGACCGCGATCGGGTGGCCGCGGTGCGTGCACTGGCTGCGGCAGGCTGCAATGTGGTGATCTGCGACGACGGCCTGCAGCATTACCGCCTTCATCGCGACATCGAGATCGAAGTGATCGATGGCCAGCGGCGCTACGGCAATGGCCGCCTGTTGCCAGCCGGACCGCTGCGCGAGCCTGTCGAACGTGCAGCGGCCTGTGACTTCCGCGTGGTCAACCTGCCTGCCGCCGACGCGGAAGCGGGATTCGGTGAATGGCCCATGCACCTGCAGGCCGATGTCGCACTGCCGCTGCGTGGCGGCCGCCCGCGCGCCCTGGCGGCTTTCGCCGGCCAGCGTGTGCACGCCGTTGCCGGCATCGGCAATCCCGCGCGCTTCTTCTCCATGCTGCGCGGCTTCGGGATCGCCGTGGTGCCGCATGCCTACGTCGACCATCACGACTATCGCGCCGACGACTTCGAGTTCGGCAGCGAACTGCCGGTGCTGATGACCGAGAAGGACGCCGTCAAGTGCGCGGGCTTCGCCACGCCGTGGTTCTACAGTGTGCCGGTCGCGGCCCGGTTGCCGGAGGCGTTCTGGGTGGGGCTGCTGGAGAAACTGGCCCACGGTGCCGTCCCGTCGCCGACGGGGCGCTAGGACACCGTCGTCCCCGCCTGCCTGGATTTCCATCGAACCACGGGTATTTCCACTGACATGACGCCCTTCATCGTTGCCATTCCCGCCCGTTACGCCGCCTCCCGTCTGCCCGGCAAGCCCCTGCGCCCGCTGGGCGGTGAGCCGCTGGTGGTCCACGTCGCGCGGCGGGCATTGGCCGCCGGCGCACGGGAAGTCTGGGTGGCCACCGACGACGCCCGCATCCGCGATGCGCTGCAGGGCACGGAAGTGCAGGTGGCGATGACCTCCGCACATCATGCTTCGGGCAGCGACCGCCTGGCCGAATGCGCCGACATCGCCGGCTGGGGCGATGACGCACTGGTGGTCAACCTGCAGGGCGACGAACCGTTCGCTCCACCGGCCGGCATCCGCGCGGTGGCCGAAACGCTCGCGGCCGGCAGCGCGGACATGGCCACCCTGGCCGTTCCCATCGAGGACGCTGAAACACTGTTCGATCCGAACGCCGTCAAGCTGGTGCGCGCGGACAACGGCGATGCGCTGTATTTCAGCCGCGCACCCATTCCGTGGCATCGCGACGCCTTCGCCCGGTCGCGCGACACTCTGCCGCCCGGCCAGTGGCTGCGCCATATCGGCATCTATGCCTATCGGGCGGGCTTCCTGCGCCGCTACGCGAAGATGCCGCCAGGCCGCCTGGAACAGGTGGAGTCGCTGGAGCAGCTGCGCGTGCTTGAGGCGGGCTTCCGCATCGCCGTGGCACTGACGCCGGAACCGTTCCCGCCCGGCGTGGATACGCCCGAGGATCTGGCGCGGGCGGAAGACGTGCTGAAAGGGCTGTCTTGAACCTGCTGCTGGTCTGCCTGGGCAACATCTGCCGCTCGCCGATGGCCGAGGGTGCGCTGCGGGCGCGCCTGCAGGCATCGCCGTTCGCGGACCGGGTGCGGGTGGACTCGGCCGGCACCGGCGACTGGCACGTGGGCGAGCCTCCGGATCGCCGCGCCATCGCCTGCGCGCGCGGCTTCGGCGTGGATATCGGCGCGCAGCGTGCACGCCAGCTTCAGGCACAGGACTTCCATGATTTCGACTGGCTGTTGTGCGCCGACAGCGCCAACGTCCGTGAGGCGCGGCAGCGTGCGCCGGCCGGACTTGGCGATAAAGTGGTGCTGTTGCTGGATTGGTCGGGCGTGAAGCCCGGTGGGGAGGTGCCGGACCCCTACACCGGGAGCGCCGAGGATTTCCGGCAGGTCTGGCGACTGGTCGATTCGGCGGCACAGGCGGTCGTCGCCCGGCTCGCCACACCATGAGACTTGGGCATAATCACGGATGATGATGAACGCGACCCTCGCACCCGAACTCCCGCGCGCACTGCATTGGCTCAATACGCCGCCCACCACGCTGCACGAACAGCGCGGCCGGATCGTCGCGCTCGCCTTCGTCAATGGCGCCTCGGCCTGGTGCGCGCAACGCCTGAACGACCTGGCCGTCCTGCAGGGCCGTTACGTGGGTCGCCTGCATGCCCTGGCGATCCATGTGCCCCGCTTCGACAGCGAGCGCGAACCCCAGCAGGCGCTCAAGCGCCTCCGCCGGCACGGCAATACCCTGCCCGCCGCGCACGATGCCGACTGGGTCGCGTGGCAGCGGTTCGGGGTGGAGGCCTGGCCGACCGTGCTGCTGATCGACGGCGAGGGCCAGCTGCGCCATCGCATCGTCGGCGCCGATGGCCTGGCGGAGCTGGAGCGCGCGGTGGCGACCCTGTGCGATGGCCTGCATTCGCCCCCCGATGATGACCTGCGCGGCTTCCGCGAAGCGCACCCCGAGCCTCGCATGCCGTTGTCATTTCCCAGCGGTCTGGTCGCCACGCCCGACCGCCTGTTCGTGGCCGACAGCGGGCACCACCGCGTGCTGGAATGCAATCATCAGGGACGCGTGATCCGCCAGTTCGGCATGGGCACGGCCGACTTCGCCGATGGCGAGCTCAACCATGCCGCGTTCCGCCGGCCGCACGGTCTGGCGCTGCTACGCGAGTCGCTGTACGTCGCCGATACCGGCAACCACGCGCTGCGCAGGATCAACCTGGCGACCAGCACCGTCGATACGCTGTGCGGCAATGGCCGTGCCGGCGAGCCGGTGGAGGGCGTCATCACGATGGCGCGCAACGTGCCGCTGAACCAGCCGCAATCGGTGGTGGTGAACAACAACCAGATCTACCTCAGCATGGCGGGCGACAACCGCATCTGGAGCTATGACCTGGGCAGTCGCGAGCTGCGCCCGCGCGCCGGCTCCGGCCAGCTCGACGTGCGCGATGGCAGCGGAGCGATGGCGGCCTTCGCGCAACCGGCCGGATTGGCCGCGGTACACCAGACCCTGTACGTCTGCGATGCCGTCGGGTCCGCGGTGCGATCCATGCAGCTGCGCGCCGATACCGTGCAGACGCTGGTGGGGCAGGGCACGTGGGTATTCGGGTCCGACGACGGCCCGCGCGAGACCGCGCGCCTGCAGCATCCGCAGGCCATCGCGCTCAGCCCCGATGCGCCGGTCATGTGGATCGCCGACAGTGGCAACGGCAGCCTGCGCACGCTGCGGCTGGGGGGTGGCGAACTCACCACCGTGGCCCTGCCGCGCCGCCTGCACGGTCCGGCCGGCCTGGCCGTGGCGGCGGGCGCGGTGTGGATCGCCGAAACCGATGCCCACGACGTACTGCGTTACGATATCGCCACCGGCGCATTGAGCCACGTCCCGATCGACGAATGAGTGGCAGTCCCCAGGCGGAATTCGATGGCAAGGCCTTCGCGGCTGGCTTGAGCACGGCGCCGGGCGTGTATCGCATGTACGCCGCCGACGACAGCCTGCTGTATGTCGGCAAGGCCGGTGCACTGCGCAAGCGCGTCACCAGCTATTTCAACAGCTCCCCCAAGTCGCCGCGGATCCTGTCGATGCTGACGCAGGTCGCGCGCATGGACGTGACCGTCACCCGCACGGAAGCCGAAGCGCTGCTGCTGGAAAACCAGCTGATCAAGTCGCTGACGCCGCGTTACAACGTGCTGCTGCGCGACGACAAGAGTTACCCCTACGTGCTGCTCACGCAGGAACAATGGCCGCGCATCGCGTTCCACCGCGGTCCGCGCGCGGTGCCGGGACGCTACTTCGGCCCGTACCCGGGCGTTACCGCCGTGCGGGAAACGCTCAACCTGATGCAGAAGCTGTTCAAGATCCGCAACTGCGAGGACAGCGTGTTCCGCAACCGCTCGCGGCCCTGCCTGCAGTACCAGATCGGCCGTTGCAGTGGCCCGTGCGTGGCGCTGGTGGACGAGGCCGACTACGCCGAATCGGTGCGCCGTGCCACGCTGTTTCTGGATGGCCGCAGCGACGAGCTCACGCGCGAACTGACCCGTGCCATGGAGCAGGCCAGTGTGGCGCTGGAGTTCGAGCAGGCGGCGCGTCTGCGCGACCTGATCGCCTCCATCCGCACGCTGCAGGCGCGCCAGTACGTGGATGGCCGCGCCGCCGACCTCGACGTACTGGCCTGCGCGATGCAGGGCAGCCAGGCCTGCGTGCTGCTGCTGGCGTTCCGCGACGGGCGCAACCTGGGTACGCGGACGTTCTTCCCGAAGACCAATGGCGAGGACAGCGCGGAGGAGGTGCTGGGTGCATTCGTCTCCCAGTACTACGCCGAGCAGCCCGCGCCACAGGAGATCGTGCTGGATCGCGAGATCCCGGATGCCGAACTGATCGAGCATGCACTGGCGGCATCCAGTGGCCGCAAGGTCCAGCTGAAATGGAACGTGCGCAGCGAGCGCGCGGGCTACCTGGACCTGGCCCGGCGCAATGCCGAACTGGCGCTGGTCACCGAACTGGCCAGCCGCGGCGCGCAGACCGCACGCAGCGAAGCATTGAAGGAGCTGCTGGGCCTGCCGGAGCCGGCACGGCGCATCGAATGCTTCGACATCAGCCATACCATGGGCGAAGCGACGGTGGCGTCATGCGTGGTGTTCGATGCCAACGGCGCCGTGCGTTCCCAGTATCGCCGCTACAACATCACCGGCATCACTCCCGGCGACGACTACGCCGCCATGCACCAGGCCATCGAGCGCCGTTTCCGGCGCGCGGTGGAGGAGGGTGGCGTGCTGCCCGACGTGCTGCTGATCGACGGTGGCGCCGGACAGCTGGCGCAGGCGGTGGGTGCGCTGGCCGACCTGGGGGTGGACGGGGTGACCCTGGTGGGCGTGGCCAAGGGCGAGGAACGCCGGGCCGGTCACGAAACGCTGGTGCTGCCCGACGGCCGTGAGGTGCGCCCCGGCGCCGCCTCGCCCGCGCTGCAGTTGATCCAGCAGGTGCGCGACGAAGCCCACCGCTTCGCCATCACCGGCCATCGCGGCAAACGGCAGAAGGCGCGCATGACCAGCAAGCTGGAGGACATCCCCGGGATCGGTCCACGCCGTCGTGCCAGCCTGCTGAAGCATTTCGGCGGGTTGGCGGGGCTGAAAGCGGCCGGCGCCGACGAGATCGCACGCGTGGAGGGCGTGAATGCCGCACTCGCCGAGCGAATCTACGCTAACCTGCACGGGTTGCCGTCGCCGCAGGCAGGAAACGAGTAAACGCGTAATGAAGTTGACCATCCCCACTTGGCTCACATTGCTGCGGATCGTGCTGATCCCGGTGCTGGTGCTGGTGTTCTACCTGCCCTACAAGTGGACCAACCTGGCGGCGGCGATGATCTTCATCCTGGCCGCCGTCACCGACTGGCTGGATGGCTGGATCGCGCGGCGCTACCACCTTTACTCGGCATTCGGTGCGTTCCTCGATCCGGTGGCCGACAAGCTGATGGTGGCGGTATCGCTGTTCCTGATCGTGCAGGACAACCCCACCATGTGGATGGCGATCTGGGCCGCGGTCATCGTCGGGCGCGAGATCGCGGTATCCGCGCTGCGCGAATGGATGGCCGAACTGGGCCAGCGCGCGACGGTGAAGGTGGCGGCGCTGGGCAAGATCAAGACCATCGTGCAGATGGTGGCGCTGGGCTGCCTGCTGTATGCCTCCACGCCGGGCGAGCTGGATGTGGGCGACATCTGGATGGGGCGCTGGATTTTCGTGATCGGCGACTGGCTGCTGGCCATCGCGGCCCTGCTGACCCTGTGGTCGGGCATCCAGTACCTGCGCGCGGCATGGCCGATTCTGCGCGAGGGTGAAAAAAAGAGTGTTGACATGCCGAAACAAGACGCTACAATTTCGTCTCTCTCGACGCGGGAATAGCTCAGTTGGTAGAGCACGACCTTGCCAAGGTCGGGGTCGAGGGTTCGAGTCCCTTTTCCCGCTCCAGATTTCGTCCTGAAAAGGACGGTTCCCAAAACCCCGTTCGCGGGGTTTTGTGTTGTAAGGCGCTTGAAAAGGCGTCGTGATTGCGCCAGTCTGGCGCAGTCGCCACCGGCCTGGTGGCAGAGTGGTTATGCAGCGGACTGCAAATCCGCGTACGCCGGTTCAATTCCGACCCAGGCCTCCATACTGTTTTCGATGACGCCTGGCTCATGCCGGGCGTTTTCGTTTGCGGTGCGGCCAAGTGGCCACGGCTTTCCATTCAGCCGGCAGTGAGGCAGGCTATCCGCATGCCCGGATGGCGAAATTGGTAGACGCATCGGACTTAAAATCCGCCGGCCGCGAGGCCATGCCGGTTCGATTCCGGCTCCGGGCACCAGCATGCAGTCCAGCGACGTCCGGCCACATCCGGACAGGCAGTACACCTGGAGCGTGCGCCATTCCGGTTCGCGTGGGTCAGTCAGGGGGTCAGCTTGCCCCTGTGGCGCGTTCAAGCCGATGCTTCGTGGCGCGGCCCCATCCAGGACTCAAGCGGCATGAAGCAGACGCTCAAGCTTCGATTGATCGTGACCGAGCCCCTGCCGGGTGCCTGGTGCGCCATGCAGCGCGGCAGGTCGGGGCTGCTGCAGCCCACAACGTCGGCAGAGGGGCTCCAGTTCGATTTCGCCGTCCAGGCGGAGGTGGCGAAACAGCCGATCGTGCTGACCGGTGAGTTCACCCAGGGGCCGCCCGCCACGCGCTTCGTCTACATCAACTCCGGCACGTATGCGGGCCAGTCCGGCACCGCCTGGTCGCGTCGCGCCAAGATACCCATCACGGGAATTTCCGCGTCCCTGGCGCAGGAGGCCCTGACTACCGGGGGCGTGCTGCAGGCGCGCGTCTGGGGGCGAGCGAAAGACGGCGGACCCTTCTGTGCGTCTGTCCCGCTGCTGTCGGCCTGGGTACGGGTGGATCCGTAGCGGATCAAGCGCGCGCGCCGCCACGGTGGGAGCCGCGGCAAGACGATCCCCACGGCGCCATGGCGCCGGCCGCCAGCATGCAGTGTCTGGCTTAGAATCGGCGCTGGCCCCCGGGAGACTGCCCATGCAGCGTTACCTCGCCTATGTCGCCAGTATCGTGCTGGCGCTCGTCTCGTTGTGGCTCGCGCTGACGACATGGCCGACCGGGTGGTGGGGCGCGGCCGTTTTCGGCGCGCTTGCGCTGCTGGGAACCTGGGACGTCCTGCAGTCCCGCAGCACCCTGCGCCGCAACTATCCGGTGCTGGCGCATTTCCGCTACGGACTGGAATCGGTCGGCCCCGAGATCCGCCAGTACTTCATCGAAGGCGATACGGTCGAAGTGCCGTTCTCGCGCCAGCAGCGTTCGCTGGTATACCAGCGGGCCAAGGGCGTGATGGACGTGGTGCCGTTCGGCAGCCAGCAGGATGTCTACGGCGTGGACTACGAGTGGATCAACCACTCGATGGCGCCCACGCACGTGGATTCGCATGACTTCCGCGTGGTGATCGGCGCGAACACGGCCCAGCCTTACTCGGCCAGCGTGTTCAACATTTCGGCGATGAGCTTCGGCGCGCTGTCCGCCAATGCCGTGCGCGCGCTGAACGAAGGCGCGCGTCGTGGCGGCTTTTACCACGACACCGGCGAGGGTTCGATCTCGCCCTACCATCGCGAGAACGGCGGCGATCTGGTCTGGGAGATCGGTTCGGGCTACTTCGGCTGCCGTGACGGGCAGGGGGCATTCAGTGAGGCGCGCTTCATCGAGAACGCGCGCTCCCCGCAGGTGAAGATGATCGAGGTGAAGCTGTCGCAGGGCGCCAAGCCTGGCCATGGTGGCGTGCTGCCGGCCGCCAAGGTCAGTGCGGAGATCTCCGCCACCCGCGGCGTGCCGATGGGCCACGACTGCGTTTCGCCGGCCAGGCACTCCGCCTTCTCCACGCCGGTGGAGCTGCTGCAGTTCATCGCCCGCTTGCGCGAACTGTCCGGCGGCAAGCCGACGGGCTTCAAGCTGGCCATCGGCCACCCGTGGGAGTGGTTCGCCATCGCCAAGGCGATGCAGGAAACCGGCCTGCTGCCGGACTTCATCGTCGTCGACGGAGCGGAGGGCGGCACCGGCGCGGCGCCGTCGGAGTTCATCGACCATGTCGGCGTGCCGATGCATGAAGCGCTGTTGCTCGTGCACAACACGCTGGTCGGGTTGAACCTGCGCGACCGCATCCGCATCGGCGCGGCGGGCAAGATCATCAGCGCCTTCGATATCGCCCGGATCATGGCGATGGGGGCGGACTGGTGCAACGCCGCGCGTGGCTTCATGTTCGCGCTGGGCTGCATCCAGTCGCAGAGCTGCCACAACGACCGCTGTCCGACCGGCGTGGCCACGCAGGATCCGCGCCGCTGGAAACACCTGGACGTGCCGGACAAGTCGGTGCGCGTGCAGCAGTTCCATGACAACACGCTGAAGGCGTTGCGCGACATGCTGTGCGCCGCCGGCCTGGAGCATCCGCAACAGTTGGGGCCGGAGCATATCCTGCGCCGCGTGTCGCCGATCGAAGTGCGTTCGCTGGCTTCGCTCTACCGCTTCGTGGAACCCGGCGAACTGATCGACCGCGTGCCCGCGCATGCGGTTTTCCGTGACTTCTGGCCGGATGCCCGCAGCGACAGTTTCGCCGCGCCGCGCCGCGTCAGTGCGCTGTGCGATGCCAAGGACCGCTGAGGGCCGTTCACGCGGGGGACAGCAGCTCCAGGACGCGTTCCGTCGGGCGGCCGATCACCGCGCGCCCGGCATGCACGAAGACGGGACGCTGCAGCAGCCGCGGATGCACCGCCAGCGCCTGGATCAGGGCGTCTTCGCTGAGTGAGGCATCCGCCAGATTCAGGGCCGCATAGGCCTCCTCTCCGGTCCGGAGCAGTGCGCGTGCCGGCATGCCGAGCAGGGCCAGCAGGGACCGGATTTCCCCGACCGACGGGGGCTGTTCCAGGTAGGGGATGATGCGGGGCGCGATGCCGCGTTCCTGCAGCAGTTGCAGCGCTTCGCGCGACTTGGAACAAGCGGGGTTGTGGTACAGGCGGGTGTCGTCCATGGCGGCATTGTAGGGCGGGCCGCGGCGGCGGCCGGGAACGTTGACCGTGGGCGTGCTCCGCGATTACCATACGCGCCCCGATCATCCGGGCGGTTAGCTCAGCGGTAGAGCACTGCTTTCACACGGCAGGGGTCACAAGTTCGAAACTTGTACCGCCCACCAGTTCCAGCAAGAAGCCCGGCCCTGCCGGGCTTTCTTGTTTTCCGCCCCCGGGGGCGTGCGGCGACCGCACCACCAGCCTGCCGGCTACGCCCCGTCGCCCATGCCGCCGGGTGGCGATAAGTGGTTGTTTCAGGGGTGGAAAACGGGGCGGGAAGTGGTCGTCTGTGGTAGACTCCGGACGTTGCAGAACCCGCCTGAAACCCCGTCTGCCCATGCCTTGCCGGCATAGTCCCGGCAGCCGGGTTTCGGCTCGAAAAACCTGAAGAACCACGGAACCCGAATGGCCGATCTCGCCAAGGAAATCATCCCCGTCAACCTCGAAGACGAGATGCGCCGCAGCTATCTCGATTACGCGATGAGCGTGATCGTGGGGCGCGCACTCCCGGATGTCCGCGATGGCCTGAAGCCTGTCCACCGGCGTGTCCTGTTCGCCATGAACGAACTGGGCAACCACGCCAACAAGCCCCACGTGAAGTCGGCGCGCATCGTCGGTGACGTGATCGGCAAGTACCACCCGCACGGCGACCAGTCGGTGTACGACACGCTGGTGCGCATGGCGCAGCCGTTCTCGCTGCGCTACATGCTGGTCGACGGGCAGGGCAACTTCGGCTCGGTCGACGGCGACTCCGCGGCCGCCATGCGTTACACCGAAGCCCGCATGGCCAGGATCACCCACGAGCTGCTCGCCGACATCGACAAGGAAACGGTCGACTTCCAGCCCAACTACGACGAGAAGGAACAGGAGCCGACGGTCCTGCCGACGCGCTTTCCGAACCTGCTGGTCAACGGTTCGGCCGGCATCGCCGTGGGCATGGCGACCAACATTCCGCCGCACAACCTGTCGGAAGTGATCAACGGTCTGATCGCGCTGATCGACAACCCCGAGATCGACGTCGACGGCCTGATGCAGTACATCCCGGGCCCGGATTTCCCCACCGCCGGCATCATCAACGGCACCGCCGGCATCGTCGCGGGCTACCGCACCGGCCGTGGCCGCGTGCGCATGCGCGCCAAGGCCGACATCGAGGTCAACGACGACAACGGCCGCGAATCCATCATCGTCACCGAGATTCCCTACCAGGTGAACAAGGCGCGGCTGATCGAGAAGATCGCCGAGCTGGTGAAGGAAAAGAAGCTGGAAGGCATCAGCGAGCTGCGCGACGAGTCCGACAAGGACGGCATGCGCATCTACATCGAGGTCAAGCGCGGCGAATCGGCCGAGGTGGTGCTGAACAACCTGTACCAGCAGACGCCGATGGAATCGGTGTTCGGCATCAACATGGTCGCGCTGGTCGACGGCCGCCCGCAGCTGCTCAACCTCAAGCAGATGCTGGAAGCCTTCGTGCGCCACCGTCGCGAGGTGGTGACCCGCCGCACCATCTTCGACCTGCGCAAGGCCCGCGCCCGCGCGCACATCCTGGAAGGCCTGACGGTCGCGCTGGCCAACATCGACGAGATGATCGAACTGATCAAGACGTCGGCCAATCCGCAGGAAGCACGCGAGCGCATGCTGGCCAAGACCTGGGAGCCGGGCCTGGTGGGCACGCTGCTGGCGGCGGCCGGCGCCGAGGCCTCGCGACCGGAAGACCTGCCGGCCGGCGTCGGTTTCCACGACGGCCGCTACCAGCTGACCGAAGTGCAGGCCACCCAGATCCTGGAAATGCGCCTGCACCGGCTGACCGGTCTGGAACAGGAAAAGCTGACCGAGGAATACAGGGCGCTGCTGGAGACCATCGCCGGCCTGATCCGCATCCTGGAGAACCCGGATGTGCTGCTGCAGGTGATCCGCGACGAGCTGCTGAACGTCAAGGCCGAGTTCGGCGACGAGCGCCGCAGCGAGATCCGCCACAGCGAGGAAGATCTCGACATCCTCGACCTGATCGCGCCGGAAGACATGGTGGTGACGCTGTCGCACGCCGGTTACGCCAAGCGCCAGCCCGCCAGCGCCTATCGCGCGCAGAAGCGTGGCGGCCGTGGCCGCAGCGCGGCGGCGACCAAGGAAGAGGATTTCATCGACCAGCTGTGGCTGGTCAACACGCACGACACGCTGCTGACCTTCACCAGCAGCGGCAAGGTCTTCTGGCTGCCGGTGTACCAGCTGCCGGAAGCCGGTTCCAATGCGCGTGGCCGTCCGATCATCAACTGGATTCCGCTGGAACCCGGCGAGAAGGTGCAGGCCGTGGTGCCGGTGCGCGACTACGAAGAAGGCAAGTTCGTCTTCTTCGCGACGAAGAACGGCACGGTCAAGAAGACCCCGCTCACCGAGTTCGCGTTCAAGCTGGCGCGCGGCAAGATCGCGATCAACCTGGACGAGGGCGACGCGCTGGTCGGCGTGGCCCTGACCGACGGCGAGCGTGACGTCATGCTGTTCGCATCGAACGGACGCGCGGTGCGCTTCTCCGAGTCGCTGGTCCGCGCGATGGGCCGCACTGCCACCGGCGTGCGTGGCATGCGCCTGGTGGCGGGCGCGGATGCGGAAGTCGAAGGCGACCAGGACGAGGGCGAGGCGGGCGATACCGATGGCGTGCCGTCGATCCCCGAGGCGGGATCCGAGGTCGTCAGCCTGGTGGTGGTGGATGGCGAGGGCGACATCCTGACCGCCAGCGAGCGCGGCTACGGCAAGCGCACGCCGGTGGCCGACTATCCGCGCAAGGGTCGTGGTACCCGTGGCGTGATCGCGCTGAAGACGACCGAACGCAATGGCCGCCTGATCGGTGCCATCCAGTTGTCCGACCACCATGAGGTCCTGCTGATTTCCGATGGCGGCACGCTGGTGCGTACCCGTGCGGCGGAAATCTCGCAGGTCGGCCGCAACACCCAGGGCGTCACCCTGATCCGCCTGTCCGACGGCGAGACGCTGCAGGCGCTGGAACGCCTGGATGCTTCGCTGGACGAAGAGGACGGCATCGAGGGCGTGGCCGGCGTCGTGGCCGCGGCACCCGAGGCCACCGGCACGCCACCGGACGCCTGACCGTCGAGTCACATGAAAGTGGACGGGGATGTCCCCGCCACTTTCATCCCTGCGTTCTATACTGCCGACACGACCACGGCAGGGAACGGCACATGGGATCGGCAAACGGCAGCACCCGAAACGCGCGCACCCGCTGGATGCGCGCGTTTTTTGTTGGACTGGTTGCAACGGCGGCGCTTGCCGGCTGCAAGCGCAACGAGTCCGGGCAATTGCCCGAAGCCAGCGGCGAGCCGATCAAGGCACAGGTCGCCAAAGTGGAAGGTTTCGCGCTGGTCGGTATCTATCCCGACCAGCACGACGGCAACCTCGCCATCGCGCTGGAGTTCAGCCGCCCGCTGGTCAGCTCTCAGGATTTCGATGCGTTGCTGGTGGTGAAGGACGCCAACGGCGCCGCGGTGAAGGGCAGCTGGGTGCTGGACGACAAGGGGCTGGTCCTGCGCTTCCCCGCGGTGGAGGCGGCCAAGGACTACGAGGTCACGCTGAAGGCCGGCCTTTCCGCCGCGGATGGCACGCGCCTGGGCAAGGAGGACACGCGCAAGGTGCATACCGGCGAACTGGACCCGGCGGTGGGCTTCGCCTCGCAGGGCAGCGTGCTGCCGGCCCGCGAGAGTCGCGGTCTGCCGGTGGTGTCGATCAACGTGGACGAAGTCGACGTCGAGTTCCTGCGCGTCACCTCGAAGCAGCTGCCGAAATTCTTCGCCGAGTACCAGCGCGGCGGCCGCCGGGGCAGCTGGGACCTGGACAGCGACTACGGCGACAACACCCCGATCGGCGACCTGGCCGAGCCGGTCTATCTCAACCGCTTCGTGCTGGGCGGCAAGCCCAACGAGCGCGTGCTGACCTACCTGCCCATCCAGGACATCCGCGAACTGCAGGACCCGGGGCTGTACTTCGCGGTGATGAAGCGCACCGGCAAGTTCGCCGGCGAGTTCGAGACCGCCTTCTTCACCGTCAGCGACATCGGCCTGCATACGCGCGCCTACAAGGACAAGCTGTTCGTGCACACGGCATCGCTGCAGGACGGCGCGGCGATCGGCGGGGTGGAGCTGAAGGTGCTGGATGCGCGCGGCGAAGCGGTGCTGGCCGGCAAGACCGACGGCAACGGCAATGCGCTGCTGAACTACACCCTGGACGCCGGCCATGTGCTGGTCGCCTCGCGCGGCAAGGACGTGTCCATGCTGCCGTTCAACCAGCCGGCGCTGGACCTGTCCGAGTTCGCGGTGGCCGGCCGTGAGCAGGCGTGGTTCGACGTGTTCGCCTGGTCGGGGCGCGACCTGTACCGTCCGGGCGAGACGGTGCGCGTCTCGGCGCTGCTGCGCGACAACGATGGCAGGCCGGTGACGGCCACCGGCAAACGCCTGCAGCCGCTGTTCCTGCGCCTGAAGCAGCCCGACGGCAAGGTATTCCGCGAGACCCGCCTGCAACCGGGAGAACAGGGTTACGCACGCTTCGAGCAGGTGATTCCGCCGGAAGCACCGACGGGGCGCTGGCAGGTCGAGTTCCGCACCGATCCCGCCAGCAAGGAAGCAGTGCAGGGGATGACGTTGCGCATCGAGGAATTCCTGCCCGAACGCATGAAGCTGGACCTGGATGCCGCGCAGCCCGTGCTGAAACCTGGCGAGCCGCTCAAGCTGAAGGCCACCGCGGCCTATCTGTACGGCGCGCCAGCCAGCGGCAACCGTTTCACCGCCAAGCTGGCGGTGGCGGTGGAACAGCACCCGCTGGAGCAGCTGCCGGGTTACTTCTTCGGCGATCCGACGCTGGAACTGCCGAAGGAGGCCAAGGATGTCATCGACACCACGCTGGCCGAGGACGGCGTGTTGCAGCAGGACATCGCCCTACCGGTCGAAGCCAAGCCGCGCAGCACCATCGCCGCCATTGTGTCGGGCAGCGTGTACGAAACCGGCGGCCGCACGGTCAACCGCACACTCAAGCGCGTGCTGTGGCCGGCGAACACGCTGGTCGGCATCCGGCCCTTGTTCGACGACAAGGACGGTGCCGACGCCAACGCGAACGCGGGTTTCGAACTGGTGCGCGTGGATGCCGGCGGCAGGCCGCAGCCCGGCAAGGGACTGAAGGCCACGCTGGTGCGCGAGCTGCGCGACTACCACTGGAACTACGACGAGGACGGCGGCTGGGATTACGACTTCACCCGCCGGTTCGAGAACAAGGACACCCGCACGCTCGATATCGGAAGCGGTGCGTCGAGGATCGATTTTCCGGTGGAATGGGGCGAGTACCGGCTGGACGTGTTCGATCCTGCCACCGGGCTGACCACGCGCTACCCGTTCCGTGCCGGCTGGAGCTGGGACGACCAGAACCGCGGCCTGGATGCACGCCCCGACAAGGTCAAGCTGTCGCTGGACAAGACCGGCTACAAGGCCGGTGACACGATGAAGGTCACCCTGACGCCGCCGCATGCCGGCAAGGGCCTGCTGATGGTCGAAAGCGACCGCATGCTCTACGTGCAGGCCATCGACGCCAAGCCGGGCAGCACGTTCTCCATTCCCGTCACCCGGGACTGGGAACGGCACGACGTCTATGTCACCGCACTGGTGTTCCGCGGTGGCTCCGCACCCAGCAAGATCACGCCCGCGCGCGCCGTCGGCGTGGCGCACGTGCCGATGGATCGCCGCGACCGACGTGTTGCCGTCGGCTTGTCCGTGCCCAAGCAGATGCGGCCGGAGCAGAACCTGCCGGTGGTGGTCAGCGTGCCGGAGCTGGCGGGCAAGCCCGCGTATGTCACCGTGTCCGCGGTCGACGTGGGCATCCTGAACATCACCCGCTTCCCGGTACCGGATGCCAACGCGCAGTTCTTCGCGCAGCGCCGCCTTGGCGTGGATGCGTACGACATCTACGGGCGCGTGATCGAGAGCTTCGAAGGTGGCAGTGCGAAGATCCGCTTCGGTGGCGACATGGCGCTGGCGGCCTTGCCGCAGGCCAAGCGGCCGACCTCGCGCGTGCAGACCGTGGACCTGTTCTCCGGCCCGGTGAAGCTGGATGCCATGGGCAATGCGCGGATCGCGCTGAAGGTGCCGGATTTCAACGGCACGTTGCGGGTTTCCGCACTGGTGTACTCCGATACACGCTATGGCAACCGCGACCGTGAAACGGTGGTCCGCGCGCCCATCGTCGCCGAGGCCAGCCTGCCGCGCGTACTCGCGCCCGGCGATCGCAGCACGGTGACACTGGACGTGCAGAATTTCACCGGCAAGCCCGGCGCCTTCAAGGTCCAGGTGAACGGCGAAGGGCCATTGAATATCGGCGAGGGCAGTCGCAATGCGACGCTGCCGGTGGATGGAAAGAACACGCTCAGCTTCCCGATCACGGCGAGGGAGGGCTATACCACCGCCAAGGTGCGCGTGCGCGTGGAGGGCAACGGTTTCAAGGTGGACCGTCGTTACGACGTGCCCGTGCGCGCGGGCTGGCCGGCCGTGCTGCGTTCGCGGACGCAGGTGCTCGACAGCCTGGCACCCGTGGAGATGGGCGCGGGCTTCGCCGACGGGCTGATGCCGGGTTCGGTGACCGCACGCATGACGGTCAGCGCGCTGCCGCCGATTCCGTTCGCCAGTGCGCTGCAGGGCGCGCTGGAATACCCGTATGGGTGCGCCGAGCAGACCACCAGCAAGGGCTACGCCGCGCTGGAACTGGATGACGCGACGGCAAAGCTGCTGGGCGTGACGGGGCTGGACGCGAAGAAGCGCCGCGAGCGCATGGAAGGCGCGTTCGGCCGGCTGGCGTCGATGCAGGTGGCCAACGGCCACTTCTCAATGTGGGGCAACGATGACTACGTCAACCCGGGGCTGACGCCGTACATCGCCGAGTTCCTGCTGGATGCACGCGAGGGTGGCTTCGCCGTGCCGGATACGGTGCTGCAGAAGGCACTGACCCGGCTCAACGAAGACCTGCTGGCCGGTGGTGCGCAGTTCTACGGCTACGACAGCCGCGACCACCTGAAGTTCGCCAACCAGGCTTACGCCGGCTACGTGCTGGCGCGCGTCAATCGGGCGCCGCTGGGCACGCTGCGCGCGCTGTACGACAATGAACGCGGCAAGAGCCTCACCGGCCTGCCGTTGGTGCACCTGGGCATCGCGCTGTCGCTGCAGGGCGACCGCAACCGTGGCGCGAAGGCGATCGCCGACGGCTTCGCGAAGACCGGCGATCGGCCCGCGTACCTGGGCGACTACGGTACCCGCCTGCGCGATGACGCGCTGATGATCGCGCTGGTGCACGAACGCAAGCTGGCCAAGCCCGAGTACGACCGCCGTGCGATCTCGCTGGGACGCGAACTGGATGCGCGCCGCAACAGCGGCTGGCTGTGGTTGAGCACGCAGGAACAGGTCGCGCTGGTGCGCCTGGGCAAGGCGTTGATGGTGGACCAGAAGAAGCTGGTCTCCGGTCAGTGGAGCGTCGGCAGCGATGCCGAAGCGGTGGCGCCCGTGCGCCTGTTCGGCCGCAGTTTCGATCATGCGACCCTGTCGAAGGGCGTGCGGTTCGTGCCGGAGGGCAGCCCACCGCTGTACGCCAGCCTGGACGTGGCCGGCATCCCGCGCAGTGCGCCTGCACCCGACAACCGGCAGATCGGCATCGAGCGCCGGTACTACACCACCGATGGCAAGGAGTGGAAGGGCGGCACGCTGAAGGAAGGCGAGGCGCTGATCGTGCGCGTGGGCATCACCGCCAACGTCAGCATGCCGGATGCGCTGTTCACCGACCTGCTGCCGGCGGGGCTGGAGATCGAGAACTTCAACCTGGGCGATGCCAAGCAATGGGCCGAGGTGGTGGTGGACGGCATTTCCGTCAGCGACCGCGCCAGCGCCGCCGACGTGAAGCACGAGGAGTTCCGTGACGACCGCTACGTGGCCGCGCTGAAGCTGGACCGGGGCGACACCGCGAAGGTGTTCTATCTGGTACGTGCGGTCACGCCGGGCACGTACACCGTGCCGCCGCCGCTGGTGGAAGACATGTACCGCCCCGACATCCGTGGCGTTGGCAAGTCCACGCCGGCGTCGATCACGGTGGTGCAGCCGTGACGCTTTCCTTCTCCACGCACGCGGGGAGAAGGCGTCGCCTCCACGGCAGCCGCCGTGGGAGCGATGTAAGTCGCGACAGATCGCCGGTGAAGCCTCATCGCGATTCACATCGCTCCCACGGGCAGCCGCAACACGACAACCCTCGATGCGAAAGCGACGTTTTCCCGGGCTGCTGAGTTGTCTGCGCTGGGGCACCGTCGCCGTGCTCGTCACGCTGCTGGTCCTCGACCTCGCCTTCCCGCCGCCGCTGCCGAAGACACGCGACACCAGCACACTGGTGGTCGCGCGGGACGGCACGCCGCTGCGGGCGTTTGCCGACCGCGAAGGTGTTTGGCGCCATCCCGCCACGCCCGACACGGTGTCGCCGCTCTACCTGCAGGCGCTGTTGACCTACGAGGACCGCTGGTTCTGGCGCCATCCCGGCATCAATCCGTGGGCGCTGCTCCGCGCGGGCGGGCAATGGCTGCAGCGGGGGCGCATCGTTTCGGGCGGCTCCACCCTGACCATGCAGGTGGCGCGCATGCTGGACCGGCATTCACGCACGCCATGGGGCAAGGCGAAGCAGATGCTGCGTGCGCTGCAACTGGAAGCGCACCTGTCCAAGCGCGAGATCCTCACCCTGTACCTGGAGCGCGCGCCGTTCGGGGGCACCACCGAAGGCGTGGATGCGGCCAGCTGGGCTTACCTGGGCAAGCCCGCCGCGCGGTTGTCGCATGCCGAAGCGGCGCTGCTTGCGGTGCTGCCGCAATCCCCCAGCCGGCTGCGCCCGGACCGCCATCCCGAGGCCGCGCGGCTGGCGCGCGACAAGGTGCTGGCGCGCATGGCCGAGCGGGGCGTCTGGTCGCCGGCGGTGGTCGAGGATGCGCGGGTGGAACCGGTGGTCGCACGATCGCTGCAACCCCCGTTGCATGCCGCATTGCTGGCCGAACGCCTGCGCCAGCAGCATCCGCGTGCCGCGCGCATCGTGTCGACGATCGACGCCAGCCTGCAGCGCACGCTGGAGGAGCGCGTACAGAGCTATTTCTCCGCGCTGCCGCCGCGCACGTCGGCCGCATTGCTGGTGGTGGACAACGCGACGATGGAAGCACGCGCGTATGTGGGGTCGGTGAGTTTCGGCGACCAGGCGCGGCTGGGGCACGTGGACATGGTGCAGGCCTGGCGTTCGCCGGGTTCGACGCTCAAGCCTTTCCTGTATGGCCTGGCACTGGATGACGGCCTGATCCACTCGGAGAGCCTGCTGGTCGACGCGCCGCACTCTTTCGGCGGCTATCGCCCGGGCAACTTCGATGCGGCGTTCAATGGTCCGGTCAGCGCCGCCGATGCGTTGCGGCTGTCCCTCAACGTGCCGGCCGTGGACCTGCTGGACCGCGTGGGCGCCGAGCGCTTCTCCGCGCGACTTGCCAACAATGGCGTGAGTCTGCGCTATCCACCGGGTGCACCGCCCAATCTGGCGTTGATCCTGGGGGGCACCGGCGCGCGGCTCGAAGACCTGGTGGGTGCCTACGCAGCGCTGAATCGTGCAGGGCTGTCGGGGCGTGTGCGCTACACCGGCGACATGCCCTCCATCGATCGCAGGCTGTTGTCGCCGGGTGCCGCGTGGATCATCCGCGACGTGCTGGAGGCGCATCCGCGCCCCGGGTATGGCGGTGGCGTGCTGGATACCGGCAACCGCCCGCGCGTGGCCTGGAAAACCGGCACCAGCTACGGGTTCCGCGACGCCTGGGCGCTCGGCAGCACGCGCCGCTACACGGTCGGCGTGTGGGTGGGGCGCCCGGACGGCACGCCGTTGCCGGGGCAGTACGGTGCGGTGACCGCGTTGCCGTTGATGTTCGAAGTGATCGACAGCCTGCCGCGGATGCGCGGCGACGCCGAGCGCGCGCCGGTACCGCGCGAGGTGACGGAAGCAGAGATCTGCTGGCCGCTGGGTACGCCGCCGGAAGCCGACGCGCCGCACCTGTGCCAGCGCAGGCGCGAAGCCTGGATTCTGGACAACGCCATCCCCCCCACCTTTGCCGAACGCGACGCGCGCCTGTGGAGCGCCGGCAGGGAGCGCTTCGACGTGGACGCGCGCAGCGGGCTGCGGCTGTCGGCGGAGTGCGCCCGTACTCATGTGGCCCGCAGTACCGAGATCGCGCGCTGGCCGGCCCTGGCTTCGCCGTGGTTGTCGGCGCAGACGCGTGCGGCTTCACGCCTGCCCGCGCTGTCGCCCGAGTGCCAGCCCGATGGCCGGGATGCCGCGGAAGAACTGCGCATCGAAGGACTCAATGACCGGGCCACCCTGGCGCGTGCGCCCGGCAGTACGCATGGCGTGCGGCTGCAGTTGCGCGCGCTCGGCACGGACGCCCGCGTGCAGTGGCTGCTGGACGGTCGCTGGATCGCGGAAACCCGGGCCTCCCAGCCCTTCCAGCGTGATTTCGATCAGCCGGGCGAGCATCAGCTCACCGCGCTGGCGGATACCGGCGCCTGGGTGCGGGTGAGGTTCAACGTCCTGCGCTGAGCGGGTCTCAGCGATAGTGGGCCAGGAACCCCGACAGCGATGTCGCGTCGGGCACCAGCAGGTTCATCAGCACGCCCGCCAGCAGCAGCGACAGCGTGGCGGCGACGAAGGGCCACGCGGTACCGCGAAGCGTGGTGACCAGCCAGCGGTCTGGATCGTGCTGGTACTTCAGTCGCCGATACAGTCCCGCCGACAGCACCGCATCCAGGGCCAGTTCCGCCAGCAAGGCGGGTGCGATCCAGATCACCCATCCGACCGCCAGCAGCGCGCCAGCCAGCAGGGCCAGGACGACGGCGACGGGCAGTGATTCGTCCAGATCGAGCGCGCTTTCCAGGGCAGGCATCTGCACGTCAGCGGAGGCTGCGTCGAACCGCATGCCTGCAGCATCGGGAAGCGCATCGAAATCCGCGCTGGCCCCGGCCCCGCCGGATTGCCCGCCGGCGCCCTGCCATTCGCTGCCCTCGCGTGCAGCCGCCGAGGATGAGCTGCCGCCATCGGAGGACAGGCCTGACGCATCCCATTCCCGATACCGGCGCCACACGCAGATCAGGCCGAGAAACACGATATAGGCCAGCATCACGCACAACGGGTAGCGCAGCCACAGTGCATCCATGCCGGCTGCCGACAACGCCACGGAAGCCAGGAAGCCTGCAGCTGCCGTCAGCAGCACCAGCAGGCTCATCTGCAGGCGCGGCGCCGACACGCGCGCCGCCATCCGGGCTTGCAGTGCGGGCGGAATGTCCTTCCGTCCCGTCACGCGATCAGCCGATCTGTTCCAGCATGTGCTCCGCGCCGGACACCTTGTACTCGCCCGGGGCCTCGACGAACACGTGGCGCACGATGCCGTCTTCGGCATACAGCGCGAAACGCTTGGCGCGGATGCCCATGCCGTAGGCGCTGGCATCCATCTCCAGGCCGAGGGCCTTGGCGAAGTCGGCGTTGCCGTCGGCGAGCATCTGCAGGCCGTCCGGTACCTGCTGGGTCTTGCCCCAGGCCTGCATCACGAACGGATCGTTGACCGAGACACAGAACACTTCGATGCCGCGGCTGCGGAAGTCTTCGAAATGCTGGACGTAGCTGGGCAGGTGTTTTTCCGAACAGGTGGGGGTGAAGGCGCCGGGGACGGCGAACAGCACCGCCTTGCGGCCATCGAACAACGCCGCCGTGTCGACGGTCTCGACGCCTTCGCGGATGCGCTTGAGGACGACTTCGGGAATGCGGTCGCCAACCTGGATGCTCATGGGGAATGCCTTGCGTTGAGGAAACTGAATGCAGTCTAGCGCGCCTGTGTCATGCCGCGGTGAGGGTCTTGAAAACCCCCGGCCCGCGCCTATTTTCCCGGCTATCGGCGCCGCCTGTGTCGCGCCTTTTCCCGAGGAGAAAACCATGAGCATCGTCCAGTACCACCCATGGGCCAACTCGCGTGGCCTGCAGGATGAAATCAAGCAGGTGTTCGACCGCTTCCTGGGCGAGTCGGATGCCGACCAGTCGAACGTGGTGACCAGCCAGTGGGCGCCGCGCGTGGATATCCGCGAGGAGAGCGACCGGTTCGTGATCCTGGCCGACATCCCGGGCGTGGATCCCCAGGACATCGAGATCCACATGGACAAGGGCATCCTGACCCTGCGTGGCGAAAGGGTTGCCGAGAAGAAGGAAGATGCCGCGCGCTATTCCCGCGTGGAGCGCGTGCACGGGACCTTCTACCGGCGCTTCTCGCTGCCGGACAGCGCCAATGCCGATGGCATCACCGCCACCGGCAAGCATGGCGTGCTGCAGATCGACATTCCCAAGAAGCCGGAAACCACGCCGCGCCGCATCCAGGTGTCCTGACGCCCGTCCGGGCACCCCTGACGCGTCGTCGCCTGCGCAGACAGGCGACGACGCGGGCAGGGTGGCATTACCGCTAGAATTGACCCGTGACGCGCATCCAGCGCGTTTTTCGTCGGCCCGGCGCTGCGCCGCAGCGCCGATGGCGCGCCGGCGGACTCCTGCGGAGATTCCATGCAGTTCAAAGACTATTACGCGGTGCTGGGGGTGGAGCCCGGCGCGGGCGATGCCGAGATCAAGACGGCGTACCGCCGGCTGGCCCGCAAGTACCACCCGGACGTCAGCAAGGAAGCCGGTGCCGAGGACCAGTTCAAGGCCGTCAACGAGGCCTACGAGGCGCTGCGCGACCCGCAGAAGCGTGCCGCCTACGACCAGCTGCGCGCGCGCGGTTACCGGCCGGGCGAAGAGTTCCGTCCACCCCCCGATTTCGGGCGCGGCGGCCCCGGCGCGCAGGATTTCGATTTCGAGGAGATCTTCGGCAACGCGGGCGGTGCCGGCAGCGGGGGATTCAGTGATTTCTTCGAAGGCCTGTTCGGACGCCGCGGGCGTCCCGAGGCGCCACACGCACGCGGGCCACAGGCGCCGCGCGATTCGCGCGCCAAAGTGGCGGTGCCCTTGCAGGCGGTGCATGACGGCGGCAGCGTGCGGCTCAACGTCAACGGGCGCCAGCTCGACGTCAAGGTGCCCAAGGGCGTCAAGCCGGGGCAGGTCATCCGCCTGGCCGGGCAGGGTGGCCAGGGCGGCAATCTGCTGCTCGAAGTGGAATACGCCCCGCACCCCCAGTTCGACGTGGATGGCCGCAACATCATCCATGTGCTGCCACTGACGCCGTGGCAGGCTGCCCTGGGGGCGACGCTCAGCGTGCCCACGCTGGGCGGCGCGGTGGACCTGAAGATTCCCCCCGATTCGGATTCCGGCCGCAAGCTGCGGCTGCGCGGCCGCGGCTTGCCGGGTACGCCCGCCGGCGACCAGATCGTCGAGCTGGAAGTCACCGCGCCGAAGGCGGAAACCGAGGAGCAGCGCAAGGCCTACGCGAAACTGGCCAAGGCGTTCGGCGAGAAGGCGCCCTGACGGACGCACCATGACGCAGGCGGGTGGTCAAAATTTGGCCACCCACCTTGACAGCGTTGTGGCGTGGGCACGCGACGCGGTTATCCACAGTTTCATGCACGCGTCATCCACACGCCCTGTGGAGAACCCCGTTCCTGTTTGCGGGGCCGGAAACAACCGCGCCACCCGAAGGTGGCGCGGTTGCTGCAACGAGGATCGGGAACTTACTTGGCTGTTGCCGTCGCGGTGCTGCCCGGGGCGGTCAGGCCCCGCTTCTCCAGCAGCGGTTCGATCTTCGGATCGTGGCCGGCGAAGTCGCGGAACAGCTTCATCGCATCCTGGCTGCCACCCTGCGACAGCAGCGTCTTGCGGAAGTGGTCGCCGTTGGCGCGGGTCAGGCCGCCGTTCTTCTTGAACCACTCCACGCTGTTGGCGTCCAGCACTTCCGACCAGATGTAGGCGTAGTAGCCGGCCGAGTAGCCGCCCATGATGTGGCTGAAGTACGGGGTCTTGTAGCGCGGCGGCACGGGCTTGTAGTTGATGCCGTCGGTGCTCAGCGCGTTGGCCTCGAACTTCATCACATCGGTGGCGGCCGGCACCTGGTCGGCGGTGATCTGGTGCCAGCGCTGGTCGAGCATGGCGGCACCCAGGTATTCGGTCGTGGCGAAGCCCTGGTTGAACTTCGAGGCGGCGATCACCTTGTCCAGCAGGGCCTGCGGCATCGCCTCACCGGTCTGGTAGTGCTTGGCGTAGTTCTTCAGGATGGACGGCCAGTCGGCCCACATTTCGTTGACCTGCGACGGGTACTCCACGAAGTCGCGCGGCACGCTGGTGCCGCTGAAGTAGGGATACTTCACGTCGGAGAACATGCCGTGCAGCGCATGGCCGAACTCGTGGAACATGGTGGTCACTTCGTCCCACGTCAGCAGGGTCGGCTCGCCGGCCGGCGGCTTGGGGATGTTCTGGTGGTTGGCCACCACCGGATTGTCACCGGTCAGCGCCGACTGCGAAACGTAGGAGTTCATCCACGCGCCCCCGCGCTTGGAGTCGCGCGCATAGGGGTCGAAGATGAAGATGGCCAGCTGCGAACCGTCGGCGTTGAAGACGTCGTAGGTCCAGGTGTCGGCGTGGTACTTCGGCAGGTCGGTGCGTTCCTTGAACGACAGTCCGTACAACTGGTTGGCGGCGTGGAAGACACCGTTCTCCAGCACATTCTTCATCTCGAAGTACGGCTTGAGCTGCGATTCGTCGAAGTTGTACTTCTCGGCGCGGACCTTTTCGGTGTAGAACGCCCAGTCCCACGGTTCCAGCGTGAAAGTCGGCTGGCCCTTGGCCTTCTGTTCCTTGTCGATCATCGCCTGCAGGTCGGCCGCCTCGCGCTTGGCGTTGGCCACGGCGGCTGGCGCCAGCTTGCCGAGCATCGCGTTGACGGCTTCGGGGGTGCGCGCGGTCTGGTCTTCCAGGCCGTAGGCGGCATGGTTGGGATAACCGAGCAGCTTGGCGCGGTCGGCACGCAGCTTCATGACGCGCGAGACCAGCGCGGTATTGTCGAACTCGCCACCGCGGCTGCCGCGCACGACGGAAGCCTCGTGCAGGCGCTGGCGCAGGGCGCGGTTGGTCAGCTGCGACTCCGGCGGCTGGCCGGTGGTGTTCAGCAGGGTCAGCACGTACTTGCCTTCCAGGCCACGCTTCTTCGCGGCTTCGGCGGCGGTGGCGATCTGCCCTTCGGTCAGGCCGTCCAGTTCCTGGGCGCTGTCGACGACCACCGCGGATGCGTTCACTTCCTTCAACACGTTGTCGCTGAACTTGGTGCCCAGCGCGGCCAGTTCCGCATTCATCGCCTTCAGCGTGGCCTTGTCGGCATCGGACAGGTTGGCGCCGGCGCGCACGAAGCTGGTGTGGTAACGCTCGATCAGGCGGACACCTTCGGCATCCAGGCCCAGGTCGTTGCGCTTCTCGTACAGCGCCTTGATGCGGGCAAACAGCTTCGGGTTGAGGTTGATGGCGTCGCCGTGCGCGGCGAAGCGGGTGGAATACTCGGCGCGCAGCTTGTCGCGGGTGTCATTGGTGTCCGTGCCGACCAGATTGAAGAACACCGTGGTGGCGCGATCCAGCACCTGGCCGCTCTTCTCCAGCGCGATGATGGTGTTCTCGAACGTGGGCGCGGCCGGGTTGTTGGCGATGGCATCCACTTCCTTCAGCTGCTCGGCCATGCCGGCGTCGAACGCGGGCGCGAAGTCGCTGTCCTTGATCTTGTCGAACTGCGGGTAATGCAGGGGCAGCGGGCTTTCGGCGAAGAACGGATTGGCCGCCTGGGCGGTCTGGGTGGACGCGGGGGCGGCCTGGCTGTAGGCGGGCATGGCAAGTCCGAGGGTCGCGGCAAGCGCAAGGGCAAGGCGGGTGGTCATGGAGCGCAACTTCCTTCCAGATGTGGACATTCAAGGTTAACCCAAGGGGGCAGCCCGGACCCATGACGAAAGGCATGGGCGAGGGTGCAAGGGCCCCCGCTGGCACGGGCGGCCGGCGCCGGTGGCCCAGGCGCGCCGGGCCGGCCTCCCCGAATCCCGGCATAAGGAGCCCCACAGGCCCGGGCGCCGTCCGGTCGCGGCGGCCGCACGGCGGGTCACTCCGGCGCCAGCCGCGTGTCCTCGCGTTGGTCGCCAGGCCGCCGGTGCCTGCCAGCCGGCATGTCCGTCATGCCAGCGATTCGTAGCGCCGCCAGATCCAGGACAGTTCGTACAGCAGGGCGAGGAGGGCGAACGCGCCGTGATAGCGGGGGCTGCGCGTGGCGATGGCGCCGAGGCTTGCCAGGATGTAGGCGGCATTGCGGAGTGGGTATTCCCAGCCCAGGTGGCGGTAATAGGCCTCGCCCTTGATCAGCGTGTCCACGACGTCCATCGCGAACAGGACCGCGAGGAAGCCGAAGAACCAGTGCCGCCGCGCATAGAAGTAGGCGCGGTAGTCTTCGTAGTCGTCGACGCTTTCCGGGAAGACCAGGGCACACAGCAGATACAGCATCAGCGCATACAGCGTGACGAAGAGGTACAGGTTGAAGTTCCAGTGGGGCCGGTGCGACAGCTGGAACTCCCACCACCAGAAGTGCAGCAGGTAGGCGAACATGAAACCCGCCCAGACCAGGTGCACCCAGTAGACGCGGCGCGTCTGCGGCCGCTCCACGATGCGGGCCAGATGCCGCAGCAGATGGGTCAGGCCCAGACCCACGATCATGCCCAGCAGGATGCGGATATGGATGTAGAGGTTGGCGTAGGACGCCGGATCGGCGGTGTGCTGCATGGCGGTTCCCCATGGCCTTCGCGGTGACACGGTAGCCGATCGGGTGCGGCGGTCACAGCCTGGCGGGTGGCGGCTTGCCGAACGCGGGCATCGGGTGTCTGATAGCGGCTCACCCGGAGGCCGGTATGACCACTGCATACGATTTTTCCGCCCAGGACATCGACGGCCGCGAGCGCTCGCTGTCCGAGTACCAGGGCAAGGCGCTGCTGATCGTCAACGTCGCGTCCAAATGCGGGTTCACCCCGCAGTACACCGGCTTGGAAAAACTCTGGCGCGACTTCGGTCCGCAAGGGCTGGTGGTGCTGGGCTTTCCCTGCGACCAGTTCGGGCACCAGGAGCCCGGCGATGCGTCCGAGATCAAGAACTTCTGTTCGTTGAACTACGACGTGACCTTTCCCATGTTCGCCAAGATCGACGTGAACGGCGATGCGGCGCATCCGCTGTGGAAATGGTTGAAGAAGGAAAAAAGCGGCCTGCTGGGCCTGTCGGCCATCAAGTGGAATTTCAGCAAGTTCCTGGTGGGTCGCGACGGCCGGGTCGTCAAACGCTATGCCCCGACCGATACGCCGGAGTCGCTCGCCGACGATATCCGCACTGCGCTGGGCTGACGCTGCCCATGGTCGAACCCCCTGCCGACCTCAACTTCCACATCGAATTCAGTACCGCCGACTACGGCCTGCGGGCCTGGGTCACGGGTGTCAATGGCACGCTGGAGACCACGCTGGCGTACTGGCAGATGATCGCCGAGGAAGTCCGGCGCCTGCAGCCGCAAGGCATGCTGGTGGTGGACGACATGGAGGGCGAGCCCCCGCCACCGGAGCAGCTGCTCGTCTTCGTGCAGGCCATGCAGGGGCAGGGCATGGAAGCCGTGCGCATCGCCTATGTGGAACGGCACGCCGCGCAGATTCCCCTGGTGGAATACGCCGGCCTGCTGGCGAACGAGCACGGCTTCAACGCGCGCATTTTCGCGGACGAGGATTCCGCCGCGCGATGGCTGCGCTACGGCGAGCGCTGAGCGCCTTCCAACTGCGCAGGGCCGGCCGCGGCCAGCAGGCGGCGGGCGAGGGGTGACCACACCTTCCAGGCGTGTCCGCCTTCGACCACGGCGACATTGCCTGCGGGAAGCAATCCGGCGAGCGGCGGCATCGCCCCGGCAAGGCGATCCTGTCCGCCGTAGCCCAGCCACACCGTACGCGCGCGCGACGGATCGCGCTGCCAGGTCTGCAGATGGCGCCAGAGTTCACGCTGGTAGTTGCCGGCGTCCACACGTGCGGGTGCTGGACCAGGCTGCCAGCCGGCCAACCCCGTGCGGTTGATCTCATCGATGAGCTTGCGGTCGCCGACATACGGCGCCAGCAGCACCAGCCCCGTGGCATCGCCGGGATAGGCGCGGTCGTACATCAGGCTGCCCATGCCGCCCATCGAGGCACCGAGCAACCAGATTTCGCGGTAGCCCCGCGCGCGGGCGGGGACGATGATCTCCTCATGCAGCCGCTGCGGCGCACGCCCCTGCATGTAGTACGCGAATCCCAGCCCGGTCAGCACCACGTCCGCATCCGTCCACGCGAACTGCACCGCATCGGCGATGCCGCTGGCACGCAGCGCGGCGACATCGTCACCGCGACCCGGCAGGACCACCACCAGGCGGGTGGCCGGCCGCTCCGCGGCGATCAGCGCCTGCGGGATGGGTGCGTCCGCGTTGCCGCCGGGCAGGCAGGCGGTGAGCCCCGCGGACAGTAGGAGAATACATAGCAGGCGCCAGCTCGCGTGCTTGCGTATCGTGATCATGGCGTTCCGGTGGGGCGTTGCAGGGCTTCGCTCGGCAGCAGCGCCAGCAATTCCTGCGCGAACGACTCGAGCACTTCCTCCGAGTAGCCGCGGTGGGTGCGGACGATGCGGCCATCGCGACCGATGATGAACATGTTGGGCAGCGCGGTGACGCCATAGCGATCGCCCACGGTGCCGCGCACGTCATGCACGAACGTCAGGTCGAGGTCCCTGTTGGCGCGCAGCACCGACAGGTAGTCGCTGCGGGACTCTTTCAGGTTGATGGCGATGACTTCCAGATACTCGCGCCCGACCAGTTTCTGCACCTGGCCGAGCATGGGCAGCTCGCGCCGGCAAGGGCCGCACCAGGACGCCCAGAACGTCACCACGACGACCTTGCCCTGCAGCGCGGCAAGGTCCACGACCTGGCCGCTGCGATCCTTGATGTCGATGGCCGGCGGCACATCGCCCGCGCGGGGCTGCGGTACGGCGCCCGTCGCATGGGTGGGAAACAGGGCCAAGGCCAGCAATGCGGTCGATACGATGCGCAACAGCATCATCAGTCCCCCCCGGTGATGTCCGATGCCAGCCTAGCATGTGGCGCGCGCGTTGCCGGGTGCGTGCAGCGTCCCAGCAGGCAGGCGCGGCCGGGCCTGGCGCCTTACTGCGTTGTACGGGTCATTCCCCCTGCTGCCGCCATGCCCCGCACATGACACCGTATCGCCCCCGCCGGATCATGCATGCCGTGGTCGCCTGGCTGGCGGCGATGCTGCTGGCGATGCCGGCGCATGCGGGCGTGCCGCTGAGGTTGGCGGTCATCGGGGATTCGGACAGCCACGCCTACCAGGATCGCGTGTACTTCCCGCCGGGTGAGGGGCATCGTGGAGGCCGGTATCACGCCACCACGCTGCAGTGGACCGAAGTCCTGCATCGGCTGCGCGCGTCGCAGATCGACCAGGGCGAATGGGGCCGCTACGGCAGCGCCGGTTATCTCGCGCGCGCCCAGGGCCTGCTGGGCATCCCCACGCGCACGCCACCGAAGGAGGATTTCCGCTACAACTTCGCGGTCTCCGGTGCCTCCTGCATCGACGTGATGGAGGGGCAGCGGCAGGTGCCGCACCTGCTGGAGGTGATGGAGGAAGCGCCGTCGCGCTGGCAGGAAGGCGTGGTGGTGATCCGCATCGGGGTGAACAGTTTCGGGCAGCGCGACAGCCTGCAGCGGCTCGCCGCCGATCCGGGCGATCCGGCGGTGCTGGCGGAAGTCGATGGCTGCATCGCCAGCGTGCGCGCCGGCGTGGCGGCGATCCACGCGCGCCATCCGCGCACCCGCATCGTGCTGGTGGGCATCTTCGACAACGCCCACATCGCGCAGAACTTCGATCTCTGGCGCTCGCCGCGCCTGCTGGCCAACCTGCAGCCGGCGCTGGATCGTTATGACGATGCCCTGCGGGCGATGGCCGCGAAGGATGCGAGGATTGCGTTCTTCGACGACAGGCAATGGTTCGCCAACCGCTGGGGCGCGCGCGACGCCAAGGGCAGGCCTGCGTATCGCCCGGTGTCCATCGCCGGCAGGTTCAAGGTCACCAACGCGGCAGGTGACGCCCCCGGCTACGCCACGCTGCTGGATGGTCATGCCGGCACGGCCTGGAACGCGCTGTGGGCGCAATCCCTTGTGGTGCTGTTGAACGCGCGCTTCGCCACAGGGGTGGCGCCGATCACCGAGGCGGAGATCCTGCCGTTGCTGCAGCCGGGACGGCATGCCGGCGAGCCGCGTCACGCCGTGCCTTCGAGCGCCTCTTCACCGCAGTCCGGCCGACCCGCGGGGTCATGACCGCGGCGGTCCACGCGCCGGCGGTCACTTCTCGACGAACGCGCGCTCGAACACGTACTGGCCCGCCGTACCGATGCGCGGCGCGGCGCTGAACCCCCGGCCATCCAGCAGTGCCCGGAAATCGGCCAGCATCTGCGGGCTGCCGCAGATCATCGCGCGATCCTTGTCGGCGTCCAGGGCTTCCAGTCCCAGGGTTTCCATCATCCGTCCGCTGGCCATCAGGTCGGTCAGGCGGCCATGGTTGGGGAAGTCCTCGCGGCTCACCGCCGGGTAGTACAGCAGCTTCTCGCGGATCATCTCGCCGAGGAACTCGTGCTGCGGCAGTTCCTTCTCGAAGTAATCGCGGTACGCGAGGTCCTGCACGCTGCGCACGCCGTGGGTGAGGATGATGCGATCGAAGCGTTCGTAGGTGTCCGGGTCCTTGATGATCGAGAGCCAGGGCGCCATGCCGGTGCCGGTGCCCAGCAGGTAGAGATTGCGCCCCGGGTGCAGGTCGCTGATCAGCAGCGTGCCGGTGGGTTTGCGGCCGATCAGCACCGTATCGCCGGGCCGGATGTGGCGCAGGCGCGAGGTCAGCGGACCGTTCGGCACCTTGATGCTGAAGAACTCGAGTTGTTCTTCCCAGTTGGCACTGGCGATGGAGTAGGCGCGCAGCAGCGGCTTGGCGCTGCCGTCGGGCTGCTCGACCGGCAGGCCGATCATCACGAACTGGCCGTTGTCGAAACGGAAACCGTCGTCGCGGGTGGTGGTGAAGCTGAAGTAGTCGTCGGTCCAGTGACGGACGTCGAGCACCGTCTCGGTGCCGAAAGCGGAAGACATGGGGGAGTCGTTGCGATCAGTCGAATCGCGCCATTGTAGCCGACCGTCGCGGACCCTCCCTGGTCTGCGCCATGTCGCGCGCCGATGCCGCCACGCCCACCGCAGATCACCGGTGGCGCGTGTCTTCGACCTCTGCGGTGATCGACCTGCACCGCCAGGATCGACAGGGCAGGGTGCGCGCAACACGTCCGCTTCCGCCGCCACGAAAAAGGGCGCCGGAGCGCCCTTTCACGATCATGTCGCAGCGGGATCAGCCGTGGCCGCCGCCACCGCGCGGGCCACGATGACCGCCGCCCGGACGGCCACCGCCCCCGGGGCGACCGCCCGGTCCACGGCCACCCGCCGGACGACCGCCGGGGCCGGGACGTGCGCCTGCGTTCTGCGGACGGTTGCCACCGCCTCCCGGGCGACCCTGCGGACGCGGTCCGCGCGGTTGCTGGCCGTAGGGGTTGAAACCGGGGTTGGCATGGTCGGACGGGAAGCTGGGCGCGTTGCCCGGATGTCCGTACGGGCGTGCCGCGCGTTGCGGCTTGCCGGCAGCGCCCTGCGCACCCCGCGGGCCGCGCTCGGCGTTGAAACCGGCACGGTCGTTGCCGAAACGGTCGCCACCGAAGCCGGCACCCTGGCCGCCCTGGCCATAGGGGTTGCCGCCGCGCTTGGGGCCTGCACCGGCGCCGCCGGGACGTGCCCCGGGCTTGCCGCCGTAAGGCTTCCTTGGGCCGCCCGGACCGGCATTGCGATGACCGGACGGGCCGGTGTCGACGCCTTCCGGCACATACCAGCTGCGGAACGCGGCCGGATTGCCGTCCGGCAGCGGCTTGGGACCCTTCGGCGTGCGCTGCTTGAACGGACGCTGCGACTGCTTGGCCGCGGCTTCGCCGCTGACGGTCAGGCCGCCGTGGGGCTTCTTGCCACGGCCACCCCGGCCGCGGTCTTCGCGCACGTGGTCGAAGCGGCGCAGTTCGCGCCCTTCGTCGGCACTGTTGTGGCCGTTGACGTAGGCGTTGCCGGCACTGCGGCCACCGCCCACGTGCACGGTGGACTTGGCGGCCCGGCGCTGGCCGATGACCGGCTGCAGGGTCAGTGCGGCGGGCGTGCCGTCTTCCAGGCCCAGTTCCTTGCGCAACGCCAGCACCTGCGCGTCGGGCAGTTCCTGCGACTGGCCGCGCAGCAGCGGCTGCGGCAGGCTGACCTTGCCATAGCGCACGCGCTTCAGGCGGCTGACCTGGCAGCCCTGCGATTCCCACAGGCGGCGCACTTCGCGGTTACGGCCTTCCTTGACCACCACGCGGAACCAGTCATGCGAGTCGGTGCCGCCGATGCGTTCGATCTCGTCGAACCTGGCCGGGCCGTCCTCCAGCGCCACGCCACGGCGCAGGCGGTCGACGATGTTGTCGGGCACGCTTTCCTGGCCTTCCGGCGCGCGGACGCGCACCACGTACTCGCGCTCGACTTCGTAGGACGGGTGCATCATCGCGTTGGCGAGTTCGCCATCGGTGGTCAGCAGCAGCAGGCCGGTGGTGTTGATGTCCAGCCGGCCGATCGCGATCCAGCGCGCGCCCTTCAGGGCCGGCAGCGCTTCGAAGATCGTCGGGCGGCCTTCGGGGTCTTCGCGCGTGGTCACTTCGCCTTCCGGCTTGTTGTAGATCAGCACGCGGGAAGGTTCGGTCAGTGCGCTGGCGACGAAGGTCTTGCCATCCAGCTCGATACGGTCGCCGCCCTTGACGGACATGCCGGTCTGCGCGACTTCGCCGTTGACCTTGACCAGGCCGTCGGCGATGCGCTGTTCCAGCGCGCGGCGCGAGCCCAGGCCGGCCTGCGCCAGCACCTTGTGCAGGCGTTCTTCCAGACGCTGGGTATCGGGAGTTTCGGCGCCTTCGCCGCGCTTCAGCGACAGCTTGCCGAGGGAGGGTTTTTTCGGGGTGTTGCTCATTGTTTCTGCTCCGACGGTGCCCGGTCTTCCTGTTCGGAATCAGCGGCGTCGTCATCTTCGGGTTGAGGTTCATCGCCGGAAGCGTCTGCGGCCTGCTGGCCGGCTTCCGTCGGGGTGTCGTCTTCGGCTCCATCGCCTGCCGGCGGTGAAGCGTGTTCGTGCATGCCGGCCTCCGTGCCGTCGTCCATGTCATCCGCATCGCCGTCTTCCGGCGCCGCGGGGTGTTCTTTGTCGAGCGGACCGGCCGGTGCGTCGCCGCTGGCGATGCTGACCGGCAACGGTGCGCCGTCCAGGGGCAACTGCGGTTCCAGTTCGCCGATGTCCTTCAGTTCGGACAACGGGGGAAGTTCATCCAGCCGCTTCAGGCCGAAGTAGTCCAGGAACGCCTTGGTGGTGCCGAACAGCGCCGGCTTGCCCGGCACGTCGCGGTGGCCCACCACGCGGATCCATTCGCGCTCTTCCAGGGCCTGGATGATGTTGCTGCTGACGGCGACGCCACGGACCTGTTCGATCTCGCCGCGGGTGATCGGCTGGCGATAGGCGATCAGCGCCAGGGTTTCCAGCGTGGCACGGGTGTAGCGGGTCTTGCGCTCGGTCCACAGCCGCGCGACCCAGGCATGCACGTCCGCCTTCACCTGGTAGCGGAAGCCGGAGGCGACTTCCACCAGCTCGATGCCGCGGTCGGCGCAGTCCTCGGCCAGCTGGTGCAGGGCCTGCTCCACGCTGTCCGGCGGCGCGGGCTCGTCCTCGGGAAAAAGACCGTGCAGCTGCGCCAGCGTCAGCGGCTGGGTGGCCGCCATCAGGGCGGCTTCCACGATGCGGTTGATGAGCGATTGATCCATTCGGTTCTGTCGTTCTGGTTATTGGGGTGCCGCGGCATGCCGCCGGGCGACCGGAAGGTCACTCGGCGTCGTTGGCCGCGTCGCTGTCGTCGAACTCGCTGTTGAACTGCAGCGGCTCATTGGTGTTGTTCAGTGCCAGCGACTTCACGTAGATGGGCGCCAGCGGAGCTTCCTGCACGATGTCCAGCAGCTGTTCCTTGGCCAGTTCCAGCATGGCCAGGAAAGTGACCAGCACGCCCAGTTTGCCTTCCTCGGCGGTGAACATGCTTTCGAAACGGTGGAACCTGCCGTCTTCCAGGCGCGTCAGCACATCGCCCATGCGCTGTCGCACGCTCAGCGCCTCGCGCTTGATCGCGTGGCCGGTGAACAGCTCGGCGCGCTTCAGCACGTCATACAGCGCCAGCAGCATTTCCTTCAGTTCCACCGGCGGCGGCAGCTTCACCGAGGCACGGTCAGGCACATGCGCCTGCACCGGCGTGGTGTCGCGGTCCTGGCGGGGCAGGCTGTCCAGGTCCTCGGCGGCCTGCTTGAAACGCTCGTATTCCTGCAGGCGGCGCACCAGTTCGGCGCGCGGGTCGCCTTCCTCGCCTTCTTCCGACACCGGCCGCGGCAGCAGCATGCGCGACTTGATCTCGGCCAGGATCGCGGCCATCACCAGGTACTCGGCGGCCAGTTCGAACCGGAGCTCCTGCATCACATTGATGTAGTCCACGTACTGCCGGGTGATCTCGGCGACGGGGATGTCCAGGATGTCCAGGTTCTGCCGGCGAATCAGGTACAGCAGCAGGTCGAGCGGGCCTTCGAACGCGTCGAGGATGACTTCCAGCGCGTCCGGCGGGATGTACAGGTCCTGCGGGATCTGCAGCACCGGCTGCCCATGCACCACCGCCAGCGGCATTTCCTGCTGCTGCGGATGCGGGGTCTGGGTTTGCGGATTCGCGTCGGACGCGAGTTCGGAGCTCATCAAGAAGAAGCCGTAATGCTATTCATATCGCCAGGGAGCAGGCGGTGCGCGGCAGGGGCGGCGCGATCCGGTCATGCGCAAAACAACACTCGAGTGCGTCGCAGGGCGAACGCGTCCCTTATATCAACCAGCAAACCACACCGCACAGGGCGCGGCGGCGGACAGCGAGGAGGTCGTCGGGCGCGGGCGGTGGGGGGCAGCGAATCGGTCGTCCCAGGCCCATCCCGTGGTTGGGGGGCTTGTGGGGTGCGCCGGTGTCAGTCGGTGTATCCCCTGGACGGGCCGCTGCTTCCGGCCGTGCAATGGAAGAAGAGTAAGCGCTGGCGGGGGCGCTGTCCAGCGCCGACAGGGCAGGCCGCACGTACAATTCAGTCTTGAGCCTTGGGAGTAGACACATGTGGTATGCCATTGAAGGGTATGACGCGGCCGACGCCCTGCCGAAGCGGCTGGCGGCCCGGCCGGCGCATCTGGCCCGCCTGACTGCCCTGCGGGACGAGGGACGCCTGCTGCTGGCCGGTCCCTGTCCTGCCATCGATGCGGAAGACCCTGGCCCGGCCGGCTTCAGCGGCAGCATCGTGATCGCCGAGTTCGATTCGCTGGAGGACGCGCGCGCCTGGGCCGACGCGGACCCCTATGTGGAAGCCGGCGCCTATGCGCGGGTGGACGTGCGGCCGTTCCGCAAAGTCCTGCCATGAGCCGCGTCGACCGCATCCGGGCGGCGCTGGAAGCTGCCCTGCAGCCGCACACCCTGGAGGTCATCGACGACAGCCACCGGCATGCCGGCCACGAAGGCGCCCGCGACGGGCGGGGGCACTTCACCGTGCGGATCGTCAGCGATGCGTTCGCCGGCCAGCTGCCGCTGGCCCGCCATCGCGCGGTGTACGCCGCCCTGGGGAACATGATGGAAACGGATATCCACGCCCTGTCGATCGAGGCGCGCACGCCGTCGGAAAGCCGCTGAACCCGCCTCCCGGCCGTCTCGCCCGGGCGTCGGAAGGGCCTCTTGCCGGCTAGCCAGTACGGACTGAAAACGTTTACATTCCCGGTCCGACTGCTGGGAGGGCGCTCATGCCCCGGACTTCCACCCCCCGTTCTGCGCGCCGAAGCGGCGTTATCCATCCCCTGGCACTGGGTGCGCTGCTGTGCGCCACGGCGGCCGCCGCTTCCCCATCCCCGACTGACCGGGCGGCCGAAAAGGCCTTCGTGGACGCCCTGATGGCCCGGATGACCCTCGAAGAGAAGCTGGGCCAGCTGAACCAGCCCGCCGGCGTGGGCAACAACACCGGCCCGGCCGCGATGGCCGGCAGCGAAGACCAGATCCGCAAGGGCCAGATCGGTTCCTACCTGGGCACGCAGGGCGCGGTGCTCACCTGCCGCCTGCAACGGATCGCAGTGAAGGAATCGCGGCTGGGCATCCCGTTGCTGTTCGGCTACGACGTGATCCATGGTCACCGCACGGTTTTTCCGGTTCCGCTGGGGGAGTCGTCCAGCTTCGATCCGGTCGAAGTCCAGAATGCCGCGCGCGTGGCCGCGGTGGAGGCTTCGGCGCACGGCATCCACTGGACCTATGCCCCGATGGTGGACATCGGGCGCGATCCGCGCTGGGGCCGCGTGGTGGAAGGCGCGGGCGAGGACCCCTATCTCGGCTCGGTGCTGGCGGCGGCGCGCGTGCGCGGATTCCAGGGCGATGACCTGGCGGCCCCCGATACGGTCATGGCGACCGCCAAGCATTTCGTGGCCTATGGCGCGGCCGAAGCGGGGCGCGATTACAACGTGGCCGACATCTCCGAGCGCACGCTGCACGAACTGTACCTGCCTCCGTTCAAGGCTGCCGTCGACGCCGGTGCGCAGTCGATGATGGCGTCGTTCAACGAAGTCGCCGGCGTGCCGATGCATGCCCATCGCGCGCTGATCGAAGACCTGCTGCGCAAGGCGTGGGGCTGGGACGGGTTGATGGTCAGCGATTACACCGGTGTGATGGAATTGATGCCGCACGGCGTGGCCGCCACGCCCGAGGACGCGGGTCGGCTTGCGCTGCACGCGGGCGTCGACGTGGACATGGTCAGCCAGATCTACGTCAACGATCTGCCGGCGGCGGTGAAAGCCGGCCGCGTGCCGATGGCGCAGGTGGATGCGTCGGTGCGTCGCGTGCTGAACGCCAAGTACCGGCTGGGATTGTTCGATGATCCGTTCCGCTACTGCTCGGACGATGGCGCCCGAGAGCGCGCGCTGACGCTCACGCCCGCGCATCGCGAGGCCGCGCGCCGCATGGCGCAGAAGTCGCTCGTGTTGCTGGAGAACGAAGGCAACGTGCTGCCGTTGTCCAGATCGTTGCGCACGCTGGCGGTGATCGGGCCGCTGGCCGACCATCAACGCGCGATGCTGGGCAACTGGGCCGTGGCGGGGCGCGAAGCGGATGCAGTGACGCCGCTCGATGGCCTCAAGGCCGCGCTGGGTGACAGGACGCGCCTGATCGTGGCCAGGGGTGCCGACATCGACGGCATGGATACGTCCGGATTCGGGGCGGCCGTCAGGGCGGCGGAACAGGCCGATGCCGTGGTCATGTTCCTGGGGGAACACCCGGACATGAGCGCGGAAGCGAACAACCGCACGTCCCTGGACCTGCCTGGCGTGCAGCAGCAACTCGCCCTGGCGGTGGCCGCCACCGGCAAACCGGTGGTCGTCGTGCTGTTGAACGGGCGGCCCCTGTCGATCGGGGCACTGCAGGGCAGGGTGCCTGCGATCCTGGAAGCCTGGTTCCCCGGCGTGGAAGGCGGCCACGCGATCACCGACGTCCTGTTCGGCGACGTGAATCCATCGGCGAAGCTGCCGGTCACCTTCCCGCGCAACGTGGGGCAGGTGCCGATCTACTACGCGCACAAGAACACCGGCCGCCCGCCGCGCGAAAACGAGAAGTACACCAGCAAGTACCTCGACGTGCCGTGGACACCGCTGTATCCGTTCGGCCATGGCCTCAGCTACACCACGTTCCGCTACGAAGCGCCCGTCGTGCAGCACGCGAAGCTGACGTTGCCGGTGCAGTCGCAGCAGGTCAGTGTGCGTGTCACCAATACCGGCCCGCGGGCGGGCACGGAAGTCGTACAGCTGTACGTGCGCGACGACGTGACCAGCGTCACCCGGCCGGTGAAACAGCTGCGGGGCTTCCAGCGTGTGGCCCTGGCGCCCGGTGAATCCCGGACGGTCACCTTCACCCTGGGTTTCGAGGACCTGGCCCTGTATGACATCGGCATGAAGCGGGTCATCGAACCGGGCACCTTCACCGTATTCATCGGCGGCAGCTCGGACGCCACGTCGCAGGTGCAGTTCGAAGTGGACGCGCCAGCGCGCCGCTGATGCTGCGTTGCGGCATGCGCGTCATCGTGCGATGGACGTCGCAAGTACTTGAAAACAAAGCGCGTGTTACGTGAAATAACGCGGGCTTTACACGTTTCCGTGAAAACGGTTACAGTCCGCGCCACTTGCAGCAGTCATCACCGCGGAGGGGCGGGGAATGGCGCGAACAGCGGTCACCATCAAGGATGTTGCGCGTGAAGCCCGGGTCTCCGTGGCGACGGTGTCGCGCGCCTTGAACGGCCACGAGAACGTCGCCGAATCCGTCCGCCAGCAGGTGCTCGCCACCGCGGACCGGCTGCGCTACCAGCCGCATGCCGCGGCCCGCAGCCTCAGCAGCCGGCGCACCCAGACCATCGGCGTGGTGCTGCCCGACCTGTACGGCGAATTCTTCTCGGAACTGATCCGCGGCATCGACCAGGTGGCCCGCGCGCGCCGCCAGCATCTGCTGGTATCCAGCTACCACGGGCATCCGGAAGAGCAGGGCGAAGCCCTGCGTGCCATGCGTGGCCGCGTGGACGGCCTGCTGGTGCTGTCTCCGTACACGGACCGTCCGGGCTTCCTGGTGGACAACCTGCCATCGGCATTGCCTGCCGTGCTGATCAATACGCACCTGCCCGACTCGCCGTACCCCGCGCTCAGCGTGGACAACTACGGTGCAGCCACCGCGATGGTGGCCCATCTGGTGGAGGTGGGGCATCGCCGCATCGCGTTCATCGGTGGCCCGCACGACAATTTCGATGCCCATGAGCGGCTGCGCGGCTATCGCGATGCGCTGTCACGACATCTGGCCGGCGCGACCCCGCTGGAGTACGACGGTGACTTCAGCGAGTCCTCGGGTTACGAAGCGGGCAGGCGCATCCTGAAGGAAGACGTGCGTCCGCAGGCGGTGTTCGCCGCCAACGACATGATGGCGCTGGGTTGCCTGTATGCCTTCAGCGAAGCGGGCGTGCGCGTGCCGGACGATATCGCGCTGGCCGGTTTCGACGACATCCCGCTGGCGCGTTTCGTTCACCCCACCTTGACCACGATGCGGGTGAGTATCGCCGAGCTGGGCGGCCAGGCCATGAGCCGGTTGCTGGACACCATCGATTCCGATGGCGAACGGGTAGCGGCGTCATCGACGTTGACCCCGGAACTGATCGTGCGGGCATCGAGCGCGGTGGGTGGTGCGGGAAAAGCATCAGCGTAGCGAGCCGGGAGTTCGGTTTTTTTTGACTGTAGATGTAACCGATTACACATTGCTCCAGAAAGCAACCAGAACGAAAGATCCTTTGGAGGGAGAGGCTAATGAATCGACACACACATACGAAGTTCCGCCCCAACCGCAGCCTGCTGGCCTGCGCGCTGGCCAGCTGCCTGGCCATCGCCGCGCCGCAGGTGCTGGCGCAGTCCACTTCCGCGACGCTGCGCGGTGCCGTGACGGCGGACGCCACCGTCACCGTTACCAACGTCGACACGGGTCTGACCCGGAGCACCAGATCGGCCAATGGAAACTACAACATCGGTGGCTTGCCGCCGGGCACGTACCGGATCGAGGTGACCTCCGGTGGGCAGACCAGCAGCCGCGCGGTGACCCTGTCGGTGGGCCAGACGGCCACCCTCAATCTGGAATCGGCACCGCCTGTCAGCGCGCCGACGGGCGATGCCACCACGCTGGACACGGTGCGTGTCACGGCTCCGATGCTGGTGGAAACCAAGACGTCTGAAGTGGCGACGTATGTGACCCAGAAGCAGATCGACAGCCTGCCGCAGAATTCCCGCAACTTCCTGGCGTTCGCCGATACCGTTCCGGGCATGCAGTTCGTTTCGAGCGTCAACGGGGACGAGTCGCAGCTGCGCAGTGGTGCGCAGTCCTCCAGCCAGATCAATGTCTTCATCGACGGCGTCGGCCAGAAGAACTACGTCACCCCGGGTGGCATCACCGGGCAGGACGACAGTCGCGGCAATCCGTTCCCGCAATCGGCGATCGGCGAATACAAGGTCATCACGTCCAACTACAAGGCGGAGTACGACCAGATCAGCAGTGCGGCCGTGACCGCGGTGACCAAGTCCGGCACCAATGATTTCAGCGGCAGCTTCTTCTGGGACCGCACGTCAGACGATTGGCGCGAGCCCACGCCCCGCGAGGAAGTGGCGGGTGAAAAGACGCGGGAAACTACGGAGCAGTATGGCGTTTCGTTCGGTGGCCCGATCATCAAGGACAAGCTGCACTTCTTCGTATCGTACGAAGCGAAGGACTTCGTGGTGCCGGCGGACATCATCCCGCCCAATCAGGTCGATCCTGCCACGCTGCCGGCATCGATCTCGTCGCAGTACGTGAGTGCGAGCCGTCCATTCAACCAGGACCTTTACTTCGGCAAGTTGAGCTGGCAGGCGTCGGATGCCCACCTGCTCGAGCTGACCATCCGCCAGCGAGACGAAGTGGGAACACTGGACATCGGTGGGCAGAATTCCGTCAGCCGCGCCACCGAACTGGTGAACGATGAAACGCGCTATGACCTGCGCTCGGTGTACTCGGCCGAGAACTGGATGAACGATGCGCACATCACCTTCGAAGAGTCCGCGTACAATCCGCGACCGCTCACCCAGGCGCCCAGCAACGCCTATACGGTGGTGGATCCCAGCAATCCGGGCAATCTCTCCCTGATCGTCCTGAACACGGGCGGTGGCGGCAATTTCCAGGACAAGGGCCAGAAGGGCTGGGGCATCCAGAACGACTTCACCTTCTACGGATGGGACCGGCATACGATCAAGGCCGGCGTGAAGTACAAGGACGTCGAGCTGAAGGCGTTCCAGCAATTTCCCCCGTATCCGCGCTACTGGTATGACGTCAATGAAAGCCTGACGCAGCCTTACCGCGTCCAGTACACGACGCCGTTCACGGGGCGCACGCCGTTCGTCGAATCCAACAACCGGCAGTTCGGCATCTACGTGCAGGATGACTGGGAAGTCAACGACAAGCTGACGTTGAACTTCGGTATCCGCTGGGATTACGAGGAGACGCCCAGCTACACCGATTACGTGGTGGATCCCGGTATCGCGGCGGCATTGCGTGGATGGACCAACATCCAGAACACGGACTACGACGTAGAGGATTACATCAGCAACGGCTCCAATCGTGACGATGACAGCAACAACTTCGCGCCGCGTTTCGGTTTCTCCTATGACCTCAATGGGGACCAGCGCCATGTGATCTTCGGCGGTGCGGGTCGTGCGTACGACCGCAATCTGTTCGACTACATGGCCAGCGAGTACTACGCCGGTGCGTTCACGACGTACGAACTCAACTTCCCGACGGCCATCCACGGGTGTGGCGGCACCAACTGCATTCCGTTCAGCCCGGCGCTGCTGACCCCTGAAGGCCTGGCGGCGTATGCGGCGGCCAACCCGCGCTCGGGCGGTGAGGTCCGGCTGCTGAACAACGACCTGGAGACACCGTACTCCGACCAGTTCAGCCTGGGCATGCGCAATGCGGTCACGTTGTGGGGCCATGACTGGAACACGTCGGCGACCATCGCCCACATCCGCAGCCACGACGGCATCTACTTCCGCCTGGGCAACCGCTATGCCGACGGTCGTTACTACAATGTTCCCGGCGCGACCTGGGGTGGCCAGCCATGGGGCCAGGCGATTCCCGGCTATGGTTCGCTCATCCTCGGCGACAACGGTGTCGAGAGCCGGTTGAGCTCACTGCTGCTGTCCATCGACAAGCCGTTCACGGAAGCATCGGGCTGGGGCGTTAACATCGCCTACACCTATAGTGATGCGGAAGAGAACCTGATCAACTCCGCGCAGGAAAATGCGAACTTCGTGGGTGACTATCCCGTCATCCCCGATACCTTGACGACCTCGACCGGTGTGCCAAAGCACCGTCTGGTGGTGTCGGGCATCTTCGATCTGGGCTGGGACGTGACCCTGAGCAGCAAGCTGACGCTCGCAAGCCAGCGGCCGCGTTATGCGATCAACTGCAACGACGCGCCCGATTTCAACAATTGCTTCTTCGATCCGTTCGAGCCTGAAGGCACCTTGGGCTACAAGCAGTTCGACGTTGCATTGGAGAAGCGCTGGAGCACCGGCACGGACATCGGTTTCAAGGTGCGTGCGGATCTGATCAACGCGTTCAACTGGCGCAACTGGAACCAGTACGCCGATTGGCGCGGTGGCCCGGGCGAGGTCGTGCCCGATTCGTTCGGCAAGCGCAACGGCAACGAGATCCTCTGGCCGACGCGCACGTTCAAGCTGTCGTTCGGGTTCGACTGGTAATCATGACCCGCCCTCGGACGGCGCCCACGGGCGCCGTCTGAGCGGCGGGTTTAATTGAAGCACGCTTGTAAACGGTTACAACGGGAAATACGTTTTGAACAAGATCGCCAAAGCCTCGCGCTCGTCCTGGTTTGCCGGAGTAGCGCTGACATTGCTGATTGCAGGGTGCCAACGCGCGCCGGAGCCGGCCGCCGCGCCGGCCGCTGCACCCGCTGCGACCGCGCCGGTGGCGGCGAAACCGGAGCCGCCGGCGAAGCCTGAACTGCCGCCGCTGTTCCGCGACATCGAGCGCCGCACGTTCCAGTTCTTCTGGGACACCACCAACGAAGTGAACGGGCTGACGCCCGACCGGTATCCCTCGCGTCCGTTCGCCAGCATCGCATCGGTGGGATACGCACTGACCGCGTATCCGATCGGTATCGAGAACGGCTGGGTAAGTCGCGGCCAGGCCGTGGACCGTACCCTGACCACGCTGAAGTTCTTCCGCGACCTGCCGTCCGGCCCCCAGGCGACGGGCAAGGGCGCCTACAAGGGCTTCTACTACCACTTCCTCAACATGGACAGCGGGCACCGTTACGACAGCTGGGTGGAACTGTCCAGCGTCGACACCTCGCTGCTGATGATGGGCGTGCTGTTCGCCCAGTCGTACTACGACCGTGACGACCCGCGCGAGAAGGAGATCCGCGAACTCGCCGACACGCTCTACAGGCGCATCGACTGGACCTTCCTGCAGAAGAACAAGCCGCTGGTCGCGATGGGCTGGTTTCCGGAAAGCGGCATCATTCCGCATGACTGGAAGGGCTACAGCGAAGCCATGATGCTCTACGTGCTGGCGATGGCCTCGCCCACGCACCCGGTGGAGCCGGAGGCGTGGGAAGTATGGACGCGCAGCTATGGCGAGCTCTGGGGCGTGTTCCAGGGCCAGGAATACCTGACCTTCGCCCCGCATTTCGGCCACCAGTACAGCCATGTCTGGATCGACTACCGGGGCATCCAGGACGCCTACATGCGCGAGAAGGGCATCGACTATTTCGAGAACAGCCGCCGCGCCACCTACGCCCAGCGCGCCTACGCCATGGAAAACCCGATGAAGTGGCGCGAGTACGGCGAGAACGTGTGGGGCCTGACCGCCAGCGACGGCCCGCAGCAGACGCTGCAGGAATATCGCGGCGAACAGCGCCAGTTCCGCCACTACTCGGCACGCGGCGCGGGATTCCGCGAGAACTTCGATGACGGCACCATCGCGCCGACCGCCGCCATCGCCTCGTTGCCGTTCGCGCCGGAGATCGTCATTCCGGCCACCGAGGAGATGCACAGGCGCTATGGCGACTACCTGTACTCCAGCTACGGCTTCCTGGATTCGTTCAATCCCAGCTTCGACTACGACATCCCGCTGAAGACCGGCCGCATCGTGCCGGGCAAGGGCTGGGTGGCCAGCGACTACATCGGCATCGACCAGGGCCCGATCCTGGCGATGATCGCGAACTACCGCAATGGCTTCGTCTGGGAAGTGATGAAGAAGAACCCCTACATCCGCGATGGCCTGCAGAAGGCCGGTTTCCAGGGTGGCTGGCTGGAGGCGGAGAAGGGCGAGAAGACCGGCGCCGCCGACAACGCCGAGCAGGCACGTCAGGCGGACCCGGAAGCGGCGGCCGCGCGGGCGCTGGGCAGCGCGGAGTCGCGCGCCCACCAGGCGGCGCAACCCGAGGCACCGCCGCGTACACAGCAGCCGCAGTAAGCTTGCTCCATGCTCCGCGACGCACCCGCACGGCTCTCTCCAGCACGCATCAGGTACTTCTCCGGTGGAAGGAGGTACCTGGTGCGCTGCTGTCTCGTGCTGGCGCTGGTGGCGATCAGCGTCGGCGTGGCGGGCTGCGCGCGCCAGCCCGACGACCGGCAGGTGGTGACGTTCTGGGTGATGGGCTACGAGGGGGAAGTGGTGGCCAGGCTGCTGCCGGAGTTCGAGCGCCAGAACCCGGGCATCCGCGTCGACCTGCAGAACATTCCCTGGCTCTCCGCCCACGAGAAGCTGCTGACCGCATTCGCTGGCGACGCGCTGCCGGACGTCAGCCCGATCGGCAATACCTGGATTCCCGAGTTCGCCGCGCTCGGCGCGCTGGAGCCACTGGACGACGAGATCAACGCAACGCCGGGTTTCGACCCGGGCGATTACTTTCCGGGCGTGTGGGATACCGGCGTGGTGGACGGGCGCACCTACGCGGTGCCGTGGTACGTGGAGACCCGCCTGCCGTTCTATCGCCGCGACATGCTGGCCAAGGCCGGCATCGACAAGGTGCCGGTCAGCTGGGGCGAGTGGCGCACCGCGATGCAGGCCATCAAGCAGCACGCGGGCGAGGGCAACTACGCCATCCTGCTGCCGCTCAACGAGTTCGAGCCCTTGCTGAGCCTGGCGATCCAGCAGCCGGAGCCGCTGCTGCGCGACGGTGGCCGCTACGGCAATTTCCGCAGCACCGGTTTCCGCCAGTCGCTGGGGTTCTACAAGGAGATGTTCGACCGCGGTTGGGCGCCGGTGGTCACCAACAACCAGATCTCCAATGTGTGGGACGAGTTCGGCAAGGGTTTCTATTCGTTCTATATCTCCGGCCCCTGGAACATCGCCAAGTTCAAGGAACGCTTGCCGGCTTCGCAGCAGCAGGACTGGATGACGATGCCCTTGCCGGGCCCCGATGGACCGGGCGCGTCGCTGGCCAATGGCACCAGTTTCGTCGTGTTCAAGGATTCCCCGAACAAGGCGGCTGCATGGAAGCTCATCGCGTACCTGTCGACACCGCAGGTGCAGGCCCGCTTCCATGCATTGACCGGCGACCTGCCGCCGCGCCGCTCGCCGTGGCAGATGCCGGCGCTGGCCAACGACCCGCATGCCAGGGCATTCCGTGAGCAACTGGAGCGCGCGGTGTCCACGCCCAAGGTGCCGGAATGGGAGCGCATCGCCACCGAGATGCGCCTGCTGGGCGAACAGGTGGCCAACGGCCGCATGACTGTGGACCAGGCGGCGGAAGAACTTGACCGGCGCACCGACCGCATCCTGGAGAAGCGCCGCTGGATGCTGGACCACGCGCAGGGCGCGGGAGCGGCGCGATGAGGCGTTCGCTGGCCGGGTGGCTGTTCGCCGCGCCGGCGCTGACGGTGATCGTGGTGTTCTTCGGCTTGCCCGTGCTGGCCGCGCTGGCGCTCAGCCTGACCGATTTTGACATCTACGCCCTGGCCGACCTCGGCAACCTGCGCTTCGTCGGCTTCGACAACTACGTGGGGCTGCTGCAGAACCCGATTTTCTGGAAGTCGCTCGGCAATACGCTGTACTTCGTCTTGGTCGGCGTGCCGCTGTCGGTCGCGCTGTCGCTGGGCGCAGCGCTGCTGCTGCATTCGAAACTGGGGCGCTTCAAGGGCTTCTTCCGCACCGCGTTCTTCGCGCCGGTGGTCACCACGGTGGTGGCGGTCGCGGTGATCTGGCGCTACCTGTTCCATACCAAGTACGGCCTGGTGAACTGGGGGCTTTCGTGGCTGGGCATCGATCCCGTCGACTGGCTGGGCGACCCGGCCTGGGCCATGCCGACCATCATCCTGTTCGCCGTGTGGAAAAACTTCGGCTACAACATGATCATCTTCCTGGCTGGCCTGCAGAGCATTCCGGAAGACCTGTACGAAGCCGCGCGCATCGATGGCGCCTCGCGCTGGGCGCAGTTCCGCCACATCACGCTGCCGCAGCTCGGGCCGGTGCTGCTGCTGGTCGGCATCCTGACCATGGCCGGCTACTTCCAGCTGTTCGCCGAGCCCTATGTCATGACGCAGGGTGGGCCACTGGAAAGCACCAAGAGCGTGCTGTACCTGATGTACGAGGAAGGCTTCAAGTGGTGGAACCTGGGCAATGCGTCCGCCGTGGCCTTCCTGCTGTTCGTGCTGATGACCGGTGTGACCACCGGCCTGCTGTGGTTCGCGCGCAAGCGGGGCGTGGAATGAACCGGCGCGTGGCTTCCGTCATCGTCAACAGCCTGCTGGTCGCCCTGGCAGTCATCAGCCTGGGGCCGTTGCTGTGGATGTTGTCGGTATCTTTCATGCAGACCGGCGAGGCAGGCCATTTCCCGCCTCCGCTGCTGCCCGATGCGCCCACGCTGCACAACTACCGCGAACTGTTCATGCGGGCCGGCATGGGGCGTTACCTGCTGAACAGCTTCATCGTGTCCACCAGCGTGATGCTGCTGTCGCTGCTTTTCAACACCATGGCCGGTTACGCCTTCGCCAAGCTTCGGTTCAAGGGACGGGACCGGACGTTCCGCGCGCTGCTGGCGGCCCTGGTCATCCCAGCGCAGGTGGCGATGATGCCCCTGTTCCTGCTGCTGAAGCAGATGGGATTGGTGAATACCTACGCCGGCGCCATCGTGCCCGGCATGGCGGCGATCTTCGGCATCTTCCTGGTGCGGCAGTACGCAAGGTCGATTCCCGACGAGCTGCTGGAGGCCGCGCGCATCGACGGCGCCGGCGAAGCCCGCATCTTCTTCCAGATCGTGTTGCCGGGGCTCAAGCCGATCCTGGTCACGCTGGCGATCTTCAGCTTCCTGGGCGCATGGAATGATTTCATGTGGCCGTTGATCGTGCTGAGCGATGACAGCCTGCAGACGCTGCCGGTCGCACTGGCGTCGCTGTCGCGCGAGCACGTGATGGACTACGAACTGATGATGGCCGGCTCGGTGGTCACCATCCTGCCGGTGCTGCTGCTCTTCCTGGTGCTGCAGCGCTACTACATCCAGGGTCTGTTGCTGGGCAGCGTGAAAGGCTGAGCCCGCCAAGCGCCGCCCGTTGTCGGAGATGAAAACATGATGTCGTCCTTCCCCCGCCTCGCGGCAGGCGTGATGCTGCTGCCGGTCGCCGCATTGGCCAACGCCGCCGAACCTGTGCGCGTCCTGGATGCGTTCGACGATGCGTCGGTGTGGCGCGTGGTGACCTCCAACCAGGTCAGCGGCGCGATCCGCATGACCGATGGCGTGGAGGGAAAGGCGATCTGCCTGGACTACGACTTCAATGGCGTCTCCGGCTATGCGGGCATCCAGCGCGACCTGCCGCTGACGTATCCGGGCAACTTCGAGTTCGGTTTCCAGCTGCGGGGCGACTCGCCGCGCAACGACCTGCAGTTCAAGGTGGTCGATGCCAGCGGGGACAACGTGTGGTGGGTCAATCGTCCGAAGTACGAGTATCCGGCCACGTGGACGCCGGTGCGCTACAAGCAGCGCCACATCGACAAGGCCTGGGGACCTGACCCGGACCGGGTGCTGCGGAAGAGCGCCAAGCTCGAGTTCACCGTCTACAACAATGCCGGCGGCAAGGGCTCGGTCTGTTTCGACCAGCTGACGTTCCAGGCGCGGCCGATGGATGACGGCGCCCCGCTGAAGGGCAAGGCGAGCGCGTCGGTTGCGTTTCCCGCCGGCGCGGCGACCCTGGCCGTGGATGGCAGGACGGAGACGGCCTGGTCGGCGGATCTGCACGGTGAAACGGATCCGCACCTCACGCTGGACCTGGGCAAGCGGCGCGAGTTCGGCGGACTGGTCGTGCGCTGGAAGCCCGGACAGCATGCGTCCGATTATCTGGTGCAACTCTCCGACGATGGCGTCCGCTGGCGCGACGTGCGCACGGTGGTGGGCGGCAATGGCGGCGATGACTTCCTCGCCTTGCCCGAGGCCGAGGCGCGCTACATCCGCCTGCGCGTCGGCGATGGCCCGGCCCGCGCTTTCGCATTGGCGGAGCTGGAAGTGAGGCCGCTGGCGTTCGCCGCGCATCCCAACGATTTCATCAAGGCCATGGCGGCCGAATCGCCGAAGGGCTGGTTCCCGCGCGGCTTCAGCGGTGAACAGCCTTACTGGACCATCGTGGGTCTGGATGGGGGCCGCGAGCAGGGCCTGATCGGCGAAGACGGCGCCATCGAGATCGCCAAGGGCGGCATCAGCATCGAGCCCTTCGTGCAGGTGGATGGCCACTGGGTCGGCTGGGCCGACGTGCAGCTGGCGCAATCGCTGCAGGACGGGTATCTGCCGATTCCCACCGTCACGTGGAAACACGCCGATTTCGCGCTCAGCACCACTGCGTTCGCGGCGGGACGCCCGGGCGATTCGCGCGTGGTCGCGCGGCATCGCCTGACCAACACGGGCGCCACGCCCCGCGATTACGTGCTGGCGCTGGCCCTGCAGCCCTGGCAGGTCAATCCGCCCAGCCAGTTCCTCAACACCACGGGCGGTTTCAGCCCCATCAATGCGATTTCGGTGCATGACGGCGTGGCCCGCGTGAACGGCCGTGACAGTGTGCGCTTCACGCCCCCGGAGGCTGCCCTGGCCTCGCGCTTCGATGCTGGCCTGATCCGCGAGCGACTCGAGGCAATGGATGCCGGCATCCACGACGGCGAGGCGCATGTGGCCGGTGAAGTGGACGGACTTGCGTCCGCCGCCGTGCTGTATCGGATCACGCTTGCGCCGGGGGAGAGTCGTGACGTGGACTGGGCGGCTCCACTGGAAGGCGCGCTGCCCGCGCGCGTCGATGCAGCGGACGACCAACAGGCCACCGCGAACCTGTGGCGCGCCAAGCTCGGCGAGATGAAACTGCAGGTGCCCGCCGAAGGCCAGGCGCTCGCCGACACGCTGCGCACGGCGCTGGCCCATATGCTGATCTCCCGCATCGGCCCGCGACTGCAGCCGGGTACGCGCTCTTACTCGCGCAGCTGGATCCGCGATGGCGCGATGATTTCCGAGGGCCTGCTGCGACTGGGGCGGCCGGAAGTGGTGAAGGAGTATGTGGAGTACTACGCGCCTTACCAGTTCGAGAACGGCAAGGTGCCGTGCTGCGTGGACGACCGCGGCAGCGACCCGGTGCCGGAGAACGACAGCCACGGCGAACTGATCTTCAATATCGCCGAGTACTACCGTTACACCGGCGACAAGGCCTTCCTGAAGAGGATGTGGCCGCACGTGCAGGGCGCGTTCGCCTATATGGAAGAACTGCGCCTGAGCGAGCGCACCGAGGCCAACCGCGCGGTCAACGCGGCCTTCTACGGCATGATGCCGGCCTCGATCAGCCACGAGGGCTATTCGGCCAAGCCGATGCATTCGTACTGGGACAACTTCTGGGCGCTGCGCGGTTACAAGGATGCGGTGGAGGTCGCCGATGCACTGGGCGAGACGGCTGCGTCGAAGCGCATGGCGGCCTCGCGTGACCAGTTCCGTGACGACCTGTACGCGTCGCTGCGCGCGGCGACGCGATTGCATGGCATCACCTACCTGCCGGGGGCCGCGGAACTCGGCGACTTCGACCCCACCTCGACCACCATCGCGCTGGCGCCGGGCGGCGAGCAGGGCAAGCTGCCGGCCGACCTGCTGCATGGGACGTTCGAGCGCTACTGGACCGAGTTCGTGCAGCGCCGCGACGGCCAGCGCGAGTGGAAGGATTACACCCCTTACGAATGGCGCAACGTGGCGGCCTTCGTCCGCCTGGGCTGGCGCGACCGCGCCTGGGACGTGCTGGACTATTTCTTCAGGGACCGCGCGCCGCAGCCGTGGAACCAGTGGGCCGAAGTGGTTTCGCGCACACCGCGCAAGCCGTTCTTCGTCGGTGACCTGCCGCATGCGTGGGTCGCGTCGGATTTCGTGCGCTCGGCACTGGACATGTTCGCCTATACGCGCGAACTGGATGACAGCATCGTGCTGGCCGCCGGCGTTCCGTCCCGTTGGCTGGAGGGCGAGGGCATCGCCATCGACGGCCTGCGCACGCCCAATGGCGTGCTCGGCTATCGCCTGCGCGACATCGACGGACAGCTCCAGCTCGACGTGAAGGCGGGCACGAAGCTGCCCGCCGGCGGACTGGTGCTGCCATGGCCGTACGCCGGCCAGCCGGGTGAGACCCGCATCAACGGCAAGCCCGCGTCATGGACGAACGGTGAACTGCGCATCACCACGCTGCCCGCGCGCGTGACGATCGAGACGCGCTGAGCATTCGGCGGATGCGTAGAGCGGAGCTTGCTCTGTTGCTTCGAGGTCAGCGACGGAGGCGCGCGAGCCGGGCAAGCTCGGCGCTACGTCGTGTCGTGGGACGGAGTACATTGCCATGTAACGCCCGCCCCGCCGCGTCGCCGCCATGCCCGCCGACACTTCCCGCATCCCGCTCTGGCCGCTGCCGCTGCTGATCACGCTGTTGTTCGTGGTTGCCGCGCACACCGCCTACCTGCTGTCGATCCAGGGCGGTCATGTGCCGGCCTGCATGCCGTACACGGAAGGCTGCGTCTCGATCAGTCGTGCGGCGCGACATGGGCTGGGCAACCATGTGTTCCGGCTGCTGGTGATCCCATGCGCGGTGCTGCATGCGCTGGTGTGGCTGCTCTCCCGGCACTGGCTGCACGGCGGATGGGTGATGGCGGCGTTGGGGATCCTGTCGGCGATCGCGCTGGCGGTGTACGCGACGTTCCTGGGCACCGAGGGTGAGACCTATCGCTTCCTGCGACGGTACGGTGTGGTGGTCTACTTTGGCTTCGGCTATCTCGCCCAACTGGCGTTGATGCGGCGGGCCGCACGTCTGCAGGCATTGACCGCCCGTGTCATCGCATGGATGTCGTGGCTTGCGGTCGCGATGCTGGCGCTGGGCATGGCCAACGTGGTGGCAGGGCTGGTCGTCGTCGAACCGACGGCGAAGGATCGCTGGGAGAACATCTTCGAGTGGTGGCTGGGCCTGCTGATGGTCGGCTGGTATGCCGTGCTGGCCGTGGCGTGGCGGAAGCAGGATCTTGCGGTGCACATTGAGCGTCGTGACCCGCTGTAGGAGCGACGTGAGTCGCGACCGCACGGCAGCCGTGCATGGCGGATCGGTTCGTGCGGGACATGCCTTGTGGCCGCGATGCCGTGGGGCCCTGACATCACGCGATATCGATCCATCTGGTCGCGACTGACGTCGCTCCTACAGCGAAACCATCAGCGACGCACGCGCTTGACGATGCCTGCCGCCTTCGCCGAGCTCTCGGTGACCTTGTCCCACTCACCCTTGTCCAGCCAGCCCTTCGGCACCATCCATGAACCACCGATGCAGACCACGTTGGGCTGCGACAGGTACTCGGCGGCCGTGTCTTCGGTGATGCCGCCGGTGGGGCAGATCTTCAGCTCCGACAGCGGGCCGGCCAGGCCTTTCAGCATCGCCAGGCCACCCACGGCGGTGGCGGGGAACAGCTTGCAGACGCGGAAGCCGCGCGCCATCAGCGAGAGCAGTTCGGTGGGCGTGGCGGCGCCGGGGACGACGGGCACGTCGGCCTTGGCCAGTGCGTCCGCCATCTCCGGCGGCGTGCCGGGCGTGACCAGGAAATCCGCACCCGCGGCGATGGACTGCTCCATCTGCTCGATGGTCAGCACCGTGCCGGCACCGATCACGATGTCCGGCAGCTCCTTCTTCAGCATCGCCAGTGCCTCCATCGCCACCGGCGTGCGCAGCGTCAGCTCGATGGCGGGCAGCCCGCCTTTCAGCAGCGCTTCGGACACCTTGCGCGCTTCCTCCAGGGTATGGACGGTGACGACCGGCAGGATGCCGGCGGCGCGGAGGAGGGATTCGGCTTTCTGCTGGCGGGCTTGGAGGGTCATGGCGGGAGGTGTCAAAGGGTGAAGTGGATCGTGCAGGAGCGACGCGGGTCGCGACCGGGATGGAGGAACGCGTCGCGACTCACGTCGCTCCTGCAATGGGGCACGCTGCGCGGTCACGCATCCTTGGCTTCATGCGGCGCTTCCGCGGCATGGGCGGCATCGCCAAGCTCGTACTCGGCGTCGTATTCCCACGTGCCGTCGTGATAGGGCAGACCACAGGAAATCGACAGGCCGCCCTGGTCGGCCGGCGTCACCACGTCGCGGCTTACCGCGAACAGGTTGCGGCCGATGTCCAGCGCCGCCGGCGTGGTGTTGGGCGCCAGTTCGCGGCGCTCCCATTCGACCGCATCGACCAGGGCTTCCAGCGTGCCGGCTTCCGCATCCAGGCGCACGATGTCGCCTTCGCGAAGCTTGCCGATGGGGCCGCCGCGGGCAGCTTCCGGGGTCAGGTGGATGGCGGCGGGAATCTTGCCGGAGGCACCGGACAGGCGGCCATCGGTCACCAGCGCCACGCGCCGGCCCTGGTTCTGCAGCAGGCCCAGCAGCGGCGCCAGCGAATGCAGCTCCGGCATGCCGTTCGCGCGCGGCCCCTGGTAGCGCACCACCGCGATGAAATCCTGCGGCAGCGCCCCGGCGGCGTGCAGCTTGTTGAGCGCGCGCGGATCGTCGACGACGACGGCCGGGGCTTCGATGAATCGATACTCGGGTTTCACCGCGGAGGTCTTGATCAGCGAGCGGCCCAGGTTGCCGCGCAGGAGGCGAAGCCCGCCCTGCGCTTCGAACGCACGCGACACCGGCCGCACGACGTCTTCGTCCGCGCTCTGCGCCACGCCGGGCGCATAGGCCAGCTGGCCATCCTGCAGGCGGGGTTCGTCGCCGTAGGCACGCATGCCGCCCGGCACGATGGTCGGCAGGTCGTGCATCAGGCCCGCGTCAAGCAGTTCGCGGAAGACCAGTTGCGTGCCGCCGGCGGCGGCGAACCGGTTCACGTCGGCGTCGCCATTCGGATAGACGCGCGCCAGCAGCGGCACGGTCTGGGAGATCAGGTCCATGTCGTCCCACGTCAGCACGATGCCGGCCGAACGCGCGACGGCGATCCAGTGGATGGTGTGGTTGGTGGAACCGCCGGTGGCCATCAGCGCGGCCATGGCATTGACGATGGCGCGCTCGTCGATCAGCTGGCCGATGGGCCGGTAGTCGTTGCCCAGGGCGGTGATGCGCAGCGCGCGTTCGGCGGCGGCGCGGGTCAGTACCTCGCGCAGCGGCTGGTCGGGATTCACGAACGAAGTGCCCGGCAACTGCAGGCCCATCGCTTCCAGCAACACCTGGTTGGAATTGGCGGTGCCGTAGAACGTGCAGGTGCCGGCCGCGTGGTAACTGGCGGCTTCGGCTTCCAGCAGTTCTTCGCGCGTGGCTTCGCCGGCGGCGTAGCGCTCGCGGACTTCCGCCTTTTTCTTGTTGGGGATGCCGGGCGTCATCGGGCCCGCCGGCACGAACACGGCCGGCAGGTGGCCGAACGCCAGCGCGCCGATCAGCAGCCCGGGGACGATCTTGTCGCACACGCCCAGATACAGCACGGCATCGAACATGTCGTGGCTCAGCGAAATCGCCGTGGCCTGCGCGATCACGTCGCGCGAGAACAGCGACAGCTCCATGCCCGGACGGCCCTGGGTGACGCCATCGCACATCGCCGGCACGCCACCGGCCACCTGCGCCGTCGCGCCAAGGTCGCGCGCGACCTGGCGGATGATCTCCGGGTAGAACTCGAACGGCTGGTGCGCCGACAGCATGTCGTTGTAGGCGTTGATGATGCCCAGGTTGGGTGTCACGTCCGCACGCAGCCGACCCTTGTCGGTGGGCCCGCAGGCGGCAAAGGCATGCGCCAGGTTGCCGCAGCTCAGGCGCGAGCGCTGGGGACCGTCGCGATGCGCTGCCTCGATGCCTTCCAGGTAGGCGCGGCGCAGCGGTGCGCTGCGCTGGCGGATGCGTTCGGTGACTTCTTGGATGCGCGGATGTAGGCTCATGGGCGTAGGGCTGTGCTGCAGAAGTAGTGTTCATTCTGCATGTCATGGCGGAAGGAAGCCGCAAGCGGGGCCGCCGCCAGGGATTCCGACAGGCGGAACGGAGCGGCGCGGGACGACGGCAAAGGCATGCTGCTTTTTACTTGCTTTGCGGCACGCGCGAAAGTCACCAAAGCAAGACCAGTCTTTGGCGCGGGACAGATGTGTTGCATTGCAGCGGACCTTGTTCCGCCGCGCAGGCAGGCCTACTTGCCAGGACCGAAGAACTCCACCGCGTACGCGGCGGCGCCCAGCAGGCCCGGGCGGGGGTGCATGTTGGCCAGTGTCGGCACGCGCGCCATCGCGGGCGAGAAACGGCCCTTGTGCTCGAACCGCTGGCGGAAGCCGGAGTGCTGCAGCGAACCCAGCAGCTTGGGCACCAGCCCGCCGGTCAGGAACACGCCGTCCCACGCCCCGGTGGTCAGCACCAGGTCGCCGGCGATCGCGCCGAAGACCGCACAGAACACATCGAGCGTGCGCACGCAGCGCGGATCGCCGGCGGCCGCGCGTGCGGTGACATCCTTGGGCTCCAGCGGGCCGCCGGGATCTTCCCCGGCGATCTCGCTGAGCGCGCGGTACAGGTTGACCAGGCCCGGGCCGCAGATCAGGCGCTCGTTGGACACGCGGCCGAACTGCGAGGACAGGATCTCGAGGATGCGGATTTCCTCGGGCGTACCCGGCGGAAAGCTGACATGGCCGCCTTCGGTTTCCAGGGGGTACGCGCGGCCATCGCGGATTACCAGCGCGGCCACGCCCAGCCCGGTGCCCGGGCCGATCACCGCGTACGTGCGCGGGACCGACAGCGGGGCCGGCGACCACTGCGCACCGCCGATGGTCACCACATCCTTCGCGGTCAGCAGCGATACCGCCATCGCCTGGGCGGCGAAGTCGTTGACCAGGCGCAGGCCAGCGAAGCCGAGCGCCTGGCGCGTGCGCGCCACCGAGATCACCCACGGGTGGTTGGTGATGCGGGCTTCATCGCCGTCCACGCGGCCGGCAACCGCAAAGATGCCGTTCTGCGCGCTGGCGCCGGTTTCATCCAGGTAGTGCTGGGCCGCGTCGGCCAGCGAGGGAAAGTCGGCGACCACGAACTCGCGCACGCTGTCATCCAGCAGGGGCGATGGGGCATGCGTGTCGGCCAGCGCGAAGCGCGCGTTGGTGCCGCCGATGTCGGCGAGAAGCACGCGGTCGGCGCTGCTCATGCGGAAAACTTCCTGGTCGAGGCGTCGGGGCTTCCGAAAGTGATCCGCTGCATTCGCCTGGCTGGTCCTCTGTTGCCGGTCGTGGGCCCCGTCATGTGGGCGGCGCATGATAGCGCGCGGTTTGACCGGCTGCGTGCCGCGCTACGCGCATGTGCGCCATGCGTATACGTATGCGCATGCCCGGCAGGGGGCGTGGTGTGTCGCAGCGGCGTGAGCGGTGTCGGCAACAGGGACATGACCGAGTAGGTGGGCGCCGACACGCGCCGGCTTGCGTTGTGAAAACGGTTACATGGCAGAATAGCGCAACTGCCCCGGCCACGGAACGGGCGGCGCAGCCACCGCGGTGCCCGGCCAGGGCCCGCCTGCCATCGGGAGGGGCCCGGCGGCAGCGACCACCACAGCGGGCGCGCCCCGCCGGAGAAGCCATGGCAAGTGTTCAACTCGACCGCGTGCGAAAGGTGTACGACAACGGCCAGGTAGCCGTGCACGGGGCCAGTTTCGAGATCGCCGATGGCGAGCTGATGGTGCTGGTGGGGCCTTCGGGCTGCGGCAAGTCCACGCTGCTGCGCATGATCGCCGGCCTGGAAGACATTTCCGAAGGCAACCTGCTGATCGGCGGCAAGCGCGTCAACGACGTTCAGCCCAAAGACCGCGACATCGCGATGGTCTTCCAGAGCTATGCGTTGTATCCGCACATGACGGTGGCCGAGAACCTCGCGTTCGGCCTGAAGCTGCGCGGCCATGCGAAAGCCGAGATCGAGCGGCGCGTCAACGCCGCCGCGGACACGCTGGGCATGTCCCACATGCTGCAGAAGCTGCCGCGCGAGATGTCCGGGGGGCAACGCCAGCGCGTGGCGCTGGGTCGCGCCATCGTGCGGGAGCCGTCGGTGTTCCTGCTCGACGAGCCGTTGTCGAACCTGGACGCCAAGCTGCGGCATTCGGTACGTACCGAGATCGGCCGCCTGCATCGCCAGCTGGGCGCCACCATGGTCTACGTCACCCATGACCAGGTGGAAGCGATGACGCTGGGCCAGCGCATCGTGGTGCTGAAGGATGGCGAGATCCAGCAGATCGACACGCCCATGGCGTTGTACGAGGAACCGGCCAATCTGTTCGTGGCGGGTTTCCTGGGCAGCCCGGCGATGAACATGCTGCATGGCACGCTGCAGCGCGCGGACGGCCTGCAGCTGGTGCTCGACGACGGCAGCGGCGTGCCGCTGGGCCAGGCGGCCGGCGTGACCGATGCCTGGCTGGGCCTGCGCGTGGTGATGGGTGTGCGGCCGGAGCACCTGCAACCGGCGGGCATCGGCAAGCCCGCGTTCGAAGCGCAGGTGGAACTGATCGAGCCGGTCGGCAACGAAGTCTTCGTCAATCTTGCCTACGGCGCGCAGGCGCTGGTGTCGCGGGTGCCGCCGCAACGCCTGCCCGAGCCGGGCCAGGCCCTGCGCGTGACGGTGGACGGCGCGGCGTTGCATTTCTTCGATCCGGCAAGCGGACAACGGCTGCGCTGACGGCACGGCAACCCGCAAAGAAAAAGGGAGGCCATCCGGCCTCCCTTTTTCATGTGCCTGCCGGTGCGGTCAGTCGCGGCTGACCGCGTAGACCGCTGCAGCCACCTTGTCGATGTTCTGCTGGTTCAGCGCGGCCACGCAGATGCGGCCGGTGCCGATGGCATAGATGGCGTACTCCTCGCGCAGCCGGTCCACCTGGGCCTTGCTCAGGCCCGAATACGAGAACATGCCCGCCTGCTGCTGGATGAAACCGAACTCCGGCGCGCCCAGCGCCGCCAGCTTGCCCACCAGCGCCGCGCGCAGCCCGTGGATGCGTTCGCGCATGTCGCCCAGCTCCTGTTCCCAGCGGCCACGCAGTGCGTCGTTGCCCAGCACGGCAGCCACCAGCGCGCCACCGTGGTTGGACGGGCTGGAATAGTTGGAGCGGATGGTGCGCTTGATCTGCGACAGCACGCGCCTGGATTCGTCGCGGTCGGCCGAGACGATCGACAGCGCGCCCACGCGTTCGCCATACAGCGAAAACGACTTCGAATACGAATTGGCCACGACGAAGGCGGGCAGGCCGGAATCGGCGAACAGCCGGATCGACTGCGCGTCCACGTCCGGGCCCTGGTCGAAGCCCTGGTAGGCCATGTCGATGAAGGGCAGCAGGTTGCGCGCCTTCACCAGTTCCACCACCTGCGTCCACTGTTCCGTGGTCAGGTCCACGCCGGTCGGGTTGTGGCAGCAGGCATGCAGCAGGACCACGGTGCCCGGATCCAGCGCCGCCAGGTCGGCCAGCATGCCGGCGAAGTCCAGGCCATGCGTGGCAGCGTCGTAGTACCGGTAATCCACCACGTCGAACCCGGCCGTGGCGAAGACCACGCGGTGGTTTTCCCAACTCGGGTTGCTGATGGCGATCTTCGCGTTGGGCAATGCGCGCTTCAGGAAATCCGCGCCGATGCGCAGGGCGCCGCTGCCGCCGATGGTCTGCGCGGTGACCACGCGACCGGCCGCCAGGACCGCCGAGTCCGCGCCGAACACCAGTTTCTGGGTGGCCTGGTTGTAGGCCGGCAGGCCGTCGATCGGCACGTAGCCGCGCGGCTTGGCTTCGGCCGCGAGCGCCTGCTCGACCTCGCGGACGGTATCGAGCAGCGGAATGCGGCCCTGTTCGTCGTAATAGATGCCTACGCCAAGATTGACCTTGCCGGGGCGGGTATCGGCGTTGTACGCCTCGGTCAGCCCCAGGATCGGATCACCGGGGACGAGTTCGACGGATGCAAGAAGAGACACGGATAGGGACCGTTGGTGAGGGAGGGAGGGGGAGGTGAAGCGGCCTGCGATCCTAGCAGGCGCCGGCGCCGCCGTGGCTGCGTCCCGGGCGCTGCCTGGGCGTTGGCGCGCGGGTCCGGCAGGCCCGGGCAGAGCACGGCAGGGGCGGCTATACTCATGCGTTGGTGTGGCCAAAGCTGCACCAGATTGCCAGCCGGATCAATGGCTTGGCATTCCTAGCTCATCCCATTTAACACTTGCGGCAGCGCGCCGGCCCAGCCCGGTCGCGGTGCCCGGAAGACACCGCCGCATGCGCCTTTCCACCATCAAGCTGTCCGGTTTCAAATCCTTCGTCGACCCCACGGTGCTGCACCTGCCGACCAACATGACCGGCGTGGTCGGTCCCAATGGTTGCGGCAAGTCCAACATCATCGATGCGGTGCGCTGGGTGATGGGCGAAAGTTCGGCCAGCCGCCTGCGCGGCGATTCGCTGACCGACGTGATCTTTTCCGGCTCGGCCGCGCGCAAGCCGGTCTCGCAGGCCTCGGTGGAGCTGATCTTCGACAACAGCGACCACACCATCAGCGGTGAGTTCGCCGCCTTCAACGAGATCTCGGTACGGCGCCTGGTCAGCCGCGACGGCCAGAGCAGCTACTACCTCAACGGCACCAAGTGCCGCCGGCGCGACATCACCGACCTGTTCCTCGGCACCGGCCTGGGGCCGCGCAGCTACTCGATCATCGAGCAGGGCATGATCAGCCAGATCATCGAGGCGCGCCCGGAAGACCTGCGCATCTATCTGGAGGAGGCTGCCGGCATCTCCAAGTACAAGGAGCGCCGCAAGGAAACCGAAACCCGCATCCGCCATACCCGCGAGAACCTCGACCGCCTGGGCGACCTGCGCGAGGAGATCGGCAAGCAGCTCGAGCACCTCAAGCGCCAGGCCAAGCAGGCCGAGCAGTACCAGGCGCTGCAGGAAGAGCGGCGGGTGAAGGATGCCGAATGGAAGGCGCTGGAGTTCCGCGGCCTGGACGGCCGGCTGCAGGGCCTGCGCGAGGGCCTTTCGCAGGAAGAGACCCGCCTGCAGCAGCTCATCGCCGAGCAGCGCGAAGCCGAACGCCACATCGAGACCGACCGTCTGAAGCGCGAGGAGAGCGTCGAGGCGCTCAACAAGGCGCAGGGCGAGGTCTACCAGGTCGGCAGCACGCTGGCCCGCATCGAACAGCAGATCCAGCACCAGCGCGAACTGGGCGATCGCCTGAAGAAGGCCCGCGACGAAGCCCATAACGCGCTGCAGGAACTCGGCCAGCACATCAGCGGCGACGAGACCCGCCTGAACGTGCTGCGCGAATCGGTCGCCGACGCCGAACCGCAGCTGGAACAGCTGCGCGAAGACGACGTCTTCCGCCAGGACGCCCTGCGCGAAGCCGAAACCCGCCTGTCCGACTGGCAGCAGCGCTGGGAAACCCACAGCCGCGAATCCGCCGAGGCCTCGCGCGCCGGCGATGTCGAGCGCACCCGCGTCGACTACCTTGACCGCCAGGGCTTCGAAGCCGAGCGCCGCCGCGAAGCCCTCGCCAGCGAGCGCGCCGGGCTGGACTTGGAGGCGCTGGCCGCCGCATTCGAACAGCTGCAGGTGCAGCACGACACGCAGAAGGAATCGCTGGAAACGCTCACCGAGCAGGTCGAGGCACGCAAGCAGGGCGCCGCCGACGTGCAGGAGCAGCAGCGCGCCACCCAGACCGAGCTGTCCGACGTGCGCAAGCGCGCGCAGGAAGCCCGCGGCCGCCTGTCGTCGCTGGAAACGCTGCAGCATGCCGCGCTGGGTCAGGAGCAGGGCGCCGCGATGACGTGGCTGAAGGCGCGCGGGCTGGACAACGCGGCGCGCGTCGGCGAGAAACTCACCGTCGAGCCGGGCTGGGAAAACGCCGTGGAAGGCGCGCTCGGCCAGCTGATCGAAGGCGTGCTGGTCGATGCTCCCGAAGCCCTGGTCGACGCACTGGGCGAACTGGGCGACGGCCGCATCGCGCTGGTGTCCGACGACCGCGGCGACGTGAGCTTCGCGCCCACGTCGCTGGCCGCGAAGGTGCAGGGCCCGGCCGCGATCCGCCGCCTGCTGGCCCGCCTGCACGTGGCCGAAGACCTGGCCGAGGCCCGCCGCCTGCAGTCACAGCTGGGCGAAGGCGATTCCGTCATCACCCGCCACGGCGAGCGCCTGGGTGCCGGCTGGGTGCGCGTGCTGCGCTCCGGTGCCGCCAAGCAGGGTGCCCTGCTGCGCGAGCGCGAGATCCAGACGCTGCGCGGCGAGATCGAAACCCTGCAGGCGCGCGAAGCCGAACTGGAGCACCGCCTCGCCACGCTGCGCGACCAGCTGCTGGCCGCCGAACAGCACCGCGAGGATGCCCAGCGTGCGCTCTACATGGCCCACCGCAGCGTGTCCGAACTCGCCGGCCAGCTGCAGAGCCAGCAAGGACGCGTGGATTCCACCCGCGCCCGCATCGAGCGCATCGACAGTGAAATCGCGCAGCTGGTCGAGACCCTCGATGTCAGCCGCGAGCAGGCGCGCGAAGCACGCGTGAAGCTGGAAGACGCGGTCACCCGCATGGGCGACCTGGAAGCCACCCGACAGATGCTGGAAGCCGAGCGTCGCCAGCTGGTCGAAGCGCGCGACCAGGCCCGCGAAGCCGCCCGCGCCTCGCGTGACGCCGCGCATGCGCTGGCGCTGACGCTGGAATCGCAGCGTGCGCAGATCGTCTCGCTGAGCCAGGCACTGGACCGCATGGGTGGGCAGCGCGGCCAGCTGGATTCACGGCTGGAAGAACTGACCCTGCAGCTGAACGAAGGCGATTCGCCGGTGCAGGAGCTGGAAGCCCAGCGGCAGGCCGCACTGGAGCACCGTGTCACCGCCGACCGCCTGCTGGCCGAAGCGCGCGCCGCGCTCGACGCCATCGACAACGATCTTCGCCAGTACGAGCAGACCCGCCACCAGCGCGACGAGCAGGCGCTCGCCCAGCGCGAACGCATCTCGCAGCGCAAGCTCGACCAGCAGGCGCTGGCGCTGAAGGCCGAACAGCTGTCCGAGGCCGTGGTGGCCGGCGGTTTCGTGCTGCAGGACGTCATCAACACGCTGCCCGAGGTCGCCGACATCCGCGAATGGGAGCAGGCCGTCACCCAGATCGACGGCCGCATGCGCCGCCTGGAGCCGGTCAACCTGGCGGCCATCCACGAGTACGGCGAAGCCAGCCAGCGCGCCGAGTACCTGGAGGCCCAGAATGTCGACCTGACCACAGCGCTGGAAACGCTGGAAGACGCCATCCGAAAGATCGACCGCGAGACCCGCGGCCGCTTCAAGGACACCTTCGACCGCGTCAACGCCGGCGTGCAGCAGCTGTATCCGCGCCTGTTCGGCGGCGGCCATGCCTACCTGGAGCTGACCGGTGAAGACCTGCTGGATACCGGCGTGGCCATCATGGCGCGCCCGCCCGGCAAGCGCGTGTCCAACATCTCGCTGCTGTCCGGCGGCGAGAAGGCGATGACCGCGGTGGCGCTGGTGTTCGCCATCTTCCAGCTCAACCCCGCACCGTTCTGCCTGCTGGACGAGGTCGATGCGCCACTCGACGAGGCCAACGTGGGCCGCTTCACCAACATGGTGAAGGAGATGAGCGAGAAGGTGCAGTTCCTGTTCGTCAGCCACAACAAGGCGACCATGGAAGCCGCACACCAGCTGAGTGGCGTTACCATGCGCGAGCCCGGTGTCAGCCGACTGGTGTCGGTGGACCTGGAAGAGGCCGCGCGCCTCGCCGGGGCCGCGTGAGCATGCTCCATATGAGCGTGCTCCCCATGAGCGTGATCCATTCCCACTGCCGGAGAAAACACTAGTGTCCGACATGGCCATGCTTCGTTTCGGGATCATCATCGCCGGCGCCCTGCTGGTGATCGCGATCTTCTTCTTCGGCCGCCCCAAGAAGCCCAGCCAGGGCCGGCGGCTGGAACCCAGCGAACGCGACAACGCACGCGTCGAGCCCAGCCTGCCCGGCGACGATGGGGCCGAGCAGACGCTGGACTACAACGGCGACACCGTCAGCCAGCCGGAACTGGGTCTCCCCGGTGGAACGCCGGTGGCGGGCGTGGAAAGCGATCTGGGCAAGCGCCCCAATCAGGATTTCGACAAGATCGTGTCGCTGTATGTGGCGGCCAAGGCCGGGCACATGCTGCGTGGCGAGGACATCGTGGTCGCCGCCGAGAAGACCGGCCTGACCTTCGGCCACATGAACGTCTTCCACCGCCTGGTGGAAGGGCATCCCGAGCGCGGCCCGGTCTTCAGCATGGCCAACATTATGCAGCCGGGCAGCTTCGACATGGCCAACATCCGCACGCTGGAAACCCCGGCCATCGCGTTCTTCCTCACCTTGCCGGCGCCGATGACCGCGCTGGAAGCCTGGGAAAAGCTGCTGCCCAATGTCGAGCGCATGGCCGAGCTGCTGGGTGGCGTGGTGCTGGACGACAGCCGCAACACCCTGGGCCGCCAGCGCATCCAGCACATCCGCGAAGAGCTGCGCGCGTACGACCGCCAGCATGAAGCGCCGCCGTTGACGAAGGCGCCGCGGTGGTGAGCCGGTTTGTCGCGCTTCGACCCACCTGACGTCCCTGCAGAGCGTCGGGCGATCGATGTCCGGCACATCGCCAGGTTCGGTACGATCCTGTTTGCCGTGTCGTTGATCCTTGGCGTCGCCGAAGGTTTCCTGACTCCGCATCCGGTCGACGGTGCAGATAGTCTGCTGCATGCCTTAGTGGGTTATCTGGTCAATCTTGTGGCTGTGGCCTTGATTTCCCGGCGCATGACGGTACGGCAGGTTCATCGCCCTTTCCTTCATGCATCGCTGGCCTTGTTGGCAGCGCAGGCCTTTGGCCTTTGCTTAACGCTGTCGTTGATGGCGGCATGGCCACGATGGTTTGGATCGCCCGATTTCGCGATGACGGCAATCGAACTCGCGATCCTATTCTCAGGCTTGATGCTGGGTGTTGCGTGGGGCATCTATGCGATGCGACATGGAGATGACACGTGGTTGCGCCGTTGAAAACCGCTACGCTCGCTCCATCCCGCGAACGCTCTTCTCGCTTCTGGAGAAATGACAGCGCGTAGGATGGGTTGAGCGAAGCGATACCCATCGATGGTGACAAGGGTGTGCTAATGATGGGTATCGCCTGCGGCTCAACCCATCCTACGATTGCGTTCCATCGCTTCATTGCGTGCCCGTGGAGGAATGTCGATGTCCGGCCACCGCATGTTCACCATCCCCTTCGCCAGCGTGTATCCGCTTTGCGTGCAGAAGCGCGTAGGATGGGTTGAGCGCAGCGATACCCATCGATGGTGACAAGGGTGTGCTACTGATGGGTATCGCCTGCGGCTCAACCCATCCTACGATTGCGTTCCATCGCTTCATTGCGTGCCCGTGGAGGAATGTCGATGTCCGGCCACCGCATCTTCACCACCCCCTTCGCCAGCGTGTATCCGCTCTACGTGCAGAAAGCCGAGCGGAAGGGGCGCACGAAGGCGGACGTCGATGAAATCATCCGCTGGCTGACCGGCTATGATCAGGCGGGGCTCGATCGGCAGATCAGCGCCAGGACCGACTTCGAAACCTTCTTCGCCCAGGCGCCGGCACTCAATCCCCGTGCTTCATTGATCAAAGGCGTGGTCTGCGGCGTGCGCGTCGAAGAGGTCGAGGATCCGCTGATGCGGAAGATCCGCTACCTGGACAAGCTGGTGGACGAGCTGGCGAAAGGCAAGGTACTGGATAAGATCCTGCGGTAAGTCGGACGTCCGATGCGACAAAGGGGTGGGAAGCAAATGCAGGAGGGGAGAGCGGGCATGCCGTGGCGGCGGATACTCGAACTGCTGGCGGGGCTCGTCGGCGTGCATTTCGTGCTGATGGGGATGGCATGCTTCGCGATGCTCGCCACTGGCAGCGTCATCGAAGGGCACGCAGGCGTTGCCGTCGGCGGTGTGGCCTCTCTGGTTGCGGCTGCGCCGGCCCTCGCGACGCCGTTCTCCACGCGCATCGCGAAGCGGCTGCTGATGTTCGCGCTGTCCGTACTCGCGGCCGCGGTGTTGTGGCGTGTCTTTACCCCGCAGGCGCTGCACGTTTCGTGGACGGTCAAGGCAGCCGTGCTCGCCTTCGCGGCGTTGCTGGTGGTACGGGTCATGTTGGCGCTGCGCATGTCCCGGATGACCCAGGCTGATCCGGGGTGCGAGCCGTAGGCGCTGCCGCGTGCCGTTCTGTAGGAGCGGCCTCGGCCGCGATGCTTTTTCCCGAGAGCACGAAGGCCAAAGAGCATCGCGCCCAAGGGCGCTCCTACGGGCAGTCCCGCATCTCGACCGTCGTGGTCTGCGCGCTCAGTTCCTGCCTCAATCGCGTGTCTGAGCCCGGCGTGGTGCTGCTGGATGCCGGCGAGGGCGGGTTGGTCAGGCAGAGCGTGGTGATCGCGTCTCAAGAGTCATCGCTCTACAGGCATCGCCTGCAGGACCACATCGGGCGCCAGAGCGAAGAGCGGGTCGATCAGGTGGTTGCCGCGCTCAGGTTCCGGCGGGCGCTTTCCTGCGCTGAGCGCGACCTCCGCGCGCCGGCAACGAGCGCACCTCGCATGTCGTTCCGACAAACGGCTTCCGGGAAGCCCTGCCGTTCGCCCTCGCACGGGTTGACATGCAGGTATTTGCCTGCATATTATTCCCTCAAGCACGAAGGTAGTGGATGGACGCAGACAAAGTATTCAAGGCGCTGGGCGACCCGACGCGGCGGAAGCTGCTCGACCTGCTGTGCGAGAGGAATGGGCAGACCCTGGGGCAACTCTGCGAGCAGCTGGACATCGCGCGGCAATCGGTGACCCAGCACATCGGTCTGCTCGAGGCGGCCAACCTGGTGACCACGGTCTGGCGTGGCCGGGAAAAGCTGCATTTCATCAATCCCGTGCCGCTGCACGACGTGTATGAGCGCTGGGTACGCAAGTTCGAACGGCAGAGGCTCAGCCTGCTGCACGACCTGAAGAAGGAACTCGAAGGAGAATGAGCATGAGCAACGAAAAGACCCGCTTCGTCTACGTGACCTACATCCGTTCGACGCCGGACAAGGTGTTCGAGGCCATCACGAAACCCGCGATCGCGCGGCGCTACTGGGGGCATGAGAACGTCTCCGACTGGCAGCCCGGATCGCCCTGGCAGCATGTGCGTGCCAGCGAGCCACACACGGTGGAACTGGTCGGCAAGGTGGTCGAGAGCGTGCCGCCGACGCGCCTGGTCATCACGTGGGCGAACGCGTCGCAGGCCGACGATCCCGGTGCCTATAGCCGCGTCACCTTCGACATCGTGCCGTACGAGGACATGGTGCGTCTGACCGTAACGCATGACGAGCTCGAGACCGGCAGCGGGATGGCCAACGGCATCCAGAAGGGCTGGCCCATCGTGCTGTCCAGCCTGAAGTCCCTGCTGGAAACCGGACAGGGCATGGACGTCTTCGCCAAGCCGAAGGCAGCGTGAATCGGGATCTGGGCGAGCCCATGGATATCGGCATCATCGGTGCTGGCAACATCGGTTCCACCCTGGCACGCAAGCTTGCCGAGGCGGGACATGCGGTCCGCATCGCCAATTCCCGGGGGCCGGAAACCCTGGCGCGGCTCGCCGAAGAGACCGGAGCGAAGGCTGTGTCGCTGCGCGACGCCACTCAGGCGGTGAACGTCGTCATCCTCTCGATTCCCTTTGCCCGGCTGCCAGCCCTGAGGGAGTTCATCGCCCCCTTGCCGGATGACGTGGCGGTGGCCGATACCTCGAACTACTTTCCGGTTCGCGACGGATACATTCCGGCCGTAGACGACGGTCAGGTCGAGAGCCTGTGGGTCTCAAACCATGTCGGTCATTCCGTCATCAAGGCATGGAATAGCATCCTTGCCGTCGCCCTGGCTGGAAACGGGTTGCCCAAAGGATCCGAAGGACGCATCGCACTGCCGGTGGCGGGCGACGACCATGCGGGCAAGCAGCTTGTCATGCGTCTGGTCGAGGACACCGGATTCGACGCCATCGATGCGGGTTCCCTTGCCGAGTCCTGGCGGCAGCAACCCATCACCCGCGCCTACTGCTCGGACCTCACGGCGGACACGTTGCGGGCCGCATTGCGCGCGGCCGACCGCGCCCGGGCACCGATCGTTCGCGAGGAGATGGTGCAGGCGTTCATGGCGCTGGGCGACGCGATCACGACCGACGACATCGTTCGCCTGCACCGGACGGCCAGCGCCCACGCATGAAACGAAACCATCCGAATACGGAGTCCACATGACCCTGTCCTACACCGGTGGCTGTGCATGCGGGGCGATCCGCTACACCACCCCGCACGCGCCCGTCTTCCAGAACCTCTGCCAGTGCCGCGATTGCCAGCGGCGCAGCGGCACCGGTCATGGTGCCTGGCTGACCTTTCCCGCACGCGATGCGATGGCCATCACCGGCGAGGCCATGCACTGGCAGGTCGCGGGCGACAGCGGCAACGTCAAGGTGCATGCCTTCTGTCCCGCCTGCGGAACGCCGGTCTACCTGCTCTTCAAGGCGATGCCGGACATGATCGCGGTCGCGGCCGGCAGCCTGGACGATCCCGGCCGCTTCACGCCCGGCGTGCTTACCTACGCGTCCCGTGGGCTGGCCTGGGACACGGTCGATCCGTCGTTGAAGACGTTCGAACGGATGCCCCCGGCGTGATGCAAAAGATGGAGGCCAGGCCCCGCCACATCCTCTTCATCTGCACCCAGAACCGCCTGCGCAGCCCGACGGCGGAGCAGGTGTTCGCCGACTGGCCGGGTATCGAGACCGCCTCGGCCGGGCTGGGCAACGATGCCGAAGTCCCGGTCTCGCCCGAACTGCTGGCGTGGGCGGATATCGTCTTCGTGATGGAAAAGGCGCATCGCAATCGCCTGTCGGCGAAGTTCGGCCGCCACCTCAACAGCAAGCGGGTGATCTGCCTGGATATCCCGGACGAATACGAGTTCATGGATACCTTGCTCATCCGATTGCTCAAGCAGAAGGTGACGCGGTTCCTGCCCAACCCTGTGAGCGACGAATGAGCCGCCCCCTGCAGACCCACACCGGCCGCTGCCACTGCGGCGCCATCCGCTTCGAGATCGATAGCGACTTTCCCGAGCTGACGCAGTGCGACTGCTCCATCTGCCGCAAGAAGAACGCGCTGATGGTGAAGGTGCACGAAAGCGCCTTCCGCCTGCTGGTCGGGACGGACGCGCTGGCCGAGTACCGGTTCCACACCCATACCGCTCACCATTACTTCTGCAAGGTCTGCGGCATCTATCCCTTCCACCGCAAGCGCGTCACCCCGGACTACTACGGCATCAACGTCTACTGCCTGGACGGCTTCGATCCCGCGGGCATCCCGGTGCGGATGACCGTGGGCGCGGGCATGCCGTGAACACGCTCCGCTAGACTGCGGCCATGTGCCGATTCGTCACCGCAGTTCTGCCCGCCACCGCGCCGATCGCTGCGCTGGATGCGGTGGCGCGTGCGCACGATCGGCAGTTCCAGCGCTTGCCCAGTCCGTCGGTGGAGCGCCAATTGGAAGCGGGCGAGTCGTATTTCCTGACCACGCTCGGCCATTGCGACTGCGATGCGCCGCTGGGGCAATCGCGTTCGCACGGGTTCGACGAAGGGGAAGAGGCGCGAAAACTCGCACGCAAGGGCTGGAGTGCGGCGAAGGTCGCACGCGCCCTCGCGCAGAAGCGCGAGCGTGCAGAGGCGTCGTTCCAGGCCCGGGACGGGGAGGCGCTGGTGCGTTGGACGGATTTCGTGCGCGCGGTGCTGGCCTCGGGGCACGTCCCCGAACTCGGCCTGCTGCTCCACCACTACCGCGGTCCGCTGGACGAAGACGTGACCTTCCGCGAACGCCGCCGCGTCAAAGTGACCGCGGGGCTGTCCGAGGTCCTGCGCGACCTGGACGAGGACGTGCTGTACCTGTTCCACGGCTGACCTGGCCCACATCGGGCGTTCCACGGGCCGTGTTTCTCACATTGCCAGCGGGAGATGGCACTCGGCGCTCCATCGATGGAGCGCGGGGCCCCATCGGCCGGGCTCGGAAAGCCGTCGATCGAGCACAGGAGCCCTGTCGATGGCTTTCGGAGTGCCATCGATGGCTTTCAGAGCTCCATCGATCACATTCCGAGTGCCATCGATGGAGCACGTCAGCCCCTTCGATCGCATGCCGAATGCCATCGATGGCTTCCCGAGCCCCATCGATCGGGCTCTGAGAGCCATCGATGGCACGCCGCGGGCCATCGATGGAGCCGGTGAGCCTTGCGGTCGGGATTCCGAGCTCCATCGTTGGCGCTCCGAGGCCGATCGGCCGCCAGCGGACCCGGCATCGCCACGCGCCGGAGGGCAGGGACCGTCCCCGACCCGCCGGCGTTGCGCCTTCCCTCACGGCGCGGGGCTTTAGAATTCCCCCATGACGCCGACGCCTGCCGCCCGTATCGCCGACCTCCGCCGCCAGCTGGAGGACGCCAACCACCGCTACCACGTCCTCGACGAGCCCAACATCCCGGACGCCGAGTACGACCGCCTGCTGCGCGAACTGGATGAACTGGAAACGGCCCACCCCGAGCTGGTCACCGCCGATTCGCCCACCCAGCGCGTGGGCAACGCCCCGGCGGGCAAGTTCGCCGAGGTGCGCCACGCCATCCCCATGCTGTCGCTGGGCAACGCCTTCAGCGACGAAGAGGTGGAGGACTTCGTCCGCCGCATCGCCGACAAGCTGAAGCGGCCCACGCTGCTGTTCTCCGCCGAGCCCAAGCTGGACGGGCTGGCCATCAGCCTGCGCTACGAAGGCGGTGCGTTCGTGCAGGGCGCCACGCGCGGCGACGGCGCCACCGGCGAGGACGTCACCCTCAACCTGCGCACGGTCAAGGCCATCCCCCTCAGGCTGCGGGGGAAGGGCTGGCCGGACGTGCTGGAAGTGCGCGGCGAGGTGTACATGCCGCGCGCGGATTTCGAGAAGTACAACGAGCACGCCCGCCTGCACGGCGGCAAGGTGCTGGCCAATCCCCGCAACGGCGCCGCCGGTTCGCTGCGCCAGCTGGACCCGCGCATCACCGCGCAGCGGCCACTGGCGTTCTTCGCCTACGGCACCGGCCTGGTGGAAGGCGGCGAACTGCCGGATTCGCATTCGGCCACGCTGAAGCAGCTGCGCGCGTGGGGCTTCCCGGTCAGCAGCCTCAGCGAGACCGTCGAAGGCGTGGACGGCCTGCTGGACTATTACCGCCGCATCGGCGAACGCCGCGACGCCTTGCCGTTCGACATCGACGGCGTGGTCTACAAGCTGGACGACGGGGAAGGGCAGCGCACGATGGGGTTCGTCTCGCGTGCGCCGCGCTGGGCCATCGCGCACAAGTTCCCGGCGCAGGAACAGATGACCGTGCTGGACTCCATCGAGGTCAACGTGGGCCGCACCGGCGCGGTGACGCCGTGGGCGCTGATGCAGCCGGTGCACGTGGGCGGCGTGACGGTGACGCGCGCCACGCTGCACAACGCCGACCAGGTGGCACGCCTGGACGTGCGCAACGGCGACACCGTGATCATCCGCCGCGCCGGCGATGTCATCCCCGAAGTGGTGGGCGTGGTGCTGGAACGCCGCCCCGCCGGCACGCAGCCGTGGCAGATGCCGACGGCGTGCCCGGTCTGCGGCTCCGAGATCGTGCGCGAGGAAGGTGCGGCGGTGTGGCGCTGCAGCGGCGAGCTGACCTGCCCGGCGCAGCGCAAGGAGACGATCATCCATTTCGCCTCGCGCCGGGCAATGGACATCGAGGGCCTGGGCGAGCGGTTCGTCGAAGACCTGAGCGACCTCGGTATCGTGCAGCGCATCGCCGACCTGTACACGCTGACGGTGGACGACCTGCTGGAGATGAAGCGGCGCGCGGACGAGCGCGACGGCACCACGCCTGAGACCGTCAAAGCCGGCAAGGTGGCGACGAAGTGGGCAGAGAACCTCATCGAGGCCATCGACCGCAGCCGCCAGACCACACTGGAGCGTTTCCTGTTCGCGCTGGGCATCCAGCACGTGGGCGAGAGCACGGCGAAGGCGCTGGCGCAGTGGTTCGGCGACCTGCAGCTGATCCGCCGCCTGCCGTGGCCGCTGTTCAAGCAGGTGCCGGACATCGGCGGCGAGGTGGCGCGTTCGCTGGGCCATTTCCTCGACCAGCCGGGCAACCAGCAGGCCATCGACGACCTGCTGGCGCGCGGCGTGGTCATTGGCGACCCGCACCCGCCCTCGGGCAAGCTGCGCGCCGGACTGGACTTGGCCACGCTGCTGGTGGATCTGGAAATTCCCAAGGTCACCCGCGTGCGCGCCGAGCAGCTGGCTTCGGCGTTCCCGTCGGCGCAGGCGCTGCTGGATGCGCCGGTTCACAACTTCGTCACCGCCGGCCTGCCCAGCGATTCGGCCAATGCCTTCGCCGCGTGGCTGGAGGACGGGGCCAACGCCCAGTTGCTGTCGCGCAGTGGTGAGGCGCTGGAGACATTGCTGGCAATCACGCCGGAGGACGTTGCAGTGTCCGCGGGCCCGCTCGACGGCAAGACGGTCGTGCTCACGGGCGGGCTGGCCGCGATGAGCCGCGACGAAGCCGGCGAGAAGCTGGAAGCCCTCGGCGCCAAGGTGGCCGGCAGTGTGTCGAAGAAGACGCACCTGGTGGTGGCCGGCGAAGCCGCCGGTTCCAAGCTGGCCAAGGCGCAGGAACTGGGCATCGAGATCTGGGACGAAGCGCAGCTGCTGGCGTTCCTGGAGCAGCATGCATGAGGGGCTGCCCGCCCCCCCGTAGGAGCGACGTCAGTCGCGACCGGAAGAATTCGCCTGTCACGCCGCGTGGCCCAAGCGCGTTCGTCGAAGCGCCCGGAAGCCGTTGGCGTGCGGTCGCGACTTACGTCGCTCCTACAAGGGTGGGGGATGTCCTGAGCTGGCAGCCCACCGCCGCCCACGACGCGCCGCGCCTGCGCGCCTCCGTCAACCGCCTCGTCCACGGTTTCTCCTGCGGCGGAGGAACTCCCCGTCGGGATCGGGAAGGAGATACAGCGGCTGACGCGCCCGAAGCAACCCGCGTGAGACAAGATCCGCTTGCCTGTAGGAGCGACGTCAGTCGCGACCGGAAGAATTCGCCTGTCACGCCGCGTGGCCCAAGCGCGTTCGTCGAAGCGCCCGGAAGCCGTTGGCGTGCGGTCGCGACTTACGTCGCTCCTACAAGGGTGGGGGATGTCCTGAGCTGGCAGCCCACCGCCGCCCGCGACGCGCCGCGCCTGCGCGCCTCCGTCAACCGCCTCCTCCACGGTTTCTCCTGCGGCGGAGGAACTCCCCATCGAAATCGGGAAGAAAATGCAGCGGCTGACGCGTCCGAAGCAACCCGCGTGAGACGCGATCCGCTTGCCTGTAGGAGCGACGTCAGTCGCGACCAGAAGAATTCGCCTGTCACGCCGCCTGGGCCAAGCGCGTTCGTCGAAGCGCCCGGAAGCCGTTGGCGTGCGGTCGCGACTTACGTCGCTCCTACAAGGGTGGGGGATGTCCTGAGCTGGCAGCCCACCGCCGCCCGCGACGCGCTGCGCCTGCGCGCCTCCGTCAACCGCCTCGTCCACGGTTTCTCCTGCGGCGGAGGAACTCCCCATCGAAATCGGGAAGGAAATGCAGTGGCTGACGCGTCCGAAGCAACCCGCGTGAGACGCGACATGCTTACCTGTAGGAGCGACGTCAGTCGCGACCGGAAGAATTCGCCTGTCACGCCGCGTGGCCCAAGCGCGTTCGTCGAAACGCCCGGAGGCGGTCGGCGTGCGGTCGCGACTTACGTCGCTCCTACAGGAGCGGGGGGGGTGTCTTGAGCTGGCAGCCCTCTGCCTCCCACGACGCGCTGCGCCTGCGCGCTTCGCTCAACCGGCTCATCCGCGAATTCTTCCATGCGCGCAACGTGCTGGAAGTCGAAACGCCGATGATGTCGCGTGCGGGCAACACCGACCCGAACATCGCCTCGTTCTCGCTCGAGTTTTCCGGCCGCACCGATGGCGCGCCGCGCACGCGCTGGTTGCGCACGTCGCCGGAGTTCCCGCTGAAGCGGCTGTTGGCGGCCGGCGTGGGCGACTGCTACGAACTGGGCCGGGTGTTCCGCGATGGCGAGGCGGGCGGCAGGCACAACCCGGAGTTCACCCTGCTGGAGTGGTACCGCGTGCGGTGGACGCTGGCACCGCTGATCGACGAGACGGTGGCGCTGGTGCAAGCGGCACTGTCGATGATCGCGCGGGAAGCGACAGTCGTGCGTTCGAGTTTCCGCGACCTCTACGCGCAGCGCCTGGGCTTCGATCCGATGACGGCCGAGCTGGACGTGGTCCGCAACGCGGCGGCCCACATCGCCATCGACGGCGAAGGCCTGACCCGCGACGACTGGCTGGACCTGCTGATGACGCACGTGCTGCAGCCGGGCTTCGGTCGGGACGAGATCAGGGTGGTGCACGACTATCCAGCCACGCAGTCGGCGCTGGCGCGCGTGGTGGAGCGCGACGGCGTGCCGGTGGCGGAGCGGTTCGAGCTGTACCTCGGTGCGCTGGAGCTCGCCAACGGCTACCACGAGCTCACAGACGCGGTGGAGCAGCAGGCGCGCTTCGAACGCGATGTCGCCGTGCGGCAGGCACGGGGTGATGCCGCACCGCCCATCGACGCCGCGCTGCTGGACGCGTTGGCGCACGGGATGCCGGCGTGCTCGGGCGTGGCGCTGGGCGTGGACCGGCTGCTGATGGCCATGTGCGAAACGCCGCGCATCGCGGACGTGCTGGCGTTCGATTTCGGTCGAGCCTGAAAGCCGGCACAACGGAATCGCATGCGCGGATTCCTGCAAACGGTTTCTTGGGTCGGTGTTCATGATGCCGCCGTAGATTCGTCGTCAACACAACCGGACGAAGGAATCGAGATGAGCCGCCAGATGATGTTTTCGCTGATGCTGGGGGGGCTGTCGGCCATGGGCATGTCGTCGGCGCAGGCGGCGCCGCAGTACGGCAACGACGGGTACGGCGGCGATGTGGTGCGCTGCGAATCCAAGGACGGCCGCTACCGCCAGTGCGCCATCGACACGCGCGGTGGCGTGCAGCTGACGCGCCAGCTGTCCAGTTCGCGCTGCGTGGAAGGGCGCACCTGGGGTTATGACCGTGGCGGCATCTGGGTGGATGAGGGCTGCCGGGCGGAGTTCCGCACGCGCGGCGGTGGCTACGGGGGCGGATACGGCGGCGGCTACGGCAATGGCTACGGCCAGACGCTGCGCTGCGAGTCCGACGACGGCCGCACGCGCCGCTGTGCGGTGTCCTCGCGCAGCCAGGTGCAGCTGGTGCGCCAGCTTTCCAAGGCGCGCTGCAGCGAAGGCTATAGCTGGGGCCGCGACCGCGACGCCATCTGGGTGTCGCGTGGCTGCCGTGCCGAGTTCGCGGTGAACGGGCGCGGCAACGGCCACTGGGGCGGCGGTGGCTGGCAGGGCAACCAGGGGCAGGTGTTCCGCTGCGAATCCGATGACGGCCGCGAGCGTTTCTGCCAGACCGGCGGCCAGCGCGGTGTGCAGCTGGTGCGCCAGCTTTCCCGGTCGCCCTGCGTCGAGGGCCGCACCTGGGGCAGTGACCGCCGCGGGGTCTGGGTGGCGCAGGGCTGCCGCGCGGAGTTCCGCAGCTGGTGAGTTCCGTCGCTGGAACGGTGCGCTCACGGCGGGCCGGTACAATGGCGCCATGAACGACGCCATCGACTACGCCCGCTACGACCATATCCGCCCGATCCGCTGGACCGGCAACGCGCTGGAGCTGCTGGACCAGCGCAAGCTGCCCTTCGTGGTGGAGTACCTCAGCTGCACGACCAGCGACGAGGTGGCCGCGGCCATCCATGACCTGGCCGTGCGGGGCGCGCCGGCGATCGGCATCGCCGCGGCGTGGGGCGTGGTGCTGGCCTCGCGCGAGGTGATGGCCGCCACTCCCGCCGAGGCGCTGGAGAAGCTGGAACCGGCGCTGCAGCGATTGAACGATGCGCGTCCCACCGCGGTGAACCTGGCCTGGGCGCTGGCGCGCATGCGTGCCGCGTTGAAGACGGCCGGCACCGACTGGCGCGGCGTGCTGGAACTGGAAGCGCTGGCGATCGCCGAGGAAGACCTGGCCGCCAACCGCCACATGGGCGCGCTGGGCGCGGCGCTGATCCCGACCGGCAGCGGCGTGCTGACCCACTGCAACACCGGTTCGCTGGCCACGGCCGGGTTCGGTACCGCGCTGGGCGTGATCCGTGCCGGCGTGGCGCAGGGCCGCATCGACCGCGTCTACGCCGGCGAAACACGGCCGTGGCAGCAGGGTGCGCGCCTGACCGCATGGGAACTGCTGCAGGACGGCATCCCGGCCACGCTGATCGCCGACTCCGCCGCGTCGCACCTGATGAAGACCGGTGCGGTGCAGTGGGTCATCGTGGGTGCGGACCGTATCTGCGCCAATGGCGACACCGCCAACAAGATCGGCACCTACCAGCTGGCGATCGCCGCGCGCCACCACGGGGTGGGTTTCATGGTGGTGGCGCCGTCGTCCACGGTGGACATGGCCACGCCGAACGGCGATGCCATCCATATCGAGGAACGCGACCCCGCCGAGCTGTACGGCGTGGGCGGTGCGCGCAACGTGGCGGAAGGCGTGCCGGCCTGGAATCCGGTCTTCGACGTCACGCCGGCCGCGCTGATCGATGCCATCGTCACCGAGAAGGGCGTGATCGAGCGACCCGACGAAGCGCGCATGCGGGACGCCTTCGGCGGCTGATGCCGAGCGCGCCGGCGCGCGCAGGGCGCTGCATTCTGCCGCCCTGCGTCACCGATGGCCGCGACGTGCGCCGCCGCGCGTGCCGGTATCCGCACACGCCGCTCCTCACCACCACGCGATGGTGACCGGACCGTGACGGCGATGCTTCATTCCGCTGAATGGCATGGTGCTTGCATCGCGCAGTGCATGTCGCCAGGAAATCGTGCATGAGCGCCCGCATCGCCACCGCCGGAGCACCCACCTTCATCAGCCTGGCCCAGCGCCTGGGCTGGGCGGTGTCGCGCCGGTCGACGCGCGACCTGAGCCCGGCCGAGAAGCACGACCTGATGCTGGCGCAGATCCATGCCACGCGGCCCATCGTCAGCGGCGTGCTGCTGTGCGGGGCGGTGCTGCTGTCGCTGACTGGCCTGTTCGAGCTGGCCGGCGTCACCCCGTCGATCGGCTATCCGTGGTGGCTGGTGCAACTGGCCGCCATCGGCGTGGGCGGCTGTGCGATGGGCGTGACGCGGCTGACCGACTGGCGGCAGCGCCTGGCGCTGACCATGCTGGCCACGCTGCTGATCGGCGTGTTCATGAGCATGCCGTTACCGGGGGCGGTGGGGCAGCTGGCGCTGCGCACCGGCCTGTTCCAGTTGCTTCCACTGGCGTTGATGGCCCTGATGGTGCGCCCGGCGTCGTTGCTGGCGCTGGCCGTGCTCATCGTGTCGATGGCCTACGCACGCATCGTGGTGCACGGCGCCCCGGGCACCGGCAGCGCGCTGTACTGGCTGTACACGCTGACCACGATCGGCTTCGGCACGGTGCTGGCCGGCTTCCGCACGGACTTTGCAGTGTCGGCGTGGCGCATGCGCCGTCGCCTGATGCAGCAGGCCTATACCGACGAGCTGACGGGCCTGCTGAACCGGAGCGGCTGGAACGATCGCGCCGCCCACGCGCATGCCTGCGCGCAAGCCGCTGCGTCGCCGCCCGCCGTGGTGTTCTTCGACATCGATCATTTCAAGGTCATCAACGACCGCCTGGGCCACGAAGGGGGCGATGCGGTGCTGCAGCGGCTGGGGGGCATCCTGAAGGCGCGCGTCGCCGACGGAGGCTGTGCCGCGCGGATCGGGGGCGAGGAATTCGCGGTGTTGCTGAACGGTGAGAGCGCGGCTTCCGCGACGCTGTTCGCTGAACGCGTCCGCGCGGAATTCGCGAAGGCGTCGGGCGGGCTCCAGGCCACGGTCTGCGCCGGCGTGGCGCACCACCGCGCGGGCGAGACGCTGCGCGAACAGATGCGGCGTGCCGACCTGGCGCTGTATGCGGCCAAGCACGCCGGGCGTGACCGTACCGTGATCGCGCCGGAGCTGAATACCTGAACGAGTAACCGCGATTCCTTTCGCGAATTCCCTGCGTTAGCATTCCTGCCACATCTGTGATGGCCGGTGCTTGTCGGCGCCCCCATCGCCTCAACGACGAAGGGGACCATGACGGAAGATTCAGCCCGCTATGCGTGGGGCAAATGGCGATTGCTCGCGATGGGCGTGCTGATACTGCTGATCGTCGTTGCCCCGGTGATCATGCTGCAGCAGCTTTCCCGGACCAATCTGGCCGCTGCCGACGCCATCGCCCACACGCACCAGGTGGAAGCGGCCGTGCTGAAGCTGGCGCTGGATGTCCGCGAGATGGAGTCTTCCGCGATGCTGATCGCGCTGGGTGCGGACCACCCGCTGGCGCGCCAACGGCTGGTGACCGGGCGCGAGGCGATGCCGGAGAATTTCAAGGCGCTGGTCGAACTGACCGCAGACAATCCCGAGCAGCTGGTGCGGGTCGGGCGGTTGCGCGAACTGGTGGAAGCACGCATTGAAGTCATCGACCAGCTGCTGGTCGCGCCGGAAAACTACCGGGGCGTGGTGGTGGCGCCGCTGGCGACCCGCTTCCCGATCCGCGGCCTGCTGAACGAAATCCTGGAAAGCGAGCGCAGATTGCTGGCGCAGCGCACGCAGAACTCCCTGGAGAAGCGCCGGCGTGCGGAATGGCTGAGGATGGCCGCGCTGGGTGCCCAGCTGCTGCTGCTGTCGCTGGTGCTGATGTCGCTGGGCCGGCAGGCGGCACGCCGGCTGAGTGCCGAAAAGCAGACCGCGCAGGCCAGCCAGCGTGCGCTGGTGGTGCTGGATACCGTGCGCGAACCCATCGTGCTGCTGGATGCCGACCAGCACATCCAGATGCACAACACCGCCTTCGCCGAGCTGTACGGCCTGGCCCCCGGCCAGAAGGCCACCCGCCTGGACGAGCTGGGCGACGCTTGGCAGGACCGCGTGATGCGGCAGCGGCTGGGCGACGTGCTGGCGCGTGGCCGCGAGCTGTGGGACTACGAACTTCAGCAGGACACCGCTGACGGCCTGCGCCGTACCGTGCTGGTGAACGCGCGCCGCATGCCGCTGCCGGAAGGCGAGGACCACGCGGTGCTGGTGACGGTCAGCGACATCTCGCTGCAGAAGACGGCGCAGCAGGAAATCGCCGCGCTCAACCAGCAGCTGGAAGGCAAGATCGAACAGGTGTCGGAAGTCAACCGCGAGCTGGAGGCCTTCAGCTACTCGGTATCGCACGACCTGCGCGCGCCGTTGCGCCATGTCGCCGGCTTTTCGGACAAGCTGGCGCGCCACCTGGGCGAGGCGGCGGACGACAAGAGCCGGCACTACCTGGAGGTCATCGGCAACTCCGCGCGCCGCATGTCGCAGCTGATCGACGACCTGCTGGTCTATTCCCGCCTGGGCCGCAGCGCGCTGCGCCTGCAGGCCGTGGACATGCAGTCGCTGGTGGCCGAGACGCGCGCCATGCTGGATGCCAATCTGGCGTCCGACGGCAGCACCGCACGGGTGGAATGGCGCATCGCGCCCATGCCCATCGTGGTGGCCGACGAGAACATGATGCGGCAGGTCTGGAGCAACCTGCTGGGCAACGCGGTGAAGTACAGCAGCCAGCGCGACCGCTCCGTGATCGAGGTCGGCCACGAACGGCAGGACGACGGCAGCCACCACTTCAGCGTGCGCGACAACGGTGCCGGCTTCGACATGGCCTACGCCGGCAAGCTGTTCGGTGTGTTCCAGCGCCTGCACAAGGCCAGCGACTTCCCCGGCACCGGCATCGGCCTGGCCAGCGTGCGCCGCGTGCTGGGTCGCCACGGCGGCCGCATCTGGGCCGAATCCGCCCCCGACCAGGGCGCCACCTTCCACTTCATCCTTCCCGCGACGCTCGATGCGTCGTCCACCCGAGACCGAATCGCATGAGCGACATCCGTACCATCCTGCTGGCCGAAGACAGCCTGGCCGATGCCGAAATGGCCATCGACGCCCTGCGCGATGCCAACCTGGCCAATCCCATCGTGCACGTCGAGGACGGGGTGGAGGCGATGGACTACCTGATGCGCCGCGGCGCGTACAAGGACCGCCCCGAAGGTCTGCCTGCGGTGTTGCTGCTGGACATCAAGATGCCGCGGATGGATGGCCTGGAAGTGCTGCAGGCGATCCGCGCGGAGGATTCCCTGAAGCACCTGCCGGTGGTGATCCTGTCGTCGTCGCGCGAGGAAAGCGACCTGGCCCGCAGCTGGGACATGGGCGTGAATGCGTATGTCGTGAAGCCCGTGGACATCGAGCAGTTCTTCCTGGCGGTCAAGACGCTGGGGCGCTTCTGGGCCGTCATCAACGAAATTCCCAACAAGGGTTGATCCCGTGCCATCGAACGGCCAATCACTCGGTCCCGTGCGCATCCTGCTGGTGGAGGATTCGTACGAAGATGCCGAACTGCTGATGGAACAGCTGCTGGACGCGGGACTGGATGCGTCGTTCACGCGCGTGGAGGATGGTGCCAGCCTGCGCGCCATCCTGCGCGACGAGACCTTCGACCTGGTGCTGTCGGACCTGGATCTGCCGGGGTTTTCCGGTTTCCAGGCGCTGGAGATCCTGAAGGCGCACGATCCGTCCATGCCGTTCGTGTTCTTTTCCGGCACCATCGGCGAGGAGGCGGCGGTCAACGCGCTGCAGAAGGGCGCCAGCGACTACGTGCTCAAGCACAACCCCGTGCGGCTGCCGTCGGCGGTGGCGCGCGCCATCCGCGAGGCACGCAGCGAACGCGAGCGCGAACGCGCCGAGCGCGAGCTGATGCGCTCGCAGCGGCTGGACTGCCTGGCGATGCTGGCGGCCGGCCTGAGCCACGACCTGCGCAACATCCTGCAGCCCCTGCTGATCGTGCCGGACCTGCTGTCGACCTACAGCGACGACCCCAAGATCCTGCGCCTGGGCGCGGTGATCTCGGAGAGCGGCAAGCGCGGGCACGAAATGGCCGACTCGATGCTGTCGTTCGTGCGCGGGTCGCGCAAGGCCAGCGAGAGCATCAGCGTGGCGGCGCTGTTCCGCGCCGTGCAGCTGCTGCTGCAGGGCAGCCTGTCGCGCAAGGTGCAGCTGGACGTGGTGGTGCCGCCCGAAGACCTGCTGATCGAGGGCAACTACACCGAGTTCCAGCAGTGCCTGATCAATCTCTGCCTGAACGGCATCCAGGCGATGGCGGAGAACGGCGGACGGTTGCTGCTGTCCGCCGAGCGCGCCACGGACGAGCAGGGTCGCGACAGCGTGGTGGTGCGGGTGCAGGATGCCGGCACGGGCATGGACGAAGCGACGCGGCAACAGCTGTTCACCCCGTTCTTCACCACCAAGCCCACCGGTACCGGCCTGGGCCTGATGTCGTGCAAGCGCATTGTCGAGGCGGCCAAGGGCCGCATCGTGGTGGAAAGCGAACTGGGCCGCGGCACCACCTTCCAGATCCACCTGCCCGTACACGCGCCGCTCGATGCCAATGCCGATCCGCACCATGATTTCCTGGATGGCGAGGGACGTCGCATCCTGCTGGTGGATGGCGATGCGACCCGTCTTTCGTTGCTGGGCAATGCCTTGGCCAGCCAGGGCTATGACCCGATGATGGCGCTGGACGGCGCCCAGGCGTTGCAGCGGACCGCACGCGACGGCATGCCCGCCCTGGCGGTGATCGATCAGGACATCATGCTGATCTCGGCGGCCGATGTGCTGGCCTCACTCCGCAATGCGGGCTTCAGTGGGCCTGTCGTGCTGTTGCAGGACCAGCCCGAAGCGGTGACGGCCGCCGGCTGCCATGCGGTCATTGCCAAGCCGGTGCAGGTCAACCAGCTTTTCACCATCATCGAAGAAGCGCTGGGGTCGCGGGCCTGAGGCCCACGCCCCCGGGGTTGCGTTCGATCAGGCGTGGATGGCGCGGTTGGCCGGCTTCAGCCGTTGCCACACTTCACGCATGATCGGCTGGGCGCGGTACCAGCCGATGGGGGTGGAAGGCGAATAGCGTTCCAGCCGCGCGCGCAGGGCCGGGGCGACTTCCTCGAAGTCCTGCCGGTGATGCAGCAGGTAGCCGTCGTAACCCACCTTGATGCAGGTTTCCAGGTCATTGAGGGTCGCGCCGACCACCTGGAAGGTGTTCTCGTGCATGCGCGTCTTCCAGTACGCCAGCTCCGCGTCGATATCGACGATCTGCGCGGTTGCCTCTGTATCGCGATGATGACGACTTCCCATGACTCACCCCTGTGGTTGTGTGGAGGACGGGGGCGATTCTTGGTTTCGCGAAGTGATTGTTAAGTGAAATAAAAGCCCTTTTAACCCGCAAATAACGCTGCGAGGGCTTTTCCATTCACCTTTGCAGAAACTGCGTGAATGCAAATGGCCTGGAAGCATCGTTCTGCTGCAGGGCCGCCGCCACGATGCTGCGTTCGTCCATCGCGTCGCCCACCAGCGACACCGCGGAGGGCGCGATGCTGTGCAGCGGAGCGCCGAGCCGGCGCCATACCGCGATCAGGATTTCCTGCGCCAGGGGCCAGTCCAGGCGCATGCCGGGAGCGATGCTCCGTTCGTAGCGCGCCGCCAGCGACGGCATGAGGTCCTCCAGCGCATCATGCGGCGAGAGCAGATAGGTGTCGTAGGCGAACTTCAGGGTAGGCACGTAGTGCCTGAACGCCACGCCGCCGCGATGGAAGCCCTGCTGGGCATAGCCTTGCTCCCAGAACCTCAGTTCGGCCTGGATGTCGATCACGGCGCGGGCCGTGAAGGCGTGCGACGTCTTCGGGTGGGCTTCGTCCAGAGGCACCATGATGACCGCTCCCTGCAGCAAGGCCGGGCAGCGTGGACCCTGGGAGGTGATACGCGCGTCACCGTGCGATGACGGCTGCATGACGCGCATGCCAGAGCCTTCGATGGCCCTGGTGCTGACGCTTCCATCATTCGCCCCGCGCGTGTCGCAGGGCGACTCCCATGTCGTTGCCTGGTCTTGTTATCGCCCCCTGCCTACCTGAGTACGGCAGGGGGCGCAGCAAGCGGACACCGTGTGTCGATTGTTTTTTCCTTCGCGCAGCGGGCACGCGTCGGGACGCGCGCCACATTTCAGTGAAGGTGGGTGGCGGGTGCGCTGCGCGCCGGGGTTTCCAGGCGGTGCTCATCCAGCCATCGCCAGGCTTCGCACAGCATGGTGCGGGCGACGGGCCAGTCCGGGCCGGCATCGCCACTGAGCTGCTCCCACTGGTCCTCAAGCCTGGCTTCGGCCTGCAGGTCGAGCGAACCGTCCTGGTGCCCGTGCGTGGCCACGGCCATTGCATAGGCGCGGCATGCGTCTTCCCACGCCACGTCCGGATGCAGCCGCACCCGGCGCCGGTAGTCGTGAGCGCTGAAGGCCGCGAAGTCGTCGGTGCCGTCCACGGCGGGCATGAACGTGGTGGAAGAGGTGCGTACGCGCGCCCGTTGCAGGGATTCCAGGCGCTGGCGATACAGAGTGCGATTCATGGCAGATGCCTACGGGGGAGTGATGCCGTGATAGCGCCCCGCGGGTTACCTGGCCGTGAGAAAAGCGTAGCCCTGGCGTCACGAGGCTGACCGCCGCTTCCCGCAGCTGAACGACGTGAAGCTGCGTTCGCGTCTCATCGGTTGCGACGCCGATGCGGTCTGATGCGATGCCTTCATCACCGACCCCTGCCATGCCCGGCCAGACGCCCCTGTTGCGACACCTCGAAGCGGAAGCATCGCTGCTGCCATCGCGCGCCGGTGACGGCACCGCGCTGGCGGCGCGGCTGGCCGCCAAGTACCGCGATCGCGTGACCGGGACGTTCCTGATCCCGGGCCGCGAAGGACGCTATGCCGCGCTCCCCGACGATCTTCCGCCCGCGCTGGCGAAGGCCCTGCGCACACGGGGCATCGAACGCCTCTATTCCCACCAGGCCGAGGCCTGGCAGCAGGCGCAGGCGGGCGGGCATCTGGCGGTGGTCACGCCGACGGCCTCGGGAAAATCGTTGTGCTACACGTTGCCCGTGGTGGCGTCGGCGCTGTCGCGCAAGGGCAAGGCGCTGTACCTGTTCCCCACCAAGGCGCTGGCGCAGGATCAGGTGGCGGAACTGCTGGACCTGAGCAAGGCAGGCGACCTGGGCCTGAAGGCGTTCACCTTCGATGGCGATACCCCGGGCGATGCGCGGCAGGCGATCCGCCTGCATGGCGACATCGTGGTCAGCAACCCGGACATGCTGCACCAGGCCATCCTGCCGCACCACACCAAGTGGGCGCAGTTCTTCGAGAACCTGCGCTACGTGGTGATCGACGAGGTGCATACGTACCGCGGCGTGTTCGGCAGCCACGTGGCCAACGTGCTGCGGCGACTGAAGCGGGTCTGCGCGTTCTACGGCGCCTCGCCGCAGTTCATCGTCTGCTCGGCCACCATCGGCAATCCGCAGGCGCATGCGGAAGCGCTGCTGGAACTGCCGGTACACGCCATCACCGACTCCGGCGCGCCGAGCGGTGACAAGCATGTGCTGCTGTGGAATCCGCCGGTGGTCAATCCTGATCTCGGCTTGCGCGCGTCGGCGCGTTCGCAGAGCAACCGAATCGCACGGCTGGCGATCAAGGCTGGCCTGAAGACGCTGGTGTTCGCGCAGTCGCGCACAATGGTGGAGGTGCTGACCAAGTACCTCAAGGACGTGTTCGACCACGATCCCCGCAAGCCGGCGCGCATCCGCGCCTACCGCGGCGGTTACCTGCCCACCGAGCGGCGCGATGCCGAGCGCGCGATGCGCGACGGCCGCGTGGACGGCATCGTGTCCACGTCCGCGCTGGAGCTGGGCGTGGACATCGGCAGCCTGGACGCGGTGGTGTTGAACGGGTATCCGGGCTCCATCGCGGCGACATGGCAACGCTTCGGGCGCGCCGGTCGCCGGCAGCAGGCCTCGCTCGGCATCCTGGTCGCCAGCTCGCAGCCGCTGGACCAGTACGTGGTACGGCATCCGGAGTTCTTTGCCGACAGCCCGCCGGAACACGCGCGCATCGCGCCGGACCAGCCGATGATCCTGCTGGACCACATCCGCTGCGCCGCCTTCGAACTGCCGTTCCTGGCCGGCGAGCCGTTCGGGCCGGTCGATCCGTCGCCGTTCCTGCAACTGCTGGACGAGGACAGCGTGGTCCATCGCGAGGGCGACCGTTACGAGTGGATCGCCGACAGCTATCCGGCCAATGCGGTCAGCCTGCGTTCGGTGGCGGACGGCAATTTCGTCGTGGTGGACCGCACCGACGGACGCCAGGTGATCATCGCCGAGGTGGACTTCAGCGCGGCGCCGCTGACGCTGTACGAAGGCGCGATCCACATGGTGCAGTCCACGCCGTACCAGGTGGAGCGGCTGGACTGGGAGGGCCGCAAGGCCTACGTCACCCGCACCCACGTGGACTACTACACCGATGCAATCGACTACACCAAGCTGAAGGTGCTGGAACGCTTCGACGGTGGCATCGCCGGGCAGGGCACCTGCCACCATGGCGAAGTGCACGTGGTGCGGCGCGTGGCGGGCTACAAGAAGATCCGCTACTACACGCACGAGAACATCGGCTACGGCCCGGTGAACCTGCCGGACCAGGAGATGCACACCACCAGCCTGTGGTGGCAGTTGCCGCCCGTGTTGCTGGAAGCGGCATTCGAATCGCGGCAGGAGGCTCTGGATGGCTTCCTCGGTGCCGCCTACGCGCTGCACATCGCCGCCACCGTCGCCGTGATGGCCGAAGGCCGCGACCTGCAGAAGGCGGTAGGCGATGGCGACGGTGCGTGGTTCGCCCTGCCGGACACGCAGGGCCGCGGACAGTTGCGGGGAAGCGAAAGCCAGGTGCTGTCGCCGGTAGCGGGCGAACGTTTCGTGCCTACCGTGTATCTGTACGACAACTATCCCGGCGGCATCGGCCTGAGCGAACCCTTGTGGCGGCGGCAGCGCGAGCTGGTGCAGCGGGCCTCGCAGCTGGTGGCAGGGTGCGACTGCAGGGCCGGGTGCCCGGCCTGCGTGGGGCCGGTGCTGGCCGTGGACGAGGATGCTGCTACCACGCCACGCGCGCTGGCCATGCGCGTGCTGCACTTGCTGGACGCCGCGTGAGCATCAGCCTGGAAAAACTGCAGCGGCTGCGCCATCAGGCGGGGCAGGGTGCCACGCCGCGCCGGGTCGGCATCGACGCGGCACGGGATCCGGTCGCCACGGCGGACGCGCCGCCGCCGCATGATCCGCTGCCGGCGCTGCGCCGCATGCTGGGCCTGCGCGAGAAAGTACTGCCGCGCCCGCCGATGCATGCCCGTGACCGCACGCTGCCCGGTCAGGAGATCGCGCCGGGCGTACTGCTGCTGGAACAGGTGCTGCCCTTCGATGACGTGCCTGCGCGCGTGGATGGTGCCTTCGCACGCTGCGAACCGATGCGCACGGCCGGCATGCTCCTGTTCGATACGGAAACCACCGGCCTGTCCGGGGGCACCGGCACGCGTGCTTTCATGATCGGTGCGTCGGATTTCGTGCCCGGGGGATTGCGCGTCCGCCAGCTGCTGATCACCCATCTGTCGGCCGAGCCCGCAATGCTGCGCGAGTTCGCCGGCTGGCTGCGGGAAGAGACACGCCTGGTCAGCTACAACGGCCGCTGCTACGACGCACCGCTGCTGGCCACCCGCTACCGGCTGGCGCGAATGGGTGCACCACTGGCAGGCATCGAGCATCTCGATCTGCTGTTCCCCACGCGTCGCCGCTATCGCGGCGTGTGGGAGAACTGCCGGCTGGGCACCATCGAGCGCAACGCGCTGGGCATCGTGCGCGAGGACGATCTGCCAGGCTCGGAAGCACCGGGCGCCTGGCTGCAGTATCTTCGCGGTGGCGATGCGGGCCTGCTCAGGCGCGTGCTGCTGCACAACTTCCAGGACGTGGTGACGCTGGCCCGGCTGCTGCTGCACCTGGCCGAGGGGCCTCCGGTCATGGGGGGATGCGCACCGTCCGGGCTGTGGATGGCAACGCCGGGCGCGCAGGCCTGACGCCGGCCAGATGGTGCTGTCACTTGGGCTGCGATATAAAGGCCGTGGAGCGGCCGCGGACACATGCGGAACACTTCTGCCCGCTGAGGGGTCACGGGCAATGTCGGGAACCAGCCTGGGGGATCGCGGGTGCTGCACGTCCTGTACATCGTGGCGATCATCGCCGAGGCCATGACCGCGGCGCTGGTGGCGGGACGCAAGCAGATGGACTGGTTCGGTGTCTGCGTGGTGGCATCGATCACTGCGCTGGGCGGCGGCACCGTGCGCGACGTGCTGCTGGGGCACCACCCGCTGACCTGGGTCCGGCACCCGGAATACCTGGTGGTGACCGTGGCGGCGGCGCTGGCGGTGGCCTTCCTCGCGCCCTACATGCGTCGCCTGCGCAAGGTGTTCCTGACGCTGGATGCGGTGGGGCTGGTGGTTTTCACGATCATCGGCTGCAACGTCGCGCTGCTCCTCGAGCTGCCGCTGCTGATCGTGGTGGTGGCAGGCATGGTGACCGGCTGTGCCGGCGGCGTGTTGCGCGACCTGCTGTGCGGCCAGGTGCCGCTGTTGTTCCAGAAGGAACTGTATGCCAGCGTTTCCCTGCTGACCGGCGCGCTTTACCTGGCGCTGGGACGGACGCCGCTGCTGCATGACGCGGTGGTGGCCATCGCGATGGTGGTGGGGTTCGTGGTGCGCATGCTGGCGATCCGGTACGAATGGAACATGCCCCGCTTCGTCTACCGTTCCGAATGGGATTGATCATGCCGCCGCAAGGAGCGACGCTTCGATGAAACGACGGTTTTCCCGCTGCCTGTTGGCGGCGCTGCTGGTGGTCCCCCTGCACGGGCTGGCGCAGGCGTCGACGGAATCCGGCCCGGTGCCGGTCCCCGCGACGGACGGGCGCCCGCGCACCTGTCTGGTCCTGGGCGGCGGCGGTGCGCGTGGCGCCGCGCATATCGGTCTGCTGAAGGTGCTGGAGCGCGAGCGCATTCCAGTGGACTGCATCGTGGGCACCTCGATGGGGGCCATTGTCGGCGGGCTGTATGCCACCGGCTACACGGCCGACGAGATCGAGGCCGTGCTGGACCGCATCGACTGGAATGCCGTGCTGCGCGACAAGCCCCCGCGCGATGAGCGCAGCATGCGCCGCAAGGAGGACGACCTGCGTCTGCTGGGCGGCGTGGAAGTGGGACTGCACGACGGCAAGATCTCGTTCCCGCGCGGCATCATCCAGGGGCAGAAGCTGGAAATGCTGCTGCGCCGGCTGCTTCTGCCGGCATGGGACGTACAGGATTTCGATGACCTGCCCATCCCGTTCCGTGCCATCGCCACCGACATCGTCAGCGGCGAGAAGGTGGTGTTCGAGCAGGGCGACCTGGCCATGGCGATCCGCGCCAGCATGTCGGTGCCTGGCGTGTTCGCGCCGGTACGCGTCGACGGGCGGCTGCTGGTGGACGGCGGCGTGGTGGACAACGTGCCCATAGGGGAAGCCCGCAAGCTGGGTGCGCAGCGGCTGATCGTGTCGCGGGTGGGCTCGCCGCTGCTGACCGAGGCGCAGCTCAGCTCGCCGCTGGCGATCAGCCACCAGATGGCCAACCTGTTGATGAAGAAGGAAGTCGAGGCGCAGATCGCCACCCTGGGTGCGGACGATCTGCTGATCACGCCGGCGCTGGGCGACATGGGCAGCCAGGATTTCAACCGCTCGCCCCAGGCCGTGGCGGTGGGGCAGCAGGCGGCGGAACAGTCGCTGGCTGCGCTGCAGCGCTACCGGGTGGACGAGCATGCCTACGCAGGTTTCGCGCAGCGTCACCGGCCGCCGGCGTATGAGGCACCCATCGTGGCGTTCGTCGATGTGGTGCGCGGCGGCACGCGCACGGCACGCTATGTGGAGCAGCGCATGGCATCCCAGGTCGGGCAACCGCTGGATGTTCCGGCCGTCGAGCGCGAGCTGGCCACCGTGTACGGCGAAGGCCGCTATGAACAACTGCAATGGCGACTGGACGAACGCGAGGGACGCCAGGGCATCGTGGTGGCGCCGCAGGACAAGCATTGGGGCCCGGATTTCATCCACTTCGCGCTGCGTCTTTCCGACGATTTCGATGGCGCCAGCAACTACCAGCTGATCGCCGAGATGACCCGTACGGGCCTCAGCGAACAGGGCGCCGAACTCAAGTTCCGGTTGGGACTGGGCGAGGTGGAGGAACTGTTCGCCGAGTGGTACCAGCCCCTGGGCGCGCGTGGCCGCCATGCGATGTCGGCCTACGCCGACTATCGGGCCACCGATCAGGACCTGACGCTGTACGGTCGTGGTGCGTTCGCGCAGTTGCGGTACAGCCAGTGGCTGGGCGGGCTGCGCTGGGCGTATTCGCCGCATCCGGACTGGGAGGGCGCGCTGTTCGCGGAGCGCGGTCATGAGCGGTTGCGCCTGGATGTGGGAGACCCCGCGCTGCTGGACGACTACCGTGCCTCCCTCGGCAGCCTGGGCGTGCAGCTGCGGCATGATTCCATCGACAGCTCCGCATTCCCGCGCCATGGGCACCGCGTCTCGCTGGTCCACCAGCAATTCCTGTCGTCCCTGGGGTCGGACGCCGCCGCCAGCGTCAGTCGGTTGCAGTGGGACGGGGCGTGGTCGTACGGCGAGAACCACTGGCTGGGCGGACTGCGGGCCAATTCGGCGCACGAGGGGGATGCCTTGCTGGCGACCTACGGGTTTCTCGGCGGTCTTGGAAACCTGTCCGGCTACCCGGAGGAAGGCATCTTCGCGCCGCAGACGGCGCTGGCGCGGATGGTCTACTTCCGCCGCGTGGCGCATGCCGATTCGCTGCTGTCGATCCCGGTCTATCTGGGCGGAAGCCTGGAGTGGGGTGGCTTCTGGCGCCGGCGCGAGGACGTCAGCGTGGATGACATGCTGGGGGCGGGCAGCGTGTTCGTCGGTGCGGACACCTTTCTTGGACCGATCTTCCTGGGCTATGGTCGTGCCGAGGGCGGTCGCGATTCGTTCTACCTGACGTTCGGTTCGTTGCTGCGCACACTGGATGGATTCTGACGGGAACACTGACATGGGCCAGTTCGCTGACCGTAAGGCCGCACGCCGGCAGACCTGGCGCATCGCCTGTATGGCGCTGGCCCTGCTTGCCGGGTCGGCGATGGCGGCCGTTCCGTTCTGGGGTGCGCGTGAATCCAGCCCCGTGCAGACCGCGCCGGCGGCGCTGAAACCGGGCGAGTGGGTCTGGAATGCCGCCGCGGCGCCGGCCGGTCCGATCGCCGTGGTGGTCAGCCTGACCGAGCAGCGCGCCTACGTGTATCGCAACGGCGTGCTGATCGGCACGACCACGGTCAGCACCGGGCGCCAGGGCCATGAGACGCCGACGGGCGTCTTCACCATCCTGCAGAAAGACAAGGACCACCATTCCAGCATCTACAACCAGGCGGCGATGCCGTACATGCAGCGCCTGACCTGGGGCGGCGTCGCCCTGCATGCCGGTGGCCTGCCGGGGTATCCGGAGTCGCACGGTTGCGTGCATCTGCCGTCGGCATTCGCGGCCGAGTTGTTCGCCGTGTCGCCGATGGGCATGACGGTAGTGATTGCCGAGCAAGGGCGCTCGCCGGAAGACCTCGTGCACCCGGCCGCGCTGGCGCCGCTGGCGCCGGGCAGCGGCCAGCCAGTGGCCACGCCGCTGCTGGAGCAGGGCCAGGCGTGGCGCTGGCAGCCCGAGCTGTCGTTGCAGGGGCCCGTGTCGATCATCCTGAGCGGCGCCGACCGTCGCATCGTGGTGCTGCGCAACGGCGTGGAAATCGGCCGTGCGGGCATCGCGCTGCGCGACCCCGCCACGCCGCTGGGCACGCATGTCTACGTGTTGAAGCAGCCCGACGCCACGCAGCCGGCGGGAGGCACGTGGAGCGCGATCGGGGTGCCGGGCAACGCGGCCGAAGAGGGGCGGGTGCTGGACAAGCATGCGATCGACCGCGTCAGCGTGCCACCCGCCTTCGTGCAGCAGGTGGCCACGCAGTTGCCTGCCGGCACCACCTTGCTGGTGACCGATCATCCCTTGCTGCCGGGCGAACACGCCACGTCGCGCGCGGTGCTGGATTCGGAACCCGCCGACAGCGGCCACTGACGCCGGCCCCGCGCATGCGTGCGCGGGCGCCGGTCAAATATTGACCACGCTGTCGGGGATTGACCGACAGCCCGGCATGCAGAGTGTGAAGCGCTGCTCAGTCCTTCACGTGGGTGTTCAAGAACTCCCGGACGTGGCCGACAACCTTGCTAGATTTCATCGGGAACGGATGCCGCGGGTTGGCGTCCGCCGTGGTTGCACGAACGATCCAAGGGGAAATGCTTTGCGTATTCTGTACGTTGGCGATACCGGCTGCCTGCCGCCAGACCTGACTGACTATATCGGCGACATGGGCGACGAATGGACGGTGGACGTGGTCGCCGATGGCAACGCCGCCATCTTCGCCGTGGCCAACAGTCCGGTGGACGTGGTGATGACGGGCCCGGCACTGCCCGACCTGCCGCCCGCGACGCTGCTGGGCCAGATCCGCACCCTGCGCCCGGAAACCATCCGCATCGCTCTGCTGGAAGGCGACGGCGACAGCCTCGCCGCGCCGATCAAGCTGATCGGGGTGGCGCACCGCTTCCTGCCGCTGCCGCTTTCCTCGGAAACCGTGCTGGAAGCGATCCACAGCCTGGAAGAACTGCGCGACCTGCTGGACAGCCCGCGCCTGCGCCGCGCCATCGGCCGCGTCGAACACCTGCCGTCGCCGCCGCACCTGTACTTCGCACTGACCCGTGCGCTGGAAGAGGACGAAGGCACCGCCGGCGACATCGCCACGCTGGTGGCCGGCGATCCCGCCATCGCCGCCAAGGTGCTGCAGCTGTGCAACTCGGCCTACTTCTCCAACGGACGCGCCATCACCGACCTGCGCGCGGCCGTGACGCGGCTGGGCCTGGGCACGCTGCGTGACCTGGTGCTGGCCAGCGAAGTCTTCTCGATGAAGACCGCCGCCAATGTCGACCGTGCCGCGCTCCAGCAGCGTGCGCTGCTGGCGTCGCGGCTGGCGGCGAAGATCCTGCCGCGGACCAGCTCCGAACTCGGCGCCACCGCCGCGCTGCTGGCCGACATCGGCCTGCTGCTTCCCGGCGTGCGCGACGAACGCGATCCGCCGTCCACCGACGGCAGCGTGGACGACCGGCCCGGCCACACCGAAGCCGGTGCCTACCTGCTGGGCCTGTGGGGCCTGCCGATGCCGATCGTGGAAGCGGTGGCGTTCCACCGCCAGCCGCAGCGCTCCAGCCTGCGCAGCTTCTGGGTGCCCGGTGCGGTGCATGTGGCCGGTGCACTGGCCAGCAACGAACCGGTCGACGAGGCCTACCTCAAGTCGCTGGGCGTGCTGGACCAGTTGCCCAACTGGCGACAGATGGCCGAAAGCCTGCTGGACCGCGTGGAAGGGCAGGCCGCCTGACCCCTGCGGGCGCCGGCGGGCGCCCGCCAGCACATCGCCTTCCATCGGGCCAGTCTCGTATCCAGCGACAGAAGGGTGTACAAATGTACACCCATGAACCCCGTCGACCTGCCTCCCCAACGTGCCGCCGTCCTGGCCTTCCTGCGCCGGGAGCTGGCAGCCGGCCGCGCGCCCAGTCTGGCGGACATCGCCGATGCCTTCGGCTTCGCCTCCCGCAATGCCGCGCAGAAGCATGTGCAGGCCCTGGTGGCCGATGGCCTGCTGGAACAGGCGCCCGGCCAGAAGCGCGGCCTGCGCCTGCCCGGTGGCATGGCCGACCTGTTGCCGTTGCCCGTGCTGGGCCGGGTGGCCGCCGGCCAGCCGATCGGGGCCGACATCGGCCTGGACGAGCAGCTGTGGCTGGACCGCCGGCTGTTCTCGCCGCAGCCGGATTACCTGCTTAAGGTGCAGGGCGATTCGATGATCGACGACGGCATCGTCGACGGCGACCTGGTCGGCGTGCACCGCACGCCCGACGCGCGCGACGGGCAGACCGTCGTGGCCCGCATCGACGGCGAACTGACCATCAAGCGCCTGCAGCGCGAACGCAAGCGCATCCGCCTGTTGCCGCGCAATCCCGCGCACGCGCCCATCGACGTGCAGCCGGGGCAGGACTTCGCCATCGAAGGCGTGTACTGCGGCCTGGTACGGCGCGGCTGACATGGGTGCCGTCGTCGCCCTCGACACGCTGCTGGCCGCGCGCACGCTGTGGCATGCGGGCCGTACCGCCGCCATCGCCGCCGATGGCGAACCCACGGGCCATGCCGCGCTCGATGCGTTGCTGCCGCAGGGCGGCTGGCCCCGTCGCGCGTTGACCGAACTGCTGCTGCCCGCCGACGGCGTGGGCGAACTGGCGCTGCTGCTGCCCACGCTGGCGCGGATGACGCAGGCCGGCAGCACGGTGGCGGTGATCGCGCCGCCGTACATTCCGTATGCCCCCGCCTGGCAGGCCGCGGGCGTGGACCTGGCCTTGCTGGAGATCGTGGAAGCCACGCCGCGCGATGCGTTGTGGGCCTTCGAACAGTGCCTGCGCAGCGGCGCCTGCGCCGCCGTGCTGGGCTGGCCAGTGCAGGCGGACGGCCCCGCGTTGCGACGCCTGCAGGTGGCGGCCGACAGTGGGGAATGCCTGGGCTTCGCGCTGCGCGACCGTCGCCATGCCGCCAATCCGTCGGCGGCCGCGCTGCGCCTGGAGGCCACCCGCGATGCGCAGGGCGGCACGCAGTGGCAGGTGCGCAAATGTCGCGGCGGCCCGGCACCCGCGCAGTCGTTCGCGCTGGTCGCGCATTGAGGCGCGCGCATGCTCTGGGCCTGTGTACTGCTGCCGCAGCTGGCGCTGGACGCCGTCCTCCGGCGTCTGCCTGATCCCGATGCGCCGTTGGCGCTGGTCGGCGGCGCCGTGCAACTGCGTACCCTGCAGGCGGTGAATGCGTCCGCCGTGCAGGCGGGCCTGCGGGCCGGCATGCGGCTGACGGCGGCGCACGCGCTGCTGCCGGACTTCGCCATGGTCGAACACGATCCCACGGCCGACGCGCGCTGGCAGCGTTTCCTCGCCGCGTGGGCATACCGGCACAGCTCGCTGGTCAGCGCGCAGTGGCCGGGTTGCCTGGTGCTGGAGGTGCGCGCCAGTTTCCGCCTGCTGGGGCCGTGGCCGCGCATCGAAGCGCGCCTGCGCGAGGAACTGGCTGGGCTCGGTTTCCAGCACCGCATCGCCCTGGCACCCACGCCGCGCGCGGCGCATGTGTTTGCCGGGCTGCGCGACGGTCTGGCAGTGATGCAGCCGGCGGCGATGGCGGAGATGCTGGACCGCGTGCCGGTGCGGCGCGCGCGCCTGCCGGATGACGCCGGCGAGCGCCTGCACCGCATGGGCATCCGCGACCTGCGCACGCTGCGCGGGCTGCCGCGCGACAGCCTGCGCCGCCGTTTCGGCCTGCCGGTGCTGGAGCATCTGGACCGGCTGTACGGCCAGGCCGACGATCCGCTGGCGTACTACGCACCACCGGACCACTTCGACGCGCGCATCGAACTCGGCTACGAAGTCGAGAGCCACATGGCACTGCTGTTCCCGCTGCGCAGGCTGATCGGCGACCTGTCCACCTACCTGTCCATCCGCGACGGCGGCGTGCAGCGTTTCGTCCTGCGGCTGGAACACGAGCAAGGCCACACCGATGTCGAGGTCGGCCTGCTGGCCGCCGAGCGCGAACCGGCGATGCTGTTCGAGCTGACCCGCAACCGGCTGGAGCGCGTGCAGATCGCGCAACCGGTGGTGGGCGTGCGCCTGCTGGCGCGCGAGTTGCCGCCGTTCGTGCCGGCCGCGCGCGACCTGTTCGATACGCGACCGCAGCAGCAACTGCCGTGGCCGCAGCTGCGCGAACGCTTGCGCGCACGGCTGGGCGACGAAGCGGTGCATCGCGTGGCGCCGGCCGGCGATCCGCGTCCGGAACGCGCGTGGCGACGCGTGCAGGGCGACGGTGGCCGCATCGAATCCGCACCGGTACGCCCGCCACGCCCGACCTGGCTGCTGCCGCAGCCGGTGCTGTTGCGCGACCCGCATCCGCGCATCGTGTCCGGGCCGGAGCGGCTGGAAAGCGGCTGGTGGGACGGCGAGGACGCGCGCCGCGACTACTACGTGCTGGAAACCTCGCAGGGCCAGCGCGCCTGGGCGTTCGCGCCGCCGGGCGAGCAGGGCGGCTGGATGCTGCACGGGTGGTTCGCATGAGCTGGGACGATGCGGTGGATGGCGTCGACCGCGACACGCCCGGCGGTCGTCCGCCCCGCGCGTGGGAAGTGGCGCAGCGGTTGCGCCGGCATGCCGCGGCCAACGACGACGGCCCGCAGGAGGATGCCTGGCCGGCCTATGCGGAACTGCATTGCCTGTCGGATTTCTCGTTCCTGCGCGGCGCGGCCAGCGCGGAGGAGCTGTTCGAGCGGGCGCGCGATCTCGGTTATGAAGCGCTCGCGATCACCGACGAATGTTCGCTGGCCGGCATCGTGCGCGGTTGGGAGGCATCGCGCGCGACGGAGGTGCCGCTCATCGTCGGCAGCGAGTTCACCCTGGCGTGCGGACTCAAGTGCGTGCTGCTGGTGGAGACCACGGCCGGCTACACGCGGCTGTGCGAACTGATCACCACCGCCCGGCGCGCCGTCGACAAGAAGGGCTACCGGCTCACGCGCCAGGACGTGGAACGCCTCCTGTCCGACGTCGATCCTGCCGTCTGCGGCCTGTTCGCGCTCTGGCTGCCGGCACGCGAGATCGACGAAACGCAGGGACGCTGGCTGCAGGCGGTGTTCGGCGAACGCGCCCATCTGGCGGTCGAACTGCACCGCGAGCAGGACGATGCCGTTCGGCTGGCGCGCCTGCTCGAAGCCGCCGCGCGCGTGAAGATGGTGGCCGTGGCGGCCGGCGACGTACATATGGATGTACGCCGCCGCCGCGCGCTGCAGGACACGATGACGGCGATCCGTTACGTGGCACCGCTGGCCGACTGCGGCGAGCACCTGTTCCGCAACGGCGAACGCCACCTGCGCACGCGACGGGCGTTGGGCAACATCTATCCGCGCGCCCTGATCGACGCCGCGGTGGCGCTGGCGCGGCGCTGCAGGTTCGACCTCAAGCGCGACATCCACTACCGCTATCCGGCCGAACTGGTGCCAGCGGGCCATACGCCCACCACGTGGCTGCGCGAACTGACCGAGCGCGGCATGCGCGAACGCTGGCCGGACGGCGCGCCGCCTTCCGTCGTCGCGCAGATCGACGGTGAGCTGGCGCTGATCGAGAAGCTGAAATACGAGGCGTTCTTCCTGACGGTGGAAGACATCGTCCGGTTCGCCAGGGCGCGCAACATCCTCTGCCAGGGGCGCGGCTCGTCGGCGAATTCGGCCGTGTGCTTCGCGCTGGGCATCACCGTGGTGAATCCGGCCGAGAGTCGCCTGCTGATGGCGCGTTTCCTGTCCGAAGAGCGCGACGAACCGCCGGACATCGACGTCGACTTCGAGCACGAACGCCGCGAGGAAGTGCTGCAGTACGTCTACAACAAATACGGCCGCCGCCGTGCCGCGCTGGCCGCCACGGTGATCCGCTACCGCGGCAAGAGCGCGGTGCGCGACGTGGCCAAGGCGTTCGGCCTGCCCCCGGACCAGATCGCGCTGCTGGCCGACTGCTATGGCTGGGGCAACGGCGAGGCGCCGATGGAGCAGCGCCTGCGCGAGGCGGGCTTCGACCCGGAGAATCCGCTGATCCGGCGCGTGCTGGCGGTGACCGACCAGCTGCGCGACCACCCGCGTCACCTGTCGCAGCACGTGGGCGGCTTCGTGATCGGCGATGCGCCGCTGTCCACGGTGGTGCCGGTCGAGAACGCCTCGATGGACGACCGCACCATCATCCAGTGGGACAAGGACGACCTGGAGACCATGGGCCTGCTCAAGGTCGACTGCCTGGCGCTCGGCATGCTGACCTGCATCCGCAAGGCGGTGGACCTGGTGGAGAAGCACCGCGGATTCCGTCTGGATCTCGCGCGCCTGCCGAACGATGACGAAGCGACCTTCCAGATGATCCAGGCCGCCGACACCGTGGGTGTGTTCCAGATCGAATCCCGCGCGCAGATGAGCATGCTGCCGCGGTTGAAGCCGAAGGAATACTACGACCTGGTGGTGGAGGTCGCCATCGTGCGGCCCGGCCCGATCCAGGGCGGCATGGTGCATCCCTACCTGCGCCGGCGGCAGGGCAAGGATCCGGTGACCTATCCCTCCGAGGGCGTGAAGGAGATCCTCGGAAAAACGCTCGGCATCCCGCTGTTCCAGGAACAGGTGATGGAACTGGTGATCCATGCCGGCTATACGCCCTCGCAGGCCGATGGGCTTCGTCGTTCGATGGCGGCCTGGAAGCGCGGCGGCGACATGGAGCCGCATCGCCTGCGCATCCGCGAACTGATGCTGGAGAAGAACTACTCACCGGAGTTCATCGACCAGATCTTCGAGCAGATCAAGGGCTTCGGTTCCTACGGCTTCCCGCAGAGCCATGCGGCCTCGTTCGCCAAGCTGGTCTACATCAGCTGCTGGCTGAAACGGCATGAGCCGGCCGCCTTCGCCTGCGCGCTGCTCAATGCGCAGCCGATGGGGTTCTATTCGCCCAGCCAGATCGTGCAGGACGCGCGCCGAGGGCAGGGCGGGCGCGTGTCCATCGACGTCCTGCCCGTCGACGTCGCCGTCAGCGACTGGGACAACACGCTGGAAGGCGGCCATGCACGCCGGGGTGTCGACGATGGCGGACAACCGTCGCTGCGGCTGGGCTTTCGGCAGGTGGGCGGGCTGTCGGAGGACGCCGGCAAGGCGATCATGGCCGCGCGGGCGGAACGCCCGTTCGCGGATGTCCGTGACCTCTGCCTGCGGGCCAGGCTCGATGAGAAGGCGCGCACTGCACTGGCCGAAGCGGGCGCGTTGCAGTCGCTCGCCGGACATCGCCATGCCGCGCGCTGGGCGGTCGCCGGCATCGAGCGGCAGCGCCCGCTGCTGCCCGGCAGCCCGGACGAGGAGGCGATCGTCCTGCCTGCGCCGACGGTGGGCGAAGACGTGACCTCGGATTACCGCATGACCGGACTGACGCTGGGCGCGCATCCGCTGTCGTTGCTGCGCGAACGCCTGCGGCGGCAGCGCGTGGTCGATTCGCAACAACTGCGCGGGCTGCCACACGGGCGGGGCGCGTTCGCGGCGGGCATCGTCACCCAGCGGCAGCGGCCGGCGACCGCGAAGGGCACGATCTTCGTCACGCTGGAGGACGAGCACGGCATGGTCAACGTGGTGGTGTGGTCGCACGTGGCGCTGCGCGACCGCAAGGCCCTGCTGGGCGCGCGCCTGATGGCGGTCCGCGGCCGCTGGGAACAGGTGGACGGCGTATCCCACCTGATCGCGCGCCGGCTGGAGGATTTCAGCCATCTGCTGGGCGAGATCCAGCCCGGTTCCCGTGACTTCCACTGACCTGCCATGCGTGCGCTGACCGCCCATACCGACGACCTGTTCGCTCCGGCGATGCACCAACTGGTGGATGATGCGCAGGGCGGCATCCGCTACTGGCCGGACGTCATCGATCCTGTGACGGCCCAGCGCTGGTTCGACCTGCTGCACGCGGGCGCGGCCTGGACGCATCTGCAGCGCCCGATGTACGACCGCATCGTCGACGTGCCACGGCTGCTGGCGAACTATGCCGTGGACGCGCTGCCGGCCGACCTGCCGCTGGCGGCGCTGCTGGCCTGCGTGCAGGCCAAGGCGCCCGCGCCGTATACGCGCATCGGCATGAACCTCTATCGCGACGGCGACGACAGCGTGGCCATGCACGGCGACAAGCTGCATACCGTGGCGGCCGGCCATCCGATCACCCTGGTGTCGCTGGGCGCGCCGCGGCGCATGCTGATCCGCGCGCGCGAAGGCAGGCGCGAGACGCTGGCGGTGGATCTGGCCCCGGGCAGTGTGCTGTCGATGAGCCATGCGTCGCAGAGTACGCACGAGCATGGCATTCCGAAGACCCGGCGTGTGCAGGGGCCGCGGATCAGCGTGGTGTTCCGGGTGAGGCCGGCGTGAGGAGAATCCACGTAGGAGCGACGTGAGTCGCGACCGCACGACGGGTTCGCCTTGACGTTTGATTCGTGCATGCACCAGATGCAATCCGGGCCAGGAATATCCACGGTCGCGACTGACGTCGCTCCTACAGACAGCGCGAAAAAAATCGCCGCGAGGGTTCGCGGCGGAGGGCAAGGACTGCTGAAAAGGGGGGCGCCGTCGTCAGCCCATCAGCTTGAACAGCGACAGCGACTGCATCTGCATGAAGACGGTCTGGGCCGCCTGCAATGCGGTGTTTTCCATCTCGTAACGCCCGATGGCCTCGGCCCAGTCCAGGTCGCGCAGCGTGGACAGCGTGCCTTTCAGGGTGATGCCGTTGGCTTCGCGCAGCGCGGCAGCGTCGTCGATGGCCGACAGCTGGGCGCCGCCGCTGGCGCGTGCGTCGATCATCCTGCCCTGGGCGGTGGCGATGTCGCGCATGGCGCTCTGCAGGCCGTTCTGCATGGCGGCGCGCTGTGCGTCGGTGGTGGGATTGCTCTCCAGCGTGGTGATCAGGCCCTGTACGGTCGCGAAGATGTCGCGCGTGCCGGCGGGGCCCAACGAGAAGCTGTCGCCGGCCGCCGGTTGCCCGTCGATCTTCATCTGCACGCCGGCAAACGCGATGCTCTCGCCCTTGCTGTAGGTGCCGCTGGCAATCAGGGCATTGCTGGCGTCGCGGACCTCGTACGTATTGGGGGCAGTGAAGTTGAGCTGGTAGCTGCCGCCGGTCCAGGTGCTAGTGTTGGTGACGCTGAAGTCCATCAGCAGGCCGGTGCCGGTGTTGCCGGCCGCGGCACTGCCATCGATGCGACCGTCGCCCGTGCGCAGGCGGATGAAGACTTCGCTGCCGGGCAGGGTGTCGGATACGAACATGTCCGGCGCCACTTCCACCTGACGCTGGGTCTGGTCGCCGCTGTAGATGACGCCGCCGTTGCTGATCGCGAACGGCGTGCTGCCATCGGCGGTGCCGCCGAACAGGTAGCGGCCGGCGCCGTCCGTGCTGTTGGCCAGGTCCAGCAGGCCGGCCTGGATGGCTTTCAGTTCGGTGCTGATGGCCTTGCGGCTGTCGTCGCCCAGCGCGGCGTTGTTGGCCTGGATGGCGAGTTCGTTGATGCGCGCCATGGCGTCGCCGACCTGGGTCAGCGCGTTTTCCTGCAGGCCCAGCCGGTTCTGCACGGCATTGCCGTTCATCGCGAAGCGTTCCAGCTCCGCCAGCGCGCGGTCCAGGCCCACCGCGGTGCCCGCGGCAACGGGATCATCCTTGGCGCTGACCAGCTTCTGTCCGGTGGAGAGCTGCTGCTGGGTATGCGCCAGCTGCGCCTGCTTGGCCAGCATGGTGCTGATCGAGCGCTGGTACATCATGCCGGTGGAAATGCGGTAGTTCATCGGCGCGTGGCTCCCAGCAGTGACTGGAACAGGGTGTCGGCGGCGGCGATGATCTGCGCCGCGGCCTGGTAGGCCTGCTGCAGGCGCATCAGGTCGGCGGCCTCCTCGTCCAGGTTGACGCCGGAAATGCTGTCGCGCGCGGCCTGCGCCTGATCGTGGATGACCTGCTGCGCCTGCGCGGAGTAGTCCGCCTGGCGCGCGGCCGAACCCACCTGCGTGGTCAGTCCGCCGATCGCGCCGTTGAGCGTCATCGTGCCGCCGTTGAGCACGCGCGCGTCGTCCAGGTTGGCGAGCAGCTTGGCGTTGCCGTTGTCGCTGGAGTTGGCGCCGGTCGGGCCGACGGTGAAGGTGTCGCCGGCGGCGGGTGCGCCGTCCAGCGTCAGACTCCAGCCGTTGTGGCTGATGGTCTGGCCGGGCGTGTAGGGGAAGGGGCCGGTGCCATCGATGGTGTACTGCGTGGCATCGATGAACGCGATGTCGGCCGGCGCCAGCAGGTTGGCATGGGTCGCGTCGGTGACTTTCAGCGCGCTGAGTTTGCCGGTACCCGTGTTGGTCAGGTCGGTGGTGGCCTTGACCGGCGTGGCGGCCGCGATGCGGCTGGGGTCGCTGATCGCGACCTGCAGGTTGCCGGCGGCACCGGCGGTGGGCTGCAGCAGGAACCGGTCGTTGGTGGCCGGCGTACCCGAGGCCAGCACCAGCTCCACGCCGTTGACGACCAGCGGATCGGCGGCCGTCCCGGTGCCCGTCATGGGAATGGTCGCGCCGGTGTCGGGATGCGTGGCCAGCCAGTTGGTGCCGTCGAAACGCAGCAGCACGTTCTGCGCGTTCAGCGCGCCGGTGTCGCCCAGGGACGTCTGGAACGAGGCATTGCCCGTATTGCCGGCATGCGAGGACATGCGCGGCGCGGACAGGGTGAAGAAGTCCGCCCCCATCTGCCCGTACAGGTCCATGCCGGCGTTGTGGCCGGCGTTGAACGTCTGCGCCAGCGACGTGGCCACGCGGCCGAGTTCGGCCACGGCGGGGTCCAGCACGGTGGTGCGGAATTCGATCAGGCCACCGATCTGCCCGCCGAGCGCGCGCTTGTCCAGGGTGACGCGCTGGTTGTTGGTTTCCAGCGCGACCTGCAGCCGTTCCGGCCGGAAGGGATCGGCCACGGTGACCAGCTTGCTGGCGGTGGCACCCACCACCAGCGGCTGCCCGCCCGCACTGAACACGTTGACCAGCCCGCCATCCTGGGTGATGGCATTGCCGCCGGTGTAGGAAACGAGTTCGCTGATCAGCTGGTCGCGGCGGTCGAGCAGATCACCCGAGGGATTCGTGTTGCCGCCGATCTGTCCGTTGAGCTGGGCGATTTCCTTGGCCAGACGGTTCACTTCACCGGTGGCGGCGGTCAGGCCCGCATTGACTTCGACATCCAGCCCGTCGAGATGCTGGTCGATCTGGCGGAAGCGCGTGGTCAATGCATTGGCCTGCGCCAGCAGGCTTTCGCGGTCGGCCGAGCCGGCCGCGTTCGACGACAGCGCGCTGGCCGCATCGAAGAAGGAAGACCACGGCGCGCTGATGCCCGTCGCCTTTTCGGAGAACAGGCTGTCCATGCGGCTGGACAGCACCGAGAGCTGCTGCAGGCGGCTCAGTTCGCCACCGCTGTCCAGCAGGCGCGAGGTGGCCAGCGAGTCGGCCATCCGCCGCACATCGACGATCTGCACGCCGTTGCCCTGGTAGCCATAGCCGTAGAACGTGCCGTCGCGCGCCTCGAACTCGGTGCGCTGGCGCGAGTAGCCCGGCGTGTTGATGTTGGCGACGTTGTGGCTGACCGTGGACAGGGCCCGCTGGAAAGCGATCAGGGCGCTGCTGCCGGTGGCGAGGAGGTTGGACATGGGGTCTTCCTGGGTCAGCGGCGCAAGGCGTTACTGATCGCCGAACCCACCGCGTTGCCGACGGTGGAGCCCATCGACGACAGCACCTTGCCCAGCGTCGGGCCGTTGGCGATGGAGGCGATCTTGTTGGCGTAGGTGGGATCGGTGGCGTAGCCGGCTTTCTGCAGGCCGCGCGCGAAGCCGGCGATGTCGCGGCCGGCGGCCAGCGCCTGCTGGTAGCGCGGATTGTTCTTCAGCAGGCGCACGTAGTCGGCGAAGCTTTCGGCGGGCGAGGCATAGGCGCGGAAGTCCGCGGTTTCGTTATGCCTCATGCCGTTGCTGTATTCGTGGGTGGCGGTGCGGGCGCGTTCGCCTTTCCAGCCGGTGGCCTTGATGCCGAACAGGTTGTGCGCGCTGCCACCGTCGCCGGTCTTGATCACGCGGCGGCCCCAGCCGGTCTCCAGCGCGGCCTGCGCGACCAGGGCGCGCGGGTCCACACCCAGTTCCTTCGCCGCGCTCTGCGCGTGGTCCCAGATCTCGGCGACGAAGCGTTCCGGCGTGTTGCGGGCGTATCTGGACGGATCGGCGGAAGCGACGTTCTCGACTTCGGCGCAGGCCGCGTCGGGGCGCACGGTGACGGTGTCCAGCGTGATCGTGGCCGGCAGGCCGGCGCCATCGCGCGCGGTGGCGCTGCCGATGCCGCGGCCGGCGATGGCATCGAGCATGGAATCGGCTTCGGCCGACGGCATCATGCGGCGATAGGCGGACAGCGCGGTATTGGTTGCCACCGGCGGCGTGCTGTCGGTGGCGCCCAGCTGGCGCGCGATCATCGGTGCCAGGCCCAGCCCACGGCCTTCGGTCATCGCCTTGGCCAGCTGCTGGTCGTACATGTCGCGGAAGGTCTGGTTTTCGCCCGGGAAAAGCGAATCCCCGAAGCTGGCCTCGCGCATGCACTTGATCAGCATCTGCGCGAACTGGCCTTCCAGCTTGCGCGCCACGTCCTGGATGCGCGCGTTGTCCGGCTTGCCGCCGGCATCGGCCAGCGGCAGTGAGGGATTCAGCGTTCCGATGGGCAGGCTGGCCATGGCAGTCAGGGGCCGGGATTCGGGAAGGGGGATTCGGGATTCGGAAAAGCGGTATTGCGCCGGGGGTCAGGCAAGTCCTGTGCCGAAACAGGGTCGGACGTCGAGCAGGACGCTGCGTCGTGCTCGAAGCACACGCTCCCCATCCCGAATCCCGAATCCCGAATCCCGGCCTCCATCAGATCACCTCGAGTTCCGCGCGCAGCGCACCCGCCTGCTTAAGCGCTTCCAGGATGGCGATCAGGTCGCCGGGGGCCGCGCCGACTTCGTTCACGGCGCGCACGATCTCGTCCAGCGACGTGCCGCCTTCGAACTTGAACATGCGGCTGCCTTCGGCGTTGATCGACACCGACGACTGCGGGGTCACCACGGTCTGGCCGCCGCGCGAGAACTCGTTCGGCTGGCTGACGTTGGCCGACTCGGTGATGGTCACCGTCAGCGACCCGTGGGTGACCGCGGCCGGCATCACCTGTACCTGCGCGCCGATCACCACGGTGCCGGTGCGTGCATTGACGATGACCTTGGCCGGGGCGCTGCCCGGGGTCAGTTCCAGGTTTTCCACCTGCGAAAGGAAATTGATGCGGCGGCTGATGTCGCTGGGGCCGCGCACCGCCACGGTGACGGCGTCCAGCGCGTAGGCGTTGCCGGCGCCGAAATTCTGTTCCAGCGCGGCGACCATGCGCGACACGGTGGTGAAGTCGGCGCGGTGCAGGTTCAGCGTGATGGTGCCGTCACCGGCGTCCATCGCATTGGGGACCGCGCGTTCGACCGTGGCGCCATTCGGAATGCGGCCCACGCTGGGCACGTTGACCGACACGCGCGACCCGTCCTTGCCCTGCGCACCGAAGCCACCGACCACCAGGTTGCCCTGCGCGATCGCGTAGACCTCGCCGTCGGCGCCGCGCAACGGCGTCATCAACAGGCTGCCGCCGCGCAGCGAGGTGGCGTTGCCGATCGAGGACACGGTGATGTCGATCGGCTGGCCCGGCTTGGCGAAGGCGGGCAGGTCGGCGTGGATCGCCACCGCGGCCACGTTCTTCAGCTGCGGATTGACGTTGGCCGGCACGTTGACGCCCAGCTCGCCCAGCATGTTCTTCAGGCTCTGCACGGTGAAGGGCGCCTGGCTGGTGCGGTCGCCGCTGCCGTCCAGGCCGACCACCAGGCCATAGCCGACCAGAGGATTGCTGCGCACGCCGCCGACCTGGGCCAGGTCCTTGATGCGCTCGGCGCGTGCGGCGGGTGCAAGGCACACCAGCACCAGTCCCATCCAGACCAGCAGGCCGAGCAGGGTGTAGGTGTCGATGCGCCGCGGCTTTTTCACCGGGGGGGTGGCGGGCGGCGTCGGCGTGGTGTCGTTGCTGTCCATCAGGCGGCCGCTCAGTGGGGGAACACGGGAGAATTGAAGAACCGGCCCAGCCAGCCCATCGAGTTGGACTGCGCGATCGCACCGCGCCCGCCGAAGGCGATGCGGGCGTCGGCGACCTTGCTGGAAGCGATGGTGTTGTCGGTACCGATGTCGGCCGGCCGCACGATGCCCTGGATCTGCACCAGCTCGTCGCCCTGGTTCAGACGCATGTTCTTCTGGCCCTGCACGACCAGGTTGCCGTTGGGCAGGCGCTGGATGACGGTGACGGTCACGCTGCCCTGCAGACGGTTGCTCTGCGCACTGTTGCCGGCGCCGCTGAAGCCGCGGTCGCCCGTGGCCGATGCGCTGAGGATGTCGCGTCCGTTCCAGGTGACCGGGGCGCCGGCGATGTTGGGCGCGGCCATGCTGATCTCGCTGCTCTTGTCCACCGAGGTGGTGGCCGAGGTCTGTGCGGCGGTGTTCTCCACCAGGTTGATCGTCAGCAGGTCGCCCACGTCGCGCGCGCGGCGGTCGGCGTAGAGGTTCAGTCCCGGGCCGGCGCGGTAGATGGAGCCGGCCGTGGCCGGTGCCTGCGCGGCGACGATGGGCTGGATGGGCTGCATCGGCGCGTAGGGACGCACGTCGCCGTAGTAGCGTGCGCAGCCCGGCAACAGCATCAGTGCGCAGGCGAGGGTGGTGGCGGACGTGGAGCGCTTCATGGCGAATCCCGGGATGCGTGGATCAGACGTTGTTGTTGAGGTAGCCCAACATCGAGTCGGTGGTGGAGATGGCCTTGGCGTTCATTTCGTAGGCGCGCTGGGTCTCGATCATGCTGACCAGCTCTTCCACCACGTTGACGTTGGAGCCTTCCAGCGAGCCCTGCACCAGGCCGCCAAGGCCGTTGAGGCCGGGAGTGCCGTTCTGCGCGGGGCCGGAGGCGGTGGTTTCGACGTAGAGGTTCTCGCCCTTGGCTTGCAGGCCGGACGGATTGACGAAGTCGGTGAGGGTCAGCGAGCCGATTTCCAGCGCCTGTGCCTGACCGGCCATGGTCACGCTGATGGTGCCGTCGGCGCCGATGGTCATCGACTGCGCGCCTTCGGGCACCTGGATGCCGGGTTGCACGGGGTAGCCGCTGTTGGTGACCAGTTCGCCCTGTGCATTGATCTGGAACGAGCCGTCGCGCGTGTAGGCGGGCGAGCCGTCGGGCAGCAGTACTTCGAAGAAGCCGCGGCCGTTGACCATCACGTCCAGCGAGCGGCCCGTCTGCTGCGGGTTGCCCTGCTGGAAGTCCTTCGAGGTGGACACCACGCGCACGCCGGTGCCGAGCTGCAGGCCGGAGGGCAGTTGGGTCTGCGAGGAGGTCGACCCGCCGGGCTGGCGCACCTGCTGGTAGAGCAGGTCTTCGAAGCTGGCGCGATCGCGCTTGAAGCCGGTGGTGTTGGTGTTGGCCAGATTGTTGGAGACCACGGACATGCGCGTCTGCTGCGCATCCAGTCCGGTCTTGGCGACCCAGAGGGCCTGGTTCATGGCGTGGTTCCTCGCTGGTGGAAGGGGTGGAGCCGCGCGATGCGGTTCCTCGCCCTCTCTCAGGCAAGTCCTGTGCCGGAATGAGTGTCGTGGTTCTGGCGCGTGGATTGGGGTCGAACTGGGACCAGAGTCATTGCCTTGGACCAGGCACCGACATTTTTCTGGCGGCAGTGCCTGTTCAAGCCCCTCTCCCTGCGGGAGAGGGGTTGGGGAGAGGGCCAACGAAGTCCATCGCCTGTGTGGGCCCTGGGCGTATCCAAAGGGCGCGCCTTTGTTTCAGGTTTCTGGGCCTGGCGGGATGGTTCTTTTGGCGTGCAGGCATGGTGCTGCTCGCCGCAGAGGCCCTACTTTTCTTTGCTTGTGCAAAGAAAAGTAGGCAAAAGAAACACACCCCGGCGGTCCGCCCGCCGCTGTGCGGCGGGTGCGCAGTCCCGGCGGGAATTTCCGGAAGACACATCCTGTGTCATCCGGAAACGACGCACATCCCTGTGCGTCGCCCCTGCGGGGTTTGACCCGCCGGGACTGCCGGACCTCAGGGGCCCCGCGGCCAGCGGGGAAAGATCCAGAGTGCGCGCTTTTGACTTGGCTCTTCGGGTCCCCATGAGGCACGGCGAGTGGGCCGGGTAAAACCCGAAGGGCGCCGTCATGGATGACGGCGTTTTCGTATGGCACATGGATGTGCCTTACGAAAATTCCCGGCCCGCACGCGGACCCGTAGCGAAGCGAAGGGCGTGCCGCCTGGGGTGTGTTTCTTTGGTTCTTTCTTTGCACAAGCAAAGAAAGAACGCCCCCGCGGCGAGCGGCACCATGTGTCCAATAAAGAAAGTCCATCCCGCAAGGCCATGAAACCAATGCCATCGTGGATGTGGTGCCAAACCCAGGCCGGGTAGGACAGCGTCTTCGTTGCCCCTCACCCCAACCCCTCTCCCGGTGGGAGAGGGGCTCAAAAAAGCATCAGCCGCCGAGGCGCAGGAGCTGGTTGGAAGACTGCGCCATCTCATCGCCGCTGCGGATCACCTTCACCTGCATCTCGAACTGGCGCTGCATCTGGATCATCTGCACCAGCGCGCCCGCCGCATCCACATTGCTGCCTTCCAGCACACCCGTGGTCAGGCTGTTGCCGGTGGCCTGCGGCAGCGCGGCCGCCTGCGGATCGGACGGGCGCATCAGCCCGTCGCCACCGCGTGCCAGCTGCGCCGGCGTCGCCTGCACCACCCGCATCCGGCCCACCACCGCCATCGTCTGCGGGCCTTCACCCTGCGGGATGATCGACACCGTACCGTCGGCACCGATGTCGATGGACTGCGCGGGCGGCACGGCGATGGGATTGCCATTGTCGTCCAGCACCGCGCGACCGCCCGCCGTGACCAGCTGGCCGTTCGGCGTGACGCTGAGTTCGCCGTTGCGCGTGTAGGCGGTGCCGCCATCGGCGGCCTGCACGGCCAGCCAGTGGTTGGGCTGCAGCGACACGTCCAGCGAGCGCCCGGTGACCATCTGCGACCCCGTGCGCGAATCGAAGCCGGGATCCATCAGCATGGCGTCAACGCGCGACGGGAAACCCTCACCCGGGATCTTGAAGGCCTCGGTACCGGCCAGTGCCGCCTTGAAGCCCTTGGTATCGACGTTGGCGAGGTTGTGCGACACCGTGCCCTGCGCCTGCAGCGAAGCGCGGGCGCCGGTCATGGCGACGTAGAGGGCTTTGTCCATGGAGGGCAGGGATTCGGGATTGGGGGGAATGGGGATTCGTTGTTGAGAGCCGGGATTGGGGATTCGGGATCGGGTCAGACGCCGTGCGCTGTTGACCTTACGAATCCCGAATCCCTACACCCGAATCCCACCGCGTCAGCGGATATTGATCACCGTCTGGGTGATCTGGTCCTGCGTGGACAGCATCTGCGAGTTCGCCTGGAAGTTGCGCTGCGCCACGATCATGTTGACCAGCTGCTCGGTCAGGTCGACCGTGGAGGCTTCCAGCGCACCCGAGGCCACCTGGCCGAAGTCGGACGTGCCCGGTGCACCGATGCGCGGCTCGCCCGACGCGAAGCTGTGCGTCCAGGTGTTGTTGCCCTGCGACACCAGGCCCTGCGGGTTGGTGAAGTTGGCCAGACCCACCTGGCCGATGGCGCGGTCCACGCCGTTCGAATAGCGCGCGTACACCACGCCTTCAGGCGACACGCTGAACTCGTTGAGCTTGCCGGTGGCGTAGCCGTCCTGGTTCTGGATGCGCTTGGCGAACTGCTCGCCGTACTGGGTGGTGCCGCTGATGTTCAGCGTCATGTTCAGCACGCCGGCACCCGTGGTGGGCGTGAACGGGGCCAGCGTGACCAGGCCATTGGCCGGGGCGGTCAGCGTGCCGTTGTTGTCGAACTGCACGTTGGTCGGTGCGCCCATCGCGGTGCCGTCCACGTAGACGTGCATCTGCCACTCGTTGGGGTTGGCGGTCTTCACGTAGTACACCGACTGCTGGTGCGATACGCCCAGCGAGTCATAGACATTGACCGAGGTGGTCTCGTTGAAGCTGGCGCTGTCGTTCGGCGAGAACGGCGTGATGGTCGGCTGCGCGGCATTGCCCGGCAGGGTGACGCCCAGGTCCACATTGGTGGTCGGCGACGGCGGGCTGTCGGTGGTGAGCAGCTGCAGGTCGACCAGCTGGCCGGTGTCGAAACCCACGTTGTCCGCGCGCGGCGGGAACACCTGCAGGCGGTAACCGTCGGGCGTGGTGACGTAGCCGTTGGGGTCGCGCTGGAAGTTGCCGGCGCGGGTGTAGACGTTGGTGCCGTTGTTGCTGACCGTGAAGAAGCCTTCCTGGTCGATCGCCAGGTCCAGATAGCGCCCGGTCTGGTTGATGTCGCCCTGCGAGAACTGCTGCGCCACGTTGGTGACGCGCACGCCGGCGCCGATCCCGTTCTGCAGCAGGCCGTAGCCGGTGGTCGAGAAGACTTCGGCGAACTCGGCGCGCGACTCCTTGAAACCGGTGGTGCCGACGTTGGCGATGTTGTGCGAGGTGACGTTGAGGTCGGCGTTGGCCGCCTTCATGCCCGAGAGCGAACTGTTGAAAGCCATGAGGTTCTCCTTGCGGTGTGCAGGTGGGAGTGGCGCGGTGGAATCAGGTGGTCGACTTGCCGATGCGCAGCACGTAGTCGAGCGGTGCGGTGCCCAGGCCGGGCAGGTTCAGATAAAGCCCGTCGGAACCGATGGTCACGCTTTCCACGGTCGCGTCGACGTAGGTGTTCAGTTCGGTCCCGGTGCCGTCGCTGGCGACGTGCTGGGCGGTGATCGAATACGCTCCGGCCGGCGCGCGTTCGCCGTTGGCCTTCAGGCCGTCCCAGAAGTAGGGGGTTTCACCCTTGCCGGTGGCCTCCACTTCCACCGTGTCCACGACCACGCCGCTGGCGTCCTTGATCTCGAATTTCACCGTACCGGCGCCGGGCGCCATGACCAGGCCGCTGGCGTTGCCGCTGGCGGGCAACGCGATCATCTTGGACGGCACCAGCACCGAATGCCCGACCAGCGAGGCGCCCTTCAGCACCTGGTCGCCGGTCAGCGCGGAGGTGAAGCCGCCGACCGTGGTGTTGAGGTCGCTGATGCCCTGCACGGTGGAGAACTGCGCCAGCTGGCCGATGAACTCGCTGTTGGACAGCGGCTTCAGCGGATCCTGGTGCTTCAGCTGTTCTGTCATCAGCCGCATGAAATCGGCCTGGCCCAGGTTCTCCGGCTTCTTGTTGGTCGACGTGCCGGTGCTGGCGGTGTTGATGGCGGCAAACGGATCGCCGTTGATGGTGGCCATGGGGATGCTCGGTCAGGAAAGGGGAGCCGCTCAGCGGCCCATCGTCAGCGTGGCCAGGGCCAGTTCCTTGGCGGTGTTCAGGACTTCGACGCCCGCCTGGTAGCCGCGTGACGCCGAGATCAGGTTGACCATCTGCGCCACGGGGTCCACGTCGGGTGCGTACACGTAGCCGTCGCCGTCGGCCATCGGGTGGCCGGGTTCGTAGCGTTTGATCGGCGGTGCGTCGCTCTGGGTGATTTCCTTCACCTGCACCGACGTCAGCGAGCCGTCCGCATTCAGGGGCCGCGCCTGGAAGATCGGTTCGATCGGTTTGTAGACCGCCTCGGGCGAGGACGCGATGGAATCCGCGTTGGACAGGTTGCTGGCGATGGTGTTCAACCGCACCGACTGCGCCTGCAGGGCGGAACCGGCCACGTCGAAGATGGGCAGGTTGCTCATGGCTTATTGACCCGTGATGGCGGTGAGCATGGTGCGCACCTTGGATTCGATGAAGCTGAGCGAGGCGCGGTATTCCAGCGCCGCGCGACCGTAGGCCGCCCGTTCGGTGTCGGCATCGACGGTGTTGCCGTCCAGGCTGGGCTGCACGCCGTCGCGCTCGAAGATGCGCGGGGAGGCGTCCAGCAGGGTGAGGTGGCGTTCGCTGGTGGTCTGCAGCGGCGAAGCCTTCAGCGCCGCGCTTTCCAGCGCCGCCTGGAAGTTCAGGTCCTTCGCCTTGTAGTTGGGCGTGTCCGCGTTGGACAGGTTGCTGGCGATCAGCTGCATGCGCTGCTCGCGCAGCGGCAGGGCCGCCGCATGGACGCCCAGGTAGTTGGAGATGGGATTGGACATGGCACCGCTCCGGCAGACCGTTGCCGAGGATGCTGCAAGCCGTGTGCCAAAGACGGGGCCGCCGGGACGGGCAGGGAGCTTGGGTACCTTTCAGCCCCCTTGGTGAAGGGGGCGATTCGCGCCAAGGGCGCGAATGGGGGATCGGAGGCGTGAGCCGGGGCCCAAGATTCGCAAGGCGAATCTTGGGGGCCTTGCGCGCGTCGCGCGATGAGGCCTAAGCCGCCATTTGTGCGGCGACCACCTGGTTCAGGCGGTACAGCACGTGCTCGGCCAGTTCATGCGGGCTGTACTTGGCGACGAAGGCATTCGCGCCCACGCGCTCCACCATGGCGTTGTTGAACACGCCGGACAGCGAGGTGTGCAGCAGCACGTACAGGCCGGCCAGGCCGGGGTGGCGCCGGATTTCCGTCGTCAGCGTGTAGCCGTCCATCGCCGGCATCTCGATGTCCGAGATGACCATGGCGTAGCGCTCGGCCGGGTTCTCGCCGGCGGCGTGCACCTGCAAGAGATGGTCCAGTGCCTGGCGTCCGTCGGACAGCAGGGTGGTGGTGACGCCCAGCTGCTCCAGCACGCTGCGGATCTGCGAGCGGGCCACGCGCGAGTCGTCCACCACCAGCACCTGCAGCGGGGGCGAGCCTTCGGGGAGGGCCATTTCCGGTGCCAGGGCGGCATCCATGCGCGTCTGGCAGATGTCGGCCAGCACGCTTTCCACGTCGATCACCTGGATCAGTTCGCCCTGGAAACGGGTCACGGCGGTCAGGTAGCTGTTGTCGGCGCCCAGTTCCGGCGGCGGGTGGATGTCTTCGACGGCGATGTTGACGATGCGCTCCACGCCGCTGACCAGGAAGCCCTGCACGGAGCGGTTGAACTCGGTCACCACCAGGTAGTTGGGGGTGTTCTCGGGGTTCGGATCGCGTTCGGGGTGGCGGATGCTCAGGCCCAGGTCCAGCACCGGCACCGAGCGCCCGCGCACGTCGGCGACGCCGACGAACTCGGTGGGCAGTCCGGGCAGCTGGAACAGGCTGGGCCGGCGCAGGACTTCCTGCACCTTGAAGACGTTGACGCCAAAAAGCTGACGCCCGCCCAGGCGGAACAGCAGCAGGGCGAGGCGGTTGTGGCCGGCCAGGCGGGTGCGCTGGTCGATGCGGTTGAGCAGATCCTGGGTCATGCACAGCATATCGGCACGGGGCAGAGGCACTTGAGGCGGAGCCGGATGCACCTGGAGCCTCTCCCCTACGCCGTAAGCCCCTCTCCCTGCGGGAGAGGGGTGGGGGTGAGGGGCAACGGAGTCCGTCGTCTGTATGCGCTTCGAAGGTGTCCACGCCGTCGCTTCGGGCTTCGTACCCTGACGGGACGGTTCTTGTAGCGTGCAGGCATGGCGCGCTCGCCGCGGGGCGTCCTTGACCAGCCATTCGGCTGTTGAGAAGCGCTTCTTTGCTTGTGCAAAGAAAGTAACCAAAGAAACACACCCCAGGCGGCACGCCCTCCGCGCTGCGCGCTCCGGGTCCGCGAGCGGTCCGGGAATTTTCGTAAGGCACATCCTGTGCCATACGAAAACGCCGCCATCCATGGCGGCGCCCTTCGGGTTTTACCCGGTCCACTCGCCGTGCCTCAAGGGGGCCCGAAAGCAACGGCGACAGCAACAGAAGAGAGCTGGCTTCGGATGTGTCCGATGCAGCTTCGGGGCCCCTGAGGTCCGGCAGTCCCGGCGGGTCAAACCCCGCAGGGGCGACGCACAGGGATGTGCGTCGTTTCCGGATGACACAGGATGTGTCTTCCGGAAATTCCCGCCGGGACTGCGCACCCGCCGCACAGCGGCGGGCGGACCGCCGGGGTGTGCTTTCTTTGCTTACTTTCTTTGCACAAGCAAAGAAAGTAAGGCCCCCGCGGCGAGCGGCGCCAGCTGTACATCCCCATTGCAATGCGCCGCAGGCCCACCCGTGAATCACGCCGGCGCCGCACGCCATGGCACACACCTTGCAAGCCTGTCGACGATGAACCGACGGAGTCTGCCCATGCTGCGCCTCGCCACTGCCCTGATCACCGGATTGACCGCGTGCGCGGTGCTGGCGGCCGACTTCCAGCCGGTGGACAGCATCAAGGCCGCCGCCCTGGGCGCACTGCCTGCCGGCAGCGAAGCCGACGCCACCCTGGATCCTTCGCTGCGGCTCCCGCGTTGCGGCGCCACGCTGATGGCGCGCGTACAGGGCAACAACAGCGTTGAAGTCAGCTGCCCCCAGGCTGCCGGCTGGCGCCTGTTCGTGCCCGTGCGCATCCGCCGCAGCCAGACCGTGCTGGTGCTCAACCGCGGCATCGCGCCGGGCGAAGCGATCACCGCCGATGCCTTCACGCCCGAGACCCGCGATGCCAGCCGCATCGTCGGCGCCGCCGTGGCCGACCCGGCGCAGGCCGTCGGCCGCGTAGCGCGACGCACGCTGTCCGCGGGCGCCGTGCTGTCGGCGTCCGATCTGGTCGCGGCGCGGCTCATCCGGCGCGGCGACAACGTGGCGCTGGTGTCGCGGCGTGGCGGCGTGGAAGTGCGGGTGACCGCCAAGGCATTGGCCGACGCGGGCGAGAACGAGCGTGTCACCGTCGAGAACCTGTCATCGCGCCGGGTGGTCCAGGGCGTGGTGGGGCCGTCGGGCGACGTGTGGGTAAGTCGTTGACGCAACAACTGAAATACCGCCCTAAAGTTGCATGCGGGGCGGCCGATACCGAACGTGGGTGGAAGACAGTCGGGAAAAAACCGACCCTTTCGCGGAAATGCGGCAGCCGTCACTAAAGATGGGCCGGCCGCGGCCGATAACCCCCATGAACCCTGTTACAGGTGAACCGACATGAGCCAGAAAATCGAAGGCACTGCCCCCGCCGCCGTACGCACCACCGGCCCCGTCAGTGGGCGTGTTGCCAACGCGGGTGCCGACCGTTCCGCGCCGGTGGAAGCCAGCGCCGGTGGCGACAGCCTCCGCCTGACCGGTGAAGCCGCCGGACTGCAGGCGATGCAGCGCGAGCTGTCCACCGCACCGGCCATCGACGATGCCCGCGTGCAGGCCGTGCGCGAAGCGCTGCAGGCCGGCACGTACAAGGTCAACGCCGAGGCGATCGCCGACGGCATGCTCAGCCTGGAAAAACAGCTGGGCGCATGACCGCCATGACGGCCACGCCCCTGCAACGCCTGGCGGCCGCCCTGGACGAAGAGCGGCGCGCCATCGTCGAGCACGACGTGGAGGCGCTGGTGCGCTCCACCCAGGACAAGCTGGACGCCATGCGCGCGCTGGAAAACTCGGCGGCCGGCTTCGGTTTCCCCGCCGAACTGCAGGAACGCCTGGCCGAGCTGGCCGAACAGAACCACGCCAACGGCATCCTGCTGGCCCGTCGCCGTCGCGAGGTCAACTGGGCACTGCGCCACCTCGGCCGCAGTGAAAGCGCCGGCGCCTACGATGCGCAGGGGCAGACCAGCACCGTCACCCCGGGACGTCCGCTGGCAGTTGCCTGACCATCCCGGCATCGCAAACTGCGAACCCGCAACTTGCCGCTCCACCGGTGCAGTCCGATACTGACCAGCCGCCACCCCATGCGCCGGTCGCCTTTCCTCCCGTGAGTACGCCCCAGCCCCTGGCCGTCCCCGACGATTCGCCGCGCTTCGCCGACTTGCAGGCGTTGGCCGAGCTGATGAGCGATGGCCTGCTGCTCTGCCACGGCAATGGCCGCCCCATGCATGCCAACTCGGCGGCGCGCGCGCTGGTGCCCGATGCCAGCGATGCCCTGGGCGCACTGATGGGCCTGCTGCCGCTGGAGGCCATGCGTACGGCGCACGCCGAAGCACGCTGGAGCGGTGAACTCGCCTTCGACGACGGACGCATCCTGCAGGTCAGCGCCTACCATCACGACAATGGACGCGGCGGTTATTACCTGATCGTCTTCCACGACGTCAGCGAAGCGCATGCGCGCCAGCAGGAACTGCAGCGCCGTCACGCGCAGCTGCGGCAGACGCTGGTCCGCCTGGCCGGCGCGCAGGAACAACTGGTGCAGTCCGAGAAGATGGCTTCCATCGGCCAACTGGCGGCCGGCGTCGCGCACGAGATCAACAACCCCATCGGCTACGTGCACTCCAACCTGGGGTCGCTGCAGGAATACCTGCACAGCCTGTTCTCGCTGATCGAAGTCTACGAGCGCGCGCTGCGCTCGCCCGACCCCAAGGCGATGCTGCCCGAGATCGACGACATGCGCGGCCGCTACGACATCGACTTCATCACCGGCGACCTGCCGCAGCTGATGTCCGAATCGCGCGAAGGCATCGAGCGCGTCACCGCCATCGTGCGCAACCTGAAGGATTTCTCCTACTCCGGCCGCGATGACAGCTGGAAATCGGCGGACCTGCACGCCGGCCTCGATTCCACCATCAACATCATCTGGAACGAGCTGAAGTACAAGGTCACGCTGGAGAAGCACTACAGCAAGCTGCCGCTGGTGCAGTGCCGCCCGTCCGAGTTGAACCAGGTGTTCATGAACATCCTGCTCAACGCCAGCCATGCCATCGACGAGCGGGGCACCATCACCGTCACCACCGGCGTGGCGGGCGAGGAGGTGTGGATCGAGATCCAGGACAGCGGGCACGGCATTCCCGACGAGATCCTGCAGCGCATCTTCGACCCGTTCTTCACCACCAAGCCGGTGGGCAGCGGCACCGGGCTGGGCCTGTCGATCTCCTACGGCATCGTCAAGAAGCACAACGGCCGCATCGAAGTGCGCAGCGCGCAGGGCGAGGGTTCCTGCTTCCGCATCACCCTGCCGATCCGCCAGCCGAGCGCCGACGCCGCGTGAGGCTGAAAACAAGCCCCCTGTAGGAGCGACGCAAGTCGCGACCAGGAGCGTACGGCCGTCCTGAACCTGTATCCATGCGACTGCCCACGGGTGCCTGCCGTCTGCGTAGGGCGGGCGCAGCGGGCACCCGGATCAGCCGACGTCCACGGTCGCGACTCACGTCGCTCCTACAGGGGAAAAGTTCGGAGATCATCACCCGTGTAGGAGCGACGTAAGTCGCGACCACAAGCGTGGGGCAGTCCTGAACCCGTATCCATGCGACCACCCTCCGGTGCCTGCCGTCTGCGCAGGGTGGGCGCAGCGGGCATCCGGATCAACCGATGTCCGCGGTCGCGACTCACGTCGCTCCTACAAGAAAAGGTTCGGAAATCAGCACCCGTGTAGGAGCGACGTAAGTCGCGACCACACGCGTGGGACTGTCCTGAACCTGTATCCATGCAACCACCCTCCGGTGGCCGCCGTTTGCGCAGGGTGGGCGCAGGGGCACCCGGATCAACCGCCGTCCACGGTCGCGACTTGCGTCGCTCCTACGGGGAGATCGGCGAAGAATGCGAGCTTCTTCGCGCGCGGCAACCGCTTGAGCTGCGCTTCGGCGCGTGATGCGGTGCTGCGATCGGGGTAGGCGCGGCTGGCCATCAGTCGCAGTGGCGGGTTCGCGCGGGTGTACTTGGCGCCGGTGCCGGCGGCGTGCGCCGCGTAGCGTGCCTCCAGCCGGTTGGTGATGCCGGCGTAGTAGGCGCCGTTGCGGCACTCGAGCAGGTACAGGTGCCAGCACGCGGTCGTTGCTGCCGTTCCTTCGGTCGCTCCCTCCCCGACGGCCGGCTCAGCCGTGGGTACGGTGGTGCGGCTGGTTTTCATAGGCAGTGAAGGCCTGGCGGATGTGTTCGCGCAGGTCGTCGTCGTTCCACGGCTTGGTCAGGAAGCGGTAGATCTCGCCGCGGTTGATCGCCTCGGTGACGGTGGCCAGGTCGGTGTAGCCGGACAGCACCAGGCGTACGGTGTCGGGGTACAGCACGCGGACGCGGCCGAGGAACTCGGTGCCGCTCATGTCCGACATGCGCTGGTCGGACAGGATCACCTGCACGTCGTTGGTCGCCAGCAGCTCGAACGCGTCGGTGACGTTGCTGGCGGCCAGCAGGCGATAGCCATCGCGGCGGAACAGGCGCACCAGCGAACGCAGGATGTTCTCCTCGTCGTCCAGCAGCAGCAGCGTGCGGTCCGGCTTGGTGGCCGCGAACGCATCCGACCGCAGGTAGCGCCGGCGCAGCACGGCGCCGGCTTCTTCGGCCGACATCGGCTCGCCGAACAGGTGTCCCTGGAACATGTCGCACTGGTTGCGGCGCAGGAAACCCAGCTGCATGTCGGTCTCCACGCCGTGGGCGATGACCTTCATGCCCAGCTGGTGGCCCATGGCGATGATGGCGCAGGTGATGGCGACCTCGCGGTTGCTGGACGGCACGCCCTTGACGAAACTGCGGTCGATCTTGATCTTGTCCACCGAAAAGCGGATCAGCGAATCCAGGTTGGAGTCGCCCATGCCGAAATCGTCCAGCGTCAGCCGCACGCCCTCGCGGTGCAGGTTGGCCAGCGTGCGGTGGACCAGGTTCATGTCCTTGGCCAGCGCGTTCTGGCGTACTTCCAGCACCACCATCTGGGTGGGAATGCCGGCCTCCTGCATCGCCTCCAGCACTTCGGAAACGAAACTCGGCCGCAGCAGCTGCAGCGTGGAGACGTTGATCGCGATCTCGAAATCGTCGAAGCCCCAGTCGCGCCAGATGCGCGCCTGCTTGAACGCATTGCGCAGCACCCAGTCGCCGATCTGCACGATGACGCCCAGTTTTTCGGCCACGTGCATGAAGCGTTCCGGCACCAGCATGCCCAGTGCCGGCGAGTACCAGCGCAGCAGGGTCTCCATGCCGACCACACGGCCGTCGTGCGCGTTGATCTGCGGCTGGTAGAACAGGCGCAGCTCGTTGTTGGCGATGGCATTGATGATCTGCCGCGCGATGATGCTGTCGCTGCGCGCGGTGATGGCGGCGCCGCGGCGGTACATGCGGACCAGGTTGAGCCCTTCGTGCTTGGCCTGGTCCACCGCGCTCTCGGCGCACTGCAGCAGGGCGGTGGGCGAGTCGGCGTGCTCGGGGCACAGCGCGATGCCCAGCGTGCCGGTCAGGAACAGCGTGTACGGCAGCACCGTCATCGGCAGTTCGATCTGCTCGCGCAGGAAGGCGCCGAATTCCTCCGGTGGCAGCGTGGTCGGGCTGCGCGGCACCGCCACCACGAACTCGTCGCTGCCGTGCCGCCATGCGCGCGCGTCCTGGCCGACGGCCTGCTGCAGTCGCTCGCTGATCATCGCCAGCGCCTGGTCGCCGACTTCCACGCCCATGTTCTCGTTGATCGAGCGGAAGTGGTCGATGTCCACGTACAGCAGCATCAGCGGCGTGCCGCCGTTGTTGGCGGTGTCGACCATGCGCTGCAGGTCGGGCTCGCCGGCACCCAGGCGCGGCAGGCGGGGCGACGGGTGCGGTTCGGCGTTCAAGGGCGGTCGCGTGGCAGGCGGGGCGTGGCCGCATAGGGTAGGCGAAGTTGCCAGTGCACGCCGTGCTCCGTGGCCTGTTCCGACAATGCGCCACCGACGGATGCCGCCAGCGCCTGCAGGAGCGCGAGGTCATCGAGGACAGGGTGCGATCCGCAATGCACGCTCAGACCGAAGGCGGACGGCGTCGTATGTGGATCCTCAGCCAGCGACAGCTGGGTGGCCGCATGGCGCGCCGCCTGCCGGGCCAGCGACTGCGCGATCCGGAACGCCACCCGCGCCACCGCGGTGTCCGGCGGCCGGGGCAGCGACGCCAGCGCGATCTCGACGGGACCGGTCTGTGCCGCGATGCGCTCCATCTCGGCGCGCAGCGATGCCTCCAGCCCCAGCGCATCGAGTTGCGGGGGGTGCAGCGTGGCATGCAGGTCGCGCAGCACGGCGACGGCGTCGTCGCTGGCGCGCATGATGTCCTGCAGGTCTTCCCGGCGCTGCGCCGGATCGCTTTCGTCCTGGGTCAGGTGCGCGGTCATCCGGATGGCGGACAGCGTCTGTCCCACCTGGTTGTGCAGGGCACGCCCGACCATGTTGCGCTCGTCTTCCTGTTGCAGGAACAGCTGCAGCAGCAGGGCGTGCAGGGCGGTGGCGTCCAGCGGATCGGGGAACGAGGGCGGCATCGGTCAACAGCGCGTGCGGGAACGTGGGGCAGTATGCCAGCCGTCGGGCGCGGCTTGCGGGCCTGCAGGGGCGGTGACACCATCGGGCACGCCAGGTGCCGGATGACGTCCCGTCGGGGAGCGCGTCGTCGAAGGGATCGGGTTCCGCCGGTTGCGCGCACCGCGTGGCCGCCGACGCTTGCAACGGGAGCCGGCCCTGCCGGTCGCGTGTCTGCCTGCGGAGAAGCGCCGATGCGCCGCCTGCTTGCCTTGTCCTTCTCGCTGCTGCTGGCCGCGTGCGCGCAGTTGCCACCCCGCGCCGCGTTGCCCGATGCCATGGCGCCGCCGCCCGCGACCCGCGGCCCGGTGGCGGAGCGCGTGCTGGCCGCCGAAGCCCGGCATCCCGGGCAGTCCGGTTTCCGACTGGTCAGCACCGGCACCGAAGCCTATGCGCTGCGTGCCTACAGTGCGCAGGCCGCCACCGGCCACATCGACATCCAGACCTACATCTGGCACGCCGACCTGACCGGCAAGCTGCTGGCGCGCCACGCGCTTGCGGCGGCGGATCGCGGCGTGCGCGTGCGCATCCTGGTGGATGACCTGGATGCACGCGCCAAGAACCAGGGATTCGCGGCGCTCGATGCCCATCCGCATATCGAGGTGCGCCTGTACAACCCGATGGCCAGCCGCAGCGGCCGCCTGCGCAAAGCGGGCGAGTTCGGCACCGGCTTCAAGCGGCTCAACCACCGCATGCACAACAAGAGCTGGATCGTCGACGGCCGCATCGCGCTGGTGGGAGGGCGCAACCTGGGCGATGAATACTTCGACGCGCACGCCGGCACCAACTTCGTCGACCTGGACCTGCTGATGGCCGGCCCGATCGTGGCGGAGGTCAGCGCCAACTTCGACCGGTTCTGGAACTCGCCATCCAACTATCCCATCGCCCAGCTCGCCCCGGAGGCGGTGAACGATGCGCAGCTGGCGTGGCTGCGCGGCGTGCTTGACCAGGCGGCCGAGGCGCTCGCCGCCAGCCCGTACCGGCAGGTGCTGCGCGAGGACCCGCAGGTTCAGGCCTTGCTGGAAGGCGACACGCGCCTGCACTGGGGCAGCGACTGGCGCTTCGTCAGCGATGATCCGCTGAAGGCGCAACTGCCGCTGGAGCAGCGGTCGGCCGTGCTGCAGGCCCTGGCGCCGGCCATGCAGTCCGCGCGGCACGAACTGCGCCTGATCTCGCCGTACTTCGTTCCCGGGGAGCGGGGCACGCAGGGCCTGGTGGAGGGCGCACGGCGCGGGGTGACCATCGGCATCCTGACCAATTCGCTGGCGGCCACCGACGTGGCCGCCGTGCATGGTGGCTACGTGCGCTACCGGCGCACGTTGCTGCAGGCGGGTATCGGGCTGTGGGAACTCAAGCCGGCGGGCGGGCAGAAAGCGGATTTCAGCCTGCGGGGATCATCCGGTTCCAGCCTGCACACCAAGGCGATGATCGTGGACGACCGGCAGGTCTTTGTCGGCTCGTACAACCTCGATCCGCGCTCCACGTCGCTGAACTGCGAGCAGGGCGTGCTGGTGAGCCATCCCGCCCTGGTGGCGGAGCTGGCAGCGCTGTTCGACCAGCAGCGGCAGGGCGCACGCGCGTGGGCGGTGACGTTGACCGGCGAGGACATCCGCTGGAGCGATGGCACGCAGACCTGGACCCGGGAGCCGGAGGCGGGTGCGTCACAGCGCGCCATGGCCTGGCTGATGAAGATACTTCCCGTGGAGTCGCAGTTGTAGGGAACCCCGCACGCAGCGGATGCCTGGAACGGCGAAGGCCGGGATGCCGTTGTCGCGGCAGTCCCGGCCCTGGCCCGAGGGTTCAGCGGTGCGGCTGGATCAGAACAGCTCGACCGTGCCCGCGCCCATGTTCTGCTGGGCCACCGGCTTGTGCGGCGGACGTTCCCACTCGGTGCGCTGGTCGCGCAGGCGGTTGCCGATCAGGCGCAGGGCGCTGAGCAGCTCGTTGTCGGTCGCGCCGCCGGAGCGGTGCAGCAGTTCCTGCAGGGCGACGGCTTCCTTGTTGATCGCGGTCAGGCGCTCCAGGTGGGTGACGGCGCTGCCCAGCGACTGGGTGGCGATGTCCTCGAACTGCAGCGCACGGACGGCTTCGGCGACGCTGGCGTCGATGGCGTGGCCGCACATCGAGACTTCGCGCATGCCGTCGCCCAGCGAGGCATTGATGGCCGCCACCTGGTTGAGCATGTTCGCGGCTTCGCCACGCGCTTCCCGCGAACGGTCCAGGTCGCGCGAGGCCATGTTGGACACGGTGTCGCGCACCTTGGCGATGGACTCCTTGGAGCTGTGCGCCAGCTTGCGGATCTGTTCGTTGAACGCGGTGGAGCGCTCGGACAGGTTGCGCACTTCGTCGGCGACCACCGCGAAGCCGCGGCCGGCCTCACCGGCGCGGGCGGCCTCGATGGCGGCATTCAGCGCCAGCAGGTTGGTCTGGTCGGCGATGGACTTGACGTCTTCCAGCAGCGAGAAGATGCCGTCCAGGTGCTGCGCCATGTCGTCGATGTGGTGCACGGTGGTGCCACTCTGGCCGGCCACCTGTTCCAGCGCCTCCACCAGCTGTTCCATGCGCTGGCTGGCGTTCTGGGCGAAGCGCGCGACGTCCACGCCGGCACGGTCGCCGTCGCCGTTGCGGTCGATGATGCGCGCGATGGCGGTGCTCTGCTCGCGCGACTTGCGGTTCATCGCGTCGAAGCTGCCGCCCAGGTTGCTGACGGCCTCGCGGATCAGTTCGCGGGCGCGGTCGATCTCGCTGCGCGAACCTTCGATCTCGTTGTTGACGAAGCGGCGCAGTTCGGTCAACAGCGCATCCTGCTCGCGCACGACGCTGGCGTGTTCGGGAGAGACCTGATGCGAGTTGACGACCGTCAGCCAGGCGAAGATCAGCCAGGCCAGGGTCAGCGAAGTCAGCAGGGCCCACTGCATGGCGGCCGGCCATTCGAAGCCGACGGACACGGGGAACAGCAGGGTCAGGATGAGGGGTGCTGCCAGACGAACCAAGATGCGCGGATACATGAGTGCTCTCTACTGAAGCTCAATGTTGAATATCGGCCGTGGGCATCGCGTCTTTAGCGGGTAAAACGCCCGTGCCCGGGGATTCGTTGAAACTGTGATGGCGGCGCACCGATGGCCTGCGCGGGTCACGCGATCTGCGCGGCCAGGTCCAGCAGGCGCTGGGCGATGCGGTCCAGTGGCACCACATCCTTCGCCGCCCCCAGCTTCACCGCCGCGCCCGGCATGCCCCAGACCACGCTGGTGGCTTCGTCCTGCACCAGGGTCGGCGCGCCGGCCTGGCTCATTTCCAGCAGCCCGCGCGCACCGTCGTCACCCATGCCGGTGAGGATGGCGCCGACCGCGTTGCCGCCCGCGCTCTGCGCGACGGAACGGAACAGCACATCGACGGCCGGTTTGTGGCGGTTCACCGCCGGGCCGTCGTCGATGCGGCAGCGCCAGCGCGCACCGTCGCGGATGACCCTCATGTGCTGGCCGCCCGGCGGCAGGTAGGCGTGGCCGGGCAGGATGGCTTCGCCATCGCTGGCTTCGCGCACCGCCATGGCCGAATGACGGTCCAGCCGTTCGGCGAAGGCACGGCTGAAGCCGGCGGGGATGTGCTGCGTCAGCACGATGGCGGGCGCGTCGGCCGGCATCTGTTCCAGCACCACGCGCAGGGCTTCGGTGCCGCCGGCGGACGCGCCGATGGCGATCAGGCGGTCGGTGGTGCGGAAGCGCAGCGCGGGCGGAGAAGGCAGTGCGGCATCCAGGCTGGTGCGGGGGCCGTTGCCGCGCGCGATCGGGCGCACGCGCGCCTTCGCCGCCGCCTTGACCTTGGCGATGATCTCGTCGCCATACGCCTGCAGGCCGCTGGCGACGTCGAGCTTGGGCTTGGACACGAAATCCACCGCGCCCAGCGCGAGGGCCTGCAGCGTGGTGTCGGCACCGCGTTCGGTCAGCGAGGAAATCATCACCACCGGCATCGGTCGCAGGCGCATGACGTTCTCCAGGAATGCCAGCCCGTCCATCCGCGGCATTTCCACGTCCAGCGTCATCACGTCGGGATTCAGGCGCTTGATCTTGTCGCGGGCCAGCAGCGGATCGGCGGCGGAGCCCACAACCTCGATGCCCGGGTCGCGCGAGAGGATCTCGGTCAGCATCTGCCGTACGACCGCCGAGTCATCGACGATCAGCACCCTGCAGGGGGAAGGACTACTCATCAGAACAGCTCCACGCCTCCGGTGACCGGCGCCCTGGACAGGCGGGCGCGGGCGGCGGATTCGGCGGCCAGGACCTCGGCGTCATGGGCATGCGGCAGGCGCTGCACGACCACGCGGCCGGTGTTGGGGAAATACCAGACTTTGCGCGGATGGATGCCGCGCAGGTCTTCGGCGACCACGGGAATGCGTTCGGCATCCAGGTACTTGCGGACGAACTCGGCATTGCGGGTGCCGACCGGGTTGCTGGTGAAGCCTTTGAGCACGTTGGCGCCGCCGAAGACCTTGGCTTCCAGCCGGTTGCGCGCGGCACCCCGCTTGAGCAGGTCGTTGATCAGCAGTTCCATCGCGAAGCTGCCATAGCGCGCCGGGGCGCCGTCGCCCACATTGCCGTCCGGCAGCAGGAAGTGGTTCATGCCGCCCAGCTTGAGCAGCGGATCCCGGATGCAGGCGGCCACGCATGAGCCCAGCACGGTGACCAGCGCGGTGTCGTTGTCCACCACCAGGTACTGCGTGGGCAGCAGCTTGGCGGCTTCGGTCTTGAAGCGGGCATCGTGGTAGCGCATCACGCTGCCATCGACGAACGAGGCGGCGGCTGAACTCATGCGCCGGTCCCGGCGCGGCGGTACAGCGTGCGCCCGCAGGGCTGGATGATGTCGGCGGCGTGCAGGTAGTTCTCCGAGTGGCCCGTGTACAGCATGCCGTCGTCGGCCAGATGCGGGACCAGCCGGGTCAGGATGCCGCGCTGGGTGGGCTTGTCGAAATAGATCATCACGTTGCGGCAGAACACCGCCGTGAACGGGCCGGCCACGTCGTAGCGCGGCGCCAGCAGGTTGAGCGGGCGGAATTCGATCAGCTGGCGCAGCGCGGGGTGCACGCGGCAGTAGCCCTCGTTCGGACCGCTGCCGCGCTGGAAGTAGCGGCGCTTCAGCGCGTCGTCGAGGCTGACGATGCGTTCGATCGGGTAGACACCGCGTTCGCCGGTCGCCAGCACCTGGGTGTCCACGTCGGTGGCCAGGATGCGGATCGGCGGCGCCATCGTGCCGTAGGCCTCGCAGGCGGTGATGGCGATGGAGTAGGGTTCCTCGCCCGTCGACGATGCGCACGACCAGAGCTTGAGCGGTCCGTCATGGACGCGGCGGCCCAGCTCTTCGCGCAGGCGTTCGAAATGATGCGGTTCGCGGAAGAACGAGGTCAGGTTGGTGGTCAGCGCATTGGTGAACGCCTGCCATTCGTCGCCGCCATCGCGTTCCAGCTGGTCCAGGTACTCCTTGAAGCTGCGCAGGCCCAGCGCACGCAGACGGCGCGAAAGGCGGCCGTAGACCATGTCGCGCTTGCCATCGGCCAATGCGATGCCGGCGCGTTCGCGGATCAGTTCGCAGACGCGACGGAAGTCGCGGTCGTCGAACTCGAAATCGCGGTTGCCGGCCGCCGTGCGCAGCTCGTCGTCGCGGGGCGGGGCAGGGGTCCGTCGTGTCGCGGCGGCCGGGGCAGGGTGGCGGGTGCTGACGGACATCGTGTTCTCGGAGGGGCAGGGGTTACGGTCGCTCAGTGACCGGCTTCCTCCCCGCGGGAAGGAAGCCGGTCGTACCGGGCGATGCAAGCGGCGTGCCTCAGAATTCCTGCCAGTCATCGCCCTCGGCCAGCGCCGGTTCCGGCGTGGCGTGGGCAACGGCGGGGCGGAACGCCGGCTTGGCGACGACGGGCGCCGGCTTGCTGGCAGGTTTGGCGGCACTGACGGTGGCGCGCGTGTCCAGCTTGAACACCGACACGCTTTCGGACAGCGCACCCGCCTGTTCTTCCATCGAACGGGCAGCGGCAGAGGCCTCTTCCACCAGCGCGGCGTTCTGCTGGGTGGTCTCGTCCATCTGGGTGATGGTCTGGTTGACCTGCTCGATGCCGGCGCTCTGTTCCTGCGAGGCCGCGGAAATCTCGGCCATGATGTCGGTCACGCGCTGCACACTGGCGACGATCTCGCCCATGGTGGAGCCGGCCTGGTTCACCAGCTTGGAACCGTCCGCGACCTTGTCCACCGAGTTCTCGATCAGGCCCTTGATCTCCTTGGCCGCATTGGCCGAGCGCTGGGCCAGGGTGCGCACTTCGCTGGCGACCACGGCGAAGCCACGGCCCTGTTCGCCGGCCCGGGCGGCTTCCACGGCGGCGTTGAGCGCCAGGATGTTGGTCTGGAAGGCGATGCCGTCGATGACCGAGATGATCTCGGCGATCTTCTTCGACGACTGTTCGATGTCGCGCATGGTGGTGACCACCTTGCCGACCACTTCACCGCCCTGCGAAGCGACGCCGGCCGCGCCGATGGCCAGCTGGTTGGCCTGGCGGGCGGACTCGGCGTTCTGGCGCACGGTGGAGGTCAGTTCCTCCATGGAGGCGGCGGTTTCTTCCAGGTTGGCGGCCTGCTGCTCGGTGCGGCGCGACAGGTCGCTGTTGCCGGAGGCGATCTCGCCGGCCGCGGTGTTGATGCTGGTCGAGGCGTCCTGGATGCGGCCGACGATGTCGGTCAGCTGGGCGACGGTGGCGTTGGCGTCGTCGCGCATGCTGGCGAACACGCCGTGGAAGTCACCTTCCATGCGCGCGGTCAGGTCGCCGCGGGCGATGGCCTGCAGCAGCGTGGACACCTCGGCCAGGTTGCCGTCGGTGGTTTCCATCAGCTGGTTGAGGCCGTCGATCATGTCGCGGAAGTCGTACTGGTAACGGTCCACGTCGCCACGCTGGCTGAAGTCGCCGGACGAGGCGGCCATGGCCAGGCGCTTGATCTCGCCGTTGATCGCCGACAGGTTGGCCTTGGTGGCATCCATCGTTTCGGTCAGGTTGGCCTTTTCGCCCGGCAGCTTGGGCATGTCCAGGCTCAGGTCGCCGATGGAGTAGCGCTGCATGATCTTCAGCGCGTCGCCGATCGCCTCCAGGTGCGAGGCCACCAGTGCATTGGTGTCGCGCACCATGCGGCCGTACTCGCCGGGGAACTGGCTGTCGTCCATGCGGTAGCTGATGGTGCCTTCGTCATGGCGCGCGGCCATTTCGCTCTGCGCGGAAATGACGGCCTGCACCTGCGTCTGCATGCGCTGCATGGCGGACAGCAGCTGGCCGACCTCGTCCTGGCGGGACGTATCGATCTTGCCGTCCAGCTTGCCGGCGGACACGTCGTTGGCCACGCGGACGGCCTCGCCGACCGACTTGGCGATGGCGCGGGCGAAGAACCAGGCCAGCGCCAGGCCGCCCACGATGCCGGCCAGCAGCATGATGATCATCAGCGTGCTGGAGGCGGTAAAGGTGCTGCCTGCGTCGGCGCTGGCGGTCTTGGCTTGCTGGTCGACCACGGTGACCAGGGTCTTCAGCGCATCGCCGGCCTTGCGGTGCTGGTCGCGGGTGGCACCGATGAAGGTGTCCACGGCGTCGTCGGGCAGGCCGAGGTCCAGCATTTCCTGCACATCCGCGTAGGACTGGATGGCGAGCTTCCATTCCTTCACAAACGTGTCGTAGGCCTTCCGCTCATCGGGGCCGCTGATCAGCTTGGCGTAGTCCTTGATGGACTGGTCGATCTTCTTCTGGGTCTGGGTGGCGAGCGTCTTCGCTTCCGCCTTGACGGCATCGCTGGCGCGCACATGCTGCCGGTAGGACGTGGTGCGGTACTCGCCGATCAGGCTCTGCAGGTCGCCGGCTGCCTTCACGCTGGGCAGGACGTTGCCGGTGACTTCCGTGGTGGCGCCGTTCAACGAATTGAGGCCGACGAAGGCCGTCACGCCCTGGACCAGCATCAGGGCCAATACGACGCCGAAGGCCAGCATCATCTTCGTCGTCAGTTTGAAATTCTTGATCCGCTGCATGGGATTCTTTTCCTTTACCAGGGCGCGCGCCGCGCCGCTCACAAGTGCGACCAGGAGAAGGCGGGGCGCTGGGCCCCGCCGTGGCAATGCATCAGCGGATGGTTGCCAGCTTCAGGTTGGACGGCGAACTGACCACGATTTCCGCACGCGCGGCATCGCGCTCGATGTTGCCGATCACGCACACGTCCTTGCCTTCCAGCGTTTCCGGGGCGGGCTTGAACTTGGCGCGGGCATCGCCCGGAATGCGGGCGGTGAAGGTGTGGCGCGGGAAGTTGCCGCCCATGTACAGGAAGGTCGGCGTGCCTTCGGAATTCTCGGCGAAGCGGGCCTTGCCCACCGTGCCGCAGACGGTGCCGGCCTTGCCCGCGAAGCGCACGGCCATGTCGGCCGGGATGGCGTTGTCGATCTGCGACTGGCCCGTTGCCGGCGAAGCCGGCATCAGCAGGGCGGCGCCGACAGTGGCGATGGACAGGGTCAGGATGGATGCGATTTTCATTCCAGTGTCTCCGGGTTTGATCTGGGAAGGGATAAAGCCTCGTGGCCTGAGATCGGCGGCGCGGCGCCGAACTTGAGTGCTGGCGGCTGGCGGTCTGCCCCGGACCCGCGCGAATGCGATGGAGGTCACGGTTTTGGCGCCGGCGGCCTCCGGCGGCGCTCAGGGCTGGGTGTTGTCGGCCCGCGCGGGGGATGGCGCGGCGAGCAGGGCCATCAGCACCCAGCCGTCGTTGAAGCAGGTTTCCACGCCGCGCAGGGAACGCCCCTCGTGGGTGTCCAACTGGAAGGCGTGGTGCACCTGTTGGCGGCGGTGCGCGTTGACGCGCCGGAGCCAGGCGTCGGGCTCGGCATCGATGCGGGGGCCCGTCGTACGCGGGTGCTGCCAACGGATGATGTCGGCGAAGGTCTCCGCGTCCGGCGGCAGGTCATGCAGGTGCAGGTAGGCGCCATTGGCCAGCACCAGCCGGTCGCCGGGATCGAACAGCGCCAGCGGCGTCTCCGCCACGTCCAGGCCCTGCAGCAGCTGCGACAGCACGGCGGGGTCGCGCGAGGACATCAACGGTCGCAGCGCGGCGCGCGTGGCGGCCGCGGGCGTCTTCGCTGGCGCGTCCTCGCGCGCGACGATGCGGTCGCGGCCGCCGTACTTGGCCGAATAGAGCATCTGGTCCGCCACGCGGATCCAGTGGACGTGGTCTTCCAGGTCATCGGCGATGCTGGCGATGCCGAAGCTGGCGGTGATCGGGTGCTGTTCCAGCAACGGCGTCGCATGCAGCCGCGCGCGCAGGCGATTGACGACGTCCATCGCATCCGCCGGCGTGGTGTGCGGCAGCAGGATGCCGAACTCCTCGCCGCCGTAGCGTGCCGGCACATCGAAATCGCGCAGGTTCTTGCGCAGCAGGTCGGCGAAGTTGCGGATGGCCTGATCGCCGGCGGCATGCCCGTACAGATCGTTGATCTTCTTGAAGTGGTCCAGGTCGACCAGCACCAGCGTGGCCGACTGGCCGGTGCGCCGGCAGCGTGCGAACTCGGCACGCACGCGCGTCTCCCAGTGGCCCCGGTTGAACAGGTTGGACAGCCCGTCGTGCCAGCTGCGCCGCTCCAGCTCGCGCCGCTTGCGTTGCAGCCGTTCGATCACCTCGTGACCGGTATGGGCAATGCCCAGCGGCACCAGCCACAGCAACGGCAGGCTCGCCAGCACGGTGGCAAGCGACGGCACCGGGTGCCAGCGGAAACCGAAGCAGAACAGGCCGACGGCCACGCCGGCGGCATAGACCAGCACGCCGCGCACCGCCAGCGAAAGCCCGCCGCCCGACATCGCCGCCAGCCCCAGCGTCGCCAGCCCCACGCCCATCATGGCCAGGTTGAAGTCCAGCAAGGGCAGCCAGAGGCCGGCGAAGGCGTGGTCGCCCAGCAGGTTGTGCGTCTCGGTGCGGTTGGGTTCGCGCGAATGGCGGTAACGCCACCACGCGACATGCGGCCACCAGGCCGAAGCCAGTACCGGGCCCGCCCAGAGCAGCCACGGTTTCTGCAGCGCATGCAGCACCGTGGCCATCATCAACATCGCCAGCAGCGTGGCGACGATGCGTTGCAGGTAGATCCGCCGCGGGAAGGCGAGGTAAGGGGCCAGGGGATAGTTCCGCGCGACCCGGGACAGGGGCCACGTCGAGCCGTAGGGCTGGCCGCCTGACAGGCTCACGCGGAGGTCGCGATGGTGTCGGTGTCTTCCTGCTCGACGGCAGCCGTGTAGCGATGCTCGGCCAGCCACTGCTCGAGTGCATCGGGGGGCAGGGGCGGCGAAAACAGGTAGCCCTGCAGCACGGGGAAGCGCTGCTCGGTCAGGAATCGCCGCTGCGATTCCGTTTCCACGCCTTCGGCCACGACCTTCATGCCCAGGCTCTCGCCGATGCGCAGCACCGACGTGGTCAGGGTGCGGGCAATGGCGCTGGTGTCGATATCGCGGACGAAACTCTGGTCCAGCTTGAGCTCGTGGATGGGCAGGCGGTGCAGGTGGCTGAGGCTGGAGTAGCCGGTACCGAAGTCATCCAGCGAAAGGCGCACGCCCAGCACGTAGATCGCCTCGATGTTCTCCAGCACGTCCGGATCGGGATCGAGCATGACGCTTTCGGTGATCTCCAGCGTCAGGTCGTTCGGGGTCAGGCCGTAGGCGTCCAGCAGGTCCGCGATCTGCAGCGAGAGCTGCGGGTCGCGGAAGTTGATCGCCGAGATGTTCACCGAGACGCGGGGCACATCGATGCCACGACGCCGCCAGTCCGCCATCTGCGCGCAGGCCTGGCGCAACACCCACAGGCTCAGCTCGGAGATCAGCCCGCATTCCTCCGCCACCGGCACGAAGCGCGCCGGCGGGATCACGCCCAGGTCGGGGTGCTGCCAGCGCAGCAGGGATTCCACGCCGTACAGGTGATTGCCGCCGTCGCCACCGACCTGCGGTTGGTAGTGCAACTGCAGCTGATTGATCCGCAGCGCCTCGCGCAGTGCGGTTTCCAGCGAGACGCGTTCCTGGGCCAGACGGTTCATGTCGACGCTGAAGAAACGGAAGTCGCCGCCGCCGTCGCTCTTGGCGCGGTACATCGCCATGTCGGCGTGGCGCACCAGCAGGTCGATGTCGCGGCCATCGTCGGGGAACATGGCCACGCCGATGCTGGCGCTGGGGTGCAGGGTCATCAGGCCGGCCGCGGTCGGCGCGGCCAACGTGCCGAGCAGGCGTTCGGCCACGCTGCCGGCCTGTTCGGCGCTGCACATGGGCAGCACCGCGACGAACTCGTCGCCCGCCTGGCGCCCGACGATGTTGACCCCGCCGAGTTCCTCGCTGAGGCGTGCGGCGACATCCCGCAACAGGCCGTCGCCCGCGGCATGGCCCTGCGCGTCATTGATGCGCTTGAAGCGATCCAGGTCGATGAACAGTACGGCGGCGGTACCGTTGGCCTGGGCCACGTTGGCCAGTGCCTGTTCGGCCTTCGCGCTGAACATGATGCGGTTGGGCAGCCCGGTGAGCGTGTCGTAGAAAGCGAGCTGGTGCACGCGCTCGTTGGTCTGCTCGCGCTCCAGCGTCAGCGCGCACAGGTGCAGGCAGGTGTCGGCCAGCTTGGCGTGCAGTTCGTCGGGGCCGCGGTTCTCGCGGAAATAGAACGACAGCGTGCCAAGCACACGTCCGCTGCTGGACTTGATGGGGTGCGTCCAGCAGGCGCGCAGGCCCAGCGGCAGGGTCAGGTGGCGCGTGCCCGCGCACAGAGGGTCCGTCGCGATGTCCTTCACCAGCACCGGACGGCCACGCCACGCCGCCGCACCGCACGCGCCGGCGCGTGGGCCGATGGCCATGCCTTCGATCTTGCGGAACCAGGCGTCCGGCAGGCTGGGGGACGCCAGTGGCCGCATCAGTCCTTCGTTGTCCACGGTGATGATGGACACCGTGAGTTCCGGCGCGATGTGTTCCACCTCGCGGCAGATCAGCGTCATCACGTCGGCCACGCTCCACTCGTGCACCAGCGCGTCCAGCACCTTGTTGTGCAGCACCTGGTGCATCTTGGTCTGGGTGATGTCGCTCAGCACGCTGACCAGGCCCAGCAGGCTTCCATCCTCGTCGTGCACCGGATTGATGGCGGCCGACAGCCACAGCGGCCGGCCGACCTTGCTGTAGAGCAGGACCTCGGTCTGCAGGCCTTCGCCAGCGGAAATGGCCCGGTTGATGCGGTCGTCCAGGGTGGGGTCGGTATGCGCGCCCGACAGCAGCTGGGCGGGTTTCAGGCCACGCAGCTCTTCCAGCTTGTAGCCCAGCATGCGGGTGAAGCCGCTGTTGACGTAGACCACCTCGCGGTCGGCCGAGCTGACGAAGATCGCGTTGTCGCTCTTGTCCACCACGATCGACAGCTGGCGCAGGCGTTCCAGCTGTCGCTGCTGTTCGCTGGTGTCGCGGATGAAGGCGGTGTGGAAGACCTGGGTGCCCAGCACCACTTTCGACATCGACACCGAGCCTGCCACCTGGCTGCCGTCGGTGCGGTGGATGACCACGTCGCGGTTGCTGCCCAGCAGCTGGGCCAGCGCTGCCTCCGGATTGCCTTCGGCGCCGGGCACCGTGCAGGACAGCAGTTTCAGGAACGGCGTGCCGTGCACGTCCTCGCGGCGGCACTTCCACAGCGCTTCCGCCGCGGGGTTGAACAGGACCACGCGGTGGCGGCCGTCCAGCACGAGGGCAGCGTCCACCGATTGCTCCAGCACATGCCAGAGCGTGTCGTGGCCCGCCTGCGGCACGGGCGTGCCCGGAGAAGCCGTTTCGCTGGCCGGGGTGACGGCCGGACGCAGGGATGTCAGGGTGCGCCTGAGCATGCGGGGTCCTTTCGCGGCGCGGGTGGGCGAGGCCTGGCGTCAATGGTGGCGTGCGGTACGGCGGTCATCGTGGGCCAGTGGGAGTGCCTTAGGGACTCATATCGGCCGGCATCCGGGTTACTTGAAGGCCGGGAAAAATGACGGGCGAGCGGGGCGGAACGCCCGGGGCCGGACCGACCCCGGGCGCGCCGGTCAGAACTCCTGCCAGTCGCCGTCGGCCAGTGCCGGCTCGGGCTTGCGTGCCACCGGCTTGCGTGCGGTGGCCTTGGGCGCCGGCGCCTTGGCCGGGGTGCTGGCGATGGCCTGGCTGATGGCCTTTCGCACCGGGGCGGCGTGCGTGGTCTCCAGCTTGAACACCGACACGCTCTGCGTCAGGGCGCCGGCCTGTTCTTCCATGCTGCGCGCGGCGGCGGTGGCTTCTTCCACCAGCGCGGCGTTCTGCTGGGTGGTCTCGTCCATCTGGGTGATGGTCTGGTTGACCTGCTCGATGCCGGCCGACTGTTCCTGCGAGGCCGCGGAGATCTCGGCCATGATGTCGGTGACCCGCTGCACGCTGGCGACGATCTCGCCCATGGTCGTGCCGGCCTGGTTGACCAGGGCCGAGCCATCGGCCACGCGCTCCACCGAGCTCTCGATCAGGCCCTTGATCTCCTTGGCCGCATTGGCCGAACGCTGGGCGAGGGTACGGACTTCCGAGGCGACCACGGCAAAGCCACGGCCCTGTTCGCCGGCCCGGGCCGCTTCCACGGCCGCATTCAAGGCCAGGATGTTGGTCTGGAAGGCGATGCCATCGATGACCGAGATGATCTCGGCGATCCGCTTGGACGACTGCTCGATGTCGCGCATGGTGGTGACCACCTGGCCGACGACTTCACCGCCCTGCGAAGCGACCCCGGCCGCACCGATGGCCAGCTGGTTGGCCTGGCGGGCGGACTCGGCGTTCTGGCGCACGGTGGAGGTCAGTTCCTCCATCGAAGCGGCGGTTTCTTCCAGGTTGGCGGCCTGCTGCTCGGTACGGCGCGACAGGTCGCTGTTGCCGGAGGCGATCTCGCCGGCGGCGGTGTTGATGCTGAGGGCCGCCATCTGGATGCCGCCGACGATCTCGGTCAGCTGGGCCACGGTGGCATTGGCATCGTCGCGCATGCTGGCGAACACGCCGTGGAAATCGCCTTCCATGCGCGCGGTCAGGTCGCCGGCCGCGATCGCGCGCAGCAGGGCGGACAGCTGCGCCAGGTTGCCGTCGCTGGTCGCCATCATCGCGTTCAGGCCCTGCACCATCTGGCGGAAGTCGTGCTGGAAACGCGCCTCATCGCCACGGGCGCTGAAGTCGCCTGCCGCGGCGGCCTGTGCCAGCCGCTTGATCTCGGCATTGATGGCGAGCAGGCTCTGTTTGGCCGCGTCCATCGCTTCATGCAGGAACGCACGCGTACCCGGCAGGCGACGCGCATCCTGGCTGAGGTCGCCGTTGGCGTAGCGCTCCAGGATGCCGATGGCATCGCGGAAGGCGTCCAGGTGTTGGAACATCATGGTGTTGATGCCGCCCGCCAGCTCGCCGTAGACGCCGGGGAAATCCTCCGGCATGCGGTGGGTGATGTCCTCGGCTTCGTGCACGCGGATCATCCGGTGCGTCTCCTGCGAGAACCGCTCCAGCATGTGCACCATCTCGTCGGTGGCCTTCAGCATCTGGCCCACTTCGTCGCGGCCGTGCTGGCCGGTGCGCACGCTCAGGTCGCCGCGCGAGACGCCGCGGATCGCGGAAAGGGCGCGGGCCACGGGCACCAGCACGGACTGGCCGATCACCCAGCCGATCGCCATGCTCAGCAGCACCAGCAGGCCGCCGGCGACGGTCATGATGAAGGTGAACTGCAGCGCCTGCGCCTGGGTGTCGTCGATGTAGACGCCGGTGCCGATCACCCAGCCCCACGGCCGGTACAGCGCGGCGTAGGAAGTCTTCGGTACCGGATCCTTTTCACCGGCCTTGGCCCAGCTGTAGTCGACATGGCCACCGCCGGCGCGCGCGACGCGGACGAACTCGGGGAAGATGCGCTTGCCGTCCGGGCTCAGCACATCATCCAGCGGCTTGCCGGTCAGGTCCGGGCGGGTGGGGTGCATCAGCATGACGGGCGCTTCGTCGGTGACGAAGAAGTAGTCCACGCCCTTGTTGGCCTGCATCGAGGCGAGCGTGGCGAGCGCGCGTTCCTTCGCCTGCGCCTCGTCCATGGCGCCGCTTTCCACCTGTTTGGCGTAACCGTCGATCACGCCCAGCGCCATTTCCGTCTGTGCCTTCAGGCCGGCCTGCCGCGTGCCGGTCAGGTCGAGGTACTGGATGCGGGCGGCCACGACGGCCAGCGCCACCGTGCCGGCGGCGACCAGGGCGGTCTGGATGAGGAACTTGCGCTTGAGCGGGACGTGGGAGAGCAGGGCGGCGATCTTGGCGTTGAACGTCATGGCGGGTCTCTGGCGACAGGTGGGGCCTGTGCGTACGGAATGCGGGGCGGATTGCCCTCGTGGGTAATAACGGCCGCGGGTGGGCGAATTTCAGTGGTTTTTCGCACCCCTACGACCAAAGGCGGGGTGTGGCGCAGCAGCGCCACGCAAGAAAAAGGGACCGGAGGCCTCGCGGCCTTCGGTCCCCTGGAGAGCACGGGTGCGCGCCGCGAAAGCGGTGCGTCAGGCGGCGGCCTGTTCCGGCAGCGGCTGGCCCAGGTCGGCGCTGTCGATCAGCGTTTCGATGTCCAGCAGGATCAGCATGCGGTCGTCCACCGTGCCGATGCCGGAGATGAAACGCGTGTCGACGCTGGCGCCGAATTCCGGCGTCGGGCGGATCTGTTCGGCGGCCAGTGCGATCACGTCGGACACGCTGTCCACCACGATGCCGACCACACGGTCTTCCACGTTCAGCACGATCATCACGGTGAAGGCGTCGTAACGGGCTTCCTTCAGGCGCAGCTTCAGGCGCAGGTCGATGACCGGCACGATGGTGCCGCGCAGGTTGATGACACCCTTGATGTAGTCCGGCGCGTCGGGCAGGCGGGTGACGGAGTCGTAGCCACGGATTTCCTGCACCTTCAGGATGTCCACGCCGTAGTGCTCCTCGCCCAGCGTGAAGCTGAGGAATTCGTCGGCGGTGGCCACGGCTTGGGTTTTCTTGTCGCTCATTCGGAAGGCTCCTGTCGCAGCCGGTAGAGGTATCGGGTGGGTTCCGGGGCCGGAACCCGTCAAGGCTTACATCGGCCCCGGAGTGGGTTTCTTTAACGGCTCAGGAAGGCTGCCGCAGCGGAGTGCGACTGGCGGCAGGCTGGCCTGCGATCCGGGTCACACGTTCGCGGACCAGCGCCTCGACGGCGCCGTCGGACGGCAGGCGGAAGGCGGACACCGCGTCGGCCAGCGCCAGGGCCTGTTCTTCCATGCTGCGGGCGGCGGCGGTGGCTTCTTCCACCAGTGCGGCGTTCTGCTGGGTGGTCTCGTCCATCTGGGTGATGGTCTGGTTGACCTGCTCGATGCCGGCGCTCTGTTCCTGCGAGGCCGCGGAGATCTCGGCCATGATGTCGGTCACGCGCTGCACGCTGGCGACGATCTCGCCCATGGTCGTGCCGGCCTGGTTGACCAGCGCCGAGCCATCGGCCACGCGCTCCACCGAGCTCTCGATCAGGCCCTTGATCTCCTTGGCCGCATTGGCCGAACGCTGGGCCAGCGTGCGCACTTCGCTGGCGACCACGGCGAAGCCGCGGCCCTGTTCGCCGGCACGGGCCGCTTCCACGGCCGCATTCAAGGCCAGGATGTTGGTCTGGAAGGCGATGCCGTCGATGACCGAGATGATCTCGGCGATCTTCTTGGAGGACTGTTCGATGTCGCGCATGGTGGTGACCACCTGGCCGACCACTTCGCCACCCTGCGAGGCGACACCGGCCGCGCCGATGGCCAGCTGGTTGGCCTGGCGGGCGGATTCGGCGTTCTGGCGCACGGTGGAGGTCAGTTCCTCCATCGATGCCGCGGTTTCTTCCAGGTTGGCGGCCTGCTGCTCGGTACGGCGCGACAGGTCGCTGTTGCCGGAGGCGATCTCGCCTGCGGCGGTGTTGATGCTGGTCGACGCGCCCTGGATGCCGCTGATGATCTCGGTCAGCTGCGCGACGGTGGCATTGGCGTCGTCGCGCATGCTGGCGAACACGCCATGGAAGTCGCCTTCCATCCGCGCGGTCAGGTCACCCTGCGACAGCGACTTCAACACGTGCGAGACCTGGCCGACGCTGCCGGCGATGGTGGCCAGCAGGGTATTCAGCTGCTCCGACAGTCCCAGCAGGAATCCCTGCTTGCCCTGCGTGCCGATGCGGCCGGACAGATCGCCGGCCGACGCAGCCTGCACGATGCGGGTGACTTCCTGTTCCACCTGGACTTCGGCGGTACGGTCCGCCCATTCGACCACATAGCCCGCACGCTGGCCGTCCGCGTCGGTCACCGGATTGATGATCAGCTGCATGATGTGGCCGCCCACGGTGATCTGCGCGCGGTGCGTGCCCTGCAGCTGGGCCAGCATCTTCGACTGGTGCTCGGGCTTCTTGTGGAAGATGTCGATGCTGCTGCCGATCATGCCTGCCACGCTGAAGGCGGGCAGGTCGCGGCGCAGGTCCTGCTCCACGTCGGCCAGCATCTTCAGCAGCGGGCGGTTGGCGTACAAGATGTTGCGATCGGCGTCGGCGATCATCACGTGGGTGGTGACGTCATCCAGCGCGGTGCGGATGCGCAGGCTTTCCCGGGCGACGGCTTCGTCGCGGGCGGTGCGCTCGCGCAGGTTGGACTGCATGCGGTGCATCGCACCCAGCAGGGCACCGATCTCGTCCTGCCGCTCTACCCTGATCTGCGTGTCCAGGTTGCCGGAGGCGACCTGGTCGGCGATGGCCACGGCCACCTTCAACGGCTGGGCGACCAGGCGGCGCACGCCCAGCCAGGCCAGCACGGAGATCACGCCCAGCGCCAGCAGCGAGAGCAGCGTGATGTACGTGGCCAAGGAGTCCGTGGCCGCGATGACGGCCGAGCGCGGTTCGACGGCCACCAGCGCCCATTTCCAAGGCGCGAAACGCTTCACGGCGACCAGCGCGGGAACGGCCTCGTCGCCGGCGCGCGGTGCCACCTGCAGTGTTTCATGCCCGCTGTCCTTCGCCAGCAGGGCCTTCATGGCCGGCAGGGATGCGGCATCCACCACATCGGCATAGGCCTTGTCCTGGCTGGCGGGATGCACGGCCAGCGTGCCGTTCTGTTCGCCCTCGGCCAGGTCCACCACGAAGAAGTAGCCTTCCTTGCCCAGGCGCGTCTGGCGCAGCTTGTCCTTGAGCGCGGCCAGCCCGTCGCTGTAATTCTGGCCCACGAACAGGATGCCCACGGTCTTGCCTTCGGCGTCCTGCAGCGGTTCGTAGTGGGTCATGTAGTCGCGGCCGAACAGCCGCGCGCGGCCGGTGTAGGGCTTGTCCTGCAGGATCAGCGCGTAGGCCGGGTGCGCATGGTCCAGGGCGGTCCCGATGACACGCTCGTCCTTCAGGTTGCGCAGCGAGGTGGAGGCACGGATGAACTCGTCGCCGCTGCGCACGAACAGCGTGGCGACCACGCCGGTGGTGGCCGTGAATCGGTCCACGGTGGTGAAGTCGAGATTGACCAGCTGCGTGTCGAAGCGCAGCTCGGGCACGTCGAACTCCCCGATCAGCGTGGTACGCGCGGGGTCGACCGACACGTCGCCCTCGGGCAGGACGGCGCGGAAGCTGCTGGCCATCCGCTGCGTGGCCTCGGCCAGCGTACTGTCGTACAGCGCGACCGATTCCAGCATCACCTGCGCGGCTACATCGAGGTCGGCGAGCGCACGTTCCTCGATGGCGCGGGTGGATTGTCGTTGCACCACGAGGGCCAGCGCCGTCAGCACGACGGCGACGGAGACGGTGACCAGCAAGGCGAGCTTGCTGCCCAGGGAAAGTCGGGAAAAACGGTTCATCGGTGGGGTGTCCTGGCGCTCGGATGACAGAAGGGCTGGGACTGGTATCGGCGCCGACACCGGGATGTTGAGTAAATGCGTGTACGCGCCGACGGGCGGCGTGCGGACGGGTTCAGGCCGCGCCGCGTTCGCGTGCGCTGCGCTGGCGTTCCAGGCGGAAGATGAAGCGCTGGATCAGCGCGTCCGCGCCGCGCGGCAACTGGGTGAACTGGCACCCCGCACGCCAGCTTTCGGTGCCGTTCTGGTTGAGCTGCCGGTGCAGGCTCTTGACCATCAGCCGCACGCTGAGCGCACCGGTCTCGGGCAGGTGCAGCAGGCAGTCCGGGAATTCCCGGTAGGGTCGCAGCGTCGGGTGCTCCGCCTGCACGGCCAGCGCGATGCCGCCGCCGCTGATGTCCAGCACGCGGTAGTGCTGGTAGGTGGTTTCGCCATCGGCATGATGCTGGGGAATGCTGCAGTCGATCTTCTGCGTGACCGGCACCTGCAGGCGGTAGAACTCGCGCCGCTGCAGCCGCAGCACGCTTTCGGGAAAGGCCGCGCGGAACGTCGTCTGGCCGTCGGTCTGCGTGCGCTCCAGCGACTGCAGGCGGAACTGCACGTGGATGCGGTCCAGCCGGGACGCGCAGGTCAGGTGGGTGGCTTCTTCGACGCTGCGGTTGATCGTTTCGTTGGCGCTGCCGTCGATCAGCACCGTGTCGTCGTCCTCGTCCACGCTGATCAGCGAGGTAGGGAAGGCGTGGTTGCGCGGCAGCGCATTGGCGGTGACCAGCGCCCGGCGGTCGATCAGCGCCTGCATGATCTGCCGGATCTCGTGCACGCCGTGCACCAGGTACTTTTCCTCTTCCTCGTACCGGACGGGGTCGGCCAGGTCGAAGTCGGTGGGCTCGGTCATACGGGCGGCGATCAGGCGTCAGGCCTTGGGAAAGGCGTCACAGGCTGTATCGGCGGGTGGTGCGTCAACTTTAGGGGCGGGGGATTGCCGGGGGAGCGGATGAGGGTTGTGGGCTGAGGGGGTTGGTCGGGTGCGGTTGCGGCCCGAAGCGCACATCACCTCTCAACCGAAGACCGAGTGTGCCCGCCGGAACCGCCGGGTGGCGGGCGCTTTCGTGTGCTGGACCTCGGTGGCGGGACGGCGCCACAATCTGACTCGGGGAAGCTTGTCATGTCCAAGATGCGAGAGAGGGGTGGGGATGAACGTTAACGGACTCGTTGTAATGGCGGGCGCTCTGGCCGTCTCGGTGACGTGTGCGGCGCAGGACAAGGGGCAACTGAGAAATCAAGCTAAGACGATGGCCGAACAACTCCGTCGTGCCGGCGAGCCAATCGATCGTTGCTCGCTGGGGGCTCGACTGGTGGACGGCGGCATCGTCACCAGCGTATCCGATGGGACGCCGCTTCGCCCTGGAGATCGCTTGCTTAAGATCAATCAGGTCGATGTGTCAGGCAAATCTGCTGATCAGACCGTCAGCGTTCTTAGAGGCATCAAGCCAGGATCTTCTATTGAAGTCGAGATTGAGCGGAGTTTGAGTCGGTCAACAATAAAGATGGTGTGCGAGAACTCGCGACCGTTCATAGAAACGATACTGGCAGGTCTAGATGCCGCAGCACGTGGCAAGTTCGAGGAGTGCGTGGCTGCTTTCAGTCGGCGGAGCGATCTCGCTGCGTTCGGTGTCGGGATGAAACTTCAGTGTGCTGCGGTTGCGAAGAATCCGAATGAGCTAAATCTGGCGAACTTGGCCCATGAGGCGGCCCGCCAGGCAATTTCCGAGGCTTATTGGGCGCCGAGCATTCGCCCCGCGGTGATCATCGGCCTTCGGCAGTCTGAGGGCTTGATATCGCGCCAGCTTGGTGATGCCCGCTTTCAGGAGCTCGTCAGTGCGACTGAGAAATGGCCTGGCGGTGAGGATATGTTCTCGCGCTCCGAGCCGGATATGGTGAAGTTCCGCGAGGTCGCGGAGCAGGCCGTGCGCTCTAGGCTTATTGATCCGGACTCTGCGCGCATTGAGTGGCCCTTTGGCTTTCTGAGTGGCAGCTGGAAGCCGGCGTTCCAAAAGAAGATCGATGGTTATTGGACCTGCGGACTGGTTAATGCCAAGAACCGGATGGGCGGCTACACCGGAAGGACATCCTTCGTTGCTGTGGTGAGTCCTGCCGGGCTCATTCAGTACGTCGAGTTGGGTACGGGGAAGGACTTTGACTTACTCTCGTCCCAGTGTGCCAATTCGGTGAAGCTGTTGCCGCCAGCGCCACCAGAGTTCAGCGCGGGCTACTCGAGCGCCACGCCAAGCGCAGGCGGGTCTATGGCAGACGAGCTTAAGAAGCTGGCAGAGCTCAGGCAAAGCGGCGCACTGACAGAGTCGGAGTTCCAAGCCGCCAAGCAGCGTCTGCTTGGTGCGCCAGCCAATCCTTAAGAGTACGCATTGGACGAAAGCAGGGGTCCGAAAACTGAAAACAAGGGTCAGTGAAAACAAGGGTCAGAGTACATTTTGATTGGCTAGCGCTACTAGAAATGTACTCTGACCCCATTTTCGCCATTTTCGGTGCTGGCGACGCGACAGGCCCAGCCGAGATGGCACACTTGCGAAGGATCGACGCATTCGTAAACCCTCCAGCGCGGTTCCGAAGCAATGTTTGCAGGCATCACCCGGCGAGGTCCGCTATCGCGATCCTTTGTTCTTGAAGGTATTTCCAGCCAATGCGGAGGTGATGCTCCAAGCGCGAAATCGACGTTTCCGGTGTAGGTTGGCTCAGTTCCGGCTTCGGTCACTTGGCTGCTGCCGACCCAAGGCGGACATGGGGAGGCAGTGGTCGTTGCCCGAAGAAAAGGCGGGTTCAGAGCACCCAATAGGTTGCGCCAGCGAGGGTCGAGCAAAGGCGCTGCACCCTCAGCCAGAACACCTCGCTCCGGTTATACGTCGGCTTGTTAGCTGGACCGAGCGGCCCTAAGATCAAGCTGTATCAAGGGGATAGCCCACCATTCGGTGCGCTGTGGATAAATCGTTTTAACCGGACCCAGGGATCCGGCTATTAGGCAGTTAGGGGGCAGGAGAACCTATGCAGGCGCTATGGCAAAGACTGCACCCATCAATCATCTCGCTAACCTTCCTCAATACTTCCCGGGAGCGCATTACCTCTGGATCTGGATTCAAGATGGGCGGCTACCTGATCACGAACAACCACGTGATCCAAGTTCCCTCCGCACGCCGGGTCATCTTGAGGGCCGTCGGGCCGGACGGTTCAGCAGCGGCGTTTGAAGCCGACTTCGGCCGCCTAACCTTCCAGCATATGCTCCGGTCTGGGCAGGATGCTTCGAGCTGGGACTATGCAGTAATGGCAGTAGACCATCCCGCTTTTGCATCAATCCCGAACCTCGAAGCAAAAGAAGACGAAGGCGTCGCGATTGGGTCCGAGGCCTGCTTTCTCGGGTTCCAATTCGAGCAGCCAAACCTGGCCATACATCGTGGTCTTGTGTCTTCGACCTTCCTTAAGGCGGGTGTTCGCTACATCCAGATCGACGGTAGCGTCAATCATGGCAATTCTGGCGGCCCGCTCATTGATGTCGCCGACGGCAAGGTGCTCGGCATAGTCACGCGGAAGGCTACTGGCCTCACTAAAGACTTTGAAAACCTAGATTCGGTACTGCAAAGCAATATCGAGTTGCTCAACAGGAGTTCCGGCGGGGTATTCCTAAGCGGCATTGACCCCATCGCAGCAACGCGGATGGTCCAAGAGCAGATCCGGGTTATAGCGCGCAACATCGGCCGCTCAGCCAATGTAGGAATCGGATATGCCTACCACATCTCGGAAGTGCGGTCGGCGCTTCAACTGCTTTAGCCTGTCGCCTAACAATACATTCAATCCAAAGCCGCCTCGCGGCTCGGCTTAATTCCGGTGTTATGCCCCTGTAGCCGGTCAAGACGGAGACCCCATGAAGGCAACAGACTGGTTGGCGATCTATGCGGCAATCCTTTCTACGATTGTCTTTGCATGGAACGAAAAACAGGGTCAGAGTACATTTTGATTGAGGAGGTGGTCGGGGCCGGTCGGTCCACCTCTTCTCACAGTAGAGCTCAACGTTGGATCTTTTCGCGCATCTCTTCTCTCACTAAGGTCCAACGTTCGAGCTTTTCGGGTCTCTCTTCTCTCACTAAGGTCCAACGTTGGATCTTTTTGGGTGTCTCTTCTCACACTAAGGCCGAACTTCTGATCTTTTTCGGTCTCTCTTCTCTCATTCAGGCCCAACGTTCCCTGTTTTTGGGTGTCTCTTCTCTCATTAAGGTCCAACGTTGACTCTTTGAGGTCCAACGCCAGACCTTTTCCGGTGTCGCGCCAGGCTTTTTCGGTCAATCGCCTGCCGGGCACATAAGCAACTTAGCCCGGATAAGCGCAGCGCACGCAGGGCGTCGGGATGCTTGATTGCTACGTGCCCCCGGATGCGGCCGTTGGCCTTATCCGGGCTACGGGGATGAAGCTCGCTTACTTCTCCGCATGCGGGAGGGTGGTGCCGCGCGCGCATGTGCTCCACAACGCACACGACCCGGAATTTCCGGGCCGTGTGCGGGGTGTCGACCGAGGGCGTGCGCCGGTCAGAACTCCTGCCAGTCGCCGTCGGCCAGTGCCGGTTCGGGCTTGCGGGCGGCCGGCTTGCGCGCGCTGGCCTTGGGTGCCGGTGCCTTGGCCGGGGCGCTGGCGATGGCCTCGCGGATGGCCTTGCGCACCGGGGCGGCGTGCGTGGTCTCCAGCTTGAACACCGACACGCTCTGCGTCAGGGCGCCGGCCTGTTCTTCCATGCTGCGCGCGGCGGCGGTGGCTTCCTCCACCAGTGCGGCGTTCTGCTGGGTGGTTTCGTCCATCTGGGTGATGGTCTGGTTGACCTGCTCGATGCCGGCCGACTGTTCCTGCGACGCCGCGGAGATCTCGGCCATGATGTCGGTGACCCGCTGCACGCTGGCGACGATCTCGCCCATGGTCGTGCCGGCCTGGTTGACCAGGGCCGAGCCATCGGCCACACGCTCCACCGAGCTCTCGATCAGGCCCTTGATCTCCTTGGCCGCATTGGCCGAACGCTGGGCCAGGGTACGCACTTCGCTGGCGACCACGGCGAAGCCGCGGCCCTGTTCGCCGGCCCGGGCCGCTTCCACGGCGGCGTTGAGCGCCAGGATGTTGGTCTGGAAGGCGATGCCGTCGATGACCGAGATGATCTCGGCGATCTTCTTGGAGGACTGTTCGATGTCGCGCATGGTGGTGACCACCTGGCCGACGACTTCGCCACCCTGCGAAGCGACGCCGGCCGCGCCGATGGCCAGCTGGTTGGCCTGGCGGGCGGACTCGGCGTTCTGGCGCACGGTGGAGGTCAGTTCTTCCATCGAGGCCGCGGTTTCTTCCAGGTTGGCGGCCTGCTGTTCGGTACGGCGCGACAGGTCGCTGTTGCCGGAGGCGATTTCGCCTGCCGCGGTGTTGATGCTGATGGCCGCCATCTGGATGCCGCCGACGATGTCGGTCAGCTGGGCGACGGTGGCGTTGGCGTCGTCGCGCATGCTGGCGAACACGCCGTGGAAATCGCCTTCCATGCGCGCGGTCAGGTCGCCGCGGGCGATGGCCTGCAGCAGTTCGGACACTTCCGCCAGGTTGCCGTCGGTGGTTTCCATCAGCTGGTTCAGGCCTTCCACCATGTCGCGGAAGTCGTACTGATACTTCTCGACGTCGCCGCGATGGGTGAAGTCGCCGGACGCAGCGGCAGCCGCCAGCCGCTTGATCTCGCCATTGATCGCCGACAGGTTGGCTTTGCACATGTCCATGGCTTCGGTGATGACGGCCTTCTCGCCGGGCAGCCTGTCCATGTCGACGGACAGATCGCCGACGGCGTAGCGGCGCATCACGTCGACCGCGCGCATCTTCACGCCGATGTGCTGGGCCACCAAGGCATTGGTGTCGCGCACCATGCGGCCGTATTCACCGGGGAAATCGCCGTCGTCGATGCGGTAGCTGATCTGGCCTTTGTCGTGGCGACTGGCCATTTCGCCCTGCGCGCCGATGACGGACACGACCTGCATCTGCATGCGCTGCATCGCGGACAGCAGCTGGCCGACCTCATCCTTGCGCGAGGTGTCGATGCGGCCATCCAGCTTGCCGGCGGACACGTCGTTGGCCACGCGCACGGCTTCGCCGACGGGGGTGACGATGGCGCGCGCGATGACCCAGCCCAGGCCGACCGCCAGCAGCGTAAGGCCGATCATGCCGGCGACAATGGCGCGCGCACTGGCGCGGTAGCCGGCGTCGGCATTGGCGATCTCTTCGTTCAGCACGGTGACGCTGTGCTCGTTGAGCGCTTTCAGCGCGGCGAACAGTTCACGGCGGCGTGGGCGTGACTTGTCGTCGGAGACGGACTGCGCAAGGACGTGGTCGCCCGCTTCCAGGGCCGCCTCGATTTCCTTGCGGGCGTCGAAGTACGCGGCCAGCTTGGTGGTGACGTCGGCATACAGCTGCTTTTCTTTGTCATCGGCCGGCAGCGCTTCGAACAGCTTCTGCTGCTCTTCGACGATCTTCTTGCTGTCGGCCATGCGCTTGTTGTAGTCGATGATGGCATCGGGCTCGTCCAGGCGCGTCAGCTGGGCGATCTCGAACGTCCGGAATTCACCCAGCTGGGAACGTACTTCGCCCATGTACTGGACCGCCGGCATGTCGACACCGCTCACGGCCTGCAGCTTGTCGTTCAGCGCGCCGAGACGCAGCAGCGAAAACACCCCCAGGCACACCGTCATCAGGGCGGTGAGGGCAAAGGCCACGGCCAGCTTCCGGCCGATGGACAGGTTCTGGAACCATTTCATGTGATGCATCTCCGGTTGAGCATGGAAGGCGTGCAGCCGGCCAGCGCCCACGGGATCCGTGGACGTCGCGGTGTCGATGAGGGATCCCCGTCCCGGACCGGCCTTGCCGGCGTTGCATCGTCTGCAGAGGGGGTAACGGCGGCCGTGGAGGCTTCTTGATGGCCGTTCGGCAGGAAAGTAATCGTATTTACCTGAAGCCCGCTCCACGTCGCGCGCAAACTGTGATGCGCGCGACGTGACCGGCGTGAAGGCCTGTCAGAAGTGCATCTGCGCGCGCAGTTCGAACACGTCCGGGCTGGCCGAGAAGGCACCCCGTTCCGCGTCCACCTTCACGTAGTTGGCCTGGAACTTGAAGTTCTGCGCCACGTACCAGTTGGCGCCCAGCGTCCAGTTCTCTTCCTGGCCGCCGGCGATGCCATCGTTGTCCAGGTCGATGCGGCTGTAACGGGCGAGCAGTTCCAGCGCGCCGTACTTGCCCTTGGGCTTGGGGTTGGCGACGTTGCCGCCGCTGTAGGCGCGCGATTCGCCGGTCACCAGCCAGCTGCCGAACACGTAGGCGCCGTCGGCCGAATACGAGGGCAGGCCCAGCTCGCGCGAGGTCTTCTGGTGCAGGTACTCGCCCTGCACGGACCATACACCGTGGATCCACAATGCCTCCAGGCCGCTGCGGTCGATGTGGTCCACGCGCGTCAGCGTGCCCGAATCCACCAGTCGCACGGCCGTCAGCGAGGCTTCCGGCTTGGCGCGCCAGCGCGCGCTCGGGTAGACCGTCACGCCCAGGCCGTTGACTTCGCTGTCGGGCGCTTCGCGGGTGGCGGACAGGCCCAGGTGCAGCACGTTGCCGGCCTGCTTGAACGGAGTCCATGCCACGCGCGCGGCCACGGTGTCGCCCTTGTTGTTGCCCTGCAGGTCGGATTCGAAGAAATAGCCGGCGTTGACGATGTAGCGGTCGCGCTCGAACGCCCAGTCGATGCCGCTGCGGCGGCCCTGGTAGAACGCCTGCGTGGGCAGTGCGCTTTCCATGAAGCTGCCGGCGCGCGTGGCCGTATTGCCTTCGAAGCCCAGCGGCAGCTTCATCTGGCCGATGCGCAGCTTGCCCGCGTCATGGCCGAACAGGGCCTTGGTTTCGACCCGCAGGGCGACGTCGTTCCAGGTCTTGGCTTCGAAATCGAAGGTCGCGCCGAAGTCGTACACGCCCTTGCGCTTCAGCGTCACGCCGATTTCCTGCCGGCGCCATGCATCGTCGTCTTCCAGTGGCGCACCGTTGTAACCGGTGCCGGAGAACCGGTTCGCGTCGTACTGCAGGTTGCCGCCGAGGCTCAGCTCGGTGCCGTTGGCGAAGCTGATCTTCGGTGGCCATGCACTGGCCTGGGTGCCGGCTTCTTCCGCCTGGGCGTTGGCGTGGATGGCCATCAGGGCCAGGGCGAGGGTGGAGAGGTACTTCATGTATTTACCTGCTGGGTGTAGGCATGCGTCCACCTGCGACGGCCAGTGTATGGCCGCTTGATGTGAACGCATTGAGAGAGAAGAGGGCGGCTCAGGCCGCCTGCAGGGTCCTGCGTGCGCGGACCAGACCGCCGACATCGACGATCAGTGCCACGCGGCCGTCACCGAGGATGGTGGCGCCGGAGATGCCGTCGATGCGGCGGTAGTTGTTCTCGATGTTCTTGACCACGACCTGCTGCTGGCCGATCAGTTCATCCACTTCCAGCGCGAGTTTCTGCCCCTCGGCTTCCACCACGACCACCAGCGGATCTTCCGCGTCGCTCTGGCCGTAGCGGTAGTAGTCGTTCAACGACACGATGGGCAGGTATTCGCCGCGCACGCGCAGCACGCGACCGTCGCCTGCCACCGTGCGCACGTCCTCGGCCTGCGGCTGCAGGGCTTCGAGCACGTAACCCAGCGGCAGGATCAGGGTTTCTTCGCCGACCGACACGCCCATGCCGTCCAGGATGGCCAGCGTCAGCGGCAGCCGGATGACCACGCGCGTGCCGTTGCCGGAGGCGCTTTCCAGCTGCACTTCGCCGCCCAGTGCCTGGATGTTGCGGCGGACCACGTCCATGCCCACGCCACGACCGGACAGATCGGTCACGGCCTCGGCGGTGGAGAAGCCGGGCTGGAAGATCAGGTCCCACACCTGGCCGTCGGTGGGGTTCTCGGGCACGGCCAAGCCGCGCTCGGCCGCCTTGGCGAGGATGCGGTCGCGATTCAGACCGCGGCCGTCGTCGCTGACTTCGATGACGATGTGGCCCCCCTGGTGCGAAGCGGCGAGGGTGATCGTGCCGGTTTCGTCCTTGCCCGCTTCGCGGCGTGCCTCGGGAAGTTCCAGGCCATGGTCGATGGAGTTGCGCACCAGGTGGACCAGCGGGTCGGCGATGCGTTCGATCAGACCCTTGTCCAGCTCGGTGCCTTCGCCGATCGTGCGCAGGCGCACCTGCTTGCCGAGGCGCGCGGACAGGTCGCGGACCAGGCGCGGGAAGCGGCGGAATACCGCGTCCACCGGCAGCATGCGCACGCCGATGACGGCTTCCTGCAGGTCGCGCGTGTTGCGTTCCAGCAGGTCCAGGCCGGCGAACAGGCGCTCGCACTGCGCGGGATCCAGCAGGCCGGACACCTGCTTGAGCATGGCCTGGGTGATGACCAGTTCGCCCACCAGGTTGATCAGGCCATCGATCTTGTCGACGCTGACGCGGATGGAGGTTTCCGCGGCGGCGGCGTCATTGGCGGCGGCGGGGCCGGCGGCCGGTGCGGCGACAGCGGATGCCTGTGCGGCGGCTTCGACGGCGGCGACCGGAATCGCGTTGCGCTGCATCGGCTGGATGTCCAGCTCGCAATCGTCCACCACCCAGGCGAACACATCGTCGATGGCGCTGCGCGGCACCTTGCCGATCAGGCCCAGGTCCCAGGCGAGATAGGCTTCCAGCGGATCCATCTGTTCGAAGCCGGGCAGGCGTTCCAGCCGGCAGGCCACTTCCAGCGGCGCCAGGTGTTCCAGTTCGCGGATGATCCGCAAGGGATCGTTGCCGCTCATGAACAGCGACGGTGCCGGGGTGAAGCCGATACGCCAGCCTTCCGGCGTGTCGTCGCCCTTGGGGGTCTCGGCAACGGCGGCGGCCGGCGCTGCCTGGCCGGTCAGCACCGCATTGAGGCGGTCCTTGATGGCCTGCACCGCGGCCGGGTCGGCCGGCGTGCCGTGTTCGGCTTCGGCCAGCAGCGCGCGCAGCACGTCCACCGAGGCCAGCATGGCGTCGATGGCGGGCGCGCTGACGGCGCGCTGGCCGCTGCGCAGTTCGTCCAGCAGGGTTTCCAGCACATGGGTCAGGCCGGCGATGGCATCGAAGCCGAACGTGGCCGAACCGCCCTTGATGGAATGCGCGGCGCGGAAGATCGAGTTGATCAGGTCGCCATCGCGGCTGCCCTGTTCCAGTGACAGCAGCCCGGCCTCCATCGCTTCCAGCCCTTCACGGCTTTCTTCGAAGAACGTGGCGTGGAAGCGCTGCATGTCCATGTTCATTGCGGTGGAGCCCTGTGGCGGTGTGCGGAATGGAGAAGGAAGGGTAGGGCTCAGCCCAAGACTTTCTGGACGGTGGCGACCAGCTGTTCCGGATTGAACGGCTTGACCAGCCAGCCGGTGGCACCGGCAGCCTTGCCTTCGGCCTTCTTGTCGGCCGCCGACTCGGTGGTCAGCATCAGCATGGGCGTGAACTTGTAGTCGGGGATGCCGCGCAACGCACGGATCAGCGAGATGCCGTCCATGTTGGGCATGTTGACGTCGGTGACCACGGCGTTGAACTTCTGGCCCTGCGCACGTCCCAGCGCGACCTGGCCGTCTTCGGCTTCATCCACCGAGTACCCCGCCGAGGTCAGGGCGAATGCGACCATCTGTCGCATCGACGCCGAATCGTCCACTACCAGAATACGTGCGCTCATGCCGCGTTCTCCACTGCTTGCGTGTTGTCTTTGTTGATGTCGGAGGCCGTCAGGCCCAGTTGCGGTCCCACGCCCAGCAGGCGCGCGGCATCGCGGAAGCTCTGGCTGGTGGCACCGAAATCGGTGGCCAGGCCGGCCTGCTGACGCTGCCGCACGAAGCTGCACAGCACCTGTAGGCTGGCGGTATGGATGCGTTGCACGGTGCCGGCATCCAGTACCAGCGTGTGCTGCTCCAGATGCGGTGCCAGATGCTGTTTCAGGTCGGTGGCGGCCTCGATACCGAGGTCGTCACCCAGGGGCACTGCGCTCATCTTGTCTCCGGAAGGGCGGCTCTAGTGGGGTATCGGCGCGGGCGCGTCAGTCTTGAGGGTGGGGCGTGGATGTGTGACGGAGTTGGGGAATGGGAGGGAGGGGCCGGGAATGGGGAATGGGGAATGGGGAATCGTGCTTCGCGTCACTGATGTCGCAATGACGGGCTCCGCGACGGTTCGCCGCAAGCGGGGTGCTGCTGTCCGATTCCCGATTCCCCATTCCCGCCTAAGTCAACAACTGCGATGCATCCAGCAGGATCACCGCGCGTTCGTTGAGGCGCGCCACGCCGCGGAACAGCGGGTTGGTCATGCGGCCGACGCGGGCATTGTCGGGCGGTTCGATCTGCTGGTCGGTCAGGTTGGCGACGTCTTCCACGGCGGTGACGCGCAGGCCGAGGGTCTCACCGTTCTCCTCCAGTACCACCACGCGGGTGTTGGCATCGGTTTCCACCGGCCTGCGGCCCAGGTACAGGCCCATGTCGATCACCGGCACCACCTGGCCGCGCAGGTTCATCACGCCCAGCATGTGGTGCGCCGCGCCGCGCAACGGCAGCAGCGTGGCGGGCAGCACGACTTCCTGCACCTTCAGCAGCTCCAGGGCGTAGTGCTGCTGGTCGCAGCGCAGGCGCAGCCAGCGGGTCTTGCGTTCGGTGGCGCGGCGACGTTCGCCGGTATCAATGGGGGCCTGCAGGTAAGGCTTGATCGGCAGCGGCGGCACGGCACGCGGCGCGGGCACGGCCGCTGGCGCTGGCGCTGCAGGGACGGCGGTGGGCACGACCGCTGCAGGGGCGGGTGCTGCCGCGTGCTTCGCAGGCGCGGTGTCGGCGGGTGCGGTGGGCGCGCCGCCGCCGTGCAGCTGGTCGAGCAGCGCTTCGAATTCGTCGTCGGTGATCAGGTCGGCTTCGCTGCCGGGACGTACCGGTGCCACGGCCAGGGTGGGCGCGGCGGCGGCCGCGGGCACCGGTTCCGGCACGACGGGCGGTGCTTCGACCGCCTCGGCCACGGCGGGCACCGGGACCGCATCCGGTGCGTCGTCGATCGCGACCTGTTCGAACGCGGATTCTTCCACCGCCTGCGACGACGGCGCCATGGCGGCTGCGGCGACATCGGCGGTGGCAGGCGCGGCTTCGTTGATGGCGGGCGGCGCGGGCGGTGCCGCGCCAAGGTCGCCGAGCAGGTCCATCAGGTAATCGTCCATCACGGCGGGCGAGGTCATGCGGCCTGCTCCATGACGCGGGACTCGGTCAGCAGCAGCCAGTCCAGTGCGCGCCGGTAGGCCGACAGGCCGCGGCCGGGATACTGGGCGGCGGGCGAGGAATGCGTCAGCACTTCGACACTGCAGATGCGCGTGTCGTTGGGAATGGCGTCGTTCCAGACCCGGTCGCCGTGCTCGGCCTGCATGGCCTTGAGCGTGTCGGCGCCGGTGCGGGTGCGGCGGTCGTGCAGCGTGGGCAGCACCGACACCGGCAGCGGACGCCGCCGTGACCGCTGGATCATCTCGGCGGTGCGGCACATGCCTTTCAGGCCGTGCAGTGCCAGGGGTTCGGTCTGGGTGGGAATGATCACGTGATCCGCCGCGGCCAGTGCGTTGACCATCAGCAGGCCCAGGGTGGGGGCGCAGTCGAACAGGATGAAGTCATGCGCCTGCCCGCCGCGTGCCAGCGCATTGGACAGCGCCAGGCCCAGGCCCGGCTGCGTCGCACTGCGCCGCTCCAGTGTGGCCAGCGCGGTCTGCGCGGCGACGAAGCCCAGGTTCTCGATGTCCGTCGCGCGAACGACGCTCGCCAGCTCCGGCGGGTTCTCGTCGAACAGGTCCAGCACGCCGGCCGGCTGCGGTTCCACGGGCACGCCGAAGGCACGGGTCAGCGAGGCATGCGGGTCCAGGTCCACCAGCAGCACGCGATAGCCGCGCATGGCCAGTCCGCGCCCCAGGGCGAGGGTGGTGGTCGTCTTTCCGACGCCGCCTTTCTGGTTGGCGATAGCCCAGACACGCATCAGTTCACTCCTTCCTGCATTGGGGGCGCCGAGGGCACTCCCGCCGATGCCTGGGGCAGCGGCGGCAGGGCGATCACCGGCGGCGGAACGTCATCCGCCTGTTGGGCATGCAATTCCGGTGCCGGTGCGGCAGGGCTGGCCAGGATGACCAGCAGCACCCGGCGGTTGGCATTGCGGCCTTCCTGGGTGGCGTTGTCGCTGATCGGGCGGAACTCGCCGTAGCCGATCATCGCCAGCCGTTCCGGCGGGATCCCGTCCCGCACGAACAGGTGCACCACACTGGCCGCGCGCGCCGAGGACAGTTCCCAGTTGGAGGGGAACTGGTAGGTGGCGATGGGGCGGTCGTCGGTATAGCCCTCCACGCGGACCGAGTTGGGCACATTGCCCAGCACGCCGGCCAGCTTGGACACGGTCTCCTGCGCCTGCGGCGCCAGCACGGCCGAGCCGGGCGGGAACAGGATGTCGCTGTTGATCTGCACTTCGATCCACAGCGCGGCGCGCTTGACCACCACCAGCTTCTCGTCGATCAGCGGGGCGAGCGCATGCTCCAGGTCGTTGGCGATCTTCCGGAGTTCGCCCTGGGCGTTCTGCAGGCCTTTCGCATCCACGGCCATGTTCATCTGCGAGGCCATGGCGGCCAGCAGGGTGACGTTGGGCGAAGGCGACGGGGCGGACGGCCCCTGCTTGGCGCCGGACTTGATCGGCGAAGGGCGGTCGAAGTCCGCGCCCTGCAGCTGGTGGTTGCCCACCTGCACCGGATTGATCGTGCGCGGCGCGCCACCGAAGGCGGCGGTCAGGGCGTCGGCCATCACGCGGTACTTGCCTTCGTTGACGGTGGAGATGGCGTACATCACCACGAAGAAGGCCAGCAGCAGCGTCATCAGGTCGGCGTAGGGGATCGCCCAGGCCTCGTGGTTGGCGTGCTCTTCGTGTTTCTTCCTGCGTGCCATCGCCGTCGTCCCGCCGGATCAGTGCAGGAAGCCGGCCAGCTTGGCCTCGATGTTGCGCGGATTCTCGCCCTGGGCGATGGCGATGAGGCCTTCGATGATCATTTCCTGTTCGCGGCTGCGGCCGCCGATCACGCTCTTCAGCTTGCTGGCGACGGGCAGGAAGAACAGGTTGGCCGAGGCGATGCCGTAGATGGTGGCGGTGAACGCGGCGGCGATGCCGTGGCCCAGCTTGCTGGGGTCGGCCAGGTTCTTCATCACCGCGATCAGGCCGAACACGGCGCCGATGATGCCCAGCGTGGGCGCGTAGATGCCCATCGCCTCGAACACCTTCGCGGCGGCCAGGTCCTGGTGCTCCTGGCCGTTGAGGTCGATCTCCATCATGTGGCGGATCGATTCCGGCTCCACGCCATCGACCAGCATCTGCAGGCCCTTCTTCAGGAACGGGTCCTCCTGCTGGTTGACCAGCGGCTCCAGCCCCAGCAGACCCTGCTTGCGCGCGATGTTGCTCCATTCGACGATCTGGCCGACCAGTTCGTCGCCGCCGCTGCCCGGCGGGCGGATCACCCAGCGCATGATCGACATCGCCCGCTTGAACACCGGGGGCGGCGTGTGCACCAGGATCGCGGCGATGGTGCCCAGGATGACGATGACGAACGCCGCCGACGACCACAGCGACGACAGGCCCGCGCCCTTGAGGATGCTGCCGCCCACCAGAGCGACCAGCGCCAGGATGAGTCCGATGAGGCTGAAGATGTCCATGTGCAGATCTATCGGCCTGGTCCAGGTGGACTTGAGGTGGAGCCCATGTAGGAGCGACGTAAGTCGCGACCCAGATCACACAGACGCCGGAATGTCATGGAGTGCACGAAGTGCGGTCGCGGGCAGGTGGCGGCTTTTGTAGGAGCGACGCAAGTCGCGACCGCGACCCCCGACAGCAGTAATCCTTGCAGGAACAACAAACGTGCCCCAGCGCGCCCGCAAGGGGAACCACCGGCTTTCCTTGTAGGGGTTGGGCATGCGGTCGCGACTTACGTCGCTCCTACGAAGCGCCTGGAGCGGCATCAGCACTTGAACCGCTCCAGCGGGCCTACGGGGGCCGTTACGCCGTCGCGCGCAGGCCGTCCACGTCCAGGATCAGGGCCATGCGGCCGTCGCCGATCAGGGTGGCGCCGGCGTAGCCGCGCAGGCCGCGCACGGCGCGCGGCAGCGGCTTGATGACCACTTCCTCGCGCCCGCGCACCTGGTCCACGACCAGGCCGAAGCGTTGTTCACCCATCTGCAGCACCACGATGGTCAGCAGGGGGGCGACCACCGGTTCCACGTCCAGCCACTGGCGCAGGTCCACCAGCGGCAGCGTGTGCGACTGGCGGTCAAGCACGGCCTGGCCGTCGAACCAGCGCAGGCTGGTGGCCGGTGCATGCAGCACTTCCAGCACGCGCGCCAGCGGCAAGGCGTAGACCGGTTCGCCGGCCTGCACCAGCAGCGTGGGCAGGATGGCCAGCGTCAACGGCACGCGGATGACGAAACGGCTGCCGCGGCCGACGTCGGAATGGATGGTGATCTGCCCGCTGAGTTCGCGGATGCGCGACTGCACCACGTCCATGCCCACGCCCCGGCCGGAAATGTCGGTGACCTCCGTCTTGGTCGAGAAGCCGGGCAGGAAGACCAGCTGCAGGCACTCGTCATGCGACAGGCGCGCGGCGGCCTCGGGGTCGATCAGGCCCTTTTCCAGCGCTTTCACCCGCAGGCGTTCGGGGTCGATGCCGGCGCCGTCGTCGCGGATCTCGATGGTGACGAAGTCGCCTTCCTGCTGCGCGGACAGGCGCACGTGGCCCTGCCGCGGCTTGCTGCAGGCTTCGCGCAGGCTGGGCACTTCGATGCCGTGGTCGATGGCGTTGCGGACCAGGTGCACCAGCGGGTCGGCCAGCGCCTCCACCAGGTTGCGGTCGAGTTCGGTTTCGGCGCCGACCAGTTCCAGGTCGACTTCCTTCTGCAGCGTGCGGGCCACGTCGCGCGCGACCTTGGGGAAGCGCGAGAACACCTTGCCCACCGGTTGCATGCGCGTGCGCATCACCGCCGTCTGCAGGCGGGCGGTGGCGATGTCCAGGCTGCTGACCGCGCGGTCGAGCTCTTCGTCGCGGATGCGCGCGCGCAGGGTCTTCAGGCGGTTGCGCGACAGCACCAGTTCGCCGACCAGGTTGACGATGGCATCGAGCCGCTTGGTGTCCACGCGGATGGTCTGCTCGGCTTCGCCGTTGGATTTGGTCGCCGTGGGCTTGGCCACCGGTGAGGCGGGCGCGGTCTTGGGCGCTGCCGGGCGCGGTGGCGCGGTGGCGGGTGCAGTGGCGGCCTTGGCGCCGGGCGGTGCACCGCCATGCAGATTGTCCAGCAGCGCTTCGAATTCGTCGTCGCTGATCAGGTCGCTGGCGGGGGCGGGTACCTTGGTGGTGGGTGCCGAACCGCCGTGCAGCTGGTCCAGCAAGGCCTCGAACTCGTCATCGTCGATCATGTCGCCGCCGGCGGACGGCGCGGGGGCGATGGCGGCGGCCGGGCTGGCCGGCGCGCGGGCGACATGCACGTCGAACTGTTCGATGAGGGCGGCCGGCGCATGCGGCGGATCTTCGCCGGCGGCGACCGCATCGAGCATCTGCTGCAGGTAGTCCAGCGACTGCTGCGCGGCGTCGAAGTGGTGCGGCTCCAGCGTGGCCTGGCCGGCACGCACCATGCCCAGTGCTTCTTCGGCGGCGTGGCACAGGTTGACCATGGCCTGGATGCCGAGGAAGCCCGCACCGCCCTTGAGCGTGTGGAAACCGCGGAACACGGCGTTCAGCTGCGCGCTGTCGGACGGATCCTGCTCCAGCGTGACCAGCTGTTCGCCCAGGCGGTCGAGGATTTCCTGTGCTTCGATCAGGAAGTCGGCTGCGATTTCGGGGGTGACGGCGGACATGGGCGGGACGGATACCGGTACGTGCGATCAGCGGGAGGAGTCGATCAGGCGGAGCTTGCCGGCGCGGCGGCGCAGGACCAGCACGTCGCAGACCAGCAGCAGCCCCACCAGCAGCAGGACGACGGGGTGGCGGGAACGGCGGGCGGATCGGTCGGTCATGGCAGGTCTCCGGTTCCGCGTCGCGTTCCCTTCGCGGCTACAGCCCCAACCCGGAGAGCAGGTCGTCGGCGTCGTTCTGCGAATACGCGTTGCGGTCAAGACCAGCAACGGCCGGGCCGGCAAGATCTGAAGGGCTCTTCTTCTCCGGCGGGGGCAGGCCCAGCGCGCCGAAGCCCTCGTGCACGCGGCGGACGATGCCGGCGACGCGTCGGATGATCTGGCCGGTGAGGTCCTGGTAGCTCTGCGCCAGCGCCATGTCCGACAGGCCCTTGCCGATGCTGTCCACCAGCGCCGCCTGCTCGGGCGACAGCGCGGTGCCCTTCAACTGGGTGGCGTAACCGCGGCATTGTTCGGCCAGGTCCAGGGTGGTGTGGCTGGCCTGTTCGGTCATGGCCACCACGTGGTCCAGGCGCGCGCAGGCGTCGTCGAGCTCACCGGCCTCGGTCGGCGGCAGCTCGCCCAGCGTCTGCGCCAGTTCGCGGGCCAGGCGGCCCAGGCCCTGCATCATCGGCTGCGTGCGCCAGGCGGCGATGGCATCCAGTTCGCGACGCCAGCCGGCTTCGTCGCCCTGTTCCAGGGCGTCGAGCGCATGCTGCAGTTTTTCCACCAGCGCGGCGCGTGCGCCGGCGACATCGGCCACGGCGCTCATCAGGCGGCGGCCCCCAGGCGTTCGAAGATCTTGCCCAGCTTCTCTTCCAGCGTCTGCGCGGTGAACGGTTTGATGATGTAGCCGTTCACGCCGTTCTGCGCCGCCTCGATGATCTGCTCGCGCTTGGCCTCGGCGGTGACCATCAGCACGGGCAGGGTCTTGTAGCGGTCGTCGGCGCGGATGGCCTTGAGCAGTTCGATGCCGGTCATGCCGGGCATGTTCCAGTCGGTGACCACGAACTCGAAGTTGCCCTGGCCCAGCGCGGTAAGCGCGCTGTTGCCGTCCTCGGCCTCGGCGGTGTTGGTATAGCCCAGGTCGTTGAGCAGGTTCTTGATGATGCGGCGCATGGTGGAGAAGTCGTCCACGATCAGGATGCGCATGTTCTTGTTGGCGGTCACATCGAACTCCGGTGTAAAGCGTGCTCACGGGGAGCAGGGCAGGGCAGGGGCTGCAGGGTTGCGGCCTACCGGAGCCTTATCGGCAGGCCGCGGGGTTTCTTCAGTGCCGCGTTCAATCTTCTTCCAGGCCGGCGTCGGCCTTCTCGAACACCTGCAGGCGGCCGCGCAGGCGGACCATGGCCTGGCCGTGGATCTGGCAGACGCGGGATTCGCTGACCCCCAGCACGGCGCCGATTTCCTTCAGGTTCAGCTCCTGCTCGTAGTACATCGACAGCACCAGCTGTTCGCGTTCGGGCAGCAGACCGATGGCCTGCACCAGCTGCTGGCGGAACTCGCTCCGCTCCAGGTTCTGCTGCGGCGAGGGACCGCCGGTTCGCGAAGTGCTGGGCTCGCCGTGGTCGTCGATGTGCGATTCCAGGCTGAGCACCTGGCCGCGGGCGGCGTCTTCCATCAGCCGCAGATACTCCGGCAATGGCATTTCCATGGCCGCGGCCACTTCGGTGGCGATGGCGGCGCGGCCGGTGCGCTGTTCGATCTCGCGCACCGTGGACGCGGCCTGGCGCGCGCGGCGGTGCACCGAACGCGGTACCCAGTCGCCGCGGCGGATCTCGTCGATCATCGAGCCACGGATGCGGATGGAGGCATAGGTCTCGAACGAGGCGCCCTGTTCGGCGTCGTAGCTGCGCGAGGCCTCCAGCAGGCCGATCATGCCGGCCTGGATCAGGTCGTCGACTTCCACGCTGGCGGGGAGCCGCGCGGCGAGGTGGTGGGCGATACGGCGCACCAGGTCGGCGTGCTGGGTGACCACATCGGTGCCGGTGCTGCGTTGCACCGCGCGGTACTGGGCGGCAGCGGCGGTGTTCATGCGGCCACCCCGCGCGGCTGGATGAGGCGTTCGACGAAGAACTCCACGTTGCCGCGCGCGCCGGCCGGCGGCTGCCAGCGGGCGGTCATGCGGGCGATGTCGGCGATCGCGCGGGCCGACGGGCTGCCCGGATACGCCTTCACCACCGGCTGCTGGCGCTGCACGGCGCGACGCAGCCAGTCGTCCTGTGGCACCGCGCCGAGGTAGTGCAGGGCCACGTCGCCCAGGAAGCGCTCGCACACGCGCGCCAGCTTCTCGTACAGCTTCCGGCCCTCGTTCGGATCGCGGACCATGTTGGCGATGACGTGCACGCGGTCCAGGCCGCGCTCGCGCGCCAGCACCTTGATCAGTGCGTAGGCATCGGTGATGGACGCGGGCTCGTCGCAGACCACCACCACCGTGTCCTGCGCGGCCTGGCAGAAGGTCAGCACGCTGTCGGTGATGCCGGCGGCGGTGTCCACCACCATGATGTCGAGCGCGCGCTGCAGTTCGGAGAACACGTTGACCAGGCCGACATGTTCGGCCGGCGACAGTTCGGCCATGTGCCGGAAGCCCGACGAGGCCGGCACGATCAGCAGGCCCTCGGGGCCTTCGACCAGCACGTCGTCCAGCTGGCAGCGCCCGGCGACCAGGTCGGCCAGGGTGAACTTGGGGGACACGCCCAGCAGCACGTCCACGTTGGCCAGGCCCAGATCGGCGTCCATCAGCAGCGTGCGCTTGCCCATCTCGGCCAGCGAGACGGCCAGGTTCACCGATACGTTGGTCTTGCCCACGCCGCCCTTGCCGCCGGTGATGGCGATGACGCGCACCGGATGGAAAGCGCCCGGCAGCGGTGGCGTGTTGCGGGGGTTGGTCTGCAGCAGGTGATCAGGCGACATGGCTGGTCTCGGAAGTGCTGGGTTCATCGGCTTCGCGACGCAACTGGTCCAGGCGAAGCACGAGGTGTGCGCTGTTGGCGCGGTGCAGGTCGTCCGGCACGCGCTGGCCGTCGGTGACCCAGGCCATCGGCAGCTGATGGTCGACCACGACGGAGAGTGCGCTGCCGAGGCGGCCGGTCTCGTCGAGCTTGGTCAGCACCACGCCCTGCGGCTGCACGCTGCTGAAGCGGCGGACGACTTCGTCCAGGTCGCTGAAGTGCGAGTTGGCGGGCAGCACCAGCAGCGTCTTCACCTGTCCCGACGCCCGCAGCCAGTTGAGCTGGCCGACCAGGTTGCGGTCGCGCTGGCCCAGGCCCGCGGTGTCGATGAGCACCAGCTTGTAGTCGCGCAGGCGCTCGAGCACCAGCGCCAGGCTTTCGGCGCTGTCGGCCTCGTGCACCGCGATGCCCAGCCGGCGGCCATAGCCGTGCAGCTGTTCGCGGCCGCCGACGCGCACGGTGTCGGTGGTGACCAGGGCGACGTCGCGGGCGTTGTGTCGCTCGGCGAAGCAGGCCGCCAGCTTGGCGATGGTGGTGGTCTTGCCGGCGCCGGTCGGGCCGACCAGGGCGATGACGCCGCCGCTTTCCAGCAGGTCGGTGTCGAACACCGGCAGCTTCTTCGACAGCAGGCCCAGCATCAGGCCGCGGCCGCGGTGAGCTTCGGTGTCGGCGGGGATCTGCAGCGCGATGTCGCGGGTGATGCCGGCATCGAAACCGTAGTCTTCCATCAGTTCCATCGCCTGCATGCGCACCGGCGAACCGCGCAGGCGTTCGTCGGTGAGGCGGTGCATCTCGCGCTCGATCATTTCGCGCATCGAGGCCAGCTCGCTGCGCATCTGCACCAGCTGCTCGTCGCTCTCGCGCGCCTGGATGCCGGCGTCGGCCACCACCGTCAGCGTGGGAACGGTGACGGCAGTCGGTGCCACGATGGGGTTGGTGCCTGCGGGTGCGACGGCAAACGCATGCAGCGGCGTGACGTTGGCGGCGGGCTCGGGAATCGCGACCGGCGGCGCGATGCTGGGCAGCAGCGCGTCGAAGTCGATCGTGTCGGTGGGATCGGCCTTGGCAGGCTTGCCGGTGCGTGCCGGCGGTTCGCTGGCGATCCCGCGGGCGGTCGGGCTGGCCGGCGACGCGACCGGCGGGGAGACGAACGCGGCTGCGGGCGGTGCATCGATCGGATCGTTGGCCGGCAGCGGCGGCAGGCACTCGGCCAGCTTGGCGGCGAAGGAGGCCGGTTCGATCATGGCAGGACGGGCAGGCGTGGCGATGGGCGCACGGGCGACGAAGGCCGGCTCTGGCGCGCGTGGCGCGTTGACCGGCGCGGCGGATTCGCTGGCGCGCGTCGGCGGCGCGGACGCCGGCTGGCGGCGCGCCTTGAAATAGTCGGCGGCGGCCTCGGCGGGCGACGGCGGGGTGGCCGCGGCGTCCGTGGCGTGGCCGCGCGTGGCGGCGACCGGCGACGGATCCAGCAGCGGGTGCAGGGCCGGTGCCGGCGTGGCCGGGCGCATCGCGTCCAGCGTGCGCTGCACCAGCGCCTCGTCATAGTTGCTGGCGGCGACGATCTCGACCCCGTCCTCGGTCACCCGGTTGGACAGGATGACCGCGTCCGGGCCATGTTCCTGCCTCACCATCGCGAAGGCGGTGCGCATGTCGGCGGCGACGAAGCGTTTGATTTTCATGTCAGGGGCCGGGATTCGTGATGGGGGATTCGTGATTCGTCAGGGCAACAGCAAGGTTGGGCATGCTGCCGTTTTCGTCGATGAGGATCTGTTCCGTTTTTCGTTGCCATGCCGTCTCTCTCCGATCCCGGGAAATCCGCCGTTGCGAATCCCCAATCTCCAATCCCCAACCCCGGCTCTCAACTGATCGTCCCCACCAGCTTCAACCGCTTGTCCTCGGGCACCTCGCTGTAGGCCAGCACCGACAGCGAGGGCACGCTGTGGCGGACCAGGCGGGCGAGGGCGGCGCGGACCGAACCCGGTACCAGCACCACCGCAGGCTCGCTGCGGGCTTCCTGCTTGGTCACCACGTCGGACAGGCTCTGGTGCAGGCGTTCCGCCAGCCCCGGTTCCAGTGCCGCACCGGTTCCCTGCGTGCTGTCCTGCAAGACGCGTTCCAGATTCGGCGCCAAGGTATAGACGGGCAGTTCGGGGGCCATGCCGGAGATCTCCTGCACGATGAAGCGGCCCAGCGAGGTGCGGACGGCGGCGGTCAAGGCGGCCGGGTCGGTGTTCTGCGGGGCGAACTCCACCAGCGACTCGACGATGCGGCGCAGCTGGCGTATCGGCACGCGCTCGATCAGCAGGTTCTGCAGCACGCGCACCACGGTGGACAGTGGCAGGGCCTTGGGCGTCAGGTCCTCGACCAGCTTGGGCGCGCTGCGGCCCAGATTGGACAGCAGCTGCTGCACTTCCTCATGGCCGAGCAGTTCCGGTGCGTGCTCGCGCACCAGATGGGACAGGTGCGTGGCCACGACCGTGGCGGGATCGACCACCGTGTAGCCCAGCGATTCGGCGGTGGCCTTCTGGTGCGGCTGGATCCACACCGCGTCCAGGCCGAACGCCGGATCCTTGCCGGCGATGCCGTCGATGGGGCCGAACGCGCCGCCGGGATCCAGCGCCAGTTCGCGGTCGGGGTGGATGTCCGCCGACGCCACCGGTACGCCATGCACCAGCAGGCGGTACCCGTTGGACGGCAGTTCCAGGTTGTCGCGGATGTGGACCGGCGGAATCAGGAAGCCCAGGTCGTGCGTCAGCTTGCGGCGCACGGCCTTGATGCGGGACATCAGCTCGCCGCCCTGGTTCTTGTCCACCAGCGGGATCAGGCGATAACCGACTTCCAGCCCCAGCGGATCGACCGGGCGCAGTTCGTCCCAGGTCAGCTCGGCGTTGCGGTCCGCGCCCGGGGCAGGCAGCGCCGCCGCTTCGGTGGCGGTTTCCGGGCCGGCCTGGGTCCTCTTCCACATCTTCCAGGCCAGGTAGCCGATGCCGGCGGCCAGCGTCAAAAAGGCGACGTTGGGCATGCCCGGCACCAGCCCGACCAGGCCCAGCACGCCGGCCGCCACGGCCAGCGCCTTGTGCTGGCCGAAGGCCTGGCCCATCACCGCATGGCCCATGTCTTCCGAGCGGGAGGCACGGGTGACCAGCATGGCCACGGCCGACGACACCAGCAGGGCGGGCAGCTGGGCGACCAGGCCGTCGCCGATCGACAGCAGGGTATAGGTCGAGGCGGCCTCGGCCGCCGGCATGCCGTGCTGGAACATGCCCACGGCAAAGCCGCCGATGAGGTTGATGAACAGGATCAGGATGCCGGCGATGGCATCGCCGCGGATGAACTTGTTGGCGCCGTCCATGGAGCCGTAGAAGTCGGCTTCCGCGCGCACTTCCTCACGGCGGGCCTTGGCTTCCTCGCGGGTCAGGATGCCGGCATTGAGATCGGCGTCGATGGCCATCTGCTTGCCGGGCATCGCGTCCAGGATGAAGCGGGCCGAGACCTCGGCGATGCGGCCGGCACCCTTGGTGATGACCACGAAGTTGATGATGGTCAGGATGGCGAACACCACGATGCCGACGGCGTAGTTGCCGCCCACCACGAATTCGCCGAAGGCCGCGATGACCTTGCCGGCGGCGTCATGGCCGTTCTGGCCGTTGAGCAGGATGACGCGGGTGGAGGCCACGTTCAGCGCCAGCCGCAGCATCGTGGTCATCAGCAGGATGATGGGGAAGATGGTGAAGTCCAGCGGCCGCTTCACGTAGACCACCGCCAGCAGCACCACCAGCGAGATGGCGATGTTGAAGCTGAAGAGGGCGTCCAGCACCGGCGGCGCCAGCGGCACCACGATCATCGCCAGCAGCGCCAGCACGACCAGCGGCGCGCCCAGGCCGCTCTTCAGCATCTCCATCCAGCGCAAGCCGCCGGCGGGTTGCGCGCTCATGCCTTGCCCCCGTGCTCATCGATCTCCACTGCCGGCAGGTCGGGCAGGGGCGCCTGGCCGATGCGCCAGGCGCGCAACTGGTAGACGTAGGACAGGATCTGGGCAACGGCGGCGTACATTCTCACGGGGATCTCCCGGCCTAGCTGGCCTTCCCGATACAAGGCGCGTGCCAGCGGCGGTGCCGAGACGATGGCGATGCGGTGGGCATCGGCGATCTCGCGGATGCGCATGGCCAGTTCGTCGACGCCCTTGGCGACCACCGTGGGTGCGCCCATCTGGCCGGTTTCGTACTTCAGTGCGACGGCGTAGTGGGTCGGGTTGACCACGATCACGTCGGCCTTGGGGACGTCTTCCATCATCCGGCGCTGCGACATCTGGTGCTGCATCTGACGGATGCGGCCCTTCACCTCCGGGCTGCCTTCGCTTTCCTTCATTTCCTCGCGCAATTCCTGCCGGGTCATCTTCAGCTTCCGCAGCCAGTTCCATTTCTGGTACGGGGCATCGATGGCGGCCAGCAGGATCAGGGCGCCGGTGGTCGCCAGCAGCAGCGTGCGGGTGAAACCCAGGCCGCTGCGCACCGCCTGCTCCAGCGGCATGGTCAGCAGCTCGCGCAGCGGATTGAGGCCCAGCTTGATGCAGATCGTGGCCGCGCCACCGATCAGGACCACGCGCAGCAGCGACCTGAGCAGCTCGGCGACGCTTTCCGCGCCGTACAGGCGCTTGATGCCGGCCATCGGGCTGAGCCGCGTGAAATCGGGCATCAGCGACTTCTGCGAGACGCGCAGGCCGCCCATCAGCGCCGGGCCGGCGACACCGGCCAGCATGCAGACCAGCGCGATGGGCGCCACCACGGCCAGCAGTTTCAGCAGCAGCAGGCCGGTGTAGCCGAAGAGCTGGTCCGGGTGGCGCATCAGGCCCGGTTCCGGGCTCAGCGCGATCTTCATCCAGCCCAGCGTGTTGCGCCCCAGCGAGGGCGCCATCGCGATGACCGTCAGCACGCCCGCGCCGAACACGGCCGCCGTCGCCAACTCGCGCGAACGCGGGATGTTGCCCTGTTCCCGGGCTTCGCGGAGTCGTTTCTCGGTAGGAAGCTCTGTGCGTTCGCCGCTTTCGTCCTGCTCGGCCATGACTGTGTTCCGACGGGGTCGGGACGGGTGCTGCAAGAGTTGTTCCAGGCCGGCGCCAACGCGGCACAGCGCGACTGGCATCTCACCCGTGTCCGTGACCTGCGGCGACAATGCCCGCCTGTTTCCCGGCCAGGAGGCCTGATGTCGACGATTCCCCGCATCCTGCTGGCGGCCGGCTGCCTGCTGCTGGCCACCGCCGCGGTCGCCACCCCGCCGGATGCCGGCAGTGGCCTGAATGCCGTGATGGACGCGCAGTTCCACCGTGCCGTCGCTGCCGACCCGGAACTGGCCAGCCTGGTGGGCGCGGGCACCGACGACAGCAATGCGCGGCTGACCGACATCTCGCTGGCGCAGCGCGAGGTGCTGCGCGCGCAGGTGCGCGGCTCCCTGGCGGAGATCGAACGCTTCGACCGGGGAGCGCTGACCGGACAGGCGCGCTGGAGCCACGATGCCGGCCGCTGGTTCTACCAGCGCCAGCGGGAACTCCTCTCGTTCGACTGGGCACCGGCCTGGATGCAGCTGACCGCCGGACCGTACGCCGTGGACCATCTGTTCGGCATGGCCACCCTGCTGCCACGCACGCTGGATGCCAACCATGCGGTCCGCAGCGAAGCGGACGCGCGCCGCTACGTGCAGCGTCTGCACGCGGCGCGGACCAAGCTGGACCAGGTGAAGGCCAACGTGGACATGCAGGCCGCGCACGGCGTGGTGCCGCCGCGGGTCGCGCTGGAAGGGGCGGTGCGGCAGATCCGCGAATTGATCCAGCCACCACCGGCGCAGAGCGTCTTCGTGGTGTCACTGGCGCGCAAGCTGGACAAGCTGGACGGCCTGGATGCACCGACGCGTGCGCGCCTGCTGTCCGACGCGGCGGCTGCGGTGCAGGACGACGTCAATCCCGCTTATGCGCGGTTGCTGAAACGGCTGGAGCAGGCCCTCGCCGTGCAGCCGCACAGCCGCGGGATGTGGGCGCTGCCGCAGGGCGATGCGTACTACGCCGCCGCGCTGCGCTGGTACACCAGCACCGACATGACGCCCGAAGAAGTGCATGCCGTGGGGCTGGCGGAAGTGGCGCGCATCGAGCAGGCGATGGACGTGCGCCTGCGCGAACTGGGCCTGGCCGACGGATCGCTGGTCGAACGCATCGAACGCCTGAACCGCGATCCGCGCCGCCGCTACGAAGACTCCGATGCCGGCCGCGAAGCCTTGCTGGCGGACGTGCGCACGCGGCTGGAGCGCGCCGGATCGATGTTCCCCGCGTTGTTCAGCCGCCTGCCCACGCAGGCGCTGGAGGTGCGCCAGGTGCCGGACTATGCGCGCGCCGGCGCCCCCGGTGCGTACTACTCACCACCGGCGCAGGACGGTTCGCGACCGGGCATCTTCTTCCTCAACCTGGGCACGATGGACCTCAATCGCTGGACGCTGCCGACGCTGGCCTACCACGAGGGCGCGCCCGGCCATCACTTCCAGGTTTCGCTGTCGCAGGGGCTGGCCGACCTGCCGCTCCTGCGCCGTACGCTCAATCCCAGTGCCTTCGCCGAAGGTTGGGCGCTGTACGCCGAACAGCTGATGGCCGAACAGGGTGCCTACGCCGATGACCCGGCCGGTGACCTGGGCCGGCTGCAGGCGGAAATGTTCCGTGCCGTGCGACTGGTGCTGGATACCGGCCTGCACCGCATGCGATGGACGCCCGAGCGCGCGATTGCCTATCTGCGCGCGAAGACCGGCAAGAGCGAATCCGAATCGCAGGCCGAGGTGTACCGGTACCTGGTGCAGCCGGGGCAGGCCAGTTCGTACAAGATCGGCCAACTGAAGCTGCTGGCGTTGAGGCAACAGGCACGCGAGCGACTGGGTGAACGCTTCGACCTGCGTGCCTTCCATGACACGCTGCTGTTGAATGGCGCGCTGCCGTTGTCGGTGGTGGAAGGCGTGGTGGAGGAGTGGGTGCAGGGCGAGGCTGCGAATCGGTGAATGACGGGCGATCCCCTGGGTGTCGCCGTCATCGGAACCAACCTGCCCGGGTTTGCTGGTGTCGTTGGCGGTCCGTGGACCAGGACGAACCCGTCAGAACAACCCGTCGGCGATGACGTAACTGTCGCGGCCGTTGGACTTGGCCCGGTAGAGCGCGGTGTCGGCACGGGAGAACCAGTCGTGCCAGGTCTTCTCGTGTTCGCGCAGCATCGCCGCACCCAGGGAAATGGTGATGCGGCCCCCCGGGCCGCGCAGGCCGCCCCGCACGGCCTTGCGCAGGCGCTCGGTGGCCGACTCCAGGTCTGCGCTCGACTCCAGTTCCAGCAGCGCGACGAACTCCTCGCCGCCGAAGCGGAATACCTGGTCGTTGCGCCGCATCTCGAAGCGCAGGATCGAGGCCAGGTCGGCGATGGCGGCGTCGCCGGCGGCGTGGCCGTACAGATCGTTCACTTCCTTGAAGTGGTCCAGGTCGAGCACGACCAGTCCATAGCGGCGTCCGCTGCTCTGGAACGCGTCCACGGCATCGGCCAGTGCGCGTTCCATGCTGCGGCGGTTGGGCACGCCGGTCAGCGCATCCATCGCGGCGAGCTTTTCCAGTCGCGCGCGGTCGCCCTGGGTGCGTTTGGCGAAGATGTAGGAGAACCCGGTGATCAGCAATACGCTGACCGCCACCGAGATGGCGTGGAAACCATCATGGAAGAAGTCGGGGATCAACTGCACACCAACCAGGATGACCAGGTTGGCGGACACCGCCACCCAACGGTTGGCGATGAAGAAGTTCGTCAGCAGGACCAGGTAGATCCAGGTGAGGGCGGCGTGCCCCACCAGTACGCACGCCGTCAGGCAAGCCAATGAGTTCAGCACGCACAGCACGGCCCCTGCCCGCAGGCTGTCCCCGGTGCGCCACGCGTACACCACGGGCGCTAGCACGCAGGCCACGATGCCGAAATCCATCATCGCCAGCAGGCCCTGCCCGCTGAGCCAGCGGTAGATGCCGAAGACGGCGATGGTGACGCCGGTGATCGAACCCAGCAGGACGATGATGTCCAATCTGAAGTCGCGGCGTTTCGGCTTCATCGTGAGGGCGGGATGGACAAAGTGAGGGTCGGTGGATTCGTCGTTCAAACGTGCGATGGCCCGCAAGCCAACCTGCCAATCGGGAGCTGTGCGCAGTGTAGGGGGTCGCACGGTACCGCGCGTGACCGGGGTCACGCTTGTCGCGTCGGTGACCCCTCAGAGCTGCGAAGAAAACAGCGAAGCCAGCCGTTCGAGCGCCTTCTCACGCCACGGGCGTTGCTGCCACTGCGCATGGGTGATCTCGCGCGCCTTTCGCAGGTCCTGTTCGAACACCCCGGTGACGCGCTGCGCGAAGGCGTCGTCGTAGAGGTTGAGGTTGGCCTCCTCGTTGAGGCGGAAGGACCGGTTGTCGAAATTGGTGGAGCCTACCGATACCAGATGGCCGTCCACGATGAGCATCTTGCAGTGGAACATGGTCGGCTGGTATTCGAAGATGCGCGCGCCGGCCGCCAGCAGTCCGCCCCAGTCGGCGCGCGAAGCCTTGCGCACGACTTCGGTGTCGATGTGTTCGCCGGGCACGATGATGCGGATCCTCACCCCGCGCCTGAGTGCGTCGCCGATGACCCGCCGCATCAGATCGTCCGGCACGAAATAGGCGGCAGACAGGTCAACGGTGTGCTCGGCCGCCGCGATCGCCATCAGGTACATCAGCATCATGCTGTCGCCACCGCCGCTGGGCGAGGCGATGAATACTTGGGCGGGCAAATCGCCTTCGCTCGGCAACGGCGGGAAATACGCTTCACCCGACAGCACGCGACCGGTGGTCTTGATCCAGTTGTCCATGAGGGCGGCCTGCATCTGCGCCACGGCCGGCCCACGCAGCCGGTAATGCGAGTCGCGCCAGTGGCCCGGATCCTCCGCGCGGCCGCTCCATTGGTCGGCGATGCCCACGCCGCCGGTGAAGCCGATCCGGCCATCCACCACCAGCAGCTTGCGATGGGTGCGGTGGTTGATGCGTCCCAGCGTGTACCAGTGCAGGGGGTGGAAATACTCCACTTCCACACCGGCGGATTTCATCTGGTCGATCAACGTGTCATCGATCTTCTGGCTGCCGACCCAGTCCAGCAGCACATGCACCTTGACACCCGCCTGCGCGCGCGCGGCCAGCGCCCTGGCGAAACGCTCGCCGATCTCGCCCGACCAGTAGATGTAGGTTTCGAAGGTGATGGTGTGCTGGGCGCCTTCGACGGCGGCCAGCATGGCTGGGAATATTTCCTCGCCGTTCTCCAGGTTTTCGACCTGGTTGCCCGGCAGGATCGCGGGCCCCAGAAGGGTGCCCATCTCCCGCCGGAATTGCGGGTCGCGCACGCCGTACTGGTGATGGACCGCATGGTCGACGCGCTTCTCGCCGCCGGTGACGTTCAACAGAAGAAGGGTGATGACGAACGCGCACACCGCACCCGCGACAATCCAGAGCATCTTTTTCCTCGTCAGCCAGGCCACCCTTCAATCCCCCTTCAACCCGCATCACCGCGACCCGTGGGCCGCCATGCCAGCGTGAGGGCCGGTGCGTAAATGTCGTGTCGACGGAACCCCGGGTCGTCATTGCCGGTTCAGTCGCCAACACCGATCCTGCGCACCGGAACGCCGGACCGCCGGCATGAGAGGGGGGTACACGATGAATGCTTTCAGGACACTGCTGGCCGCCGCCACGCTGGGCCTTTCGCTGCAGGCAGCGCTGCCTGCCACGGCCCAGACGGTGGGCTACAACGTCCGCACCGGCGACGTGTGGGTCGATACGCGCCTGGGCGAAATCAACGACTACGGACGGCGCTACCGTGATCCCTTCGTATCGGAGATGACCGGTTACTACGGCGCGCCGCGCTCGCTGGTGACGGATCTGCTGGACCGTCGGGGCTGGGCACCTGCGGATGTCTACTACGCCTGCGCCATCGCGCGCGTCCTGGGCATTCCCTGCCTGGACGTGGTGAACCGCTACGAGCGCAACCCCGGCCAGGGCTGGGGCAATCTGGCCAAGCAGATGGGCATCAAGCCAGGCTCACCCGCTTTCCACGCACTGAAGAACGGCACCGTCGGTACCTACGACCGCTGGGGTTATCCGGTGCGCGTGGACCAGCGCGTCAGTGTCGACTGGTCCAAGCATGGGCCGGGTCATGGCAAGGGCGGGTCTTCGGCGGCAAAGCCGAAGTCGGCCTCCGCTTCGCAGGCCCAGGGACAGGGCAATCCGGGCAAGGGCAACGGCAATGGAAATGCAGGCAAGGGCAACGCCGGCAAGGGCAACGGTCGGGACAAGTAGGGCAGGAACGAACGCCCTCACATCGCGCATCAGCGGCCTCCTTCGGGAGGCCGTTTGCGTATTGCGGAGCGTCGCCGCGCAGGGCGCTATTCGTCGCGGGAACGCATCGCCCACCTGACGCCCCATGCCACGTTCAGCAGCATGCCGGCGATCACGATGCCGCGCGCGACACCGGCGTGCGCATCATGCACAAGGCTGGCCAGCAGGCTCCATGGCAACGCCAGCGCCCAGGCGAAGACGTAGGCCAGGGGATCCGGCTGCAGATCCCACAAGCGGTGCTCGGACGCATGGATCAGGCCCAGCGCCGCGGCGCAGCACAGGACATAGAACACCAGCAAGCCATAGATGGCGATGCGCAATGGAAGGTTCCTCACGGCCGCAGACAGCCAGATCCGTCTGTCCCTGTCTGTGGCTACGTGCTGCAGGCGGCAGGCAGGCCAGCCGTTGTCGGCGAAACCCTGCCCGGCGGCGAGCATGTCCCGCGAAGGGGGCGTCCACGGGGCCGGCGAGCGACAGGTGGCATGGCACGCGTGTGATGCCGCACACGCGGCAGATCCGCTGCAGCGTGGCGGGGTGGGGCGACGGAGCCGGGTTATCCCATGTCCGTGAAGACGATGACGGGGGCTGCACGCCCCCCGCGCGGCTCAGACGCTCAGGGCTTCCAGCGTCTTGAAGACCTGCGGCACGGCCAGTGCCGGCATGCCGCCGTTCACCGCCACCGCGCGCAATGCATGCTGGTAACTCTGCCAGATCAGTTCGTCGGCATGCTGGATGTCGACGCCGCGGAATTCGCCGGCGGCGATGCCGCGCGTCAGTTCCTGCCGCACCGGTTCGCGCATGCGTCGCAGCACGGCGTTCATTTCCGCTTCCACGCCGATCGACCAGCGCGCGGACACGCTCCACAACGTGGGGAACGCGATGAAGGTGGCGGCATCCTCGCGCGCCATCCAGAAGTAGAAATCCAGGATGCGCTGCGCATGCGTGGAGCCCTGCGGGCGTTCGATCATCGGCGCCCGGCGCGCGCTGTAGTCGCGGATCAGCAGGGTGGCGATGATGTCGGCCTTGGTCTCGAAATGCAGGATCACCCCACGGGCGCTCAAGCCGGTCTCGTTGCCGAGATCCATCAGCGTGGTCTGGTCGAACCCCTTGGTGAAGAACAGCCGGCGTGCGGCCTCCAACACGGCTTCGCGGGTTTCCTGGCTGGTACGTCGCTTGAAAGTCGAATCGCGTGTCACACCGCATCCTCTTTGTTGCCCGACGGGAATCGTCGCGGCGCACAGGGTCCGCATGCGTTCCTTCCATGCGGTTGCGTATGTTGTATCCCCCGAGCCTCCATTCTGCACAGGTAATGCGTGAAGTGGAACCGCCTGCGCAAAAAATCCGGCGGCGTCGCACAGGCCAAGGGCCAAGAACCTCCCAGAATGCATTCCCGACGTGGGTTTCCCGGCTTTCAGGGTGTCAGTTGCCGCGCCGCGTCGAAGGACAGGTCGAAGATACGCTGGACCGGCGGGCCCAGTTCGCCCGCCAGCAACGCCAGCAGGAACAGGCCCAGCAGCAAGGCGGTCGGCAGGCCCAATTGGATCGGGTTGAGCGCCGGCGCTGCGCGGCCCAGCACGCCGAACGCCAGGTTCACCGCCAGCATCGCCACCATGACCGGCAACGCCAGGCCCACTGCGGCCCGGAGCATGTGGCCGAAGAGGGCAGGCGCCACCTGCAGCATGTCCGCCACGTCCGGCAAAGCGGTACCGATGGGCAGTGAGCGGTAGCTGTCCACCAGCAGGGAGACCAGCGCCAGATGGCCGTTCAGGGTGAAGAACAGCAGGCCGAAAGCCAGGTAGAACCACTGGCCGACCACGCCCGAGTTCACGCCGCGCAGTGGATCGGACATCTGCGCGAAGGCCAGGCCGGTGCCCTGGGACACCAGTTCGCCGGCCATCGCGCCGGCCTCGAACGCCAGCCGCAGCATGAACCCCATGCTGGCGCCCAGCGCCAGTTCGCGCGCGACGTTGAGCACCGTGCTGGCATCGAAGGCGATGCGGTCCGGCGTGCCGGGCAGCAACGGCGCGAGTGCCATCGCCAGCGCGCCGGCGATGATCACCCGCACGCGCACCGAGACCGCGCGCGTGCCGATCAGCGGCGCCGCCATCAGCAGCGCGCCAGTGCGCAGCATCGTCCACAGGATCGCGTTGACCATGCCGAAGGCCTGCTGGCCATCGATGACCATTTGGGTGGCGGGGTCCATGGGGCGGGGATTCGGGATTGGGGATTCGTTGGGAGGGGGCGGGATCGGTAGTGGTGCCGGGACGGTGCTTTCGCCAATCCCGAATCCCCTATCCCGAATCCCGTCGGCGTCAGCCGATCAGATGCGGCAGTCGCTGGAACAGCTGGGTCGTGTACTCGACCAGCACGCCGAGCAGGTAGCTGCCGGTGGCGAACAGGGCCGCGGTCAGCGCGATGGCCTTGGCGACGAAGGCGATGGTGGGCTCGTTCAACTGGGTGGCGGCCTGGATGACGCCGATCACCACGCCGACCACCAGCACCACCAGCAGCAGGGGACCACCGACCCAGAGCGCGATCTCCAGGCCGCCGCGCAGTTCGGTGAGAGCAAGTTCGGGACTCATGGGAATGCCGGGAATGGAGAATGGGGAATAGGGAATGGGGAAGGACGGGCGTTGGAGGCCTTGCGTGGGAGGCGGGTCATACGGCTTGCCACTCCCGATTCTCCATTCCCCATTCCCGGCTTCAACGCAGTCATACCGCGTTGAAGCTCGCCGCCAGCGAGCCGACGATCAGCACCCAGCCGTCCACCAGCACGAACAGCAGGATCTTGAAGGGGGCGGACACCAGCATCGGCGACAGCATCATCATGCCCATCGACATCAGCACGCTGGCGACCACCAGGTCGATGATCACGAACGGTATGAAGATCAGGAAGCCGATCTCGAACGCCGTCTTCAGTTCGCTGGTGATGAACGAGGCGACGACGATGGGGAAGGGCACGTCCGCCGGGCTCGCGTAGCTGCCATGGCCGGCCAGGCCGGCGAAGGTCATCAGGTCGGTTTCGCGCACCTGCGCCAGCATGAAGTCGCGCAGCGGGCCGGTGGTCAGCGTCCAGGCGCTGGAAAAGTCGATCTGGCCGTTGAGGTACGGCGCCATGCCCTGCGCCCAGGCCTTCTCGCCCACCGGCATCATCACCAGCATGGTCAGGAACAGCGCCAGCCCGACCAGCACCTGGTTGGACGGTGTCTGTCCCGTCCCCAGTGCCTGGCGCAGCAGGCCGAGCACGATGACGATGCGGGTGAAGGCCGTCATCGCCAGCAGCGCCGACGGAATCAGCGTGATGGCGGTCATCAGCAGCAGCGTCTGCAACGGCAGGCTGACGGTGTTGTCGCCGATCTGGCCCACGTTGACCTTGGGCAGTACCGGCAGCATGGGCGCCGACGGCGCCGCGGGTGCGGCCGGCGTGGCGGCCTGCGCGTTGCCGGCGGGGGCGGTGGCCGCCGGCGGCGTGGTGGCGGCCTGCGCCAGTGCAACGACGGGTGCGCAGAGCCACAGCAGGCAGATCAGGGAGAGAACAAGGCGACGCATCTTCAGGTCTCTTTGCGCAGGCGCTTGGCCAGCAGTTCGGCAAAATTCGGCATCGTCGGCGCGGGGGCCGGCGGCAGGGGGTCGGACAACGTGTGCAGCGCGGTGATGCCGCCGGCGGTCACGCCGATCAGCAGCTGCTCCTTGCCGACTTCGATCACCATCACGCGCTCCTTGGTGCCCACCGACAGCATCGACACCACGCGCAGCTGATCGCTCGGGCGGATGCCCAGGCCGCCGCCAGGCAGCCGCTTCAGCAGCCACGCCAGGCCCAGGATCAGGCCCAGCACCAGGATCAGGCCGACCAGGGCGCCGCCGATGCCAGGCGAACTGGGGGCGTGCTGGCCGATCTTCTGCGCCGGTGCGGCCGCGGCAAGCAGGATGGGGAAGAGCGTCATGAGGGTCGCTCAGCGCAGGCGGCGGATGCGTTCGCTGGGGCTGACCACGTCGGTCAGGCGCACGCCGAAACGATCGTTGACCACCACGACTTCGCCGTGTGCGATCAACGTGCCGTTGACGAACACGTCCAACGGTTCGCCGGCGCCGCGCTCCAGCTCCACCACCGAGCCCTGGTTGAGCTGCAGCAGATTGCGGATCGGCATGCGGGTGCGGCCCACCTCCAGCGACAGCGTGACCGGCACGTCCAGGATCACGTCCAGGCTCATGTCGGTATCGCCGTCGTTCTCCTGCCCGGGGGCGTCCGGGTGGGTGTCGCCGAAGGCGGCAAGGGTGTCTTCGTTCTCGGGAATCATAGTGTGGCGTCCTGGAAGGCGACGGGTGTCAGGGCATGGCGGGGCGGCGCCGCGTGCTTGTGGTGGCTGTTGGGGGGATGCTTGGCGGTGATCTTGACCGCGTTGTTGCCGTTGGAGATGCCGAACTCACCGGTGAACACCGGCACCTGTTCGACGCACACCGGCACCGACTTGGGCAGGTCGATGGGCAGGATGTCGCCCACCTTCAGCCGGGTCAGCTGGCGCAGGTTGATGCGCTTCTCCGCCAGCACGCTGGAGACGGTGACTTCGGCCCCGCGCAGCTGCTCGTGCAGGGTGACGCGGAAGCTGTCGTCGTCGTGCACGCGGTCGGACTGGATGCCCGCGTCGAGCAGTTCGCGGATCGGTTCCAGCATGGAATACGGCAGGGTCACGTGCAGGTCGCCGCCACCGCCGTCCAGCTCCACGTGGAAGCGGCTGACCACCACGTACTCGCGCGGGCTGACGATGTTGGCGAAGTGCGGATTGACCTCGCTGGTGATGTATTCGAAATCCACCGGCATCACCGGCGCCCAGGCGTCGACCAGGTCCGCGAACGTCTGCTTCAGCAGCAGGTGGATCACCCGCATTTCGGTCTGGGTGAATTCGCGGCCTTCGATCTTGGCCGGGTAACGGCCGTCGCCGCCGAAGAAATTGTCCACCATGGTGAACACCAGCTTCGGTTCGAACACGATCAGGCCCACGCCGCGCAGCGGCTTGAACTTGATCAGGTTGAGGTTGGTGGGCACGTACAGCGAATGCAGGTAATCGCCGAACTTGATGGTCTCGATGCCGCGCACCGACAGTTCCGCGGAGCGGCGCAGCAGGTTGAACAGGCCGATCCGCCACGTCCGCACGAAGCGCTCGTTGATCATCTCCAGCGTCGGCAGCCGGCCGCGCACGATGCGGTCCTGGCTGGCGAAATCGTAGGTGCGCGCAATGGTGGGATCGACCGGTGCTTCGTCGGTCTCGATCGCGCCGGAATCCACGCCATTGAGCAGGGCATCGATTTCGTCTTGCGACAGCAGGTCACTGGTCATCATGGCGGGTGGGTGTCCGTTACTGCATCACGAAGCTGGTGAACAGCAGGGATTCGGCCGAGGGCTTGCCGGTCTCGGCGACCAGCAGGGCCTTCACCTCGGCCAGGGCGGCGCTCTGCAGCCGTTCCTTGCCGGCACGGCTCATCAGGCTGGGGGCGTCCTGTTGGGCGAACAACATCAGCAGACGCGCGCGGATGGCGGGGGCGTGCAGTTCGATGGCCTTCATCGCTTCCGGATCGCGCGTCATGACCTGCACTTCCACCTGCAGGTAGCGCGCACCGCCGGTCTCGCCGACCAGGTTCACCACGAAGGGCGGTTCCAGCGCGAAGTACTGCGCCGGCGCCGGCACGGTGCCGGGACTGGCGGTCTTCGGCGCGTCAGGCTTGGCCGACTTGCCCGCCTGGCCGGCGAAATACCAGGCCGCGCCACCGGCGGCGCCGGCCGCGACCACGGCGACCAGGCCAATGGTCAGCAGCGATTTGCCGCCCTTGGGCTTGTCGGCCTTGTCGGTCTTGGATTTGCTTGCGGTCTTGTCGGCGGCTGCCACGGCAATGGATCTCCTGGGGGGTCTGCCCGGGTGATGCAAGCGGCGTGCCGTGCCCGTCCGGCGGACCTGACGGTGTTTTGACGGCGATGGCTTCTTGTAGGAGCGACGTCAGTCGCGACCACAGGAATCAAGTAACCCGAAACATTCACCACCGGACAGCCTTCGCACGGAAGGAGAATCCAAGGCGAGCGAAGTCAGCGGTCGCGACTCACGTCGCTCCTACATGAGATCTTTCAGGCGTAGGCGTCCAGCAGGCCGAGGGGGGTCATGCGGACGGGGCGGGGAAGGTCCGCTTCGCCGGTCACGGCGGGGCCACCGGTCGCGTTGTCGCTGCCATCCGCACGTTGCGGCGTGGATTGGGACTGTTGGCCGACATCGGCGTGCGCCAGCTGGAAGCCATGCTGGCCCAGCATGTCGCGCAGCTTCGGCAGACTGTTCTCCAGCGCCTGCCTGACGTCCGCCTGCGCGCTGGTGAAGTCGGCATGCACGCGATCGCCGTCCAGGCGGAGGCGCACTTCCACGGTGCCCAGTTCGTTGGGGCTGATCTTGATGTGGGCGTGCCCGATCTTCTGGTCGGCCATCCAGCGCACGCTGTCGCCGATCTCTTCATCGAAACGGCCGCCATGCAGGTCCGCGCCCGGTGCCTCCATCGGATTGACGGTGGCCGTGCGCGGCAGGCCCAGCGGCGAGGGGGCGCTGCCCAGGCCGGCGAGCGTGTTGCCGGTCGGGGCGGTGCTGTCGACGTCCTCGCTGCGCAGGGCGTCCACCACGTCCTTGCCCAGCGACAGAGCTTCCGGCACGGCCGCGGCGACGTTGCCGCTGGCCAGGTGCGCAGCGAAGGACAGCAGGTTCTGCAGCGCCGGCTTGGCGCCTTCCGTCGTGGCGGCGGGCAGGGGCTTGGCAGCGGTCGTCTCGGTGGGTGCCGCGGCATCGGTCGGCAGCGTGGCGTCCGCTGTCGGCGTGTCCCACTGCGGCGGCATGACGGTGCCGGCCTCCGCTCCCGTCAGCGGAGAAGCCAGCGTGCGGCCGGGAATCGCTTCGGCGGCGAAGGCAACGCTGGCCGGTTCGGCCGTCGGCAGCAGGGTGGATGCGGCATCACCCAGCAACGGGTTTTCTGGTGCGATGGCGATGGCGGCCAGCGGGGCGGCCACGACGACGGGCTCCACGGGCCACGGCGTGGCCGGCAGTGGCGCAACCGAGTCTTCGTCGGCCTTGGCGGCGCGGCGCGCGGTGGCCCGCGGCGCCGGTTCCACCGACGTCGCGTCAGTCTTCGCGCTGGCGGTACGACGGTCTTCGCGCGGCACGGCCGGCGTCTCGCCGCGCGACGATGCTTCCGCCCTGTCGCGCCGGACCAGCTTTTCGAAATCGGGTTTTTCCTTCGCGCCCGCGCTGCCATCGCGCGGCGCCGCATCCATCGCCGGCGTGGCGGCGTTCGCGGTACTGCCGGTGAAGGCGAGGGCGGACAGCGGCGCGGGCATCAGGCTTCCTCGCTTTCCTGCGCGGCGGTGGCCGCCTGGCGCACGCGGCGTGCGCCCAGGTCGTCCATCTCGCGCTGGTCGCGGCGCTCGACCACCTGCCGTTCCTGCGCGCGATAGCTGGCGGCCAGCTGTTCCAGCACCTGCTTGTCGCGGCTGGCCAGCAGCAGGCGGTCGCGTTCGATGTCCACGCCGGTGCGGCTGCGGTCCACGTTCTGCAACTGCTGTGTCAGTGCCTGGTCGATGCGGTCCAGGAAGGCGCGGCGATTGGCCAGCTGTGCCGGGCTGGTGGCCGCCATCTGGCTGTTGGCGTATTCCTCGGCATAGCCGCGCAGTTCTTCCAGCCGCGATTCCTGCAACGCGAGCGAACGCTGGCGCTCGGCCAGGTCGCGGGCGACGGAATCCTCGTGTTCCTGCGCGCGGCGCAGCAGCGGGTCGATTCGGCGGGATTGCATCATGGCGGGACTTCCTTGGCGTTACGGCAGACTGCGCGGCGCGGAGGCGCCGGGAGGGGCATTGCGTTGGACCAGCATCTCGAGCGACGCGCGGCTGCTGGGCAGGTCGGCGGCGCGCGCCACGTCCTGGCCCAGGAACTCCACGATTTCCGGCCAGCGTTCCAGGGCTTCGTCCACGGTGGGATCGTTGCCACGCTGGTAGGCGCCGATGGCGATCAGGTCGCGGTTGCTGTTGTAGGCGGACAGCAGGCGCTTGAGCTTGCGGATGCGGTCGCGCCAGGTTTCGTCGGCGATCTCGGTCACCACGCGGCTGACCGAGGATTCCACGTCGATGGCCGGATACAGGCCGCTGTCGGCGACGCGGCGCGACAGCAGGATGTGGCCGTCGAGGATCGCGCGGGCGGCATCGGCGATGGGATCCTGCGGATCGTCGCCCTCGGTCAGCACGGTGTAGAACGCGGTGATGGAGCCGCGCCCGGCGGCGCCGTTGCCGGCGCGTTCGACCAGTGCCGGCAGGCGGGCGAAAACGGATGGCGGATAGCCGCGCGTCGTCGGCGGTTCGCCCACCGACAGGCCGATCTCGCGCTGCGCCTGGGCGAAGCGGGTCAGCGAGTCCATCAGCAGCAGCACGTTGAGCCCCTGGTCGCGGAACCATTCGGCGATCGCGGTGGCGCGGTAAGCGCCCTGCAGGCGGGCCAACGGCGGTCGGTCGGCCGGGCTGGCGACGACCACGGCGCGCGCCAGGCCCACCGGGCCGAGCGTGCTTTCGACGAAATCGCGCACTTCGCGGCCGCGTTCGCCGATCAGACCCACCACGATCACGTCGGCGGCGGTGTACTTGGTCATCATGCCCAGCAGGGTGGACTTGCCGACGCCGGAACCGGCGAACAGGCCCACGCGCTGGCCGCGACCGATCGGCAGCAATGCATTGATGGCACGCACGCCGACATCGAGGGGTTGCGTGATGGGTTCGCGCGAGAGGGGGTTGATCGCCGCGCCCGAGAGGCTGACGGTGCCTTCGGCGCGGATCGGGCCGCGGCCGTCCAGCGGCACGCCGTCGCTGTCGATCACGCGCCCCAGCAGGCCTTCGCCCACTTCCACGCCACCGCGCCGGCGCGACGGCACCACGCGCGCGTTGGGAAGCAGGCCATGGAGCTCGGCGCTGGGCATCAGGTAGGTCCGTTCGCCGGCGAAGCCGACGACTTCGGCGTCCACCCAGCCGCCGTCGGCGACTTCCACCTTGCAGGTGGCACCCATCGGCGCTTCGCAGCCGATGGCTTCCAGGGTCAGGCCGACCGCGCGGCGCAGGATGCCTTCGCGGATCAGGCCGCGTCCGCCCAGGTCAGGACTGATCTGCGACAGGCGCGCGGACAGGCGCAGGTCGCGCGCGGTCAGCCATTCGAGCGGTTGCGCGCTCACGCGCGGGTACCGCGGTTGAGGACGGTCTCGAGCGCGCCGCGCAGGCGTGCGTCGAGCGTGCCGTCGATGCGGACGCTTTCGGCATGCACGCGCAGGTCGCCGCGGGTGAGGCTGGTGTCGGCGGTCAGCCGCGTGGCCGGCATCAGCGACAGCATGGGGGTCAATGCGGCGATGTCGTCCGGATGCAGTCGCAGTTCGACCTCGCGGTTCGTGCCCCCCACGGCGTCGAGCGCTTCGCTGGCCAGTTCCTGCAGCAGCATCGGGTCGGCCTGGTAGGCGCGCCCGACCAGCGCGCCGGCAATGCGCACCGCCAGTTCGGACAGGGCGCCGACCACTTCGTTCTCCAGCCGGTCCAGCGGACGCGAGAAATTGTCCAGGATCCCTTCCATCTGCGCGGCGAGGCGGCGCACTTCGGTCTGCCCCTGCGCGAACCCTTCCGCATGGCCTTCGGCCAGCCCGCGTTCCAGGCCCTCGCGGTAGGCGGCGTCCTGGATGGCCTGGATTTCTTCCAGGCTGGGCGGGCGCGGCGGAGGAGGCGCTTCCGCTTCCGGTGCGTCCTGTCGCAGCACCACGTCGAGTGGCGGGGCCATCCAGCGGATCGTGGAAGGGGCGTTCATACCATCTCCTCGCTGCTGGCCACCAGCGAGATGACGCCCTGGTCAGCCAGGCGGCGCACGATGGCCAGGATTTCCTTCTGCGCGCCTTCCACGTCGGACAGGCGCACGGGGCCGCGGGCTTCCATGTCCTCCAGCAGGATCTGCGCGGCGCGCTGCGACATGTTGCGCGTGATCTTTTCCTTGACCTTGGCGTCGGCGCCCCGCAGCGCCAGGCCCAGGCGGTCGTTGGGGACTTCGCGCAGCAGCGCCTGCAATTCGCGGTCGCCCAGGTCGGCCAGGTTGTCGAACACGAACATCAGGTCCTGGATGCGCGAGCCGAGGTCGGCATCGACCTGGGTGATGCTGGTCAGGATGGCCTGGTCCTGGCCGGAATCCATGAAGTTGAGGATGTTGGCGGCCACCTTGACGCCGCCGATGCTGGACGACTTGAGGTTCTGGTTGCCGGCGAACTGGCGCTCCATGATCTCGTTGAGTTCGTTCAGTGCGTTGGGCGGAATGCCATCCAGCGTGGCGATGCGCAGCAGCACGTCGGTGCGCGCGCGCTCGGGCAACATCTTCAGCACCTCGGCGGCCTGGTCGCTGTCCAGGTGCGACAGCACGATGGCGATGATCTGCGGGTGTTCGTTGCGCACCAGGTCGGCGATGGCGCGCGGGTCCATCCACTTCAGCGTGTCCAGGCCGGTGGTGTTGCGGCCCAGCAGGATGCGGTCGATCAGGCTGCCGGCCTTGTCTTCGCCCAGCGCCTGCACCAGCACCTTGCGCACGTAGTCGTCGGCGCCCATGCCCAGCGAGGTCTGCTTGTCCAGCGCTTCGCCGAACGTGGAAATGACCTGCATCACCTGCTCGCGGCTGATGCCGGAGATGGTGGCCATGGCGATGCCGAGCTTCTGCACTTCCTTGGCGTTCATGTGCTTGAGCACTTCGGCCGCGTCTTCCTCGCCCAGCGAGAGCAGCAGCACGGCGGCCTTCTGTACACCGTTGAGGGAAGCGTCGGCGTTATTCATCGCTGGCCACCCAGTCCTTCACGACCTGCGCCACCTGCTTGGAGTCGGTCTTCACCGCTTCGCGCGCCTGGCGCAGGCGGTCTTCATAGGCATCGGACGCCAGCGCGCGCAGCGGCGGCGCTTCGTCCTGCTGCAGCGCGGCCACCAGGCGCGGGCCGTCTTCATCGTCGTCCAACAGGCTGACGTCGACCGCATCGTCGGCCGGCTTCTTCAGCGCCCTCGGCTGGATGATCTGGCGCATGGCCGGGCGCAGCACGCCGAACAGCAGCAGGATAACTACCAGGGCACCCAGGCCGTAGCGGGCGATGTCGCGCACCAGCGGGTTGTGCAGCCAGGGGCTCTCCCAGAGCGGCACGTCCTCCGGCTTCTCGGTCTCGCGCACGAACGGGGCATTCATCACCGACACCGAGTCGCCGCGGGCGGCATCGAAGCCGACGGCTTCCTTCACCAGTGCCTCGATGCGGGTCAGCGTGGCGGCATCCAGTGCGGTCATGACGACCTTGCCGTTCTCGCCGGTGCGCGGCACGTGGTCGACCAGGACGGCGGCGGTGACGCGGCGCACGCGGCCGGCCGGCTGGCGTGTGTGCTGTAGCGTGCGGTCCATCTCGAAGTTGCGGGTCGCGCTGCTGGCGGTTTCCACCGGGGCGGCAGGGTTGGGCGCGGCGGCGGCGTTCGGGCCGGGCGGGGTGTTGCTGGTGGCGCCGGGCACGCCTTCGGGGCCGGTGCCGGCGACGGTGTTCTGGCTGACCTGTTCGCTGCGGATCTTGGCCGGGTCGTTGGCAAAGGTTTCGCGGGCTTCCTCGGTGACCGAGAAATCCATGTCCACGGCGACTTCGGCATTGATGCGGCCGGGGCCGGTCAGCGGCTCCAGCAGTTCGCGGATACGGTCGTTGAAGGAGGTTTCCAGCTTGCGCACGCGCTCGAACTGGGCGGCGTTGAGCGCAGCCTCGCTGTTCGGATCGCTGATGGTCAGCATGCGGCCGCTCTGGTCGACCACGGTGACGCGTTCGGGTGCCAGGTCGGGGATCGACGAGGACACCAGGTGGACGATCGCATCCACCTGGTTGCGCTCCAGCAGCGCGCCGGAACGCAGGTCCAGCACGACCGACGCGCTGGCGACCTCGCGCTGGCGGGTGAAGGCGCTGGGCTTGGGGATGGCCAGGTGCACGCGGGCGTCGCGGACCGGGCGCAGCGTGGTGATGGTGCGGACCAGCTCGGTTTCCAGCGCGTGCTGGTAGCGGGCATTCTCGACGAACTGGCTGACGCCGAAGCCGGGGTCGCGCTCCATCATCTCGAAGCCCAGGCGGCCGCTTTCGGCCAGGCCGGCGCCGGCCAGCTTCAGGCGGGCGTCGTGCAGGTTTTCTTCCGGTACCGAGATGGCGCCGGTGCCCTGGTCCAGCTGGAACGGGATCTGCGCCGCGCGCAGCATGTCGGTGGCTTCGGCGGTGGCCTTGGCGTCCAGGCCGGTGTACAGCGGCGTATAGGCGGGCTTCTGCGACCAGAAGAACACCATCAGTCCCACCGCGACCGCGCCGGCGATCATCAGCAGCGTGCCCATCTGGCGGAACACCGGCACGTCCTGGATCTTCGAAAGCGCCGCGCCTGCCTTTTCGGCATTCAGCGATTCCTTCAGGGATTCCTTGGAGAGGGTGAGGGCCATGGCGTTGCGGTTCCCGGTTCAAACGGCGTGTTGGTTTTCGTGGCGCCGGGCGTGCCCGGCTGCGCTTCAATCAGCCGAGCAGGCTCGGCGCTACAGCGGCATGTTCATGACGTCCTGGTACGCCTGCACCAGCCGGTTGCGCACTTCCACGGTGGCGCGGAAGGCGACCTGCGACTGCTGCGCGGCGACCATCACCCGGGCGAGGTCCGCCCGCGGGTCACCCAGTTCGAAGGCCTGCGCCAATGCGCCGGCTTCCTTCTGCGTGTTGTTCACGCCCTGCAGCGCGTTCTGCAGGCTTTCCCCGAAGCTCGGCGCCTTGACTGCCGGCTGGCCGAATCCCACCGCGCCGGGCGCGAAGGCCCCCGGATCCTGCACCGGTTCCAGCGAGCGCGTGCCCAGCTGGGTCTGGTAGCTGCGGATCTGCGACAGGATGGAAGAGACGGCGTCGGACATGGGCGGCGGTGTGTGGCGTCGTGGTGTCTTGTCGTGTCAGCTGCAAGACGTGTGCCGGAACCGTTTGCCGCCCCCAGTCAGTTTTCCGTCGCCAGGGCGGCATCGTCGCGTTCGACGCCGTACTTGCGCAGCTTTTCCACCAGCGTGGTGCGGCGCAGGCCCAGCAGCTGGGCGGCGTGGGCCACCACGCCACCGGCGCGGTCCAGCGCGTCGCGGATCAGGTTCAGTTCGATCTGGGCGATGTGTTCGCGCAGGTCGATGCCTTCCTCGGGCAGCCGGTCGGCGGTCTTCGCGGCCACGACGGCCACAGGGGCCGGGGCGGCGGCCTGCGGGGGCGGCACCACCGCGGCCGGGGTTTCGACGGCGGCGTCCGCCTCGGTGACCGGCGGCAGGTTTTCCGGCTGGTAGCGCTTGGGCAGGTCATGCACACGCACCAGCCCACCCGGGTGCAGCACCGCCAAGCGTTCGACCAGGTTGGTCAGTTCGCGCACGTTGCCCGGCCAGGCGTAGCCACGCAGGGCCTGCAGCGTATCGGCGGCGAAGCGGACTTCGCCCCGGCCGGTGCGGGCCAGCTGGGCCGCGATGGTGGTGACCAGTACGGGCAGGTCGTCCGCGCGCTCACGCAGGGCGGGCATCTCGATGGGGAACACGTTGAGGCGATAGAACAGGTCTTCGCGGAAGTGGCCGTCGGCGATGCGGTCTTCCAGGTTGCGGTGGGTCGCGGCGATCACGCGCACGTTGCAGCGGATGGTCTGGTTGCCGCCGACGCGCTCGAAGCTGCGCTCCTGCAGCACGCGCAGCAGCTTGACCTGCATGGGCAGGCTCATGTCGCCGATCTCGTCCAGCAACAGGGTGCCGCCCTCGGCCATTTCGAAGCGGCCCTTGCGGGCGCTCAGTGCGCCGGTGAAGGCGCCTTTCTCGTGGCCGAACAGTTCGCTTTCCAGCAGGTCCGGCGGGATGGCACCGCAGTTGATCGCGACGAACGGCCCGTCGCGGCGCGGCGACTGGTCATGGATGGCGCGGGCCACCACTTCCTTGCCGGTGCCGGACTCGCCCAGCACCAGCACGGTGGTGTCGAACGCGGCCACCTGGTCGATCATGCGGCGCAGACGGTTCACTGCGGTGCTGTTGCCGGTGGGGCCGCTGGCGCCGACGTTCTGCGCCTGGTGCTCGGTGTCCAGCCGCTTGAGGCTGGCGCGACGCAGGCAGGCTTCCAGCTGCGCGTGGCGGATCGGGCTTTCCAGCGCCCAGACGCCGGCCTCGTGCAGGCCGTGGGCGGCGGCGAACGCGGCCGTGTCGCCTTCCAGCAGCAGCACCGGCGGCGGCAGCTGCGCCTTGCCCAGCCAGGCGAAGAAGGTTTCGGCCGCGGCGGCATCGTCCACGCTGCCCACCACCACGGCGAGCCAGTCGTGCGGACGGTGGCGGCCGACATCCACGTCACCGGCACCGGCAACCCAGCGCGGTGTCAGGTCCATGAACTCGAGCAGGCCTGCCAGGCGTTCTGCACGCGTGGCGTCGGTGTCGATGACGAGGATGCGGGATTCACTCATGGCGGCTGTCTTTGAATTTTTCGAGGATGGGCAAGACTTCCTGGATGTAGGAAAGCTTGCTGACGAAGTCGTCGGCACCGGCGCGCATCGCGTGCTCGCGGTGTTCGGCGTCGTCGAAGTGGCTGGCGATGACCACGAACGGCGGGGCGTCCTGGGTCTTGATCAGGCGGGTGGCCTGCAGGCCGCCCATTTCCGGCATGGCCAGGTCCATCAGGACGACCTGCGGGCGCAGCGTCTCCGACCGCTCGATGGCTTCCAGGCCGTTGCTGGCGCGGCCCACGATGTCCAGCCACTCCACCTTGCGCAGGTGGCGCATGGCGGCGTTGATGAAGCCTTCGTGGTCGTCGACCAGCAATACCGTGATCTTGCTCATGTTCATCCGCTCCGTTGGTTATCCGGCCTTGGCCAAGACCGTAACGGTAGCGCGTCGACGTTCCCGGGCGGGAGCGATATCGAGCTGTTCCCGGTACTTCGCCACAGTTCTGCGGGCGATATGGATGCCCTGGCGGGCCAGAAGACCGGCAATGGCCTCGTCGGCCAGCGGCTTGCCGGCCGGTTCGGCATCGATCAGTCGGCGCACCATGGCGCGCACGGCGGGTCCGGATACGTTGGCGCCTTCCAGCCGCACGGCGAAGAAGTGCTTCAGTTCGAAGGTGCCTCGCGGGGTCTGCATGTACTTGCCGGTGGTGATGCGCGAGATGGTGGACTCGTGCATGCCGATCTCGTCCGCGATCTCCTTCAGCGTCAGCGGCGCCATCGCCTCGTCGCCATGGGCCAGGAAGCCGGCCTGGCGTTCGACGATGGCGCGCGCGGTGCGCAGCAGGGTGTCGTAGCGGATCGACAGGCCACGCGTCAGCCAGCGGGCTTCCTGCAGCAGTTCGCGCAGCTTGCCGGCGCCGGGTGAGGCGTCGGCCGCGTCCAGAGCGCGTTCCTGCAGGGCATTGACCCGCACGCGTGGGGTGGTGGACGGGTTCAGCGCGACGCGCCAGGCGCAGTCGGCGTGCCAGGCGACCACGTCCGGCACGATGTAGCCGGAGGGCGCGGGCGCCAGCGATTCGCCGGGGCGCGCCTGCAGCGAGAGGATCAGGCGCACGCCTTCCCGCACCTGCTCGTGGTCCAGGTCGAGCAGGCCGGCCAGGCCCTCGTACTCGTGGGCCGCCAGCAGCGCCAGGCCGTCGTTGACGATGCGCAGGGCGATGGCGCGGGCCGGCACGCGGCCCTCCAGGCCCTCGAGCTGCACGCGCAGGCATTCGCGCACGTCGCGGGCGGTCAGGCCGGGAAACTCGCCGTGCAGCAGATGCAGGCGCAGGGCGAGGGCGTGTTCGGCGGTGATGCGGAACTGGGCGGCGGCGATTAGCGCCAGCGACTCCGGATCCTGTTCCAGGTAACCGGCATCGTCGGTGTGTTCCAGCCAGAAGGCGATGACCTGCAGCGCGTCCGCGTCCACTTCCAGCGCCAGCCGGGTCAGCACGCGCACGTGCGGATCGCTGGATTCACCGGCTTCGACGCGCTGCATGCGGTCGTCGTCGCCGTCGTGCCAGCTGGCACCGGGCACGTCCCACAGGTTGGATTCCGGCAGCTCGTCGAACGCGGCGGTCTCGACCACCGCGCTGTCTTCGGCGCCCGCGTCCTGCGCGGTGTCGGCGTCGTGGGATTCTTCGATCTCGAGCAACGGGTTGAGGTCGAGTGCGCGGCGCACTTCCATTTCCAGTTGCAGGCCGTCCAGCTGCAGCAGCCGGATGGACTGCAGCAGTTGTGGTGTCAGGTGGAGCTGTTGCCCGAGTTGGGCGGATATCCCCGTTTTCATTCCCGTGTCCCCGATTCGATGCCGTGCCGTGGTGGGCTTCACATCGTGTGAACACTGTGCGCGCGCCGCGCCAGAAAAATAATCGGGGCGTTTCTGGTCGTGATGAGGGCATGCCCGACCTGCCGTCAGGGTTTCCCCTACAGCGCCGGGTTATCGTCGATGGGAAGTGCCCGTCAGGGCGGTGCGGTCACGGGAATCCGTCACCGGCGGGGCGTATCCACCCCGTACCTGCAAGGCTCAGGCCAATTCGTTCTGGTGGCGCGCGGCCAGCAGCAACAGATCATTGGCGCGCCGGCACCCCAGCGATTCCATCATGCGTGCGCGGTGGGTTTCCACGGTCTTGACGCTGATGCCCAGGTTGGCGGCGATTTCCTTGCTGCTCATGCCGCCACCCAGCTTGCGCAGGATCTGGCGCTGGCGTGGCGACAATGCGGCGATGCCGGTGGGACGCTGGTTGCCCAGCATCGGTGCGAGCATCTTCGATGACACCTGCGGGCTGAGGAACACCTGGCCCGCCGCCGCGGCCCGCAGCGCCAGTTCCAGTTCCATCGGCGCCGCTTCCTTGACCACGAAACCCGCGCAGCCCCGGTCGAGCGCGACGCGGACCTGGGTGGGGTCGTTGTGCATCGACATGATCACCACGCGCGTCTGCGGCAGCGCATCGTGCAGGATCGGCAGCACATCCAGCCCACTGCGGTCTGGCAATGAGAGATCCAGCAGCACCAGGTCGGGGCGATGGATCGTGGCCATGTCGATGGCCTGCTGGGCATTGCAGGCTTCGGCCACGACGTCCACGTCGGGCAGTGACTGGAGCAGTCGGCAGATGCCGGCCCGCACCAGGGTGTGGTCATCGACGATGAGTACGCGCACGGGGGAAGGGGAACCGGTTGGCTGTTGCTGTCTTTGGTGTTGTCACAATAGCGACGGGCCTGCGGTGCGCCAATTCGGAAAAAAGGGATTACGCGGGAAAGCTGACACAAGTCACACTAATCCTCACGCAGAGGGGATCAAAAGCGCATGCGCCGCAAACTCGGGCTGTGATGGTGATGCACCATCCCGGGGCGTAGGGAGCCGGTTTGCGTGAAAGAACCGTTATGCGGTTCAGTCAGCCTGGCGGGCGAGGGCGGCTTGGCGGGCCTCGGCGATCTGCCGCCGGTGCATGCGGAACAGGTGGCGTTCCATGGCTTCCGCCAGCCCGGGGCTGAGCAGGCTGAAGCGCAGCCACAGGTGATGGTCGGCCTGGGCCACGACGGTGGCCGGCAGTTCGATGTGATCGCTCAGCCAGCCCACCGGTTGCAGCATCACCACGCCGACCGTGCCTTCGGTGAAGCCGGGCGAGGTGGGCAGGTCGATGCGCAGCCCCCGATGCGACCAGCGCAGGGGGCAGACGGGCAGGGCATCCTCGCTGCGGCGGGCCAGCCGGCCCAGCAGCGACAGCACCAGATCGAGCTTGGCTTCCAGCCGCTGCAGTGCCGGCGTGGCCTCGTTGCGTTCTTCGACGTCCTCGCCGCGCACGTCCTCGGCGATGGCCAGGCCGTGCAGCAGGGCTTCGGACTGGGCCTGCAGCAGCACGCGTTCGCCGGCGACGAAGCGCACCGGCAGCACCGCTTCGCAGGTCAGTGCGTCGCCGAAGAGTTCGACCTCTGCGGCATGGTCCAGCGTGGGTGCTTGCGTGTGCATGATCAGTCCTCGGCCAGCGCCAGGTAGGCACGGGCGGCGCGGTCCGCGCGCTGCGTGGCCTGCATCTGGCGGCTTGTTTCGTCGCGTGCGCGCTTCATCTGTTGCTGCAGGTCCAGTTGCGCGCGCAGCAGGGTCGCCAGCGCCTCGTAGCCGGCTTCGCGGCCACTGTCGGCGTGCAGGAAGGCGCGCACGTCGCGGTCGTGCTGTATCAGCAGCTGCTCCACATTGTGCAGTTGCCCGCCCTGCAGTTCGGCCTGCATAGCCTGCAGCTGCGCGAACAGTTCGTCCAGGGCGGGTGCCGGGCTCATCGCGCGGCGGCGGTCATCGCCGGGGCGTGCCGCTGCTCGGCGGGGATCGCATTCCAGGCTGATTCGATCTCCGACAGCAGGTCCAGCGATTCGCGCAGGCCCGAGGCATCGTTGTTGAGGTTGGCTTCGATCAGCCGCGACTGCACGTAGTCGTACAGCGACGCCAGGCTGCCGGCGATCTCGCCGCCGGCCTCATGGTCGAGTGAACCGTTGAGGTGGCCGATGATGGCGCAGACCTCGCCGATGGCCTTGCCCTTGCGCGCCAGGTCGCCGCGCTCCATGCAGGCTTCCGCCAGCCGCAGGCGCTCGCAGGCGCCGGCCAGCAGCAAGGCCACCAGGCGATGCGGATCGGCTTCCATGACCGCACTGCTGAGGCCGGTGTTGCGGTACTGGGCGGCATACGAATGCGATGACATTCCATTTTCTCCTGTGATCCCCGCGCGTCACCCGACGGCGGTTCGGATCGGCGGTTATCCGGTCTGGTTGGCTAGCGAGGCGAGTTGCTGGGCCAGGTAGCTGCTGGTGCTGCTCATCTGGGCGACCATCGAATCCATCGCCACGAACTGGGCCTTGTAGCGGTTGCCGACGGCTTCCATGCGCGCATCCAGGGCCAGGCGCTGCGCGGCGACGTCCTTGATCTGCGCATTCAAGCCGCTGGTGCGCTGGGTGAACGCTCCATTGGTGCCGATGTAGCTGCCCACGGCCGTCTGCAGCTTGCCGGCGAATGCATTGTCGCCGGTGAACGCGGCGCGGATTTTCTCCGGATTGCCGGTCAATGCGGTGGTGAACTTGCTGCTGTCGAACACCAGGGTGCCATCGGAAGACGGATACCCCTTGGTCTGCAGGCCGAGGGTCTTGGCATCCAGCCCCTGCGCGGCCAGTTCGCCCAGCGCGCTACTCAGCACGTTCCTCAGCTGGCCCGCGGCGCTGCGCATCTGCGCGTCGCCGGTCAGGGCGGAAGGCTCGTCGCTTTCGGCGTTGTACTTGGTGCTGGTGTTGATCGCATTGATGGCCGCGTTGTACGCGGTCACGAAATCCTGCATCAGCTTGCTGGCCGCGGCCGTGTCGGTGGACACGGTGACGGTGCTGGTGCCCTTGGTCTTAAGGTCCAGGGTCAGGCCGGGCACGGCATCGGTGATCTTGTTGCCGCTGGCGGTGACGGTCAGGCCGTCGATCTTCACTTCCGCATCGGCGGCGGGGACGCGTTCCTGCAGGCTGGCGGCCAGGGCCTGCAGGTCGCTGCCGCCGGAGGCGAAGGCCAGCGAGATGCCGTTGGCGGCACCGGTCTTGTCGGAGGAGACCGACAGGTACAGCCCGTCGTTGGACGTCAGCACGCTGGCCTGTACGCCCTTGCTGCGGGCGGCGTCGTTGATGGCACTGCGCACGTCCTGCAGGGAACTGTCCGCCGCGATGTCGATGGCCAGCGCTTCGCCGCCGACCGTCAGCGTCAATTGGCCGGCGCCGAACTTCTGGTCCGCCGCCACCGGCTGGTCGGTGATCCATTTGTTGGCGGTGGCCAGATTGACCACTTCCACGGAATAGGTGCCATTGGGCGCGCCCGAACCGACCGAGGCGCCCACGACGGTGTCGGTGCCGGACTTGACCGTGCGGGTGTCGAAGGCGGTGGCGGCTTTCAGCGCGGTAAGCGCCTTGTCGAGGTTGCTGAAGGCGGAACTGACCGTGCCCAGCGCGGACAGCTTGAACTTGGCCTGGGATTCGATGCGGGTCAGGCGGTTCTCGGCCGGCGCGCGATCGGCGGCCACCAACTGGGAGACCATCCCGTTGATGTCCATGCCGGTGCCGATGCCACCGTAACCCATCGAATAGTCAGCCATTGCCGTCTCCTGTCAGTGCCCTTCCGCAAAAGGGTGGCCGGGCGGGCCTGGCATCCGCTGCCGGATGGGGCCCGCCCGTGCAGTTTCAGTAACGGCCTGCGGTGGCCGTTCTTTAGCCCGCATTTCTCCGTCTCCCACCGTGGCCGTGGGTCCGGCCGCTGGTGAGAAATGCTGGCGCAGACGCTGATGCAGGGTTTGTGCCAGAGGGGCCGGGATTGGGGATTCGGGATTCGGAACAACAGCGCCGCTGTGTGCGGACCCCCTCCAATCCCGAATCCCGCTGCCCCAATCCCGGCTCACAAAAAAAACCCCCGCCGTTGCCGGCGGGGGTCGGGGTACTGCCAAACGGAGGGAGACGAATCCGTCCGTGACGACAGAGAATCAAGCGAAAGGGAGAAGCATTGCGCCTTAGCGGAGCAGGCTGAGCACGTTCTGCGGCACCTGGTTGGCCTGGGCCAGCATGGCCGTACCGGCCTGCTGCAGGATCTGGGTGCGGGTCAGTTCGGCGGTTTCCTTGGCGAAGTCGGTGTCGCGGATGCGGCTGCGCGAGGCGGCCAGGTTTTCCGAACTGGTCTGCAGGTTGGCGACCACCGAGGTGAAGCGGTTCTGCACCGCACCCAGGTCGGCGCGCGCGCTGTTGACGGCCGTCAGTGCCTTGTCGACGATTTCCAGGGCCTGCTGCGCACCCTTGAAGGTCGAGATGTCCAGGTTGCTGGCGTACTGCTTGGTCGTCGCGACCGTGCTGGCGGCGACGTCGGCCGGGGCGGTGCCGCCGGTCCAGGTGCCGGTTTCGATGGCGATGCCCTTGAACGCGCCGTTGCTGCCCACGCTGTCCTTGACCGAGGTCAGGTTGACCGCGCCGGCGGCGCCGAGTTCGGCATACACGCCGCTCTCGCCGATCTTGGCGTTGATCGCCGTGACCAGGGCCTTGGCGGCCGCGTCGCGGGTGCCGGCGGCGGTGCCCTGCGCGGCGACATCGACGGTGTCGATGGTGACCGTGGCGCCGTCGGCGTTGGTCAACTGCAGGCCATCGATCTTCAGCGCGGTGACGCCGTCGGCCGGTGTGGCGGTGGTAAAGGTGGCGGTGGCGAACATGGCGCCGCCCAGCGAGCCGGACTTGGCGTCGACGACCTTGTCGATGGCGATGGCCTGGCTGGCATTGGCACCCACCTGGAACAGCTGGCTGGAGAACGAACCGTCCAGCAGCTTGGTGCCGTTGAAGTCCGCCTGCTTGGCGACGCGGTCGATTTCGGAGGTCAGCTGCTTGACTTCGGCGTTCAGCGCGGCGCGGTCGGACGCGGAGTTGGTTGCGTTGGACGACTGCACCGACAGCTCACGGATGCGCTGCAGGTTGTTGCCGATTTCGGTCAGCGAACCTTCGGCGACCTGGGCCAGCGAGATGCCGTCGTTGGCGTTGCGCACGGCAACGTCCAGGCCACGGATCTGGGTGCTGAAGCGTTCGGAGATGGCCAGACCGGCGGCGTCGTCCTTGGCGCTGTTGATGCGCAGGCCGGACGACAGGCGCTGGATGGTGGTGGCCAGTGAAGCCCCGCTGCTGCTCAGATTGCGCTGCGCGTTCAGCGAGATGGTGTTGGTGTTGATGACCTGTGCCATGGAAGTGTCCTGTAGGCGTATTACGAAGGAGAGAAGCCCGGGCCGGCGCGGGTGGCGATGACGGCCACCCGTCCGGCGTGTCGCCGCGTCTTAGCGGAGCAGGCTGAGCACGTTCTGCGGCACCTGGTTGGCCTGGGCCAGCATGGCCGTACCGGCCTGCTGCAGGATCTGGGTGCGGGTCAGTTCGGCGGTTTCCTTGGCGAAGTCGGTGTCGCGGATGCGGCTGCGCGAGGCGGCCAGGTTTTCCGAGCTGGTCTGCAGGTTGGCGACCACCGAAGTGAAGCGGTTCTGCACCGCACCCAGGTCGGCACGCGCGCTGTTGACCGAGGTCAGGGCCGCGTCGACGATCTCCAGGGCCTTCTGCGCGCCTTCGAACGTGGTGATGTCCAGGTCCTTGGCGAAGCTGGCGGTGGCGGTGGCGGCTGCCGTCGTGGTGGCGGCGGTCAGGCCGGTGCCGGTGATGGTGCCACCGACCACCAGGTCCTTGCCGGCCTTCACCGAGTTCAGGGTCACCTGGTCGGCGGTCACCGACGCGTACACGCCGCTTTCGCCCATCTTGGCGTTGATGGCTGTGGCCAGCGCGTTGGCGATGTCTTCGCCCTGCGTACCGTTCTTGTACGCCACCGTGTCGATGGCGACGCCATTGACGGTCAGACCGGCAATGCTGCCGTCGGCGGCGGCATCGGCAATCGCCGTGCCGGTGACGTCAGCGGCGAACTTGACGTTGCCCAGCGAGGCCGAGCGTGAGTCGACCACCTTGTCGATGGCGATGGCCTGGCCGGCATTGGCACCCACCTGGAACAGCTGGCTGGAGAACGAACCGTCCAGCAGCTTGGTGCCGTTGAAGTCCGCCTGCTTGGCGACGCGGTCGATTTCGGAGGTCAGCTGCTTGACTTCGGCGTTCAGCGCGGCGCGGTCGGACGCGGAGTTGGTTGCGTTGGACGACTGCACCGACAGCTCACGGATGCGCTGCAGGTTGTTGCCGATTTCGGTCAGCGAACCTTCGGCGACCTGGGCCAGCGAGATGCCGTCGTTGGCGTTGCGCACGGCAACGTCCAGGCCACGGATCTGGGTGCTGAAGCGTTCGGAGATGGCCAGACCGGCGGCGTCGTCCTTGGCGCTGTTGATGCGCAGGCCGGACGACAGGCGCTGGATGGTGGTGGCCAGTGAAGCCCCGCTGCTGCTCAGATTGCGCTGCGCGTTCAGCGAGATGGTGTTGGTGTTGATGACCTGTGCCATGGAAGTGTCCTGTAGGCGTATTACGAAGGAGAGAAGCCCGGGCCGGCGCGGGTGGCGATGACGGCCACCCGTCCGGCGTGTCGCCGCGTCTTAGCGGAGCAGGCTGAGCACGTTCTGCGGCACCTGGTTGGCCTGGGCCAGCATGGCCGTACCGGCCTGCTGCAGGATCTGGGTGCGGGTCAGTTCGGCGGTTTCCTTGGCGAAGTCGGTGTCGCGGATGCGGCTGCGCGAGGCGGCCAGGTTTTCCGAGCTGGTCTGCAGGTTGGCGACCACCGAGGTGAAGCGGTTCTGGATCGCGCCGAGGTCGGCGCGCGAGCCGTTGACCGAGGTCAGGGCCTTGTCGACGATTTCCAGCGCCTGCTGGGCGCCGGCGAAGTCCGAGATGTCCAGGTCGGACACGAACTTCGGTACCTGGCTGGTGGCCGGCGCGGTCGCGGTGTAGGTGCCGCCGGTGATGGCGACACCGAAGGCCGCGAAGTCGCCGTTGGCATCCACGCTGGTCTTGATCGAGGTCAGTTCCAGGCCGGTGCCGGCGGCATCGACGTTGGCGTAGATGCCGGTTTCGCCGAGCTTGCCGTTGATGTGGGCGGCCAGCGCCTTGGCGGCGGCTTCGTTGGTGGCCGCGACCGAACCGGCACTCTTGACGGTCAGGTCGTCGAAGGCGACGGCATTGCCGGCGCTGTCGGTCAGCGTCAGGCCGGTGATGGTGATGTCCGCAGTGGCGGACGCTGCGGCCGTGATGGCCAGCGTGCCGCTGTCGAACTGCGAGCCGCCCAGGGTCATGGCGCGGGCGTCGACCACCTTGTCGATGGCGATGGCCTGGCCGGCGTTGGCGCCCACCTGGAACAGCTGGCTGGTGAACGAGCCGTCCAGCAGCTTGGTGCCGTTGAAGTCGGCCTGCTTGGCGACGCGGTCGATTTCGGAGGTCAGCTGCTTGACTTCGGCATTCAGTGCCGCGCGGTCAGAGCTGGAGTTGCTGGCGTTGGCCGACTGCACGGCCAGTTCGCGGATGCGCTGCAGGTTGTTGCCGATTTCGGTCAGCGAACCTTCGGCGACCTGGGCCAGCGAGATGCCGTCGTTGGCGTTGCGCACGGCGACGTCCAGGCCACGGATCTGGGTGCTGAAGCGTTCGGAGATGGCCAGACCGGCGGCGTCGTCCTTCGCACTGTTGATGCGCAGGCCCGACGACAGGCGCTGGATGGTGGTGGCCAGAGAAGCGCCGCTGGTGCTCAGGTTGCGCTGAGCGTTGAGCGACATCGTGTTGGTGTTGATTACCTGTGCCATGTTCGTCTCCTCTTATTTGGATTCACGGCGTTGAAGGGAAAAGACGCTGCCTGTTTGTTTTGGTTGGGCTAGTCGCCTTTGCGTTGCGAAATGAATAACGGCGCTGCCGAAAAAACCTTTAGGCCCGGCGCGAAAATTTGTGCTAAGCCCGTCGGACAGGCGTGGTCCGCCTTCGGTGGGAAGGGAAGGAAAAGCCTGTTTTCGGCCCTAAAGAACGCCGCAGGGCGGCCGTTAACCGCGCCCGCGCGCAGGAGCATCGGTCGAGCGGGAGAAGGGATGGCCCGCCATCACGCAGCGGGGCGGTCGTTCGCGCAGGGCGCGCGATGCGGTGTGCGCGGCTACGGGGTGCGCTTGCGCCAGGCGTCCTGCGGATCTTCCAGCAGCGACAGACCCTCGATGCGGTATTCGCAACCGATCAGCGTGCGCGCTTCCAGCCCCGGCAATCCGCTGGCGTAGATCACCAGTGCGTGCTGGTCGTCCAGCGCGCCGGAAAGCGGCGCATCGCGGGTGCGTTCGAGTTCCTGTTCCAGCTGCGCGGCAGCCTGGTCCAGCGGACCGTCCACCAGCATCAGCACGCGGTTGTCGGTGATGACGATGGCATCGCTGGCGTGGCCCCAGGCGCGCGCGGGTTCCGCCAGCCGGTACAGATCCATCATCGGCGCCGAGTACTGGCGCTCGGTCTGGACGAATTCATCGGGGCGTTCCCGCCGCAACCGCGACAGCAATCCCGCGATGTCGACCACCGACATGCGGCATGTCAGTGCATCCAGCAGGGCGTCGCCCGAAGGCGGCAGCGGGGGCGTGGTGCCGGCATCGACGATGGTCGCCGCCGGCGGTGTGGACGTGGGGGGCACCGGCGCCTGTGCCGGGCAGGGCCACGGCAGCAGGCAGGCGAACGCGAACGCGACGGCTTTATTCGAGCTGCGCATTCGCGTGGGCAGCATCCAGTGCTTCCATCGCATCGCGCGGCTTCAGCTTGCCGGCCTTCTCGAAGGCCGTGGCGGCAGCGTCTTCCTTCTTGTCGCCGTAAAGCAGCAGCAGCACGTTGGCATGCTCGACATGCGCGATGGGCGAGTCCGGCGTCAGTTTCAACGCGGTCTTGATGTGGGACTCGGCGTCGGCCGCCTTTGCGCCATAGGTCAGGCCGCCGATCATCGCGCCGATCTTGCCGATGATCTCCGCGTGATACAGCGCCAGCGCGGTATGCGCTTCGGCGTGCTTGGGGGCGAGCTGGAGGGTGGTGTCCAGCGCGGTGCGCACCTTGCCGGCGATGCCCTGCTTGAGCGCCTTGGCGATGCTGAGCCCCTGGCTGTAGCGGCCCAGCGCGAATGCATGGCGATAGTGGCTGTTGGCCTCGTCCGGCAATGCCTTTACCGCGGCCTCCGCCAGCTTCGCGGCCTGTTCGAAGCGCTTGAGCTGTTCGGCCGGGTCATCGACAAGATAGGTCGCATGGATGCCCATGGCCTTCACCGCCACCGAAGCGCCCAGCGGGCCCAGGGCTTCTCCCGCTTCGTAGGCGGCCTGGAAATCGCCGCGGTGGAATGCGCGCCAGGCATCCTGCAGGCGCTGGGCCAGGTCGGCTGCCGCGATGCCCTTGGCGGCCTTGCCGGCCGCCGCGATCAACGCCTGGGCACGCTTGTCGTCGGGATAAGGTTCCAGGTCGCCCGCATGCAGCACGGGCCAGGCTTTCTTCAATGCGTCCCCCGCGTACGCGAAGGCTTTGGCGTCATGCGGAAACGGTGCCCACTTCGATGCTTTTCCAGCCATTGTGCGTCCCTCCCAGGAGGCGATGAGCATGGCCGCAGGTCCGATGACTGGCAAGCCCCGCGCATGAACGCCAGTAGTGTGATTGCTCGGTGGGGCTTGGGCAGCATCCGCTGAGTAGACCGGCCATCGGGGCCGGTATCCGGAAAACCCCCATGCCTCTGAAGAAGAATGCGCGCGCCAAGACACTGGAACCCACCTTGCGCCATGTCTGGCTGGCCGGTCTCGGCCTGGTAGCCGTCGCCCGCCGCGAGGCCCTCACCGCAGCCAACGATGCAGCCGACCGCATCGTCTCGCTGCGCGAACAGGCCGAAAAGCTGGCCAACGATACGCAGGCCAACGTGCTGGGTGGCCTTGCCAGCGTCCGTGAGCAGGGCGAGGCCCGTGTTGGACGATTCAGCGCCGAGGTCGAGGCGCGCCTGGCGCCCGTACTGGAGAAGCTTGGGCTGAAGCCGGCCGGCAAGGCCGCCAAGCCGCGCGCCCGCAAGCCGGCAAAGAAGGTGCCGGCCCCCAAGCGCCCCCGTACCGCCACCGCGCGCAAGGCCGCCGCCAAGCGCAGCACGCGCCGCAGCCGCGCCTGATCCGTTCCCCGCCTGTGCGATGCAGAACGCCCCGCTTGCCGGGGCGTTCTCGTTCCAGGCCGCGTCCGGTCCGTGGACGGCCCGTCGGGCGGGCTCAATCGAGGACAGAATCAGTCCTCGATGGGCGGCATACTGGCGCCATGCTGAGCACTTCGAACCGACTCCTCCGCCTGCTGTCGCTGATGCAGTCCCGTCGCCACTGGACGGGCGCCGAACTGAGCCAGCGGCTCGAGGTGGACCGCCGCACCCTCCGCCGGGATGTGGAGCGGTTGCGGGAACTCGGTTATCCGGTGGATGCCTCGCCGGGATTGGGGGGTGGTTACCGGCTGGGCTCGGGGGCCGCGATGCCGCCGATACTGCTGGAAGACGACGAAGCGGTCGCGGTGGCCGTCGCGCTGCGTACGGCGGCGGCAAGCGTGGGCAGGATGGAAGACACGGCCCTGCGGCTGCTGTCCAAGCTCGACCAGTGGTTGCCCGCGCGGCTGCGCAAGCGCGCCAGCGCCTTGTATTCGGTGACGCTGTCGCTTGCCGGTGGCGCCCCCACCTCGGACGTGGACCTGCTGCTCAGCATCGCCGGCGCGTGCCGCGACGGCTTCCGCCTGCGCATGCATTACCGGGACCGCAGCCAGCGCGCCACGGAGCGCCTGATCGAGCCCCTGCGCCTGGTGCATACCGGCAGCCGCTGGTACCTGGTGGCGTGGGACCTGAAGCGCGAAGACTGGCGGACGTTCCGCGTGGACCGCGTGCAGTCACTCCATGACACCGGCACGCAGTTCCCGCCCCGCACGTTCCCCGGCGACGTGGCCGACTATGTCGCCAAGTCGATCACGCAGCCGTTCACCCGCTACCAGATCAGATTGCGACTGCGTGGGTCGATCGAGGAACAGGCCTCGCGCGTGCCCACGTGGTGCGGCATCCTCGAAGCCGGTGACGCGCACCATTGCCTGCTGGAACTGGGCGCCGAATCCATCGACGCACTGCTCGCGCTGATGGCGCTGATCGGTCCGGATTTCGAGATCATCGACGACCGCGGTCTGCTGCCCGAGTTGCGCGCGGCATCGGCGCGGCTGGGCGATGCACTCGCCGCCGCGTAGACGCCGCCCACCCCCGTCCGCCATTCCCTTGGAACGGAGCCCGCTCCGCCTGCGCGGCATCCGCGCCCTGCGGTATCGAGCAGGCTCGACCCTGCGCCGTGGCGCAGGCGGTCAGGCGGTATAGGCCTGCGTCAGCGTATTCAGGTGCACGCGCTCGGCGTCGCGCAGGAAGGGCGCCACCAGCATCATCACCTGCACGATGCCCTGGCGGATGGCGGCCTGTTCGTCCTTCTCGCCGCGCGTCGCAGCGTAGTTGAGCCAGAACGTCGAGACGACCAGCACGTTGGTGGCGGTGGCGGCCAGCTCGGCGGCCGATGCCCGCATCACGCCCGCGTGGGACATGCCGCGCATCACCGCATGGGCGCTGTCATCGGCGCGTTTCAGGATGCGGGCGAAGCGCATCCGCAGTCGCCGGTTGCGGCTGAGGATCTCCACCAGGTCCCGGTACAGGAAGCGGTAGTCCCAGATGCATTCGAAGACCAGGTGCAGCTGCAGCCAGATGTCTTCCAGCCCGGGCAGGCGATCCGCCGGCGGCGTCAGGGCGGCATCCATGCGCTCTTCGTAACGCGCGAAGAGCTGCTCGATGATGTCGTCCTTGTTGCGGAAGTGGTAGTACAGGTTGCCCGGGCTGATTTCCAGCTCGTCGGCGATGTGGTTGGTGGTGACGTGCGGCTCGCCCTGCGTGTTGAACATCGCAAGCGAGGCGTCGAGGATCCGCTGGCGGGTGTCGCGCGCCACTAGGCCGTGAGTTTCTTCACCAGGTCGACGTACTTCTTCTGCGCCTCTTCCTGCGGCGTACCCTTGAGCTTGGCCCAGGCTTCGTACTTGGCTGTGCCGACGAAATCGAAGAAGCCCGGCTTGTCTCCTTTCACATCACCTTCCGACCCCTGTTTGTACAGGCCGTAGAGGCGCAGCAGCGTGTCGTTGTCGGGGCGCTCGGACAGGCCCTGGATGTCCTTGGATGCTTGCTCGAACGCGGTTTTGAGATCGGCCATGGATGTTCCCTCCCAGTGAACGCGGCCATCTGACCACGGGGCGCAGTACCGGTCAATCCGTGACGGGATTGTCGAACCGGGGCCGCTCTGGCAACGTAGGCCGCAGGGCGGTCGGAGGGGCTCGCCCACTCAACGGAAGGGATGGGACGTCATGAGCTATTTCGTCACCGGCGCCACGGGTTTCATCGGACGTTACCTGGTCGGCAACCTGCTGAAACGCAGCGGCACCGTGTACGTGCTCGTCCGCAAGGATTCGCAGAAGAAGTTCGACGCCATCGCCAGGAAGGCCGGCTGGGACATGAAGAAGGTGGCCGTGGTGCACGGCGACATGACCAAGCCGAAATGCGGCTTGACCGCGGCGCAGATCCGCACCCTGTCCGGCAAGGTGAAGCACTTCTTCCACCTGGCCGCCATCTACGACCTGACCGCCACGCGCGAGGCGCAACAGGCGGCCAATATCGACGGCACCCAGAACGCACTGGACCTGGCGGCCGCGGTGAAGGCGGGCTGCTTCCACCACACCAGCTCCATTGCGGCGGCAGGGCTGTACCCCGGCATCTTCCGCGAGGACATGTTCGACGAGGCCGAAGGCCTGGACGACCCCTACCTGCGCACCAAGCACGAATCCGAAGGGCTGGTGCGCAGGGAGACGCGGGTGAAGTGGCGCATCTACCGCCCGGCGATGGTGGTGGGGCACTCCAGGACCGGCGAGATGGACAAGATCGACGGCCCGTACTACTTCTTCACCCTGATCAAGAAGCTGCGTGAACTGCTGCCGCCGTGGATGCCGGTGCTGGGCATCGAGGGCGGGCGCATCAACATCGTGCCGGTGGATTTCGTCGCCGACGCGATGGACCACATCGCGCACAAGCCCAAGCTGGATGGCCATACCTTCCATTTGACCGATCCCGAGCCGATGCGCGTGGGCGAGGTGCTCAACACCTTCGCCCGCGCCGGCCACGCGCCGGAAATGACGATGCGCCTGGATGCACGCATGTTCGCGTTCGTCCCCAGCGGCATCCGGGCGGCGGTCGGCAACCTGCCGCCCGTGCGTCGCTTCATCGGCATGCTGCTGCGCGACTTCAAGATTCCGAAGGAAGTGCTGAAGTTCATCACCTATCCCACGCGCTTCGACAGCCGCGAGACCGAGCGCGCGCTCAAGGGCACGGGGATCGCGGTGCCGCGCCTGGACGACTATGCCTGGCGCCTGTGGGACTACTGGGAACGCCATCTGGACCCGGACCTCTTCATCGACCGCACGCTGAAAGGCAAGGTGCGCAACAAGGTGGTGGTGGTCACGGGGGGCTCGTCCGGCATCGGCCTGTCGACCGCGCAGCGCGTGGCGGAAGCCGGCGCCACCACGATCATCGTGGCGCGTGGCGAGGAAGAGTTGTTCAAGGCGCGCGACGAGATGAAGAAGGCCGGCGGCAAGGTGTTCGCCTATACCGCCGACCTGGCCGACATGGCCGACTGCGACCGCCTGGTGAAGACGGTGCTGGACGAGCATGGCCACGTGGACATCCTGATCAACAACGCCGGTCGTTCGATCCGTCGCTCCATCGAGGCCAGCTACGACCGGTTCCACGATTTCGAGCGCACGATGCAGCTCAACTATTTCGGCAGCATCCGCCTGATCATGGGCTTCCTGCCGAAGATGACCGAGCGTCGCAAGGGCCACATCATCAACATCAGTTCGATCGGCGTGCTGGCCAACTCCCCGCGTTTCTCCGCGTACGTGGCATCGAAGGCCGCGCTGGATGCCTTCAGCCGGTGTGCGCAGGGCGAGTTGTCGGGCAAGGGCATCTGCTTCACAACCATCAACATGCCACTGGTGAAGACGCCGATGATCGCACCGACCAAGATGTACGACAGCGTGCCGACGCTCTCCCCGGAGGAAGCCGCGGACCTGCTGGTGAAGGCCATCATCGAGAAGCCCAGCCGCATCGCCACGCGCCTGGGCATCTTCGCCGCGCTGGTCAACGCGTTGGCGCCGAAGGCCTACGAGGTGGTGATGAACACCGCGTTCGAACTGTTCCCCGATTCGGCCGCGGCCAAGGGCGACCGCAAGGCATTGAAGGAAGCGGCGCCCAGCCAGGAGCAGATCGCGTTCGCATCGCTGATGCGCGGTGTGCACTGGTGACACCTGTGCATCCGGAGTGACCCGACGGGCTTTCCCGACCTAGGGCCGAGCTTGCTCGGCTCCGTGGCAGGTCGGTGGCGTACGGCAGGACCCGCGGATGACGCGGGATCAAGAGCGGAGCAAGCTCCGCTCTACGGGTCCGACCAGCGCAGCGGCACGGCCTGCTGATTGCGCATGTGCAGCGCCAGTGGCTCGATCCGCGACCACAGGAACTCGCGCAGGTCCGCGTCTTCGACGGTCTCCGTCATGGCGCCGTGGAAGCAGGCCAGCCAGCCGCTGGCTTCCTCCATGCCGATGGCGAAAGGGAGGTGGCGGGCGCGCAGCATCGGGGCGCCATGCTTCTGCGTGAACAGCGGCGGACCGCCCAGCCAGCCGCTGAGGAACTCGAAGAGCTTCTGCTCGCTGCCGTCGAGCGAGGACGGATGCAGGCGCCGCACCGCGGCGGCTTCGGGCAAGGATTCCATCAGCGCATACATGCGCCGGGTCATCCGCCGCAGGCCGGCTTCGCCGCCGATGCGGTCGTAGGGGGTGACGGTAGCGGGGGCGTCCATGGCGGATCGGCGGGGCGGGGCGGGGCTTCCATCATGCCGCCAGCGTCGGGCCCATCGCTGCGGCCAGGTGTCGCAGGCAACGATGCGGCACGACCGGCGTCACATGTTCCTGCACTGGCGCCAGCGGACCGGCTCGTCGCTTCCCGGCGGCGGGTTGAGTTGCACGCGGGTGGTACGCAGGGCCGGGTAGCGTTCCAGTTCAAGGCAGATCCACGGCCACACTTCTTTCTCCGTGCCGGTGCGGTCCACGCTGAGCGTCAGCTTGGTCTGCCACACGCCGCTGCTGATGCCCGGCGTCTTGGTCAATGCCTGCAGCACGGCGCGCATCTGCTGCTCCAGCTCTTCTTCGGTCGGTTCGCGGAACGGCGCTTCGGCCGGCTTGCCGGCGGCGGGAGCCACTGCCGGCGCATCGGCAGGGGCGGGTGCGATGGGGGTGACGGAGGCGGGTGGGCGGCTGTCCAGCACGTCGCCCAGTGCCACCACCGCGACGGCGCCTGCCGCCACGGCGCCGAACCAGGCGATGCCGATGTGGCGCTTGGCGCGTGCCGCGGCATAGCCGGTGACCTGCAGCTGCAGGGCCGGTTCGATCAGTGGCTTGACCTCGGGCCAGAGCCGGGGACCGTCCAGCAACTCGATGTTGGTGCCCTGCGCGGCATCGCGGCCTTCCTTCTCCACCTTGCCTTCGGTGGCCAGGATGCCTCCCTGCGCGGCGCCCAAACGGATGCTGGAGGCCAGTTCCACCACGGGCGCGGCGGCGATGCGGTAAGCCGAGCCGTGCTTGCACGACAGTAGCCAGCGCTCTTCACCGCGCGCCAGCAGGAAGGTGGACTGCGGTTCGCGGGATTCGTGCGGTTCGGGGCTGGCCGCCGCCAGGCCGCGACGTTCCATCGCGACCAGCACCAGTTTCGAGAACTCCCGCCAGCGCAGGCCGGACAGTGCATGCAGCCCATAGGCCATTTCGTCGCGTGGACGGCGGACCATCCAGAAATAAGCGGTGGCCAGTACGCCGATCACCAGGGTGACGGCCAAGCCGAGAAGCCAAATGGGCATAAATCGCGAATGCGCTTTTTGTTATTCGAATGCGCAATTCTACCAGCCGACAGGGGCATGTCTGTCGGGTCAACCCCGAGTCTTGGCATGGCGTCCGGCAGGTCTCCGCAGGCCATGTGCGGACACGAAAAAGCCCGCCAGTCCGAAGCCGTAAGGGGAGGGGAGCATACGTACTTCGTGTGGACTGGCGGGCCGTATCGATTGTTACGCCAACCGATGCTGCCTTGCAACAAAAATCTGTTCAGAAAACGCACTGTTCCAGTGCGTTTGCCCTCACCCCGCGGAGGCTTTGCGCGACGTGCGCTTGGCCGCCACTTTCTTGACGGGTTTGCCGGCGGGCTTGGCCGTCTTGCGGGCCGGGCTCTTGCGGGCGGCCTTGGGCTTGCTGACGGGCGCGCCGCCCAGCTTGCGCAGTTCGGCATTCAGCTCTTCGACCCGGTCGATCAGCGTGGAGAGGTCTTCGCGGCTGGGGACTTCCAGACGGCGCAGGGCGCGCTGCACGCGCTCCTCGAACACCTTCTCCAGGCGGTCCCAGGTATCCGACGCGCGCTCGCGCGCCTGCCCGACGGTGGATTCCACCGCATCACGCATCACCTGCGCCTTGCCACCGGCCAGCTTGCGCGTGGTCTGCTCCAGCGACAGGCCTTCCTTCACCAGGGTCTCGAACAGCTTGGTGCCTTCGGACTGCGCACGACCGAACGCGCCCACGCCGGCCAGCCAGACCTGCTGGGCGGATTCACCCAGGCTCTTGGACAGGCGCTCGGCCTGTGCCTGCAGGTTCTCGTTCTTGGAGGAAGAAGCGGTCTTGCGGGCGGATTTCTTCAAGGTGGCCATGGGGTTCCGTTGGCAGTCGAGATAAGGGATGAAGCGTCAGCGTCGGCGTGATGTCTAGAGTTTTCACACCAGCGGCGCCGCTGGCGTGAGGCGATCACGTGCGCGTCGCTGCACGCCGACGCGAGACCACCTGGTCCACGTCGTCCAGCGCACGGCGCAGCCGTGCGGTGGTCTCGGTCATGCGGGGCGCCACGTCCAGGCCGTCCAGGATGGAACGGTGGCGTGCGTTGACGATCTCGTCGCGGTAGCGGATGCCATGCGCCGCCAGCATCGGTTTGAGCACGTCGGCGCGCTTGCGCAAGTCGGCCAGCGTATTGCGGTACGCCAACTGGCAGACGCGGTGGCGCGAGGAGAAGCTGAAGAGATTGGTGAAGAACAGCTCGCTGTCGGTCGCGTTCGGCTCGAACACCAGTTGATCGATGTCGGGGAACTGGTGCGGGTATTTCTCCATGCCGATCTGCATGCGCGACTGCAGCAGCGTACGCAGGGTCTGCGACAGCACGGCAGGCAGGCCACCGCTCGCCAGCCCGACCTGTTCCGCTTCGTCGGCGTGCGGCGCGGCGCGGTTGGCGTCGAACGGCACCAGCGGGTTGATGCCGATCATCAGATCGATGTCGCGCTCCAGCACGGTGCTGGCGTGCATGGTCCGGCGCAGGGCACCGTCCAGGAAATGGCGGCCGCAGATCTCCACCGGCGGATAGAGGCCGGGCAGGGCGGAGCTGGCCTGCACCGCACGCGAGATGGGCACGTCGTCCCACCCTTCCTCGCCGAAGCGCACCGCCTCGCCGCTGTCCAGGTCCACCGCCACCACGAACAGGTCGGCATCCAGCTTGCGGAAATCGTTGCTGCGGCCGCGGCGGGTAAAGATGTCGTGCAGGAACCGCTCGACGCCTTCATTGTCGAAGATGCCGGTGGGCACCAGCCCGCCGAAGCGCAGGAACAGGTCCGACCATCGCACCGCCTTGCGCGGATGGCGCAGCAGCCGGCCCAGCCAGTCGCCGTAGAGCGCGGGCAGGCTGGCGGCGCGGCGCAGGTACTCGCCCACATTGGGGCGCAGGAAGGTCTCGGGCCGGAACTCGGCATCGTCGCTGGTGCCGGTGATGAAGATGCGGCACATCTCGGCCGTGCTCATGCGGTTGGCCAGGCCGGCGGCGAGGAACGCGCCCGAGCTGACGCCCACGTAGCAGTCCATCCGGGTCAGGTCCAGTCCGTCCAGGGCCTCGTCCATCGCACGCAGGGCGCCCAGCTCGTACATCCCGCCGATGGGACCGCCGCCGGCGATGGCCAGCCCGATCTTGCCGCTCCGGCCCCGCTTGCGCGCACTGTGGATCGAAAGCATGTACTTCCCGTCTTGACGTTACCGGCCGAGTGTAGCCGACAGACCGGGCGCTTGCGGTGGGCTGGCGCGCCCGGGATCATGCGCGGCATGGCGCGAAGCAACCCCCTGATCGAACGCCTGGGCCGTCGTCTCACCTGGCACCAGGCCCTGCATGATCCGGCCCGCGAGCCGCGCAACCGGCTGCGCTGGCTGCCGGAACTGCGGCGCTGGCAGGCCGAGCGGCTGGAAGCCAGTTTCGAGCATTTCCTGAACGACCCGCGGCGGCGGTCGGCGGCGATGTTCTTCCTGACCGATGTCTATGGCGACCACGACTTCAGCCGCCGCGACGCCAACGTGGCCAAGGTCATGCCAATGATGCAGCGCCTGCTGCCGGCCGCCGTGCTGGGGACCGTGGCCCACGGCATCGAGCTGGGCGCGCTGACCCACGCGCTGGATGTGCGCATGGCCGAAGCCCTGCACCGCATCGCCCCGACGCGCCGCAAACTGGATGCGGAGCTTTACGCCAGGGCGTACCGCGAGGTGGGGCATGCGCGCCTGCGTGAGCACCAGATCGACCTGATCGCCGAAGTCGGCGTGGGCCTGGCCAAGGCGGTGAAGACGCCCGGCGTGGCCACCCTGCTCAAGCTGTCGCGCGGTCCGGCCAAGGCGACCGGATTGGGCGAACTGCAGGGCTTCCTGGAGCGCGGCTTCTCCGCGTTCGCGGCGCTGGGCGACGGCAGGGCCTTCGTGCACGACATCGAGGAAGCCGAGCGTGAGGTCTCGCGCCGGTTGTTCGACGGGCATCCCGACCCGTTCGGCTGACTCAGTCGAACTTTTCGGTCAGCACCCGGCGTATCTCCACCTCGATCGGCCCCTTCATGGCCGAGAGCAGGAAGCCGAGGGACGCGGTGACATGCAGCTGTTGGGGAAGCAGGGCGATGTGCCCATCCACACCGGAGCGGTTGAAGTTCAGCGTGTCGCCATCCCAGCCATAGTCCATGTCGAAGCGCTCGGCCAGTTTCTTCGCCACTTCCTCGACGGCCTTGCGTGCCTGTTTGGGCGTCTTGGTGTGGTTGTGCAGGATGTCGATGCTGGCCATGGGAAGCTCCACTGAGGTATGCCTATTCTGCGCATGCACCGCGCAGAGGCAAGCCGGGGCTGTCGAATCCATGCCAACCTGCTAGGCTCCTGCAGCGTGGAAAGCCTGCGACTTCATTTCACCAATCGCCCTTCACCCGACCGTCCGTTGTCCACGGGCGTGCACCGCATCGTGCGCGAAGCCGCGGGCACCATCGGGGTGGGGGACGTGCTGCAGGGCGCGCTGCTGGCACAGATCTGCGTGGACCGCCGCGGCCTGTGGCTGCAGGTGGCCAACGGCATGCGTGGCGTGCACATCAACGGGCGCCCGGTGAAGCGCATGGCCGTGCTCCGCCCCGGCGACTCCATCTACGTCGAAGGCGTGGAGCTGTTGCTGCAGTCGGCACACCAGTCCGCCGGCGACGTGCGCGAGGTGCGCGACGTGGACATGACCCAGAGCGATGCCCGCGTGGTCCTGCGCGGCGTGGGGGGCAAGTACCACGGCCGCAGCATTCCGTTGAGCCAGCCCTGCCTGGTGGGCCGGGCCCGCGACGCGACACTGAGGGTGGACGACCCGGCCTTCGCCGAGCGGCATGCGCGGCTGGAGTTGCGCGGGGAACGCGTGCTGCTGCGTGACCTGGGGTCCGCCGAGGGCACGCGCGTCAATGGCGTGGTGGTGCGGGATGCGCTGCTGGCCGCGGGCGACCAGATCGTCTTCGATGCGCAGCACCGCTTCATCCTGGAAGTGCCGTGGCTGCCGACGGCCTCGATGGCGGCACCCATGGACGAGGAGATCACGGTATCGCCGGCTCCGCCGGCCGACCAGGCCGTGGCCCGGCGTTCGGTCGGCCGTTGGCCGTGGCTGCTGCTGGCCGCGCTGCTGCTGGCGGCGGCGCTCAGTGCACTGCTGCTCTTCGGGGCGGGCTGAAGCGCTTCCACACCCGCCACCCGAGCAGTACCGCCAGGATGCCCGCATAGAGCAACGGCTCGCGGATGTCGGATTTGACCACCCACCAGAAGTGCAGCACCGCGAGCACGCCGATCGCATAGACCGTCTTGTGCAGCTTGCCCCAGTTGCGGCCGAGCCGGCGGATCCAGCCCTGGGTCGAGGTCACCGCCAACGGAACCAGCAGCAGCCAGGCGGTGAAACCGACGGTGATGTAAGGGCGCTTGGCGATCTCTTCGAAGATCTGCGTCCAGTAACCGCGCAGGTCCAGCCCCAGGTAGACCCCCAGGTGCAGGGTGGCATAGAAGAACGCATACAGCCCCAGCAGCCGGCGGAACCGGATCAGCACGGGCTGGCCGGTCAGCTGGCGCAGGGGGGTGATGGCCAGGGTGACCATCAGCAGGCGAAGCGCCCACAGGCCGGTCCGGTGCTCGATTTCCGCCACCGGGTCGGCGCCGAGCGCGTCGCTGCCGGTGGTCCAGACGTCGTGGACTTGCCAGGCCAGGATCGCCAGCGGGGTAAGGGCCAGGGCGTGGACGAGTGTCTTGGCGGCGATGAGGGCGGGGGAGTGCTTGGGCATGGGAGCTCGTGGTCGTGCCGGTGGGATGGGGACTGACATGTCCGCGGCGGCGCGTCAGTTTCCGGACAAAGGCAGGCCATGGCTCAGTACCACTTCTTCAGGTCCATTCCCGCATACATCGAGGCCACCTGGTCCGCATACCCGTTGAAGAGCTTCGTCGGGATGCGTTCGGCGAACAGCTTGCTGGCCGTGCCCGAGATGCGGCGTTCGGTCTTCTGGCTCCAGCGCGGGTGGTCGACATCCGGATTGACGTTGGAGAAGAAGCCGTATTCGGAGGGTTGCAGGTCGTGCCACGCCGTTTCCGGCATGCGCTCGACGAACTTGATCTCCACGATCGACTTGATGCTTTTGAAGCCGTACTTCCATGGCACGACCAGCCGCAGCGGCGCGCCGTTCTGCTGCGGCAGCGGCTTGCCGTACAGGCCGGTCGCGAGCAGGGTCAACGGATGCATGGCCTCGTCGATGCGCAACCCCTCGCGGTAGGGCCAGTTGATGGAGCGGTAGCGCACGCCGGGCATCTGCACCGGGTCGGCCAGCGTGGTGAACGCCACGTACTTGGCCTTGGAGGTGGGTTCGAACTTCTTCAGCACCTCGCCCAGCGGCACGCCCAGCCAGGGGATCACCATCGACCAACCCTCCACGCAGCGGAGCCGGTAGATGCGTTCCTCCGGCTTCAGGCCTTTCACCAGGTCGTCCAGCGACAGCTTGCCGGGCCGGGCGCAGTGTCCGCCCACGGCGATGGTCCAGGGCGACGTGCGCAGGGTCTTGCGGGCGGTGGAGGGGTCGGCCTTGCCGGTGCCGAACTCGTAGAAGTTGTTGTAGCTGGTGACGTCTTCGTAACGGGTCAGTGTCTCCGTCGTGCGGAAGCCCGAGCGCGCCTGCTCGGGGGTGACCGTGGCCTTGGGCGGCAGCGGGGGCTCGGCATCGGCGCAGCCCGAGAGCGCCAGCGCGGGCGTCATCGCGAAGGCGCGCAACAGAGCGCGCCGTTCGCGGTAGATGGCTTCGTCGGTGATCTCGGAGGCGGGGATCCGCAAGGCGTCGCGCAGGGACATGGTGGGGTTCCGTAGGGGCGGGGGTAAGGGTTGGAGCAGGGAAGGGAGGAAAAAATTCCCGCCTGGCGGGAGCCGGTTGCCGCAGAGTAATACGCGACCCGCTCAGGAAGGGATGCAGGGCGTGCGTATTCCATGCCCATGCGTCCGCATGGTTGCCCCTGCAACTGATGCGCTGCGGCATACTAGGGGTTCATTCTTTCAGGTGCTCCATGACGCGCGCGTTCAACTTCAGTGCCGGCCCCGCCACCCTTCCGGAACCGGTGCTGCGGCAGGCCCAGGCCGAGATGCTCGACTGGAATGGCATTGGCGCGTCCATCGTGGAAATCAGCCACCGCAGTGCGGACTTCATTGCCGTCGCGGCCGAGGCCGAGGCCGACCTGCGCCGGCTGGTCGGCATTCCGGACGACTACGCGGTGCTGTTCCTGTCCGGCGGCGCGACCACCCACCAGGCCCTGCTGGCGCTCAATTTCGCCGCGCCCGGCCAGGTCGTGGACTACGTGGTCACCGGCCACTGGGGCAAGACCGCGATCAAGCAGGCCAGGCCCTACTGCACGGTCAACATCGCCGCCGACGGCGAACCGGGCGGTTTCCACGACATCCCGGCGCGGGACACCTGGCAGCTGACGCCCGGCGCCGCCTACGTGCACATCACCGCCAACGAGACCATCCATGGCGTGGAGTTCCGCGACACGCCGGACGTGGGCGAGGTGCCGCTGTTCGCCGACTTCAGTTCGTCGATCGCCTCCGAGCCGCTGGACGTGTCGAAATACGGCGTGATCTACGCCGGCGCGCAGAAGAACCTGGGGCCGGTCGGCGTGGCCGTGGTGATCATCCGCAAGGACCTGTTCGAGCGCAGCGGCCAGCCGCGCGCCGACATCTTCGACTACCGCTCGCATGCCGCGCGCGACTCCATGCTCAACACGCCCCCGACCTGGAACTGGTACCTGGCCGGCCTGGTGTTCAAGTGGATGCTGGCCGAAGGCGGTGTGGCCGAATTCGCGCGCCGCAACGCGGCGAAGTCGTCGCTGGTCTACGAGGCCATCGACAGCTCGGGCGGCTTCTACCGCAACGACGTGGTGCCTGCCGCGCGGTCGCGGATGAACATCCCGTTCTTCCTGCCCGACGACACCCTCAACGCGCGCTTCGTGGCCGAGTCCAAGGCGGCCGGCCTGCTGGCGCTGAAGGGCCACAAGGCGGTGGGCGGCATCCGCGCGTCGCTCTATAACGCGCTGCCGGTGGAAGGCGCGCAGGCACTGGTCGATTTCATGCGCGACTTCAGGCAACGCAACGGATAATCGACGCCGTTGTAGGAGCGACGTGAGTCGCGACCGTGAATATCCAGGTCGCGACTCACGTCGCTCCTACGGAAAGCAACTCCAGGACACGACAAAGATGGCCTCCAAGCCCAGCAAACGCATCACCAAGCCTGCGAAAGGCAAGACGGCCGAAACGGCGCCCGCTCCCGCCCTCTCCGACGTCCGCGCCAAGATCGACGGCATCGACCGGCAGATCCAGGCGCTGATCGCCGAGCGGGCGCAGTTCGCCCACCAGGTGGGCAAGGCCAAGGGCAACCTGGCCGCCGCCGTCGATTACTACCGCCCCGAGCGCGAAGCGCAGGTGCTGCGCATGGTGGTGGACCGGAACCAAGGCCCGTTGAGCGACGAGGTGCTGGTGCATGTGTTCCGCGAGATCATGTCCGCCTGCCTCGCCCAGCAGGAACCGCTGAAGATCGGTTTCCTTGGGCCGGAAGGGACCTTCAGCCAGCAGGCGGTGCTGAAGCACTTCGGCCGTTCGGCGCATGGCCTGCCGCTGGCGAGCATCGAGGAAGTGTTCCAGGAAGTGGAAAGCGGCAACGCCGACTTCGGCGTGGTGCCGGTGGAGAACTCGGGGCAGGGCACCATCCAGATCACGCTGGACATGTTCCTGACCTCCAACCTGAAGATCTGCGGCGAAGTCGAACTGCGCGTGCACCAGTACCTGCTTTCGCGCAGTGGCCGCATCGAGGACATCGAGCGGATCTATTCGCACCCGCAGTCGTTCGCGCAGACCTCGTCGTGGCTGCGCGCCAACCTGCCGAAGGTGGAGAAGATCCCGGTGTCCAGCAATGCCGAGGGCGCACGCCGCGCACGCGGCGCCGACGACGCGGCCAGCATCGGGGGCGAAAGCGCGGGCCACGTATACGGCCTCAAGAAAGTGGTGATGAGCCCCATCCAGGACGACGCGGACAACACCACGCGCTTCCTGGTCATTGGCCGCAGCATCTTCCCGCCGTCGGGCCACGACCGCACCTCGGTGCTGGTCTTCATCCACGACAAGCCCGGTGCGTTGTTCGACGTGCTCAGCCCGTTCGCCCGCCACGGCATCAGCATGAACCGGATCGAATCGCGGCCGTCGCACCACGCCAAGTGGGAGTACGGCTTCTTCATCGACCTGGCCGGCCACGTCGAGGACGAGGCGATGAAACAGGCGCTGGCCGAACTGAAGCAGCATTCGGCGCAGATCAAGGTGCTGGGCTCGTACCCGGTCGCGGTGCCGTGACGCACATCCTTCCCCCGCTTGCGGGGGAAGTTGCCCGAAGGGCGGATGGGGGCGAACCGTGCATGCTTGTCCCCGGCGCCCGCTTGCCCCCACCCCCAGCCCTCCCCCGCAAGCGGGGGAGGGGGCAGAACCCGAGAGATTGAATGAGTACCAAGCAGGACTGGATCGCCTCCGCTGGCCGCGCCTTGCACGGCACCCTCGATATCCCCGGCGACAAGTCGGTGTCGCACCGGGCGGTGATGTTCGCCGCGCTGGCCGACGGCACGTCGACGATCGACGGCTTCCTCGAAGGTGAAGACACGCGCGCGACCGCCGCGATCTTCTCGCGGCTCGGCGTGCGGGTCGAGACGCCGTCGCCGTCGCGGCGTGTCGTGCACGGCGTGGGCGTCGATGGCCTGAAGGCTTCGGACGGTGCGCTGGACTGCGGCAATGCCGGCACCGGCATGCGCCTGCTGGCCGGCCTGCTGGCCGCGCAGCCGTTCGACAGCGTGCTGGTCGGCGACGAGTCGCTGTCAAAGCGCCCGATGCGTCGCGTCACGGGCCCACTGTCGAAGATGGGCGCGCGCATCGATACCGGAGAAGGCGGCCTGCCGCCGCTGCGCATCCATGGCGGCCAGTCGCTCACCGGCATCGACTACACGCTGGAAGTCGCCAGTGCGCAGGTGAAGTCGGCGGTGTTGCTGGCCGGCCTGTATGCCGACGGCGAGACCGTCGTGCGCGAGCCGCATCCCACCCGCGACTACACCGAGCGCATGCTGAGGGCGTTCGGCGTCGATATCGAATTCTCGCCCGGCTTCGCGCGCCTGCGTGGCGGGCAGCGGCTGAAGGCCACCGACATCGCCGTGCCGGCGGACTTCTCGTCGGCCGCGTTTTTCCTGGTCGCCGCCAGCCTCATTCCGGGTTCGGAACTGCGTCTGCGCGCCGTCGGCCTGAATCCACGCCGCACCGGCCTGCTGCAGGCGCTGCGCCTGATGGGTGCGGACATCACCGAAGAGAACGCCAGCGAGCACGGCGGCGAGCCGGTTGCGGACCTGGTGGTGCGGCACGCAGCGCTGCGCGGCATCGAGGTGCCGGAAGCGCTGGTGCCGGACATGATCGACGAGTTCCCGGCGCTGTTCATCGCCGCGGCCTGCGCCGAAGGGCCGACGGTCGTGCGCGGCGCGGCCGAACTGCGCGTGAAGGAGTCCGACCGCCTGGCCAGCATGGCCAACGGCCTGCGGGCGCTCGGCCTGCGCGTGGACGAAACGCCGGACGGCGCGACGATCTTCCCGGGCGAGCTGCAGGGCGGCAGTGTCGACTCGCACGGCGACCACCGCATCGCGATGGCGTTCTCCATCGCCGGCCAGCTGGCGAAGGGCGAAGTACGCATCGGCGACATCGCCAATGTCGCCACGTCATTCCCGAATTACGACGGCCTGGCCACGGGCGCGGGGTTTGCGTTGCGGAAGGCCTGAGGCCATTGCTTTCTACAGGAGCGACGTGCGTCGCGACCGCGCCCCGACAGCAGCACCCTCTGCACGAACAAGAAGCGCGCCGCAGCGCGCCTACCAGGAGAACCACCGGCTTTCGTTGCGGGGGACTGGCGCGCGGTCGCGACTTACATCGCTCCTACAAGGGCGGCGAAAAAAACGGGGAAGCCATGGCTTCCCCGTTCCATTACACGGTGAAGGCAAGCGTTCGCATTACTGCGCGGCCACCAGGTCCGACGGCTGGAAGTCCACCGGCACGCGGACACTGCTGGCAACGGCCTTGCCATTGCGCAGGGCCGGTTCGAAGCGCCACTGGCGCACGGCATTCAGCGCGGCGCGATCGAGCTCACGCTCGCCGCTGCGTTCGGCGATCTCCACGTCCACCGGATTGCCGTCGGCATCCAGTTCGGCCAGTACCACGACGGTGCCGCCTACGCCGGCACGCAGCATCGAGGCGGGATACTTCGGCGCGACGTTGCCGGCCACGGCACGCGGCGGACGGTTTACCGAAGCTGCCCGATCAGCGGTCTGCTTGGGCTTGGTGGCTACGGCCTGCGTCGGCCGTTCGCGTGGCGTGTCGACCGCGGGCGTCGTCGGCAGGACGGCAGGAGCACGCGTCGCGGCCTGCTGCGATGCCTGGCGGTGTTGCCCCATCCGCACCAGGGCTGCGGCCGTCAGTGCCAACGCCAACAGCACCAGCAGGAGCGGCGACACGCCACGCCGCACCGGCGTGGTGTTGTCTTCCATCGTTTCCGGCGCGCGATATTCGTTGTTTGCGGACTGCGTCATGAGACCTCCTGATCACGTTGTGGAACGTGGTCGAGTCTTGCATGGCGCTTTGTTGCGACTGCGTGAGTCGCCAGTGAAACCGATGCGCGGGATTCAGCAACCCGAACGGAGGTTCAGCATCGCGAGCGATGCGTCAACGCATCTTGAAATCCACCGGCACGGTGACACTGCCGACGATCGCCTGGCCATCGCGCTGGCCGGGACTGAAACGCCAGCGGCGCACGGCGTCCACCGCCGCGCGATCGAGATCGCGCGATCCACTGCGTTGCTGCACGTCGACCGACAGCGGCACGCCATCGGTACCGACTTCCACGCGCACCATCACCGTGCCCTCGGCGCCTTCGCGGATCGCGGCGGGCGGATACTCGGGGGCCGGCGTCTGGCCGGGGAGGGGCACCGGCACCTCGGTCGGCGCCAGGCTCACGCCCGCCGGCAGCGGTGCATCGGCGGCGGTGGGCGCCACGGGTGCGGTCGGGGCTTCGGGCACCGGGGCCGGCATCGGTTTTTCTTCCACCAGCCTGGGCGGGTCCTCGGCTTGCCGGGCGGGCGGCTCTTCCATGCCGCTGGCGCCATCGCCGGTGGACAGCGGCTCGGGCAGGGCCTCGACCGGCGCGGCCTTGCCGGGGAGCGTGGGCTCGGCGGTGTAGAACCCGTCGTCGCGGCTCGCCCACCAGACGATCACGAACAGCAGCAGGCCGATGCCGAAGGCGATGGCGGCGTTGCGCAGGGCGGTGCGGGGCAGGCGGAAGGTGAAGTGCGGGTCGTGCGGTTGCTGGGCCGACATGGGAGTCACCGGTGAAGACGCGCCGATTCTTGCACATGCCGGGTTAACCGCACCGGCAACCGGTCGCAGATGGGCGATAATGCTGGCTTCCCACGCCAGACCGCGGTTTCCATGCTCGATCCTGTCCTGCTCCGCACCCAGCCCGCCGAACTCGCCCTGCGCCTCAAGGAGACCCGTGGTTTCGACCTGGATGTGTCCCGCATCGCCGAGCTGGAAGCGTCCCGCAAGCAGATCCAGAAGCGCACCGAGGAACTGCAGAACCTGCGCAACACCCGCTCCAAGGCCATCGGCCAGGCCAAGGCCAAGGGTGAGGACGTGTCCGCGCTGATGGCGGAAGTGGCCGGCTTCGGCGACGAGCTGAAGGCTTCTGAGGTGAAGCTGGACGAGATCCGCGCCGAGATCGAAGCCATCGCGCTGGGCATTCCCAACCTGCCGCACGCCAGCGTGCCGGTCGGCAAGGATGAATCCGACAACGTCGAACAGCACCGCTGGGGCACGCCGCGCGTGTTCGATTTTCCGGTGAAGGACCACGTCGAGCTCGGCGCCCGCCACGGCTGGCTCGACGCCGACACCGCCGCCAAGCTGTCCGGTGCGCGCTTCACCGTGCTGCGTGGCCAGCTGGCCCGCCTGCATCGTGCGTTGGCGCAGTTCATGCTGGACCTGCATACCAACGACCACGGCTACGAAGAAACCAGCGTGCCGGTGATCGTCAATGCCGACTCCATGCGCGGCACCGGCCAGCTGCCGAAGTTCGAGGAAGACCTGTTCGCCACCCAATTGGGCGAGCACAAGCGCTACCTGATCCCGACCTCGGAAGTGCCGCTGACCAACATCGTCCGCGACGAGATCCTCGACGACGCCCGCCTGCCGCTGCGCATGACCGCGCATTCGATGTGCTTCCGCTCCGAAGCCGGCAGCGGCGGCCGCGACGTGCGCGGCATGATCCGTCAGCACCAGTTCGAGAAGGTGGAGCTGGTCTCCATCGCGCGCCCGTCCGAAAGCTACGACGAGCAGGAGCGCATGACCCGCGCCGCCGAGACCGTGCTGGAGAAGCTCGGCCTGCCGTACCGCCGCATGCTGCTGTGCACGGGCGACATGGGCTTCGGTGCGACGAAGACGTTCGACCTGGAAGTCTGGCTGCCGTCGCAGGACATGTACCGCGAGATTTCCTCCTGCTCCAACTGCGAGGACTTCCAGGCCCGCCGCATGCAGGCCCGCTGGCGCAACCCGGCCACGGGCAAGCCTGAGCCGGTGCATACGCTCAACGGCTCCGGCACGGCCGTCGGCCGTGCGCTGATCGCGGTGATGGAGAACTACCAGAACGCCGACGGCTCGATCACCGTGCCCGAGGTGCTGTGCCCCTACATGGGCGGCGCGGACCGCATCGCCTGATGCTGTGATCCTTCTCCCCGCGAGCGGGGAGAAGGTGCCCGGAGGGCGGATGAGGGGCGCTCTTAGCGCGAGCTCTCCGCTTTCCGACGGCAGACGCGCCTTGAGCGTTGACGGCTGCGGAGAGCCCACATCTCCGTTCGCCCCTCACCCGCCTTCGGCACCCTCTCCCCGCTTTGCAGGGAGAGGGGAGCATCATGCCTTCTTGAGGCGCCCCTTCGTCGCCTTCGCCACCTTGGCGCGCACCGTCGCGCGGCGAAGGTCGCGCAGTGCGTCCTTGCCGACCCAGCGTCGCGCCGCATCGTCGGATGCCGCCAGCTGGGTGGCCAGTGCGATCGCTTCCCCATGCAACGCCGCGTTGCGGTGGCCGATGGCCCGCAGCGCCCAGCTCACGCCCTTGCTGACGAAGTTGCGCGCATCGCCGGCCGCAGCGTCCACGTGGGCCAACCCCGCCAGGAAGGCCGCATCCGGCGTATGGCGGTCGTGCACCGCCAGCCCGGCGAGCAGCGCGAACGCCGCGCGTTTCTCGAATTCGCCACGCTTTCGTGCCCAGGCGTCAATGCGTGCCCACGCGTGCGGGCTGCGGTCGAACAGGTGCAGGCACAGGGTGTCGCAGACCGCCCAGTTGTCGAACTGGCGGCACCAGCGGTCCATCTGGGTCGTGGTGAGTTGCGCAGGGTCGGCGATGAAGGCGACCAGCAGCCGCGCTTCGTAGATGCCGCTGTCCCACAGCGGTTGCGCCAGCGCATGCCGGCGGCCGATGCGTTTGCCCAGCGCCTGGATCGCGCGCATGGGCACGCCCAGCGCATGCGTGTCGGGAATGCCATAACGCGCCAGCCCGGCGCGATGGTCCGGGCTGGCGGCGGCTTTCAGCAGGGCGAGGGCCTGCGCGGCGTCGATGGCGTCAGTTGCGGCCGCGTCGCGGCGCAGGGCGGTGGCTTTCGGACGCGGCGGCGGCGGACTGTCAGGCATCGGGCGGTCGCATGGACAGATGTCGGCAGCATACCGGCACCCGTCACGCGACCTTGTGCCGATCAGGCGGCCTTGCGCAGGGGGGCGGGGATGCTGGCCAGTGCGGCGTCGATGGCGTCGCTGCGGTGCTGCGCCGAATACGCGATGCGCTCCGCCCGGACGAACTCCACGTCGGTGATGCCCAGGAAACCGAACACCTGCGTCAGGTAAGGCGCCACGAAGTCGATCGTGGTGCCGGCATATTCGCCGCCACTGGCTTCGGCCACGATGACCCGCTTGCCACCGGCCAGGCCGACGGGCCCGTTCTCGGTGTACTTGAAGGTGCGGCCGGCCACGGCCACGCGGTCGATCCAGGCCTTCAGCGTGGACGGGATGCCGAAGTTGTAGCGCGGCACGCCCACCACGATGACGTCGGCGTCCAGGAACTGCTGGAGAGTCGATTCACCGGCTTGCGCGGCGGCACTGTCGCCCCCACCCAGTACGGCACCGGTCAGGTGGGCCAGCGGCTCGGCGTCGAGGTCGCGGTAGGTGACCTCCAGCCCGGGCACGCTGTCCTGCCAACGGGCTACGATGGCGGCGGTAAGCTGGCGGGTGACCGAATTGTCGGCCAGGGCGCTGCTGTCGATATGCAATAGTTTCATGGTGTCTCTCCACTCGTGTGCGGCCTTGACCGCGTTGGAAGGCACTGTAGGTCGTTGCATTTGCAGGATAAACGTGGTCTAACGTCACTGATTGTTCTAAAGGTGGAACTCTAGTCATGCAGCACGACCTCAACGATCTCTATTACTTCGCCATGGTGGTGGACCACGGGGGCTTCGCCGCCGCCGAGCGCGCGCTGGGCATCCCCAAGTCCCGCCTGAGCCGCCGCATCAGCCAGCTGGAAACCGACCTGGGCGTGCGCCTGCTGCAGCGTTCCACGCGGCGCTTCGCGGTGACGGACGTGGGCATGAGCGTGCACCGGCATGCGCAGACGATGCTGGCCGAGGCGCAGGCCGCGCGGGAGGTGGTGGACCGGTTGAGTGCCGAGCCACGTGGCGTGGTGCGCGTCAGCGTGCCGGTGGCGGTGGCCCAGATGCAGTTGCCCAAGATCCTGCCGATGTTCCTGGACAAGTACCCCAAGGTCCGGCTGCAGCTGCACGTCAACAACCGCCGCGTGGACATCATCAACGAGGGCTACGACGTGGCGCTGCGCGTGCGCGCCAAGCTGGACGACGACGGCAGCCTGGTGATGCGCAGTTTCGGCCAGATCCAGGAACTGCTGGTCGCCAGCCCCAAGTACCTGCAGCGCGCGGGTCGCCCGCGCGACCCGGACGAGCTGGCCCAGCACGTCACCCTGAGCATCAGCGAGGACGAGGCCCGTCAGCGTTGGGAGCTGCACGGTCCCAATGGCGAGGTGCGCCGGGTGGAGTTGCAGCCGCGGCTGGCTGGTTTCGATTTCCCGCTGCTGCAGTCGATGGCGAAGGACGGTTTCGGCATCACGCTGTTGCCGGAGACGGTGTGTGCCGAGGCGGTGCGCAAGGGCGAGCTGGAGGTGGTGTTGCCGGAATGGAGCCTGCCGCAGGGCATCTGCCATGCGGTGTTCGCGTCGCGCCGGGGCCTGTTGCCGGCGGTGCGGGTGTTCATCGATTTCCTGGCGGAGCATCTGCCGCAGCAGATCGAGTCGTCGCGGCTGGATTGCGGTGGCAAGTGCGCGGAGGAGAAGGAAAAGGCGTTGGCCCTGGCCCTCGACAACACGCAGGCCGGCAAGGTGAAGAAGGCCTCGTAGGCCCTGCGGGGTTCGTGCGAAAATGCGTCCCGGCCTGCAAGGGGCCGGGCGTGCCGCCGGGGTAGGGCGGCAGGCAGTGACGGATCGATATCCGTCAGCAGTACAACGGAGAGATGGCCGAGCGGTTTAAGGCAGCAGTCTTGAAAACTGCCGTAGGTGCAAGCCTACCGTGGGTTCGAATCCCACTCTCTCCGCCATTCTTAGGTCCGGCGCAGTTCTTAACTCATTTCATCCAGTCGCCGTTGTATTCCGATTGCAAGAAGGCGGATCGAGTCCGTCAGTTCGGCAACATGCTGCACTCTCATCTTATAGGTCGCGTCAACTTGCTCTTGACTTCTATTAGCAAGGAAGAAAAGGCTGGATGATGCCTCTACAACTAGAACTAGAAGCTGGTCCTCAGCATCAAGTCCATTTTTCATGGCCCAACGGTTAATAGATCTTTTTGAGAGTCCAAAGAGCTTCTCGGTTTTCCATTTAATAGAATTGACGTGCGACAGAATCGCTCGCTGCGCGTCTACGCGATTGTTGAACTCATGCATCTAGCCGTATCTCCAAAAGCTGTGACATCCAATGATCTATAGCTGGGATGGCTTTGAGCGCTGCAGCAACCTCTTCTGGTGAGATGTTGCCACCTTCTCCTCGTGTACAGAGTATTCGCGCTCTCTCAAATATCGAGAAATCGGCTTCGTCAATTGGGGCGCTTTTGTCGCCGAGGCGAAGTGCGGACCTCCTGGAGAAATCGGGCGTGTCTAGTTCTCCCAGCGAGTAGCAGGTTGCAAAATTTCTCACGGCAAGAAATATCGTAGATAGCTCGAATACTTGGCTGTTGGTCTCTTGGGCTAGTGCCTTTTTAGAAGACGCGAAAAGTTTCATGAATCGAAGGCAGTCTTTCTCTTTCTCCGAATACTGTGCCGGCGATCCCAGCGACAAAAGAAAGTCGCTCCCGTCATCCGAGTAGACAAGCTTTGCCTCCAAGTGCAGATGCCATGCAAACGGGTTTCCTTCAAGCCATATCTCTTTAAGTCGATCGTAAGAGTAGATCGAGTAGGTGGTTGCATTCAGGCGCTCATCGTGACCTTCCGTTGCTGCTAGAAGATCAACGTCTGAGTCAATTGTGATGTCGCCTCTGCATACTGATCCAAATATGTAGATATGCATGTCTATCGTCTATTGAGGCGTTTAACAAGAATCGCCATGAAAAGTCCAAAAAGAACCAGTCGTACGAAAACCAATACTGCAATATAGGTTTTATGGTATTCGGGTGGAGTACTTATCCCCAAGAGGATTTGGGGTGAAGATAGGAAGGAGCTCAGGTAATTTCGCAATGACCACGTGTCTCCAGAAATTGCCACATCTAGGATTGTGATCAAAATCAGCGCCACGAGGGCCGTCCTTCCCAGCTTCGTCGCACTCTCTCCATTTCCCCAAAGAAAATCTAAAGCTTTGAAGTTCAGCCATTTGAAGTACTGCTGGATTCGCTTTACTCTTGCATACTTTTTTCTGTAGTAGGACTCGCTGGATCGCCATGATTTGTAGAGATGAGAAGCTGTAGCTTCTAGCTCTACGCCGACAGCCTTGTTTACGGATTCCGCGTCGCCAAGTTGTTGATAGTTAATCCGCAATGTGCGAGCAAAACGAAGTTTGAGATTGTCCGGCCCAGGGCAGTTCGAAGAAAGCACATCGTTGTCGATGTCCGTTTTCTCAAAGTACGTATAATCGAACTTGCATCCGACGAAGCTGGAGCCATGAAGGTTGCAGTTGACGAATCGGGAGCCGGTGAAATCGCACGAGTCGAACGAGCAGTCACGAAGATAGCAAGCGTCAAACGTGCAGTAGCGAAAATCAACATTTACAAATCTGTTCTTCTTCGCGATCAGTCGTACGAAGAGAATGTTTTTAAATCTCGCCTTCTCGACATCAGCGTTGAATCGATGATCTTCAAGCTTCACCTTGCCGCTTGGGGAAAGGTAGTCGGTCACTTTAACTCTCCCTGGCTCTCAGTCAGTATGTCTTGCGAAGCTGCGGCTTTGAGGGGTACTTTTAGTCGTCACTTTGTGCTGCCCATGTCATCTTGAGAAATAAGCAAGCGTATTTTCTTTGTATAGCCAACTGATGCCTCAAGCAATAGCTCAGGGATTGCAGACGGAAAGTCCGGATCAGCGTAGCACTGCTAATGCCAACAACCGCGTCCGGCGCTCCGGAGAGTGCGACCTCTGACGCATCTCCCCGGGTGCGCTTCGCTTACCCGGGCTACGGTCTACGACTTTTTGCTGGACGGCGTTTCCACCATGCACCTGATGCGCCGGCTAGACTGCGGCAACGATTCGTCTGGACGCCACCCCGCATGAAACTCACCCCCACCCCCGTCACCGCCGCCATCGCCGGCCTCTTCGCCGGCATCGTGATGCCGCTGGTCTGGCCGCGGCTGGGGGACGAGACGTTGAACTGGGTGTTCGCGTTCCTGCTGGTCATCGCGCTGCCGATGCATGTGCTGGTGGTTGGCTTCAACCCGCCGCGCGAAGCCGGGCAGGGGGCGCTGAACCGCGCCGTGGTCAAGCGGGTGGCGGTGTGGCTGCTGGCGGCGCTGGCGGCCATCGCCCTGATGAAGATCCTGCTGGCGTAGGAACGGCCCCGGACAGGCATATACTCGGCCCACTCAACGGAAAGGAGAACCCCATGCGCAAGACCGCATTCTTCCTGGCATTGATGCTTGCCGCCGGCACCGCCTTCGCCGACACCTACGCCTTCGGCAACCGCGTCGTCAGCAGCGGCGACAGCATCGGCAAGCTCGTCGAGATCGCCGGCAAGCCCGACGTCGTCACGCCGTTGGAGAACCAGTACGGCGCCCGCGAGGGCGAGAACTGGACCTATTTCCGCGACGGCAAGACCATCGTCTTCACCGTCAACACCCAAGGCAAGATCCTGCGCATCTCCGAATCGCGCTGACCCCGGCGCGACTCGCGAAGCCGATCGTCATCGCGGTCGGTTCCGCACCGCCGTCCGGCTGCATCGGCCGGCCCGGCAGGTCTGCTCGTTCCGTCGTGCCGACCGCCGCCAGGCTTCGGTAGGCCATCGAGAAACCCGGAGGAAACGCCGCCGGCCGGTCTGACCGCCGAGGGCTCGGGACGCTGCGGAAAACGACAAGGAATGGGGCGCTGGGCCGCGTGCCGCCCAAACGGATGACGCTGCGGCGGCTGGCGCTGTCGCCGCTTCGCGCATGTGATGCGCCGCGCCGACGCGCTACTTGCCCCGGATCATCGGCACGCCGACGCCCGACTGGAACTCGGACAGTTCGACGTTGCCGTCCTTGTTTCTGTCCAGCCACTGGAAGCGGAAACTCAGGCTGCGGCGAAGCTCGCTGTCCGACAGCTCGCCGTCCTTGTCCAGGTCCGAACCGATGATCCGGTCCGCCGCCGAGACCGCGCCTTGTTCCTGCGTGCCCAGCATCGCCTGCAGTTCCGTGGCGGAAAGGCGGCCGTTCTGGTCCTGGTCCATCAGCAGGAATGCGGCGTCGCTGTCGTATTCGTACTGGCTGATGACATTGTCGTTGTTCAGATCCAGTGCCAGGAAACGCTCGGTCGCTGCGGCGGTGTCCTGCGCCCGGCAGACGAGCGCGGGGCACGCAGCCAGGAGTAGTGCCGACGTGACCAGGGCGAGGTTGGAAACCGTCATGACATCCTCCGGCGTGAGCACGATCAGGCGGGTGGCCCAGCTTGTGAGGCCCCGCATGCGCCTTCAACCGCAGAACTAACCAAGGCGGGTAGGTAAATGTACTGGGCCTGCCGGACCGTGGCCGACCCGGGTGGCGCAGCCCTGGCGCGGCGACAGGGCGCTGATGCCGGCCACGGAGGCGACCGGCGCGCGCGGGTTTCGCGAGCCCGGCGGGCCTGCCACGCGACCCGCATCGCCACCGCGTACGACACAAGTCGTACACCAGCCTGCCACCCGGCTCGGGTAGAGTTCCTGCCGGGCGAACGCTTGCATGCACCCCCTTCGCGGGTCGGGCCGCTGCCGCAGGACGCGTGCGTTCTTTCATCGTGTCGGGCGATGGTCGAGGGGATCGGTTGGACAGCGTGGGGTACGGACACATCGGGCGGGCCGGAAGGTCGCGCGGCAGGCGCATGCATGCGCTGCGCGCATTGCTGGCGTGCGCGCTGCTGCTGTGGACCGGCCTGGCGCACGCGCTGGACCCCCACCGCCAGATCGCCCAGTTCCACCACACCGCCTGGACGGTCAAGGAAGGCGCACCCGGCCAGATCACCGCGCTGGCGCAGACCGCCGATGGCTACCTGTGGCTGGGCACGCAGGTGGGCCTGTTCCGCTTCGATGGCGTGCGCTTCGAACGCTACGACCCGCCCGGCCGCCAGGCGTTTCCCGCCACCAGCATCTCCGCCCTGCATGCCGCGGCCGATGGCAGCCTGTGGATCGGCTTCCGCTACGGCGCGGTCAGCATGCTGCACGACGACCGCCTGACCCATTACGGCGAAGCACAGGGGTTGCCCACCAGCACCGTGTTCCGCTTCGCCCAGGACCACGATGGGCGCCTGTGGGCCGCCACCTTCACCGGGCTGGTGTACCTGCACCAGGGTCGCTGGCAGCGCACGGAGGAGGCATGGCAGGTGCCCGGCCAGCAGGCGCGTACCGTCTTCGTCGATCGCGCGGGCACGCTGTGGGTGGCGACCGAGCGGGGCGTCGCCTTCCTGCGCAAGGGCACGCGCGTCTTCCAGGCCGTGGACACCGCCGTAGGCCGCATCAGCCAGATCGCGCAGGCGCCCGATGGCAGCCTGTGGATCGCCGAAAACGAAGGCGGCGTGCGCCCGTTGCCACACCGCGGCACGCCGACGGCCACGCGCGCGCTGACGGCGCCGTCGGCCGGCCTGCTGTTCGACGGTGACGGCACCTTGTGGGCCACCACGATGGGCGAGGGCGTGCAGCGCCTGTCGCGACCGCTGGAGACTACCGTGCCGGCCGCGGGCGCGCCGGCGTTCGAGCAGTTCCGCCAGGACGACGGGCTCAGCGCCGATTACCTGCTGCCGGTGCTGGAGGACCGCGAAGGCAATGTGTGGGTGGGCAGCAGCCGCGGACTGGACCGCTTCCGCCACGCCAACGCGGTGCTGGCGATGCTGCCCGATGGCGCGCAGGACTTCGCCATCGTCGCCGGCAACGACGGTGCGCTGCTGGCCGGCAGTCGCAACCGCCCCTTGATGCAGCTGCAGGGCCAGCAGCTGTCCTTCCTGGACCTGCCGCCACCGCTCACCGCCGCTTACCGCGACCGCACCGGCACGGTGTGGCTGGGCGGGCCGGGCGGCCTGTGGACATGGCGCGAGGGGGAACTGGCGCCGGTCACGCCGCTGCCGGTGGCCGGGTACTCCGGCGTCCAGGCCATCGCGCGTGACCGCGACGGCGCGCTGTGGGTGTCGCTGAATACGCCCGGCATCCATCGCCTCGCGGGCGGCAGCTGGCACCACCTGCGCGACCAGGCCGGCATGCCCGATGGTTCGTCGCCGCTGACGCTGCTGGCCGCGGCCGATGGCGCGCTGTGGATGGGCTTCGCGCGCGACAAGATCACCGTGATGCGCGGCGATGCGCGGCAGGTCATCGGCACCGCACAGGGCCTGGCGGTGGGCAACGTCACCGCGCTGGTGGAAGGCCGAAACGGCATCTGGATCGGCGGCGAGCGGGGACTGGCGCGCTTCGCGCAGGGCCGCGTGCGCAGCCTGCGCACGCCGGTAGACAGCCCGTTCCGCGGCATCTCCGGCATTGTCGAAGCCGGCAATGGCGACCTGTGGTTGAACGGCGCACGCGGCGTGCTGCACGTGAAGGCGGCCGATGTGGCGGGCCTGTTCGATGCGGCGCTGCCGGCGTACGAACAGTTCGATTTCCTCGACGGCCTGCCCGGTGTTCCGGCGCAGTTCCGGCCCATTCCCACCGCGACCGAAGGCAGCGACGGCCGCCTGTGGTTCGCTACCACCGGCGGCGTGGTGTCGATCGATCCGGCCACGATCCGGCGGAACCCCACGCCACCGCCGGTGGCCATCGTGGCGCTGACCGCCGACGAGCGCGCACATCGCGTGAGCCGTGCGCCGCTGCGGCTGCCGCCGGGCACCCGCAACCTGCAGGTCGCCTACACCGCGCTGAGCCTTTCGATCCCCGAACGCGTGCGCTTCCGCTATCGGCTGGAGGGCTACGACGAGGACTGGCAGGACGCCGGCACGCGCCGTACCGCGTTCTACAACGACCCCGGACCCGGCCACTACGTCTTCCGCGTGATCGCCGCGAACAATGACGGTGTCTGGAGCCCGCACGGCGCCGCGCTGCCCATCGTCATCGCACCGCGCTACTACCAGACCGCGTGGTTCGTGGTGCTGTGCGTGCTGCTGGGCGCTTCCCTGTTGTGGGTGGCCTACCTGCTGCGCCTGCGCCGCCTGTCCCGACAGATCCGCGAGCGCCTGCAGGAACGCCACCGCGAGCGCGAGCGCATCGCGCGCGAACTGCACGACACGCTGCTGCAGAGCGTGCAGGGGCTGATCCTGCGCTTCCATGCCGTGGCGGATTCGCTGGGGCGCGAAGCCCCGGCGCACGCGGCGATGGAGCGCGTGCTGGACCGCGCCGATGAGGTCCTGGTTGAGGCACGCGAGCGTGTGCTGGACCTGCGCCGTGCACGCTTGCCGGGCGATCTGCCCGAGGCGCTGGCCAGCCTGGGCGAGGAACTGGTGCCGGACTTTTCCATCGACTTCCGCCTGGGGGTGGAGGGCGAGCTGCGTGCACTGGACCCGCTGATGCGCGACGAGGTGTACCGGATCGCGCGTGAAGCGGTGCTCAACGCGTTCCAGCATGCCAGTGCTGACCATGTGGAAGTGGAGTTGACCTACGCGGACGATGCGCTGCGCCTGCGCGTGCGCGACGACGGGGCCGGCATGCCGGTGGAGGTGCGGCAGCGCGGCGGCCGGGCCGGGCATTGGGGCCTGGCCGGCATGCGCGAACGTGCTGAACGCATTGGCGCGTTGCTGGAGGTGGGTCCGGCCCCCCACGCGGGCACACAGGTGCTGCTGCGCGTGCCGGCGGACGCGGTCTACCTGGGCGCCATGCGCGCCAGCCGTCGGCCCTGGTGGCAGCGGCTGTGGCGCACGCGGCGCGCGCGCGGGTGAGGCGCATCGCGCGCGGCGCCGATCAGCCCCATGATGTGGGGCGGTCAACGCCCGCCACCGATCCGTTCATCGAATCCCCAGGAGCCTCCATGCGCCTTGTTCCGACGCTCTGCCTGCTTGCCCGGCTTCCGTTCGCCGCGTGGGCCGCGGCGCCGGCATCGCCACCGGTTCCCACGCGCGCCGCGCTGGATGCCGAAGTCGCGCAGGCCATGCAGGCGGCGCAGGCCAACGGCCTGGCCATCGCGGTGATCGACGAAGGCCAGGTGGTGCACGTGGCCGCGTATGGCCAGCGCAACGCCCAGGGCGATCCGTTGCAGACCGATACCGTCATGTACGGCGCGTCGCTGACCAAGGCGGTGTTTGCCTGGACCGTGATGCAGCTGGTGGACGAGGGCAGGCTGGATCTTGATCGTCCCATCGGCGCGTACTTCGACAAGCCACTGACCGACTATCCGGCCGAGGCGGGCTACGGCCCATGGCCGGACCTGGCCGGTGACGCGCGCTGGAGGAAGATCACCGCGCGCATGCTGCTGACCCACAGTGCGGGCTTCGCCAACTTCGCTTTCCTGGAGCCCGACGGCAAGCTGCGCATCCACTTCGAGCCGGGCAGCCGTTACGCGTATTCCGGCGAAGGGCTGATCCTGCTGCAGTATGTGATCGAACGCGGGCTTGGCCTGGACCTGGGCGCGGAGATGCAGCGCCGCGTGTTCGACCGCTTCGGCATGCCCCGCACCAGCATGCGCTGGCGCGCCGACTTCGCCGGCAATCTCGCCGATGGCTGGAACGAGGATGGCAGCACCGCGCCCCACGACGAACGCAGCCGCGTGCGCGCGGCCGGTTCGATGGATACCACCATCGCCGACCTGGCGAACTTCGCCGCGGCGTACATCCGGGGCGACGGCCTCTCGGCGGACAGCGTCCGCGCGATGACCGCCGCGCAGCTGCCGATCACCACCGCCAGCCAGTTCCCCACGCTGCAGGAAGAACTGCCGGCCGCGCAGCGCCGCCCAGACCTGGCCGCCGGGCTGGGCGTGGTGGTGTTCGAGGGGCCGCAGGGTGCGGGTTTCTTCAAGGGCGGCCACAACGATTCCACCGGCAACACCTGGGTGTGCGTGGAGCAGCGCAGACGCTGCGTGGTGATCCTGGGCAACGACGTGCGCGCCGAGCGCGCGTTCCCGCGGCTGGTGGCCTTCGTGCTGGGCGAGACCGGCGTGCCGTGGACGTGGGAGTACGGCGGGAAGGCGTTCATCGACTGACGCGACCGGCGGTGCGAGGGCGGTTGGGTGTTTTTCGCCCTCGCGCCACCCTTTTTCAGTGTCGCGCGGATGTTTTCCGGTGTCGCGAGACCCTCAATGAGAGAAGAGAGGACCTTTTCGGGTGTCGCGACACCCTTACTGTGAGAAGAGAAGACTGTCGAGGGTGTCGCGCCACCCGTTGTGGGAGAAGAGCACGGCCGTGCGACCCCTGCGCCCGCCGGAAAGGCAGGCGCAGGGCAGGTGCCGGTCGGTGAGTGTCAGTCCAGCCGCTCCAGCAACACCTTCGCCACCCCCACCGCCGAGGCCGGGTTCTGGCCGGTGATCAGTTCGCGATCCACCACCACGTTCGACTGCCACGGCTGGGTGTTGCTGCGGTACTGCACGCCGGCCTGCTGCAGGGCGGTCTGCGGGTAGAACTTCATGCGACCGCCGTTGAGCGCGGCCTTGGCCAGTTCTTCCTCGTCATTGCTGATCACCGTGACCTGGTAGCCGGCGTAGATCCAGTCGGCCGGCGCCGGGGCGCGGTTGTCGCGTTCCATCCGCTGCACGAAGGCCGTGTTGCCGGGCAGAGTGGACAGCAGGGCGATGGGGCCGTGGCAGACCAGGGCGGTGGGTTTGCCCTGCTGGTGGAAATCGGTGAGCAGGCGACCCAGGGCCGGGCTGACCAGCAGGTCCTGCATGGGTGCGTGCCCGCCGGGGATGTAGACGGCGTCGAATTCGCCGTAGCCGATCTGTTCCACCCGGGCCAGGCTGAGCACCGGCGACTGCGTGGCGGAGGTCAGCTGCAACTGCCCCAGCAGGTCGACGTGCGCCTGCAGGCTGACCGCATCGTTGCCGAAGTAGGCCTTCTCCAGCGAGGTGCGGTCCACCGTCGGTGCGCGGCCTTCCGGGGTGGCGAAGGTGATCTGGTGGCCGGCGTCGCGCAGCGCCTTGACCGGCTGCATCAGCTCGTTGAGATAGAAACCGGTGGGGTAGACCTGGCCGTCGCGCAGGTCGAGGTGGTCGGCATCGGACAGCACCACCAGCACGTGGGCGGCCTGGGCGTTGGCGGCGGCGGCGAGCAACACGGCAGCGGCGAGGGGGGCAAGCAGCTTCATGGGATTCTCGGAGGCGGGCGGGATGCCCGGGGTGCTGCGCACTGTATTCCCGGCATAAGAGGCGATAAATTGGCCCGAGAGGGATTCATCTGTGCTCAGGGGGCAAGAATGGCGCGGCGCTTCGATCACCTGGCCGATGTCGAGGCGCTGGTGGCGGTGGTGGACCAGGGCTCGCTGACGGCCGCGGCGGTGGCGCTGTCCACCACGCCTTCGGTGATCAGCCGCGCGGTCGCACGGCTGGAAACCCGGCTGGGCAGCCAGTTGCTGCGGCGGACCACGCGCCGGACCAGCCTGACCGAAGCCGGCCGCCTGTACGTGGACCAGGCGCGTGCTGCCTTCCTGCTGATCGACGATGCCGAACGTGCGGTGCAGGGTGAGGCCGGCACCCTCGTCGGCCAGGTGCGGCTCAGCGTGCCGACCACCTACGGGCACTACCGGCTGCCGTGGCTGTTGCGGGAATTCGTGCAGCGGCACCCGCAGGTGCGGGTGGAAGTGAACATCGCCAACCGCAACGTGGACCTGGTGGCGGAGGGGTTCGACCTGGCGATCCGGTTGGGCACGCTGCCCGACAGCGGGCTGGTGGCGCGCAAGCTGGAGGACGCCGCGCTGTGCGTGGTGGCGTCACCGGATTACCTGCACCGCCACGGCACGCCGACGTCGCTGCAGGCGTTGGCGGCGCATGTCTGCCTGCCGTTCGTGATGCCCAGCAGCGGACGCGTGGCGCCGTGGCTGTTCCGCGACGGCGGCACCGATGTCGACTGGCTGCCGGAATCGCACATCACCCTGTCCGACGATGTGCTGGGGGTGGTTACGCTGGCGCAGCGCGGCATCGGTCTCTGCCAGACCTACGATTTCGTGGTGGAAGAGCGCCTGCGCGCCGGCAGCCTGGTGGAAGTGCTGCCCGCCCTGCGGGGACGCTCGCGCACGTTCTCGATGATCTATGCGCCGCACCGCCGACTGTCGGCGGCAGCGCGTGCCTTGATCGACACGCTCGCCGAGGCCTCGGCCACGCAATGAAGACGCATGACGTGCCGGCAGCACGCGCGGGCCGGAGACAGGATTCGACTGCATGCATGTATCTGTGCAGGTGCATGCATTTACCTTTGACACACGCTTTTCCACCGCCGATAGTCACTTTCCCGACGGGGAAGGAGGGCGTGATGAAGACGCTGCTGACGCGCTACATGACCTGGATGTTGATCGCGGCGGCCACCTTGCTGCTGTTCGGCCTGGCGCAGATGCCCGAGCTGTGGGCGCCGCTCACCTGAGCCGCGTGCCGGCCCGCTGACAAAAAAACAGACCCGGTCGCCGAGAGACGCCGGGTCTGAAGAAAGGGGAAATCCCCGGATCCTGCCGTGCTGCTTGCTCAAGACAGCGCCCGTTTCCATTGCTGAGCGGCCATCATGGCCTTTGCAGGGCGTGCTACCGGGGACGCCTGCATGATGCGCGCCGGGTCTCACATTCGCAGTCGGGGCTTGCCGCAGGCGCGTGTAGGAATATTCCTACGGGCCGGTGGGGCCAGTCATGGGAACAGGGCGTTGATCGCGCCGTAGCCCATGGCCTGCGGATCCGGCAAGGCCGTGCGGTCCGCGTGCAGGAATGCATCGACCTGCGCGCGCAGTTGCCCGTACATCGACTCTGCCAGGGCCGAGCCTGTGCTCACCCGGCGCACGCCCCACGCCTGCAGTGCGTCCAGCGCCTGCAGCTGCGGGCGCAGCATCACGTTCAAGGGCATGCCACAGGCGGCGGCGAGATGGCGGATGCCGTCCGCGTCGACAAGCCCCGGGACGAAGAGCCCGTCCGCGCCCGCCTGGCGATACTGCGCGGCGCGTGCCAGCACTTCGCCGATGCGTGCATCGTCGGCGACCAGCGAACGCAGGAACACGTCGGTGCGCGCGTTGATGAAGACATCGAGCTGGTTCGCTTCGCATGCCGCGCGCACGTGGCGGATCTTCGCCGCGAGCAGGGCGGGATCGCCGGCACCATCCTCCAGGTTGATGCCGGCCACGCCGGCGCGCACCAGTTGCAGCACATGACCCGCGACGGCCACGGGATCGTCCGAGTAGCCGCCCTCGACATCGATCGTCAGCGGCACCTGCACCACGCGCGCGATGGCGGCCACGGCTGCGGACAATGCATCGATCGGCAGGGCATCACCGTCCGGGTAACCTTGCGACCAGGCCAGCCCGGCACTGGTCGTGGCCACCGCCGGCGCGCCAAGGCTTTCGATCAGGCGGGCCGTGCCCGCATCCCAGGCGTTGGCGAGCCTGAGCAGGCCGTGCTGGTGCAGGTGGCGGAAGCGCGCAACGGCAGTGGGATGGGCATCCATGGCATGACATCGATGGGGGCAGGAGTCGCCAGCTTGCCATGGGGCGGGGACGGCGACTCACCATTTCCGGACATCAACCCCGCGGGGTCTGTCGCCCGGCCCTAGGCGCAGAGGCGCATGCCGTTGAACAGCCGCCATTTCCCATCGCCGCCTTCGACATTGATGGCGTAGTCCAGGCCCTGCTGCTCACGCTGGGTAGCCAGCTTCACCGCGTAACGCAACGCCGCGCCGCGCGTGGGAAAGCGCAACGGAGGCGACTCATTGATCGACAGCGCAAATGTGCCGTCGTCGGTGGGCGTGTGGAACAGGTCGAACGTCATCATGGGGAAGGCGGAAGAAGAGCACGTGACAGCAAAAATACGCGCCGTGCCGTGACGCAGATGCAAAAACGCACCGTGCCTTCTGCGGGCATTCAGTGATGTGCACGGATGTGGGAAATGTGCGTTGTGGCTGAACCGTCTACACACGGTCTTCGCAATCCCGAACGTATAAACGCGGCAGTGGTTGGCATGCGGATCCACCCCTTCCGCCGCCAGTTCCCTCCTCACCGAGCCCGTGTGGCCGACGACCCGGGAGCCACGAGAGAACCAAACGCAGCGCAACGGACATCCCCCTGTTCCTTGCTGCGCCTGGCGGTCGATCGCGAGTCCGACACCGTCGCCGTCCGGAGAGCCAGGCGTGTTCTCGCACTGAAATATCCCGCTGCAACCAGCAACAGAAACGGGCCCCTCGGGGCCCGTTTGTCGTTTCCTGGTCCACAGCGCGTCGAAACGGCTCTCAGCGGGTGGCGGCCGCATCCCAGGCGCGCAGACCGGTTTCCACCACGGCCAGTGCGTCGTCCACCTGGCGGCTGTCCAGTTCGGCGGTGGTGTCGCGCGGGCTGTGGATCACCTGCATGACCTTGGGCACCTGCGCGGGCTTGCCGCCGCCGAACACCTCCAGGATGGGCGAGATCTCCTCGCCGGCCACCAGCGAGAACGACACCGCCGGCCAGCCGGCTTTCAGGAAGGCCAGGTGATCGGTGGGCGGGTACTTGTCGCCGGGCGAGAAGCCGAGCTTTTCCTGCTGGCTGGCGGCACGCAGCGCGGCAACCAGCAGCGTGTCGGGCTGCGGCGACATCATCCACAACGTATCGCCCCAGCCGAACACATCGAAGTTGACATACAGCGCGGGCTTCTCGCGCCCGGGCGTGGTGACCCAGGCATGCGAGCCCAGCAGCCCCTGTTCTTCAAGGTCCCAGAACACCACCTGCACGCGATGGTGGGCCAGCGGCCTGGCCTTCAGTGCGGTAGCCAGTTCCAGCACCGCGGCCACGCCGGAGGCATTGTCGGTGGCGCCATGACCCACTTCGACCTGGTCGTAGTGGGCGCCGATCAGCAGCAGCGGCGCGTCGGCGGGGCCGCCCAGGTCGGCGACCAGGTTGCTGCCGGACTTGCCATTGCGCTCGAAGGCTTCCTTTTTCCACGCCACGCCGAGGGCGGTCAGGCGCTGGCCGATGGTGTCCGCCCGCGCGCTGCTCTGCGCATGGGCGCTGATCTGCTGCACCTGGGTTTCCCAACGCTGGGAAACCGCGGTGTCCGCGCGAGCGGGCAGGGCGATGGCCAGTGACAACAGGCAGGCACAGGCGAGCAACGATGGACGATGCAGCATGGAAGGATCCCCGGTGGAAGGACCCGAGTATGCCGCAATGTCCGGCGCCGTTCGCATGCGGGGGAGGCCACGCGGGTTCGAATGTAACTTGCTAGGCCCGCACGGCCGGACTAGTCTCGCCTCACCCCTGTTCCGGAACCTGCACGCAATGACCATCCGCGTTTTCCTGATCGACGACCACGCGCTGGTGCGTACGGGCATGCGGCTGATCCTGGGCACGGATCCGGACATCGAAGTGATCGGCGAAGCGGAAACCGGCGAGATCGCGCTGCCGCAGATCCGGCAGTTGAAACCGGATGTGGTGCTGTGCGACCTGCACCTGCCCGGTTACAGCGGGCTGGAGGTCACCGAGCGCATCGTGCGCGGCGAGCCCGGGCCGCGCGTGATCATCGTGTCGGTGCTGGAGGATGGCCCGCTGCCCAAGCGGTTGCTGGAGGCCGGTGCGTCGGGGTACATCGGGAAGGGCGGCGATGCGGCCGAACTGATCCGCGCGGTGCGCGATGTCGCGCGCGGCAAGCGCTATCTGGGCGTCAACGTGGCGCAGAACCTGGCCCTGCATACGGTGAACGGGGATGCCTCGCCGTTCGACGCGCTGTCGCCGCGCGAACTGGAAGTGGCGATGCTGCTGACCCAGGGGCTGCGGCAGGAAGAGATCGCCAAGCGCCTGAGCCTGAGCGCGAAGACGGTGAACACGCACAAGACACGCCTGTTCGAGAAGACCGGCGTGCAGGACAACATCGCGCTGGCTCGCCTGGCCGCGCAGTGGGGCCTGTCGGACCCGTCCCGCGCACTCTGACACCGACGCATCGGCGGCTGCCGATGTCCGTTCGCCTGCCCTGAAACGACACTGGCCGCTTCCGCGGCCAGTGGTGGTGCAACGCGGCGCGTGGATCAGGCGCTGCGTTCGTTGTTGGCTTCGTCACCGTGGGGCTTGTCCGCGGTGCCGTCATCGTTGTGCGCGATGGCCGGCGGCACGGCGGGCTCTTCCACCGGCTTGGGCGTGGGCACCGGTTCGAACAGGCTGCGTGTCACCGACGCCGGCGTATCCGCATCGGCCACGAAGAACAGCGAACCCGTGCTGCCACGTGGCGCTGCCGGGGCGGCAGGCTTTGCGACCGGTGCCGGCGGGACCACGGCGGGCGAGGACGCGACGACCGGTGCTTCCTGCGCCGGCTCGACGGGCGCCGCCTCGACAACCGCGGGCGCGTTGGCCACGAGCGGTTCGGCCACCTCGGCGACCGGTGCGATGTCCACCGATGGCGTGACGGCCACAACGTCTGCGACGGGCGCCGTGACCGGCGCAACGACCGCCGGAACAACCGGGGCGGGCTCGGCAGCGATGTCGGCCTTGGCCTGTTCGACCACGTCGATGCCGACCGGTGCTTCGGCCTGCACGGTGGCCGCGACGTCCGCCTTGGCTTCGACGCTGATCGGTGCGGGCGTCTCGAAGACCGCCGGCGCCGCAGCGGGCGAGGGTGCCACGCTCGGGGCAGCAACGGCAGCGGTCACGGCCACCGCGGCGGCGCGTTCGCGCGGGGCGGGCGTCGCGACGGGCACGGCCGTGTCATCGTCGAAATCGAACTCGGGCTGCGAGCGGCTGGCCACCGGGGCGCCCTCATCGCTGCCGAGGTCGTCCATCGCCATTTCGTCGCCGGCACCGGCAGCTTCGCCATTGCCACGACGGCGACGGCGGCCACCACGACGGCCACGGCGACGACGGCCACCTTCACCGGCTTCACCGGCATCTCCGGAGGGCGCGGCGCCATCGGCGCCTTCGGCGATCAGCTCATCGGCATCGGTCGATGTGGTCGACTGCGGCTGGGCGGCCGGTGCAGGCGCCGCGACCGGACGCAGGGTCTCGGAGGCCACCACGGCGGCGGCAGGCGCTGCCTGCACGTTGGTCTCGGCATCCGCGACCACCGCGTCGGGCTTGGCCGGCCTGGGGGCATCGGTCGGACGCGGCGCGGGATTGCGCGGGGCGTTCTGGTTGCCGCCGGCATTCTGCGGCTGCGGCTTGGGCGCCTTGGGCTGCTGCGGGTTCTGCGGCTTCTGGCCCTGCGGCTGCGCCTGCTTCTGCGGCTGATCGCCGCGCGGCTTCTGCGCCTGCGGCTGGCCGCCCTGCGGCTTGCGCTCGTCGCGGCGTTGCTGCGGCTGGCCACCACGCTCCTGGCGTTGCGGGCCGCGGCCTTCACGATTGTCGCGATTCTCGCGGCGCCCGTTGCGGTCATTGCGGTCGTTGCGCTGGCGGCTGTCCTGCTGCGGACGTGCCTGCGGTGCCGGCGCGGCGGCTTCACTGCCACCCAGCAGACGCTTGAACCAGCCGATCACGCCACCACTGGCCGCCGGCGCGGCAGCGGCCACGGGTGCGGCGACCGGAGTCGGGGCCGGGGCGGCGGCCACGGGCGCTTCGCGCTCCTCGCGCACCGGGGCCGGCTGGGCGTGCTTGACGTGGGTAACGGCAGGCGCGGCCGGGATGTTGAGCTGCGCCTTGGTCAGCGCGTGCACCGGCAGCTTGCGCGGTGTGCCGCGCTGGTAGCTGGGCTTGCTGCTTTCCTCGCCGAGCTCGTTCTCACGAATGCGGGTGACCTCGTAGTGCGGCGTATGCAGCGATTCGTCGGCGACGATGATGATGGGCGCATCGTGGCGCTGCTCGATCTCGCGCAAGGCACTGCGCTTTTCGTTGAGCAGGAAGTTGGCGATCTCCAGCGGCGCCTGGATCAGCACCTGTCCGGTGTTGTCCTTCATGGCGTGTTCTTCGGCCACGCGGATGATCGACAGCGACAGCGACTCGACGCTGCGCATGCGGCCATGGCCTTCGCAGCGCGGGCAGACGATCTGGCTGGATTCGCCCAGCGAGGGACGCAGGCGCTGGCGGCTCATTTCAAGCAGGCCGAAGCGCGAGATGCGGCCGATCTGCACGCGGGCGCGGTCGTACTTCAGCGCATTCTGCAGCTTGTTCTCGACTTCGCGCTGGTGCTTGTTGCTCGACATGTCGATGAAGTCGATCACCACCAGGCCGCCCAGGTCGCGCAGGCGCAGCTGGCGGGCCACTTCCTCGGCCGCTTCCAGGTTGGTATGGAACGCGGTTTCCTCGATGTCGCCGCCCTTGGTGGCGCGCGCCGAGTTGACGTCGATGGCGGTCAGCGCCTCGGTCTGGTCGACCACGATGGAGCCGCCGGACGGCAGGCGGACATTGCGTTCATACGCGCCCTCGATCTGCGATTCGATCTGGAAGCGGTTGAACAGCGGGATGTCGTCCTTGTACGCCTTCAGCTTGCGCAGGTTGTGCGGCATGACCTGCTGCATGAACTCGCGGGCGGTTTCGTACAGTTCGTCGGTGTCGACCAGGATCTCGCCCACGTCGCTGCGCAGGTAGTCGCGCAGGGCACGCACGATCAGGCGGCTTTCCTGGTAGATCAGGAAGGGGGCCGGCTTGGTCAGCGCCGCTTCGGCGATGGCCTTCCAGACGCTCAGCAGGTAATCCAGGTCCCACTGCAGCTCTTCGGCGTCACGGCCGACGCCAGCGGTGCGGATGATCACGCCCATGTCGTCGGGAATGGCCAGCGCGTCCATCGCCTTCTTCAGCTCGGCCCGGTCGTCGCCCTCGATGCGGCGCGACACGCCACCGGCGGTGGGCGAGTTGGGCATCAGCACCATGTAGCGGCCGGCGAGCGAGATGAACGTGGTCAGCGCCGCGCCCTTGTTGCCGCGTTCGTCCTTGTCGACCTGGACGACGACTTCCTGGCCTTCCTTCAGCAGTTCGCGGATGCCGGCCTTGTTGTGGTCGACGCCGGCCTGGAAGTAATCGCGGGAGATTTCCTTCAGCGGCAGGAAGCCATGGCGGTCCGCGCCGTAATCGACGAAGGCGGCTTCCAGGGAGGGCTCGAGCCGGGTGATGCGGCCCTTGTAGATGTTGGACTTCTTCTGTTCTTTCGACGGTTGTTCGATATCGATGTCGTACAGGGTCTGACCGTCGACGATGGCCACGCGCAGCTCTTCGGCCTGCGTAGCGTTGATCAACATGCGTTTCATGGTGCGTTCCTCGCGCGCTGCTACCGCGCGGAACGCCATGGCGTTTCGCCTCTGGAACGGTACACCGCCCCTTGCGCAGGCGCAGCGGGGTGGCTCGGGTTTCCAGCGCTACGACACCACGGCAGGCCGCGGGAGCGCTTAGTTCTAATGGGTGTTGCGGGCCGGCGGCAGCTTCCGGAAGGGTCGCGCCGCGCGGGACATGTTCAGCCACAGGTGCCGTCACGCACCTGGCGGTATCCGGGCTTGCCGATGAGCCGCTAACATGGCCGCCCCTGGGGCGGTGGCCGCGCACTTGCCGGAGACGCGGGGAGCCGGGCTTCTGGCCCATGGAACAACTCCCTGCGAAATCAAACCCTTATCTCGCCCGCCGAGTGTAACAGAATGAATGGTATGAACCCCAGCCCCCCCTCCGACAAACCGGCGTCGACCGCCAAGTCCGCCGTGCGCACCATCAAGGTGCCGGAGGACCGGGGCGGCCAGCGCCTGGACAATTTCCTGCTGGGCCAGCTGAAGGGCGCCCCCCGCAGCCTGGTCTACAAGCTGGTGCGCAGCGGGCAGGTACGGGTGAACGGCGGCAGGGCCAAGGCCGAGCGCAAGCTGGAAGGCGGCGACGAGGTCCGCATCCCGCCCGTCAGTCTCGCTGAAGTGGGAGACAAGACGCCACCGCCGACCGGGTTCCTGAAGCGCATGGAGGCGGCGATCGTGTTCGAGGACGCGCGCCTGCTGGTGATCAACAAGCCTTCCGGCGTGGCCAGCCATGGCGGCAGCGGGATCAGCCATGGTGCCATCGAGACCATGCGGGTGCTACGTCCGAACCAGACCCTGGAACTGGTCCATCGCCTGGATCGTGATACGTCGGGCCTGCTGGTCATGGCCAAGAAGCGCTCCGCGCTGTCGGAACTGCAGGCGTTGCTGCGCGAGGACAGCGAGAACGGCGCGCGCGGCATCGAGAAGCGGTACCTGACGCTGCTGGTCGGCCGCATGCCCGACGGCGTGATGAGCGTGGATGCGCCGCTGCATGTCGGTCTGCGCCAGGGCGGTGAGCGTCACGTGCAGGTCAACGCGAACGGCAAGGAATCGTTGAGCCACTTCCGCGTGCTGGAGCGGCGCGGCGGGCATTCGTATTGCGAAGTGCACATCGAGACCGGCCGCACCCACCAGATCCGCGTGCATGCGCAGCACCTGGGCCATCCCGTCGCGGGCGACGACAAGTATGGAGACGAGGCCGTCAACAAGCGCCTGCGCGAGCAGGCAGGATTGAAGCGGCTGTTCCTGCATGCGGCATCGCTGCAGTTCGCGCTGGACGCGGGCAAGACGCCTTACGTGCTCAACGCGCCGCTGGCCGAAGAACTGGCCGACGTGTTGGACCGGTTGGGATGACGAGTGCCGGCAGCGTGCGTGGGCTCAGTGCCAGAGGCCCAGCACCGCGCCGAACAGCGTGAACTGCAGGGTGTGGTAGCCGCCATCGATCAGCCAGAGCCGAAGGCTGCGCTGTGCGAAGAGATAATTGATGCCGAAGCTGGCGGCGACGAAGCATGCGCCGACCATCGCGCCGGTGCGGATCGCGTGCAAGGCTTCCGGCTGCGGGCCCAAGAAGCGGGCGAACACATACGCGGCCAGCAGCGACAGCAGGAACGCGCCGCCGAAGATCTTCGCCGGATGGCCCTTCTGCTGCGGGTCCATGCCCGCGGCGCGGTTCCAGGCGTTGCCGAACAGTGGGCCGTACCACACGCCCCCCAGCAGGAAGCTGGAGGCCGCCGCGACGATCACGGCCCAGTAGTTGAGGTCATCCATCGTGGGCTCCTTGTCGGGTGATGATCAGCCGGGCGTGCCCTGCGCGAAGCAGCGCGTGGGCTTTTCCAGCACCGGCGGGAACGTCACCGGTACGGTGATGGTGTGACTCACCGGCTTGCCGTTGCGTGTCGCGGCGCGGAACTTCCAGGTGCGCACCGCTTCCAGCGCGGCTTTGTCCAGCGCGGGGTGCCCGCTGCTCTGCGCCTGCGCGACCTGCGACGGCACGCCATCCTGTTGGACGGTGACGCGCAGCACGGTGGTGCCTCCGTCGCTGGTGCATTCGGCCTCAGGCGGGTAGGCCGGCGGGGGCGTATCGATCGCGGCCAGTTCGGTCGGTGCAATGGCCGGCGCGGCGGGCGGTTCGCTGGTGCCGCCACAGGCGGCCAGCAGCATCGCCAGGGAAACCGCGGACAGGCGGTGGAATGAAGACATGCGCATCAGGCTTCTCCTCGCAGTGCGCTGGCCTTGGCCGCGCAGATGAAGTCGTTCTCGCTCAGGCCGCCGACGTCGTGGGTGGAATAGCGCACGACAGCACGGTTGTAGTGCACGCCCAGATCGGGATGGTGGTCTTCGGCGTGCGCGATGAAAGCCAGCGCGTTCACGTAGGCCATGGTTTCGTAGTAGTTGGCGAACGGGAACGTGCGGACCAGCGCGTGGCCTTCTTCCACCAGTTCCCAGCCGGGTACCTGCGGCAGCAGTTCCGCGATGCGGGCGGGCGAGAGACGATGCTCGCTGCCGCGCAGTGGCACGCAATGGGCCTGGGCAAGCGGGATCAGGTCGGACATGTGTATCCTCCGGCGTGCGGGCCAGCTGAACGCCGGCCGACGACTGGCAGTTGAGTGTGAGCGCCTTGCAGGCAGATGGCTAGAATACCCGCATGATCCAGATTTCCGACAGCGCACAGGCGCATTTCCGCAAGCTGATCGAGCGCGAGGCCCTGCCGGGCCTGGGTGTGCGCCTGAGCGCGGTCCATCCGGGCACGGCCCAGGCCGATGCGCGCCTGGAATTCTCGGAGCCGCGCGATCTGGCCGGCGACGAGTGGGCGGTGGACTGCGACGGCTTCACGCTGTACGTGGACGCCAACAGCGTGCATTGGCTGGACGGCGCCGAGATCGACTACGTGATGAAGGGCGCCAATGCGCAGCTGACCATCAAGGCGCCGCGCATCAAGGGCGAAGCGCCGGCCGATTCCGCCTCGCTGGTGGAGCGGGTGCGCTGGGTGGTGGACAACGAGGTGAATCCGCAGCTGGCCCAGCACAAGGGGCGGGTCGCGGTGGAGGAAGTCAGTGGCGATGGCGTGGTCTGGCTGCGCTTCGGCGGTGGCTGCCACGGCTGCGGCATGGCTGACGTGACCCTGAAGCAGGGCATCGAAAAGACCCTGATGGCCCGCGTGCCCGGCGTCACCGCGGTGCGCGACATCACCGACCACGAGACCGGTGACGCGCCTTACATTCCCCGCGACAACGCGGCCTGACGGTCCCCGGCGCCGGTGACGAAAGCCGCCGACCTCATCGCCGCGCTGCTGCCGCGCAAGGCAGCGCCCATGCTGGAACGCCACACCGGCCTGCCTTACGGGTGGGGCCTGTGGATGCGGGCGTTGCCGGCACGGCTGGGCATGGTGACGCGCGAGAAGGCCGATGCGTTGATCCTGCTGCTGGCGCAGCGCCCGCCGCGTCCTGCCGACCCCGTGGCGCCCGCGCTCAGCCGCGTGCAGGCGTGGCGCTCGCTGTTCTACCAGGGCTGGGAGCCGCCGCCCCGCGAAGAGCGCGGCCTGCGCTGGTTTGCCGGTTTCAGCAGCATGCTGCTGCACGTCGGCTTCTTCCTTTTCCTGTTGTGGGTGGCCCTGATACAGGTGCCGCCGCCGCCGACCGACGCGGGCGACAGCAGCCGCGTGCGGCTGGAGATCGTGGGCGACGGCACGCCCGAGGAACTGGGCGGCGGTCCGCCTGCCGCCGAGCCCACGCCGCAGACCGCGCAGTCGTCACCTTCGCCGGAAAGCGGTGGCGCACCGGCGCCGCGTTCGGCACCGCAACCTGATGTCAGCACGCCCACGCTCAGTGCCGAGATCCCCGAGCTGACCCCGCGTGATGTGCCGGAACCGACGATCGCCTCGCAGCCGCTGCAGGTGACCGAAGTGCCGGAGCCCACCCGTGCCTTCGTGCTGCCGCCCCCCACGCCTCGCATGCCGGAGCTGGTGCCGCCGGCGATGCGCGAAGCCGGCGTGCCGACCCGGGAAATCCCCACACCCGTGCAGGCCCCGCCGATCCGGCGCGACCTGCCACCCCGTCCGGTCGATGTGCCTCAGGTCGCTACCCGTGAGGCCGAGATCCGCCAGCGCGAAGTGCTGGCGCCCGCCCCCCAGGTGCGGGAGGTACAGGTGCCCCGCCGCGAAGTGGCCCCGCGCCCGATCACGGCACCGGAAATCAGCGTCCGTCAGGCCGAGGTGCGTGCGCCTGCGCCACGGCCGGCTGCACCGGCGGCTGCGGCTGCGCCTGCGCCGCCGGGCGCCACCGCCAGCACGCCCTCCCGTGCGCCTTCCCCCGCGCCGGGTGCGCCCGCTGCGCGTGGAAGCCAGCCCGGTGCAACGGCGTCGGGCCCCGCGGCGGCCAGCCGCTCCGGCGGCTGGGCTACGCCACAGCGGGGCGATGACTGGGGCGCGTCCAACCGTAACGTGGCTGGCGACAGCGCCGCGGACGGCGGCCAGAAGCCCGGCCTCTACAACGCCGATGGCAGCTTGCGGGTGCCGGAGGGCACGGGCAGCGCGACGGCGGATCGGGGTGCCCCCGGCGGCGAAAACGACGCATGGACGCGCGAGCGGCTGGAGCAGTCCGGCACCTGGCTGCAGCGGCCCCCGTACGACTACGAGCCCACCAGTCTCGACAAGTACTGGGTGCCCAGCGAATCGCTGCTGGCAGAGTGGGTACGACGCAACGTGCGCGAGATGGAGATCTCCATTCCCGGGACCAACCTCAAGCTGAAGTGCAAGATTTCCGTCCTGCAGCTCGGCGGCGGCTGCGGCCTGGGCAGCCTGTTCCCCGATCCGCCGGTCGCGCGCCCGCCGCCCGAGATCCCGGTCAAGCGCACGCCCATACCCACGGACAGTTGAGTGCGTTCCCGGCGACGCGCCCCCGCTCGCGAGGGTTGGCCGGCCGCCGGGCAAGGAAGAGCACGACGTTCAAAAACGAAAACGGAGCCTGTCGGCTCCGTTTTCTTTCGCGCTCCGAGCGTGAGGGTGTCGGCGGATCAGTGCACGCCGTGCAGGTCACGCAACTGCGAGGGGCGCGAGCCGAAATACGCCGCCAGGTCGGAGATGTCCTGGTCGCTGAGGTTCGAGGCCTGCGGGGTCATCAGTGCGTGCTGGCGGTCGCCGGAACGGTAGGCCTGCAGCGCGTGCGCCAGGTAGTCGGCGTACTGGCCACCCAGCTTGGGATAGACGTCGTCGATCGGCGCATTGCCTTCGGCGCCATGGCAGTCCACGCAGCTCTGGCCGGTGGCCTTGCCCTTGGCCTTGGCCAGTTCCTCGCCCTTGGCGATGTGGCCCTTGGGCAGTCCGGCGGACGAACTGGAGCCGTGCTCACCGCTGGCATGGCCAGGGTTTTCGGCAGCGGCCTCAGCGGACTCCTTGTTGGAGCATGCCACCAGGGCGAGGGCAGCGAGCAGGGCGATGGCTAGACGCTGGGCGTGCTTGGCGTTGGGCATGGTGGGATTACTTGACCGTGGAGAGGAATGCGGCGATGTCGGCGATGTCCTGGTCGGAGAAGCTTTCCGACTGGGCCTGCATCGTGGGGTGCTTGCGGTTGCCGTTGCGGTACTCGGTCAGCGCGCTGGCCAGGTAATCGGCCGATTGCCCGCCGATGCGCGGTACGTGGAAGCTGGGATAGGCATTCTTGTAGCCGGTGATGCCGTGGCAGCCCTGGCAGGTGTAGCTGAGGGTGCGGCCGGTCTCGGCATTGCCGACCAACGGCTTGGCGGCGGCAGGCGCGGCAGCGGCGGGCGCTGCTGCTTCGGTCGCGGCCGGCGCGGCGGCCGACGGGGTTTCCTGTTGTGCGGTCAGGGCAGCCAGGGGAAGGGCGGCCAAGGCAAGGCAAGCGGCGAGCGGCAGCGGTCGCATCATGTCGTAATCCGGGACTCTCAAGTTGCGCGCGCCACGTACCACCGCAGCGCTTGGCTTTCGCAAGTATAGCGTGCGAGTCACGCAGGCCGCCATCCGCCGGACGGTGCGCCAAGCGCGCAGCCGGGGAATAGGCTGCGATGGAAGGACGGCGTCGTGCCTTCAACACCGTCATGCCATGTCCGGTGTCCCCGTCGCGGGCCGACATGCAGACACGCAACCCTCGGCGACACGTGCGCATCCAACCCGTCGTCTATCGCGCGTCGTCGGCACGTAGCACCCGGCACGACGCAAGTCACCATGACCTTCGGCGCATGGAAGTCGTTCATGGGTGATATACCTTCGTACAACACCTAAACAACACCACCACGGTCCCGCCCTCATGTCCCGACCTGTCCAACATCCCGGCCGTCCCTACCTGCGCCTGGCGCTGGTGCCCGTTCTCTGCGGTCTCCTGGTCCTGACGGCCTGCAAGGGCGGCGGCCCCGCCGCCGAGGCCCAGGCCAAGAACGGCGAGGCTCCCAAGGAGCCCGATGCCGTCCCGGTCGAGGTAGCCAAGGCCAGCCGCCGCCCGGTGGCCGCCAGCTACAGCGGCACGGCGGCACTCGAAGCGCTGGGCGAATCGCAGGTGGTCGCCAAGACCTCCGGGGTGGCGTTGTCGGTGATGGTGGAGGAGGGCCAGGTGGTCCGCGCCGGCCAGGCGCTGGTCCGGCTGGACCCGGACCGCCTGCGCCTGCAGGTGGCCCAGGCCGAAGCGCAGATGCGGAAGCTGGAGAACAACTACCGCCGCGCCCAGCAGCTGGTGGGCCAGCAGATGATCAGCGCCAACGACGTCGACCAGATCAAGTACGACCTGGACAACGCCCGCGCCATGTACCGCATGGCGGCGCTGGAGCTGTCCTACACCACGGTGACCGCACCGATTTCCGGCGTGGTGGCCTCGCGTTCCATCAAGACCGGCAACTTCGTGCAGATCAACACGCCGATCATCCGCATCGTCGACGAGTCGCGCCTGGAAGCCACCTTGAACGTCTCCGAGCGCGAGCTGTCGAAGTTGAAGGCGGGCCTGCCGGTGGCGCTGGCCGTCGATGCGATGCCGGGCAAGGTGTTCCAGGGCACGGTTGACCGCATTTCGCCGGTGGTCGACTCCGGCAGCGGTACGTTCCGCGTGGTCTGCTCGTTCGGCAGCGACGGCGTACTGCAGCCCGGCATGTTCGGCCGCATCAAGATCGACTACGACCAGCGCGCCGACGCGCTGGTGGTGCCGCGTGTCGCGCTGCTCGACGACGGTGACCCGGCGGTGTTCGCGGTGCGTGCCGGCAAGGCCGCGCGCGTGCCGGTGACGATCGGTTACGTCGACGGCGAATGGATCGAGGTGCGCGAAGGCCTGAAGCCCGGCGACCAGGTGGTGACCGCCGGCAAGGTGGCGCTGCGCGAGGGCAGTGCGGTGCAGGTGATCGGCGCCGAGCCCGCCAAGGCGGTCGCCAAGGCCGAAAGCGCCAAGACTGCCGGAACCAAGCAATGAGCGCGCCCGGCCACGTTCCCGGGGACCACGAACCCCGCGCGACGGGTGGCGACGGCACGATGGGCGGAGGACTGGTCGAGTTCTCCACCCGCCGCCGCGTCACCGTGGCGATGTTCTGGATCACGATGTTCCTGTTCGGCGTGATCGCGTTGTTCTCGCTGAAGGTCAACCTGCTGCCCGACCTGAGCTATCCCACGCTGACCGTGCGCACCGAATACACCGGTGCCGCGCCTTCGGAAATCGAAACCCTGATCAGCGAGCCGGTGGAAGAAGCCGTCGGCGTGGTGAAGAACCTGCGCAAGCTGAAGTCGGTATCGCGTACCGGCCAGAGCGACGTGGTGCTGGAATTCGCCTGGGGCACGAACATGGACCAGGCCAGCCTGGAAGTCCGCGACAAGATGGAAGTGCTGCAACTGCCGCTGGAAGCCAAGGCGCCGGTGCTGCTGCGCTTCAATCCGTCCACAGAGCCGATACTGCGCCTGGCGCTGGCCAACAAGCAGGCGCCGAAGAACGACGCTGACGCCGTACGCCTGCTGACCGAACTGCGCCGCTATGCGGACGACGACCTGAAGAAGAAGCTGGAGCCCGTCGACGGCGTGGCGGCGGTCAAGGTCGGCGGTGGCCTGGAGGACGAGATCCAGGTCGATATCGACCAGCAGAAACTCGCCCAGCTCAACCTGCCGATCGATACCGTCATCCAGCGCCTGCAGCAGGAGAACATCAACATCTCCGGCGGTCGGCTGGAAGAAGGTTCGCAACGCTACCTGGTGCGCACCGTCAACCAGTTCGCCACGGTCAACGAGATCCGCGAAATGCTGGTCACCACGCAGAGTGGTGGCGACAACGCCGCGGCATCGGCGGCGGCGCAGATGGCGGCCATCGCGGCTTCGACCGGATCGGCCGAAGCGATGGCGGCGGCGGCCTCCGTGCAGAGTGCGTCTTCCGGTGGCAGTGCAACGGTGGCCGGCGGCATGCCGGTCCGCCTGAAGGACGTCGCTGACGTGCGCCAGGGCTTCAAGGAACGCGAGGCGATCATCCGCCTGGGCGGCCGCGAAGCCGTCGAACTGGCGATCTACAAGGAAGGCGATGCCAACACGGTGGCGACGGCGCAGGCACTGAAGGCCAAGCTGGAACAGATCAAGAAGCAGACCCCGCCGGATGTCGAACTGACCATCATCGACGACCAGTCGCTGTTCATCGAGAACGCCATCAGCGACGTCAAGTTCGATGCGGTGATCGGCGGCGTGCTGGCGATCCTGATCATCTTCCTGTTCCTGCGCGATGGCTGGAGCACGTTCGTCATCAGCCTGTCGCTGCCGGTGTCCATCATCACCACGTTCTTCTTCATGGGCGAACTGGACCTGAGCCTCAACGTGATGTCGCTGGGCGGTCTGGCGTTGGCGACGGGCCTGGTGGTCGATGACTCGATCGTGGTGCTGGAGAGCATCGCCAAGGCGCGCGAGCGTGGCCTGGGCATCCTCGAGGCCGCGATGGTCGGCACCCGCGAAGTCAGCATGGCCGTGGTGGCCTCCACGCTGACCACGATCGCCGTGTTCCTGCCGCTGGTGTTCGTGCAGGGCATCGCCGGCCAGCTGTTCCGCGACCAGGCATTGACGGTGGCGATCGCCATCGGCATTTCGCTGGTGGTGTCGATGACGCTGATCCCGATGCTGAGTTCGCTGAAGGGACGCCCCCCGCTGGCGTTCCCCGACGAAGCGGCGCATCCGCAGTGGCGCCCCGATTCGCGTTGGCAGAAGCCGCTGGCAGCCACCGGCCGTGGCCTCGGCGCTGCGATCCGCGGCGGCTTCTTCGGCATTGCCTGGCTGGTCGTCCGCGCCTGGCGTGGCCTGGCCGCCGTGGTCGGCCCGGTCATGCGCAAGCTCAGTGATCTGGCGATGGCACCGTACAGCCGTGCCGAAGCTGGCTACATGCGCCTGTTGCCCGCATCGCTGCGGCGTCCCTGGCTGGTGTTGGGCTTCGCCGCCACCGCTTTCGTCGGCGCGATGCTGCTGGTGCCGCTGCTGGGTGCGGATCTGATCCCGCAGCTTGCCCAGGACCGCTTCGAAATGACGGTCAAACTGCCGCCGGGCACGCCGCTGGCGCGCACCGATGACGTGGTCCGCGACCTGCAGCTCAAGCACGGCAAGGATGAAGGCATCCATGCCCTGTACGGCGTGAGCGGCAGTGGTACCCGTCTTGATGCCAATCCCACCGAGAGCGGCGAGAACATCGGCAAGCTGACCGTGGTCATGGCCAATGGCGGCAGCGAGGAAGTGGAGAGCCGCGAAACCGAGGCCCTGCGTGCGTCCATGAAGGACCATCCCGGTGCCCAAGTCGACTTCAGCCGTCCCGAGCTGCTCAGCTTCTCGGCGCCGCTGGAAGTCGAACTGCGCGGCCAGGACCTGGCGGGCATCGAACAGGCCGGCCAGAAGCTGGCGGCGATGCTGCGCGCCAATCCGCACTACGCCGACGTCAAGTCGACGGTGGAGCAGGGTTTCCCGGAAATCCAGATCCGCTTCGACCAGGAGCGCGCCGGTGCGCTGGGCCTGACCACGCGCCAGATCGCCGACGTGGTGGTCAAGAAGGTGCGCGGTGAAGTGGCCACGCGCTACAGCTTCCGCGACCGCAAGATCGACGTTCTGGTACGCGCCCGTGAAACCGATCGTGCTTCACTCGACAGCATCCGCCAGCTGATCGTCAATCCCGGCAGTTCACGGCCGGTGACGCTGTCGGCCGTGGCCGATGTGGTCGCTACCACCGGCCCCAGCGAAATCCACCGCGCCGACCAGGTGCGGGTGGCGATCGTCTCGGCCAACCTGCGCGACATCGACCTGGGCGGCGCGGTGCAGGAAGTGCAGAAGATGGTGTCCGAGAACCCGCTGGGCGCCGGCGTCGGCATGCACATCGGCGGCCAGGGCGAGGAACTGGCCGAGTCGGTCAACTCGCTGATGTTCGCCTTCGGCCTGGCAATCTTCCTGGTCTACCTGGTGATGGCATCGCAGTTCGAATCACTGCTGCACCCGTTCGTCATCCTGTTCACCATCCCGCTGGCGCTGGTCGGTGCCGTGGGCGCCCTGTTCCTGACCGGTTCGCCGGTCTCGGTGGTGGTGTTCATCGGTCTGATCCTGCTGGTGGGCCTGGTGACCAAGAACGCCATCATCCTGATCGACAAGGTCAACCAGTTGCGCGAAGCCGGCGTGGCCAAGCGCGAGGCGCTGGTGGAAGGTGCCCGTTCGCGTCTGCGGCCGATCATCATGACGACGCTGTGCACGCTGTTCGGCTTCCTGCCGCTGGCGATCGCGATGGGCGAGGGTGCGGAAGTGCGCTCGCCGATGGCGATCACCGTGATCGGCGGCCTGCTGGTGTCGACCCTGCTGACCCTGCTGGTGATCCCGGTCGTCTACGATCTGCTGGACCGCCGTGCCGATGAGTACTACCTGGAGCGCGGACGGCGCGCCCGCAAGGGCGCGGCACTGCCGCCGGTCGAGGAGGGCGAACCCGCATGAGCGTCGCCGAGTTCAGCATCAAGCGGCCCGTGACGGCGGTGATGTTCTTCATCTCGCTGTTCGTGATCGGCCTGATCGCCGCCGTCAGGCTGCCGCTGGAGGCCTTCCCCGAGGTCTCGCCCCCCTTCATCTTCGTCTCGTTGCCGTACACCGGCTCGACACCGGAAGAAGTGGAGCGCACGGTGCTGCGACCGGCCGAGGAAGCGTTGTCGACGATGGCCGGCATCAAGCGGATGGAGTCCAACGCCAAGGCCGACGGCGCGCAGGTCTTCATCCAGTTCTCCGACTGGGACCGCGATGTCGCCATCGCCGCGTCCGAGGCGCGCGAGCGCCTCGACGCGATCCGCGACGAGTTGCCGGAAGACCTGCAGCGCTATTTCGTCTTCAAGTTCTCGACCACCGATCAGCCGGTGCTGCGGGTGCGCCTGGCCAGCAAGACCGACCTGACCGGCGCTTACGACATGATCGAGCGCGAGTTCAAGCGTCGCATCGAGCGCATTCCGGGCGTGGCCCGCGTGGAGGTGTCGGGCGCGCCACCGAACGAAGTGGAGATCGCGATCAATCAGGATCGCCTGACCGCGCACAACCTGAGCCTGAACGACCTGACGACACGGCTGCAGGCGGTCAACTTCTCCATTTCGGCGGGCGTGATCAGCGACGGCCCGCAGCGCCTGCGCGTGCAGCCCGTCGGCGAACTGACCGACCTGCAGCAGCTGCGCGACCTGATCATCGGCTCGGGCAACGTGCGGCTGGGCGACATCGCCGACGTCCGCCTGAAGCCGGCGCGCATGGATTACGGACGCCGTCTGGACGGCCAGCCCGCCGTCGGCCTGGACATCTTCAAGGAGCGCAACGCCAACCTGGTCGATGTCTCCAGCAAGGCGCTGGCCGAGGTCGAATCGATCCGCGCCCAGCCCGAGATGAGCGACATCCAGGTCAAGATCATCGAAAACCAGGGCGACAACGTCACCTCGTCGCTGCTGGAACTGGCGGAAGCCGGCGCGATCGGCCTGGTGCTGTCGATCGTGGTGCTGTGGTTCTTCCTGCGCCACTGGCCTTCGGTGTCGATGGTCACCCTGGCGATTCCGATCTGCTTCGTGATGACGCTGGGTTTCATGTACTTCGCCGGCGTGACGCTCAACATCCTGTCGATGATGGGCCTGCTGCTGGCCATCGGCATGCTGGTGGACAATGCCGTCGTGGTGGTCGAGAGCATCTACCAGGAGCGCGAGAAGTACCCGGACAACCCCACCTGGGCCTCGATCGTCGGCACCCGCCACGTGGCGATCGCGCTGTCGGCGGGCACGCTGTGCCACTGCATCGTGTTCGTGCCCAACCTGTTCGGCGAACGCAACTTCCTGAGCATCTACCTCGGCCAGATCGCGATCACCATTTCGGTGTCGCTGCTGGCCTCGTGGCTGGTCGCGGTCAGCCTGATCCCGATGATCTCGGCGCGCTTGAAGACGCCGCCGCAGGTGCGCAGCGAGACCGGCATCATCCCGCGCATGCAGAAGCGCTACGCCGGTTTCCTGCGCTGGACGCTGGAACACCGTGGCTGGAGCGTGCTGGGCATCCTGCTGATCATCGTGATCAGTTTCGTGCCCATGAAGATGACCAAGTTCGACATGTTCGGCAACGACGGCGGTGGCGAGGCGGAGCTGTACTACCAGTGGAAGGGCGCCTACACCAAGGAGCAGATGTCGGCCGAGATCCTGAAGGTGGAGCAGTTCCTCGACGCCAACCGCGAGAAGTACCGGATCACCCAGATCTACTCGTACTTCAGCGAACAGGGGTGGGGCGGAACCCAGGTCAAGTTCGATACCGAGAAGGCCAGCGAGACCAAGCCGATCGTCGAGCAGTTGCGCAAGGACCTGCCGAAGTCGGCCCGCGCCAACATCGGCATCGGCGGCGACGGCGGCAACCAGGGGGGCGGTGGCCAGCCCGGCCAGAGCGTGTCCTTCCAGCTGGTCGGCGATTCGACCCAGACCCTGGCGGAGATCGCGGATGACCTGATCCCGATCCTGGCCAAGCGCAAGGAACTGCGTGACGTGCGCGTGGATGTGGGCGACCAGAACAGCGAGTTGAACGTCCGCGTCGACCGCGAGCGCGCGGCGGCGTTCGGCTTCACCTCCCAGCAGGTGGCCAGCTTCGTGGGCCTGGCCCTGCGTGGCGCGCCGCTGCGCGAGTTCCGTCGTGGCGAGACGGAAGTGCCGGTATGGGTGCGCTTCGCCGGTGCCGAAGACTACGGTACCGAGGATCTGGCCGGCTTCATGGTGCGTTCGCCGGACGGTCGCACGGTGCCGCTGCTTAGCCTGGTCAACGTGGGCATCACGCCGTCGGCCACGCAGATCCAGCGTACCAACCGCCAGACGACCCTGACCGTGCAGGCCAACCTGGCCGAGAAGGTCACCGTGCCCGACGCGCGCAAGGCGATGGAAGAGGCACTGGAAGGCATGTCGTTCCCCGCGGGCTACAGCTATTCGTTCGATGGCAGCGCCTTCCAGGAAGACGACGAGGCGATGGGGCAGATGATGTTCAACCTGCTCATCGCGCTGGTGATGATCTACATCGTCATGGCGGCGGTGTTCGAGTCGCTGCTGTTCCCGGCGGCCATCATGAGCGGCGTGCTGTTCTCGGTGTTCGGCGTGTTCTGGCTGTTCGCGCTGACCGGCACCACGTTCGGCATCATGTCGTTCATCGGCATCCTGGTGCTGATGGGCGTGGTGGTGAACAACGGCATCGTGATGGTCGAACACATCAACAACCTGCGACGGCGCGGCATGTCGCGCACGGACGCGCTGGTGGAAGGCAGTCGCGAGCGCTTGCGCCCTATCCTGATGACGATGGGCACGGCGATCCTGGCGATGGTGCCCATCGCGATGGCGAACACCCAGATGGCCGGCGACGGCCCGGCCTACGCGCCGATGGCGCGTGCCATCGCCGGTGGCCTGGCGTTCTCGACGGTGGTCAGCCTGCTGTTCCTGCCGACGATCTACGCGATCCTGGACGACCTGCGCAGCGGTACCGCGCGCGTGATCGGCAAAGCCAAGCAGCGTCGCGGCGATGGCAAGCAGGCGGCCGCGGTCGCTGCCATCCACGTGGAGTGAGCAGCGCGCATCGCGGGTGGAAGATGGAAACGAAAGAGCCGGGCATTGCCCGGCTCTTTTTTTTTTTCCTGCCTCAAGCGTCTGACGGGATCAGCCGAAGAACTTGCCCAGCATGCGCAGGCCGCCGGTCCATACCCCGATGCCGGTGCCCAGGCTGGTCAGGAAGAAGTTCAGCAGGATGCGCGCCACGCGGTTCTTCCACCAGCCGCGTACGGTCTGCACGTCGTCGCGCAGCGCCATGAAATCCGCATAGGTCGGCTTGCGCAGCGTGGCTTCGACGAACGCGCTCACCGTGCCCGACGCCAGTGCGGGGTGCAACGGCGTCAGCGGCGATGAGATGAACGCCGCCAGGATGCTCAGCGGATGCCCGCCGGCGATCGCGCACCCGAGGGCACCCAGCACGCCCGTCGCCAGCACCCACTGCACGATCAGGTCGGACCCCACGTCCACGCCGCCCTGCCAGAAGCCCCAGGCAAACCCGCCCACCAGGAAGACGCCCAGCAGGATGGTGAACCACGGGATGCTGCTCTTGGTGGGCACGCTTTCCAGTCCGGCCAACACGTCTTGCGGTGCCGCCGTGTCTTCGCGCAGGTGCCGCGCCAGCCCCTGCAGGTGGCCCGCGCCGACCACGGCGAGCACGTCGTAGGGCTTGCCGTCATCGCGTGCGCGGGGCGCATCCGCCGCGACCTGTCGCAGGCGTGTGGCCATGTACTGGTCGCGTTCGGCGATGATGCTGCGGTACAGCGCCGGGCTTTCGCTGGCGAATTCACCGAAGCTGGATTCCAGCATGTCGCCCTGCTTGAGCTTCTCGATCTCCTCGTCGCCGACTTCCTCGTCGGCGAACATGCCGGCCAGGATGCCGGCACCGACCTTGGTGCGGCCCCACCAGCCCAGCGAGTGCAGCGCCCGCTTGAAGGTCAGGCCGACTTCGCGATCGATCAGATGCAGCGGCAGGCCGCGCTCGCGTGCATCCAGCGCGCCCGCCTTGAGTTCGGCGCCGGGTTCCACATCCAGCTGTTCGGCAAGGCGTCGCTGGTAGGCGGCCAAGGCCAGGTTGGCGGCGAACAGGTGTGTCTTGCCTTCGCGGATCACCTTGACCAGATCCATCCGCGCCAGCGCATCCGGATCGGTCAGCGACTGCAGCCGGCCCGCATCAAGCTCGATGGCCACGCTGTCGTATTCGCCGCTGGCGATCGCCGCGCGCACGGCCTCCACGCTGCTGCGCGACACATGCGCGGTACCCAGCAGGGTGAAGCGCACGCCGTCGCGCTCGACGGTCTCGTGCGGCTGGCCGGCCAGCGCGGAGGCGGCTGGCGTGAAGGAAGTGGTGTCGTTCATCGTCTCATTCGTCAGGGGGCGCGTCGGCCGTGCCGGCACCCAGGGTCCGCTGCATCTGCACGGTGTCCAGCCAGCGGCCGTGCTTCCAGGCGATGCCGCGGAAGATGCCGACCAGCTGGAAGCCGAATTTTTCGTGCAGCCGGATCGACGCGGTATTGGTGGGCTCGCCGATCACCGCGATCATCTGCCGGTAGCCTCGCGTCTCGCATTCCTCGATCAGGCGCTCCAGCAGGGCCGCGCCGATGCCATGGCCCTGTTGGCCCGCGGCGACGTAGACCGAGTTCTCGACGGTGAAGCGGTAGCCGATACGCGCGCGGTAGCTGCTGGCATACGCGTACCCGACGACATCACCGCTGCGTTCCGCCACCAGGTACGGATAGCCTGCCGCCAGCACGCCCTGCATGCGGCGCTGCATTTCGGCCTGGTCCGGCACGTCGTACTCGTAGGTGTTGACGTGGTCGCGGACTTCGGCGGCGTAGAGGGTGGTGATCGCCGGCACGTCCGCCGGCGTGGCATCACGGATGATCAGGTCCAAGCGCGGCGTCTCAGTCGATGTAGCGCTTCAGCAGGTCGCCATAGGCGTCGATGCGGCGATCGCGGAGGAATGGCCAGATGCGGCGCACGTGTTCGCTGCGCTGCAGATCCACTTCGACGGTCAGGATCTCCGCATCGGTGCCGGCTTCGGCCAGGAACTCGCCCTGCGGTCCAAGCACGTGGCTGTTGCCCCAGAAATGGATGCCCGCGGCGCCGAGCGGCGAAGGTTCGTGGCCGACGCGGTTGCAGCTGAGCACGGGCAGGCCATTGGCCACCGCATGGCCACGATGGCTCAGCACCCATGCGTCGCGCTGCCGGTTCTTCTCGTCCTGTTCGTCCGTGGGGTCCCATCCGATCGCGGTGGGATACAGCAGCAGATCGGCACCGGCCAGCGCCATCAGGCGCGCGGCTTCCGGATACCACTGGTCCCAGCACACCAGCACGCCGAGCCGGCCCACGGATGTGTCGATCGGGGTGAAGCCGATGTCGCCCGGCGTGAAGTAGAACTTCTCGTAGAACCCCGGATCGTCCGGGATGTGCATCTTGCGGTACTTGCCCGCGATGCTGCCGTCCTTCTCATAGACCACGGCGGTGTTGTGGTAGAGGCCGGCGGCGCGCCGTTCGAACAGCGACGACACCAGCACCACGCCATGCTGCTTCGCCAACCGGCCCAGGCGTTCGGTGCTGGGGCCGGGGATCGGCTCGGCCAGATCGAATTCCTGCACGGATTCGTGCTGGCAGAAGTACGCGCCGTTGTGCAGTTCCTGCAACAGGACCAGCTTCGCGCCGCGTCGTGCGGCCTCCGCCACCCGGTCTTCGATCACCGACAGGTTGGCATCGGCATCGCCGTGGTTCTTTTCCTGGATCAGGGCTACGGGCAGGCGGGTGCGGGTCATCGGGGCGGGGTCGGGCAGGACGCTGCGAAGGGGGAGCGCATGGTACCGCGTCGACCGTGACGGCAGGCGGACATGGCATGAACGGCCCCGCTCAGGACGTTGCCTGCCGCGCCTCCCTGCCACGCTGCTGGCGCCCCAGCGACAACCCGGTGAAGGCCCACGCCATGGCGATGCCGGCGCCGATGAACATCGCCAGCGACGGATGCTCCGCCAGTACGTCCAGCGCACGCTTGACCCAGCCGCTGAGCGCATCACCCCCGCGGTACACGACGGTGTCGATGAAGTTCTTCGCCTTGTACTTCTGCTCGGGCGGCACGACGGTGTAGAGCATCTCGCGCCCCGGTCGGACGAAGGCGTATTCGCCGGCGCGCCGGACCACCATCACCACTACGAACACCGCGAAGGTGGGGGCCAGCGCCAGCCACAGGAAACCGGCCGCCATCACCACGGGCACGGCCACCAGCAGCACGCCCACGCCCAGCCGCTGCGCCAGCCGGCCCGTGATGAACAGCTGGCTGAGGATCGCCAGGCCCTGGACCACGGTGTCGATCAGGCCGAACACCTGGGTCTGCCGCTCCTTGTCCGGGAACAGTTCGTCGACCAGCCGCGCCTGCTCGAAGTACAGGAAGGTCGTCACCGTGGCCAGCAGCATCACGAACAGCGCAATGCCCAGCAGGTAGGGCGAGCGGAACACGTCCGTCGCGCCCGCAAACGGATTGCCCCCCAGCGGCTGCCGGCGTTGTTCGGCCGCACTGGCGCCGGCCGGCAGCGGGTGCCGGTCGCGCCAGCGATGCAGCCACAGCGCGGTCGCGCCACTGGCGGCGATCAGCAGCGCCGACAGCATCATCAGGCCGCCGTGGCCGAGTGGCTTCACCAGCAGCGTGGTCAGCAACGGTCCCGTCAACCCGCCCAGGCTGGCGCCGCTGGCGATCAGCGCAAACAGGCGCTTGGCCTCGCTGCTGGCCAGCACGTCCGCCAGCACGCTCCAGGCCAGCGAAATCATCAGCAGATTGATGACCGACACCCAGATGTAGAACCCGCGCGCCAGCCACACGCCGTCCGGCCGCGCCAGCATGGCCAGGCCGAATCCCAGCAGACTGGCCACGACCAGGCCGAACACCCAGGGCACGATCCTGCGCCGCGACACCTTCGATGCCAGCCAACCGAACGGTGGCAACACCGCCAGCGTGGCGATGAAAGTGCCCGTGAACAGCCACTGCAGGTTGTCGACGCCGCCGGCGACGCCCATCGTTTCCCGGATGGGGCGCAGCATGAAGTAGCCGGTGAACAGCAGGAAGAACATCGCCAGTCCCGCTGCGACGGCCGGGGCCTCGTGCGGAACCACATTGAAGACGCGGGCGATGAAGCGCGGTGCGGGCGAGCTGTCGGGGGCGGGTCGATTCATCGGCAAGGGTCAGGCCAGGGCAGCGATCAGCGCCTGGCGCTGGGCCTCGGTCAGGTCCGGCCCGACGCCGGCGCGCAGATTGTCGCTCTGCCGGTCCGGCTTGCCGGTCGCGGGGATCACCGCGGTGACGGCGGGATGGCTCAGCGCGAATTTCAGGAAGGCCTGCGCCCAGGAGGTGACGCCCGTGGCCGTCAATGCCTCCGGCACCGGCTTGTCCTTCACCTGCGCGAACAGCTTGCCGTCCTCGAAGGCGCGGTTGATCAGCACCGCCACTCCCAGATCCCGCGCCAGCGGCAGGACGCGCTTCTCGGCCCCGCGGCTGACGACCGAATAGTTGATCTGCAGGAAGTCCGGCTTCTCGGCCTGGACCGCGTCGGCCAGTTGGTCCTGCGCGCTTTCCACGTAATGCGTCACGCCCACGTAGCGCACCTTGCCCTGCGCTTTCAGTTCGCGCGCCACGGCCATCTGCGTCTTCAGGTCGCCAAGGTTGTGGACCTGCAACAACGCCACCTTGTCGGTTTTCAGCCTGCGCAGCGTGTCGTTGAACTGGGCCAGGCCCGCGTCACGGCCATTGACGCCGGACAGCTTGGTGGCGATCCAGGCACGACCCGTAAGGCCCTGCTCGGCGAGCAGGGCCCCCATGACGTCCTCGGCGACGCCATACGTGGGTGCGGTATCGATCAGCGTGGCGCCGGCCGCGAAGAAGCGTTTCAGCACTTCGCGCAGCGGGTCCAGTTCGGCAGGGCTATTGCCGACCTGGAAGCTGCCGGAGGTGCCCATGCCGATGACGGGAATCTTTTCGCCGCTGGACGGGATGACGCGGGTGTTCAGCGGACCGGGATGCGGAGTGACGGTCGAGGGCGCGGCACCGGGCGTGGTCCCGCTGGCCTGCGCGACATCTCGGCATGCCGCCATTCCCAGGCCGGCAACGGCCAGGGCGGAGGTGGTGAGGAACGTGCGTCGTGAGTACATCGGCAGACTCCTGGCGGGAGGGGGCTACCGGTTATCGACGATCGCTTCGCGCGGTGTGTAAATGAAACGTTCAATGGCACCCCAACCAACGGCAGGGTCCGCCGAAACCGTGACGGGTGACCTCAGCCGAGCAGGCCGGCAGGCAACTGCATGGTGATGCAGTGCAGGCTGCCGTTCTGCCAGATCAGCGAGCGGCAGGGGACCTGCACGATCTCGCGGTCAGGGTAAGCCTGGGCGAGCACGGCCGCGGCCTGTGCGTCGGCGGGATCGCCATAGGCCGGCATCAGCACGGCGCCATTGATGATCAGGTAATTGGCGTACGAAGCCGCCAGGCGACGCCCGTTGTCGATGACCGGCTTGGCCCAGGGCAGTGGGAACAGGCGGTACGGCCGGCCGTCAGCGGTGCGCAGCGCGGCGATGTCCTCCGCCATGGCCTGCAGCTCGGCATGGTGCGCGTCCCCCGGATCGTCGCAGGCCTGGAACACGATGGCGTCCCCCGGCGCGAAGCGGGCCAGGGTATCGATGTGGGCATCGGTGTCGTCGCCCTCCAGATACCCGTGGTCCAGCCAGAGCACGCGCTCCTGTTTCAGCCAACCGGCCAGCCTGGCAGTCAGTTCTTCGCGGCTGGCGTCGGGATGGCGCTCATGCAGGCATTGCCAGGTCGTCAGCAGGGTGCCCGCGCCATCGGTTTCGATGGCCCCACCTTCCAAAGCAAAATCAATGCTTTGCACGAAATAGTTATGAAACAACTGCATGCCGGACAGCTCGCCGACCAGCTGGTCGTCGCGACGGGCTTCGTACTTGCCGCCCCAGCCGGTGAAGCGGAAGTCCAGCAGCTTGAAGTGCCCGTTGTCGCGCAGGCTGATGGGGCCTGAGTCGCGCAGCCAGGTGTCGTCGTATTCGGCCAGCACGAACCGCACCCGCCCCATGTCCACGCGCGCCGAGCGCAGCCTGGCTTCGGCGTAGGTCTGCAGGTCATCGTCGGCCACGCAGATCACCGCGTCCTGGAAGCGTGTGATCGCCGCGACCAGTGCCACATACGTGTCCTCGACATCCGCCAGGCGCTCGGCCCAGTCGGTGTCGGCGTGCGGCCACGCGATCAAGACCGCGGATTGGGGTTCCCACTCCGCGGGGAAACGGAAGGCATCGGTCATCGGTCTGCTTGCAGGTACGTGGAGTGGTGGAATCAGCGGATGGGAGGCTTCGGGCCGATTTCCTCGGCGCTGGCCTTGTTCAGCACCACGTCGATGACGCGGTTCTTTTCGAAGTAGACGGTGAACGTGGGGTAGACCCAGCGATGGATCACCGGCCACTGCCGCTTCTGGCCACCGCGCGGTTCCAGCTTCTCCTGCGGCGCGCCGAAGCGGGCTTCAACCTGGGCGGCGGTCTGGCCGCGGACGGGGGCGGCTTCAGCCGGTTTCTCCTGGGCGCGTTCGACCAGCAGGGTGTCGGCGAAGGCGTGGCCAGCCAGGCCGAGCAGGGCGATCAACGGAAGTGCGAGGGCGCGACGGTTCATGAGTGGGTTCCCCTGGGTGACCCGCCATTTATAACAAAAGGCCGGAAACAAAAAGGCGGCCGGGAGCCGCTTTTGACATCGCTTGTCGATGGCCCGGAGGGTTGCCGCCATGGAGGGTGGCAACAAAAAACCGCCCGAAGGCGGCTTTCTGGGCTTTCGCGGAACGGCAGCGGATCAGCGCTGGCGGGCCTTGAAGCGCGGGTTCGACTTGCAAATCACGAAGACCTTGCCGCGGCGGCGGACCACCTTGCAGTCGCGGTGACGGGCCTTCGCCGACTTCAGGGAGGACAGGACCTTCATGAGATAAACCTCGGCGTAAAAGAGTATGGGGCACAACTAAGCCCGCTATTCTAACGGCAATTCCACTGGCATATCAAGCGGTTGCGGCGGCGGCTGACAGCAGCGTGCCTGACGGGCGGGCAGGGGCGTGCCGCGGGGCGGCATAATGACGCAAAAATCCCAGGACCGACCATGCCAGACAACGCCCCCGTACTGACCATCGACGGCCCCTCCGGCGCCGGAAAAGGCACGGTCAGCCGGATCGCCGCCCAGCGCCTGGGCTGGCACTACCTCGATTCTGGCGCCCTTTACCGGGCGGTCGGCGTGGCGGCCAGCTGGGCCGACCTCGATGTGTCCGACCCGACCGCGCTGGTCCGCTGCGCCTTCGACACCCGGGTGGGGTTCCGCGAAACGGAGCAGGGGCTCAGGGTGATCGTGGACGACCTGGATGCCACCGACGAGCTGAGGCTCGAAACCACCGGCGCACTGGCGTCCGCCATCGCCGCCATCCCCGAGGTCCGGGCCGCATTGAAGGAGCGCCAGCGCGCGTTCCGGCAGCCGCCCGGCCTGGTGGCCGATGGCCGCGACATGGGCACGGTCATCTTCCCGGATGCCCCCTACAAGGTCTTCCTGACCGCCAGCGCCGACGAGCGGGCCGAAAGGCGCTATAAGCAGTTGAAAGAAAAAGGGGTTTCGGTCACAATCGACGGTCTGCTGCGCGAGATTCTCGCCCGCGACGCCCGTGATGCCCAGCGCACGGTGGCGCCCTTGCGGCCGGCCGAAGACGCCGTCCTCATCGATACCACCGGCCTGGACATCGATCAGGTGGTCGCTCGCGTGCTGTCGCTGGTGAAGCCGTAACCGGAGCCGCCGCTTCCGCACGCACTGCGGGAATCGGATGCAGCAGAGACAGTCCCGTCCCATGGCAATGGTGCCGTGGCGGCGGTTTTTTCCACATCCAACACACGGCACTCCCGTGCCGAAAGGGTGGACAGGGGGAATCGCCTCATCCGGCGACCGCCTGTCCGTGTGTCCAACTGAGTATTCAACAATGACCGAATCATTTGCCGAACTGTTTGAACAGAGCCAGACCCAGCTGGCCAAGCTGAAGCCGGGCGCGATCGTCACCGGCGTCGTCGTGGAAGTCCGCAACGACGTGGTGGTGATCAACGCCGGCCTCAAGTCCGAAGGCATCGTGCCGATCGAACAGTTCCGGAACGACGCCGGTGAAATCGACGTGGGCGTGGGCGACGAAGTCAAGGTCGCGCTCGACTCCATCGAGAACGGCTTCGGCGAAACCGTCCTCTCGCGCGAGAAGGCCAAGCGCGCGATGGTGTGGGACGAGCTGGAAGAAGCCCTGGAGAAGAACGAAACCATCACCGGCCGTATCAGCGGCAAGGTCAAGGGTGGCTTCACCGTCGACATCAAGGACGTCCGTGCATTCCTGCCGGGCTCGCTGGTCGACGTGCGCCCCGTGCGCGACCCGGGCTACCTGGAAGGCAAGGAGCTGGAGTTCAAGCTCATCAAGCTGGATCGCAAGCGCAACAATGTCGTCGTCTCCCGCCGTGCGGTGGTCGAGAGCGAGCATTCGGAAGAGCGCGAGCAGCTGATGGACAAGCTGCAGGAAGGCGTGGTGCTGAAGGGTGTGGTCAAGAACCTCACCGACTACGGCGCGTTCGTCGACCTGGGCGGCATCGACGGCCTGCTGCACATCACCGACATGGCCTGGAAGCGCGTGCGCCATCCGTCCGAAGTCGTGGAAGTCGGCCAGGAGCTGGACGTCCGCGTGCTGAAGTACGACCGTGAGCGCAACCGCGTCTCGCTGGGCCTGAAGCAGCTGGGCGAGGATCCGTGGGACAACATCGCCCGCCGCTACCCGGCCAACAGCCGCGTGTTCGGCAAGGTCTCCAACGTCACCGATTACGGCGCGTTCGTCGAGATCGAGCCGGGCGTCGAAGGCCTGGTGCACGTCTCCGAGATGGACTGGACCAACAAGAACGTCAATCCGTCCAAGGTTGTGCAGGTCGGTGACGAAGTCGAAGTGATGGTGCTGGACGTGGACGAAGAGCGTCGCCGCATCTCGCTGGGCATGAAGCAGGTCGCCGCCAATCCGTGGGAAACCTTCGCGGCCACCCACAAGAAGAACGACAAGGTGTCCGGCCAGATCAAGTCGATCACCGACTTCGGCATCTTCATCGGCCTGGACGGCGGCATCGACGGTCTGATCCACCTGTCCGACATCAGCTGGAACACCACCGGCGAAGACGTGGTCCGCAACTTCAAGAAGGGCGACACGCTGGAAGCCGTCGTGCTGGCCGTGGACCCGGAGCGCGAGCGCATCAGCCTGGGCGTGAAGCAGCTGGAGCAGGATCCGTTCGGCCAGTACATGGCGGCGCATCCGAAGGGCACGAAGGTCGAAGGCACGGTGAAGGAAGTGGACGCCAAGGGCGCCACCATCGAACTGGCCGACGGCATCGAAGGCTACGTGATGGCGCGCGACATCGCCAACGAGCGCGTGGACGACGCCAGCCAGCACCTGAAGGTCGGCGACAAGATCGAAGCCAAGTTCATCGGCATGGACCGCAAGGGCCGTACGTTGCAGTTGTCGATCAAGGCCAAGGACGAAGCGGAAACCGCCGAAGCGCTGGCCGAGTACAACAAGTCCGCGACCGACGCCTCCGCCGGCACCACCAGCCTGGGTGCGCTGCTGCGCGCGCAGCTGGACGGCGGCAAGTCCGAGTAAGCGGCATCCCGCCGTTGCAACATCCCTAGCAGTACCGTTCCCCGCCGGCCCGGAGCAATCCGGGCCGGCGCGGGTACACCCGCCCGAACCGTGCATGCGATGACCAAATCCGAACTCATCGAAATCCTGAGCCGCCGCCAGCCGCACCTCAAAGCCGAGGATGTGGACCTGGCCGTGAAAGCGCTGCTGGAGATGATGGGGGGCGCACTGTCCCAGGGCGAGCGCATCGAGATCCGTGGGTTCGGCAGTTTTTCACTGCATTACCGCCCACCGCGGCTGGGCCGCAATCCCAAGACGGGTGAATCCGTCGCGCTGCCGGCCAAGCATGTGCCGCACTTCAAGCCCGGCAAGGAGCTGCGCGAACGCGTCAGCGACGTCACGCCGATCGAAGAATCGGGCGACTGATCCCCCGGGTCCCGGCCGGATGCTGTCTGGATCCGCGCCGTCTCCGTTAAGCTAGGCGCCTACCTGCAGGGAGCCGCCTGATGAATATGTTCCGCCTGGTCATTGCACTGGTGTTCCTTGCCGTCGGCCTGCTGGTCGGCGTGCTGAACACCCAGCCGATCACGCTGGATTTCCTGTTCGCCGAATTCCCCACCTCGTCCGGGGCCGCGATCATCGTGTCGTTGCTGGCCGGCGTGCTGATCGGCGGCCTGATCGTGGTCGCCACCCTGGTCCTGCCGATGTACGCCAAGCTGCGCAAGGCCAGCAAGGCGCAGGCCGCCGTGCCACCTGTTTCCCCCCCACCGGCGTCGCCGGGCAGCGGGATCTGACGCATGGATTTTCTGACCGAGTGGTTCTGGTTCTTCCTCTTCCTGCCGCTGGCCGCCCTGAGCGGCTGGGTGATTGGCCGGCGCGGTGGGCAGCGCCATGGCGATACGCAGGTGAGCCGTCTGTCCAGCACCTATTTCCGTGGCCTCAACTACCTGTTGAACGAGCAGCCCGACAAGGCCATCGAACTCTTCCTGCACATTGCCGAACTGGACAAGGAGACGTTCGAGACGCAGGTCGCCCTCGGCCATCTTTTCCGTCGACGCGGCGAGGTGGATCGTGCCATCCGTCTGCACCAGGGCCTCGTGCAGCGCGCCGACCTGAGTGATGCGCAGAAGGTCCAGGCCTTGCTCGCGCTCGGCGAGGACTACATGCGCTCCGGCCTGCTGGACCGCGCCGAAACCGTCTTCAGCGACCTGGCCCGGATCGACCAGCGCGCACCGCAGGCGCTCAAGCACCTGATCGGCATCTACCAGTCCGAACGCGACTGGGAAAAGGCCATCGAAAACGCGATGCGCTACGAGGAGGTCACCGGCGAATCCATGGGCAAGCTGGTAGCCCAGTTCGAATGCGAACTGGCCGAGCGTCATCGCACCGCCAACAATATCGACGCCGCACTCGCCGCCGTGGCCCGCGCCTACCAGGCCGATGCCGGCAGCGTGCGCGCGGGCATCATCGAGGGACGCATCGAAACCGACGCGGGCCGCCACGAGTCGGCCATCCGGGCCTTCGAGCGTGCCGCCCGGCATGACCCGGACTACCTGCCTGAAGTGCTTCCCAGTTTGCTCGCCAACTACGAGCAGGGTGGCGACCTGTCGGGCGCCCGCGCCTTCCTGTCGGAGATGTGCGAGCACTACCGTGGCATCGCCCCGGTGCTGGCGCTGACGAAACTGGTCGAAAGCCAGGATGGCGTGGCCGCTGCGCGCGCCTATCTGGCGCGCCAGTTGAAGGATCGTCCGTCCGTGCGCGGGGAGGCGGCACTGATCGACCTGACGCTGGCGGAGGGTGCCGATCCGTCGGCCACATTGCACGACCTGAAACACATCACCGACCAGTTGCTGGTGCGCAATCCCAGCTATCGTTGCACCCGCTGTGGATTCGGGGCGCGCACCCACCATTGGCAGTGTCCCAGCTGCAAGGAATGGGGCACCGTCAAGCCGTTGCTCAATTACGCGGTGGTGTAGTGCCTTCCTGGATTTCGTGGTTGCTGCTCCATTTCATTGCAGCTGTCGCCGGCACATGGCTGGCGCGTCACTATGCGGTGCGGGGTAACCTGGTCGACCAGCCGGGTGAGCGACGCAGCCACGCCGTGGCAACGCCCCGGGGCGGCGGGATCGCCATTGTGCTGGCCGTTGCCGCGGGTGGGACGTGGCTTCTCTTCCGTGGCCATTCGCAGGGGGTACTCCTGCCTGTCTTCCTGGTCGGGCTCGTGCTGGTGGCCGGCATCGGCTGGTGGGACGACCACCGTTCCCTGTCCCCCTGGTCCCGGTTGGTGGTGCAGGCTGTCGCGGCGGGCCTGCTGGCCTGGGCGGTGTGGCACGACACCGGGGAGTGGGGTGGCATGCTCGTCGCATTCGCTGCCGCGATGGTGCTGGTCAACGTCTGGAACTTCATGGATGGCATCAATGGCCTGGCGACCAGTCAGGCGGCGATTGCCGCCACGGCGTTTGCTTTTGCCCTGCCGGGCGTCTGGGGGCTGGTCGGGGGGGCGCTGCTGGCAGCCTGCCTCGGGTTCCTGCCGTTCAACTTTCCCAAGGCCCGGATTTTCTTGGGGGACGTGGGGAGCGGTGCGCTGGGCTACGTGCTGGCCGCGTTGCTGGCGGCGGGCTGGAGTGATTCGACGGTGCCTTGGCCGCTGCTCTGCCTGCCGCTCTGTGCCTTCCTTGTCGACGCAGGCTTCACATTGCTGGGGCGCATGCTGAAAGGTGAACGCTGGTGGACCCCGCATGTCACCCATCTATACCAGGCGGCGGCCCGCCGGTACGGGCACGTGGCCATAACCGTGATTTACGGAGCGTTTGGCGGTGTTACTTTACTGTTAACCTATCTGTTGTCGCAGGAACCCTTCCCGACAACGCTCGTAGTGACGTCAGGCGTCTACCTGGCGGCACTGCTGTTATGGGTCAGGCTGCGCAGGGGAGTGGGTGGCTAGTTCTAAGGAGAAGGACCGGATGAATTCCTGGCGGGACAGAATGAGCGGCATGATGCCGCGGTTCCTGGTGGCGGCCCACGACCTGACCATGGTCTGGTTGTGCTGGCAGGTATTGCACCGTCTGCGTTATGCGATGGTGGCGCAGCCGCCCGAGTTCCCGCTGTGGTCCAACGAAATCGCCATCGTCCTGCTGGGGCAGGGCCTGGTGTTCTGGTGGATGGGCCTGTATCGCGGGTTGTGGCGCTTTGCCAGCCTGCCGGACCTGTGGAATATCGTGAAGGCCTGTGCGCTGGGATTCCTGGCGGTCGTCCTTGGGCTGTTCTTCTACAACCGCTTCGGCTCGACGCCGCGGGCCGTGCTGGGTTTCTACCCGTTCGCGCTCGTCGGCTTCCTCGGCCTGCCGCGGCTTGTCTATCGGGCCTGGAAGGACAGCCAGGCCCAGCGTTCCAGCGAGACCGCCTCCCGCGTCGTCATCCTGGGCGCGGGTCGCGCCGGCGAGGCGCTGGTCCGGGAACTGCGCCGTACAGGTGTCTATCATCCGGTGGCGTTCCTGGACGATGCCGTGCGGCTGCAGGGTTCGAAGCTGCAGGGGATCCCCGTGCTGGGCGGGCTGGAAAACGCTGCGGCGGTGGCGCGGGAAACCGCGGCCCGGATGCTGGTTATCGCGATGCCGTCGCTCGATGCACCCGCCATGCAGCGCGTGGTGGCCATCTGCGAAAGCACCGGACTTCCCTTCCGGATGGTGCCGCGCCTGGTCAATGTGCTGGAAGGCCAGGCCATGCCGGGCGACCTGAAGGAAGTCGCCATCGAGGACCTGCTGGGCCGCAAGTCGGTCACCCCCGACTGGAAGCTGATCCGCGGTTGGCTGGGCGGCCGCACGGTGATGGTGACGGGGGCCGGCGGCTCGATCGGTTCCGAACTGTGCCGCCAGTGCGCGCGGCACGGGGCACAACGCATCGCGTTGCTGGAAATCGACGAACTGGCGCTGATCACCATCCAGGGCGATCTGCAGCGGGCCTTCCCCGATCTCGAAGTGTTGCCGGTACTGGGCAACTGCGGCGACCCGGCCGTGATCGAGCATGCGTTGCGCATCGCCGAACCGGATGCGGTCTTCCATGCGGCGGCCTACAAGCAGGTGCCGTTGCTGGAGCAACACCTTCGCGAGGCCGTCGGCAACAACGTGCTGGCCACCGAGACGGTGGCGCGCGCTTGCCGCGAAGCCGGCGTGTCGACGTTCGTCCTCATCTCCACCGACAAGGCCGTGGACCCCGCCAATGTGCTGGGCGCCACCAAGCGGCTGGCGGAAATGGCCTGCCAGGCGCTGGATGACAACCGTTCCCAGACACGCTACGTGACCGTGCGTTTCGGCAACGTGCTGGACTCCGCGGGCAGCGTGGTACCCCTGTTCCGCGAACAGATCCGCAAAGGTGGCCCCGTCACCGTCACCGATCCCGACGTGACGCGCTACTTCATGACCATTCCCGAAGCCTGCCAGCTGATCCTGCAGGCGGCCTCGGGCGCAGCGCACGCCTCGATCTACACCCTCGACATGGGCGAGCCCGTGCCGATCCGGCTGCTCGCCGAACAGATGATCCGGCTGGCCGGCAAACAGCCGGGCCGGGACATCGCCATCGTGTACACGGGCCTGCGCCCCGGCGAAAAGCTGCACGAGACGCTGTTCCATGAGGAAGAGCGCTATCGACCGACCTCCCATTCGAAGATCATGCAGGCGGTCGCGCGCGAGGTGTCCGCGGAATTCATCGACATGGCCCTGCAGCGCCTGAAAGCGGCACACGCCCGCTACGACACGGCGGAACTGCAGGAACTGCTGCGCGTGGCGGTGCCCGAGTTCACGCCACGCCCGAACGAAGCGGAAGCCGCATCGGCTACCATCGTCGCCTTCCCCGGTCGCGAAGCACGCAGGATCCGATGACACAGCGCATCCGAAAGGCCGTCTTTCCCGTGGCGGGTCTGGGTACCCGCTTCCTGCCCGCCACCAAGACCGTACCGAAGGAGATGCTGCCGATCATCGATCGGCCGCTGATCCAGTACGCCGTCGACGAGGCGGTGGAAGCCGGCTGCGACACCCTGATCTTTGTCACCAACCGCTACAAGCATGCGGTGGCGGACTACTTCGACAAGGCGTACGAGCTCGAACAGAAACTCGAGCGGGCCGGCAAGCAGGAGCAGCTCGAGCTGGTGCGCAACGTGCTGCCGAGCCATGTGCGGGCCGTCTTCGTGACCCAGGCCGAGGCGCTGGGCCTGGGCCATGCGGTGCTGTGCGCGAAGCCGATCGTGGGAGACGAACCGTTCGCCGTGCTGCTGCCCGACGACCTGATCTGGAACCGTGGGCCTGGCGCGCTGAAGCAGATGGCCGATGCCGCGGAGACGGCCGGTGCCAGCATCATCGCGGTCCAGGATGTGCCGCATGAGCAGACGGGCAGCTACGGCATTGTCGCCACCGACGCCTTCAACGGCCGGGAAGGGCGCATCCGCGCCATCGTGGAGAAGCCGAAACCCGACGTTGCGCCCAGCAATCTGGCGGTCGTCGGTCGCTACGTGCTCGATTCGCGCATCTTCGCCCTGCTCGAAAGCACGGTGCCCGGCGCGGGCGGCGAGATCCAGTTGACGGACGCCATTGCAGCGCTGCTGTCGGAAAAGCCGGTGCATGCGTATCGTTTCAAGGGCACCCGCTTCGATTGCGGCACGCACATCGGCCTCATCGAGGCGACCATCCGTTACGCACTCGACCACGAGAAGCTCAGCGATGCCGCCCGCATCATGATGCAGGACGCATTGAACGAACTCGGCGTGCAGGAGCTCGAGTAAGCTCCCGCAGCGCTGGACGCCTGATCCGAACCGTCCGCCGCGAGTCCCTTGATGGATGCCATGTCCGCAACCGATACCTCCGGTGCCGGCTACTATCTCGATACCGCGGGCGCGGCTCCGCCATCGCCGGTGCTGCAGGGGGCTGTGGAAACGTCGGTCTGCATCGTCGGCGGCGGCTTCGCCGGGCTCAATACCGCGCTGGGACTGTCGGAACGAGGCGTGCGCGATGTTGTCGTACTGGAAGCGGAAGCGGTCGGGCACGGCGCCTCGGGACGCAACGGCGGCTTCGTGTTCGGCGGATTCTCGCGGGGCGAGGACGCGCTGCTGCGCGAACTGGGGGGCGAGCGCGCCAGGAGGCTTTATGACGGGACGACGGCGGCCGTCGAACTGATCCGGCAACGCATCAAGCGCCACGCCATCGCCTGCGACGACACGCACGCTGGCATCCTCTGGGCCAACTGGTTCAAGGATCCGCAGGTGTTGCGGAGCCGGCAGCGCCTGCTGGCCGATCATTACGGTCAGGACTGGCGATGGATGCCGCAGGAGACGCTGCGGAGCCACATCCGGACGCGCCGTTACCACGACGGGCTGTTCGAACCCGACGCCTTCCATTTCCATCCGTTGAAGTACGCGCGCGGCATTGCGAGGGTGGCGCGGGAACAGGGGGTCTCGTTGTTTGCGCGCTCGCCGGCGACGGCGCTGGTGCGGGACGGCACGGGTTGGCGCGTGATCACGCCGCAGGGGCAGGTCAGGGCACGCCATGTGGTGCTGGCCTGCGGTGGCTATCTCGCGGGCCTGCATCGCCGCGTGGACGCAGGCGTGCTGCCCATCGCCACCTACGTGATGGTGACCGAGCCCTTGCAGGCGCGGATGCAGGACGCGCTAGCGACGCAGGCCGCGGTCTACGACACGCGGTTCGCGTTCGACTACTACCGTCCGTTGCCGGACACGCGACTGCTTTGGGGTGGACGCATCTCGGTGCTGGACCGGTCGGCCGGTGCGGTCCGCAGGCTGCTGTATCGGGACATGTTGAAGGTGTTTCCCCAGCTCGAAGGCGTCCGCATCGACTATGCGTGGTCGGGGCTGATGAGTTATGCCCGCCACCAGATGCCGCAGGTAGGGCGCGTGGAGGACGGCTTGTGGGTTGCGCAGGGCTTCGGGGGGCATGGCGTGGCGCCCACGACCTTCGCGGGGGAGATCATCGCCAGTGCCATCGCCCATGAGGATCCGCGCTGGCGGGAGTTTTCGGACTATGGCCTGGTGTCCGCGCTGAAGCCGGCGGGATTCATGGGGGCGCAGCTCGGCTACTGGTGGGCGGAGTTCAAGGATGCGTGGAAAGACAGGATGGAGCGCCGGTGACCGACACGACGACACCACACGACGTCATAGCGTGGGCCGATTTCGAACGGGTCGCACTGTGCGTGGGCACCGTGCTGAAAGTCGAGGCATTCCCGCAGGCGCGCAAGCCCGCGTGGAAGCTCTGGGTGGACTTCGGACCCTACGGGGTCAGGAAGACAAGCGCGCAGATCGTCGCGCTCTATGCGGCTGAGGACCTGGTGGGGCGGCAGATCGTCGGCGTCATCAATTTTCCGCCGAAGCAGATTGGCGGGTTCCTGTCGGAGTTCCTGCTGACCGGCTTCCATACCGATGCCGGCGTGGTGATCACCACGGTGGAGCGACCGGTGCCGAACGGTACGCGGATGGCGTGAGCGCGGATACCTTGCGCAGGAAAAAGGCGCCTTTCGGCGCCTTTTCCGTTCAACACGAAGGCTCGGGGGGCGTCAGAGCGATTCGAAGATGCCCGCCGCACCCATGCCGGTGCCGATGCACATGGTGACCATGCCGTACTTCTGCTGGCGACGGCGCATGCCGTGCACGATCGTCGCGGTGCGGATCGCACCCGTTGCACCGAGCGGATGGCCGAGGGCGATGGCGCCGCCCAGCGGATTGATCTTCGAAGGATCCAGTTCGCTGTCGCGGATCACCGCCAGCGCCTGCGCGGCGAAGGCTTCGTTGAGCTCGATCCAGTCCAGCTGGTCCTTGGTCAGGCCGGCCTGCTTCAGGGCCTTCGGAATCGCGGCGATCGGCCCGATGCCCATCACTTCCGGGCGCACGCCCGCGACCGAGAAGCTGACGAAACGGGCCAGCGGGGTCAGGCCGTAGTCCTTGATCGCCTGCTCCGAGGCCAGCAGCACGCCGGCTGCGCCGTCGCTCATCTGCGACGACGTGCCCGCGGTGACCGTGCCGCCGAACTGCGGGTTGCGGAATACCGTGCGCAGCTTGGACAGGCCTTCCAGCGAGGTGTCCGCGCGCGGGCCTTCATCCTGTTCCACCAGCAGCTTCTTCAGGCGCACGGTGTTGCCGGCCAGGTCGGGCTGGCGCGAGATCACTTCGTACGGGCTGATCTCGTCGCGGAACTCGCCCGCGGCCTGCGCGGCGAGGGCCTTCTGGTGCGAGGCGACGGCGAAGGCGTCCTGGTCCTCGCGCGAGATCTTCCATTCCTCCGCCACCTTTTCGGCGGTGATGCCCATGCCGTAGGCGATGGCCACGTGGTCGTTGTCGAACACGCTGGGCGCCATGGCGATCTTGTTGCCCATCATCGGCACCATGCTCATGCTCTCGGTGCCGCCGGCCAGCATCAGGTCGGCGTTGCCGAGGCGGATCTGGTCCGCCGCCATCGCGACGGCCTGCAGGCCGGACGAGCAGAAACGGTTGATGGTCTGCGCGGCGATGGTGTTCGGCAGGCCCGCCAGCAGCAGGCCGATGCGCGCCACGTTCATGCCTTGCTCGGCCTCCGGCATCGCGCAGCCGATGATGGCGTCATCGATGCGGTTGAGGTCGATGCCTGGCGCCTGCGCGACGACCGACTTCAGCACGTGCGCCAGCATGTCGTCCGGACGGGTGTTGCGGAACACGCCCTTCGGCGCCTTGCCGACCGGGGTACGGGTGGCGGCGACGATGTAGGCGTCCTGGATTTGTTTCATGGCTTTCTCCGAAAGCCGGGATTCGGGATTGGGGATTCGGGATTCGCCAAAACGCGTTCCCGATTCCCGCAGCCTTCACCCGGCAGAATAGATGTATTCAATGATTCGGGATCCGCTTTTGCGAATCCCGAATCCCCAATCCCGAATCTCAGTTCCTCAGCGGCTTGCCGGTCTTCAGCATGTGCGCGATGCGGGCCTGGGTCTTTTCCTGCTGGGCCAGCTCGACGAAGTGCTTGCGCTCCAGCTTGAGCAGCCACTCCTCGTCCACCACCGCGCCGCGATCCACTTCGCCACCGCACAGCACGGTGGCGATGCGCACGGCGATCTCGTAGTCGTACGGGCTGATGAAGCGGCCTTCCAGCATGTTCACCAGCATCATCTTGAAGGTGGCGATGCCGACATCGCCGGCCACCTGGATGCGACGGGCGGGCAGCGGCGGGCGGTAGCCCGTCTCGGCCAGCGCCAGGGCTTCCTGCTTGGCGATGTGCAGCAGCTCATAGGCGTTGAAGGCGACCTTGTCGCCGGCGCGCATCAGGCCCAGTTCCTTGGCTTCGACAGCGGAGGCGGACACCTTGGCCATCGCCACGGTCTCGAACGTCTTCTTCAATTCGGCGAACACATCGCCGCCCGGGCCGGCTGCCTGCGAGGCCCGCACGGCAAGTTCCTTCAGGCCGCCGCCGGCCGGCAGCAGGCCGACGCCCGCTTCCACCAGGCCGATATAGCTCTCCAGGTGGGCGACGGTGCGCGCGCTGTGCATCTGGAACTCGCAGCCACCCCCCAGCGCAAGGCCGCGCACGGCGGCCACGACCGGCACCAGCGAGTACTTGATGGCCTGGCTGGTCGCCTGGAAGTTGGCCACCATCGCTTCAAACTCGGCGATCTTGCCGGCCTGCAGCGCGCCCAGCGCACCGGCCAGGTCCGCACCGGCGGAGAACGGTTCCTTCGGCTGCCAGATCACCAGGCCCTTGAAGCGGCGCTCCGCGATCACGATGGACTCCTGCACGCCAGCCAGGACCGCGTCGGACACGGTATGCATCTTGGTCTTGAAGCTGATCACGCCGATGCCGTCGCCGTCGGTCCACAGGCGGACGCCGTCGTTCTCGAACACGGTTTCGCCCGGGGCGAACGCCTCACCCAGCAGCGGATCCGGGAAACGCTGGCGTGCGTACACGTCCAGCGAGGAGCGCGGCAGCAAGACGTTGCGGGCCGGGCTGTAGCTGCCCTCGGCGCCGTGCACGCCGTTGCGGCCGTCGAACACCCAGTCCGGCAGCGGCGCGCTGCTCATGGCCTTGCCGGCCACGATGTCGTCGGCGATCCACTGAGCCACCTGCTTCCAGCCGGCGGCCTGCCAGGTTTCGAACGGCCCCAGCGACCAGCCGTAGCCCCAGCGGATGGCCAGATCGACGTCGCGTGCGGTTTCGGCGATGTCGGCCAGGTGGTAGGCACTGTAGTGGAACAGGTCACGGAACACCGCCCACAGGAACTGCGCCTGCGGGTGCTGGCTCTCACGCAGCCTGGCGAACTTCTCCGCCGGGTTCCTGATCTTCAGGATCTCGACCACCTCGGGCGCCGCGGTGCGGTCGGAGGCGCGGTAGTCCTGCTTCTCAATGTCGAGGACCACGATGTCCTTGCCGACCTTGCGGAAGATGCCCGCGCCGGTCTTCTGGCCCAGGGCGCCCTTGGCGATCAGTGCCTCAAGCCACTTCGGCGACTTGAAGTAGGCGTGCCAAGGATCGTCCGGCAGGGTGTCGGCCATGGTCTTGATGACGTGGGCCATGGTGTCCAGGCCGACCACATCCGACGTGCGATAGGTCGCCGACTTGGGCCGGCCGATCAGCGGGCCGGTAATGGCATCCACCTCGTCGAAGCCGAGCTTGAACTCGCCGGTGTGATGGGCGGTGGCGAGGATCGAGAACACGCCGATGCGGTTGCCGATGAAGTTAGGCGTGTCCTTGGCGTAGACCACGCCCTTGCCGAGGGTCGTCGTCAGGAAGGTCTCCAGGCCCTCCAGAACGGCCTTGTCCGTGGACCTGGCCGGGATGAGCTCGGCCAGATGCATGTAGCGGGGAGGGTTGAAGAAGTGCACGCCGCAGAAACGATGGCGAAGTTGTTCTGGAAGAACTTCCGCCAACTTATTGATTCCCAAGCCGGACGTATTGCTGGCCAGCACGGCGTGGTCGGCGACGAACGGGGCGATCTTCTTGTACAGGTCCTGCTTCCAGTCCATCCGTTCGGCGATGGCCTCGATGATCAGGTCGCAGCCCTTCAGGTGCTCCAGGCCGGTCTCGTAGTTGGCCGGCGTGATCGCCTCGGCCAGTGCCTTGCTGGCCAGCGGGGCAGGGCTGAGCTTGCCGAGGTTGGCGATGGCCTTCTGCACGACGCCATCCGGATGACCGTCCTTGGCGGGCAGGTCGAACAGCACCGTGTCGACGCCGGCGTTGGTCAGGTGCGCGGCGATCTGCGCGCCCATCACACCGGCACCCAGCACGGCCGCCTTGCGTACAAGCAATGGATTGGACATGGAATTTCCTTGGATTACAGGGGTTTCAGACATGGTCGGCGCGCAGGCCGGCCTCGGCGAAGCGGATGAGTTCGCGGGCGGCGCGCTCACGATGCGCCGCTTCCGTGACGCCCGTGGGGCGCTTGATCAGGCCGAAGTCGGCCATGGCGTAAGTCAACGCACCGGACAGGAAGTCCAGCCGCCAGTAGAGTTCTTCCTTGCTCAGGCCAGGCACGCAGCCGGCGATGGCCTTGCCGAAATCGCGCAGCACGTGGCCGTAGTGGTCGGAGAGGAACTGGCGCAGTCCATCGTTCTTTTCCGCATAGGCGCGCGCGATGACCCGGACGAAGGCGCCGCCGCCGTGCCGGTCCTGGGCCAGGGCCAGGGCGGGCTCGACGAAGGCAGCCAGCACGGCCTCCAGCTCGCCTGGACGCTCGGCCAGGGCCTTCTGCAGCTGTGACAGGCGGGCAACGGTCATGTCGTCCATGCGTCGGCGGAAGACCTCGTTGACCAGGTTTTCCTTGCTGCCGAAGTGGTAGTTGACTGCCGCGATGTTGACGTCGGCCCGGCTGGTGACCTGGCGCAGCGACGTGCCGGCAAAGCCGTGCTGGGCGAACAGCTCTTCTGCGGCCCCCAGGATGCGTTCCTTGGTGGAAAAGTGTGTGGCATTGCCCATGGGTCACCCGACTTAATCAAACGCTTGTTTGACTCATTCTCCGCCGACCGGCAGGGGCTGTCATGCTGCTGCGCAGCAATCTTCTCGCCCACAGCCGCTGCATCCTGCGCCGGGATACGTTAGAATCTCGCTACGCTTTCTGGTCTAAGCCCGCGTTTCGACGCGGGTTTTTCATGTTAATCTTGGGCCTTCAGTGGCCCGCCCAACGGAGATAATCCCCATGGCGCTGGAGCGCACCCTGTCCATTGTCAAGCCCGATGCCGTCGCCAAGAACGTCATCGGAGAGATCTATGCCCGTTTCGAGAAGAACGGCCTGAAGATCGTCGCCTCGAAGATGAAGCACCTGTCGCGTCGTGAGGCGGAAGGTTTCTACGCCGTGCATCGCGAACGTCCGTTCTTCAATGCGCTGGTCGAGTTCATGATCTCCGGTCCGGTTGCCATCCAGGTGCTGGAAGGCGAGAACGCCGTGCTGAAGCATCGCGACATCCTCGGCGCCACCAATCCGAAGGACGCCGCGCCGGGCACGATCCGCGCCGATTTCGCCGATTCGATCGACGCCAACGCGGCGCACGGCTCCGATTCGGTCGAGAACGCGAACATCGAGATCGCGTATTTCTTCGCGGCCACCGAAGTGTTCTCGCGCTGAGCGAAGGGTGATGAGCAGCCACGACCTGCCACCGATCGAACTGAAAATGGCCACGGACGCACCGTCCGTGGCCATCGGTGCGTCCGTGCCTGCGAAACAGAACCTGCTGGACCTGGACCGCGAGGGGCTGGAGCATTTCTTCATCGAGAAGCTGGGTGAACAGAAGTTCCGCGCCCATCAGGTGATGAAGTGGATCCACCATCGCTACGTCACCGATTTCGACCTGATGACCGACCTCGGCAAGAACCTGCGTGCCAAGTTGCAGGAACATGCCGAAGTCGTCGTGCCGCAGGTGGTGTTCGACAAACCCTCGTCCGACGGCACCCACAAGTGGCTGCTGGGCATGGGCGTCGACGGCAAGAACGCCGTCGAAACCGTGTACATCCCGGACAAGAGCCGCGGCACGCTGTGCGTGTCGTCGCAGGTGGGCTGCGGCCTCAACTGCACGTTCTGCTCGACCGCCACGCAGGGCTTCAACCGCAACCTGACCACGGCCGAGATCATCGGCCAGGTGTGGGTGACGGCGCGCCACCTCGGCAACGTGCCCGCGCAGAATCGCCGTCTCACCAACGTGGTGATGATGGGCATGGGCGAGCCGCTGCTGAATTTCGACAACGTCGTGCGCGCGATGAACATCATGCGCGACGACCTGGGCTACGGCCTGGCCAGCAAGCGCGTCACGCTGTCGACCTCCGGCCTGGTGCCGATGATCGACCGACTGTCCACCGAAACCGATGTGTCGCTGGCGGTCTCGCTGCATGCGCCCAACGACGCACTGCGCGAACAGCTGGTGCCGCTCAACAAGAAGTACCCGATCGCCGAACTGATGGCGTCCTGCGTGCGCTACCTGCGCGCGAACAAGAAGCGCGATTCGGTGACGTTTGAATACACGCTGATGAAGGGCGTCAACGACCAGCCCGAGCACGCGCGCCAGCTGGCGCAGCTGATGCGCAAGTTCAGCAACGCCGCGCAACTCAAGGATGCCGGCAAGGTCAACCTGATCCCGTTCAATCCCTTCCCGGGGACGCGCTACGAGCGCGCGCCGGAAGAAGACATCCGTGCCTTCCAGAAGCTCCTTCTCGATGCGCAGGTGCTGACCATGGTCCGCCGCACGCGCGGCGACGACATCGATGCGGCCTGTGGCCAATTGAAAGGGCAGGTCATGGACCGCACGCGCCGCCAGGCCGAGTTCCGGCGCCATCTGCAGGAACAGGGCATCGACGATGCGGCATAACGGGTTCTGGCTGTTGCTCGTCCCCGTACTGCTGGTGACCGGCTGCAGCCGGTTGACCTTTGTAAAGCCGAAGATGGAACGCAAGGATGGCGAGCAGATCGCGCAGGACTACACCGCGCGCGACAGCCCCGAGGTCAAACAGCGGCAGGCCATCCACAGCCTCTTGTCGCGATCCATGCAGCGCATGCAGTCCGGCGAGCTGGATACCGCGGCGCGCGAGGCACAGGCCGCGCTGAAGCTGGACCCCGACTCGGTGGATGCGCTGACCATGCTGGCGGTCATCGAAGACCGTCGTGGCCAGGGCGCGAAGGCGGGTGAGCTCTACAAGCGGGCTGCCGAGCTGGCGCCACAACAGGGCATGGTGCAGAACAACTACGGCACCTGGTTGTGCAGCCAGGGGCATGCCGCCGAATCCCTCGTCTGGTTCGACCGGGCCATCCGGGCGCCGGGCTATCCGACGCCTGCGGTGGCCCTGGCCAATGCTGGCAACTGCGCGGTGTCGTCAGGCCAGATCGAGCGGGCCGAACGCGACCTGCGCCATGCCATCAAGCTGGATCCGGCCAACGCGACAGCGCTGGGCGCGCTGGCCGAAGTCGAGTTCCGTCACCAGCGCTACCTGCCTGCGCGTGCGTTCATCGAGCGTCGCCTGGCCGCCGCACCCGCCAGCCCGGGTGTGTTGAAACTCGCATCACAAATCGAAGAAAGACTCGGCGACAAGGCCGCTGCCAGTCGATATGTTCAGCAACTTCGGGCGGAGTTTCCCGACGCGGTGGACGTCACAACTGGGGGAAATGCAGGGTCATGACCGATTCGAACACGATGCAATCGCAGGACCCGCAGGGGTGCGGGGACCTGCTCCGGGCCGCGCGTGAGCGCGGCGGGATGTCGCTCCAGGATGTCAGTCAGCGGTTGAAGATGCCGACGCGCGTCCTGCAGGCACTTGAAGCGGGCCAGTGGGAGCAGCTCGGTGGCGCGGTCTTCGTGCGAGGCCAGCTGCGCAGCTATGCCAGGCTGGTGGGGATCGACATCGAACCCTTCCTGCAGCAGGCGCAGGTAGGGGCCGTACGCCCTGCCGAGCTCGTCAGCCGCAGCTATACGCCGCGCTTCCAGCATGTCTTCGAGAGTTTCAAGCGCCGCGCCGTCTACGTGGTGCTGACGGTGGTCATCGTCACGCCGGTGTGGATGGGGCTGCGGCCGCAGCTGGGCACCGGGGCGTCCGACAGCGCCACGGCGTCGCTGGACGTGGTCCCCGAGGCAGGCAACGCCATGCAGGCGGCGCCCACCACCGCGGCCGCACGCGCGCAGGCCACGCCTTATGTGGCGTCGATGACGCCGATTCCGCGCGCGACCACGCCCTGGCTGTCGATGCGTTTCAAGGGCGACAGCTGGGTGGAGGTCAACGCACCGGATGGCCGCAAGGTTGAGCATGCGCTGATCAGGTCTGGCGAAGAGCGCCGCTATGCGCAGGGCGAGGTCGGGCGGGTCAAGCTGGGCGATGCCGCTGCGGTCGAGGTTCAGCATGCGGGTAGTACGGTGGATCTCGCGCCGTATCAGCGCGCGAATGTCGCACGCTTTACGGTATCCTCTGAGGGTTCCCTAGCGCCGGTCGGTGACTGACCCGCGCGCGGGTCTGTCCAACCAAGACCAAGACCCCGCCTCGACGGGGCAAGAGAGCGCATGGCGATTGATGATCTGCTCGATGAGCACGAACAAAGTGAACGCGTCCGCGGCTGGCTGAGGAACAACGGTGCCGGCCTGGTCGGCGGCGTTGCCCTGGGTCTTGCAGTGATCCTGGGCTGGCAGTGGTGGCAGAAGGATCAGGCCCGGAAGAACGAGCAGGCCCATCTGGATTACCAGGCGGCGCTGGAAGGCGCGGCCGGCAACGACCTGAAGAAAGCCCAGGCCGCGGTCGCCAAGCTGTCCGGCGAGGACGAGGTGTACGCCGATCTGGCCGGGCTGCAGCTGGCCAAGGCGCAGGTGCAGGCAGGCGAGCGCGATGCCGCCATCGCCACGCTGCGCGGCCTGACCCCGGACGCCTCGTTGAAGCCGGTCGTCGACCTGCGCTTGGCGCGCCTGCTGAACGATGCCGGCAAGCACGCCGAGGCGCTGGCACTGTTGGCAGGTGAGGATCCGTCCAGCCTCGAGGTCCGCGGCGACGCGCTGCTGGCCACGGGCAAGACCAAGGAAGCGCAGGAGGCCTACACCAAGGCCCTCACCACCCTGGACGTCGCCTCGCCGCAGCGTCGCCTGATTGAAATCAAACTGGTCAGCGCCGGCGGCACCCTGCCAAAGACGGGAGGCGCAGCCTGATGCGTGTATCGACTCACTTCACGACCCGCCTGCTGGCCTCTGCCGCATTGCTCGCCATGCTGGCGGGTTGCAGTACGGTCAAGGGCTGGTTCGGCAGCAAGGACAAGGAAGGCGAAAAGCCGACCGATCCGGCCGAACTGGTCGACTTCAACGCCAGTACCACGGTGGCCAAGCTGTGGACGGCCAACGCCGGCAAGGGCGAGGGCCGTATCGGTCTGCAGCAGGTGCCTGCCGTGGACGGCGGAAGGGTCTACGCCGCCGCCGTGGAAGGTGGCGTGCGTGCCTTCGACCTTCAGTCCGGCAAGCCGGTCTGGCATTACAAGTCCGACCTGCGCCTCTCGGGGGGACCCGGTGCGGCCGACGGGCTGGTGGTGGTGGGAACATTGAACGGGCAGGTGATCGCCCTGGATGCCGCAACGGGCGCAGAGAAGTGGACGGCCAAGGTCCCCAATGAAGTGATCGCCGCACCGACCATCGGTCAGGGAATGGTGTTCGTGCGCAGCAATGATGGGCGCGTGTCGGCCTTCGATGCCGAGAACGGCGAACGCCGCTGGTTCTGGAACCATGACCTGCCGAACCTGACCGTGCGCGGCAATGCGCCGCCCGTGCTGGGCCCGGGTGTCCTCTTCGTCGGCAACGACGACGGCACGGTATCCGCGCTCGCCACGCCCGATGGCCGCCCGCTGTGGACGCAGGCCGTCGGCGTTCCCGAAGGACGCACCGAGCTGGACCGCATGGCCGACGTGGACGGTGCGCCCGTCCTGGAAGGCACCACGCTCTTCGCCACCAGCTACAAGCAGGAAACCGTCGCCATCGAAGGCCCGAGTGGCCGTCCGTTGTGGACGCGCGACAAGGGCGGTGCGGGCGGTCTCGGCGTGACCAGCAGCGTCGTCGTCGTGTCGGATCCTGCCGGCACGGTCTGGGCGCTGGACAAGTACAGCGGCAGTGCGACCTGGTCCAACACCACGCTGGCCCGTCGCTCGCTGACCGCGCCCACCATCCACGGCGACTTCGCGGTGGTGGGCGACTACGACGGTTACCTGCACTGGCTCAAGCTGGACAACGGTGAGCAGGCCGCGCGCGAACGCGTGGGCGGCAAGGTGCTGCGTGGCAAGCCTGTGGTCGTCGATGGCATCCTGCTGGTGCAGGACGTGGATGGCGGACTGACCGCGTTCGGCTTCAAGTAAGCCGCGAAGGAGGGCGCCCGGCGCCCGTCCATGCGTGCGGAATGACCCTGGAAGGGCCGGCTTGCCGGCCCTTCTTCGCGACGCGACCGGCATTTCCCGATACCATGGCGACCCCGCAGCAGGTGGGAGCGTTCCGCTCCGCGTGCCCCTGGTCTGCCGGGTGTCCCTTTCTATCTATCCGGTTGTTTCCCCATGTTGCCCCTCGTTGCCCTGGTCGGTCGTCCCAATGTCGGCAAGTCGACGCTGTTCAATGCGCTGACGCGCAGTCGCGATGCCCTGGTGCATGACCAGCCGGGGGTCACCCGCGACCGCAACTATGGCGTGTGCCGCCTCGATGCCGACGAGCCGTTCCTGGTGGTCGACACCGGTGGTATCGCCGGCGAAGAAGAAGGCCTGGCTGGCGCCACCGCGCGGCAGGCCCGCGCCGCCGCCGAGGAAGCGGACCTCGTGCTGTTCATCGTCGATGGCCGCGAAGGCCCTTCGGCGCTCGACGACGAGATCCTGGCCTGGCTGCGCAAGGCGGCGCGTCCCACACTGCTGGTGGTCAACAAGATCGACGGCATCAACGAGTCCACCGCGTTGTCCGACTTCGCGCGCTATGGCTTCTCCGACGTCATCACCATCTCGGCTTCGCACCGCCAGGGCATCGACGACCTGCTGGAAGAAGTGCAGCAGCGGCTGCCGGAAGAGGGCGCCACGGAAGCGCTGGACAATGACCCCAACCGCATGCGGGTGGCTTTCGTCGGCCGCCCCAACGTGGGCAAGTCGACGCTGGTGAACCGCCTGCTCGGCGAAGAGCGCATGATCGCCTCCGAGGTGCCGGGGACCACCCGCGACTCGATCGCCGTGGACATGGAGCGCGATGGCCAGCAGTACCGCCTCATCGACACCGCCGGCCTGCGCCGCAAGGGCAAGGTGGAAGAGGCGGTCGAGAAGTTCAGCGTGGTCAAGACGCTGCAGGCGATCGAGCAGTGCCAGGTGGCCGTGCTGCTGCTGGACGCGACCGAGGGCGTCACCGACCAGGATGCCAGCGTGCTGGGTGCCGTGCTCGATGCCGGTCGGGCGCTGGTGGTGGCCATCAACAAGTGGGACGGGTTGACCACCTATCAGCGCGAACAGGCCGAGGCGTTGCTGACGCGCAAGCTGGGGTTCGTCGAGTGGGCCGAAGTGGTACGCATTTCGGCACTGCACGGCTCGGGCCTGCGCGAACTGTTCAAGGCGATCCATCGCGCGCATGCGTCGGCGACGAAGGAATTCGGGACCAGCGAGGTCAACAAGGCGCTGGAAATCGCCTACGAGACCAATCCGCCGCCGAGCATCCGCGGCCACGTTTCCAAGCTGCGTTACGTGCATCCGGGCGGCGCCAATCCGCCGACCTTCATCGTCCACGGCACCCGCCTGAAGGTGCTGCCGGAGTCGTACAAGCGTTACCTGGAGAACTTCTTCCGCAAGCGCTTCAAGCTGGTGGGCACGCCGGTGCGTTTCATCTTCCGCGAAGGCAGCAACCCGTACGAAGGCAAGAAGAACGTGTTGACCGAGAAGCAGGTGGCCAAGAAGCGCCGCCTGATCCGCCACGTCAAGCGCGGCAAGTGACCGCATACCCGTCTCGCATCGGCTTCGCCGAAGCCGGACAGATCCTCCGGCAGGTTGCCGGAAGCCGGATGCTCGGTCCGGAGCGCGTCGCCATCACCCGCGCCAGCGGCCGCGTGCTGGCCGAGGACATCATCGCGCCGCTTCTCTTGCCGCCATTCGACAACAGTCGCATGGATGGCTTCGCCTTCGCCCACGCCAGTCTGGTGCCGGGCGGGGACACCCTGCTGCGCCTGGTCGGTGAACAGTTCGCCGGCCGGCTGCAGGCCCTGCAGGTCGGCGTCGGGGAATGCGCGCGCATCACCACGGGCGCCCCGTTGCCCGCAGGCACTGACACCGTCGCCATCAAGGAAGACTGCGCCGTGCACGAGGGCATGGTGCGTGTCCCTGCCGGCCTGCGGCCGGGCGCCGATGTCCGGCGCGCCGGCGACGACGTGCCGGCGGGCGCGAGCGTGCTCACCGAGGGGCAAGTGCTGACGCCGGCCCGGGTATCGCTGGCGGCCGGGCTGGGCATTGCCTCGCTGGCGGTCGCGCAACGCCCGACGGTGGCCGTGTTCACGACCGGCGACGAACTGGTGGAACCGGGCCTGCCGCTGGCGCCCGGCCAGATCTACAACGGCAACCGCGAACTGCTGATGGGCCTGCTGCGTGCGGAAGGCCTGGAACCCACGGCGTGGCCCACGCTGCCGGACGATCCGGAGCGGATGGCCACGGTGCTGACCGATGCGGCGGCGGCGTTCGATATCGTGATCACCTGCGGTGGCGTCTCGGCCGGCGAGAAGGACCACATGCCGGCGTTGCTGGCTTCGCGTGGGCGCATCCATTTCTGGAAAGTAAGGATGAAGCCCGGCATGCCCGTGCTGTTCGGCGAAATGGACCGCGCGCTGTTCCTGTGCCTGCCGGGCAATCCGGTGTCCGCGCTGGCCACGTTCCTGACCTTCGGGCGGGACCTGCTGGACGGCCTGCAGCGCCGGCGTGAACCGCGCGCACGGTGGAAGGCCGTGCTGCACGCGCCTTGGCGCAAGACGCACGAGCGGCTGGAATTCCTGCGCGGATGGCTGGAAAGCGGCGCCGATGGACGGCTGCGGGTCACGCCCAATGCAGCGGATGCTTCCCACCACCTGCGCGCGGCCGCCGACAGCAACGCGCTGATCGTGCTGCCCGAGGGTGTGCACGACTACCGTGCCGGCGATGTCGTGGACGTGATCCGCTGCTGATGCGGTGTGCCCGGCGATCTGCGCGATAATCGTCCCATGGCCATTCGCGAAATCGATCCGGAAGAAGTGGCGGCCCTGCTGGCGCTGGGCGGCGCCTTCATCGACGTGCGCGAAGATCATGAGCGCGCCAGCGGCCAGGCCGAGGGTGCGCGCGGCATTCCCAGGTCGCGGCTGGAAGCGGACCCCGCCATGCACGTGCCCGACCGCGATGCCCGTGTGGTGCTGATCTGCCAGAAGGGCGGCCGCTCGCTGGAGACAGCACGCGCGCTGGAAGCGGCCGGATACTCGCAGCTGTTCTCGGTGGCAGGCGGAACTTCACGCTGGATCGACGAGCGCCGGCCTGTGGTCGTGCCGCTGCAGTCCGAGGATGCCCGCGATTTCAACGAACGCTATTCCCGCCACCTGCTGCTGCCTGAGGTGGGCGTGGCCGGCCAGCAGCGCCTGCAGCAGTCGCGCGTGCTGATGATCGGCGCGGGTGGCCTGGGTTCGCCGGCCGCGTTCTATCTGGCGGCCGCGGGCGTCGGGCAGCTGCGCATCGCCGACGATGACGTGGTCGACCGCAGCAACCTGCAGCGCCAGATCCTGCATACCGAAGCCCGTGTGGGCGAATCCAAGGTGGCATCGGCACAGGCCACGCTGACGGCGCTCAATCCACGCACGCAGGTGCAGGCCGTGGCCGAGCGCGTCACCGTCGACAACGTCGAGCGCCTGCTGGAGGGCGTGGATGTGGTGCTGGACGGTGCGGACAACTTCCCGGTGCGCTACCTGCTCAACGATGCCTGCGTGAAGCTGGGCAAGCCGCTGGTGTACGGCGCGGTGCAACGCTTCGAAGGACAGGTCAGCGTGTTCGACGCCGGCCGCCACCGTGGCCATGCCCCGTGCTACCGCTGCCTGTTCCCGGAACCGCCGCCGCCGGAGTTCGCCCCCAACTGCGCCGAGGCCGGCGTGCTGGGCGTGTTGCCGGGGGTGATCGGCCTGCTGCAGGCCACCGAGGTCATCAAGCTGCTGCTCGGCATCGGCGAACCCCTGTCCGGCCGGCTGCTGCATTTCGACGCGCTGTCGATGCGCTTCCGCGAAACGCGGCTCCGCCATGACCCGGCGTGTGCCGTCTGCGCGGCCGGCAAGGCCTTTCCCGGCTACATCGACTATCCCGCGTTCTGCCGCGCGCCGGCCTGACGAGCTGCTTGAAGTCAGGCCTGCGCTGCCGGTAGGGTGGCGCAGGCCGCCGCGCTGGCGGGCGACACGGGAGGAAGACCATGCGGACGCTGACGTTCATCGTGGTGGGGCTGCTGTTGATCGGGTTTGCGATGTGGCTGGCCAGGCCGGCGAAGCGGCGCAACGTCGCTGTCTTCTTCGCGCTGGGCTGGCTGCTGGTGGTGTTGTGGAACCTGCGCACCGGCATGGCGCACGGCTATTCGTTCCAGCAGGAGCTTCCCCTCCAGTTGCTGATGTTCATCGTGCCCGTCGCGGCAGGGTGCTGGCTGGCGTGGAAGGCGCGCGGCAGGCAGTGAAGGCCTGCGCATCCGGTAGACTGCCGGAATGAGTGCAGAAGCAAGTGCCAGTGACCTGGTGAAAGTCGTCGCCCTGCTGGGCGCCGCCGTCGTGACCGTGCCGATCTTCCGTCGCCTGGGTCTGGGCTCGGTGCTGGGCTACCTGGCCGCGGGGCTGGCCATCGGCCCCTTTGGCCTGGGCTGGTTCTCCGATCCGCAGTCGATCCTGCACGTGGCCGAACTCGGCGTGGTGATGTTCCTGTTCGTGATAGGTCTGGAAATGAGACCAAGCCACCTGTGGAGCCTGCGCCGACAGATCTTCGGGTTGGGCGCGCTGCAGATCCTGCTGTGCACGGTGGCGCTGACCGGGGTGGGGCTGGCGTTCGGGTATCCGCCGGCCGTTTCCTTCATCGGCGGCATGGGCTTCGTGCTGACGTCCACCGCAGTGGTGATGCAACTGCTGTCCGAGCGCGGTGACGTGGCATTGCCGCACGGGCAGAAGGTGGTGTCGATCCTGTTGTTCGAAGACCTGCTGATCGTGCCCCTGCTGGTGCTGGTGGCCTTCATGTCGCCCCAGGTGGTGCAGCCCGAGGAAGGCTCGCGCTGGATGGCCATCGGCATCGGCGTCGCGTCGCTGGCGGGTTTGATCGCGGCGGGCATCTGGCTGTTGAATCCGCTGTTCCGCGTGCTGGCCGCTGCCAAGGCGCGCGAGGTGATGACGGCTGCCGCCCTGCTGGTGGTGCTGGGCGCGGCGCTGCTGATGCAGTTGGGGGGACTGTCGATGGCGATGGGGGCCTTCCTCGCCGGCGTGCTGTTGTCCGAATCCACGTTCCGTCACCAGATCGAGGCCGACATCGAGCCCTTCCGCGGCATCCTGCTGGGCCTGTTCTTCCTGGGCGTCGGCATGGCGCTGGATCTGGGCGTGGTGGGCGCCAACTGGCCGCTGATCGTCAGCGCCGTGCTGGCGATGATGCTGGTGAAGGCGCTATGCATCTACGTGGTGGCGCGCCTGACCCGCAGCACGCATCCCGAGGCACTGGACCGTGCCGTGCTGATGGCGCAGGGCGGCGAGTTCGCGTTCGTGCTGTTCGCGGCGGCGGCCGCCGTGGGGATCATCGATGCGACGGTGAACGCCAACCTGACCGCCATCGTGGTGCTGTCGATGGCGCTTACGCCGTTGTTCGCCCTGCTGCTGCGCAAGTTTTCGCCCGCCGTGGAGCAGTCCCTGGAAGGCATCGAGGTGGCCAATGGCCTGAGCGGGAGCGTGCTGATCATCGGCTTCGGGCGCTTCGGCCAGGTGTCGAGCCAGTCGCTGCTGGCGCGCGACGTGGACGTGACCATCATCGATACCGACATCGAAATGATCCGCAGCGCGGAGGAGTTCGGCTTCAAGATCTACTACGGTGATGGCACCCGGCTGGATGTACTGCGCGCCTGCGGCGCGCATACCGCCAAGGCCATTGCCGTCTGCGTGGACAACAAGGACGCCGCCAACCGCATCGTGGAACTGGTCAAGCACGAGTTTCCGCAGGCACAGGTGCTGGTGCGTTCGTTCGACCGCGAACACTCGCTGGCGCTGATCAATGCGGGCGTGGACTACCAGATCCGCGAAACGTTCGAATCGGCCGTGGAGTTCGGCAACGCCGCGCTGCGTAGCCTCGGTGTTTCGCAGGAAGAGGCCGATACCATCGCCGAGGAGATCCGCCGCCGCGATGCGGAACGGTTCGAGCTTGAGATGGCGAGCGGCGACCTGATTGAGGGCGCGAGGATGCTCTACGGCAACAAGTCCCGGCCGGCCAAGCCCACGCCCACGCCTTTCACCAAGCCCAAGCGGGAAGCCAGGGCGCTCAACGAAGAGGCCGCCGAGATCATCGGCGAAGAGGAAGAAGAGTAGCTACCGCGTTCCCCCTGGCGGCATGCCGGGGCCGTCTTCTGCCTGCAGGAACCCGCCGAGCGAGGTCCAGTACCGCGGATCGTCCGATATGCTGTTGTGGCCGGCGTCGGGAAAATCCACGACCCGCGCCGGGTGCCCGAATGCTTGCAGCAACGCCCGCGTGTGATGCGCAGGTATCACCTCGTCGCGCCCGGCGCGGAGCACCAGCAATTGCCCCCGGTGGCGCGGCAGGTAGCGCAGCGAGTCGTAGCGGTCACGCAGCAGCCAGTGCACGGGGAAGGCGGGGTAGTGCGACTGCGCCACCTTGGCCAGGCTGTCGAACGGCGTGATCAGCACCAGTCGTGGAACATCGCGCTGCGAGGCCACGTAACTGGCCACGCCCGTGCCCAGACTGCGTCCGGCCACATCGACATGCGTGCTGCCATGGTTGGCCGTCGCATGGTCGAACACCGCCAGCGCATCCGCCAGGATGAGCGACTCCTCGGGCTGCCCGTCACTCGCACCATAGCCGCGGTAGGCGAACAGATAGGCCGTGGTGGCGGGCAGGGCTGCCCGCAAGGCATCGCGATTCCCCTCGATGCGCTCGCCATTGCCACCGAAATAGACCAGGGCGCGGGCTTGGCCGGGGTTGACCACCCAACCGCGCAGCACGGCGTCGGGTCGCGGGAGCGCGACGTCCGTCGCCGCCGCTTCCGCGCGCGTGCCTTGGGGAAAGTAGATCAGCGAACGCTGCTTCATGTAGAGCAGCGTGCACAGCCCGGCGTAGCCCAGGACCAGCAGCAGCCCGGCCATCCCGATGGCGCGGACCGCCGACCGTCTACCCATGCTTCTGCTGTGCCGCCTTGAAGGCCGCCAGCTGTTCGGGCGTGGCGTCGCGCTGGTGGTGCGCCTTCCATTCGGCGAACGGCATGCCGTAGATGGCTTCGCGCGCCTGTTCCTTGTCCATCGCCACGCCCGCGTCCGTTGCGGCGTCGCGGTACCAATCGGCCAGGCAATTGCGGCAGAACCCGGCCAGGATCATCAGGTCGATGTTCTGCACATCGGGGCGGTCGTCGTTGAGGTGCTTCAGCAGGCGACGGAACGCGGCGGCTTCCAAGGCAGTGGTATCGGTCATGGCGGGCAATCCGGAGTGCGGGGAGGAACGCGGGGGCGACGTGGTTCGGCCCCGCTTGCGACGGACGTCGCTCCCACAGAAATGCAGGAATCGGGGACAATGGCGCTTCACTTTATACCCCACGCCCCCCATGACTGCCCGAATCCTGGACGGCCGCCGCATCGCCGAGAACCTGCTGGACGAACTGAAGGTGCGTGTCGACGTGCGCGTCGCGTCCGGGCTGGCGCGTCCGGGACTGGCCGTGGTGCTGGTGGGGGGCGACCCGGCCTCCGCCGTCTACGTGCGCAACAAGCGGCGTGCGGCGGAGAAGGTGGGCATCGCCGCCTACGACTACGACATGCCGGAGGGCACCAGCGAAGCCCAGCTGCTCGCGCTGATCGACCAGCTGAACGCCGATCCCCGGATCCACGGCATCCTGGTGCAGCTGCCGTTGCCGGGCATTCCCGATGCCAGCCGGTTGATCGAGCGGATCGATCCGCTCAAGGACGTGGACGGTTTCCACCCCGCCAACGTGGGGCATCTGGCGCTGCGCCAGTTCGGCCTGCGTCCATGCACCCCGCGCGGCATCACCACGCTGCTGGCGTACACGGACCGGCCGGTGCGTGGGCAGAACGCCACCATCGTCGGCGTCAGCAACCACGTGGGCCGCCCGATGGCGCTGGAACTGCTGATTGCGGGCTGCACGGTGACCAGCTGCCACAAGTTCACGCCGCCCGGCGTGCTGCAGGCCCGGGTCGGCGATGCCGACATCCTGGTGGTGGCGGCCGGCAAGCCGGGCCTGGTGCCCGGTGAATGGGTCAAGCCCGGTGCCGTGGTCATCGATGTGGGCATCAACCGCCTGGACGATGGTCGCCTGGTGGGCGATGTCGGTTTCGAAGCGGCTGCCGCCCGTGCCAGCTGGATCACGCCGGTCCCCGGCGGCGTGGGGCCGATGACCGTGGCCACGCTGATGCAGAACACGCTGGAAGCGGCCGAAGCGGCCGCCTGAAGCGGGCCAGAGGGCACTCGGGTGGGAGCGACGCCAGTCGCGACCGCAGCGCCGGGAAAGCCCATCGTGACTGACGTCGCTCCCGCATGCCCACAGGCGGTGCCGGAAATGCATCGTTCCGCGCGTGGCGACAGACGGAAGCCCCGCCGATCAGGGTATAATGCCGCGCTTCCCCAACTATCCGGGCCCGCCGATGCTGCGCATCCAGGCTGAAGCACTGACGTACGACGACGTTTCGCTCGTCCCCGCTCACTCCACCGTCCTGCCCAAGGATGTCAGCCTGGAAACGCGCCTGACGCGCGACCTGCGGCTGAAGCTGCCGATCGTCTCGGCCGCCATGGACACCGTCACCGAAGCCCGACTCGCCATCGCCATGGCACAGCTGGGCGGCATCGGCATCGTGCACAAGAACCTGACCATCGGCCAGCAGGCCGCGGAAGTGGCCAAGGTCAAGAAGTTCGAGGCAGGCGTCATCAAGGAGCCCTTCACCGTCGGCCCCGAGACGACCATCGCCGAAGTGCTCAAGCTCACCCGTGCACGCAACATCTCCGGCGTGCCGGTGGTGGATGGCGGCCAGCTGGTCGGCATCGTCACCAGCCGCGACATGCGTTTCGAGACCAAGCTGGACGATCCGGTCCGCCACATCATGACCAAGAAGGATCGCCTGGTCACGGTGAAGGAAGGCGCCAGCGACCAGGAAGTGCTGCAGCTGCTGCACCGCAACCGCATCGAGAAGGTGCTGGTGGTCAACGACGACTTCGAGCTGCGCGGACTGATCACGGTCAAGGACATCCAGAAGAAGAGCGACAACCCCAACGCTGCCAAGGACAGCGCCACCCGCCTGCTGGTGGGCGCCGCGGTGGGCGTGGGCGGCGATACCGAGCAGCGCATCGAAGCGCTGGCGGCCGCCGGCGTGGACGTGGTCATCGTGGACACCGCGCACGGCCACTCGCAGGGCGTGCTGGACCGCGTGGCCTGGGTCAAGAAGCGCTTCCCGCTGCTGCAGGTGATCGGCGGCAATATCGTCACCGGCGAAGCCGCGCTGGCGTTGATGGATTCCGGTGCCGACGCGGTGAAGGTCGGCGTGGGTCCGGGTTCCATCTGCACCACCCGCATGGTGGCCGGCGTGGGCGTGCCGCAGATCACCGCGATCGACATGGTCGCCGAAGCCCTGCAGGACCGCATCCCGCTGATCGCCGACGGCGGCATCCGCTATTCCGGCGACATCGGCAAGGCCCTGGCCGCCGGTGCGTCCACGGTAATGATCGGTGGCCTGTTCGCCGGCACCGAGGAAGCGCCGGGCGAAGTGGAGCTGTTCCAGGGCCGCAGCTACAAGAGCTACCGCGGCATGGGCAGCCTGGGCGCGATGGAAAAGGGCAGCAAGGACCGTTACTTCCAGGACGCCAGCGACGCCGACAAGCTGGTGCCGGAAGGCATCGAAGGCCGCGTGCCGTATCGCGGCTCGGTCGGTGGCATCGTCCACCAGCTGGTGGGCGGCCTGCGCGCGACCATGGGTTATGTGGGCTGCGCCACCATCGAAGCCATGCGCAGCGAACCGAAGTTCGTGGTCATCACGGGCGCCGGCCAGCGCGAGAGCCACGTGCACGACGTGCAGATCACCAAGGAACCACCGAACTACCGCATGGGCTGATGCCCATGCGGGGGATTGGACATTCGGGATTCGAGATTCGACAAGAGCAAGAGGCGTCGCCAGCACACATGACCAGCATTTCCGAATCCCAACTCCCGAACCCCCAGTCCCGGCTTCACGACGACAAGATCCTCATCCTCGATTTCGGCGCGCAGTACACGCAGCTGATCGCCCGCCGCATCCGCGAGATCGGCGTCTACTGCGAAATCTGGGCGTGGGACCACGATCCGGACGAGATCGCGGCGTTCGGCGCCAAGGGCATCATCCTGTCGGGCGGGCCGGAATCCACCACCCAGCATGGGGCACCGAAGGCGCCGCAGCAGGTGTTCGACAGCGGGCTGCCCATCCTGGGCATCTGCTACGGCATGCAGACGCTGGCCGCGCAGTTGGGTGGCGCGACCGAAGCGGCAGACGCCCGTGAATTCGGCCACGCCGAAGTGGAACTGGTCGCGCATGACGCGCTGCTGGGCGGACTGACCGACCATGCCGGCCGCACGAGCCTGGATGTGTGGATGAGCCATGGCGACCACGTGGCCAAGGCACCGCCGGGCTGGACCATCACCGCCGTCACTGATCGCATCCCGGTCGCGGCCATGGCGCTGGAAGAAAAGCGCTGGTATGGCGTGCAGTTCCACCCCGAGGTGACCCACACCAAGCAGGGCCAGACGCTGCTGCGCCGCTTCGTCGCCGAAATCTGCGGCTGCAGGACCTTGTGGACCGCCGCCAACATCATCGACGACCAGATCGCCCGCGTGCGCGAGCAGGTCGGCTCGGACGAGGTGATCCTCGGCCTGTCCGGTGGCGTCGATTCGTCCGTGGTCGCGGCGCTGCTGCACAAGGCGATCGGCGAGCAGCTGACGTGCGTGTTCGTCGACACCGGCCTGCTGCGCTGGCAGGAAGGCGACCAGGTGATGGCCATGTTCGCCGAGCACATGGGCGTGAAGGTCGTGCGCGTCAACGCCGCCGACCGCTATTTCAAGGCGCTGGAAGGCGTCGCTGACCCGGAAGCCAAGCGCAAGATCATCGGCAACCTGTTCGTCGAGATCTTCGAGGAAGAATCGAACAAGCTGAAGAACGCCAAGTGGCTGGCGCAGGGCACGATCTACCCGGACGTCATCGAGTCCGCCGGCAGCAAGACCGGCAAGGCGCATGTCATCAAGAGCCACCACAACGTCGGCGGCCTGCCCGAGCACATGAAGCTGGGCCTGGTCGAACCGCTGCGCGAGCTGTTCAAGGACGAAGTGCGTCGCCTGGGCGTCGAGCTCGGCCTGCCGCGCAGCATGGTCTACCGCCATCCGTTCCCGGGCCCCGGGCTGGGCGTGCGCATCCTGGGTGAAGTGAAGCGCGAATACGCCGAGCTGCTTGCCAAGGCCGACGCCATCTTCATCGATGAACTGCGCAAGGCCGACTGGTACGACAAGACCAGCCAGGCGTTCGCGGTGTTCCTGCCGGTCAAGTCGGTGGGCGTGGTGGGTGACGCGCGTGCCTACGAATGGGTCATCGCGCTGCGCGCGGTGGAGACCATCGACTTCATGACCGCGCACTGGGCGCACCTGCCGTACGAGTTGCTGGGCACGGTATCCAACCGCATCATCAACGAGCTTCGCGGTGTGTCGCGCGTCGTCTACGACATCAGCGGCAAGCCGCCGGCGACGATCGAGTGGGAGTAGGCATGCCGGCGCTCGATCACGAGCACTGGATGCGGCATGCCTTCATGCTGGCCGACCGCGCCGAGCAGGAATTCGATGAGATCCCGGTCGGCGCGGTGCTGGTCAGCGCGGACGGCGAGGTGCTGGGCGAAGGCTGGAACCGGAACCTGGCCGATCATGACCCCACCGCGCACGCCGAGATCGTGGCGATGCGCGAGGCCGGCCGACGCCTGGGCAACCACCGCCTGGTGGGTACCACCTTGTACGTGACGCTGGAGCCATGCGCGATGTGCGCGATGGCGCTGGTGCATGCGCGCGTGGAGCGCGTGTTGTTCGGCGCCGCCGACCCCAAGACGGGCGCCTGTGGAAGCGTGTTCGACCTGATCGCCGATCCGCGTCACAACCACCGCATCGCGGTGCAGGGTGGGGTGCTGGGGGACGACGCGAGCCGTCGCCTGACCAATTATTTCCGGGCCAAGCGAGGGAAGCCGTTGCTGCCGTAAGCGGTCAGCCGGCGGGGGATGCCTGCCGGCCCTTGCTGTGGCGGTGATCCATTTCTTCGTTGATGGCGGTGACGGCCAGCGTGGACTCGCGGGCCAGCAGTACGCTGGCGGCGAGCATCGCCAGCACGCCCAGCGCGGCCAGCCACGTGGGCAGCGCCCCCAGCCGATGCCCGGTGAACGTGTCCACGGCCACCGCCAGGCTGGTGCCGACGAAGAAAGTGATCGCGGTGTACAGCAACTGGCCGGCACGCAGGATGATCAGGCTGCGACGGCGCTGCAGCGCGATGCGTTTCTCGAACAGGCCGCGTTCGGCTTCATCCTCGATGTCCACCAGCTCTTTCAGCAGGCTGCGGGCACGATCGATGATGCGGGACAGTCGGTTGTTGGCCGACAGCAGCAAGGAGGCGGTGGCGGTCAGGAAGAAGGCCGGCGCCAGCATCGCGGTCAGCACGGCATGGTCGGGGGGAGCGTTCATGGGCCGGTCGTGGGAGTGGTCTGCGTTATGATGACATGACGCAGCGTCAACGCGATTCCCGGAGCGGATTTCCGGGCCTTTCCAATCCTCAAGGGCGGGTGCATGACAGCCAACCACACGAACAACGACCGTCTGATCTGGATCGACCTGGAAATGACGGGCCTGGACACCAACCAGGACTCGATTCTTGAAATCGCCACCGTGGTGACGGACTCGAAGTTGAACGTGCTGGCCGAGGGCCCCGAATTCGCCATCGCCCATCCGGTGGCGGTGCTGGACGCGATGGACGACTGGAACCGTAACCAGCACCGCAAGTCCGGCCTCTGGCAACGGGTGGTGGAGAGCCAGGTGACGCTGGGGCAAGCCGAAGCGCAGACGGTCGCCTTCCTGTCCGAATGGCTGCCGGCCGGCGCCTCACCGATGTGCGGCAATTCGATCTGCCAGGACCGTCGCTTCCTGCACCGGCTGATGCCGCGCCTGGAAAAGTATTTCCACTACCGCAACCTCGATGTCAGCACGTTGAAGGAACTGGCACGCCGCTGGGCGCCGGACGTGCTGGAGGGCGTGCGCAAGCAATCCAGCCACACGGCGCTGAGCGACGTGCGCGACTCCATCGACGAGCTTCGTCATTACCGCAAGCACATGGCGGCGCTGGCCGAGCAATGAAGCAAAGTGCGCGCTGCGCACGACCGTTGGAAGCCCTCAGCGTGCGTCGTGCGCGCGGCGCACGCTACGCGGCAGGTTTGGGCAGATCGCCGTCGTCGGCGATGCCCTTGAGGATCAGATCGCTCAGGGGCGTTCCATCCGCATTGCGGTGGTACACGTGCAGGTCGCGCTGCGGGTAGGGGATGTTCAGGCCGTTGCCGATGATCTCCGTGCGCACCGCTTCGGTCAGGTCGCTCCTGGCCTCGCCGAAGTCCTTGGTCTTTGTCCAGGCCAGCAGGATCAGGTCCACGCTGCTTTCGCTCAGCTTGGACACGATGACGCTGGGCGCAGGCTCGGGCAGCACGCGCGGATCGTCGTGCGCGATCTTCAACAGGATCTGCTTGGCGCGCTTGAGGTCATCGTCGTAGCCGACGCCGACCGGGATGTCGATGCGCCGGTGCGGCTTGGCCGTGAAGTTGATGATCGGCGCGGTGGTGATCAGGCTGTTCGGCAGCACGATCAGACGGTTGTCCAGCGTGCGCATGCGGGTCTGGAAAATGCGGACTTCCTCGATGATGCCTTCCAGGCCGGCGGCCTGCACGAAGTCGCCGTCGCGGAATGGACGCAACACGATCAGCATGACGCCCGAGGCGATGTTGGACAGCGAATCCTTCAACGCCAAGCCGACCGCCAGGCCGGCGGCCCCGAGCACCGCCAGCATGGAGGTCGGGTTCACGCCCAGCGAGGTCAGCGCCGTGATCACGACCAGCACCATCATGGCCGCATAGCTGGTGCGTCGCAGGAACCCCCCCAGCGTGGCGTCCGCCTGCGTGCGCCTCATGACCCGTTCCAGGCCCGCGCTCAGCCGCTTCGCCAGCCACATGCCGACCAGGAAGATGACCACGGCCGCCAGCAGTTTCAGTCCCCAGGTCTCCAGCAGCTGCAGCCAGTCGATGCCGCGCAGCTCGCGCATCAGCGCGGCGGGTTCGGTGGGGATTTCAGGCAGGGGGGCGGGGGTGCGCGGTGCGGACATTCTCGGCTCCGGAAAAACAGCACGCCCCTGATGGGGCGTGCGATGACCTACGCGAAGATGGTAGCCGGACTGGCGTGAAGATGGGCTGTCGCCGTGATCAGGCGGCCTTGAACTTGGCCAGGCGCAGCCAGGTATCGACGACGGTGTCGGGATTCAGCGACACCGATTCGATGCCTTCCTGCATCAGCCATTCGGCCAGGTCGGGGTGGTCCGAAGGACCTTGCCCGCAGATGCCGACGTACTTGCCCTTCGCGCGCGCCGCCTTGATGGCCATCGACAGCAGTTTCTTCACGGCGGGATTCCGTTCGTCGAACAGGCTGGCGACGATGCTGGAATCGCGGTCCAGGCCCAGCGTCAGCTGGGTCAGGTCGTTGGAACCGATCGAGAAGCCGTCGAAGATCTCCAGGAACTCGTCGGCGAGCAGGGCGTTCGACGGCAATTCGCACATCATGATGATCTTGAGGCCCGGCTTTCCATCGGCAGCGCCATCGCCCTGGCGCAGACCATGCCTGGCGAGCACCTCGATGACCTTGCGGCCTTCTTCCAGCGTGCGTACGAACGGGATCATCACCCACAGGTTGTCCAGGCCCATCTCGTCGCGCACGCGGCGCACCGCCTGGCACTCCAGCGCGAACGCCGGCTCGAACGACGGATCGACATAACGGCTGGCGCCGCGGAAGCCGATCATCGGGTTTTCCTCGTGCGGCTCGTAGCGCGTGCCGCCGATCAGGTTGGCGTACTCGTTGGACTTGAAGTCCGACAGGCGCACGATCACCGGGTGCGGCGCGACCGAGGCGGTGATGGTGGCGATGCCTTCGGCCAGGCGGTCGACATAGAAGCTGACCGGGTCGGCATAGCCAGCCGTCTTGGCGTCGATCTTCCTGCGGACATCCGGGTCCTGGCGGTCGTATTCCAGCAATGCCAGCGGATGCACACCGATGTGGCTGGCGATGATCATTTCCAGCCGCGCCAGGCCGATGCCGGCGTTGGGCAACTGGCCGAAGTCGAAGGCACGCTCCGGGTTGGCCACGTTCATCATGATCTTGAGCGGCGCCTCGGGCATGGCCGCCAGGTCGGTGGTGGTGCGCTCGAACGGCAGGATGCCGGCGTAGATGAAGCCGGTGTCGCCCTCGGCACAGCTGATGGTCACGTCCTGGCCATCGGCGATGCGGTCCAGTGCGTTGCCCGTGCCGACCACGGCCGGCACGCCCAGCTCGCGCGCGATGATCGCGGCGTGGCAGGTGCGGCCGCCGCGGTTGGTGACGATGGCGCTGGCGCGCTTCATCACCGGCTCCCAGTCGGGATCGGTCATGTCGGCCACCAGCACGTCACCGGGCTGCACGCGGTTCATGTCGTCCAGCGAACGGACCACGCGGGCGACGCCGCTGCCGATCTTCTGGCCGATGGCACGGCCCTCGGCGATCACCTCGCCGCGCTTCTCAAGCGCGTAGCGTTCGATCTGCGTCGCCTTGGCGCGCGACTTCACCGTCTCCGGGCGCGCCTGGACGATGAACAGCTTGCCGGTCACGCCGTCCTTCGCCCACTCGATATCCATCGGGCGGCCGTAGTGCTGTTCGATGGTCAACGCCTGCTTCGACAGTTCCTGCACATCGGCGTCGCTGATGGAGAACGTGTTGCGCAGGTTGGCCGGGGTGTCTTCGGTTTTCACGCGCTCGCCGGGCTGGTCCGAATAGACCATGCGCAGCAGCTTGCTGCCCAGCGAGCGGCGCAGGATGGCCGGCTTGCCCTGCTTCAACGTGGGCTTGTAGACGTAGAACTCGTCCGGATTCACCGCGCCCTGCACGACCATCTCGCCGAGCCCGAAGCTGGAGGTGACGAACACCACGTCGCGGAAACCGGATTCGGTGTCCAGCGTGAACAGCACGCCCGACGCGCCCACGTCGGAGCGCACCATCAGCTGCACGCCCGCGGACAGGAACACGTCCTCGTGCTTGAAGCCATGGTGCACGCGGTAGGCGATGGCGCGGTCGTTGTAGAGGCTGGCGAAGACTTCCTTCACCTTGCGCACGACATCGTCGGCACCGGTGACGTTGAGGAAGGTTTCCTGCTGGCCGGCGAAGGACGCATCGGGCAGATCTTCGGCCGTTGCCGAGGAACGCACGGCCACCGCGATGTCGGTGCCGCCGTTGTCGGCGCAGAGCTTCGCGTAGGCGCGGCGGATGTCGGCGTCCAGGTCAGGCTGCAGGGGAGCGTCGATCACCCAGCCACGGATCTCCCCACCGGCGGCGGTCAGGGCCGGCACGTCTTCCACGTCCAGCGTGGCCAGCTTGTCGAAGATGCGCTTGGACAGGTCGTTGTGGGCGATGAAGGCCTTGAACGCCTCCGCGGTGGTGGCGTAGCCGCCCGGCACGGAGACCCCCAGGCCGGCAAGATGGCCGATCATCTCGCCCAGGGAGGAATTCTTGCCGCCCACGCGGGCCAGATCGGCCAGGCGCAGTTCATGCAGCCACAGGATGTTCTCGTTCAAGCGAATGCTCCAAAGCAGCCCGCGTCGCGCCGAAGACCATCGGCGTGGGGCCGTGTCCATGGGGAAAGAAGCGATATGATGCAGTGCATACCAATTGCAGACAAGCTTGATCTGATGGGGGTTTTCATGGTGAAGCACGGAACCGGCGGACATGTCTGACCTCCGCCCGGTGTTCTATGTATCGGATGGCACCGGTATCACGGCCGAGACCATTGGCCACAGCCTGCTGACCCAGTTCGCGGGGATGCGCTTCCAGACCGACCGCATTTCCTTCGTCGACGACGAGGAGAAGGCCAGGGACGCCGCCGACCGCATCCGCCGCACTGGCGAGAAACTCGGCAGCCGCCCCATCGTCATCAACTCCTGCGTCGACCCGGCGCTGAGCGCGCGCCTGGCCGAGAGCGGGGCGCTGATGCTCGACGTGTTCGCGCCCTTCATCGAGCCGCTGGAACGCGAACTGGGCCAGCAACGGCAGTCGCGTGTGGGCCAGGCCCACGGCCTGGTGGACTTCGAGACCTACCACCGCCGCATCAACGCGATGAACTTCGCGCTGACGCATGACGATGGCATGGCGGTGAACTACGACGAGGCCGACGTGATCCTGGTGGCGGTGTCGCGTGCCGGCAAGACGCCCACCTGCGTCTACCTGGCCTTGCACTATGGCATCCGTGCGGCGAACTATCCGCTGACCGATGGCGATCTGGAAACCGACCGCCTGCCGGCACGCCTGCGGCCCTACCGCCGCAAGCTGTTCGCGTTGACCATCGACCCGGACCGCCTGCACCAGATCCGCCAGGAACGGCGGCCCAACTCCGGCTACGCGAAGATGGAAACCTGCAAGCGCGAAGTGGCGGCCGCCGAGGCGATGTTCCAGGTGGAGCGCCTGCCCACGCTCAGCACCACCAACAAGTCCATCGAGGAGATTTCCAGCAAGGTGCTGTCCACGTTGGGACTGCAGCGGGACATGTACTGAGGCGGGCAGGGGGCTTGCGACGCGCCGGAAGTGTGCTTCCGGGGAACCCTTAACTTAGGCCGCATGCCCCGGCGCGTCAATGCTGCCGCAGAGCGGCGCGCACGTGTAGCATCGAGCCATGTCCCAGGCACTCGCCCGCACCGCACGCATCCCCCGGCTCAGCCGTTTCGGCTGGCTGATGGCGCTTTATGCGGAGAACCATGCGCGGCTGATCCGCCTGTTCTCGCCGGAAAACCTGACGGCGGGCAGCTACCTGTCCACCATCGGCGACGGGCTGGACCTGCGGCTGGACGTGATCGAGACCCACCGCTACACGGTGGAGCTGCGGCTCACGTACGACATCTGCGATCCGCTGACCGGTGAGCCCGACCCGTCGGCGTTCGTGCGCCTGTACCGGGATGCGCGGCAGGCCGAAGCCACCCATTGCTATGTGGGCCGCCGCTGGCAGGACGTGATCGGCCTGTACCCGCCACCGGCGGAAGTCATCAGCCACCGCATGCGCATGAACACGTTCCTGGGCAAATGGCTCGAATACCTGGCCGAACAGGGCCATGGCGTCGCCACGCTCCACCCCGTGGAGGCGGTCAGGCGCGACGTTGCCTGATTGCCGCGCGGAGCGCAGCGGGGAAGAGAGCGTCTCAGGCCACCCGCATGAAGCGGATCGCATTCAAGCGGCGCAACCCGCTGTTCGCGTCGCGCGACAGGTTCATCACATCTATCGAGCCCATCGTTTCCAGCTCCAGCAGGCGCTGGGCGACCGCATCGAAGGCGGCATCATCGAGACCCAGCGAGCCGGGGGTCCACCGCGTGTCGCGATTGATGGGAAGTTGAGAGACCAGTTCATCGGCAAGTGCATCGTGCGTCATGACGCAGGCTCCAGAAGAAGGGGCACCACTTTCGACCACACCCGTCTCAGATGACGTGCCGGAAAGCAGAAAAGATGCAGGCCATCGGCTCCGCTTCTACGGCATTCCAGGTGAGATTCTTGTAAAGCCGTGCGAAAGGGGGGATTACGCCGGCAACGGGCGTCGGCGCGGGGTTCCGGCAACGCAAAAACAGACAGGCCCGGTTTCCCGGGCCTGTCTGATGAAGAGTGGCGTCCCCACGGGGATTCGAACCCCGGTCGCTACCGTGAAAGGGTAATGTCCTAGGCCTCTAGACGATGGGGACGCAGTGAAACGCATTGCCAGGTTTTTCAGTTCCGGACGGCCTAATGTCCGGAAAAGTGGTGGAGCCAGGCGGGATCGAACCGCCGACCTCCTGCATGCCATGCAGGCGCTCTCCCAGCTGAGCTATGGCCCCACGTCGCTGGCAGGAGCGAAATGATAGCCAGCCCTTTTGCGATGCGCAAGCGTTGCTTTCGTTTTTTTTCACAACTGGCGTGACAAGGTGCGGACAGGTTGAAATAGCCGGCTTGGAAACGACAAGGCCTGCGCACGCGGATGATGGGATTTACAGTCAAGCAATGGGCCGCCTGGGCGCCGGGCCTGACAGATCAGGACGCGTGGCGCGCCTGGGCGCGTTCGCCATGGCGTCCGGTGGGTGATGAGACGCCCGCCTTGCCGGAAGTGCCCGCCATGCAGCGGCGACGCATCGAGCGCCTGGGCAGGATGGCCATCCAGACCGCCTGCTGGTGCGGCGAGGCTGAGGATGAAGGCGCGCCGCTCGTGTTCGCTTCGCGGCATGGCGACGTGGCGCGTTCGATGGAGCTGCTGGATGCGCTGGCCAGCGAACAGCCGCTGTCGCCGACCACGTTCGGACTGTCCGTCCACAATGCGATCGCCGCGCTGTATTCGATCATCCACGGCGCGCGCGGCAACTACCTGGCGCTCGCGGGCGGCAAGGCAACCGCGGAGGCGGCCTGCGTAGAGGCCGCCTGCCTGCTGGCGGACGGTGCCCACGACGTGCGCGTGATCGTCTACGACGCACCGCTGCCGCCCATCTACGGTGACTTTGCCGACGAACCCGATGCCGGCTTTGCCTGGTGCTGGCGACTGGCTGCGCCCGGCGCGGCCGGCACGCAACTCCGGCTCGACTGGAGCGGTACGCCCGCCGCGGCTTCGACGCGCGCGGCCGACCTGCCGCACGGGCTCGAGGTGCTGCGCTTCCTGCTGAGTGATGAAAGGGAGCTGCAGCTGCAGGAAGACGGCCTGCAGTGGCGCTGGCAGCGGCATGGGTGAGCGACTGGGCCACGCCTGGCGGGTGATCGGCACCGGCATCAGTTTCCTGACCTTCGGGCTGGGGGGACTGTTCCTGCGGGTGTTCGTCATTCCACCCATGCAGTGGTTCATCCGCGATGACCTGACGCGCCAGCGACGGGTACGGCGGCTCGTCCAGCGCAGCTTCGGCCTGTTCGTCGAATGGATGCGCGTGCTGGGCGTGATGACCTACGAGATCCGCGGACGCGAGCGGCTGCACCGGGAAGGCCTGCTGGTACTGGCCAACCATCCGACGCTGATCGACGTGGTGTTGCTGGTCTCGCTGTTGCCCAATGCGGATTGCGTGGTGAAGTCGGCGGTGGCACGCAATCCGTTCATGCGCGGTCCGGTGCGGGCGGCCGGTTACGTGTCCAACGACGACGGGGCCGGGCTGGTGGAGGACTGCATCGAGGCGGTGCGGGCCGGCGGCAACCTGGTGATCTTCCCGGAGGGCACCCGGACCACGCCCGGACAGCCCCTCAAGCTGCAACGGGGCGCGGCCAACATCGCGGTTCGCGGCCGCTTCGACATCACGCCCGTCCATATCACATGTACGCCGCTGACGCTGGGCAAAGGGGAGAAGTGGTATCGTGTGCCGCCGACGCGGTTTCATATGGTGATCGATGTTCAGGAAGACCTGCCGATCGCCCCGTTCCTGAACGGAACGGAGGGGGTGGACCCGGCGGCAGGGGGAGAGGCGCTGGCAGCCCGGCGTCTCACGGAACATCTGGCCAATCATTTCGCGGGAGAGCCACCACGTGCAGGCACTTGAGCACGAGATCAAGGAATTGATCATTTCATCGTTGTCGCTGGAAGACATCGCGCCGGAGGACATCGACGCCGCCGCGCCGCTGTTCGTCGAAGGCCTGGGACTGGATTCCATCGACGCACTGGAACTGGGTCTGGCCCTGCAGAAGCGTTATGGCGTCAGCCTGTCGGCCGATTCGCAGGAAACGCGTCGCCATTTCTCCAGTGTCCGCGCACTGGCCGACTTCGTGGCTTCGCAGAGCAAGCAGTAGGTTCCGGCAAGATGACCAAGAACGAACTTTTCGACCGGATCGTGACGATCCTGCATGACAGCTTCGAGATCGATCCGGCGCGCATCACGCCGCAGGCCCGTCTCTACGACGACCTGGACATCGACAGCATCGACGCGGTGGACCTGATCGTGCAGCTCAAGCCGTTGCTGGGCCGCAACCTGCAGCCCGATGCGTTCAAGGCAGTGCGCACGGTGCAGGACATCGTGGACGTGCTGTACGGGTTGATCCGCGAAGAAGCCGCCTGAGACGCGCCGGAGTACTGCCCTTGAACCGGGTGCGTGCGACCGTGCTGCTGGCCTTGTCGCTGGCTTATCCGCTGCTGGTGTACTGGGCGCTGGGACGCTTCGAGCCCCGCTGGCTGGCCTTGCTGCTGTTCGCGCTGGCGCTGTTGCGGGCGGTCGCCACGCGACAGGCCGTCTGGCTGGTCGCCGCGGGCGGCGCTGGGCTGCTGGCACTGCTGGCCACGCTGTTCAACGACGCATTGCCGCTGAAGCTGTATCCGGCACTGGTCAATGCCGTGCTGCTGGGCGTTTTCGCCACCAGCCTGGCGTTTCCGCCATCTGCAATCGAGCGTATCGCGCGCCTGAGCGAACCCGATCTGCCGCCGCACGGCGTGGCCTATACGCGCCGCGTCACGCAGGTGTGGTGTGGCTTCTTCGTGGTGAATGGCGTGCTGGCGCTCGCTACCGCGCTTTGGGCGTCGGATCGCGTGTGGGCGCTGTACAACGGCCTGCTGGCGTACGGTCTGATCGGTCTGCTTTTTGCTGGTGAATGGCTGGTGCGCCAGCGCGTGAAGGCGGCCCATCGCCATGGCTGAGTGGATCGCACTGGAAGCCATGGCGGTGCGCCCCATCGTGGGTCGCGCATTCGTGCTGTCGGAAGGCATCGCACGCGACCACGCGCATTTCCAGCGCCGCGTGCGGGACTGGCAGGCGGCGTTCCGTGCGCTGCCGGGGGCGGCATGGGCGCTCCATTTCGAGGATGCGGGTGAATTCGCCGCGGCGCTTTACGGCGCCTGGCACGCCGGCAAGACGGTGGTGCTGGCCGGCGATGCACTGCCGGGCACGCAGGCGCGACTGGTCACGCGGGTGGCCGGCTTCGCTGGCGACTGGCCGGCCACCGCGCAGCCGTTGCGCGTGCCGGCGGTGGTGGAGGATGCCGGTCCGCTTTCCGTGCTGGATGCCGAGGCGACCCAGCTGGTGGTCTTCACCTCCGGCAGCACCGGCGAACCCACCGCGATCTCCAAGTGCCTGCGGCAGCTGGCCAGCGAAGTGGTGGCGCTGGAATCCGCCCTGGGCGCCGGCCTCGGCGATGCCGCCGTGCATGGCACCGTGTCGCACCAGCACATCTACGGCCTGCTGTTCCGTGTGTTGTGGCCGCTGGCCGCCGGACGTCCCATCGTGCCGCGCGCCTTCTTCCCGGAAGACCTGCTGGCGGCCATGAACGCGCACGATGCCGTGCTGGTGGCCAGCCCGGCGCACCTGAAACGCATGCCCGCGCAGCTGCCCTGGGCTTCGCTGCACGGACGGCTGCGCGCTGTGTTCTCGTCGGGCGGCGCGTTGCCCGCCGACGCCGCGCTGGAAACAGCCCGCCTGCTGGGCACGCCGCCGACCGAGATCCTGGGCAGCAGCGAGACCGGCGGCATCGCCTGGCGCCGCTGGGACGAGGAACAACCCGTCTGGCGGGCTTTGCCGGGCGTCGACTGGCGGGTGACCGGCGGGGCGCTGGAAGTCTCGTCGCCGCATCTGGCCGAGGCCGGCTGGTGGCGCAGCCAGGACCGGGCGGAAGCGGACGAGCGTGGCGGCTTCCGCTTGCTGGGGCGTGCGGACCGCATCGTCAAGGTGGAAGAGCGGCGTGTCTCGCTGGAGGCCCTGGAAGCACAGCTGCGCGCGCATCCGCAGGTGCGCGAGGCCCGGGTGCTGTTGCTCGGGGGCGCACGCACGACGCTCGCCGCGGTGGTGGTGCCGCAGGGCGACGCCGCCGACATGCAGGACGCCACGGCGCGGCGCCGCTTGTCGCAGCAGCTCGGTACCCACCTGTCGGCGAGCCATGACGCGGTGACGCGCCCACGCCGTTGGCGCTTCATCGACGCCTTGCCGGTCAACACGCAGGGCAAGGTCACCGAGGCCGCGCTGGCCGCGCTGTTCCGGCCCGAGCGCCCCGCGCCCCAGTGGACCATGAGGGAAGCCACGCGCGCGCAGGTGGAGCTGGCGCTCGACCCGTCGTTGGCCGTGTTCGATGGTCATTTTCCCCAGACGGCCGTCCTGCCGGGCGTCGCTCAGCTCGACTGGGCCATCCAGCTGGCGCGGGAGGCCTTCGCGGTGCCGCGCGGTTTCCTGCGGATGGAGGCGTTGAAATTCCAGCGCGTGGCCCGCCCTGGCGACGTGGTGCAACTGGACCTGGAATGGCAGGCGGAACGCCATGTGCTGACCTTCCGCTACGTCTCGGTGCATGGCCCGCATGCCAGCGGACGCGTGGTGTTCTGTCATGACGAGTGACGCCCCGGCCCTGCCGGCGCAGGGGCCCGGCTTCGTGCCGCTGGTGGTGATACCGGTCTACGACCACGAACACGCCATCGGCGCGATGGTGGACGGCGTGCTGGCGACGGGCAACGCCTGCCTGCTGGTGGACGACGGCTCGGGCCCCGCGTGCGCGGCGGTGCTGGATGCGCTCGCGCGGCGCCATGGGCCGCAGGCCCGGCTGTTGCGCCTTCCCGTCAACCAGGGGAAAGGCGGCGCGGTGCTGGCCGGGTTCGCCGAAGCGGCGCGCCTGGGCGCAACGCATGTGCTGCAGATCGATGCCGACGGCCAGCATGATCCCCGCGACATCCCGCGCTTCCTGTCGCTGTCGCGGCAGCTGCCCACGAAGGTGATCTGTGGCACGCCCGAGTACGACGCCAGCGTGCCGAAGGGCCGGCTCTACGGGCGTTACCTGACCCATGTCTGGGTCTGGATCAACACGCTGTCGTTCGCGATCCGCGACTCGATGTGCGGTTTCCGCGTGTACCCGCTGGCGCCGGTGCTGAGGCTGATGAACGAGGAAACCATCGGCCGCCGCATGGACTTCGATGTCGAGGTGCTGGTGCGCCTGTTCTGGCGGGGGGTCGGCGTGCAGAACGTGCCCACGCGCGTGACTTATCCCCTGGATGGCGTCTCGCACTTCGATGTCTGGCGCGACAACGTGCGCATCAGCCGCATGCACGCGCGGCTGTTCTTCGGCATGGTGTGGCGCCTGCCGCGGCTGCTCGGTCGCCGGCTGGCGGGACGGACCGGCGCATGAACCGCAAGGACAGCCGGCACTGGGCCGACCTTGGCGAATCGACCTCGGTCGGCGGCATCCTGCTGCTGTGCTGGGTGCACCGCTGGCTGGGCCGCTGGCCGTTCCGCGTGTGCGTCTACCCGGTGGTGCTGTGCCACTGGCTGGCCAATCGCACGGCGCGGCAGGCGTCGCTGGAATACCTGCGACGCCTGCAGGCGCACGCCGCTGTGTTCGACGCGCCACCGGGGTGGCGGCATAGCCTGAAGCACTTCGCGATGTTCGCCGAAACCCTGCTCGACAAGATCCTTGCACTGGGCCAGCGCTATCCGGTCGATCGTGTGCACATGGAACGGCACGGTGTGCTGGAACGGGTCAGGAGCAAGCAGGGCGGGCTGATCATCACGGCCCACCTGGGCTGCCTGGAACTGTGCCAGGTCATGGCCGACCAGGTGCCGGGCTTCCGCCTGACCGCGCTGGTGCATACCGGCCACGCTGAACAGTTCAACCGCCTGATCCGCCGGCTGGACGCGGGCAGCCGGGTCGAGCTGCTGCAGGTCACCGACCTGGGGCCGGCGGATGCGGTGAAGCTGGCCGAACGCGTCGCCCGCGGCGAGTTCGTCGCCATCGCCGGCGACCGGGTGCCGTTGCGCGGTGGCCGCAGTGTCGCCGCGCCGTTCCTGGGCCACGAGGCGCAGCTTCCCATCGGCGCATACGTGCTGGGCGCCGCCTTGCGCTGCCCCGTGTTCACCATGGCGTGCACGCACCGTGACGATGGCTATGAAGTGCGTTTCGAGCACTTTGCCGAACGCATCGAACTGCCGCGCGGTTCGCGCGATGCCGCGCTCACCGGCTACGCTGTGCAATTCGCGCAGTGGATGGAAGCGCAGGTCCGCCAGTCGCCCTACGACTGGTTCAACTTCTACCCCTTCTGGGATCAGGTAACGCATGACACCCGCCCCGCATGACTCCACGCCGCCGGTGTTCGGCGACGCCCCCTTGCGCATCGAGGATGTGGTGGCACTGTCGCGCCGCGTGGTGCCCGTGCGCCTCTCGCAGGATGCCGGCTTCCGTGCCCGCATCGCCCGCGGCGCGGATTTCCTCGACCGGTTGCTGAAGGAGGAAGGGGTCATCTACGGAGTGACCACCGGCTACGGCGATTCATGCACCGTCAACATCCCGCCGGCGCTGGTGGCCGAACTGCCGCAGCATCTGTACACCTACCACGGCTGCGGGCTGGGGCGTTTCCTGGATGAAGCCGAGACGCGCGCCGTGTTGGCTGCGCGCCTGGCGTCACTGGTGCGCGGCATGTCCGGGGTCAGCCTGCCCCTGCTGGAAGGGCTGGAAGCCCTGCTGCACCACGACGTGCTGCCACTGATTCCGGCCGAAGGCTCGGTGGGCGCCAGCGGTGACCTGACGCCGCTCTCGTACGTGGCGGCGGTGCTGTGCGGGGAACGCGAGGTCATGCACCACGGCCGCCGCCGGCCCGCTGCCGAGGCGCTGGCCGAGATCGGCCTGGCGCCACTCAGGCTGCGGCCGAAGGAAGGCCTGGCCATCATGAACGGCACCGCGGTGATGACGGCCCTGGCCTGCCTGGCCTTCCAGCGCGCGGAGTACCTGTCGCGGCTGGCCACGCGCCTGACCGCTTTCAATGTGCTGGCCAGCGCCGGCAACGCGCATCACTTCGATGCGGTGCTGTTCGCCGCCAAGCCGCACCCCGGGCAGTCGCGCGTGGCCCAGCGCCTGCGCGAGGACCTGCACAGCGACCGCCCGCCCCGCAACGAACAGCGCCTGCAGGACCGCTACTCGCTGCGCTGTGCGCCGCACGTGATCGGCGTACTGGAAGACGCGCTGCCGTTCTTCCGCCAGCTGATCGAGACCGAGCTCAACAGCGCCAACGACAATCCGCTGATCGACCCGGAGCGCGAGCAGATCCTGCATGGCGGCCATTTCTACGGCGGCCACATCGCCTTCGCGATGGATGCCATGAAGAACGCCGTGGCCAACATCGCCGACCTGCTGGACCGCCAGCTGGCCCTGCTGGTGGATGCGCGCTACAACCACGGCCTGCCGGCCAACCTGTCCGGCGCCAGCGGGCCGCGCGCAGCCATCAACCACGGGCTGAAAGCATTGCAGATCAGTGTGTCGGCGTGGACGGCCGAGGCCCTGAAGCTGACCATGCCGGCGTCGGTGTTCTCGCGTTCCACCGAATGCCACAACCAGGACAAGGTCAGCATGGGCACCATTGCCGCGCGCGACTGCCTGCGCGTGATCGAGCTGACCGAACAGGTGGTGGCCGGCATGCTGATCGCCGCCCGCCAGGGGCTGGCGCTGCGCCAGCGGGTCGGCATGGACTCGGACCTGCGCGATGGCCTGGCGGACATGTACGCCGCGCTGGGCGAGCAGATCGCCTTGATCGAAGAGGACCGCGCGCTGGACGGCGAACTGCGCCAGCTGCTGGTGGACATCCGTGAACAGCGCTGGCACGTCTATGCCGGCTGAGCGCGCACGCGACCTGTCGGCCGAGGTGGCGCTCAGCCCGGCGTTCCATGACTGCGACGCGATGGCGGTGGTCTGGCACGGGCACTATTTCAAGTACCTGGAGATCGCCCGCTGCGCGCTGCTGCAGCGGCATGACTACGACTACCCGCAGATGCGCGATTCGGGCTACCTGTGGCCGGTCGTGGATGCGCGCATCAAGTACATCCGCCCGCTGCTGTACGCGCAGCCGCTGAGGGTGATGGCCCGCATCGTGGAGTGGGAGAACCGGCTGAAGATCGACTACGAGATCCGCGATGCCGCGGACGACCAGGTGCTGACGCGGGCCCACACCATCCAGGTGGCGGTCGACGCGGCTTCAGGCGAGATGCTTTACATCTGCCCGCCGATCCTCTGGGAAAAGCTGGGAGTGGAACGTCCATGACAGGGAAACGGAACGGCATCCTGCGCTGCGGGCTGGCCGGGTTGCTGGTGTCGCTGCTGCTGTCGACGGGTGCGGTGCACGCACAGGCACAGACAGGCGATGCGCTTGCACAGGTGCAGCAGCGCGTGGCGCAGGTGCCGGTGTTGCGTGGGCAGTTCCAGCAGCAGAAGCAGGTGAGCGGCTTCAAGAACCCGCTACGCTCGCAGGGCACGTTCCTGCTGGCGCGCGAGAAGGGCGTGGTCTGGACCACGCTGAAGCCGTTCCCGTCGGAACTGGTGCTGACGCGCGAGCGCATCGTCAGTCGCCAGCGGGACGGTGGCACACGCGTGGAAGTCGATGCCCGCCAGCAGCCGGCGCTGCGCTCGGTCAACGCGATGATGTTCGCGCTGATGAGTGGCGACGTGAAAGCGCTTGCCGGCACGTTCAACGTGCAGGTGGAACTGCAGCCGGACAACGCCTGGCGCATGTCGCTGGTACCGCGCTCCGCCGCGCTGGCCAACGCGTTCAGCCGCATCGAGTTGCACGGTGACCGCTACGTCCGCGCGGTGAACATCCACGAAGCCAACGGCGACCGTACGCATCTGGTGTTCAGCGCGATCAGCGAAACCCCGGCACGCCTGTCCAGCGACGAGGCTGTACGGTTTGACTGAACGGGCGACACGGGAGACAGGCGATCGCGTGCTGCGCGGCTGGCGCTGGCTGGGCGCCGCGTGGCTGATGGTCCTGGTCGCGGTGGGCTGGCACCAGGCCGGTTTCTGGCAGCAGCCGCGGATCGACAGCGATGTGCTGGCCCTGCTGCCGGAAGCGGGGGATCCCCTGCTGTCGGACGTCACCCGGCGCATTGCGGATGCCAGTTCACGCCAGGTCGTGGTGATGCTGGGGGCGACCTCGGCCGAATCGGCGCTGCGCGCACGCGACGCCTTCCGCCGCCATGTCGCGGCGGAAGGCGATACGTCGCTTCCCCTCGTGGAAGGCGAATCCCCGGAGGACTGGTTCGGCCAGGCACGCGCGTTCTACGCGCCGTACCGTGATCGTCTGCTGACGGCGGCACAGCGTGAACAACTGGCCGCCACGCCCACGGAGGCATTGGCCGACGCCGCGCTGGCGGGCCTGTATGGGCCCATGGGGGCGCCGCGGTTGACCGAGTGGCGCGATGATCCGCTGGGACTGTGGCCGCAGTGGTGGCAGGCGCGCGCCCGTGGCGCGGGCGTGTCTCTGGACCAGGACGGCCTGCTGCAGGCGGAAGGCCGGCACTGGGCGGTGCTGCAGTTCAACACGCGGGGCTCCGCGTTCTCGCTGGATGGCGAGCCGCGCATCCGGCACCTTCTCGACGGTGCGGCGAAGGCGGCGGGCGAGGCCGCCCCCGGGCTGCGCGTCCTGCACGCAGGCGTGCCGCTGCATGCCGAGGCCGCGGCCGTGCAGGCCAGTCGCGAAGTGAACACGATCGGGTGGGGGTCGCTGGCGGCGGTGCTGCTGCTGGTCTGGCTGGCATTCCGTTCGCTGCGGCCGCTGCTGCTGGTGGCGCTGTCGCTGGTGGTGGGCTGCGCAGTGGCGCTGACGGTGACCACCCTGGTCTTCGGCAAGGTGCATCTGCTGACGCTGATCTTCGGCGCAAGCCTGGTCGGCGTGGCCGAGGACTATGGCATTCACTGGTTCGCATCGCGGCAGGCCGCGCCGCAGGACCGGCGCTGGGCGCTGCTGCGCCACCTGCTGCCGGGGTTATGGCTGGCGCTGCTCACCAGCGCGCTGGCGTATCTCGCGCTGGGCCTGGCGCCATTCCCGGGCTTGCGGCAGATGGCGTTGTTCTCGGTCGTGGGGCTGGCGGCGGCATTCCTGACCGTCATCCTCGGATTCCCGTGGCTGGACGGTGGCCGCGTGCGCACCACCCGTTTCTCGCAGTGGCTGGGCGGCACGCTCGAACGCTGGCCGCGCCTGCGCCGCGGTCGTGGGGCCTGGGTGGCGGTGGCCATCGTGGTGGGCGTCGGTGTCCCCGGCCTGCTGCTGGTGCGCAGCAACGACGACCTGCGCAGCCTGCAGTCGTCGCCGCTTTCGTTGATCGCCGAGCAGCGGGAGGTCGGTCGCCTGCTGGGCTTGCCCAGCCCCGCGCAGTTCTTCCTCGTGCAGGGACGCGATGCCGAGCAGGTCCTGCAGCGTGAGGAGGCGCTGGCCGCGCGCCTGGCGCCGCTGCTGGATGCCGGGCGCATCGGCGGTTACCGCGCGGTCAGCGACTGGCTGCCTTCGCAACAGCGCCAGACCGTGGATGCCGCGCTTGCCGGGCGCGTCGAGGCGTCGGTGCTGCAGCAGGTGGGGGAAGCGGTGGGCGAGCCGTTGTCGCGTGGCCGTTTCGCGCACGCGCCGCTGGCCATGGACGCTTTCCTCGCTTCACCGGCTTCGCAGCCGGTGCGCCACCTCTGGCTGGGCAAGGTCGGGCAGGGCCAGGCCTCGGTGGTGATGGTGGACGACCTGTCGCGTGCGGAGGCTTCGACGCTGCTGTCGTCGCAGGCCGAAGGGCTGCAGGGCGTGCGGTGGGTGGACAGGACTGCCGACTTCTCGCGCCTGCTCAAGCACTACCGGCGCATGATGACGGCGCTGTTGCTGGCAGGCGTGGTGCTGGTGTTCGGCGTGCTGTACGCGCGTTACCGCGGCCAGGCCTGGCGCGTGTTCGCCCCCACCGTCATCGCCGGGGTGCTGACCGTGGCGCTGCTGGGCTGGTTGGGCCAGCCGCTGCAGCTGCTCAACATCCTCGCGCTGATGCTGTTGCTGGGCATGGGCATCGACTACGGCATCTTCCTGGTGGAACACCGGGGCGATGCGAGCGCCTGGCTGGCCGTGTGCGTCGGGGCGGCGAGCACCTGGCTGGCCTTCGGTCTGCTGGGCCTGTCGGCCACGCCCGCCCTGCGTGGCTTCGGCCTGACCCTGCTTTTCGGGATCGGCCTGGTCTGGCTGATCTCTCCCTTGTTCCGGCCGCCGCCGGAACCGCACCCCGTGAACGGAACCCCAGCGGCATGAAAACGGAATGTACGGAAATCCTGATCATCGGTGCCGGCCCGGCAGGTTCGGTGGCCGCCGCCATGCTGCGCCAGCAGGGACGCCAGGTGCTGATCGTGGAACGCGAGCAGTTCCCGCGATTCTCCATCGGCGAGAGCCTGCTGCCGCAGAGCATGGAATACATCGAAGCCGCCGGCCTGCTGCAGGACGTGGTGGAAGCCGGCTTCCAGTACAAGAACGGGGCCGCGTTCGTGCGCGGCGAGCGCACCACCGAGTTCGACTTCCGCGACAAGTTCTCGCCCGGCTGGGGAACGACCTACCAGGTACAGCGCGCCGATTTCGACCATGTGCTGGCGAAAGGCGCCGAGCGCATGGGCGCGGAGGTGCGCTACCGGCACGAGGTACTGTCCGCCGAGCCGGGTACCACCCCGCGCGTCACCGTGCGCCCGCCGGAAGGCGAGGACTACGCGATCGAAGCGGACTTCATGCTGGATGCCAGCGGCTTCGGCCGCCTGCTGCCGCGCCTGCTGAAGCTGGAGTCGCCGTCCAATTTTCCGGTGCGCGGCGCCATCTTCACCCATGTGCGCGACCACATCCCGGCCGAAGCCGGCTTCGACCGCAACAAGATCCTGATCACCACGCATCCCGAGCACGTGGACGTGTGGTACTGGACCATCCCGTTCTCGAACGGCTGCTGTTCGCTGGGCGTGGTGGCCGAACAGTCGTTCCTGGACCGCTATGCCGGCACCGAGCTCGAGCGCCTGCAGGCCATCGTCGGCGAAGACCCCAACCTGACGCGCCTGCTGAAGAACGCCGAGTGGGCCGTGCTGCCGGTGCGCCAGATCACCGGCTATTCGTCCAATGTGCGTTCGCTCTGGGGCGAGGGGTATGCCTTGCTCGGCAATGCGGGCGAATTCCTCGACCCGGTGTTCTCGTCCGGCGTGACCATCGCCTTCAAGTCCGCACAGCTGGCCAGCGAGTGCCTGCGTCGCCACTACGCGGGCGAAACGGTCGACTGGGAAGCCGATTTCGCGGTGCCGCTGCGCGGCGGCGTGCAGACGTTCCGGCGCTTCGTGGAATCCTGGTATGCAGGCGGATTCCAGAAGATCATCTTCCACCCCGATCCCCAACCCGACATCCGCCGGATGATCTGTTCGATCCTCGCCGGGTACGCCTGGGACAAGAAGAACCCGTACGTCGCCGAAACCCAGCGGCGCCTGCAGGTGCTGGAGCAGCTGTGCACCGCCTGATCACGCTGCTGCTGGCGGGCCTGCTGCTGGCGGCCTGTGCCACATCACCGCCGCCTGCGCCGGCGGTGGCGCTGCCCGCGCTGCGGCTGTCGCCCGCTTCGCTGGGGCAGGAACTGGCCTTGCAGCAGCGCCTGGTTTTCCGCCATGGATCGCACCACCGCGAGCTGGACGCATTGCTGGAAGTCGATGCCGGCGAAGTGCGGCTGGTGGTGCAGGCGATGGGCCAGTCCGGGGTGCGCCTGCAGTGGGACGGCACGGAACTGACCCAGCAACGCGCCGCGTGGCTGCCAGCCAGCGTGCGCGGTGAACGCGTACTGGATGACCTGCAGTTCAGCCTGTGGCCCCTGGAGGCCATCCGTGCCGCGTTGCCGGCGGGCTGGCAGGTGAAGGAGCAGGGGAACGTGCGCGAACTGGAGCACCAGGGCCGCACATGGCTGTCGCGCACGCGCGTGGATGCTGCCACCCTGCAGCTGCACAACCACGCCGATGGCTACGCATTGCTCATCGAGTCGGTGGACGATGGAGGCGACAGTCCGTGAGCGGCGCGCCGGTCTTCCTCAATGAACTGGGCATCGTCTGCGCGCTGGGCAGCGGCGCTGCGGAAGTGCGCGCCTCGATGCTGGCGGACGACCGCCCGCGGGGCGTTGCCATGCACGATGACGTCATCGCCGGCCGCGCTCTGGCGTTGGGCGCGGTGACGCAGCCCTTGCCGTCGCTGGACGATCACCCGGTCGAACGCCACGGCCGCAACAATGCGCTGCTGCGTGCCGCCTACCAGCAGATCCAGGCGGCTGTCAGCGACGCCATCGCACGCTACGGGGCCAGCCGCGTGGCGATCGTCGTCGGCACCAGTACCTCCGGCATCGGCGAAGCCGAACAGGCGATGACGCATCTGCACCAGCGCGGGCAATGGCCCGCCGGCTTCCACTATCTGCAGCAGGAAATCGGCGCGCCGTCCCGCTTCCTGACCGCCGAATCCGGCGCGCGCGGCCCTGCCTGGACCATTTCCACCGCGTGCTCCTCCAGTGCGAAAGCCCTGGCATCGGCGGCGCGACTGCTGCGTGCCGGTGTGGTGGATGCGGTCATCTGCGGCGGCGCGGATTCGCTTTGCCGCTTCACTGTGTCCGGTTTCAGCGCACTGGAGTCCGTGTCGCAGGCACGCTGCAATCCGTTCTCGCGCCATCGCAACGGCATCAACATCGGCGAAGGCGCGGCCCTGTTCCTGATGACGCGCGAACCCGGCCCGGTGCAACTGGCCGGATGGGGCGAGAGTTCCGACGCCCATCATGTGTCCTCGCCGGAACCGCAGGGCATCGGCGCCATCGCGGCCGTCGACGAAGCGCTGCGACGGGCGGGGATCCAGGCCGGCGACATCGGCTACATCAACCTGCACGGCACCGCCACACCGCAGAACGATGCGATGGAAAGCCGTGCGGTGGCCGCCACGATCGGGCTGGACGTGCCGGTCAGTTCCACCAAGCCGCTGACCGGCCACACGCTGGGCGCGGCCGGCGCGATCGAGGCCGGCCTGTGCTGGCTGGCGATGGTCGACAATCCGCAGGCGCACCTGCCCCCCCAATGGTGGGATGGCGAACGCGATCCCACGCTGCCGGCGCTCGCCTTCGTGGCGCCCGGCATGCGATCCGCGCGGCCGCTGCGGTACGTGCTGAGTCATTCGTTTGCATTTGGCGGCAGCAATGCCGTGTTGCTGTTCGGAGCGGGGTGAATGGGAACGCTGTACGACATTGAACGCGTGGTGCCGCATCGCGGCACGATGCGGCTGGTGGACCGCCTGGTCGCCTGGGACGAAGACACCGTCGCCGTGGAGCTGCGGGTGCCGGATGAGGGCCCGTTCAGTCATGACGATGGCGTGCCCGCCTGGGTCGGCGTGGAATACATGGCGCAGGCCATCGCGGCGTGGGCAGGCTGCCACGCACGCCGCGCCGGGCGCGAGCCCGCCGTCGGCTTCCTGCTGGGCACGCGCCGCTACCAGAGCACCACGCCGTACTTCCGCGCCGGGAGCCTGCTCAGGGTGGAGGCAACCCGCGAGCTGTTGGGCGAGAATGGGCTGGGCATGTTCAGCTGCCGCATCCTGGAGGATGGCGAAGAACTGGCCACCGCGAATGTATCGGTGTTCGAGCCACCGGACGCCATGGCTTATCTGGAGAGTGTGCAGGCATGAAGGGAGATTCGACGGTCCTGGTGACGGGAGGCAGCCGGGGCATCGGCCGCGCGATCGCATTGCGGGCGGCGCAGGACGGGTTCGACGTGGTCGTGCATTGCCGCAGCCGCGTGGAGGAAGCGCAGGCGGTGGTGGAACAGATCCGCCTGCTGGGACGCGAGGCGCGCGTGCTGGCGTTCGACGTGGCCGATCGCGCGGCGGCCGCGCAGGCGCTGGAGGCCGACATCAGCGAACATGGCGCTTACTACGGTGTGGTCTGCAACGCCGGCATCGCGCGCGATACGGCGTTTCCCGCGATGAGCGGTGAGGACTGGGACGCGGTGCTGGGGACCAACCTGGATGGTTTCTACAACGTGCTCAACCCTCTGGTGATGCCGCTGGTGCGCCGCCGCAGTCCCGGACGCATCATCACGCTGTCATCGGTGTCGGGGCTGGTGGGCAACCGCGGCCAGGTGAACTACAGCGCGGCCAAGGCCGGCATCATCGGTGCGACCAAGGCGCTGGCGCTGGAACTGGCCAGTCGCGGGATCACAGTGAACTGCGTGGCGCCGGGCCTGATCGATACCGAAATGGTCAGTGGCGAGATCGTGGACGAAGCCTTGAAGATGATTCCGATGAAGCGCGTGGGCCGGCCGGAGGAAGTGGCGGCCGTGGTGTCCTTCCTGTTGTCGCCACAGGCGTCCTACGTGACCCGCCAGGTGATTTCGGTGAACGGGGGGCTGGTCGGATGAGCCGCATCGACCGACGCGTCGTGGTGACCGGCGCAGGCACCATCAGTCCGCTCGGCCACGACTGGCCCAGCGTGCACCTGCGGCTGCGCGAATGCCGCAACGCGGTGCAGCACATCGCCGACTGGGACAAGTACGAAGGCCTCAACACCCGCTTGGCGGCACCCGCGGAACCGTTCGAACTGCCGGCGCATTACAACCGGAAGACCACCCGCAGCATGGGGCGGGTGGCGCTGATGTCGGTACGCGCCACGGAGCTGGCGCTGGAGCAGGCGGGCCTGCTGGGCAACCCCTTGCTGAAGAGCGGTCGTGTCGGCGTGTCGTACGGGTCTTCCGCGGGCAGCCACGAAGCGGTGGGCGACTTCGGCCGCATGCTGAACCACCACACCACCGAAGGCATCAACGCCACGACCTACCTGAAGATGATGAGCCACACCGCGCCGGTCAACATCGGCGTGTTCTTCGGCCTGACCGGCCGCGTCATCACCACCTCCAGCGCCTGTACCTCCGGCAGCCAGGGCGTGGGGTCGGCGTACGAGGCCATCCGCAACGGCAAGCAGGTCGCCATGATCGGGGGCGGCGCCGAGCAGCTGGACGCCACGGCGGCGGCGGTCTTCGACACCTTGTTCGCCACCAGCGTGCGCAACCACGAACCCGCCAGCACGCCGCGTCCGTTCGACGCCAACCGCGACGGCCTGGTGCTGGGCGAAGGCGCTTGCACACTGGTGCTGGAGGAACTGGACCATGCGCTGGCACGCGGTGCGGACATCCTGGCCGAAGTGGTCGGCTATGGCACCAACAGCGACGGCCAGCACGTCACCCAGCCCAGCGCGGATACCATGGCGCAGGCGATGCGCCTGGCCCTGGAAGACGCCGGGCTGTCGCCGGACGCCATCGGCTACGTCAACGCGCATGGCACCGCCACCGACCACGGCGACATCGCGGAGACCGCCGCCACCGCCGCGGTGTTCGGCAGCCGCATGCCGATCAGTTCGCTGAAGAGCTACGTCGGCCACACGCTGGGCGCCTGCGGTGCGTACGAGGCCTGGATCAGCATCGAGATGATGCGCGAAGGCTGGTTCGCCCCCACGCTGAACCTGGACGAGCGCGATCCGCGTTGCGCCGATCTGGACTACATCACCGGCGAGGGCAGGGAGCTGCAGACCGACTACGTGATGAGCAACAACTTCGCATTCGGCGGCATCAACACTTCGCTGATCTTCAAGCGCTGGAAAGACTGACGTTCGCCATCCACAGGGGGAGAGATGAAGAAGCGTTCCGTTTCGTTGCTGTTTGCGTTCGTGCTGGCGGCGGTCAGCCTGCCCGCCATGGCCGGCAAGCAGGATCCGATGGTGGTTCCCGCCTATGAACGGGTGGAGTCGACCAACGGCATTCCGCCCACTGCCGCGCGCATCAAGGCGGCCATCATCCATGCGGGCAGGACGCGCGGATGGACGGTCGCCGACAGCGAGCCGGGCAAAGTGACCCTGCGCTATGCGCCGCGCACGCACGAGGTGGTTGTCGCCGTCCGTTACGACGCCAATGGATTCAAGATCGAGTACGTGTCCAGCAAGGACATGAATTACGAGATCAAACGGGGCAAGGCGGAGATCCACGGCAACTACAACCGCTGGATCCGCAACCTGGCGCTGGACATCCAGAATTCGCCCGTGTTCCACCAGACGGACACCGTCGATGCGGCGCGGGCGGTCACGCCGTGAGCCGTGGCGGATGGCTCCTGCCGTTGGCGTTCTGCGTGGCCGTGGTCGCATGGCCGGCGACGGCCCATGACGTCATCCGCACCAGTCCGAAAATCCTGCTGCGCGATGGCTATGCGGGGTATCCGGAGTTCATGAAGCAATGCGATTGGACAGCTGAACTTCCCGCGCATCTTGTGGCGTATTCGAAGGGTCTGGTGGAACTGACCGACCAGGATCTCGAGACCGTGCCCGGGCGCACCCTGCGCATCCGCATCATGAACATGCGCAGCGCCGAGGGCGGCGGATTCTCCGGTCCGAAGTGGGCGACGATCCGCGCAGAGCTGTTCCAGGACGGCAAGCTGATCGGGCAGTACCAGCCCTACCGGCAGACGATGACGCTGTTCCGCGGCGGTTGCTCGTCGCTGAGCAAGATCAGCGATGCGCTGGCGGCCGACACGGCCGCGTGGCTGCGGCGTGGCGACTACAAGATCCAGTTCGCCGACGAACAGGCCGTGATCGAGATCGGCCCGGAGGAGGATGTGCCGCCCATCCAGTGAGCGACCAGTGCAGGCGCGTGATGCGATCTGCACGGCACCAGACACGCGGGCCGGCAAGCTGCTGCCCGTCGCGGCACCGCCGCTTTTTCCACCCACAAGGAGCCTTGCATGAAACCCTTCCTGACCGCCAGCCTGACCTGCCTGCTGCTGGCGACGCCCCACGCGATGGCCGCGGACACGCGCGTCGAACTGTCTTTCCAGGAGTTGATCGATTCGCCCGAAGCCAAGGCCGCCGGCATCGACGGCAGCGTGCGCTTCTACCTGGCTGGCCAGAAGACGCCGGTCGTGGTGTCCCGTTTCGGCGAGGACGTGACCAACAAGAAGACCAACGGCGTGGGCAAGTCCGACGCCGAATCCTGCCGCTGGGTGGCGCTCTCGGCGCTGAAGGCCCTGCAGCAGGGCGCGAAGGACCGCGGTGCGAACGCGGTCATCGATATCGTCAGCTACTTCAAGAAGAACGAGTTCCGCAGCGCCACCCACTACGAGTGCCATGCGGGCGGCATCATGAGCGGCGTCGCCTTCAAGGCGACCTACGCCAAGATCAAGTAAACCGCCTTGCGTTCCGGCGTGGCCGCCCTCAGGCGGTCACGCCGGTTTCAGCCCTGGCGCCGCTGCAGGGCATGGTGGGCGTAGGGACATGCAGTCTGCCGTCGCATCAAGGGCAGCCACTCCGCATGAAGCGTCGTCAAGGCGAATGCCGTGCGTACGGCGTCGTGCTGCCGTCTCGTTGCAGGGCGAGCACGGTGTAGGTTGGGGCGTCGACGCCGTCCACTTCCATGCCAGGCGAGCCCAGTGGCATGCCCGGCAGGACCAGGCCGCGGATGGCCGGCTTCTCCCGCAGCAGGCGACGGATGTCCGACGCCGGCACGTGGCCTTCGACGACATAACCCCCGACCTCGGCGGTGTGGCAGGACGCATGGGCGGGAAGGATGCCCAGGCGTTCCTTCACCGGGCTCATCGCCTCCTCGACGCGGTCGTCCACGGTGAAGCCTTCCTTGCGCAGGTGCTCGACCCACAGGTGGCAACAGCCGCAGTACGCATCGCGGTGGACGATGATCTTCGGCGCCGCCGCCGTGGTGCTCTTGCGGGGCGAGGCGGTGGGCGTGGCGGCGCGTGCGCTTTCCATCGGGGCCGTCACCGCCTGCGAACAGGCGGTGACGACGACGGCAAGCACGCACGACGCGATGACACGGGGCAGGGGAGTGGGTTGCTTCATGGTGTGCTCCATCAGAACCAGATCCGGACACCCGCCACGACGCGGGTGTCGCGCGTGGACTCGCCGGCCGAACGCTTGAGGTCGGCGGTGTCGCCGAGCGCGCGCTCGTGCGCCACGCCGATGTAGGGCGCGAAGCGGCGGGTGAGTTCGTAACGCAGGCGCAGGCCAGCCTCGACGCCGGTGAAGCCGCTGGCGATGCCGTATTCTCCGTCGTCCCGGGCCGCGAGATCCACTTCGACCAGGGGCTGCAGGATCAGCCGGTTGGTGATGCGCAGCGTGTACTCGGCCTCGACGTTCGCGGCGACCTGGCCGCCTTCGCCGACATACGCCGTCGCGGACACCTCGAAGCGGTAGGGCGCCATGCCCTGCACACCCAGCGCCGCCCAGGTGCGTGCATCGCCGGGCTTGAAATCGTGCTTCACACCGGCCACGACGTCCCACCAGGCCGACACGCTGCGTCCATACAGCATTTCAAGGTCGGCGCTTTCGGTATGGCCGCCGACGCGTTCGCCTTCGCTGCGCAACCACAGGCGATCGGTGTCGGTGCCGAACCAGGCGCTGCCTTCCCAGGACTGGCCGGTGCCTTCGTCGGCATCCCATACTTCCAGCCGGTTGAAGGTCACCTTGCTGTTGAAGGCCGGCGCATGCTCCATCGCGTGGTGGTCGATGTCGGGGAACGCAGCGGCGAGATCGTCGGCGGTCACCGGAGGAACAGGCTCGCGGGGCGCGGTTCCGGCGGCCTGCAACATGGCAGCGTGGTCGTGCGGCTCATGTTGTGCGTGTCCGTCCTGCGTCGTCGGCGCCTGGGTGGCGGGTCGCGCGTGTTGCGTGTGATCGTGGTGCTGCGCGAAGGCCGGCGCACCGGCACCGGCCAGCATCGCCACGGCGCAAGCGAGGCGCAGCGGAGTCGGGAAGGCGGTCTTCATGCCTCGATCCTCACTTCCCGCATCATGCCCGCTTCCATGTGATAGAGCAGGTGGCAGTGGAACGCCCATCGTCCGAGCGCGTCGGCGCGGACGCGGTAGCTGCGCCGCGTACCCGGCGGCATGTCGATGGTGTGCTTGCGCAGGTGGAAGCCGCCTTCGGCGTCTTCCAGATCGCTCCAGACGCCGTGCAGGTGGATCGGGTGCTGCATCATGGTGTCGTTGACCAGCACGATGCGCATGCGCTCGCCGTACTTCAGCCGCAGCGGTTCGGCGCTGGCAAACGGAATGCCGTCGAACGACCACGCGAACTTCTCCATGTGCCCAGTGAGATGCAGCTCGACGGTGCGCCCCGGCTCGCGGCCATCGGGATCGTCGAACAGGCTGCGCATCGCGCCATAGGTCAGCACCTGGCGGCCGTTGTCGCGCAGGCCGATGCCGGGATCGTCGAGCTTCGGTTCGCTGGCGGAGGACTGCATGTCCACCAACGGGTTGCCGGTTTCGCTGGCGGGATGGTTCGGTGCCTTCGACGTCGCGCCGTGTGCGCCGTGGTCCATCGCGCCCATGTTCGCGCCGCAGCCGCCTTCGCCCATCATGGCGCCGCAGCCGCCTTCCATGCCCTTTCCGCCATGGCTGCCCATGTCGTGGCCCATGTCGGCCATCGTCAGCAGCGGGCGTGGATCGCGCGGCGGGATCGGCGCTTCCAGTCCATCGCGCACCGCCAGCGTGCCGCGTGCATAGCCGGTGCGGCCCATGTCCTGGGCGAAAATCGTGAAGGCGTCCTGGCCCATCGGTTCGACGAGCACATCGAAGGTCTCCGCCACCGCGATGCGGAACTCGTCCACGCTGACCGGATGGATGTACTGCCCGTCGGCGGCCACCACGGTCATCTTCAGGCCCGGGATGCGGACGTCGAAGTAGGTCATCGCGCTGCCGTTGATGAAGCGCAGCAGCACCTTCTCGCCCGGCTTGAACAGGCCGGTCCAGTTGCCCGCGGGCGCGGCACCGTTCACCAGGTAGGTATAGGTGTGCGCGTTGATGTCCGAGATGTCGGTGGGCGTCATCCGCATCCGCCCCCACATTCCGCGGTCCTCGATCGTCTCCGCTAGCCCGTCGCGCTTCGCGTCGCGCACGAAATCCACCAGCGTGCGCTGGTAGTAGTTGTCGTGCTCCGGCATCTTCTTCATGCGCCGGTACAGCGCGGCCGGATCCAGGTCGGTCCAGTCGGACAGCAGCACGACGTGTTCGCGGTCGTAGTGGTAGGGCGGCGGATCACGCGGGTCTATGACCAGCGCACCGTACAGCCCGGCCTGTTCCTGGAACAGCGAGTGGCTGTGGTACCAGTAGGTGCCGGACTGCTTCACCTGGAAGCGGTACTGGAAGGTCTCGCCCGGCGCGATGCCGTTGAAGCTCAGGCCCGGCACGCCGTCCATGTTCGAGGGCAGCAGGATGCCGTGCCAGTGGATGGAGGTCATGTCGCGCAGGCGGTTGCTGACGCGCACGGTGACCGTGTCGCCTTCGCGCCAGCGCAGGGTCGGTGCAGGCAGGCTGTTGTTGACGGTGATCGCGGGGCGGGTGCGGCCGGTGATATCGACCGGCATTGCGCCGATGCTCAGGGCGAAGTCGCTACCGGTGACGAGGGTGGCGCCGCCGCGGCGTGCGGGCGTGCCGGCGGAGGCGGGCAGGCGCGCCAGACCAAGGCCCAGCGCAACGCCGCCGGTCGCCAGGCCGCTGACGAACTGCCGGCGCGTGGGCCGGAACGCGCCCAGGCGTCCCGGTGTGGGGTCATCGTGGTTCATTCATTTCATCCTGTGTGCCAGCGCATGGCACCAGGCCAGGCGACGGCAACCGTCGTGATCGCGGACCGGTGCGCACCCGGCGACCGGTATTCGGACAGCGCCGCGGGTGCGGCGTCAGGCGGCCAGGATGGGAGGTCGATGCCGGTGCGACAGGCGCGCGGAAGCATGTTCATCCGCGCGGTAGTCGGGAGCCGCGGCATGCAGGGGTGCGGCGTGTCCCAGCCACAGTGGCCAGACCAGGGCGGGCGCATGCTGGGTGCAGAAGCCGTCGCAGGCGCCGGCCTTGCAGCAGTCGGGCAGGCCGTCCTGCGGGGAGGGGTCGACGGTATCCTGCACGCCGGCGCTGCCCGCGGCGTCCATCTCCTCGTGGCACGGGGGCGTCGATGCGTCGTGCTGCGCCATCGCCCCTGCGGGCGCCGACGCCATCGGCATGCTGGCGGCCATGTGCGCGGACGCACTGCCGTTCACCAGCAGGACCAGGCAGAGCAGGGCGCGTAGCAGGGGCGCAAACCGGGACATGACGCCATGATACGCGATGGCCGCGCGACATACCTTTCCGTAGGGTGTCTCGGGTCGCAACGCCGCACCCTCACGCCCCGATCCGGCACGGACACGATATCCTTGGCCCGTACTTCAGGCATTGGGCAGCGTGGCATTCGCATGGCGGGCACGGTAATGATGAGCAAGGTGCCGGCAGGCGTTTCCACCCCGCGTCCCCTCGACGGCGCCGATGCCCGCATCATCGTCGCCGACGTCGGCGGCACCTATGCGCGGCTCGGCTGGACACGGGCGGCCGATGCGCAGGAGGTACACGGCTATCGCCGCTACGCCTGTGCCGATCACCCGGACCTGGCATCGATCCTGCGCGATTACGCCGGCGACGGCGCCTGCCCGGGTGCCGTGGTGGCCATTGCGGGCGTGCTGGAGGGCGACCGCCTGATCAATTCCAACCTGCCATGGGCGGTGTCGGTGGAACAGACCCGGCAGGCCGCCGGCCTGGAATGGGTGCGCCTGATCAACGACTTCGAAGCCGTGGCGAATGCGATGCCCTTGCTGACACGCGACACGCTGTCACCGCTGACCCGGACGACGGAGGCCGTCGCCATGTCGCCCGCGCTGGTCATCGGTCCGGGTACCGGCTTGGGTGCGGCCCTGTGGATGGAAGGTCATCCGCCGCGCGTGCTGGCCACCGAGGTCGGACAGGCCGCGCTGGCCGCCGGCAACGACCTGGAACTGGACATCGTGCGGCGGCTGCTGCGCGAGCGCCGCCATCTGAACAACGAGCATGTGCTCTCCGGTACCGGCCTGATGCACCTGTACCGCTGCCTGTGCGAACTGCGCGGCGGTGTGCCGACGCACGTGGATGCCGGCGCACTGGTCGCGGCGGCGCAGTCCGGTGACGCACTGGCGCTGGAAACCCTGCAGGTCTTCTGTGGTTGGCTGGGCAGCCTGGTGGGTGACCTGGCCATCATCTTCGGCGCCAAGGTGGTCTATCTGGCCGGTGGCGTCACCGCGCATATTCCCGGCTTCCTGCACGACGGCCACTTCCTGCAGCGCTACCTCAACAAGGGCGTGATGTCCGAACGCCTGGAGCAGGTGCCGGTGTGGCGGGTGGAGCACGGCCAGCTGGGACTGCTGGGTGCGGCGGCGTGGTATCGCGAGCATGCGGCAGGGGCGCGTGGCGTCCCCATGCCGCTCTGAGCGCGTGACCGGCTCACTGGGCCAGTGCACTGCAGACATATCCCTGCACTCTCCCGGTCTGATGCGTGGATCGTTCCCCGGCGCACGACGGTGTGCGTCCGCCGATGGAATCCTCTGGCGGCGGGAGCCCTTCGCGTAGATTTACTGGCAGGGACTCGGTAGTTCCACGCTGGTCACAGGTGGCGTGCGTACCCCAAGGTGGGATGCCCGGATGATCGTCCACTGTTCGAGCGGTGGCTATCCGGGATGTCCGCTGTCGGGTGTTTGCCGGCAGCAAGGCAGCCACCTTCCGTCCGACTCCTGCCCAGGAGATGTGCATCATGCAAAGCCCGACCTTTCTCCGCCTGCCGGTGAGCGCGGCCAGATCGATCCTGCTGCTACTACTGGGCGCGGCCCTGCTGCCCTTGCATGCTTCGCCGTCCAACAAGTGGCGGCTCGAGGCGAGCGGCACGGCCAAGGTGGCGGGCGAGGTGGAGCTGTCGTTCACGCCCAAGGGCGGCGCCCACAGTACGGTGGTCGTGCAGATCCCCGCGCGCACCGGTGAGAACCAGGCGGCCCGGTTGATCCGCGACGCGATCATTGCCCACTACGGGAAATCGGTCTACCACGCCGAGGTGGACGATGGCGAAGACGTGCTGGTGAAGGCGAAGCGGGGCACGCCTTCCTTCGACCTCATCGTGACGCGCAACACCGCGGAAGGATTGCGGCTGAACCTGGACAAGGAATAGGGCTGAAACCTGCTCGCGCTCAGCCGTCGGCGGCCTGCAGCGGGCAACGCAGTTCGACCCGCGTACCGCCTTCCTCGCGATTGCCGATGTCCAGCCGTCCGCCCAGGCTGCGTGCCCGCTCCTCCATGCTCAGCAGACCCAGGCCCTGGCCGATCAGTCGATGCCACTGGTCGGGCAGTCCCTTGCCGTTGTCCTCGATCTGCAGCACGACGTCATCGTGCTCGCGATAGAGACGGATGCGCACCCACGTGGCCTGCGCGTGCGTGTCCACGTTGTGCAGGGCCTCCTGGGCCACGCGGAAGAGGTTGAGTTTGGCGTGGCTGGACAGTGGCAGGTCTTCCACCCGGCTGCAGTCGATCTGCAGCCCGCCTTCGACGCCCTGCGCCTGGCACAGGCCGATGAGCGAGGCCGACAGGCTGGTGTAGCGCAGGATGCTGGGGTGGAGGGCGTGGGAGATCCGTCGGATGTCGCCGGATACTTCCAGTACCTGCTGCTGGATGTCTTCCACGCGACTGCGCTCGGCGGGTGCCGTGTCGCGCTTCAGTGCGCTCAACTGGATCGAAACCGACGCCAGTGACTGGTTGATGTCGTCATGCAGGTCCTGCGCGATGCGTGTGCGTTCCGCTTCCTGCACCAGCAGCATGCGCCCGGTCAGTTCGCTGAGCCTCTGGTAGGCGCGACTCAACGAGGTGCGATCCGCTCTGCGTTGCTCCACCAGTGTGGCCAGGTAGAGGTGTGCGATCGCCAGACAGAGCGCCCACAACTGTACGGACAGCGTGGTCTTGCCGAGGTCGGCCTCGACCAGCGGCCCCATGCCATGGCTGCTGAAATGCATGCTCAGCAGGGCGAGGCAGACCAGGGTGAGCGAAGACACCACGGGGCCGTTCACGATCAGGCACCATATCAGCAGGATCGCGGGCGCCAGCATCACCGCCGCATCGAATGCGGCAGGCAGCAGATCGCTGGTCCATGCGACTGAAAGCACGATCACCAGCATCCCCAGCGCCAGCAGGTTGATGGCCGATGGCCGCCACCGACGCTCCGGGAGGGCACGTTGCAGCCTGAAGCTGAGAACTGCCGGCACCACCAGCAGATAGCTCAGGCTGTGGGCCAGCGCGACGTTCAGCCATCCGCCGATATGTTGCGCCATGCCCAGACGCGGCATGGCCAGGGTCACCCAGCATGCCGCCGATACCGGCAGCAGCAGGCCCGCCACCGCGACGAAGCGCAGCACGCCCCGGAAATCCTCCAGCAGCGACGGTGTGGAATGCCTGCGCTTCAACGCCAGGCTGGCCAATACGACCAGCAGGAAAACGCCGAGCAGCACGACCAGCGCGCCACCAACGGGCGTACCCAGCAGGGCCAGGAAGCCGGTCGTCCCGAGCGTCGCGCCGGCCACGCACGCGCCCCAGCACCGTCGCGGCAGCACCAGCAGCGCGCACATCAGCAGCGCGCCGGGCAACCACAGCATGTGCGCGCGTGGCGCCGTCATCCAGAGCTCCACCGAGATCAGCTGGCCCAATGCCGCAACGACTGCGATCAGCACGCCGGTGCGCAGGTGCTGGGCAACCCGGTTCTCCGACAAGCCAGGCAACGGCGTCCTCCCTTTGTCCTTGTCGCGACGCCGTCGCGACGCCGCACGGTGCGCTCGTACGGGAAGCCAACGTGTAAATCCGCTTACACGACCTTCCATCGGTTCTCTGCCCTGTCTGCTTGCTGCCACGTTTACGGTGACGCAAGATGACGCGCTATCCAGTTTCCGACATCCCCTGTTTTCCTTGCCTTGAGGCCTGATGCATGGGTGCCTATCAGAGTGCAACCATCGAGGGGTTCGATGCCGAGGCGTTGCTCGGCGTGGTGCGGGATACGCGGTTCGACCAGCGGCTGTTGGCCCGGGGCCATTTCACGGCCCGGGTGCAACGGGTCGTGTTCGATGATGTCAGTCTCGACTGTGGCGCCTACACACTGCCTGTGTTCGCGAGCGGCACGTTCGGCCCGCGCGTCATGGCGCTCGCCATTGCGCTGGAGAGCCGCGAGGCCATGTGGACCAACGGCCGCCCGGTCCAGCGCGCCGAGCTGATGGTCTTCGCGGAAGACCAGCAGGTCGACGTGCGGCCATCGGCGGGCCTGTGGCAGTGGGCGGTGGTGCTGGTGCAGCGGGAGCATCTGCAGCGGACTGCGCAGGCGTGCCTGGGCAGGGAGCTTGCACTTCCGGCAAGTGGCTGGCAGACCTATCCCCGATGGCGTGCGCTGCATTTCGCGGAAAAGATCCGCCAGACGCTTCGTTCCGCCGCCCGCTGGGACGCGACGACGTCGGCAGCGACGATCCGGGAGGCGGGCGAATCCCTGCTTGCCACCGGTGTGCGGGAACTGGGAGGGGTCGGCGACCTGGCCGCCATCCCCCAGCAGGCGCGCGAGCAGGACGCCAGTCAGCTGGTCCGCCGCGCGGAAGCGCTGATCCGTGGGTGCAGCGGCACGGCGTTGAGCAGCGCTGACCTCTGCCAGGCGCTGGGAGTGGGCGAACGCCAGCTGGAACGTGTGTTCCAGAGGGCCTATGGCATGACACCCCAGCGGTGGCAGCAGATCGCGCGGCTGAACATGGCACGGCAAGCGCTGTTGCATGCCCCGCCACACGAACAGATCACCGACGTTGCGTTGCGCATGGGATTCGGTCACCTGGGGCGTTTCTCGCTGCGCTACCGTGAGCTGTTCGGCGAAGCGCCGCGGGATACCTTGCAGCGCACAAGAAAGTAACGGCGGTTATTCAGGCACCTGAGGCGACGCGCTGTTCCCAGTAGTTTTACTGGCGAACGACGCGCAACTCCCACCCCGGGCTGTCACGCCGACTGAAGGTTTACCCGGTAATATCCGCCGCACAGGGGGGAAAACGCGCACGCGTTCCTGTGAACAATCGGGGAGATCGCAGATGGATTCTGTCGAGTGCTCGCACGAAGAAGGGCGGCAAGTCCGCCTGCTGGTCGCCGATGACCATATCCTGGTGGCGCAGGGAATCGGACAGCTTTTGCAGCCGCATTTCCCGCACGTGCGCATCGTCGACTCCGGCGAGGCGCTGATGTCCGCATTGATGAGTGACACCTATGACGTGGTCATCACCGACGTCAGCATGAGTGGCATGAGCGGCATCGAGGCGATGCAGCAGGCGCGCCAGGCCGGCTGCACCGTGCCTTTCATCTTCCTCACCATGCACGGCGGCGCGGCCATCTCGGCCGATGCGATCCGTTCCGGTGCCAGCGGTTACCTGCTCAAGACGTCGGCGGGTGAGGAGCTTGTGCGGGCGGTCCGCGAGGTATTGGCAGGGCGCACCTATGTGGCCTCCGACATCGCACTCCGCGCGATCCATGGGGAGCGGCAGCCGTCCGTCATCCTGACCGACAAGCAGCAACGCATCCTCGAGCACGTGGCCCGCGGGCTGCGTTCCAAGCAGATCGCCTACGAACTGGGCTTGTCCGTGCGGACCGTCGAGTCGCACAAGTACACCATCATGCAGGAGTTCGGCGTGCACGGTACGGTGGAACTGGTGCGACGGGCCGAGGAACTGGGCCTGATCGATCCGTACTCCCGCCGGACATCGGCGGCCTGAGCCATAACAGTAGTTTTACTTGCCCGGCCTAGGTTGTTTTCCCCTAGGCACCTCCGTCTTCGGCGTCCAACATCGGCGGCAGGTGGAGACAACCTGTGACATGAGCCGTGCGCGCATCCTGTTGGCGGAAGACAGCCCGGCCGTGGCCCGGCAGCTGCGCATGCTGCTGGCCAACATCTTCGATGTCACCGGCTTCGTGGACGACGGCCTGGCGGTGCGGCAGGCATTCGAGCACCTGCGTCCCGACGTGCTGGTGTCGGACATCTCCATGCCGGGGCTGGATGGCATCCAGGCGGCGGAGCAACTGCAGTCGGCGTTCGGCCCACTGCACATCGTGTTCGTCACCGTCCATGCGGATGCCGCGCTGGTGGCGCGGGCGATGGCGCTGGGACCCTGTGGCTATGTCCTCAAGCCGGATGCGGGCGAAGACCTCATTCCCGCCGTGCACAGCGTGCTGGCAGGCAAGCCCTACGTTTCTTCCTCCATCGCCCGGGCGATGGAGGCACCCGGGCATCCGCCGCCATGAGGCCCACGACGGAACGAAGATCGGAACGGCTTCCCTCGGCACCGTGCAGAGTGCCAGCGCTGCGCGAGGTTGCGTCGCGCCACAACCTATTCGCGTCACCGGTGCCATCAGCAGGCATGCGGCATCGCCCACGTACCGCGTCGAAGCCGTCCCGCTCGGCCTGACGGTGGGCTTCGGCTTCTGATCTTCCGAGGTTCCTCGCCCGTGCGCGTGAAACCCCGGCCCCGCAACGGGCCCCGTGCCCAGGAGGCAAGCGCAATGAAAGCAAGGCATCGGTTGTCACTGAAGTTCGCCATGGCGATTTCATTCGCGCTGGCAGGTCCTGCCATGGCGCTGGAACCGCCGGTCGGGAGCACGGCGGCGCCGCAGGGCGCCGCCGTCGAGCGCGACCCCGCCGCCCTGGCGGCGCTGGACAGGATGGGAAGCGCGCTGCGGGGGCTGAGACAATTCAGCCTGACCTCCGATACCAGCACCGAGGTCGTGCTCGACACCGGACAGAAGGTGGAACTGGACGGGACGGTCACCTACAAGGCGGCACGTCCGACCAGCCTGTACGTGGAGATCAGGAGCGACCGCAAGCTTCGCGAGCTCTACTTCGACGCGGGCAAGCTGACCCTGCACGCGCCGCGCCTGAAGTTCTACGCCAGCACGGACGTCAAGGCCAGGACGCTGGGCGAACTGGCCATCAACGCGGCGACCGAGCTGGGCATCGATCTGCCGATGGCCGACATGTTCTTCTGGGGCACGGAGCATGCGCCCAAGGATCTGATCCAGTCCGCCCTCCATGTGGGGCCGGCCACGTTGGACGGGGAGCGCACGGACCAGTACGCGTTCACCCAGCCGGGCGTGGAATGGCAGGTCTGGATTTCGCAGGAGACCTCGCTGCCCAAGAAGCTGGTGATCACCAGCGTGGACGATCCGGCCCTGCCGCAATACCGCGCGCAGTTGCATTGGGATACCCGCACGCCGGTGTCGGCGTCGGTGTTCAAGTTCACCCCGCCCGAAGGTTCCAGCCGGATCAGGCTGGTGGTGGCCGAAGTGGCCGTGGCCGGCACGGACCAGGAGAAATGATCATGCAACCTGCAATGAAGATGTCCTCGCTGGCCCTGGCTGGCCTGTTGGGTGCCGCGCTGCTGCCTGCCGGTGTGGCGGACGCGCGCGAACCCGGACGGGGCGGCGGGGCGCGCGCCACCGCCAAGTCGAGCGTCAACCCGCCCGCCGCCGGCGCCCGCACCGGCCAGGCGGCGAACCGCAGCACCCAGGCCAGCCGCAACCAGACCATCAATCGCAACACCAACGTCAGCAGCAGCCGCAACACCAACATCAATGTGGATCGCGACGTGCACATCGAGGTGGACGACAACCGCGGCTGGAACGACTGGGACGACCATCCCGTCGCCACCGCGGCGGCGGTGACCGCGGGCGTGGCGCTCACTTCGGCGGTCATCGGGTCGATCGTGTACTCCGTGCCGCCCAGCTGCGTCACGACCGTGGTCAACGGCATGGCCTACCAGCAGTGCGGTTCCACCTGGTACGAGCCCCGCTACTCGGGAACGACGGTGCAGTACGTCGTGGTCAATCCGCCCGGATGACCACAGGCCGGACGCGCGCCCAGGGCCTGATGACCTGCCTGGCGCTGGCATGGTCGGCGCCGGCCGCCGCGGCGGACACCGACCTCGCCGCCCGTCAGGCCATGGATCATGCGTCCAGGATGGAGCAGGGCAGTGAGCCGGAGGACAAGGCGAGTTTCGTCGTGCTGCCCATTCCCCAGTCAAACCCGGCGCTGGGGAACGGACTGGTGCTGGCGGGCGTGGCGTTCTACCAGCCCGAGGGCAGTCCACGTCCCTGGATCACCGGCGCGGCCGTACTGCACACGGACAACGGCAGCCGCGGTGGTGGCGTTTTCCAGAAGGCCTACCTGAAAGGCGACCGGTATCGGGTCACCGCGTTCGCTGTCGGTGCAGAACTGAACGTCAAGTTCTACGGCATCGGCGCACACGAAGGCACCCGTGACCTCTCCGTGCCCATCGAACAGAGCGCCCGGGCCGTGCAACTGGACGGACTGCGACGCTTGCGCGAGAACCTGTACGCCGGCATCCGCCTGCGCACCGGCCGCGTGAAAACCTCACTGCGGTTCGAGGGCGATCCTGCCACGGGGTTCGACCTGGACGCATTGACGCTGGATACGCGCATCGGTGGACCCGGCCTGCTGCTTCAGTACGACTCCCGCGACAGCGAAACTTTCCCGCGCAACGGCACCTTCGCAAGCCTGCAACTGCAGTGGAGCCTGGAATCCTTCGGCAGCGACCTGCACTACGACCGGCAGGAACTCGGCTACAACCGTTACCGCAGCCTTGGGACCGACAGCGTGCTGGCGCTGCGCGCATCCATGTGCCGGGCGGGGGATGACGCACCGTTCTTCGATATCTGCCTGTTCGGCGCGTTCAACGACCTGCGCGGCTACGAGACCGGGCAATACCGGGACCGTGCCATGGCGGCCGCGCAGGCCGAATACCGGTGGAACTTCGCACGGCGCTGGGGCGCCGTGTTCTTTGCCGGGGTCGGCAGCGTGGCACCGTCGGTGGGGGAACTGGCGGGGTCGCAGGCACTTCCGTCAGGGGGCGTGGGTCTGCGTTTCAAGGCCTCCACGGCCTACAACGTCAACATCAGCCTGGACTATGCGGTGGGCCGCGACACCGAGGCGGTCTACCTGTACATCGGCGAGTCGTTCTGATCCCCGCGGCGGGCGCCGCCGCCGCGCTAGGTAGTTTTCCCCAACCGGCACCGGTAGTTCTTCGCATTACCAGACGCGGCACCGCCGTCTATCGTGCAGGGGGACGATCCCGCCGCCCGGGTCTCACCCACCCACCGGTATGTCCGGCCCCCGACGACAAAGGAGAGCTTCGATGAATCGATTTTTCCTGGGAGGGGCGGTCCTGCTCCTGGCAGGCTGCGCGTCGACACCCACGGTCACCACCGATCACGACCCGGCCGCGAAGTTCGCCTCCTACCGCACCTACACCTGGGCGGCCACGCCAACGACCGGATCGCCGCTGGTGCAGCAGCGCATCGTGGATGGCATCGACGCACGGTTGCGCGCGAAGGGATGGACACGGGCGGAAAACGGGCAGGTCGCCATCGCGGCCCACGTGGTCGCCAGCCAGAAGCAGACCATCGACACGTTCTACAGCGGAACCGGCATGGGCGGCTGGGGCTGGCGTGGTGGCTGGGGCGGGATGGGCAGCGCCACCACCACCGTGCGCACCTACGACGTGGGGACGCTGATCGTGGACATGTTCGACACCGGCACGCGCCAGGCCATCTGGCGCGGCAGTGCCAGCAGCACGGTCCCGAAGTCGCCCGAGAAGGTCAACCAGACGGTCGATGCGGCACTGGACAAGATGTTCGCCGGTTTTCCGCCGGGAACGGTGGCGCCCTGACACGGACGGTTTCCCCTTGCGCGGACCCGGCACCCCTTCCTCCCGGGGACTCCCCGATGCCGGGTTCGCGCATTTTCCCTGCGGGGCGTGGGTGGATGGGTTCATTGTCACGCATGGCATTCCGGAGTACTCATGAAGGTCGCCGGCACTCCCGCTCTCCCGTTCCTCGCGCTGCTGATCGGCCTGCTGGCGGCGGGCACCTTGCATGCGCAGGGCCAACCGCCCTCATCCGCGGACGAGGCCAGCATCGACGCGCGCCCGTTCCCGCGTGAGTTCACCGTGCAGGGCACCCGGTTCAGCATCCACCAGCCGCAGGTCGAGACGTGGGAGGGAAATCGCCTGAGCGGCCACATGGTCATGTCGGTGACGTCGGGCGTGCATGCGGGGGCCGACGGCAAGTCGCAGGATTCGCTTGACCATGGCTCGCTGGATTTCATCGCGCGCACCCAGGTGGACAAGGGCGCGCGCGCGGTCGTGCTGACCGACATGGAAATCGCACGTGCGAATTTTCCCACCGCGACGAACAAACAGAGTGCTTACCTTGCGCTGGCGCGGGAGCAGCTGAAGAAGCGGAGCACGCTGACGATCTCGCTCGACCAGCTGGAATCGGCGTTGGCCATCGCGAAGGCCGACGCGGCCAGTCCTTCGCAAGCCGTCCGCAATGATCCCCCCGACATCATCTTCAGCACCACGCCGGCCGTGCTCGTGATCGTCGATGGCCCGCCGGCCCTCAGACCGACAGGCCACGCAGGCGTGCAGCGCGTGATCAACAGCCGTTCGCTGCTGCTCCAGCAGGACGGAAAGTTCTTCCTCTACATGGCGGGTCGATGGGCCAGCGCCGCCGCGTTGCAGGGGCCATGGGCGCCCGTGGCGAAAGTGGACAGCGCGCTCACTGAGGTGATGAAGAAAGCCGTGGCGGAGAAACAGGTGGAGACGATGGAGACGCCTCCGGACGCGCTGAAGCAGGTATTCGCGTCCGGTGCCTGGCCTGGGGTGCATGTGCGCACCGGACCGGCCGAACTGGTATCGGTGCAGGGCGATCCTGTCTTCATGCCCATCCCGGGCACGAAGCTGAGCTACATCGACAACACCGGCGCCGACGTGTTCGTCGATGCCGGCAACGACAATGCATGGTACGTGCTGGTGTCGGGGCGCTGGTTCACCGCCACGGGCAGCAAGGGACCGTGGGCCTACGTGGCGCCGGCTGCGCTTCCGGCCGACTTCGCGAAAATCCCTGCCGACAGTCCTAAAAGCGGGGCACTGGCGTCATTGCCCGACACGCCGGAATCACGCGAGGCGCTGATCGCCAACAGCATTCCACAGACGGCGACCGTGCACCGGTCCGAGACTACCCTGAGCGTGCCGTACGATGGCGCGCCGCAGTTCTCCGCCATCGCGGGTACTCCGCTGCAGTACGCGATCAACACGCCCGTGCCGGTGATCCGGGTCTCGGCCAACCGCTTCTTCGCGGTGGACAAAGGCGTCTGGTTCACGACGACGGCGGCCACGGGACCCTGGTCGGTCGCCACGGACGTGCCGGCGGTCATCTACACGATTCCCAGCAGCTCGCCGCTGCACTACGTCACCTACGTGCGCGTCTACGGACAGAACGGGGACGAGGTGTACGTGGGCTACACGCCAGGCTATTACGGCACGCTGGTCACCGACGACGTTGTCGTCTATGGCGCGGGTTATCCCTGCACGCCCTGGATTGGAACGTACTGGTATGGCTGTCCCCTGACCTACGGCATGGGGGTCTACTTCGGGTGGAATGCCTGGGTCGGCTGGACCTTCGGGTGGGGTTGGGGCTGGTACGACGGCTGGTACGGCCCCTACAGCCCCTGGTGGGGACCGTGGTATGGCCCGGTGTATCCCTATGGCTGGTGGGGCGGCGGGGCCGCGGCCTGGAACGTGTACGGCCACTGGGGCAATGCGGCCGTGCGCGGTACCGCGGCGGCCTGGGCCAACCCGTGGACGGGCAACGTGGGCAGGGGCGCGCGCGGCGGGTTCTACAACGAAGCCACCGGCGGCCGCGGCGTGGGGCGCGCCGGCGTCAACACGAACATCTACACCGGTACCACCACCGCGGCTGCGCAGGGCATCCGCTACAACCCGCAGACGGGCAGGGTGGTGGCAGGTGGTGGTGCCGTTGCCGTGAACCCCTACACAGGGCAGGCTGGCATGGCCGGGCAACGCACGGTCGTGAACACGGACACCGGCCGCGTGACCCAGGCAGGGGGGGCGGCCGGCATCGGCCCCGACGGCGCGGCGGGCGTGGGCGCGATCAACAGCGAGGGGCCGCGCGGTGACGTCAAGGGCGTCGGAGGTTTCCACTACAACGCCGACACGGGCACGCTGCATCGCGGCGGCGTGGTGAACGTCAACGACAATGTCTATGCGGGCCGCGACGGCAACGTCTACAAGTACGACGACGGGCAGTGGAGCCAGGTCACGCGGCCCGATGGCACAAGAGACGCGGGCAGGAACACGCCACAGACCGTTCCGGAAAATCTCTATCGCGATCGTGCGGCGCGCGAACGCGGCAACGAGCGCATGAGCGGACGGCAACCCTCCCAGTTCAACAGTTCCCGTGGCGGCATGTCTCGCCCGGTGGGTGGCTTCCGTTCCGGACTGGGCGGGCGGGGTGGCGGTTTCCGCGGCAGGTAGGCAGCGCAGGCGGCCGTCCGGCTCGCATGCGGTGGCTGTATCTCGCCTTCAGGGGCGAGGCATCAGGAATGCCGGACGCGTGGCGGAGCAGTGGGCTGTTTTTTCCCTGCATCGCGTCGCAGTCGGGAGATCAATGGTTGAAGGGGGCCTGGATGAACTTCGCTCTGGTGGCGCCATTGTCAGTGGCTGCCCTGTTCGCGGGAATACTTGTCTTCTCGGAGATCGGGCGGCTCCTGGGGCGCGCCCGACTGAGGCGCGATCCCGATGACCCCACCCGAGGCGCGGCTGCCGCGGAGGCAGCCGTCTTCGGTCTGCTGGGCCTGCTGATCGCGTTCACGTTCTCCGGTGCGGCTTCCCGGTTCGAGGACCGTCGTCATCTGATCAACGACGAAGCCAATGCCATCGGCACGGCGTACCTGCGCGTCGACCTGCTGCCTGCCGAAGCGCAGCCACCGATCCGCCAACTGTTCCGCCAGTACGTCGATCTGCGCACCGTGGTCTATCGGAATGCAACGGACAGCGCCCTCACCGAACGGCGTCTCGCGACGGCCGCCGCGCTGCAGTACGCCATCTGGACGAAAGCCGTCGCGGCATCCGGGCAACCGGATGCGAGGCCCGCCGCCACCATGCTGCTGCTGCCCGCATTGAACGAGATGATCGACATCACCACAACCCGCGCCACGGCCACGCGCAACCATCCGCCGGCGGTGGTCTTCCTGCTGCTGTGCGGATTGAGCCTGGTGGGTGCGCTGCTGGTCGGCTACGGCACGGCGATACGCCGGGAACGGAGCTGGCTGCACACGGTGACCTTCGGCGCCATCCTGTCGCTCACGGTGTATGTCATCGTCGATCTGGAGTTTCCACGGGTGGGCTTCATCCGCGTCGATGCGGCGGATCGTGTACTGGTCGAATTGCGCAGGAGCATGGACTGAATGGCGACGCATCCCGGCCTGCGCGTGAGTCTGTACCTGGCCCCGGCACTGCTGGCAGCGGCCTGCATGTCGATTCCCTTCCGTGCCGCCGCGCAGGAAACGGCCGCGATGGCTACATCCTGCGAGCAGCGTGACGGCAATCTGGCGCGCCCCCGGATCGGGCTGGCGCTGGGCGGTGGCGGCGCGCGCGGCATGTCGCACGTCCGCATCCTGAAGAAGCTGGAGACGCTGGGCATCCCCGTCGACTGCATTGCCGGCACCAGTGCCGGCGCGCTGATCGGTGCGATGTACGCCTCCGGACGTTCCCCCGACGACATCGAACAACTCATCCTGTCCATCGACTGGAAGGACGTGATGAACGATGCACTGCCGCGCCGCGACCGCTCGCTGCGCCGCAAGGCGGAAGACGCCCAGCGGCTTACCCGGCTGGGCATCGGGTTCGGGTCGGAGAAGGGCGTCGGCATCGCGGGCGGCGTCAGCGAAGGGGCGAAACTGCTCGCCCTGTTCGAGCAGGCCACCGGCACCGGCCGCGTCAGCGGGAGTTTCGACGAGCTGCCCATCCCCTTCCGTGCGGTGGCCACCGACATCAACACCGGCAAGCCCGTGGTGCTTGGCCGCGGCAGCCTGCCCATGGCGATGCGCGCCAGCATGTCGTTGCCGGCGATCTTCCAGCCGGTGGCGATGGATGGAAAAGTGCTGCTGGACGGCGGCGTCTCCGACCAGATCCCGATCGATGTGGTGCGCGACATGGGCGCCCAGCGCATCATCGCGGTGGATGTGGGCACACCGTTGTCGGTCCTGGACCGCAGCGCCAGCATCGTGGAGGTGCTGGACCAGCTGAGCGGCTTCCTGACCACCGGCAGCGCCGCGCGGCAACTGGAAACGCTTGGGCCGGACGACCTGGTGATCCGCCCGGACCTGGACGACCGGGTGGCGACCGGCGACTTCCAGAAAGCCGCCCTGGCGCTGGAAATCGGCCAGGTGGCGGCGGATGCGGCCACGCCCGCCCTGCGCAGCTTCGTGTATACCGCCCCGGCGCATGCATCGTCGCCCCGCCATGCGCCGGTGACGCCCGATCCGGAGATCGCGTTCGTCCGCATCGTCAACCACACCGACTACGCCGACGCGCTGCTGCTGTCCTACCTCCCGGTCGCGCCCGGCCAGCGCCTGGATACGCGTGCGATGCAGGCCGGCATCATGCGGGCCTATGGCCTGGATACGCTGGCCAGCATCACCTACGAGGTGAAGCGCGAGGACGGGCAGGTGGGCGTGGAAGTGGTTGCCACGCCCAAGCCAAGCGGCCCTGCCTATCTCGAGGCCGGGCTGACCTTGAGCAATGACCTGCAGGGCAATCGCGAAACCAACCTGCGCGCTGGCGTGCTGTTCGCACCGCTGACACCCTACGGTGCAGAGGCACGGGTGGTGCTGCAGCTGGGCAGCGAGCCGGGCCTCACCGGCGAGTACTACCATCCGTTCGACATCGCCGACCGCTATGCCGCCAGCGTGGCCGGGGGTTATCAGAGCCGCAGCTTCAACGTCTTCGACGAGCAGGGCTACCAGGTCGAGCGTTATCGCCTGGACCGGTACGGCCTGTCGGCCTTGCTGTTCCGCAATTTCTCCAGCGTGTTGAGCGTTGGAGCGGGCGCCGAGCGTTACGCCGGCAGCGCGCGCGTCGAAATCGGCGACCCGGCCGTGCGCCGCACGGATTTCCAGGACGGCGCCGTCAGGGTGGTCGCCACGCTGGATGACATCGACAGCCTGTTCTTCCCGCGCAACGGCGTGCTGGCGCGGTTCGGCCTGCGCGGCTCACGCGACTGGATGGGCGCGGACGAGGAATTCGACCAGATCGACTTCGATGCCTATGCGGCGAAGAGCTTCGGTCGCCATGCCGTGCAACTGGGCAGCAGCTACCACGTCACCGCCTCGGGCGTGGCGCCGCTGCAGAGCATCTACCGGCTGGGCGGGCGCTGGCGGCTGGCGGGATTCCAGCACAACCAGCTGACCGGCCAGCACTATGCCCTGGTGTTCGCGGGCTACACCTACGAGCTGGCGAATTTCCGCGGGCGCTCGGCGCAGGTGGGCGGCACGCTGGAATACGGCAATGCCTGGCAACGCCGCAGCGACATGGACCTGGATGACGGCATCTTCAATGCCAGCCTGTTCGTCGGATTCGATTCGTGGATCGGTCCGCTGATCTTCGGCATCGGGGACCGCAAGGGCAGCGACCCCATCATCTTCATCGAGCTGGGGCAGGGGCTGTAGCGCGGCGCGACAGGGACGGCACCCAACCGGTGGATTTGAGCAGGTAGTCACGCTCAGCTTCGTGAAGCTCTGCGACCATGCGCGGGAGGCAAGGATCGCAGGGGTACAGACGGCGATCCGTACGACGCTCTGACCCCCCGGATTCACAAGGAGCTGTGTTCGATGTTCGCTTCCCTCGCCAGGCTGCGGGTAAACAGACCCGTGGCGATCTTCATGCTTGCCTTGCCACTGCTCGCCGCGTGCGGCGCCGATCCCCGTGTGGAGGGCGACGACGAGGACGACGGCCGCTTCTGGTCCGCGACAAGCGCTGCGGCGCAAGTGACGAGCGCCGCCGCTCAACCGATGGCCGCCGCAGAGCCTCCCAGGAACATCGCCGTGGACCCGGTGCCGCCCGGTCGCTACCGGATCGCCAGCGCGCACAGCGGCCTGTGCATCGAGATCCGCGACGGCAGCCTGGCCAATGGCACGCCGCTGGTGCAGTCGGCCTGTGATGCCACGCTGCACCGCCAGTTCTTCGACATCACCGAGACCGCGACCGGCCAGTATCGCCTGCGCAACCTGCGATCGCAGAGGTCCGCCGACATCCCGGGCGCGTCCGCGGCCGACCACGTGACCGTGCAGCAATGGGACGACAATGGCAGCGGGGCACAGCGGTTCCGCCTGCAGCGGGTGGATACCAGCGACCGCTACCGCATCGTCAACGTCAACAGCGGCAAGTGCCTGGGCATCACGGGTGCCTCGACGGCGGCCGGCGCGACCGTTGAACAGATCACCTGCGCCAGCCTGCCCGCGCAGCAGTTCCACCTGGCCGCCGGCGAGCCACAGGCCGTGCGCCTGAATGGATCGCACCCGCTGCTGCCGCCGCCACCGCAGGTGCCTGCGTCGGCCGCTTACCAGCCGCTGTCGTGGCCCGATGACGCCGCGGCGGTGCACTACACCCAGGAGGACGGCACCCTGGTCACCCACGTCGGTGGCCGCGTGCGCGACCGTCATGCGCGCGAACCCATCGTCGACGACAGCTACCAGGTGTTCCCGCCGCAGTATTTCGAACGGCGCACGCACGAGATCGTCATCCATGACGATGCCGTGCCGGGCACGTCGGGCGAGCAGCGCATCCTGACCATCGTGGTCAGGCCGCAGCACTACTGGTACGGCACCAACTTCCGCCACGGCTACATCGGCCGCCGCAGCGAAGACCCGCTGGAGCCCACCTCGGTGGCGCTGTACGCCGACAATGGCGGCATGAAGCTGTTGCCTGGCGGCGTGGCCACGCAGACGCCCATCGCCAACTACGCGCAGCTCGGCCAGGATCCGAACAGCAACTACACGCCGCCGGCCGGCGCGCCGGGCAATGCCTTCGTGCTGGTCAAGGAAATCCGCACGGCGGCGAACGATGCGCACCGGCCGCTGCGCAAGGGCGACCTCGTGGAATTCGAGCTGGGCATCTTCCTGGCCGGCAATCCGGACCTCATCGGCCGCTTCAACTATTACGCCGAGGCCCTGGTCTACCGGGCCGGCGCGCACGGCATCGTGTCGTGGTACCGCGGCCCGGGGTATGGCGTGCAGCGGCCGCTGGATTCGCTGGCGATGCCGGCGGAAGCGCTCAGCGCCGGACCGTGGATGACCCTGCACGAGGACACCTCCAGCGAGCCGTTCCGCATGCTGCAGCAGGCCTCGCACAACATCGCCGGCTACAACATGCAGCCCTGGGCGGAAGGGCGCCGGCTGATCCACACCTCGTTCGCCAGCGGGCGCCATTCCGAGGAAAGCAACACCGTCTTCAGTGCGCATGCCGGCAAGACCGCGCCCAACTTCTCGCAGACGCGCTGCGTGGACTGCCATGCCGGCAACGGCCGCAGCTCGCCGGTGGTGGGGGCGCCGCTGAACCGGCTGGGCGTGTTCACCGGCGTGGCAGGCGCGGGGACCCAGGCACCGGACGCGCGCTTCGGTCTGCGCCTGCAGCAGGGCACCTACCGCGAAGCCGGGGCCAACCTCGATGGCCGCGAGGCGGAACTGGTGCTGACCGGTTACACCGAGGTGCCGGGGCGTTACGCCGACGGCAGCGGGTTCGTACTGCGCAGGCCGAACTACGCACTGCGCGACCGCAGCGGCCAGCCGATGGCATTGCCGACGGCGTTGTCGGTGCGCGTGGCGCCCTCGCTCGTCGGCCTGGGCCTGCTGGAAGCCGTCCCCGAGCAGCAACTCGAACGCCTCGCATTGGCACAGCAGGGCGATCCCGATGGCGTGGCCGGGCGCCTGCAGATCGTGGCCGATGCGCGCGACGCAGGGGTCAGCCGCGTGGGCCGCTTCGGCTGGAAAGGCGGCACCGCCACGCTTGAGCAGCAGACGTCGCTGGCGTTCAACACCGACATGGGCGTGAGTTCGCCGTTGATGCCGTCACTGGAATGCGCACGCGGCAGCCTGGGCACGGCCTGCGCCCAGGTGAACACCGGCAGCGCGAAACTGACCGCGGCCGACATCCACCAGACCACGCTCTACCTGAGCCTGCTGGGCGTGCCGCCCAAGCGCGATTTCGACAATCCGCTGGAGCAGGATGCCCAGGCGCGGGCGCGGCAACTGCGCGTCAAGCGCGGCGCGCAGCTGTTCGAAGCCGCGCGTTGCAGCACCTGCCACACGCCGGAGCTGCGCACCGGACACCACCGCTTCGTCGAACTCCGCTACCAGACCATCCGGCCGTACACCGATCTGCTGCTGCACGACATGGGGCCGGACCTCGCCGACACCTACGTCGAAGGCCGCGCCACGGCGCGCGAATGGCGTACGGCACCGCTCTGGGGCCTGGGACTGGCGGCCGCGATCAATCCGAACGTGCGCTACCTGCACGACGGCCGCGCGGCCACGCTGGAGGAAGCCGTTCTCTGGCATGGCGGGCAGGGCACTGCTTCCCGCCAGCGTTTCGAGGCGATGAGCGCGCCGGACCGCCAGGCGTTGATGGATTTCCTTCGCTCGCTTTGATCGGCCGGGCCGTCGTCGGGCAGGGCCCGACGACGGATGTCGAGGCCAGGACACGCTGGCTTCGATACGCAGTGGGTTGCCGCCGTCAACACCGCAAGGCATGTCCGCCACGAACGAGGCGGACTTCCTTGCCGGGAATCGGCCCGGCGCCAGCGGCCGGGCGATCACCCGGATCAACGCGGCACGTTGCGGTCGAGGAACTCGATCATGCGTGCCGCGATCTCGCCGCCATGGGTCTCGATGGCGAAATGCCCGGTATCGAGGAACCGCACCTCGGCCTTCGGATTGTCGCGCTTGTACGCTTCCGCGCCGGCAGGAATGAAGAACGGATCGTGCTCGCCCCAGATCGCCAGCGTCGGCGGCTGGTACTGGCGGAAGAAGGCATGCAGCTGCGGGTACTGCTTGATGTTGCTGCCGTAGTCCAGCAGCAGGTCCATCTGCGGTTCGACGCCGATGCGCGCGATCGCGGCGGACGCCAACTGGTAGCTCTCAGGGGCGATCAGCGACGTGTCGCGGACACCTTCGGTGTACTGCCACTGGATCATGTCCGGCGTATTGAAGCGGCGCAGCGCCTCGCGGTTCTCGGCGGTGGGGGCGGCCCAGGCCTTGCGCATGTCGGCCCAGCCTTCACTGAGACCTTCTTCGTAGGCGTTGCCGTTCTGGCTGACGACGGCGGTGATCTTCTGCGGGTTCGCCACGGCCAGACGCCAGCCGACGGGGGCGCCGTAATCGAACACGTAGATCGCGTAGCGCTCCAGGCCCTTCTCGACGGTGAAGGTGTCGATGACCGAGGCCAGGTTGTCGAAGGTGTAGTCGAACTCGACACCCGGTTTGACCGTTGTCTGGCCGAAGCCCGGCAGGTCGGGGGCGATCACGCGGTAGCGCTGCGCCAGCACCGGGATGAGGTCCCGGAACATGTAGGAGGACGCACCGAAGCCGTGCAGCAGCAGGACGGCAGGCGCATCCGCCGGTCCGGCTTCACGGTAGAACACGCTGACACCACGGATGTCGGCGGTGCGGTAATGGATCTGGGGGGCGGGCTCGGCGGCGGCAGCGGGGAGGGCGGCGCCCAGCGTGGCGGCAACAAGCAGGAGGCTCTGGACGTTCATGATGGGTCTCACGAGGAAAGGGGGCTGAACTTTGTAACCTCTTAAAGCTTAGTTAAAAGGTTACGTTGGCGCAGTGTGCGCTCGCCGTGATAACCTTTCAATAGTTATTTTAGAGGTTACTTTCCATGAGCGAACCCGAGCGACACGCCGGCGGCACGCCGGACGCCCCCCAGGTCGGGGACCACCTGGCTCTGGATCTGTTGAACACCGAAGCCCGCAGCCAGGGGAGGGCGATCGATCACTGGGCGAGCGGGGACGATGTGTACCGCTGGCTGGTGCGGCAGGACGTCGCGTCGCCAGAGGGGCGGGCGCCGCCCGACCTGCTGGAGCGCGGTCGCGCACTGCGCACCGCGGTGCGCGAGGCCATCACGGCACGCAAGGCCGGCAGACCGGTGGATGTGGCCCCCCTCAATGCACACCTGCAGGCGTACGTGACCGCGCCACGGCTGCAGCGCGATGCCACGGGCACATTGACGATGTCCCGCGTCGCCCGGGATCGCGCGGCCGCTTCACTGCTCGGCCCCGTCGCCGAAGCCGCAGCGCAACTGCTGGTGGACGGCGATTTCGCCCTGGTCCGGCAGTGCGAGCATCCGGATTGCATCCTGTGGTTCTACGACCGCACCAAATCGCACAAGCGGCGCTGGTGCAGCATGGCCCGGTGCGGCAACCGCCACAAGGCCAGCCGCTTCAGAGAGCGCAGCGCTGCGCCGATGGCCACGGCATCCGCCTCGGCTGGGACGTCGCGTCAGCGATCCTGACGCGAAGGCGTCAGCGGCGCGCAGGTCGCTTGATGTGCCGCTTCGACGTGCGGAACTCAGGACGCCTGCTCGTGAAAAATGATCGAGAAGCTTGCGGTCTGACGCGTGATGAAGCCATTGGTCACGACGAACGTGTCAGTTCCGAACTCGATCCTCGAAGCCCCTGACTCACATGCCCACTCGACGTAGGCCAGGTCCTCCAGAATCACAGTCACGTCAGTACGCCATGTTGCGTCGGGGAGATCATCGAGCAATCGGGCATACATCAGTTCGATCTCTTTCGGTCCACGATAAGTGTGGCCATTCACGACAACGACGGCGTCTTTCGCGTAATGGGTGGATATCTTTCTGGCGTTCTGCGCAGCCAGAGCGGCCTCGTGGCTGGCAAGAACCTGTTCGATAGTCGGCATGAAATGACTCCATCGCAGACGGTTTTGGGATTGCTTGTTTTCAGTCGAATGAAACGCTGAATACCCTCTTTCCGATCGCCTTACCTGCGCGTAGTTCCTGATGCGTGGCTTCCAGGGTTTCAGCGTCCAGGTTGCGGACAGGACCGTTCGCTGTGCTTTTCAGGACACCCTCATCCACGAGTCGTGCAACTCGATGAAGTAGGCGTCCTTGCTCGTGCAGATCACTCGTTTCGTACAGTGGCCGGGTGAACATCAGCTCCCAATGGATTGAAATGCTCTTGCGCTTGAATACCCCGACATCGAAATGAGCGGGATCATCAATCAGGCTGAAAGCTCCCTGCGGGGAGAGGATGTCCGCGCTCTTGGCCACGTGTTCCCCGCTCGCGGTCAAGCTTGCAACGTAGTCCACGGAGTGCACGTTCAATGCGCTGAGCTGCTCTCGCCAATCGGCGCGCGGGTCTATTACGTGGCGTGCACCCAATCCACGCACCCACTGCACGCTCTCCGGACGGGACGCCGTGGCGATCACCTTGAGATGTGCGACCTTGGCTGCCAGTTGCACCAGGGTCGACCCAACGCCTCCGGCGCCTCCGACGATCAGGATGGACTTCTGATGACCTGGCGTCGTCAAGTGGGTCCGGAACCGGTCGAACAGGATCTCCCAAGCGGTGATGCTGGCCAGCGGAAGTGCTGCCGCTTCCTCGAAGCCGAGGCTTGAAGGCATGTGACTGACGATGCGTTCATCGACTGCCTGGAATGCGGCATACGCACCCTCTCTTTCGATGTGGCCGGCATACCAGACTCTGTCACCTGGCTGGAAGGCGAGCACCTTGCTCCCAACGCCGGTGACCACACCGGCGGCGTCCCAGCCAAGAATCCGCTTGTCGCCAGGCGCCATCCCATCCCTGACTTTGTAGTCGACGGGATTGGCCGCGACAGCCTTGACCTGGACCAGCACGTCGCGCTCGCCGATCACGGGTGTTGCAACATCCAACGGGACCAGGCGACTTGCTGCTGAGCCGGCTTCCTGGATGGCTGCGATGGCTTTCATGGGGGGGCCTTGTTCCTATTGATGCGAAGGAAAGTGCGGAAGCACGTGCTCGGCGATCTCTTCAAGCACTTCCGGCGCTGGCCTTGAGCCGTACTTGAGATTGATGGCGACGTGTGCGATCCCTGCAGACCGGAGCGTGGAGAGAATTGTCCTGAGGCGGTTGCGCCCCAGCCTGTATCCCAGGTGGACAGGCGTGGCTACCGCGTCCGGATTGCTGGTCAGATCGACGTAGAGAGACTGCATGACGGGCCTGAAACGACCCGCTCCCGTGATGTCGACCGCTTCGCGCCATCGATCGACGACCGCCCTTTGCGCCTGTGGCTCCCGGTGGTATGTCATCCAGCCGTCTGCGTTCTGGGCTACCCAGTCCAGGGACTGCTGCGCGAAGCCGGTAATGAGAACAGGCACCGTAGGAGCAGCGGCGGGCTTTGGCAGCACTTCAATGCGATAGCCCAGCGAGCTTCCAATAGCCTCGATGGCTCCTGTGTCCCGGTAAAGGTTTCGAACTTCGGTGAGCCGCGCACGAAAATCTTCACCCCTGCGGGCATGTTCATATCCGTAAAGAGGAAACTCGACCGGCCGGTCACCTGATGCAACACCGAAGAGAAACCGTCCTCCCGACAGAACGTCCACCGAACAACTCGCTTTTGCAAGGTCCACCGCTGCACGCAGGGGCAGGATCACGGACCCCGTACCGACCGCGATACGGCGGGTTGCCGCTGCGACATAGGAGGTGAAGACCCACGTGTCGTAAATCTGACCGGCATCACCGAAATGCGGGTCTCGCACTGGAACATCGCGTGTCCACAAAGCAGCGAACCCCGCCTCATCTGCTGCCTGCGCCAGTTCCAGCTGATTCTGCATTTCTGGAAGATCGCCCGCAAATGCCTCGATCGGAAAGAAGATACCGAGGGTGAGGTGATCCTTCCTGAAGGTACGGCGAAAGCCTGGATGCTCTGAAAAGGTGTTTCCGGTCATCATGGTGGTGATGCCTCGTTGGCCGTGGGGGAGGGAGCTCGCCAGGGCATGCTTTGATCAGGCGACTGAGATCACCACTTTTCCCTGCAGCGGCTTGCCATTGACCTCACGCCGCTCCAAGGCGGTGTGGGCTTCCGGGATTTGCGCAAGCGAGAACCTGGCGCCAATGACCGGGCGGATGCGTCCACTTTCCAGCAGGGTCTTGAGCGCCTGCAACTTGCCCCGGTTCTGGCGAGTGAACACAAAGTGGTACTCGGCGTTCACGCCCCATGCTGCGATGAGGTTCTGTGGAGTGGCCAGATCGACGAGAGTCACGACTCGGCCGGCGTCGCTGAGTACGTGAGGCGACTGACTCAGCGTCAGGCCTCCAATCGTATCGAACACCACATTCACGCCCTTGCCACCCGTCAGGTTGGCGATTTCGTCCGTGTAGTCGTTGCTGGTGAAGTCAATGGCATGGTCTGCGCCCAACTGGTGCACAAACTCCAGATCACTGCTGAGGCAGGTCGTGTAGACCGTTGCACCCATCGCCTTGGCCAGTTGGATCGCGATGGAGCCCACGCCCCCGGCACCGCCGTGAATCAGCACAGACTCCGCCGGTAGCAATCTTGCCCGCGTCACGAAGGCCTCCCAGACGGTTCCGCCAACCAGCGTCATGGAAGCCGCTTCTTCGTGTGACAGGTTGGTGGGCTTGTGAGTGACCAATGCTTCCGCAACGACGTTGTACTCGGCATAAGACCCGCCTTTGGGGCCAAAGATCCTGGGTGTGTAGAACACCTCGTCGCCCACTTTGAAGTCGGTGACTCCAGGGCCCACCCTTTCGACCACGCCTGAGACGTCATGGCCGGTGATGGCCGGGAGCGGGACATACTCCGGATAGTCGCCGCGGCGAATCTGGTAGTCGAGGGGGTTGATGGCAGTCGCCATCACGCGTACCAGCAGCTCACCGATACCTACCTCAGGAATTGCCACATCCTGCAGCTCAAAGCTGTCAGGGCCGCCAAACTTCGTGAGAACGATCGCTTTCATTTCAGTCTCTCTCTGCAAGTGGCAGGAATTGAACATGTGACGCGTGAACATCACCGGCAGTTCTTCGCACGCATGGAGGCCCGACCTCTCTGTCGGGCCGTGCTCTCGTCATTCCTGAAGAAAGCGCAGCAAATCGCGGTTGAGCAGATCCTTGTGGGTATCCGCAATCCCATGCGGTCCGTCGGGGTAGACGATCAACCGTGCGCCGCTGATGAGTGCTGCGGACGCGCAGGCGGACGAGTCGGATTCCCGCCAGCGCCAGGCTGCCTGCAAGCAGCAAGGGCGTCCGGGGTGCGGGAAGCAGGGCAGCCCGGGTCAAGGGAGTGCTCATGACATGGCCGGCGCAGGCGGGGTGTGTTCTGCAGGCAGGGGAATGAACTAGGCGTCGTCCGCATCGGGCAACTTCATGCGGCCCGCTTTCCAGTCCGCCGCGGCCTGCTCCAGGCGGTCCTTGGACGAGGACACGAAATTCCAGTAAATGAAACGCTCGCCGACCGGCTCCCCACCGAGCAGCATGACCGACGAGCGCTCGAGTGCCCGTATCCAGACAGGCCGCTCGCCGAGTATCAGCATCGTGCCGGCATCGTAGGTGGCGCCACGCAGCTCGATCGCACCGGTGGCGATGTAAACCGCTCGCTCGCGATGGCCGTCGGGGATTTCCGCCGTCGCGCCGCGCTCCATTTCCAGATGAACGTAGAACTGCGGTGAATGGGTGGCCACGCCGGAAGTCAGTCCGTATGCACTGCCGGCAATGATCTGTCCATGGACCCCGCCGTCGCTCCACTGCGGCAGGTCGGCGCATGCGTGGTGGGAGAAGCTGGGCAACGCTTCCTCGAACTCGACCGGCAATGCGACCCAGGCCTGGATGCCGTGCAGATGATCCCCATGGACGCGTGCATGCTCAAGTCGCTCACTGTGAGTGATACCGCGTCCGGCGGTCATCCAGTTGACCTCTTTCGGGCGGATCGCCTGTTCGTAGCCCAGGCTGTCTCGATGCATGATTTCGCCCGAGAAAAGATAGGTGACCGTGGCAAGGCCGATGTGTGGATGCGGCCGAACGTCGATATCGCGATCCACGCCGGCCGGGACGTCCACGGGCCCGATATGGTCGAAAAAGATGTACGGGCCCACCATGCGGCGCTCCGGGAACGGCAGCACGCGGCCGACCTCCATGCCGCCACCGAGGTTGCGGCGACGTTGTTGGATTATCTGTTCAACCATGTCGCGTCTCCGCTTGCTTGGTCGTCTGTGACGCTCTGGGCCCGTTGGAAGCGCATCCCCTCGCCGGAATCGAACATGGCAATGCCGGCCCGGGCCGCGGAGGCAGGTACTTCTTCCTGCAGTACGTCCCAGTGCTCGGCGAGCTTGCCGCCCTCGATCCGGAACAGGTCGATCACCACCTGCGGTGTGTCCGCCCAGCCACGGATGCGGCCGTGGATGGCGACGAAATCGCCTTCCGCGATGACCAGGCCGGGTTCGTAGTGGACGGCGTCCGGCAGTTCCGCCACCAGGGCCTGCAGCGCGTCGCGGCCCTGCGGAATGTCGGGATTGTGCTGGATGTAGTCACGCGCGTAGAGCCGTTCGACGGCCGATGCATCGTGCCGCTGGAACAGGGAAGTCATCGCCTCCATTACGAGCGCCTTGTTGCGTCGGGGCCTGTCATCGGCGACGACATCCGATGGCCTTGTGACCGTGAAGGTTCCGGTCATTCGAAGCAGCCGGCCGTCGGCCAGCGTTGCGAACGAATGGACCAGGCACCGATCGTGATCCTGGATGTTGGTCACGGTCGCGCCATCCCTTTCCTGCCAGATGACGGCGAAAAGACCGTTGCCGAGGGGCAGGACATGGATGTCGACGACCTCGGTCCGGGCGAACGCTCCTTCCTTGATCTCGAACTTCAGTTGCCGCGTTGACAGCAGGGTCAGGCTGACCTGGAACTCCGGATAGGAGACATCCATTTCCATTCCAACCGGGAAGCGGTCCAGTGACATCGTCATGTCTCTCTTTTGTGCGAGGGTGGGGTCGAGATGACTCCATCGAATGCCGGCCCGCGAGCTTGCCGATGCAGTGCTTGCCCTCGGTGTCCGGCTGGTCGGTCGTGGCGCGATCATCGATGACGCCTGCCTGGATCGCAGGCTGCGGAATACGCCGCCTGCAGAACGGATGGCGATGCCAGACGAGGCACCGCCATCCCGAAGGTCAGCCCTTGGCCGGTACCGGTGTATTGAGCAGCTGCTGCTCCCACAGATACGCGATACCGCTTCCGGCCGCGTGTTCGAGCACCACGTCGTTCAGTGCCATCGCGGTTTCGCTGCGTGCCCAGTCACGCTGCCACTCGGACGCCAGCGCCAGCCAGGTCATGAGGTTCACACCGGCGGCGGTCATGCGCAGAATCGCCACCTCGTGAGCCTCGACCGATGTCGCTCCCGAAGCGTCGGTCACCACCGTTACGTCCCAGCCTTCGCCAGCGGCCTGGATCGCCGGCATCGCCACGCAGATCTCGGTCCAAAGTCCAGCGATGATCAGTTGCTTGCGGCCTGTTGCCTTCACGATGTCAACCACCTTCCTGTCTTCCCAGGTGTTGATGAAGGTGCGGTCGATCACTTGCTGGCCAGGAAACACATTGGTGATCTGCGGGAAGATCTTGCCGCCGCGGTCTTCGACCACGCTGGTCAGGATGGTGGGCACTCCGAAGACCTTCGCTGCCTTGGCCAGGCCCGCCGCATTGTTGACGGCCATATGCGGGTCGTGGCTATTGAGGTTGCTGAGCTGGTAGGGCTGGTGATCGATCAGGACAAGCACCGAGTCTTCGGGGCGAAGGAGCGAAGTAAGTCCGTTGCGAAAAGTGGCGGCGCCGGGCGTGGTGGTCATGTGATGGGACCTCATGGTTCGGGGGACAGGAAGGGGGAGAACGTCGTCTCCCTGGCATCCAGTGTCGGCCCCGGCAGTGCGGGGCGATTGCTTCTTCGTACGGTGATTTGTACGAGAACATCGTCCGGACCGTTCCCCCCTCGTGAACCCTGGCCCGAAGCGTTCAATGCCTGATGCAAATAGTCCACGACGACACGCGCGGCATCGCTGCTGCACATGTGCATGAGAAGATGCGTTATCCGTCAGCCATGCGGGCGATCTCTTGCCGGTCCGTAGCCGGCCAAGTCGGCATGTCGCCGGCGCCAGGCCATGGGACTGTCGCCGACGAGGCGACGGAAGGCCCGAGTCAAGTGCGCCTGGTCGCACATCCCGCAGGCCAGCGCGATCTGGCACATCGAGTCTTCCGTCGTCAGCAGCAGCCGCTGCGCCAACTGCACTCGCTGGCCGGTGACGTAAGTCATCGGCGCCTGGCCGAAGCTTCGCTTGAAAGCACGGGAGAAATGACTCGCGCTGAGACGCGCGAGCGCAGCGAGATCCTTTATCCGGATCGATGACCCCAGATGTGCTTCGATGTACGCGGCCGTATGCCGGACCTGCCAGCCGGCCAACCCGCCTTGGAGATAAGCCGACGGACCGGACAGGGGAGGGGAGTCTTCGTGCAGGAGGTCAAGCGCCCGTGCGACGCAGGTTCTCGCGAATGCTCGATCCGATGGCAGTGCAGCTTTGGCATCGTTCAACAGCACCGCGACTTCGGCGGGGCCCTGCCGGTAGTCGACAGGTGCACCGATCTTCTCTTCGGAGAGAGCCGTTTCGACGCAGGGACTGATTGAATCGGTCATGGCGGATAGCGTTTGATATGACGGCATTAGGTGGGGTTCAGAGCTCGTGGAAGGGTGTTTCTGTCGGGCCCCGCCTCAGGGCCCGGGCCGGACCGTGCGCGACCGCGCGCACCATGTCCTGCCAGGCGGGTAGGCTGTGAGAAGGGCCGTGGTCAGGATGCCGCCAGCGTGACCGATCCCAGCGGCCCCGTCGGCATCGGACGCATAGGTAGGTGCCACGAATGCAAGTGCCGGCTTGTTGACGATCGCCAGTTTCCATAATCCGGCGTGGTGTACGGGCCGACAGGCGATTAGGGCGAGCAAGCCGCTGATGAGAACGAGCCCGGCCGGCAGCCAGGTCTCGATCAGCCGGGCTTCGGGTTCCGCATCTCGGACTGCCTGGATGCGGGTAGCAGTCGCAGCCGGCGCCGCGATCGCAGTCAGACCCATGAGAGCCATGGCGCTCGATATGCGCGCACTCCGGGTGTCTCGACGGCGAAGGGCTTCGATGTTGCCGGCCTTGTGGGATTGCATGTACGTCTCTTTTCGATCTCAACAGCCGCTAGACAGCAGTCGTCAGTCAGGATTGCGCAGGTCGCGGAACGTTCGCATCGGTCGAAGTCCCTGTTTCCCTGCAGATTCTCACCGCGGTGCTGCGCAGGTGTCTGGAGCCCCGCGGGCAAGGCAGATCGGGCTTGGTTGATACCGTCGCGACAGTGCTGGGCGCACAGCTGTCCGTCCGGGTCTCATCAGAGGCCAACGTCGACAGGCCATGCCCCCAGGCGCACGACGGTTGCAGGGGCTTTACCCAACCCCCTCGTTCTGGCTGGGCAGGGAGGCCGCGATCATCGCGGCCGTAGCGCGTGCGACCGCCTGGGACGCGCCTTCGGCGCGCCAGTCGCCACGTTCGAGCTCCCGGACACGCGTGATGACGCCCGGGTTCCAGGGAATCTCCGGCTCGAACTGGTGGAGCGTGCCACTTCCCCACATCAGTGCTGCCAGAGCAGCGACACGTAGCGTTGGTTCTGCACCGTCCACAAGCACGTCGCGGACCTCTCTGATGAGGACGGGCCTGCGTCCGCTCCCTCCGTCTTTGAGTGTGGCCGTCTTGAGCATGCCGAGCACTTTTCCGTTTTCCTCACGGATGTCGCCTCGTGCAAGAAGACGCTCAAGAAGAGGCTGGCGAAGTGCAGGTCCGATCGCAGCAACCATGGTCCTGACCATGCGAGGCTCGGCTGCTGCGTAGTGCCATGCCGAACGCAGGATCTCGTCGGAAGGCGCCCTCTCTTCGATTGCTCTTATGCGTGTGGAACCGATTCGGGTTGCGGTGATCGTGACGCTTTCATGGGAGGCGAGCTCCGCCAACACAGCCCCAGCCAGTACGTGGTGGAGGGTGTTCTCGCCAGCGATTGCGCCAGAGTCGGGTTGGAACAGCACAAGGAGAAGATCTTCCGCAAGGATCGGGGCACTGACGTCCTGCATTCGTGGTTCCTCCCTGTACGCGTCGACCGGGCGGTGGTGACATGCCCGCCAAGTCATGGATCGATTCGCATGAAGTACGCAGTGCGGTGAATCCCGGAACTTCTTCCTGACCCGTCGTCCGGGCGAGAACGGCCATTCTTGGATCTTTGCCTGGCCGTGGCCGATGAGGGCCACGCCGTCAACATCGCGCGAGTGGCGGAAGGTTCGCGTCGGTGAGAATCCCTTAGGTGTCCGCTGGTCGTCACTGTTCCGGAAACTGGATCGACTGGTGGCGACGGAATGGTTCCGGACGGCGTGGCCGCTGTGTACCCGGCCCCGGGGATCGTTCACCCACGCGCGGCGCTTCTGAATGAGCCTGGTCTGATACGTATCGGCTAGAATTCGGTTCACAACGACACAAGCTGGACCGATGGACTCGATACGGCCTCGCGCTGGCGCACCACAGCTGTCCCTTCTGGGACGGCACACAGAGCGTACGACGATTGAGCAGGTGCTGGCTCAGGCGCAGAGCGGGCAGGGTGGTGCGCTCGTGGTTCGCGGGGAAGCAGGCATCGGGAAAACGGCGCTGCTCGAGAGCGCTCGCGCCACCGCGACGACCATGGGGTTCCGGGCGGAGTACGCGGCCGGAGTGGAGTCCGAGACCCAGTTCGCGTTCGCGGGCCTGCACCAGTTGTGTGCGCCGTTGCTGGACCGGGCGCGTGCGCTGCCCGACCCACAGCAGACTGCATTGGGCGTGGCGTTCGGCATTCGCGACGGTGCCGTGCCAGACCGGTTCCTGGTAGGTTTGGCGACCCTCAACCTGTTGGCCGAGGTCGCCGAAGAGGGCCCGCTGTTGTGCCTTGTCGAGGACGCACAATGGCTTGATCAGGCGTCCGCGCAGGTCCTGGCGTTCGTTGCGCGGCGACTGGTGGCCGAGCGGATCGCGTTGGTGTTCGCGCTACGGGACCCGACCGATCGCGATGTTCGCCCCTTCGCCGAATTGCCTGAGCTGCGCCTGGACGGGCTTGGGCAAGCGGATGCGCGGGCGCTGCTGGCGGCCGCTGCGGCCGGCACGCCGCTCGACGACGTGGTGCGCGACCGGATCGTCGCCGAGGCGCGCGGCAACCCCCTGGCGCTGCTCGAACTGCCGAAGAGCGCACTGCCGTCGCTACTGGCCGGCGGGTTCGAGTTGCCCAGCGTGCTGAGCGTTCCGCGCCGTATCCAGGACAGCTTCCAGCAGCGTTCGGGCACCCTGCCTGCCGACACCCAGTTGCTGCTCCTGGTGGCCGCGGCCGACCCGACGGGTGAAGCGGCGCTGCTCTGGCAGGCCGCCGCGCAGCTGGGAATTGCCCGTGAAATGATGGCGCCTGCGGAGACTGCGGGGTTGGTGGAGATCGATTCCCGGGTGCGGTTCCGTCATCCGCTCGTGCGCTCGGCGGTCTACGCGGCCGCGACACCGCCCGACCAGCGCCGTGCACACAGGGCGCTGGCGGCCGTTACCGACCCTCAGCTCGATCGGGACCGTCGTGCGTGGCACCAGGCACAGGCGGTGCTGGGCACCGACGAGGAAGCGGCAGCAGAGTTGGAGCGCACCGCGGGACGTGCGCGCAGCCGCGGTGGGCTGGCTGCGGCGGCCGCGTTCATGGAGCAAGCGGCCATGCTGACGCCTGAACCCACGCGCCGTGCCACCCGCGCACTCGAAGCGGCGTATGCCAGGCATGACGCCGGCGCACCCGAAGCTGCCATGGCGCTGCTGGCAGTCGCCGAGGCAGGTCCGCTGGATGCGCTGCAAGGCGCCCGCCTGCAGTTGCTGCGCGCCCAGAGCGCGTTCCACCTGACGCGCGGCAGCGAGGCGGCCAGAAGCCTGCTCGATGCCGCCAGGACGCTCGCCCCACTGGACGCGGCGCTTGCCCGCGAGACCTACCTGCACGCGCTCGAGGCTGCCTTCCATGCCGGTCGCCTGGCACGCGAACGCGCGTTGCTGGAGGCGGCCGAGATCGCCCGGAACGCGCCTCCACCGCCCACGCCGCCACGCCCGATCGATCTCCTGCTGGATGGACTGGTCACGAGATTCACGCAAGGGTACGAGGCGAGCGTGCCCCAACTGCAACGCGCCCTCGTGTCGCTGCGCGACGACCACTCCGGTGCTCACGACGACAATGGATGCTGGCTGTGGCTGGCCTGCCATGTCGGAGCGATGCTGTGGGATGACGAGACCATCTACGTACTGGCTGACCGCGCGGTCCGGCTCGCCCGCGAAGCGGGCGCGCTGACTACGCTGCCCGCTGCACTCAATGCCTTGGCCCTGGTGTCCGTGCTCAGCGGCGAGCTTGCGCGCGCCTCCGAGTTGATCGCGGAGCAGGACGCGATCACGCGGGCAACAGGTGCGCCGCCCCTCCCAAACTCGAGGCTCGCACTGGCGGCGTGGCGCGGCCGGCAGCATGGGACATCGGAGCTCTTCGCGACAACGATCGCGGCGGCAACGGCACGAGGTGAGGGCCTTACTGTCAGCAGTGCTGAAATTGCGATCGCCTACCTGCACAACGGGCTGGGCAACTACGACAGTGCCCTGGATGCTGCGACGTCGCTCTTTGAGCACGACGAATTGGCGCACAGCAGCGTTGCGCTGCCCGAACTGGTCGAGGCCGCCGTTCGCGCAGGCCAACCGGAGCGTGCTGCTGCCGCGCTGGAACGGTTGACGTCGCGTGCCAATGCCAGCGGCACCCAGTGGGCACTCGGAATGGCGGCACGCTCGCGGGCGCTGACCACCACCGGGCCGGGAGCCGAAGATCACTACCGCGAAGCGATCGAGCGGCTTGGCAGTTGCCGGATGGCCACCCACCTTGCTCGCGCCCATCTCGTCTACGGCGAGTGGCTGCGACGCGAGGGCCGCCGCCAGGATGCGCGCGAGCAACTCCGGACCGCCCACAAGCTGTTCTCGGACATGGGCACAGAGGCTTATGCCGAACGTGCCGCCCGCGAACTTAGGGCCACGGGGGAGAGCGCGCGCAAGCGTAATGCCCAGCTGACCGACGTCCTCACCGCCCAGGAGCTGCATATCGCCCGGCTGGTCGCTACGGGGGCAACCAACCGGGAGGTCGGCACCCAGCTGTTCCTGAGTCCTCGCACGATCGAAGCCCACTTGCGCAGCATCTTCCACAAGCTGGACATCACCTCCCGCCGGCAGATCAAGGACCTGAAGCTTCCCTGACACGATGAATGGCAGCGTCAATCGCGCCAGAGGCGGGATGCTCGACGTGCTGAAAAGGACCTGGCGCGGATCACTTGCGCCGCCCCATGATCAGGGTGCGGATATCGGCGCTCAGCGCCTTCGCACTGTCCTCGCCCAGAAAAGGCATGTGGCCGGCCGGATAGCGGGCCAGGGCGACCCGGTCGGCAGGCAGGCCCGCATGTGCGGCGAAGTAGTCTGCGTCCCCGGGCGTCGTGACCAGATCGTAATGGCCCGTCGCGATCAGCAGGCGGAAATCGGGGTTGACGCGCATGACCGCGGCCAGCGCCGCGGGGGCGGGCAGCGCTCCTGGCGGCATGGCGTGATCCCAGACTGCGTTCACTTTTCGAAAAGCGACGGGCTCGTAAGGCGCGTCGACCGCGATGTTCGCCTCGGCGAACAACAGCTTCAGGCCCGCCGCGAACGCGGGGCTGTAGCGCGCCATGGCCGCATCGTCGCCCACCGGGTCGGGAGATTCCGGCCGCCCCCGCACGGGCAGGACGTAGCGCGCGTCGTAGGCGCCGATCTCCAGCCCTTCTCCAGCCAGAAGCCCTTGACGGAAATCCGTTGACGAAATGCGCAGGCGGTTGTTCTCGATCCAGCTCGCCTCGAGCCCCGTGAAGTCGGCCAGAATCCGCGCAATTTCCCGCTTCTCTTGCGGCGGCAACCGATCACCGGCGAACAGCGCCGGCAGATAACGGGTGCGGGCAAATTCAGCGGCCGCGCCGGCGAAGTCGTTCAGGGAGCGGCCCTGTCCGGCGCGCCCATGATAATGAGCGGTCGCGGACAGAGCGCTCAGAGACGCGGCCTGGCGCTCATTGGCTCCATCCGGGCTCGATACGGTCTGGCCGATCAGCACAGCGCCATCGGCTCCGACCCCGCTCAGTCGTCCGGCCGGATCGGTCGGCCCGCCCATCAGTGAACGGGCAGCCAGCGCGGCGCGAGTCGCGCCGTAGCTGGCCCCCACGAGGTACTTGGGCGAGTTCCAGCGGCCGTGAACGTCCAGCCAGTTCTCGATGAAGGCGGCAGTTACCGCTGCGTCGGCGGCGGTCCCGAAGAAGTCCTCGCTGCGCCCGGTTGCCAGTACGCGGCTGAAACCGGTTCCCGGTGGATCGATCATCACCAGATCGGCGAGATCAAGGATGGAATGAGGATTATCCTCAAGCTCGAAAGGCGGCGTGGTCGGCGGATTGAGCGGATCCGGCAGGCTGATCCGCCTCGGACCGAACAGGCCCATATGCATCCAGATCGAGGAGGAGCCAGGCCCTCCATTGAACACGAACACCACCGGGCGCTCCGCCGAAGCAGGCTCATCGATACGTAGATAGGTGAACGAAAAAATCGCCGCGCCGGGGCGGCCGTCCGCGCCGCTCGTTATCGTGTCCTCGGCGATCAGGCGATAACGTACGCGCTGCCCACCGAACTGGCCTTCGCCATCGCTCACGAAGCGGCGAGGCGTGAACCCTTCGGCGGCCTTGCTTGCTTCCAGAGCGGCACCCTTGCCGGTTTCCTGGCAGGCAGTAAGCGCCAGAGCCACCAGAGCAGCTGTCACGATCATGTGGATCCTGGGCCTCATTGCGGTGCCATTGCCGATCATGCCCATCCCTCCCGTTTCGATCCGCCGGTGCCCGCGCATGCGTGCCAGGCACCGGTGCCCACCATGGAGGAAGACCCTCCGGATCGGACGCAAGGCCTCATCCGTCCGTCGCCGGCGGTATCAATTCGTTGTCGATGAACTCGTCCGGACCTCGCGCCGGACAGGCATCGACCTGCTTGCGGCGCTGCTCAGGCCGGCGCTCGCGCTCGTCCAGGAGCCAGCAATCGCCCAGCGTGGAGCAATAGCACAGCGCCAGCTTCATGCGCGGGTACTGGCCAAGCAGGCGCTCGAAATCCGCCGCATCGTCGAACCCGACCTGCTGGATCCTCTCCCCCGAGGCAATGACGATGCCGTTGATGGTCGATGCTCGTGTATCCCTCAGGTCGGACAGGCCCAGTGCATCGAATACGTCCGGCCAGCTGCGCTGGGGTTGTCCGTCGACATAGGCCCGCACGCCGCCGACCAGTGCCGGCCCGACGCCCTTGTTCTCGATGCTGACCGCCAAGCTGCCCTGCTCGATAGTGATCGCAGACTGCAGGTACGGCCAGACCTCGGCGCGCACCTGCTCGCGCTGCAGCAGCGCCGTGTAGCCCGACACGCCAAGCGCGAGCAGGCCGATCAGCGCCGCGATCACGGCGGCGACGGCATTCCACTCCGTTCGCCTCTCCGGCGCAGGCTCCGGCGCTGGGGCGGTCTGGTTCATCTGATATCTCCGGTGAATGCCGGCCCTCGCCGCATGCATGCCTGCATCGGGAGGACATTCTCGGTTCCTCTGCAATGATACCGCCCCGCTGTGGGTGCAGCCGGGTGTCTAGGCTGGTTCTACCGATCATGTGGTGGGACGGGTCGGGCTCACTGCTCGGGGCGAACATGCGAGTCACTTCCCTTGGCATCCAGTCTCCACCAGCCGGAGCGCAAAGCGATTGCCGCTCCATGCGGTGATTTGTATGGATGTGCTGTGTCGAAACTCGCTTCCTTCCTGATCGAACAAATCCGGTTCCGGCAGCCTGGTCATGGCGTACTCCCGCTCCAGGATCGAGTTTTCCAGCGGAACAGGCCGGAGGCGGACATCGGATCCGTTCGTGGGCTGCGGCGTCCCGGGGTCGAGGGGCGCGGACGCCCGACCAGGTCCGTGCCTGCCGCGCCCGAGTTGCAGGTCGAGCAACAGCTTGCGACGAAGCGTGGGTCATCCGCCACGCCACGGACCTTCAGCGCGAAGCGCGCGTCCGGCAAGCAACGCCAACGGTCTTGTGGTGCTGCCGGCAACGTTTCTGCTTGCGCGTGTCAGCCTTTGACGGTGTTGATGCCGCCTCGGGAACCTTATTGCTCCGGTCTGTCGGGATTTCCGTTCTGCCATCGTGAGCCTCGGCTTTTGGCTCGGCGGCGAGCGTTGTCGCGGAGGTGGATGCCAGATTGTTCCGGTCCGTCACTACGTCCGTTCTGCCATCTTGGCCTTCGACTTTCGGCTCGGCGGCGAACGTTGCCGCGGAAGTGGCCGCCATCAGGAAGAAGAGAAGGTTGGCTGCGGTGGATTTCATGGGAATGGATGTCCTGTCTTGGAGGATGGAAGGAGGGTTACAGGCCGCCAGAGGAGTGCATCCGCAGATGGCAATCCAGCATGCGAGTAACAGACATCGCCTGTGCACGGACAGGCTTCGCGTTGGTCATCGGTAGCGCGAGCCGGGATACGCATCACGCTCGGTTCGGCTGGGTGTCGAGGCCGGCCATGATGATCAAGGGGCGCGACGGGTCGGGGTCATGGGTTGGAGGCGGGCATGCCAGTCTCCGCCTTCGCATCCAGTGTCTGCCGGTCCAGGCGCAAGCGATTGCCGTTCCATGGGGTGATTTGTATGGATGTGCTGTCTCGAAAGCGATTTGCATGGAGTGCACGCAGCGTGGCCAATCGCCGGGAAGTACTTCGAAACGCACGTGGGCTCAGGCGTGCTTCCGTGAAGCGCCCGACAAGACGGGGCCCGCCAGCAGTGGGGGTCGACATCGCGGCGGCGAATCAAGGGCGTGTTGGGAATAACGGCGGCCCTCCGCTGCCGCCCAGGAGCGAAGACTGCCTCTCCCTATTCGATGCGGCGTTGCACGTCATTCGGATGGAGAGACTTCGCCCCTGCGGAACAAGCGGAGGCTCTCTCAGCTATTTCTAGAATCACTGTTACGTTTCTAACGGTCTCGTCCCAGGCGCCTGCGGCGCCATGCGCGCAACGAGTACGTCGAGATCGACTCCATCCCGCCAGGCCTTTATCTGACTTCGCGGATGCTGATCGAGCAGGGCAGAGGCAACAAGTCAGGCACTCCCCTGACACGTTGAAGCGGCCTGGAGGTCTGGCGGCCGGGCGGCCGAACGGCTGCTGATCCGGTCCAGCCTCGGTTGGGCGGAACGTCTGGCACTTGGGCCAGGGACTTCAGGAGTCGGCCTTGGGCAGCGCACTGATCACTGCGATGGTACATCGTGCCCGGGAATCCCCCGGTCTGGCGGTCTGGCAGCCGGGCGGGGCAGCGTTGCCCCATGACTTGCGAGGATCGCCGGAGAGGGTGCCTCCCGGCTCGAGGCCGCCGTGATGTGCCGGCGTCCACGGGGGAGCATCCAAATGGCCCTGTTCCGCGTAGAGGCCTTCACACCCGTACATCGCACCCCGGAAGTACCATGGCATCCTACCCTGTCAGTACCCCCTCGCCATTGGAGACGGCACGCCTCTTGTCCAGCGCTTCGCAATCCCTGCGGGACCGCTACGACGGTGCCGCCGACATGGCGCGGGTGTCCGGTCAGCGTGATCGCGACAGCTTCATGCGCATCTACGATCATTTCATGCCGCGGGTCTGCCTGTACCTTCGGGGCCTGGGTTCCCCGGATGCGGTGAGCGAGGAGTTGGCACAGGAGGCGCTGCTGCGGTTGTGGCAGCGTGCCGCGACGTACGATCCGCAACAAAGCAGCGTCGGTACCTGGCTCTTCCGCATCGCCCGCAATCTGCACATCGACCGGGTGCGCCGCGAACCGGGTTGGGTGGAGTTGCTGGAAGACGTGCAAAGCTCGCTTGACGACGATTTCTCGGTGCGCCCGGTCTCGGTCGAAGACCATGTCGACCATCTGCAGTTGCAGCAGCGCATTGCAACCCTGCCCGCCATGCAGGCACGGTTGATGCGCATGTCGTACCTCGAGTCCAAGACCCACCGGGAGATTGCCGATCAGCTCGACATGCCGTTGGGTACGGTGAAGTCGCATCTCCGACGCACGTTCCTCCGGCTGCAAAGCCAGATGCGGGGTGGCGCATGAGCCCCCGCCATCACCTGGACCCGGCCACACTGGTGAGCTTCGCCGCAGGGGCGCTGGTCATGGAAATCGCCGTGGTGGCCGCCACCCATCTGCAGTCGTGCGCGCATTGCCGTGCCCGGCTGCGCGAAGCGGAAGCTTTCGGTGGGCGATTGATAGAACAGCAGCACCCCTTCACGTCGCACGATTCGCGTGAGACGCACCTGCGCGATGCAATGCTGCGACAGCTCGATACCACCGTCTCGTCGACCGATGAGCGTCCGGCGAAAAAGTCCCTGGACGAGGATCCGGATCTGCTTCCCAAGCCGCTGCGCGCCTACTTCGGTGAGTCATACAGTGGGCTCGCCTGGCGCTGGATGGCGCCGGGCGTGCATTGCATCCGGGCCAGGCCGAGCGCCACCGGCACACTGCTGATGCTCAAGATTGCGCCCGGACGCAGCATGCCGTTGCACAGCCATGGCGGCACCGAGCTCACCCAGATCCTGAAAGGTGCGTACGCTGATGCGCTGGGTCATTTCGCGGCGGGCGACGTGGCCGATCTGGACAGCGATGTCGAGCACCAGCCCGTCACGACAGCCGGTGCCCCCTGCATTTGCGTGTCCGCGCTGGATGCGCCCTTGCGGTTCCAGGGCTGGCTGGCGCGGCGGCTCCAACCCATCTTCAAGATCTGAGAGCGGCTGCTTCCTTCAAGCAGGTCAGCTGCGTTGTCTGAGATCATCGGACACACGGCCATGGTGATCCGTGCGCCCTGCGTCCGCCAGGGCGCGAGGCGGCGCAGGTCAGCGGCGGAGCGGGCGGTAGTCGAAGCAGCGGACTTCGCTACCCGGGTGCAGTCCCAGCGCCCGGGCGGTGGGGCCATCGATGGTCAGTCCGTCATTCGCCCAACTGCAGGAGACGAGCGCCGCCATCTTCTGGGTCGCATCCACCAGCAGCTGAAGGTTCGGGTTGGCGATGGAGTCCTTCACCTGGATGCGCTGAGGCGTGCCCTCGTCCCTGTCATCGGGGGTCGCGCTGTAAACGGGTCCGCCATCATCGATGGACACATGGCGCGACGGGCTAAAACGCGCAGCGCGCAATGCGGCTTCAAGAGGGGCGTATTCGATCGCGGCGCGGCCCAGCGTGGACTGGGCGGTGGGAGACAGCAGTGACACCAGGACAGGTTGCTGTGGCAGCAGCGAGGCCACTTCCGACCGCCAGCCGTCGATGCCCAGCCTGTCTATCTCGGCTCCGCGGTCGCCATCGTAGAAGTGCCTGCCGAAACCGTCCCAGAAGGGCGATCGGTTCTCCTCCATGACGCCGGGTACCGCGACGATGACGGGCGCACTCGGCTGATCTTCCCCGCGCATTCTCAGGTCGGGTGCGAGTGCAAGCGTTCCGAGCAGCAGGGTCGTCAGCATTTCCGCCGCCTGGTGCGACTCGAGCCCGGGGTGCCATTGGATCTCCTGCCACTGGCTGGCACCGGTGAAGTCGCTGCCCAGCACCATCATCCGGTCCTGACGATGAAGCCCCAGCGCGGGCGCCGAATGCACCATCGTGCCCAGGTAGAACCAGTAACAAGGCGTCTGCTCGCCGATGCGCGCAGAGATGGTCAGCGTGGCCATCGGGCCTTGCCAACCTGTCGTCGCGTCGTGGCGTTCGAGGTCCGCTCGCCAACGGCGGGTGGGCAGGTTAGCGTGGTCAGCCACCGCCTCGAGCAGCGTGGCGCGGACACGGAGCAGCGTCATGTGCGGTCCCTCTGCACGCGGGAAAAGGGAGCGGCATGGATGATCGCACCGGGGTCGATTTCCAGCGCCGCGATGCTCCTTCCGTCCAACCGCATGGATTCGCCGTCCATTGCGCCTCGCGCCACCGTCGCCCTGAAGCCGGCGCGCAAGTCGTTGCTGACAAGAAGCGGCGTTGCCAGGTCCGCACCGTCCGCCAGCGCGCCGCGCAATCGTCCTGCCCGGTGCCCGGCGACCGATCTCAATGAGCCCAGGCGGGCCTGCGCGATCGGACCGGCATCGAAGATGTCCACATAGGTGTCCGCCTCCATGCCCTCATCCAGCAGGATCGAAAACGGCAGTTGCGCATCGGGGTGCAGTTGGCCGATGGCCCACTGCGCCTCTTCGGGCAACAGCGGCACATAGAGCGGCGACGCCGGCATCAGTTCGGCGATGAAGGACTTGCTGCGACCCTCGGCGATGCGCTCCGCTGCCGGATAGTCCATGCCGAAGAAGCGCCGGCCGACCGCATCCCAGAAGGGGCAATAGCCTTCGGCATCCGCCAGGCCGGGACTTTCTGCGGCGATGCGGTCGGAGAAATCGCGGGCGTTGTGCAGGATGAAGAGCAACCGCGCGCGCGAGAGCAACTCGGCGGCGACGGTATCGTGATAGGCCGGCAGGAGGTAGTACGACGTAAGCAGCGTGACGCCGGTCAGGTCGTGGCAGGGGTGCAAGGTATGGATGCGGTTGCGTGCATTCAGTCCCGCGCTGCGATGCACCAGGAACTCGCTACGGTACGTATAGAAACGTTCGGAAAATCCTGCGCGCGCGGCAATGCCGCTGACGCCCACCACCTGTCCCCGCGCGTTGTCCTCAAGGACGAACAGGTAGGTTTCTTCGCCGCTGGTATCCTCGCTGGAGAACGCTTCCAGCGAACGCTCGAGCCGCAGCGTCAGCGCATCGCGATCGTGCGGCAGGGTGGTCACGCCGTGGGCACTGGCCTCGGCGAACGCCTCCAGCGCATCCAGGTCCTGGAGTTCACTCGGTCGCAGTACATAGCGTCCAGCCTGATCGTCGGCAACGGGGTTCATGGGGTTTCTTCGAGAGGACCGGGGGAGGGTGTCGCGCGCTCGCGCCAAGCCTGGGCACGTGAACTGCGCTCATCGCGTGGCGTGCGACCGAAATGACTGCGATAAGCATGTGAAAAATGCGCAGCCGAGGAAAAGCCGCATTCCAGACCGACCTGCAGGATCGAGTGCGGGCTGTCGCGCAGCATCTGCTGCGCGCATGCGAGCCGCTGTTCAAGATACCAGCGTGACGGCAGCGTATCGGCATGCTGCTTGAACAGGCGTTCCAGCTGGCGCCGCGACAGACCCACCAGGTCGGCGATATCCTGGGTCGACAGCGGTTCGGACAGGTTGGCCTTCATCAGTGCCATGGCTTCTTCCAGGCGTGGCGAAGGACGAGCCGCGGGAGCCACGGGGTCTGCAGGAAGCGTTGCCTGCAGTTCGTCCTCTCCGCGCAGCCGCTCCAGGCCCAGTCGGGCGAGAAGCGCACTGGCAAAACTGGCGTCATGCTGGCGTTGCATCCAGGCGATCATCATGTCGATGCTCGCCGTTCCGCCGGCGCAGCTCATGCGTTTGGCATCCAGACAGTAGTAGTGGCCCACCACCTCATGGCGGGAGAACTGCGAAGCCACGCGACCCACGTGCCCGGCCGACACGGTGAACCGGTGCCCTTGCATCAGCTTCGCCTGTGCGAGCCAGGCAGCGCCCAGATCCAGGCCCCCCAGCCAGGCGGTTTCGTCCAGCGGCAGCAGCAGCTCGCGCAACCGGGCGATCCGCGCGTCATCCGGGTGTGGCAACTCTGACGCGATGACGAGTACGCCGGCCAACGGAGCGGATGCCCAGGGCATGTCGGGCAACGCCTGCGGCCAGGTAGGGGTGTGCGCGTGGCGCGCAGCCGCGGGCAGCTGCAAGGGCACGGTCGCGTAGCGATTCTCGCCGAGTTCTGCGTTGGCGGCGCGCAGCACGTCCACGACACCCGCCACCGGCAGTCGCGCGCAGTCGCCCAGTGTCAGCACGCCCACATGCACGTTCACGGCATCAGTCCCCGCAGATCCCACGACAGGGCAGGGCCGCATGGGAGCACCGGCGGCAGGAGGTCCTCGGGCGGGCAGAAGGCGTGCACTCGGGCGATTTGTTCGGCAAAAGCGCGCCGGCGCGTGGCGCGCGGTGATTCGCGGCACTCATTCTGCGACGCGGTTCCAGGGAGCGTAAAGGGGTTGCGGCAGCCTGATGGGAAGGATATCCAGATATACCTGCGACAGCGTGTAGCGCTCGCTGCCCGTGGACGTGGCCAGCCATCCTCGTGTTCCCTCGCCTTTGTAGAGACGGAACTCGAAGCCCAATGACTGTTCCGGCGCAGGCCCCGGTTCGAACGCCATGCCTCTGATCTCATCGGCCTTGCTGTCGAGCAGGCGCGCCATCGCGGTCGCCAAGGTGCCGTCGCCCAGCATGTCGGGATAGAACGCGCCGCTTCCGTGGTAAGGCGAGTAATCCGGTGCAGCGGGGTCCAGCGCACGCCCCTGCACCTTGTCCGGCCCGGGTGTCGGCCGGCCACTGGCCAGTTCGATGCGGTCGCCGCTCTCCAGGTAGGTCAGTCGGGCACCGCGGATGCCGAACGCCTCACCGCTGCCTGCGGCGTGTGCGTTGGAGAGATCAGCCACCAGGACGCCACCGCTGCCGATCACCTCCATCTGGCCTGCATGGATGATGGCCGCACTGTCTTCTTCCACGCCCAGCCCAAGGGGAATGCCCCGCGACTGCATCACCGGAAGCATGCGGCCGATGCGGCCACGGCGAAGGAAATGCTGGTCGATGAACAGGTCAGGCCCCACGAATCCCAAGCCTCTGTCGATTTCCTGCCCCCATCGCAGCCGCCCACGCATCACCGGCAGGACGTCCTGGGCATCCCGGAACATCACCTCGCTCATCACCGCAGCGCCGGCTGACGTGCCCGCCACCACGCCCCCGCGGCGCTTCAACCGCCAGATGGCGTCCAGCACGGGGCTCGCGCCACCGTCGGCCAGCAGGGTGGCGGTGATGCGTTCCTGGGCACCGCCGGCGAAGAACACGCCGCTGGCGCCGTCCACCTGCGCAACCCCATGCGCCAGGGCATGCCGGCTTCCGGCGGCGGGTGGGCGGGCCACCATCGGCAGATAGTCCGCCTGCGCTCCATGGGCCCGCAGGGCGGCCACGATCCTGCCTGCGGACGCCTCGGGTGTCTCCGATGCCATCGCCAACACGACAAAACGCGCCTGCGGCCCGCCGGCAAGCTCCACCAGCCTGGACCACACTTCATGGTTGTCGTACCGCAACGCGCCGCCGATGGGGACGATGTAGCCCTCGGACGCGGTGTTCGCCATCGCCAGGGTGGGGGCACACGTGAACGCAACCACCAGACACCGGTGCATCCAGGCCGACAACCAACGCTTAGCCATCGAAATCTTCTCCATCGAGATCACATGCGCCAAGCATTGCATCCGAAGCGCTGCGTTCCAGCCTCGCCGTCACCGCAACAGCGCATGTTCGGAAGTTCATGTCGCTTTCACGATAGTTCCGTCATCACACCGTCGCATTTTTCGTCGCAGCGACACGGCTGTCGCCCACGCGACAATGGTGCAGGGCAACACGTCCTGACGGCGCTGCCGCACCGTACATTCCGGTCCCAGTCCGAGGCGGAACGCTCCTGTGTCCCCATCGGCCATTCACACCACCACTGGGGAGAGGAGAGGGGATGAGCGGCTTGAGCAACGGCAACATCTGTAATCGCGGGCGCTACCGCATGAAGTCGACGTGGGTCCTTGCGGCCATGTGCAGCGCGATCCTGCACCAGGGCGCGCTGGCACAGGAGGCCACGCCTCCGTCGGTCACCTCGCTGGATTCCGTGAAGGTGACGGGTTCGCGCATCAAGCGGGTCGATGCCGAAACCGCACTGCCGGTGGAGATCATCAGCCGCGAAGAGATCAGCAAGCGTGGCGTCACTACCGCGGCGGAACTGGTCAAGACGCTGACCGCCAATACGGCGCCGGTCGGCGACGGCGCAAGCATCACCGACAGCACGTCCGGCCAGCGCGGACTCAATGGCGCCAACCTGCGCGGTCTGGGCGTGTCCAGCACGCTTATCCTGCTGAATGGTCGGCGCCTGGCGAATTTCGCCTCGCCCGGCGACAACGCCGGCGTGGATCTCAACACGATCCCGGCGGGCGCCATCCAGCGCGTTGAAGTGCTGAAGGACGGTGCTTCAGCGCTGTACGGCACGGACGCGATCGGCGGCGTCATCAACTTCATCACGCGCTCCGACTACGAAGGCGTGGACCTTTCGCTGTCCGTTGCGGACACGCAGGAAGGCGGTGCCGACAAGCAGACCGTGACGCTCAGTGCGGGTTACGGCGACCTGGATGCCGACGGTTTCAACGTGTTCGGCGTGCTGGACGTGCAGGAACTGGGCGCACTGAGGTCCAGCCAGCGCGATTTCATCGCCGACCGCCCGCTGGCCACCACGCTGCCTGCGCTGATGTCCAGCAACACCTATCCTGCCAACGTCGACATCAGCTCGGCGCAGCGCAATGCGCTGATCGCTGCCGGCCTGTTGCCGGCCGGCACCACCCGTACGCGCATCAACCCCAGTTCGCCCGGCTGCAACCCGCCGGCGACCGTGTATGCGCCACAGGGTCCCGGTGGCCCCGTGGCATGCAGCTACGATTACATGCAGGACACCGAGATCTACCCCGATGCCCGCAAGATCGGCCTGCTGGGGCGCGGCACCCTCAAGCTGGACGACCAGCACCGGCTGTTCGCCGAACTCACCTACACGCAGGCCGAAACGACCTACGTCCTGAGCCCCAACCCGCAGCGCATCCGCAACCTGCCGGTCGCGATCCTGCCGGAACCCTACCGTACCGCGCTCACCGGCGCAGGACTGCCCACCACCTTCAGTGGCATCCGCTACCGCATGACCGAGGCGGGGAACCGCACCAACGAGGTGACCAGCGAAGGCGCACGCGTGCTGTTGGGCGCGGAGGGTCGCCTGGGCGAGTGGGACTACGATGCCGCGCTGCTCTACAGCGTCAATGAGGTCGATGACAAGTACGTCGATGGCTACGTGCTCTATGACGGTTTCGAGGCGGGCGTGCGCGACGGCACCATCAACCCGTTCGGCCCGTCCTCCGATGCGGGCAGGGCGCTGATCGAAAGCCTGAAGGTCAACGACGTGGCCCGTCGTTCGAAAGGCACCTCGCAGGGCATCGATCTCAACATGTCGCGTGCGCTGGGTGCATTGGGCGGTGGCGACCTTGGCGTGGCGGTGGGTGGCGAGTTCCGCCGTGAATCACAGCAGTTCCGTCCGTCCGAGCTGCTGCTGAGCAACAACATCGCCGGCGACCGCGACAGCAGTGGCCTGGCGACGGACCTGGCTGCGACCGATGAAGCGCGCAACATCGGCTCGGCCTACGTCGAATTCAGCGCACCCTTCAGTTCCACGCTGGAGATGCAGGCGGCGCTCCGTTACGACTACTACAGTGGCGGCGTGGGCTCCACCGTCAATCCCAAGCTCGGCGTGCGCTGGCAGCCGAACGAAGACTGGCTTGTGCGTGCCTCGGCCGGTACCGGCTTCCGCGCACCTTCGCTCAATGATCTCTACCGCCCGACCACCTATGGCACCGCTTCGAGCTTCCTGACCGACCCCCAGTGCGTGGCGGCCGGCGACTCCATCGACAGCTGTACCGACCAGTGGCCGGTGGAACGGCGCAGTAACCCCGACCTGGACCCCGAGCGTTCCCGCCAGTTCTCCGTCGGCACGGTGTACGCACCCTCGACGGCCTGGAGCGTCGGGCTCGACTACTGGAACATCCGCAAGAAGGACGTGATCAGCACGCTGGGTGAGCAGATCATCGTGGAGAGCCCCGACAAGTACAACGGCACCTACATCGAACGCGACGCGGATGGCTTCATCACCAACATTATCCTGCAGAAGGAAAACCAGGGAGAGTTGCGCACCTCGGGCTTCGACCTGAGCCTGAGCCTGCGCGGCCGCGACACGGATTGGGGTCGGTTGGGCATGGATGTCTCGGGCACCTACATCCTGGAATACGAGCGCCAGTTCGGTCCGCTGGAGCCGTTCCGCAGCAACCTGGGCGTCTTCCTGAACGACCAGGCGATCCAGCGCTGGCGGCACCGCATCAGCTTCAGCTGGGATCGCGGTCCGGTCGGGCTGACCCTGGCCAACAGCTATTCGTCCGATTACCGCGACCAGAACACCACGTACGATCCGGTCTCGGACGAACTGCTGCCCAGCCGCCGGGTGAAGGCCTATTCGCTGTGGGACCTCACCGGGAGCTGGCAGGCCAGCGAGGCGCTGCGCATCCGTGCGGGCGTGCTGAATCTGCTCGATACCGAGCCGCCGTTCTCCAACCAGGCGTACTACTTCCTGGCGGGATACGACCCGACCTACGCCGATCCGCGCGGTCGTTCGTTCTACCTCAGCCTGGACTACAAGTTCCGCTGAGGCGAGGCCTGGCAACGGCAGCGTATCCGGTCGCATCCGGTGCGCTGCCGTCCCTGCTGGACGTACCGCACGCGACCCATCACGATGCGGGCTGACCGACCTTGCTGTTCTTCCGTCTCGGACGCTGCGCGTGCCGGGGAGATCCGATGACCGATTCCCACCGCGACCACCCGCGCGGGCTCAATACGCTGGTCCTGCTGTTCGTCATCGTCAGCCTACTGGCGCTGGCCGCACCGTGGCTTCCGGCCGGCCGGTTCCGCGCCGGCGAGCCGATATCGCTGGCCAGCTTCGAGTTCGCGCCGCCTGACGCCTCGCTCGGATTGTTCGCCAGCGGCGATGGCGTGGGCTTCCTGAATTTCCTTTTCCACGGCCTGACCTCGGGCAACGCGACATCCGCGGCCGTCGGCGTGATCGCATTGTTGTTTCTGGTCGGCGGTGCGTTCGCGGTCGTCAACGCCACCGGCGCGGTCGACCGCGGCCTGGTACGCCTTGTCCACGCCACCGGCGAACGCCCCGCGCTGTTGCTCGGGTGCCTGTTCGTCGCGTTCTCGTTGGGCGGCGCCATATTCGGCATGGGCGAGGAGACGATCGCGTTCCTTGCCCTCCTGCTGCCACTGATCGATCGCCTGGGACTGCCGCGTGAGAGCGCGGTGATGTCCACTTACATGGCGAGCCAGATCGGCTTCGGCACCTCCTGGATGAATCCGTTCAGCGTGGCCGTCGCACAGGGCATTGCGCAGGTGCCGCTGCTGTCGGGTGCGCCGTTCCGGATGGGCATGTGGGCGGTCTTCACGCTGGTGGGGGCGGCATTCACCATCCACTACGCGCGGCGCCATCGTCGCGAAGTCGCCGCTCCCGGTACTGCGACGCCGGCAAGCGCACCGATGAACTGGGCGGACATCGCGATCCTCGTGGCCGTGCTGGCTACCGTGGTCTGGATCATCTGGGGCGTCACCGCGCAGTCGTACTACCTGCCGGAGATCGCCGCGCAGTTCTTCACCCTGGGGCTGGTGTGCGGCGTCATCGCGTGGATCGATGGGCGCATGAACCCCAATCGCATCGCCGAGCTGTTCACCGAGGGTGCGCGCCAGCTGGTTCCCGTGGCGCTGGTGATCGCCGCCGCCAAGGGCATGTTGTGGCTGCTGGGCGGTGCGGATCCGCATACGCCTTCTGTGCTCAACAGTCTGCTTTATGCACTGGCGAACATGATGGAAGGATGGCCCGCGTTGCTGGCCGCCGAAGGCATGCTCCTGGTGCAGTCCGTGTTCAATTTCTTCGTCACTTCGGGCTCGGCGCAGGCGGCCATCACCATGCCACTGATGGCCGGACTCAGCGATCTTGTTGGGGTGAGCCGGCAGGTAGCGGTACTCGCATTCCAACTGGGCGATGGCATGACCAACCTGCTCATCCCCACCTCCGCCGTCCTGATGGGCGTGATTGGTGTCGCCGGGCTGACCTGGGCGAAATGGATAAAGGCGATATGGCGTTTGGCCTTGATACTCATGGCGCTGTCGATCGGCGCCGTCGCCCTGGCCGTGATCATGGGATTGCAATGACCGAGTTGGTATTGATCCGCAATGCGGAGGTGTGGGCACCCACACCGTTGGGGCGCAGGGATGTGCTGCTGGGCGCGGGCCGCGTGCTGGCGATGGCGCCCAAGTTGGCACCGGGGCTGGACGCCACCGTCATCGATGCGGCGGGCGCGTTGCTTTGCCCGGGCCTGGTGGATTCCCTGGTGCATCTGTCCGGTGGAGGCGGGGAGGGCGGTTTCGCGACCCGGACCTTGCCCCTGGCGAGCGCGCAGGAGCCGCTGCGGGCCGGCGTCACCACCCTGATCGGCGCACTGGGAACGGATGACACCACCCGCAACCACGCGGATCTGCTGGCGTGCGCACGTTCGCTTCGCATCCAGGGTGTCAACACCTACATCCTGACGGGCAGCTACCAGGTGCCGCCGGTGACGCTGACCGGCAGCGTGCGGCAGGACCTGATCGTGGTGCCCGACATCATCGGCGTGGGCGAAATCGCCATCGCCGATCACCGCGGCTCCCAGCCCTCGGCAAGGGAACTGGCGCGCATCGGCGCGGACGCCCGCGTGGGCGCCATGCTTGCCGGCAAGCGCGGAACGGTGCTCATCCATGTGGGCGACGCCGCAGACGGATTGCAATTGCTGCATGATGTCAGCGATTCCAGCGCGCTGCCCGTCAGCCAATGGCACCCGACCCACATCAACCGCAGCCGTGCGCTGCTGGAGCACGCGCCGGGATGGCTGGCGCGGGGCGGCAGCCTCGATCTGACCACCAGCACCACGCCCGCGCTTCTGGCGTCGGGCGATCTGCCCGCGGCGTCGGTGCTGGCGGAATTGCTGGGCGACGGTGCGACTCCGGGGCAGATCACCATGAGCTCGGACGGGCAGGCCAGCCTGCCGCTGTTCGACGACGCGGGTGCGCTGCTGGATATCCAGGCCGCTCCCATCGCGAGCCTGTTCGACGCGATGCGTGACGCAGTGCTGCAGCATGGCGTGGCCTTCGAAGCCGCACTGACGACGGTGACGCGGACACCCGCCACCGTCTGGGGCCTGGGCCGCAAGGGCGAAGTGCGTGTGGATGCCGATGCCGACCTGCTGCTGCTGGAGCCGGACTCACTGGCGGTGCGTTCGACGTTCGCACGCGGCCGCGTGCACCACTGGACGTAACGGCAGGGCCGCAGCGCCCTCCGGGACTGCCCACGCCGCGCATCGCGGCGCACCCGCTATCCGCGGTACGTGGCCAGGTGGATGCTGGTTTCCGAGGTCTGGATGCCGCGCAGCAGGCGGATGCGCTCGAGCGCGGCGGAAAGCTGCTGCAGGCTGCCCGCACGGAGTTCCGCCAGCAGGTCCCAGCGGCCATTGGTGTCGTGCAGCGTGGACACACATGGCTCACCCAGCAACGCGGCTATGACGGCGCGCGTCTCGTTGCCGTCCACCACGATGCTCATCCACGCCCGGATCTCGGTCGGCTCCGCATCGGGGCGAAGCTTGACCGTATAGCCCCCGATGATGCCCTCACGCTCCAGCCGCTGCAGACGGTTGGTCACCGTGCCGCGTGACACTTTGAGCCGATGGGCGAGGGTAGCCACGCTGGTGCGCGCATTGGTGCGCAGCAGGGCGATCAGCTGGGTATCGATGGAATCCATGGAGCTTGGCAAAGTGGCAACGCAGGTTGTCATTATGCGTGATCGATGCCGGGAAACTTGCGTTTCTTGGCATTTCCGTTGGCATGGAATCTCTACACGATGGCGGCATCGACATTGCCATCGGATATTCGCCATGACAGCCGCTCCACGCACCGCCACCGGTTTTCTCAGTGCCGAACGCACCGCCAGCCTGCTCCGCCAGCAGGGGATGCCGGTCGTCATGGATACGCTGGCCCGTTACATCGAAGAAGATTTCAGGCGCTGGCCCGAGTTCGACAAGTGCGCGCGCGTGGCCAACCACTCGCGTGATGGCGTGATCGAACTCATGCCCGTCGCCGATACGCAGCGCTATGCCTTCAAGTACGTCAATGGCCACCCGAAGAACACCCGCCTCTCGCTGCCTACCGTGATGGCGTTCGGCGTCCTCGCCGATGTCGACACCGGCATGCCACTGCTGATCAGCGAACTGACCCTGATGACGGCGGTACGCACGGCCGCCACATCGGCGCTGGCCGCACGCCGGCTGGCCAGGACCGACAGCCGTCGCATGGCCCTGATCGGCAACGGTGCGCAGAGCGAGTTCCAGGCCTTGGCATTCAACCGGTTGCTGGGCATCGACACCTTCCATCTCTTCGACACCGACCCGGCCGCGACCGACAAGCTGGCCGCCCACCTCGGCGCGCTGGGTTTCCATGTCAAGCGCTTCGATGCGACAGCCGATGCGGTGCGTGGCGTGGATATCGTCACCACCGCTACGGCCGACAAGGCCAATGCCACCATCATTACGCCCGACATGCTCGAACCCGGCATGCACATCAACGGCGTGGGTGGCGATTGCCCCGGCAAGACCGAGCTGCATGCCGAGGTGCTTCGGAGGAGCCGCGTGTTCGTCGAGTATGCGCCGCAGACCCGGATCGAGGGTGAGATCCAGCAGATGCCTGGGAATTTTCCGGTGACCGAGTTGTGGACCGTGCTGACCGGGGCCGCGCCCGGTCGTGAGCGGGCCGAAGAGATCACGGTCTTCGACTCGGTGGGGTTCGCGCTCGAGGACTACTCCGCACTGCGTTTCCTGTCCGATCTCGCAAAAGCATGTGGCGTCGAAGACAGAATCTCGCTGATCCCGGACCTTCCCGATCCCAAGAACCTGTTCTCATTGGTGTCGCGTGCCGACGGCGCCGTGCCGGCCCAGGCGAACCTCGCCGCATGAGCATGCATGGCGAGTCCGGGCGGTCCGGCGCGGGGAATGGAAGTGGGGTGGGTCGCAGGGCGGTGTCGTTGATCGGCGTACCGACGGACATCGGGGCCAGTACGCGCGGCGGCAGCATGGGACCCGCCGCGCTGCGCATCGCTGGAATAGCCGAGGCGTTGGCCGGCATGGGCTTCAACGTGGCCGATCGTGGCGACCTCAGTGGGCCGTTCAATCCGATGCGTCCCCCGGTTAACGGCTACCGGCACCTGCAGGAAGTGGTGACCTGGAACCAGGCGCTGCACGATGCCTGTCTGGCGGAACTGGCCATCGGGCGCATGCCCGTCATGCTGGGTGGGGATCATTGCCTGGCCATTGGCTCCATCAGCGCCGCGGCCCGTCATTGCCGCACCCATGGGCGCAGGCTGAAGGTGATCTGGCTCGATGCGCACGCCGATTTCAACACGGCGGAACTGACGCCCACCGGCAATCTGCATGGCATGCCGGTCGCGTGCCTGATGGGGTTCGGGCCGGATGAACTGGTCAGGTTGTCCGGGGATTCGCCCGCGATCGTACCGGCACAGCTCAGCCAGATCGGCATCCGCAGCGTGGACGAAGGCGAGAAGCACTTCCTCGACGAACAGCGCCTGCAGGTCTTCGACATGCGGCAGATCGACGAGATCGGCATGCGGAAGGTCATGGAGCACGCATTGGCGGACGTCGGTGCGGATACCCACCTCCATGTGAGCTTCGATGTCGATTTCCTCGACCCGAGCATCGCGCCCGGCGTCGGTACGACCGTGCGCGGCGGCCCGGGCTATCGCGAGGCACAGCTGTGCATGGAAATGCTGGCCGACGCGGGCTGCCTGGGCTCGCTGGACATCGTTGAACTCAACCCCGCCCTCGACCACGGCAATGCCACCGCCGAACTGGCGGTAGACCTGCTGCAGAGCCTGTTCGGCAAGAGCACCCTGGTCCGGCTGGCACGCGCAGGCTGAACACGGCGGTGCCGCGGCGCCAACCCTCATACATCTTCCATCTTCTTCTGGGCGCCACCGATGAATGCACCTGAGTCCTTGACCTTGCCGACCGCAACGCGCGATGCCATCACCCGTGCATACCGATGCGCGGAGGTCCCGCGGGTGCAGGCCCTGATGGCGAGCCTGCAGGATCAGGGACCGGATTTCGCTGCGGTCGCCGACGACGCGCGGCAACTGATCGCACGGTTGCGTGGACAGCGCAGGCGTGGCGGCGCGCTTGATTCGGTGATGCAGGCCTTTCCGCTGTCGCGCCCCGAAGGCGTGGCATTGATGTGCCTGGCCGAGGCACTGCTGAGGATCCCCGATCAGGCCACCCGCGACCGTCTGATCGCCGACGCATTGGCACGCGGCCAATGGCTGGCGGGTCTGGGGCACTCGCTGTTCACGCATGCCGCGGCGTGGGCGCTGTGGATGACAGGGCGCGTCTTGACGGAAGACGACCGGCAGACCCTACCGGCCGCTCTGCGCAGGGTGCTGGCGCGGGGTGGGGCACCCGCGATCCGCGCGGGCATGGCGTGGGGCATGACCCAGCTGGGCCGCCAGTTCGTGATGGGAGAGACCATCGGCCAGGCGCTGGCGCGCAGCCATGCCGCGCAGACGCGCGGCTACACGCATTCCTTCGACATGCTGGGCGAGGCGGCCGCGACACAGGCCGATGCCGACCGTTACTACCAGGCCTATCGCGAAGCGATCGAGGCCATCGGCCAGGCAGCGGCCGGGCAGGGGATCATCGGCGGGCCGGGCATCTCGATCAAGTTGTCCGCGCTGCACCCGCGCTACACGCGCCAGCAGCGTGCGCGCGTCATGGCCGAACTGTACCCCCGCCTGCAGGCGCTGGCGCAGCGCGCCCACCATTACCATATCGGGCTCAACATCGACGCCGAGGAAGCGGATCGGCTGGAGCTTTCGCTCGACCTCGTCGACCGGCTGGCGAACGAGCCGGCACTGGCCGGCTGGGATGGGTTGGGCGTCGTGGTCCAGGCCTACCAGAAGCGCGCCACGGCCGTCATCGACCATCTGCGTGCATTGGCCGATCGCACCGGGCGCCGGATGATGGTGAGGCTGGTGAAAGGCGCCTACTGGGACGGTGAAATCAAGCGCACGCAGGTCGATGGACTGGCCGACTATCCCGTCTTCACGCGCAAGGTGCACACCGACCTGTCCTACCTGGTGTGCGCGGCCCAACTGCTGGATGCCGCTGGTACGCTGTACGCGCAGTTCGCCACGCACAATGCGCACACCGTCGCCAGCGTCCGCAGGATGGCACAGGACCGCGGCGTGGCCGACTACGAGTTCCAGTGCCTGCACGGCATGGGCGAGCCCCTCTACGACCCGCTGGTGGCGGAGGGTGTGCGCTGCCGGGTGTATGCCCCGGTGGGTGGCCACGCGACGCTGCTTCCCTACCTGGTGCGTCGACTGCTGGAGAACGGCGCCAACAGTTCCTTCATCAACCAGATCGCCGATACCCGGCTCGATGTCGCCTCGCTGGTGACCGATCCGCTGAGCCGACTCCAGCGGGAAGGCATCACCCGTCACCCAGGCATCCCGCTGCCGCGCGACCTGCTTGCCGACCGTGTCAATTCCGAGGGCTGCGACACCACGGATGAATGCGTGATCGATCACCTGCATGCGGGCTTGGCCAAACTGGCGGCACGCCGCTGGCATGCCGCCCCTGTGCTCGCGCTTCCGGGCACTCCATCGCCTGCCCGCGAAAACGTCAGCGTGCGGGTCAATCCGGCCGATGCCCGGGACGTCCTGGGCGAGTCGGTCGATGCCGTCCTGGAGGACGTCGCGACTGCCGTCTCCATCGCCGCCGAATACGCACCCACCTGGAACGCACTTCCGCGGACGGACCGGGCCGGCATGCTGCGCGATTGCGCCGATCTTCTGCAGGCGCATCGGGATGAACTGCTGAGTCTGTGCATCCGCGAAGCCGGCAAGACGTGGAGCAATGCCGTCGCCGAGATCCGTGAAGCGATCGATTTCCTGCGCTACTACGCGGTGCAGGCCGAACGGGCCGCGCCTTGCCCCGCACCCGGTCCGGGGCCGGTGGCATGCATCAGTCCGTGGAATTTCCCGCTCGCCATTTTCGTCGGGCAGATCAGTGCCGCGCTGGCCGCCGGCAGCCCCGTGCTGGCGAAACCGGCCGAACAGACGCCGCTCATCGCCCATCACGTGGTCGGGCTGATGCATCAGGCAGGCATTCCCGTCCAGGTGCTGCAACTCCTGCCAGGCCCAGGCGAAAGCATTGGCGCGGCGCTGGTGGCGGACCCGCGCGTCCGCGGCGTGCTGTTCACCGGATCGGATGCCGTGGCGCGCATCATCCAGCGCACGCTGGCGCACCGGCCCGTGCAGGACGAGCTGCCCCGGCTGATTGCAGAGACGGGGGGTATCAACGCGATGATCGTGGACTCTTCCGCACTGCGGGAACAGGTGGTGGCAGACGTCATCGCTTCGGCGTTCGACAGCGCGGGCCAGCGCTGTTCGGCACTGCGCATACTGTTCCTGCAAGACGAAATCGCCGACGCCACGGTCGCGACGCTCCTTCAGGCCATGCGGGAGATTTCCGTCGGAGACCCGGCCGCCCTGTCCACGGATGTCGGCCCGTTGATCGACGTGGCCGCGGTCGATCACGTGCTGGCCCATCTGTCCCAGCTGCGGGAGCAGGGTCTTCGGGTCCATCAACACCCGCTTCCCCCAACGCTTTCCGGCGGGCATTTCGTGGCGCCTGCACTGGTTGAACTGGATTCGGCGATGCAGCTGGATCGCGAAGTATTCGGGCCGGTGCTGCACGTGGTTCGCTTTGCGCAGGCTGAACTGCCGCGGGTGCTCGAGGCGATCAATGCCAGCGGGTATGGACTGACGTTCGGCCTGCACACACGGCTGGAATCGCGTGCGGCCCACGTTGCGAAAGCGATCAAGGCGGGCAACACGTACATCAACTGCGCCATGGTGGGCGCGGTGGTGGGCATGCAGCCGTTTGGCGGGGAAGGGAAGTCCGGTACGGGACCGAAGGCGGGCGGACCGTTCTACGTGCAGGCTCTGACGGGTGGAGCGTGCGGCGATGCAGACTGGTTGCAGCGGCAAGGATTCACGGCAGAAGGCGCGGTCCCGCCGCAGCTGTCCCGCCTGGCGCGATGGGCGGCAGAGACCGGCGACCGCAGGCTGGCCGAACTCTGCAACGTCTATGCGGACAGCACACCGCTGCGCGGCGCATTCGGATTGCCTGGCCCTACCGGTGAAACCAATCGCTTGCGCCTGGCGAGCCGGGGGCGAGTGGTGTGCGAAGCGCGGAGCGAGGCGGGGTTGCTTCACCAGCTTGCCGCGGTGTGGGCGACGGGCAATGAAGCCGTCATCGTGCAATCGGCCTGGCGCGACGGCGTACTGGACCGGCTTCCCCGTGATGTGGGGCGCCATGTTGTGAGCGTGGAGGTTGCGCCTGCTGGATTCGATGCCGTCCTCTGTGACGGCGACGGCGATGCCGGTCACGCTCATGCCTGGGCCCGCACGGTGTGTCAGATCAGCGCGGCCGTGGTGCCCGTCATTTGCCCGGACAGGCACGATGGACGTTATCCGCTTTACCGGTTGCTGGTCGAACGCACGCTCACCGTCAACACGACCGCCTCCGGCGGCAACGCCAGTCTCCTCATCGCCCGGGACTGATTTCCCCGATTGACGCTTTCTCGAAGCCGGAGCACATACATGGATACGGAGCTGCTGCGCAGGGCCGCCGTCGAGTACCACCGCGTCTCCCCGCCGGGCAAGATCAAGGTCTCGCCGACCAAGCCCATGCTGACGCAGCGCGACCTGGCGCTGGCGTATTCGCCCGGCGTGGCCTATGCCTGCGAAGCCATCGTCGA